>Ga0102832_1000110_pt1 | contig 232770 bp, 203 predicted proteins | sample EBPBio282013_DNA_FD_88942 | JGI IMG/M metagenome (GOLD analysis project Ga0102832, IMG submission 88942) | Wastewater treatment Type I Accumulibacter community from EBPR Bioreactor in Madison, WI, USA - Reactor 2_5/28/2013_ DNA (Illumina Assembly) | ecosystem: Engineered > Bioreactor > EBPR >...
GGCGATGGGCCGGCGAAGCCGGCCGAACAGGCGCCCGTGCCAAAATCGGCCGCTTCCGCCCCGCCGTAGTTCAACGGATAGAACGGGCGCCTCCTAAGCGCCAGATACAGGTTCGATTCCTGTCGGAGGGACCAGATCGCCGCTGGCCTTCTTGCGCGCCAGGCGGACGCTCAGCGAGCGCTGATGGCCGCCGCGGCCTGGCGCACAAAGCCCGCGGCTTCGGCCGGCGTTCGCAGTTCGTGCCATTGCAGATGCTCGAAAGCGCCGCTCGCGCGCAGCGCGCGGTATTTGCTGCGGTTCTTTCCATAGGTCGAGATCGACCACCAGATGATCGAGTCTTTCGAAAGGAACGCCCGCCCGATCGACTCGCGATTGCCGTGCCACAGCGTCTGCCGAAACAGCGCGCGGCGCGCGGTCCGGCGAACGATGCGCGAGAAGACGATGCGGCGGCTGAAATTCAGCCAGACGACGTGCGAGGCGCGCGGCCAGACGATGTCGCGCACCGCGCTGTAGTTGCCGTCGACCACCCAGGCCGGCCCTGCCGTCGCCTGCGCCACCGCCTGCGAAAACTCGCTGCGCGGGCGCTCGGTCCAGCCGGGCGCCCAGTGCAGCCGGTCGAGTTCGACGTAGCGGCCGCCCGTCGCAGCGGCCAGCAACCGCGCGAAGGTCGACTTGCCGGCGCCGCTGGTGCCGATGACGACGTAGCGCATGCCGCGCAGTGTAGACGCCCTTGCTAACCGCCGATTTCAACGGCATCGCGCCAACGCGAGGCGGCACCGGCGCGGGTCACACGATCGCGCCCTCGCGCAGCCGCTCGACCGCCGCGGCGTCGAGGTGCAGGCGCTGCGCCAGGATGGCCTCGGTGTCCTGCCCCAGCGGCGCGCTGGGTTCGTACGGCACGCGCTCTTCGTGCTGGAAGCGCACGGGGCTCGACGGCACGACGATGCGGCCGTATTCGGGGTGGTCGATCCATTGCAGCGAGCCGCGGGCGTGCAGGTGCGGGTCGTCGATGACCTCGGTCACCGTGCGCACCGGCGCGCAGGGCACGCGGTGGCGGATCAGCAGCTCGAACAGCTCGGCCTTGCCGTATTGCGCCGTAATCGCGCCGATCGCCGCATCGACATCGTCCATGCGCTCGCAGCGCCCCTTGACGGTGGCCAGTTGCGGGTCTTCGGCCAGCGCCTTGGCGCCCAGCGCCTCCACCAGCCAGGCCCAGTGCTGGTCGTTGTTGGTGATGATCGCCAGGTAGCCGTCGGCCGTGGGGTAGACGTTGTACGGGCACAGCGACATGCCGGTGTGGCGGTTGCCGGTGCGCATCGGCGCCTGGCCGTTCGATCCGTAGTACAGGCCCAGGCTCGACGCCAGCGTCGGGTACACGGCCTCCATCATCGAGACCTCCACCGTCTGCGGCTGGCCGCTGCGCTCGCGCGCGAACAGCGCCGCGCCGATGGCGCCGAACAGGTGCACGCCGGCCAGCAGGTCGGCCATCGCCGGGCCGGCCTTGACCGGCGGCCGGTCGGGGTAGCCGGTGGTGTCGATGACGCCGGTCATCGCCTGCACGGTGAGGTCCATCGCCGGGTAGTCGCGGTAGGGGCCTGACTTGCCGTAGCCCGAGCTGGACGCATAGACAAGCCGCGGGTTGGCCGCGCGCAGCACGGCTTCCGACAAGCCCAGTCGCTCCATCACGCCGGGCGCGAAGTTCTCGACCAGCACGTCGGCCTGCGCCACCAGCTGCAGCAGCAGGTCGCGGCCGGCCGGCGCCTTGAGGTTGAGCGTCATCGTGCGCTTGTTGGCGTTGAGCATCGCGAACGGCATCGCCGCGCCGCTGGCGCCCTGGCGCTTGCGCAGGTGCTCGCCGCCGGGCGGCTCGATCTTGATCACCTCGGCGCCGGCCTGCGCCATCAGGAAGGTCGCATAGGGCCCGTTGTAGATCTGCGTGAGATCGAGGACGGTGACGCCGGTGAACGCGTGGGACATGGACTTCGGGCTCGTGTCGGGAACTTGACTTGCACTGTAGCAGTCGGTTTCGTAGAATGCAACGCACTTCGTCTAGTGGAACCAAGAGAGCTAACGCCATGAACCTTCGCACGGTCCGTCGCTCCCTGATCGCCGCGTTCGCCGCGGCCGCCGCCGCGGCCCTGCCGTCGTTGCCGGCGCAGGCCCAATCAGGCTTCCCGAACAAGCCGCTGAAGATCGTCGTGCCCTATGCGCCCGGCGGCTTCACCGACATCGTCGCCCGCCTGGTCGCCGAGCGCCTGGCCGACACGCTGAAGCAGCCGGTGCTGGTGGAGAACAAGCCCGGCGCCTCCACCATCCTCGGCGCCGAGGCGGTGGCGCGCGCCGCGCCCGATGGCTACACGCTGCTGATGGCCACCACCACCACGCTGTCGACCAACCCGCTGATGTTCCGCAAGCTGCCGTACAAGGTGGCCGACTTCGCGCCGGTGGCCCTTACCGGGCTGACGCCTTTCGTGCTGGTGGCGCACCCCTCGGTGCCGGTCAGCGACGCGGCCGGCCTGGTCGCCTACGCGCGCGCCAACCCGGGCAAGCTGAACTACGCGATGCTGGGGCCGGGCTCGTCGACGCACCTCGTCGACGAGATGCTGCGCTCGCAGGCCAAGGTGGACATCCGCGACGTGCCGTACAAGGGCTCGGGCCCGGCCAATGCCGACCTGCTGGCCGGCCACGTGCAGCTGAACTTCGACGCCGTCTCGACGGCGGCGCCGCGCATCCGCAGCGGCCAGCTCAAGGGCCTGGGCATCACGGCCGAGGCGCGCTCGCCGCTGCTGCCCCAGGTGCCGACCTTCAAGGAATCGGGCCTGCCGCAGATGGTTGCCTACTCGTGGTACGGCCTGCTGGCGCCGGCGGCCACGCCGCCGCAGGTGGTCGAGCGGCTGCACCAGGCGGTGCGCGAGGTGCTCGCGCTGCCCGAGGTGCAGGCGCAGCTGGCAGCCAACGGCGCCACGCCGCCGCTGCTCAGCGCCCGCCAGTTCGGCGAGCTGATCGACGAGCACGCGCGCATCTGGGAGCGCATCGTCAAGCCGCTCAACATCCAGCTCGACTGACGGGGCCGACGGCCCATGACGGCAAGCGAACTGCAGGGCCGCGTCGCGCTGGTCACCGGCTCGACCGACGGCATCGGCCTGGCGATCGCGCGCGCCCTGGCCGGCCGCGGCTGCGCCGTGATGCTCAACGGCTTCGGCGAAGCCGACGCCATCGCCGCGCTGTGCGCGGACATCGCGGCCGCGCACGGCGTCAAGGTGGCGCATGCGGCGGCCGACCTGCGGCTGGAAGCCGATGCGGCGGAACTCGTTCCACGAACGCTCGGCCGCTTCGGCCGGCTGGACATCGTCGTCAACAACGCCGGCACGCAGCACAAGGGCCCCGTCGAGCAGCACCCGCCGGCGCGCTGGCGCGAGGTGATGGCGCTCAACCTCGACGCCGCCTTCCACACCATCCGCGGCGCGCTGCCCGGCATGCGCGAGCGCGACTGGGGGCGCATCGTCAACATCGCCTCGGTCTACGGCCTGGCGGGCGGCGTCGACCGCAGCAGCTACGTCGCCTCCAAGCACGGCCTGGTCGGGCTGACCAAGGCGGTGGCGCTGGAGACCGCCAGCACCGGCATCACCTGCAACGCGGTGTGCCCCGGCGACGTGGCGACGCGCATCTTCCACCGCAACGCCAAGCTGCTGGCCGAACGCGAGCAGATCAGCCGCGCCGAGGCCGGCCAGCGCATCGCCGCCGGCAACATGCCATCGGGCCGCGTCGTCGCGCCCGAGCAGGTGGCGGCGCTGGCCGTCTTCCTGTGCACGACGGCCGCCGACGAGATCCGCGGCGCCGCGCTGCCCGTCGATGGCGCGTGGCTGGCGCGTTAGGCGCGTTGGGTACGTTAGGCACGTTAGACCCGCATCCAAAACCAGGCCGCCCCGGCCGCTGAAGAAGGACCGCCATGGAAGCCGCGTTGTTGCTGAAGGACAAGCTGGCCCTCGTCACCGGCGCGGCGCGCGGCATCGGCCGCGCCATCGCCGTCGCCTACGGCCAGGCCGGCGCGCGCGTGGTCGTCACCGACCTCGGCGCCGACGCCTGTGCCGAGACGCAGGCCGCGGTGGCCGCCACCGGGGCGCCGGTGTGGCGCTTCGCGCTCGACGTCACCGATGCCGAGGCCTGCCGCCGGCTGGCCGCCGAGGTGCAGGCGGCGGCCGGCGACCTCCAGGTGCTGGTCAACAACGCCGGGCTGATGATCCGCGACGCCATCGACAGCCCCGGCGTGCACGACAGCGTGCGCCGGCTGATGGAGGTGAACTACTTCGGCACCTTCAACGCGATGCACGCCTTCCTGCCGGCGCTGCGCCGCAGCCGCGGCTGCGTGGTCAACATCGCCTCGGGCGCAGCGCTGACCGGCCTGCCGGGCTGCGTGGGCTACTCACCGTCGAAAGGCGCGGTGAAGATGCTGACGCAGGCGATGGCGGCCGACCTCGCCCGCGACGGCATCCGCGTCAACGCGGTGGCGCCCGGCGTCATCGAAACGGCGATGACCGAGTCGACCCGCAACGACCCCGACCGGCTGGGCCGCTTCATGGCCCGCATCCCGGCCGGCCGCCTGGGCCGGCCGGAAGAGATCGCCGGCCCCGCCGTCTTTTTGGCGTCCGATCTTGCCAGTTATGTCAACGGCATCACGCTGCCGGTCGACGGCGGCAAGCAGGCGGTGTAGGCCCGCGTTCCCCATGATCCAGCCAACGGAAGCTCCCATGTCGCCACCGAATCGCTTCGCCCGCGCCCGCCTGCTGCTGCCGCTGGCGCTGTGCCTGCCGGGCCCGCTGCTCGCTCAAACCGCCACGCAAGCCGCCACGCAAGCCGCCGCATGGCCGACCCGTCCGGTCCGCCTGGTGGTGCCTTATGCGCCAGGCGGCCTGACCGACGTGCTGGCGCGCCTGGTGGCGCAAAAGGCCGCCGAGTCGCTGGGCCAGCCCATCGTCGTCGAGAACCGGCCCGGCGCCAGCACCGTGGTCGGCGCCGAGGCGGTGGCGCGCGCGGCGCCCGACGGCCATACCTTCCTGATGGCGGCGGCGACCACGCTGACGACCAACCCGTTGCTGTTCAAGAAGCTGCCGTACAAGCCGTCCGACTTCACGCCAGTGGCGCTGGTGGGCATCGTGCCTTTCGCGCTGATCACCAACCCGGCCGTGCCGGCGCAGACGGTGCAGGAGTTCATCGCCTACGCGCGGGCCAACCCCGACCGGCTGAGCTTCTCGACCGTTGGGCAAGGCGCGTCGTCGCACCTGGTCGGCGAGATGTTCAAGGCCGCCACCAGGACGGCGTTGCGCGACATCCCGTACAAAGGCTCGGCGCCGGCGCTGACCGCGGTGCTGTCGGGCGAGGTGAACGCCACTTTCGACGGCATCACCAACTACCTGCCGCACGCGCGCAGCGGCCGCCTGAAGATCCTGGCCGTGTTCAGCGAGGCGCGCGTGCCGGCGGCCGAGATGGTGCCGACGATGGTCGAATCGGGTTTCGCCGATGCGGTGGCTTATTCGTGGTTCGGCGTCGTCGCGCCGGCCGGCACGCCCAGGGCCATCGTCGAACGCTTGAACCGCGCCATCAACGACGGCTTGCAGACCCCCGAGCTGCGCGAGCGGCTGCGCGCCGATGCTTCGGCAGGACCTATCCTCTCGCCCGAAGGCTACGGCGAGTTCATGCGCCGGCAGGCGCAGATCTGGGAGAAGGTGATCGCGCCGCTGAAGCTGGAGCTGACGCCGTAGCCGCGGCGCTCAGCGCGCGGCTGCGCTGGCACGCGCCGCCGCCGCGCGCAGGCCTTGCACGGCGCGCGCATACGGCGGCGGCCAGGCGCCATCGGCCTGCAGCGCCTGCGCCGCGTGCAGCGCCCAGTGCGGATCGTCGAGCATCGCGCGGCCGATGAACACCAGGTCGGCCTGGCCGGCACGCACGATGGCCTCGGCCTGCGCGGGCTCGGTGATCAGCCCGACCGCAGCGGTGGCGATGCCGGCCTGGCGGCGGATGGCCTCGGCAAACGGCACCTGGAAGCCCGGCGCCGCCGGTGCCCTGGCCGCTGCGCTGATGGCGCCGCTGGAGCAATCGATCAAGTCGACGCCGAGGTCCTTCATCCAGCGTGCCAGCTCGATCGATTGTTCGAGGTCCCAGCCGCCGTCGACCCAGTCGGTGGTCGACAAGCGCACCGACAGCGGCCATTCGTCGGGCCACACCGCGCGTACCGCGGCGGCCACGCGCAGCGGCAGTCGCGCGCGGTGGCGCAGGTCGCCGCCATGCTCGTCGCCGCGCCGGTTGGCGATCGGCGACAGGAACGAGTGCAGCAGGTAGCCGTGCGCCATGTGGCATTCGAGCAGCTTGAAGCCCGCCGCCCGCGCGCGCCGCGCCGCGGAGACGAAGTCGTCGACCACCTGCTCGATGTCGGCCGCCGTCATCTCGCGCGGCGCCGGATGGTCGGCGGCGTAGGGCAGCGCGCTCGGCGCCATCGGGGTCCAGCCGTCGGGCGGCGCGTAGACCGGCTTGTGGCCGAGCCAGGGCACGGCCGTCGACGCCTTGCGCCCGGCGTGGGCGAGCTGGATCGCCGGCGCGGCGCCGGCCTCGGCGATGAAGCGCGCCACCGGCGCCAGCGCCGCGGCCTGCTCGTCGGACCACAGGCCAAGGTCCATCGCGCTGATGCGCCCTTGCGGCGAGACGGCCGTGGCCTCGACCATCACCGCGCCGGCACCGCCGAGCGCCCGGCTGCCCAGATGCACCAGATGCCAGGCGGTGGCCACGCCGCCCGGCGCCGAGTAGGTGCACATGGGCGACATCACCACCCGGTTGCGCAGCGTCAGCCCGCGCAGCGTGAAAGGCTCGAACAGCGCGGGCGCCGACATGTTCAGACGATGCCGTCCTTGCGCAGCTGCGCCACGCGCTCGGCGTCGTAGCCGACGCTGTCGCGCAGCACCTCGTCGGTGTGCTCTCCCAGCGCCGGTGGCGGCCGGCGGTAGCGCACCGGCGTCTCGGAAAAGCGGATCGGGTTGGCCAGCATCGGCATCTCGCGGCGCTGCGGATGCGGCTGCTGCACGACCATCTCGCGCGCGCGCAACTGGGGGTCGGCGAACACTTCGTCCAGCTCATAGACCGGGCCGCAAGGCACGCCGGCGCGGGCCAGCGCGTCGATCCAGTGGGCGCGCGGCCGGCTGGCGAAGACCGGCTCCAGCGCGTCGTTGAGCGCCCGCCGATGGGCGATGCGCGCCTGGTTGTCGACGAAGCGCGCGTCGGCCACCAGTTGCGGCACGCCCAGCGTCTGGCACAGGCGCACGAACTGCGGCTGGTTGCCGACCACCAGCATCACCGCGCCGTCCTGGCAGCGGTACATCTGCGACGGCGCGGCCGTCGGCGATGCGGTGCCGTGGCGCGGCAGCGGGTCGCCCGAGACCAGGTAGCCCGTGCCGGCGTGCGACAGCGCCGCCACCTGCGAGTCGAGCAGCGCCAGGTCGATGTGCTGGCCGCGGCCGGACACGTTGTCGCGGTGCTGCAGCGCCGCCAGGATGGCCACCGAGGCGTACATGCCCGCGGTGAGGTCAGACGCGATCAACCCCACCTTCTGCGGCCCGCCGCCGGGCTGGTCGTCGGGGTGCCCGGTGACCGCCATCAGCCCGCCCATGCCCTGGAAGATGGAGTCGTAGCCGGGCTTCATGCGCGCCGGCCCGGTCTGGCCGAAGCCGGTGATCGAGCAGTAGACCAGGCGCGGATTCAGCCGCGCCAGGCTGGCGTAGTCCAGGCCGTGGCGCGCCAGGTCGCCGACCTTGTAGTTCTCGATCAGCACGTCGCTTTGCAGCGCCAGCGCGCGCACGATCTGCTGGCCTTGCGGCGTCGACAGGTCGGCGGTGAGCGAGCGCTTGTTGCGGTTGGCGCTGAGGTAGAAGCCCGAAACCCGGGTCTCGCGGCCCGCGTCGTCGCGCAGGAACGGCGGGCCCAGGCGCCGGGCATCGTCGCCGGCGCCGGGGCGTTCGACCTTGATGACCTCGGCGCCGAGGTCGGCCAGCATCTGGCCCGCCCAGGGGCCGGCGAACACCCGGCTGAGGTCGAGCACCTTCAGGTGCGACAGCGCCTGCCGGCGTTCGTCTGGTTCAGGGGACGGCGTGACACTCATGCGCTTGAATGGGTCAGCGTAGCGAAACCGCGGCCGCCAGGCGGACGCTCAGGTCTTGGGGATGTTCAGGCTCTTGACGACCGGAATCCAGCGGTCGATCTCGGCGCGCAGGAACTTGTCCATCTCCGCCGCGCTGCCGCCGCGCGGCTCCATGCCGATGGCGCGGGCGCGGGCGACGAAAGCGGGGTCGGCGATCGCCTCGTTGACGGCGCGGTTGAGCTTGTCGACCACCTCCTTGGGCGTGCCGCCGGTCACCGACAGGTAGTAGCGCAGCGGCGCGTCGAAGTCGTAGCCCTGCTCCTTGAAGGTCGGCGCGTCGGGCGCCTGCGGCAGCCGGTGGCCGTCCATCACGCCGAGCACGCGGAACTTGCCGCTCTTGATGTGCGGCAGCGCGCTGGTGATCGAGGTGCCGTAGATGTCGATCGAGTCGCTCAGCATCGCCTGGATGGCTTGCGCGTCGCCGTTGAACGGGATGTGGTTGGTGCTGATGCCGAGCGAGCGCTCGAACAGCACCGGCGCGAGGTTGGTCAGGATCGCCGCGCCCGGCGAGCCGCGGTTGATCTTGCCCGGGTTGGCCTTGGCGTACTCGACCATCTCCTTGATGTTGCGGTACGGCAGCTCGGTGCGGCCGACGATGACGGTCGGCTGGTAGGCGATCTGCGAGACCGAGGCGAAGTCTTTCTGCGGGTCGTAGGGCAGCTTGTCGAACAGGACCGTGTTGGTGCCCAGGATGGCGACGAACGACATCAGCAGCGTCTGCCCGTCGGGCCGCGCCTTGGCGACGTAGTCGGCCGCGATGATGCCGCTGCCGCCCGGCTTGTTCTCGACGATGACGCGCAGGCCGCGCTTGGTCATCTCCTCGGCCAGCATGCGCACGTAGGTGTCGGTGCCGCCGCCGGCGTTGAAGGGCACCACGATCTTGGTGACGCCTTGCTGGGCGGCGGCGGGGCCGAACACGGTGGCCAGGGCGAGGAACGCGCCCAGGAGGCGGCGGCGGTGGTTCATCTGGAGTCCTTTGCGGGGCGGATGGTTGCACGGGATGCGCACGGTCTCGCAAGGCGGAACGGGCGCGGCGCGGGGTACGCGTCGGCGCGGAATATACGGACGAATCCGCTTTCGTGCAACTTTTCGGTATTTGTTCCGTCTTGCGGAACTACCAACTTCAGCGGCGCGGCCCGGCCCCGGCAGGTCCGCCAGCGATGCCGGCGATGCCGGCGATCTCCGCGATGCCGTCGACGATGCGCGGCCACATCCGCAGCGGCAGCGAATGCCCCATGCCTTCCAGCACCAGCAGCCGCGCGCCGGGAATGCTGCGCGCGGTGTCGACGCCGGCCGCCAGCGGCACCAGCGGATCGGCATCGCCGTGCACCACCAGCGCCGGCACGCTGACGCCGCGCAGCGCCTCGCGCCGGCTGCCCGAGGCCAGGATGGCCGCCAGCTGGCGCGCCGCGCCGGCCGGGTTCAGCCCGCGGGCGTGGTTGCAGGCGGCGCGCGCGCGGTCGCGCTCGTCCTCTTCCGGGAAGGCGCCGCCGCGCATCACGCGCCAGGTCTTCAGGTAGTGCTCGGTGTAGGCCGCAAGTTCGAGCGGCGTCGGCCTGAACAGCGCATTCATCGCCGTCGCGTCGGGCGCCGGCAGGTCGCGCGCGCCGGTGGTCGACATGATGGAGGTCAGCGACAGCACGCGCTCGCGGTGATGGACGGCGAGCAACTGTGCGATCGCCCCGCCCATCGACGCGCCGACGAGGTGCGCGCGCGCGATGCCCAGCGCGTCGAGCAGGCCCACCGCGTCGTGCGCCATGTCGCGTAGCAGGTAGGGCGCGGGCACCGGCAGCCGCATCCAGGCGCGCATCATCGCGCTGGCCACGTCGGGGGTGCCGGCGTCGTCGAAGCGCGTCGAGCGGCCGGCGTCGCGGTTGTCGAAGCGCACGACGTGAAAGCCGCGCTGCGCGAGCTGCACGCAGAAGTCGTCGTCCCAGCCGACCATCTGCGCGCCCATGCCCATGATCAGCAGCAGCGCCGGATGTTGCGGCACGCCGAAGGTCTGGCAGCACAGCGTCAGGCCGCCGGCCTGAACCAGCCGCTCGGGCGAGCGCGCGACGCTGCGCGGCGGCACGGCGCGGCTCATCGGGCGACGCTCGCGCTCACGCGCCGGCGGCGTCGAAGACGATCACGCTGCGCGCCACGTCGCCGCGGCCCATCGCGGCAAAGCCTTCGTTGATGTCGTCGAGGCGGATGCGGCGCGACACCAGGTCGTCGAGGTTCAGCCGCCCCTGCAGGTACAGCTCGACGAGCCGCGGCACGTCTTCGCGGATGCGCGCCGAGCCGAGCGCCGAGCCGCGCAGCTTCTTCTCCAGGAAGAATTCGCTGGCCTCGACCGCCACCTTGGTGCCCGGCGCGAACAGGCCGACGATGGTCGCCGTGCCGCCGGGCTGCAGCATGCGAAAGCACAGCTCCACGCTGGCCGGGTTGCCGATGCACTCGAACGAGTATTCGACGCCGCCCTGCGTCATCTCGACGATGCGCGCCGCCGTGTCGGCATCGGCCAGCACGCCGTCGGTGGCGCCGAAGCGGCGCGCCAGTTCCAGCTTGGCCGGCACGGTGTCGACGGCGATGACGCGGCCGGCGCCGGCGATGCGCGCGCCGTTGATCGTCGACAAGCCGACGCCGCCGCAGCCGACCACGGCGACGGTCGACCCCGGCATCACCTGCGCGTTGCGGAACACCGCGCCGGTGCCGGTGATCACGGCGCAGCCGAGCAGCGCGGCGCGGTCCAGCGGCATGTCATCGCGGATCTTGACCAGCGCATTGCGGTGCACCAGCAGCTTCTCGGCGAAGCCCGACAGATTGAACACCTGGCTCACCGGCTGGCCGCCGCGCGACAGGCGCCGCGCCTGGCCGGGCGGCTGCTTGACCGTCGTGTCGCCGCACAGCGCGAAGCGCCCGCCCAGGCATTGCCGGCAGGCGCCGCAGAACACCGCCAGCGCGCCGACGACGGGGTCGCCCGGCTTCAGGTCGTGCACGCCGGGGCCCAGCGCCTCGACGATGCCCGACACCTCGTGCCCCAGCACGCCCGGCAGCGGGAACTTGCGCATGCCCTGCACGTAGTGCCAGTCGCTGTGGCACAGGCCGACCGCCGCGGTGCGCACCAGCACCTCGCCCGGGCCGGGCGCGGCGATGTCGATGTCGCGGATGACGAAGGGTTCGCCATAGGCTTCCAGCAGGGCAGCTTTCATACGGGCAGCACAGGTCGGCGGTTGCGATCGCGGCCAGTATAGCCACATAACGGAACCGATTGCGACTGGTGGCACCGCAACGGCGCGGCGCGCCGGCGGCCCGGTTGACGGGCCATTGCCGGCCTGGCTACACTTGGCGATTCCGTCTGTCGGTTTGTAATCCGTTTTTGGAGCGACCATGCCCTCACCCGCCGGCCTGCACTCGCTGGACCGCGTCATCGGCGACCAATGGCCGCGCCTGGCCAGCGACGACGACCGGCGCGCCTTCGAGTCGGTGCCGTACGCAAGCCGCATCGCCGCCGACAGCACCTACGAGGCGCTGCGCCTGGGCGCCGCGATCGACGGCCGCACGCCGGCGCTGCTGTTCCTGCCCAACGCCAGCCCGGAAGACGAGCCGCTGGCGCTGTCGCACGCCGGCTTCTTCGGCCGCGTCACGCAGACGGCCAACGCGCTGCACGCGCTGGGCATCGGCCGCGACGACGTGGTGAGCCTGCTGCTGCCGCTGGTGCCGCAGGCCTTCTACGCGCTGTTCGGCGCGCAGGCCGCGGGCATCGCCAATCCGGTGAACCCGTTCCTGGAAGCCGAGCAGATCGCCCACATCCTGCGCGCGGCGAAGACGCGCGTGCTGGTCACGCTGGGGCCGTCGCGCGGCTTCGACATCTGGGAGAAGGTGGCCCGCCTGCGCCGGCAGTTGCCCGAGCTGAAGGCGGTGCTGGTGGTCGGCGCCACGGCCGGGCTGCTGCCCGAAGGCGCGCAGGACTTCGACGCGCTGGTCGCCGCGCAGCCGGCGGACCGGCTGGCGAGCGGCCGCCGCATCGCCGCCGGCGACGTGGCGGCCTATTTCCACACCGGCGGCACCACCGGCTTGCCGCAACTGGTGCCGCTGACGCACGGCAACCAGGTCTACCAGGCCTGGGGCATGGCGCTGATGTTCCGCACCCGGCCCGCCGCCACGCTGCTGATGGGGCTGCCGCTGTTCCACGTGGGCGGCGCGCTGACGCAAAGCCTGCAGCACCTGGCGGCCGGCGGCACGCTGGTGGTGCTGTCGGCCGCCGGCTGGCGCAACAAGAACGCGATGCCCGGCATCTGGCGGCTGGTCGAGCGCTACCGGCCCGCGCTGCTGGGCGGCGTGCCCACCGTGCTGGGCGCGGTGCTCAACGTGCCGATCGACGGCTGCGACGTCTCCAGCATCCGCACCGCCACCGGCGGCGGCTCGGCCTTTCCGGTGCCGATTGCCGATGCCTACCAGCACCGCTTCGGGCTGCCGATCCTCGAAACCTACGGCATGACCGAGGCGTCGAGCTGCCACACGATCTCCTACCCCGAGCGGCCGGTGTACCTGGGCTCGGTGGGCCATCCGCTGCCCTACAGCAGCGTGCGCGTCGTCGAGGTCGACGACAAGGGCAAGTTGGTGCGCGACTGCGCGCCGGGCAAGATCGGCGTCGTCACGATGGCCGGGCCCGGCGTCTTTTCGGGCTACGCCACCGGCGCGCCGGATGCGCCTTTCGTCGAGCCCGGCTGGGTCAACAGCGGCGACCTCGGCCGCGTCGATGCGCACGGCTACCTGTGGATCACCGGGCGCGCGAAGGATCTCGTGATCCGCGGCGGCCACAACATCGACCCCACCGGCATCGAGGAGGTGCTGTACGAGCACCCGGCCGTGGCGCTGGCCGCCGTGGTCGGCGAACCCGATGCCTACGCCGGCGAGTTGCCGGTGGCCTACGTGCAGCCCAAGCCCGGCGTCAGCGTCGACCCCGCCACGGTGCTGAAGTACGCCGCCGCGCGCACGCCCGAGCGCGCCGCCATCCCCGTGCAGCTGTACGTGATCGATGCGATGCCGCAGACGGCGGTGGGCAAGGTCTACAAGCCGGCGCTGCGCCACGACGCCGCCGAGCGCGCGCTGCGCCGCCTGCTGGACTTCGTGCCGGCGGCGGGCGGTGCGCTGGAGGTGCGGGTCGGGCCGCATGCGGCGCACGGCACGCTGGCCGAGGTCACGCTCGCCGGGCCCGCGGAGCGCCGCGAGGCCTGGCTGGCGCAGGCCAAGGAGCAACTCGACCCGCTGACGCTGCGCCATGCGCTGGCCTGGCGCAACGCCTGAACGGAGGCCCGGCCCATGAGCACGCCACCCTCGCCCGCCCCGGCGCCCGCCGGCCCCGCCACGCTGCTGAGCGACCCGGTCAAGGCCTGGCGCGACTGGTTCGTCCGCAACGAACGCGAGTGGAGCGAAGCGCTCACCCGCTTGATGAAGGACGACGGCGTGGCACGCGCCGTCGGCCAGGAGATCAACACCGCCCTGCATGCCCAGCAGATGCTGGCGCAAGGCATGGCCACGCCGCTGGCGCTGCTGAACCTGCCGACGCGCGACGACGTGGTGGCCTTGGGCGAGCGCATCGGCCAGCTCGAAGATGCCGTGGCCCGCATCGAGGCGGCGCTGGTGCAGGCGCTGCGCGCCGGCGCGGCGGGCACGGCGGGCACGGCACACGCGCCGGCGCGCACGCGGCAGCCGCCGAAGGCCGCCAAGGCAAGCGCGGCGCGGCGGCGATGACGGGCGACTACGAGCAGCGCCGCGCGGCGCTGGCCCAGCTCGAACAGGCGATGGCGCGAGAGACGGCCGTCACGCCCAAGGAACTGATCCACGCGCGCGGCACGCTGCGCCTGTACCGGTACCTCCCGCAGACGGCGGACGTGTATCGCGTGCCGGTGCTGATCGTGATGTCGCTGGTCAGCAAGCCCTACATCTTCGACCTCGCGCCCGGGCAGAGCCTGGTCGAGCACCTGGTGCGCGCGGGCTTCGAGGTCTACCTGATCGACTGGGGCACGCCGCGTGCCGAACACCGCGGCCTGAAGGTCGACGACTACGTGGCCGAGCTGCTGCCGGAATGCGTCGAGCAAGTGCGCGCCTACGCCGGCGCCGATTCGGTCAGCCTGCTCGGCTACTGCCTCGGCGGCATCTTCACCGCGCTGTACGCGGCCCTCGAAGCGCCGGCCGCCGCCGCGCGCGGACGGCTGGCCAACCTGCTGCAGATCGCCACGCCGATCAACGGCGCCGGCATGGAACTGCAGCGCGCGCTGGTCGGCCCCGGCGCGCTCGACCCCGACCTCATCGTCGACACCTTCGGCAACGTGCCGGCGTCGATGATCGAGGGCGCCTTCCAGATGCTGCGCCCGCTGCAGAAGGCGTCGGGCCGCATGAGCCTGCTGAACCACGCCGACGACCCCGCGTTCGTGAAGGCGCATTTGCGCATCGTGCGCTGGGGCGCCGACGCGCTGCCGTTCCCCGGCGCGGCCTTCCGCCAGCTGGCCAACGACTTCATCCGCGGCAACCGCATCGTCGAAGGCCGCTACGAGGTGCGCGGCCGGCGCGTCGACCTCGGCAGGATCCGCGTGCCGCTGTTGCACGTGGTGGCCGAGCACGACCACGTGGTGCCGGCCGCCGCCTCGCGCGACCTGGTGCGGCTGGTCGGCAGCCGCGACAAGGACGAGTGGGTGATCAAGGGCGGCCACGTCAGCCTGGTCGCCGGCGCCGGCGCCGTCACGCGGACCTGGCCGCGCATGGTCGGCTGGCTGGCGGCGCGCTCGACTTGAAGGCGGCCGCGCCGGCGCCGCGCCGGCGCCGCGCAGCGCGGCTCAGGGCTCGACGACGTTGAACATCGGGTCGAACTCGTCCAGCGTCTCGACGAAGCGGCGGAACAGCGCGGCGTCGCCGCGCACCGCCAGCGTGCCGGCGTCCAGCGCCGCCAGCAGCGCGGCGCGGCCGGCCGACAGCGTGGCGAGCTGCGCGCGCGACATCTCCACCACTGCCTGCGCGGCGGCGCCATGGCTGCCCGGCAGGTGGCTCAAGGCGCCGTTGGACAAGCTGACGCGGTGCGAATCGACACTGCCGTCGTCGCCGAGCAGCCGCCAGTCGAAGCGCGCGTCGAAGGCCTGGGCGCGCGGCCCGTCGACGCGGATACCCAGGTATTCGAGGAAGCTGCCGAACGGCAGGATGGCCACCACGTCGGGGCTGATCGACACGCCGCGCGGCGCCGAGGCCTGCGCGCGGCTGCGCAGCTCGCGCGCGCCCAGCAGGTAGGCGTTGCGCCAGGTGGCCGACTCGGCCTGGTAGCCGAGCTGCTCCATCGCATCCGCCGCGAGTTCGCGCGCCGCGCGGTGGGCGGGTTCGGCGAACACCACGTGGTTCAGCGCCTCGACCACCCAGCGGAACTGGCCGGCGTCGAAGTCGGCGCGGGCGCGCTCGACCACCGCGTCGGCGCCGCCCATGTACTGCACGTACTTGGCGCCGGCCTGCGCCGGCGGCAGCGCGTTCAGGTGCGCCGGGTTGCCGTCGTAAGGGCCCAGGTAATGCGCGTAGATGGCGTTGACGTTGTGCGCCACCGCGCCGTAGTAGCCGCGCGCGAACCACTGCGACGACAGCTTGTTCGGCAGCATCAGCTCGTCGGCAATCTCGCGCGGCGTGCGGCCGTGGCTCATCAGGCGCAGCGTCTGGTCGTGCAGGTAGCGGTAGAGGTCGCGCTGCCCGGCGACGTATTCGGCGATGCGCGCGCCGCCCCACACCGGCCAGTGGTGCTGCACGATCAAGGCGTCGACCTGCGGCACGAAGGCGTCGAGCGCCTGGTCGAGGTAGCGCGCCCAGGCCAGCGAATCGCGCGTCTTCGCGCCGCGGATCGGGCACAGGTTGTGCATCGTGTGGCAGGCGTTCTCGGCCAGGTTCAGCACGCGCAGCCCGGGGTAGAGCATGTTCATGTCGGCCGGCGCCTCGGTGCCCGGCGTCAGGTGGAACACGATCTCGACGCCATCGACGCGGCGGCGCTCCACCGGCTGCGTGATCAGCGTGGTCGGCGCGATGAAGCCGTCGCCGCCGCGGCCCACGGCCTTGCCCAGGCCGCTGTCGACATGCGCCATGGTGCCCGCGTCGAGCGACCAGCCGAACTGGAACAGCGCGCGCCGGCGCATCGGCACGCCGGCCAGGATGGATTCGGAGAACGACTCCTCGGTGAAGCCGAAGGGCGCGATGACCTCGACGCCATTGCGCACGTCTTCCGGACTGATGACGCCGCGCACGCCGCCGTAGTGGTCGCGGTGGCTGTGGGTGTAGATCACCGCCACCACCGGCCGCGGGCCGCGGTGCGCGCGGTACAGCGCCAGCGCCGCGCGCGCATGCTCGGTGAACTGCAGCGGATCGACGACGATGACGCCGCTGTCGCCTTCGATGAAGCTGACGTTGGCCAGCGAGAAGCCGCGCACCTGGTAGACGCGCTCGGCCACCTGGAAGAGGCCGTGGATGGCGTTGAGCTGCGCCATGCGCCACAGGCTGGGGTTGACCGTCGCCGGCGCCTCGTCCGCGAGAAAAGCGTAGGGTGCCAGGCTCCACGAGACGCCGCCGGCATCGGCATCGATGTGGGCGTCGGGCAGCGTCGCGATGAAGCCGCGGCGCGCGTCGTCGAAGTCGCGGCGGTCGCTGAAATCGAGCTCGTCGAAAACCTGGCGGTTGGCGGCGATGGTGTCGCGATGGGCGGGCTTCATGCACGGCCTTTCGCTGCGGCGGCGGCGCGGGCGACCGGCAGGCCCAGCAGCGCTTCGAAGCTTTCGTGGTCGAGCCCGTCGACGAGGTCGACCAGGCGCAGCCCGGCCGGCGTGCATTCCAGCGTCGCCAGGTCGCCGTAGATGCGCTTGACGCAGCCGATCGCCGTCAGCGGGTAGCTGCACTGCCGCACCAGCTTGCTGGCGCCTTGCTTGGTCAGCAACTCCATCATCACCCAGGTCTGGCGCGCGCCGACCGCCAGGTCCATCGCGCCGCCCACCGCGGGGATCGCGCCGGGCTCGCCGGTGTGCCAGTTGGCCAGGTCGCCGGTGGCCGAGACCTGGAAGGCGCCGAGCACGCAGATGTCGAGGTGGCCGCCGCGCATCATCGCGAAGCTGTCGGCGTGGTGGAAGAAGGCGCCGCCGGGCAGCAGCGTCACCGGCTGCTTGCCGGCGTTGATGAGGTCGTAGTCTTCCTCGCCGGCGCGCGGGCTCGGGCCCATGCCGAGGATGCCGTTCTCACTGTGCAGGACGACCTCGCGGTCGCCGCCCAGGTGGTTGGCCACCAGCGTGGGCATGCCGATGCCGAGGTTGACGACGGCGCCGTCGTGGATGTCGCTTGCCACGCGGCGCGCGATCTCGTCCTTGCTGCGTTTGGGGTAGGCCATGGCGATCAGGCTCCTCGGGGCGCCGGTTCGGGGTTGGGCACGCCGCCGGCCGCGGTGGCGGTGCGCGCCACCTGCACGATGCGCTGCACGAAGATGCCCGGCGTCACCACCGCCTCGGGGTCGAGCGCGCCGAGCGGCAGCACGTCGTAGACGCTGGCCACGGTCTTGGCCGCGGCCATCGCCATCACCGGGCCGAAGTTGCGCGCCGCCTTGCGGTACGTCAGGTTGCCCCAGCGGTCGCCGCGCTCGGCCTTGATGAGCGCGAGGTCGGCGTGCAGCGCGGTCTCGAACACCTGCCAGCGGCCGTCGAGCAGCCGCGTTTCCTTGCCCTTGGCCAGCTCGGTGCCGTAGCCGGTGGGCGTGAAGAAGCCGCCGATGCCGGCGCCGGCGGCGCGGATGCGCTCGGCCAGGTTGCCCTGCGGCACCAATTCCAGTTCGATGCGGCCTTCGCGGTACAGGCGGTCGAAGTGCCAGGAATCGGCCTGGCGCGGAAAGCTGCAGATGATCTTGCGCACGCGGCCGGCGGCCAGCAGCGCGGCCAGGCCTTCGTCGCCGTTGCCGGCGTTGTTGTTGACCACCGTCAGCTCGCGCGCGCCTTGCTCGATGAGGCCGCCGATCAGCTCGTTGGGAATGCCTGCAGTGCCGAAGCCGCCCACCATCACGGTGGCGCCGTCGGGCGTGTCGGCCAGCGCTTCGGCGACCGAGGTTGCCAGCTTGTCGATCATGGCGTTCAGAAGATCTCGAACAGCCCGGCGGCGCCCATGCCGCCGGCGATGCACATCGTCACCACCGCATGGCGCACGCCGCGCCGCCGGCCTTCGATCAGCACGTGGCCGGCCAGCCGCGCGCCGGTCATGCCGAAGGGGTGGCCGATGGCGATGCTGCCGCCGTCGACGTTGAGCCGCTCGTCGGGAATGCCCAGCCGCTGCTGGCAATACAGCGCCTGCGACGCGAAGGCCTCGTTCAGCTCCCACAGGCCGATGTCGTCGACCGTCAGGCCATGGCGTTGCAGCAGCTTGGGCACGGCGAACACCGGGCCGATGCCCATCTCGTCGGGCTCGCAGCCGGCGACGGCGAAGCCGCGGAACGCGCCCAGCGCCTGCAGGCCTTCGCGCTCGGCCAGGCGCGACTCCATCAGCACGCAGGCCGAGGCGCCGTCGGCCAGTTGCGACGCATTGCCGGCGGTGATGAACTGGCCCGGGCCTTTCACCGGCTCCAGCCGGCTCAAGCCTTCGTAGCTGGTGTCGGCGCGGTTGCAGGTGTCGTGGTCGATGGTCACCTGCTGCCGGCTGACGGCGCCGCTGGCGCGGTCGGTGACGGCCATGGTCGTCGTCACGGCGACGATCTCGTCGCGGTAGTGGCCGGCGCGCTGCGCCTCTGCCGTGCGCTGCTGGCTTTGCAGCGAGAAGCGGTCCTGCGCTTCGCGGCTGATGCCGTAGCGCTGCGCCACGCGGTCGGCGGTGTCGATCATCGCCAGGTAGAGGTCGGGCTTGTGCTCGCGGATCCAGGGGTCGGTGCCGTCTTCGCCGTCGCGCGTCTGGATGCCGGAGATGCTTTCGACGCCGCCGGCGACGATGGCCGGCGCGCCGTCCAGCACGATGCGGCCGGCCGCCTCGGCCACCGCGTGCAGGCCCGAGGCGCAGAAGCGGCTGACCGTGGCGCCGCCCACTGCCAGCGGCAGCCCGGCGCGGATCACCGTCTGGCGGCCGATGTTGCGGCCGGTGCGGCCTTCGGGGTAGCCGCAGCCGAGGATCAGGTCTTCGATCAACCCCGGGTCCAGCCGCGCCCGCTCCACCGCCGCCTGCACGGCGAAGGCGGCCAGCGTGGGCCCCGGCGTGACGTTGAACTCGCCGCGGTGCGCCTTGGTGAGCGGCGTGCGCGCGGTGGAAACGAAGACGGCTTCACGCATCGGGAACTCCTTGCAGCGATGTCAGGGCTGGGTCGAGAGGCGGAAGCGCGCCAGCGCCAGGTCGCCTTCCCATTGCACGTCCAGTTCCACCGGCGCGTCGGCAACCAGCGCCTCGTTCGGGTCGGTGAGGTTGGTCAGCAGGCGCGGGCCTTCGGCCAACTGGACGAGCGCCACGTGGTACGGCAGCCGGCTCTCGAAGGCCGGATGGTAGGCCTGGTGGTAGACCACCCAGCTCAGCAGCCGGCCGCGGCCGCTGGCCGCTTGCCAGCTCACCTCGGGGCTCAGGCAGGCCGGGCAATGCCGGCGCGCCGGCAACCACGTGTGCCCGCAAGCGCAGCGCTGCACCAGCAGCCGGCCTTCGCGCAAGGCGTCCCAGTACGGCCGGCTGGTCTCGTTGATGTCGGGCTGGGGCAGGTCCATCGTCGCCATCGTCAGTTCCCCAGGATCAGCGTCGCATGCGTGTGCATGGTGCCGCCTTGGTTGCTGACCAGGCAGTGCCTGGCGCCGCTGACCTGCAGCCGCGCCGTGCCGCGCATCTGGCGCACGCCTTCGATGATGAGCTGCAGCCCCGGCATGCCGGTCTCCGACAGCAGGCCGCCGCTGGTGTTGATGGGCAGCCGGCCGCCGTGCTCGATGGCGCCGTCGGCCACGAAGCGGCCCGCCTCGCCCTTGCGGCAGAAGCCGTAGTCTTCCAGCGTCATCAGCACGGTGATGGTGAAGCAGTCGTAGAGCTGCGCGACGTCGATGTCCCGCGGCTTCAGGCCGGCCATGCGGAACGCGGTGTCGGCGGCGCGCGCCGCCTCGGTGGCGGTCAGCGTCGCGCGCTGCGGCAGTTCGTACGAGGTCTGGCCGTGGCCGAAGCCGAGCACCGGCACCGGCATCGGCACGCCCAGTTCGCGCGCGCGGCGCGCGCTCATCACCACCAGCGCGGCGCCGCCGTCGGAGACCAGCGCGCAGTCGGCGCGGCGGATCGGGTCGACCAGCCACGGCGACGCCAGGTAGCCGGCCAGGTCCAGCGGCGCGCGCAACTGCGCCTGCGGGTTGCCGGCGCCGTGCTGGCGGCTGGCGATGGCGACGGCGGCCAGGTCTTGCGGCCGCGTGCCGTACTCGATCATGTGGCGGCGCTGGATCATCGCGTAGCCGGCGGCGGTGGAGAACCAGCCGTAGGCCGCGTCGTCGCCGCGCGCGCGGCCGTAGACGGCGCGGTTGCCGCTGCGCGGGTTGTCGGCGTAGCAGACCAGCGCCACGTCGCACTGGCCGGCCTCGATGGCCATGATCGCGAACGACAGCAGCGTGATGTTGGCGGCGCCGCCCTGATCCCAGCAGCCGCCGATGCGCGGCGTGATGCCCAGCGCCTCGGCCACCTTCTGGCCGTACATGAACTGGTGCGCCGAGGTCGGCACCTTGACGAACACGGCGTCGACCAGCGACTTGTCGACGCCGGCGTCGGCCAGCGCGTGGCGGCAGGCCTCGACGTTGAGCGAGACAGTGTCGCTGCCCGGCAGCCTGCCGAACGCGGTGTGGCCGATGCCGGCGATGACGTGGCGGCCGCTGAGGTTCACGCTCAGTCCCCCGCGAACTTCGGCGGCCGCTTGTCGCTGAAGGCCTGGCGGCCTTCGGCGGCGTCGGTGCTGCGCTGCAACTGCTGCTGCACGAACTGCTCCAGCCGCAGGCCAAAGGCCAGCGGCACGTCGCCGCCGCGCAGCGCCAGCTCTTTCGCGGCCTGCACCGCCAGCGGCGCGTTGGCGGCGATGCGCCGCGCCAGTTCCAGCGCGCTGGCCATCACCTGCGCGGCCGGCACGACGCGGTTGACGAGGCCCCAGCGCGCCGCGGTGGCCGCGTCGATGGCATCGCCGGTCAGCAGCAGTTCCATCGCGATGGCGTGCGGCAGTTGCTGCGGCAGCCGCTGCGTGCCGCCGTTGGCGGCGATGATGCCGCGCTTGACCTCGCTCAGCGCGAAGCTGGCGTGGTCGGCCGCCACGCGCAGGTCGGTGGCCAGCATCAGCGTCATGCCGCCGGCCAGGCAGTGGCCGTTGATCGCGGCGATCACCGGCTTCCAGATCTCCAGCCCGCGGTTGAGCAGCATGCCTTGCTGCGTGCGCCACAGCTCGGCCATCGGCGCCTTGCGGCCGATCCACGACTTCAGGTCGGCGCCGGCGCTGAAGGCCTTGTCGCCGGCGCCGGTGATGATGGCCACGCGCACCGCCTCGTCGTCGCGCACGCGCGCCCAGGCCGCCGACAGCGCAGCGTAGTGCTCGGCATCGAGCGCGTTGCGCTTGTCGGGCCGGTTGATGGTGATGACGGCGATGCCGCCGTCGAGCAGCTCGAAATCGATGGCCATGCGCTGATTCTCGATGGGCCCGCCGACTCAACGCCCGACGCCCAGCAACTGGCGCGCCAGCACCATGCGGTGCACTTCCGACGGCCCTTCGCCGATGCGCTTGATGCGCAGCTCGCGGTACCAGCGTTCCAGCGGCAGCTCGCGCGACACGCCTAAAGCACCCAGCACCTGGATGCAGCGGTCGACGACGCGGCCGGCGGTCTCGGTGGCCGTCACCTTGGCGATCGACGAGGCCACCTTCAGGTCGCCGCGGCCGAGGTCGGCGATCCACGCCGCCTGGTAGGTCAGCAGCCGCGCGGCGCGCAGTTCCATCTCGCTGTCGGCGATCATCCATTGCACGGCCTGCTTCTCGGCCAGCTTGCTGCGGAAGGTCACGCGCTCCTTGGCCCAGTCGATGGCGATCTGCAGCGCCGCCTGCGCGATGCCGATGGTGCCGGCCGCATACGGGATGCGCCCTTCCACCAGCCACTTCTCGCAGACCTGGAAGCCCTGGCCTTCGTCGCCGAGGCGGTCGGCCACCGGGATCTCGACGTCCTTGAACGTGATCTCGTAGGGCGCGTACGAGCGGATCACGGGAATCGGCTTCATCGTCATGCCCGCCGGCTGGCCATTGACGATGAAGCAGGTGATGCCGCCGCGGTCGCCCTGCTCGCCGGTGCGCGCGAAGACGATGCCCCAGTCGGCGCCCTCGGCGCCGGTGATCCACATCTTGCTGCCGTTGAGGACGTAGCGGTCGCCCTTCAACACCGCGCGCGTGCGGATCGAGCGCGCCGGGTCGGCGCCGCCCGACGATTCGCTGATCGCCACGTAGATCTTGCGGCCCTGGTCGATGCCGGGCACCGCGTACTTCTCGATCTGCTGCGGCGTGCCCAGGTAGATGGCGTTCGGCGGATCGGCGCCGAAGGCACCACAGGCCGGCACGTAGGCGCCCATGCGGCACTTGGCGGCCTCCTCGGCCACGACGGCCTGGCCCAGCAGGCTGAGCCCGGCGCCGCCATGCTCGACCGGCGAGCGCACGCACCACAGCCCGATGCCGCGCGCCTTGGCCTGCAGCCGCGCCAGCACCTCGGCCGGCAGCTCGTAGGCGTCGTGCGGCGCCTTGTCCTCGGCCGGCTTGACCTCGGCGGCCATGAAGCGGGCCACCGTGTCCTGGATCTGTCGAAGCTCTTCGGAGAGCTCCCAGCTGTCTGTACTCATCGGCGCCTTTCCAGCGGTTGGCCAGTGTGCGGCGATTGTTATTAATGGAACTAGATTCGTCAAGTGGAACGCGCTTGACACGGCCGCCGCCGATCGACAGAATGGCCCACCTTCCGCTCGACGGAACTCAAAGACTTGTTGGCTGCTGGAGACACCCCCGCCATGCGATTCCCCCTCGTGCTGCGCCGCCTGCTCGCCGGCGCCTTCACCCTGGCCGCCGCCGCCGGCGCGGCGGCGCAGTCCGTCACCCACATCGTGGTGCCGTTCAACGCCGGCGGCGCCACCGACGCCTATGTGCGCGTGATCGCCGAGGAGATGACGCGGCGCGGCATCCAGACCATCGTGGAGAACAAGCCCGGCGCCTCGGGCATGATCGCCGCCGACTACGCGGCCCGCGCCCGGCCCGACGGGCTGACGCTGTTCCTGGGCTCCAACAGCACGCTGGCCAACAACGTGGTGCTGTTCCAGAAGATGAGCTACGACCCGTTCAAGCAGTTCACCGCGGTCTCGCACATCGGCTACCAGCCCAGCATCCTGATGGCGCGCGCCGACGCGCCGTTCAAGACGCTCAAGGAGTACGTGGCCTACGCCAAGGCCAACCCGGGCCGCATCAACCGCGGCTCGGTCGGCGCCGGCAACATCACCAACCTGGCCGGCGTGATGCTGGACAAGGCGGCCGGCATCAGCACGCTGCACGTGCCCTACACCGGCGACCCGCTGGTCATCCAGGCGATGCTGGGCGGCACGGTCGACGCCTACGTCGGCTCGATCACGCTGGCGCTGCCGCAGGTGCAGGCCGGCAAGCTGCGCGTGCTGGGCGTGTTCGACGACCAGCGGCTGGAGCAGTTGCCCGAGGTGCCGACCGTCAAGGAAAGCGGCTGGGACCTCGATGCCTACGCCTGGTACTGCTTCGTGGCGCCGACCGGAACGCCGCGCGAGGTGATCGCCAAGCTCAACAAGACGGTCAACGAGATCCTCGCCAGCCCCGAGGTGGCGGCCAAGGCGCGCACGCTGGGCGTGGTGCGCCGCGGCGGCACGCCGGAAGAGCTGACGAAGTTCATCAAGAGCGAGTACGACCGCTGGGCGCCGGTGATCACCGAGCTGGGCCTGGCCAAGTCGATGTGACGGCGGCCGGCCGCGCTGCAAGCATGTCCGCCTCGCGCCCGCTGTACCGGCCCGACGAACTGGCGCGCGTGTTCGCGCCGGCCAGCATCGCCGTGGTCGGCGTCTCGGCCAACCCGTCGGCCTTCGGCTCGATCACCCACGCCAACATCGCCGGCCCCGGCCGCTTCGCCGGGCCGGTGTACCGCGTCAACGCCAAGTACGAGCAGATCGACGGGCAGCCTTGCTACCCCTCGATCGCCGCCTTGCCGCAGACGCCGGACTGCGTGTTCATCGCCGTCGCGCGCGACGCCGTCGAGGCGGTGGTGACGCAGTGCGCGCAGCGCGGCGTGGGCGGCGTGGTGCTGTTCGCGTCGGGCTACGCCGAGACGGGGCTGGCCGAGCGCGCCGCCGCGCAGCAGCGGCTGCTGGCCATCGCGCGCGGCGCCGGCATGCGGCTGCTGGGCCCCAACTGCGTGGGCTTCATGAACTACGGGCTGGGCGTCATCGGCACCTTCGGCACGGCCTCGTTCAAGGGCGCGCCGGGGGCCGGCGCGGGCGGCCCGATCGGCCTGGTCAGCCAGTCGGGCGCCGTCGGCGCCGCGCTGGCGCAGGCCCAGGAACATGGGCTGGCGCTCAGCCACATGCTGACCTGCGGCAACGCCAGCGACATCGACGTCGCCGACCAGGTCGCCTACCTCGCCGCCGACCCCGCGTGCCGCGCCATCGCCTGCCTGTTCGAGGGCATGGCCGACCCGCAGCGCTTCCTGCACGCGGCGGCGCTGTGCCACGAAGCCGGCAAGCCGCTGGTGGTGCACAAGCTGGGCACCAGCGAACGCGGCGCGCAGGCCGCGGTGTCGCACACCGGCTCGGTCGCCGGCTCGCAGGCGGCGCACCGCGCGGCGTTCGAGAAGGCCGGCGTGATCGTCGTCGACGAGGTCGAAGCGCTGCTCGACACCACCTCGTTCTTCGCCAAGGCGCCGCCGCCGCGCGCGCCCGGGGTGGCGGTGGCCGCCGTCTCCGGCGGTGCCTGCATCATGCTGGCCGACAAGGCCGAGGAAGCGCAGGTCGCGCTGCCGCATCCGCGGCCGCAGACGATGGCCGTGCTGGAACGGCTGATCCCGGAATACGGCGCGCCCGGCAACCCCTGCGACATGACGGCGCAGGTGCTGTCGACGCCGGAGAACCTGAACGAGTGCTTCGACGCGCTGCTGGCCGACGACCAATACGGCGCGCTCGTCGTGCCGCACACCTATGCCTATGCGCCGGCGACGGCGCGCATCGAGATCATGGGCCGCGCCGCCGCCCGCCACGGCAAGATCGCCTGCGCGGTGTGGCTGACGCAGCACCTCGAAGGCCCGGGCGCCGTCGAGACCGAGCGCAACCGCCACGTGGCGCTGTTCCGTTCGATGCGCCATTGCATGGCGGCGCTGGCGCAGTGGAACCGCCGCGCCGAACGCCGTGCAGCGCAGCGCCCGGCCGCCGGCCGCCTGAGCGACGCGCAGGCCGCCGCGCAGGCGGCGGCGTTGATCGAAGCCTCGCCGCATGCCACGCTGACCGAGCGCGAAGGCAAGCAGGTGCTGGCCACCTACGGCGTGCCGGTGGTGCGCGACGTGCTGGTGCAAGGCGAAGACGAAGCGGTGGCCGCTGCCTTGGACAACGGCCTGCCGGCGGTGCTGAAGGTCGAGTCGCCCGACATCGCGCACAAGACCGAGGCTGGCGTGGTGCGCCTGAACCTGCGCAATGAGGCCGAAGTGCGCGCCGCGTTCCGCCAGGTGATGAACAACGCGCGCGCCGTGACGCCGCCGGCGCGCATCAGCGGCGTGCTGGTGCAGCCGATGCTGCCGCAGGGCACCGAGATCATGGTCGGCGGCCGCATCGACCCGCAGTTCGGCCCGATGGTCGTCGTCGGCCTCGGCGGCGTGTTCGTCGAGCTGCTGAAAGACACGGCCGCGCGGCTGGCGCCGGTGGATGCGCAGGAGGCGCGCCGCATGCTCGGCGAGCTGAAGGGGCAAGCGGTGCTGCGCGGTTTTCGCGGCGCGAAGTCGGTGGACCTCGAGCGCCTGGCCGAGATCGTCGCCCGCGTGTCCGAGTTGCTGGCCGACCAGCGCGAGCGCATCGCCGAGCTGGACATCAACCCGTTGATCTGCGACGGCGCGCGCATCGTCGCCGTCGATGCGCTGATCGCCAGGCGGCGCGATGAATGACGCGACATCCCCGCTGGCGCAATACCAGGCCTGGCTGGCGCGCGGCGAGCTGGGCTACCAGGTCGATGCCCACGGCCGCCCGGTCTTCTTTCCGCGCGTGCTGGCGCCGGCCGGCCGCGAGGGCCCGCTGTCGTGGCGCGCCAGCCGCGGCCTGGGCACGGTGTATGCCACCACTCACATCGCGCCGAAAGGCGAGCCGGCCTACAACGTGGCGCTGATCGACATGGACGAAGGCTTCCGCCTGATGAGCCGCGTCGAAGGCATCGCTGCCGATCAAGTGCGCATCGGCCTGCGCGTGAAAGTGCGCGTGCGCCCGGCCGAAGGCGACGCCGACGCCTACCCGGTGTTCGACCCCGTGGAGGACGCCGCATGACCGCGCCCGGCCGCCGGCGCGGCGCCGTGGCCATCGTCGGCGCGGCCGAGTCCGACATGGGCGAAGTCGCCACCGGCATGAGCGTGATCGACCTGATGGGCCAGGGCGTGATGCGTGCGCTGGCCGACTGCGGGCTGGCGCTGGCCGATGTCGACGGCGTGTTCGCCGCTGCCGGCCAGAGCCGCATGCCCAGCGTCGCTTTGTGCGAATACCTCGGCCTCCGGCCGCGCTACCACGACAGCACGATGCAAGGCGGCTCGTCGTTCATGACGCACGTGGCCCATGCGCAGGCGGCCATCGAAGCCGGCCTGTGCGAGGTGGCGGTGATCGCCTACGGCAGCACGCAGCGCAGCGCCGGGCGCAAGAACGTCGCGCCGCGCGAGTTCAATCCGTACGAGACGCCGTTTCGCCCGGTGCTGCCGGCCAGCGCCTATGCGCTGGCGGCGTCGCGCCACTTCCACGCGTTCGGCACCACGCGCGAGCAGCTTGCCGAAATCGCCGTCGCCGCGCGCCAATGGGCGCTGAAGAACCCGCAGGCCTGGGAGCGCGAGCCGCTCTCGCTGCAACAGGTGCTGGCCTCGCGCATGGTCAGCCACCCACTGACGGTGCGCGACTGCTGCCTCGTCACCGATGGCGGCGGCGCGCTGGTCGTCACCTCGGCGGCGCGCGCACGCTCGCTGCGCCAGCCGCCGGCCTATGTGCTGGGCACGGGCGAAGCCATCAGCCACCTGAGCATCAGCAACATGGCCGACCTGACGGTCACCGCGGCGCGCGAATCGGGCGCCCAGGCTTATGCGATGGCCGGGCTGCGGCCGCGCGACATCGACGCGGTCGAGGTCTACGACGCCTTCACCATCACCACGCTGCTGTTCCTGGAAGACCTGGGCTTCTGCCCCAAGGGCGAAGGCGGCCGCTTCGTGCAGGACGGCGCCATCGCACCCGGCGGCACGCTGCCGGTCAACACCAACGGCGGCGGGCTGTCGTACGGGCATCCCGGCATGTACGGGCTGTTCGTGCTGATCGAGGCGGTGCGGCAGATCCGCGGCGCGTGCGGCGAGCGGCAGGTGAGCGGCTGCGAGACCGCCATCGCGCACGGCAACGGCGGTGTGCTGTCGGCGCAGAGCACCGTGATCCTCGGCGCGGCCGCGGCGCTGTGAGCGCGGCGGCCGCTTCGATCGGCTTCGATCGGCTTCGATCGGCTTCCAGCGGCATCCGTCGAACGATTCCACTGAACGGCCCAACTTCCATTTTTGACACATCGCCCCCATGAGCAACGCCCACTACGCCGTCCACGGCCGCAGCGCCGTGATCACGCTGGACCACCCGCCGGTCAACGCCATGGGGCATGCGCTGCGCCAGGCGCTGGCCGCGCACCTGGCGACGGCCTGGGCCGACGCGGCGATCGATGCCATCGTCATCAACGGCGCCGGCAAGCTGTTCTGCGGCGGCGCCGACGTCAAGGCCTTCGGCACGCCGGCTTCGCGCGCCGAGCCCAGCTCGCGCACCATCGTCCGGCAGATCGAGGACTCGGCCAAGCCCGTCATCGCCGCCATCCACGGCAGCGCGCTGGGCTTGGGGTTGGAGTTCGCGATGGGCTGCCACTACCGCATCGCGCAGCGCGGCGCTAGGCTCGGCCTGCCGGAAGTGAAGCTGGGCCTGCTGCCCGGCGGCGGCGGCACGCAGCGGCTGCCGCGCCTGGTGGGCGTGGAAGCGGCCGCGCGCCTGGTGGCCGACGGCGACCCCGTCGGCGCCGACGAAGCGCTGGCCCTGGGCCTGGTCGACGAGGTGGCCGCCGAAGGCGAACTGCTGCCGGCCGCGCTGGCCTTCGCGCAGCGCGTGGCGACGCAAGCGGTGCATCCGGTCGCTTCGCGGCGGCCGCTGCCGCCACCGGGCGATGCCGGCTTCTTCGCGGCCGAGCGCCAGCGCATCGGCGCCGCGCGCCGCGGCCAGCCGGCGCCGCTGGAGGCGCTGGCCTGCATCGAGGCGGCCACCACGATGGCCTTCGACGACGGCCTGCGCTTCGAGCGCGAGCGCTTCGACGTGCTGCAGCACGGCAGCGAATCGAAGGCGCTGCGCCATCTGTTCCTGGCCGAGCGGGCGGCCGCCAAGCTGGCCGGCATCGCGCCCGACATCGCGCCGGCGCCGATCGCCCGCGTGGGCGTGATCGGCGCCGGCACCATGGGCGGCGGCATCGCGATGAGCTTCGCCAGCGCCGGCATGGCGGTGACGCTGGTCGAAGCCAAGGCCGAGGCGCTGGAGCGCGGGCTGCAGACCATCCGCCGCAACTACGAAGGCACGGTGGCCAAGGGCCGGCTGGCGCGCGCCGAGGCCGAGGCGCGCATCGCGCGCATCACGCCGACGCTGGACTTCGGCGCGCTGAAGGATGCCGACCTCGTGATCGAAGCGGTGTTCGAGGACATGGACGTCAAGAAGGACTTGTTCGGCCGGCTCGACGCGATCTGCAAGCCCGGCGCCGTGCTGGCCACCAACACCTCGCGCCTGGACATCGACGAGATCGCGCGCGCCACGCAGCGGCCGGGCGCCGTGATCGGGCTGCACTTCTTCAGCCCGGCCAACGTGATGCGGCTGGTGGAGGTGGTGCGCGGCGCGGCCACCTCGGCGCCGACCATCGTCACGTCGATGGCGGTGGTACGCGCGGCGGGCAAGCTGCCGGTGCTGGTCGGCGTGTGCGACGGCTTCGTCGGCAACCGCATGGTGGCGCAGTACGCGCGCGAGGCCGAGTTCCTGCTCGAAGAAGGCGCCACGCCGCAGCAGGTGGACGGCGCGCTGAAGCGCTTCGGCCTGGCGATGGGGCGCTTTGCGATGTCGGACCTCGCGGGGCTGGACATCAGCTGGGCCAGCCGCAAGCGCCAGGCCGCCACGCGTGCGGCGAACCGGCGCTACTCGAAGGTGGCCGACCGCCTGTGCGAGCTGGGCCGCTTCGGGCAGAAGACCGGCGCCGGCTTCTACCGCTACGAGGCCGGCAGCCGCACGCCGCTGCCCGATCCGCTGGTCGACGAGATCATCGTGCAATGCGCGCGAGAGGCCGGCATCGAGCGCCGCAGCATCGGCGACGACGAGATCGTCGAGCGCACGATCTACGCGCTGGTCAACGAAGGCGCGAAGATCCTCGAAGAAGGCATCGCCCAGCGTGCGTCGGACATCGACCTCATCTACGTCAACGGCTACGGCTTTCCGGCCTGGCGCGGCGGGCCGATGTTCCATGCCGACACCGTCGGGCTGGACAAGGTCTACGCGCGGGTCTGCGAATTCGAGCGCCGGCACGGCGACTTCTGGAAGCCCGCGCCTTTGCTGGAACGGCTGGCGCGCGAGGGCAAGAGCTTCGCGAAGCCGGAGTGAGTGAATGACCGCGCGACCGCGCGGTCACCAGGGCGCAGGCCGCCTCAGGCCGAGGCCTTGTCCGCCGCGCGACGCGGCCGCGCCGGCGCCTTCTTCGCCGCGGGCTTCTTCTTCGGCAGCGCCTGCTTCTCGGCCACGGCATCGTCGGTCAGCAGCTTGAGGTCGATGGCGTGCTCGGGGCTGGCGCCCAGCCGGGTGGAGACGTCGCGGCCGGCGGCGATCATGATCTCGGCCAGCTCCGAATCGCGCGGGTCGACGCGCACGCTGGGGCCGGTGAGCGCCAGCGAATGCGGCACGCGGCCGTCCATGTCGAAGATCGGCACCGCGATCGCGGTGAGCCCGGGCACGCGCTGGCCGCGCGTGAGGCCGAAGCCCTGGCGGCGAAAGCGCGTCAGCTCGCGGTCCAGCGCCGTGCGGTCGAAGTCGGCCGGCGCGTTGGCCTTCAGCACCCGGTCCAGTTCCTCGGGCGCCATGTAGGCCATCACGACGCGGCCCGCAGCGCCCAGGAACAGCGGCTGGTGCTGGCCCAGCCGCGCCATCGACATCAGCGGCGACGGCGTGTCCACCACCTCCAGCACCATGCGGTCGGTGCCGACCACGGTGTTGAGCGTGACGGTCTCGTGCGTCTGCTGGTTCACCTGCAGCATGATCGGCCGCGCGATCTCGCGGATCGACAGCGTGCCGCGCACCAGCCCGCCCAGCCGCGCCAGCTTCAGCGACAGGCAGTACTGCTGGTTGTCCATGCGGATCAGGAAGCCGGCGCGCTCCAGCGTGGCGACGAGGCGGAACGTCGTCGTCTTGGGCATGCGGATGCGCTCCGACAGCTCCTGCAGCGTCAGGCTCAGGTGCTCGTTGTCGAAGGCGTCGAAGATGGCCAGCGCGCGGCCGACGGCTCGGATCATGAACGTTCCCGGTGCGGGTTTCGTTGCACGGAACTATAAGCCAAGGCTATGCGGCCAGCGCCTCCCCGGCCCGCCGCGCGAAGCGTTGCCGGTGGGCGGCGGCGTTGCCCAGCCAGCCGGCCAGCACCAGCGCGCGCTTCAGGTGCAGGCCGGCGTCGTATTCGTCGGTGAAGCCGATCGCGCCGTGCAGCTGGATCACCTCGCGCGTGATGCGCAAGCCCGCGTCTGCCGCGCGCGCCTTGCAGCGGCTGGCCACGCAGGCGCGTTCGTCGCCGCCGATGCCGGCGTCGAGCTTGGCCACCGCTTCGTCGAGCACGGCGCGCAGCAGTTCCTGCTGCACGTAGAGGTCGGCGGCCTTGTGCTGCAGCGCCTGGAAGCTGCCGATCGGCTTGCCGAACTGCACGCGGGTGCGCATGTACGCGAGCGCCATCGACAACGCGCCCTCGGCGACGCCCAGCATCTCGGCCGCCGCCAGCACGATGGCTTCGTCGAAGGCGCGGTCGAAAGCCGCCAGCGCCGGCGCGCCCGGCGCCGCCACGACCTCGGCGGCCGCCACGCGCACGCCCGCCAGCGTGAGCACGTCGGCCGGCGTTTCGTCGGCGCGCCATTCATGCTGCAGGCTAACGCCGAAGCTCGACGCGTCGACCCAGAACAGCCCCGGCCCGCCGGCACCGCGCGCGGTGACGACGAAGCCGTTGGCGCCCGCCGCCCCGGCCACGAAGCGCTTGCGGCCGTCGAGCACGAAGCCGTCACCTTCGGCGCGGGCGGTGGTGTCGATCGCCGCCGCGTCGATGCCGCCGACGCCTTCCTGCCAGGCGACGGCAGGCAGCGCCGTGCCGTCGGCCACCGCGGGCAGCAGCCGCTGCTTCAACGCGGCGTTGGCGCCATGCTGCAGCAGCCGCGCGGCGAACACGGTGGCCACCATCGGCTCGCCGAGCAGGCCTTTGCCCAGCGCCTGCAGCACCGCCGCCAGCTCGCCGAAGCCGAGGCCCAGGCCGCCGTGCGCCTCGGCCACGGTGATGCCGAACCAGCCCAGCGCGGCCATCTGCCGGCACGCGGCGGGGTCGTGGCCCGGCAGCGTGCCGCGGCGCTCGCGCAGGCGGCGGGTGTCGGCGTGGCCGGCAACGAAATCGGCCGCGCTGTCGCGCAGCATGCGGATCTGGTCCGCGCGTTCCTGGGTCGCTGTGTCCATGGGGTCTCGCAAGGCGTTCAGGCCGGCAGTTCGAGCACGTTCTTGGCCAGGATGTTGCGCTGCACCTGGCTGGAGCCGCCGTAGATGGTGAAGGCCCGGCAGTCGAGGAAGGGGTAGAGGATGTCGATGGCCTCGCCGTCGACGTCGACCTCGCCGTTCAGCGTGCCGAGGTCGCCCGCCGCCTCGACCATCAGCTCGGTCACGCGCTGGCAGGTCTCGGTGGCCCAGATCTTGAGCATCGAGACCTCGAAGCCGAAGCTGCCGCCGGTGCGCATGATCTGCGCGAAGCGCTCGTAGGCCGCCGCGCTATCGAGCACGTCCATCGTCACCTGCGCCAGCTTGTCGACGAACACCGGGTCGTGCAGCTTGCCGGCGGCGCGCGCCAGTTGCTTCAGCCGCAGCAGCGCCAGCATCGACTGCCGCGGCGAGCCCGACCAGATGCGCTCGAAGCCGAGCAGCGCCTTGGCCACGTCCCAGCCCCGGTTCAGCTCGCCGACCAGGTTGGCCAGCGGCGTGCGCACGTCGTCGAGGAACACCTCGCACAGTTCTTCGTGGCCGGCGATGTTGCGGATGGGCCGCACCTTCACGCCGCTTTGCCGCATGTCGATCATCACGAAGCTGATGCCGGCCTGCTTCTTCACCGTCTTGTCGGTGCGCACCAGCGCGAACATGTGGCTGGCGTCGAAGGCCACCGAGGTCCAGATCTTCGAGCCGTTGATGACGAACTCGTCACCTTCGATGCGCGCCTCGGTGCGCAGGCTGGCGAGGTCCGATCCGGCGTTGGGCTCGGAGTAGCCCTGGCACCAGGTGTGCTCGCCCGACAGGATCTTCGGCAGGAAGCGCCGGCGCTGCTCGTCGGTGCCGCGGGCGATCAGCAGCGGGCCGATGTTCATCAGCCCCTGGTCCATCACGCGCGGCGCGCCGCTGCGCTCCAGCTCTTCCAGGTAGACCAGCACCTTCGATTGCGACAACCCCATGCCGCCCCACTCCACCGGCCACGCCGGCACCAGCCAGCCGTGGGCCGACAGCGTCAGGTACCACGGCTTCACCTCGGCCCAGCGCGGGCGGCGGCTGAGGTGGCGCAGGTGCGCCGGCACGTGCGCGGCGAAGAACTCGGCGGCGGCGCGGCGGAACGCCTCGTCGCCGAGCGCATTCCAGTCGCGGCGCGGCGGCGCGCTCGTCTCGCTCGTCGCCACGGCCTTACACGCCCTTGAACACCGGTTGGCGCTTCTCCAGGAAGGCCTTGGCCGCTTCGTGGTGGTCGCGCGAGTTGATCGACAGCATCTCGTAGGCGATCGACGCGTCGAGGATCAGGTTGAGCTGCTGCTTGATCCACTTGTTGACCGACAGCTTGGTCCAGCGCACGGCCAGCGGCGGCAGCGCGTTGAGTTCGCGCGCGATCTCCATCGCCGCGGCCATCACCTCGTCGGCCGGCACGACGTGGTTGACGAGGCCCATCGCCTGCGCTTCCTTGCCGTTCATCAGCTTGCCGCGCATCAGGAACTCCTTGGCGCGGTTGGGCCCGACGAGGATTGGCCAGATCACCGCGCCGCCGTCGCCGGCGACCAGCCCGACCTTGACGTGCGAGTCGCCGAACTTGGCCGTCTCGGCAATCACCGTCGAGTCGGCGAACAGCGCCAGCGTGGCGCCCAGGCCCACCGCATCGCCGTTGATGGCGGCGATGATGGGCTTCTCCACTTCGAGGATGGCCTGGAACAGCCGCTTGGTCGACGCCGGTGTGTCGATCGAGAACTTCCAGCCCTCTTCGCTGCCGAAGCGGCTGACCATGCGCTTGATGTCGCCGCCGGCCGAGAAGATCTTGCCGGCACCGGTCAGCACGATGACGTTGACCGCCGCGTCGTGCGCCAGGTCCAGCCACACGTGTTCCAGCTCGGCGTGCATCTCGGCGTGGATGGCGTTGCGGTTGTCGGGCTGGTTCAGCGTCAGCGTGGCGATGCCCTGCTCGCGCTGGACGGCGAGGTAGCGGTAGCGCGAATAGTCAGGCGTCATGACGGCACTTTCGGGTCGTGAGGGAGCTTGCGATGGAGGGGCGGAACACCGTCGAACGGCCGCTTCACAGCAATTTCGAAACGTGTTCCATTTTTCATTGTATTCTTGGCGCATGGAACCGATCTGTCAAGCCGACGTGCAGGCCTTGCTCGACCGCGAAGCCATCCGCGATTGCCTGTTCCACTACTGCCGCGGCATCGACCGCGCCGACGAGGCGCTGCTGCGCTCGACCTACTGGGACGACGCGCAAGACTGCCACGGCGCCTACCGCGGCAGCGCCGACGGCTTCATCGCACAAGCCATTCCACGGCTGCGCCGCGGCGGGCGCGGCGTGCATCAGGTCAGCAACATCCTGATCGAGCTGCACGGCAGCGTGGCGGCGGTGGAAAGCAGCTTCCTCGCCTTGCAGGTCGGCGCCGCCCAGCCACGGCTGGAGACCTTCCTCGCCGGGCGCTACGTCGACCGCTTCGAGAAGCGCGCCGGCGAATGGCGGGTGGCCGACCGCACCGTCGTCTACGACTGGATCGAAGAGCGCGAGCGGCCCGAGCTGGCGGACGACGATGCCGCCTTGTTCGGCGCCCGGCAGCCGACCGGCCAGCGCGGCGCGGCCGACCCGGTGTACGCGCTGCTGCGGCAAGTGCGCGGGCCGCTTCGCGGCTGAGCCTGCGGCGGCGGTGCCGTTGAACGGCGCTGTTATTCGCCGGCCTCGATCAACGCCGGCAAGGCGACGCGCAAGGCATCGCCGACGCGCAGGCCCAGCGCCTGCGCCGCGTCGTTCAGGCGCGAGACCACGCCGTGTTCCCAGGTGTCCAGCGCATCGCCGATGCGCGCGCTGTCGTGCGACACCGCGGCGGCGGCGCGCCCTTGCGCCTGCAGCATCGCCAGCGCGGCGATGCCGGCGCCGTCCTTGCCGATGCCGGCGTCGTTGAAGACCGCCAGCCGGAGCGGCACCGCGAGCGCGTAGGCGCCCGAGCTGACGCCGCCGTGCGAGCCGGAGATGACGATGGTGCCGGCGTCTTCGGCCGCCACCATCGTGATGCTGTCGGCCACGACGATGCGGCCGCGCGGGCCGCGGGCCAGCTCCTGCTTGCGCATGCCGGGAGTCATGACAGCCCCTCGCCCGACGGGTACGTCAGGCGATCCCCCGAGGGGATGCGGGCCGGCTTGGGAGCGGCCCGGCGCTCGGCCCGCGGCGCTAACAGCATGTGTCGCACTTCTCACTCCACCGCCCGCCGGCGCAGCGCGCGCGACAGCAGCAGCACCGGGATCAGCCCGACGCCGACGATGGCCAGCGACGGCAGCGCCGCTTCGCCCAGCCGTTCGTCGCGCGCGAAGTTGAAGGCCACGACGGCCAGCGTGTCGCTGCCGAACGGCCGCAGCACCAGCGTGGCGGGCAGCTCCTTCATCGCGTCGACGAACACCAGCAGCACGGCGGCCAGCGCCGAGCGGCGCAGCAGCGGCGCGTGCAGCCGCCAGAACAGCCGCGCCGGCCGCGCGCCCAGCATGCGCGCCGTTTCGTCGACGGACACCGGCACGCGCGCATAGCCCGCTTCTACCGACTGCAGCGCCACCGCCGAGAAGCGCGCCAGGTAGGCGTAGGTCACGCCGAACAGCGTGCCGGTGACGGTGGCAGCGATCGGCCAGTCGGGCCAGCGCTGCTGCAGCCAGCCCATCGGCAGCAGGATGCCGATGGCCACCACCGCGCCGGGCACCGCATAGCCCAGCGCCAGCGTGCGCGCGGCCAGCGGCAGCGCGCGGCCGCCGCCGCGCCGGCGCAGCGCGAAGGCCAGCGCCAGCGCCAGCGCGGCCGCCAGCAGCGCCGCCGTGCCGGCCAGCCGGAAGCTGGACCACGCCCATTGCGCAAAGCGCGCCAGCGGCAGGCCGAACTCGGCATGGTGCGCCTCCTGCCACAGCATCCAGCCCAGCCAGCCCACCGGCAGCACGAAGCCCAGCAGCACCGGCAGCGCGCACAGGCCCAGCGCCGCGGCGGCGGCGGCGCCGCGCAGGCGCAGCGGCCGGGCATCGGCGGCGTGCGCGGCGCCGCTGCGGCTGCTGGCATAGCGCAGCCGGGCTTGCGCGGCGCGCTCGGCGGCCAGCAGCAGCGCCACCACGGCCAGCAGCACGGCGGCCAGCTGCGCCGCGGCGATGCCGTCGTTCATCACCAGCCAGGCCTTGAAGATGCCGGTGCTGAAGGTGGTGAGGCCGAAGTAGGCGCCGACGCCGTAGTCGGCCAGCGTCTCCATCACCGCCAGCGCGGTGCCGGCGGTGATGGCCGGCCGCGCCAGCGGCAGCGCCACGGCCACGATGCGCCGGCGCGCGCCGGCGCCGAGCATGCGTGCCGCCTCCATCAAGTGCGTGGCCTGCTCGCCCAAAGCGGTGCGCGCCAGCAGGTAGACGTAGGGGTACAGGCACAGCACGAACAGGATCACCGCGCCCCACAGGCTGCGCACGTCGGGCCACAGCGCGCCGCGCAGCCCGAAGGCGCGGCGCAGCCCCGTCTGCAACGCGCCGCTGTACTGCAAGGCGTCGGTGCCGGCATAGGCCAGCACGTAGGCCGGCATCGCCATCGGCAGCAGCAGCGCCCATTCGAAGTGGCGGCGGCCGGGAAAGTCGAACAGCGTGACGGCCGCCGCCGTGGCCGCGCCCAGCAGCATCACGCCGACGGCGACGCCGGCCGCCAGCAGCGCCGACTGCAGCGCGTAGGCCGGCAGCACGGTGGCCGCCTGGTGGCGCAGCACGCCCAGCGCGGCGGCGTCGGTGGCCAGCCAGGCGCCCAGCACGCCGATCACCGGCAGCGCCAGCAGCAGGCACAGCGCCGTCAACGCGGCGCGCATGGAAGACCGATCGCAGGGAAGATGAGAACGAGCCGCATTTGCAACGGCCGATTATCATCGGCGCGATGTTCCTCGAACTGCAAGCCGTCTCGGTGCGCTATGGCCGCGGCGCGGCGGCCAAGACGGCGGTGGACGGCGCCTCGCTCGGCCTGGGCAAGGGCCAGATCGGCGTGCTGCTGGGGCCTTCGGGCTGCGGCAAGACCTCGCTGCTGCGCGCGGTGGCCGGGCTGGAGCGCTGCGAGGCCGGCCGCATCCGCATGGGCAGCACCATGCTCAGCGACGCCGCCGCCGGGCTGCACGTGGCGCCCGAGCAGCGCCGCATCGGCATGGTGTTCCAGGACTACGCGCTGTTCCCGCACCTGAGCGTGGCCGACAACGTGGCCTTCGGCCTGCCGCAACTGCCGCGCGCCGAGCGCGACGCCCGCGTGCGCCAGATGCTGGACCTGGTGGGTCTGCCGCAGGCCGGCGCGCGCGCGCCGCACCAGTTGTCCGGCGGGCAGCAGCAGCGCATTGCGCTGGCGCGGGCGCTGGCGCCGCAGCCCGAGCTGCTGCTGCTGGACGAGCCTTTCTCCAGCCTGGACGTCGACCTGCGCGAGCGCCTGGCGCAGGAGTTGCGCAGCATCCTCAAGGACAGCGGCAGCACGGCGCTGTTCGTCACCCACGACCAGCTGGAAGCCTTCGCGCTGGGCGACGTGGTCGGCGTCATGCAGGGCGGCCGCCTGGAGCAGTGGGCGCGGCCCTACGAGCTGTACCACCGGCCGGCCAGCCGCTTCGTCGCGCAGTTCATCGGCCACGGCGTGTTCACGCCGGCGCGCATCGAGCGCGGCGGCGACCAGGCGCGGGTGCGCACGCCGCTGGGCGAGCTGGTCGACCTGCAGTCGTGCCCGCTGCCCGAGGCCTACCCCGGCGGCGAGTGCGACCTGCTGCTGCGCGCCGACGACATCGTGCACGACGACGCCAGCCCGGTGCGCGCGCGCATCGAGCGCAAGGCCTTCCGCGGCGCGGAGTTCCTGTACACGCTGCGCCTGGCCAGCGGCGAGCCGCTGGTGGCCCACGTGCCCTCGCACCACGACCACGAGCCCGGCGAATGGATCGGCATCCGCGCCGAAGTCGACCATCTGGTGACGTTTCCGCGATCGGCTTCGTAAAGCGGCGTAAAGCGCTGCAAAGCACCGGCGGCAACGGTGCAACTTTCTCCCTGGGAACGACTCCGAAGCCGCTGCGGTTCTATACTGAACTTGCGTTTGCTATCTCGCTTTCGTCTCGTCGGGAAGGGCGTCGAACATGGGTGCCAAATTGAAGGTCGCGGGCTTGCTGGTTGCCGGTGGCATGGCCGGCGCACTGGCCACGCTGCAGGTGCAGGCCGTCGCGCACAGCGCGCTGGCGCCGCTGCCGCTGGCCGAGTTGCGCCAGCTGGCCGACGTCTTCGAGATCATCAAGTCCGACTACGTCGAGCCGGTCGACGAGAAAAAGCTGATCGGCGACGCCATCGCCGGCATGGTCTCCGGGCTGGACCCGCACTCGCAGTACTTCGACAAGAAGAGCTACAAGGAATTCCGCGAAAGCATCGGCGGCAAGTTCGTCGGCATCGGCATCGAGATGGGCATGGAAGACGGCCTGGTCAAGGTGGTCTCGCCGATCGAGGGCTCGCCGGCCTTCCGCGCCGGGCTCAAGTCGGGCGACCTGATCACCAAGATCGACGACACGGCGGTCAAGGGCCTGACCGTCGACCAGGCCGTCAAGCGCATGCGCGGCGACCCCAACACCAAGGTCGTGCTGACGGTGTTCCGCAAGTCGGAAAGCCGCAGCTTCCCGGTGACCATCGTGCGCGAGGAAATCCGCGTGCAAAGCGTGCGCGCCCGCATGATCGAGCCCGGCTACGGCTGGGTGCGCGTCAGCCAGTTCCAGGAGCGCACGGTCGACGACTTCGTGCGCAAGGTCGACGAGTTGTACAAGCAGGACCCCAATCTCAAGGGCCTGGTGCTCGACCTGCGCAACGACCCCGGCGGCCTGCTCGATGCGGCGGTGGCGCTGTCGGCCGCCTTCCTGCCGGCCGACGTGCCGGTGGTCAGCACCAACGGCCAGGTGGCCGAGTCGCGCCAGGTGTTCAAGGCCTCGCCCGAGTTCTACCTGCGCCGCGCCGGCAGCGACCCGCTGCGCCGCCTGCCGGCCGCGCTGAAGACGGTGCCGCTGGTGGTGCTGGTGAACGAAGGCTCGGCGTCGGCCAGCGAAATCGTCGCCGGCGCCTTGCAGGACCACAAGCGCGCCACCGTGATGGGCGCGCAGACCTTCGGCAAGGGCTCGGTGCAGACCGAGCGCCGGCTGACGCCCGACACCGCGCTGAAGATCACCACCGCGCGCTACTACACGCCCAGCGGGCGCAGCATCCAGGCCAAGGGCATCGTGCCCGACGTCTGGCTCGACGAAACGGCCGACGGCAACGTCTACGCCGCGCTGCGCATGCGCGAGGCCGACCTCGACAAGCACCTGCAAGGCCGCGACGAGGCCAAGGACGCCGCGCGCGAGAAGGCCCGCGACGAAGCGCGCAAGAAGCTCGAAGAGCAGCAGGGCAAGGACGGCAAGGACGGGCCGAAGCCGCTGCCGGAATTTGGCAGCGCCGAAGACTTCCCGCTGATGCAGGCGCTCAACCAGCTGCGCGGCAAGCCGGTGGTGGTCAGCAAGTCGGCCACCGAGCGCAAGCCCGAGACCACCAACAACTGAAGCGCGCAGCCCGCCCCGGCGCACGCCGCGAAGCCCGCCCCGCCCGGCGGGCTTCGTGCTTTCCAACCCGACGCCAGCGATGACCGACGAACAGTTGCTGCGCTATTCGCGCCACCTGCTGCTCGACGAGATCGGCGTCGAAGGCCAGCAGCGCCTGCTGGCCAGCCACGCGCTGGTGATCGGCGCCGGCGGCTTGGGCTCGCCGGTGGCGCTGTACCTGGGCACCGCCGGCGTCGGCCGCATCACGCTGGTCGACGACGACAACGTGGACCTGACCAACCTGCAGCGCCAGATCGCGCACGACCGCTCGCGCCTGGGCCAGCCCAAGGCCGAATCGGCCGCGCAATCGGTGCGCCGCATCAACCCCGACCCGCAACTGCAGGCCTTGGTCTGCCGCGCCGACGAAGCCCTGCTCGACGACTGGGTGCCGCCAGCCGACGTGGTGCTGGACTGCAGCGACAACTTTCGCACCCGCCACGCCGTCAACGCCGCCTGCGCGCGCCATGGCAAGCCGCTGGTCAGCGGCGCGGCGCTGGGTTTCGACGGCCAGGTTTCGGTCTACGACACGCGCCAGCCCGACGCGCCTTGCTACGCCTGCGTGTTTCCGCCCGAGGCGGCGTTCGAGGAACAGGCCTGCGCGACGATGGGCGTGTTCGCGCCGCTGGTGGGCATCGTCGGCGCCGTGCAGGCGGCCGAGGCGCTGAAGCTGCTGGCCGGCGCCGGCCAGTCGCTGGCCGGCCGGCTGCTGATGCTGGACGGCCGCCACATGCGCTGGGACGAGCTGCGCATCGCCCGCCAGCCGCAATGCACCGTGTGCGCCGCGCGCAGGGTTGATAAGCTGCTTCCATGAACCAGCGCCCCCCCGCCGAGCTGACCGCCCGCAACTTCCCCAGCGCCGAGGCCGAGGCCCGCCAGCAGGCCGACACCGAACGTTATGCCGGGCCCGACAGCGCCTATCGCCTGGCCTTCACCGACACCGAATTCCTGCTGCGCGAAGAGCTGCGGCCGGTGCGCATGCAGCTCGAGCTGCTCAAGCCCGAGCTCATCCAGCAGGAGCAAGGCATCCGCTCGACCATCGTGATCTACGGCAGCGCGCGCATCCCCGCGCCCGAGGTGGCGGCGCAGGAGCTGGAGGCCGCGCGCGAGAGCGGCGACGCCGCCGCCCTGCGCCGCGCCGAGACCGCGCTGGCGATGAGCCGCTACTACGACGAGGCGCGGCGCTTCGCGGCGCTGGTCACCACCCGCTCGCGCGCCTACCGCACGCCGATCTACGTGGTCACCGGCGGCGGCCCCGGCATCATGGAAGCCGGCAACCGCGGCGCCTACGAAGTGGGCGGCAAGAGCATCGGGCTGAACATCGTGCTGCCGCACGAGCAGGCGCCCAACCCCTACATCACGCCGCAGCTGTGCTTCCAGTTCCACTACTTCGCGCTGCGCAAGATGCACTTCGTGATGCGCAGCATCGCGCTGGTGTGCTTTCCCGGCGGCTTCGGCACGCTCGACGAACTGTTCGAGACCATGACCCTGGTGCAGACCGGCAAGAGCCGGCGCCGCCCCATCCTGCTGTTCGGCCGCGCCTTCTGGGATCGGCTGATCAACTTCCAGCACCTCGTCGACACGGGGATGATCAGCGCCGGCGACCTCGAGCTGTTCCACTTCGTCGAGACCGCCGAAGAGGCCTGGGACCGGCTGGCCGAGCACTACGGCTTCGAGGCCATGCCCGACGACGACAAGGAGTTTGCCGAAGATGCCTGACAAGCCCGCGGTCAGCCTGATCGGCGCGCCCACCGACATCGGCGCCGGCGCCCGCGGCGCCAGCATGGGCCCCGAGGCCTTGCGCGTGGCCGGGTTGCAGGCCGCGCTGCAAGGCCATGGCCTGGAAGTGGCCGACCGCGGCAACCTCAGTGGCCCCGCCAACCCCTGGCTGCCGCCGGTGGACGGCTACCGCCACCTGGCCGAGGTGGTGGCCTGGAACCAGGCCGTGCACGACGCGGTGGGCGCCGAACTGGACTTGGGCCGCCTGCCCATCCTGCTGGGCGGCGACCACAGCCTGGGCATCGGCAGCATCAGCGCCGTGGCGCGCCACTGCCGCGCCACCGGCCGCAAGCTGCGCGTGCTGTGGCTGGACGCGCACGCCGACTTCAACACCAGCGCGCTGACGCCCAGCGGCAACCTCCACGGCATGCCGGTGGCCTGCCTGTGCGGCCACGGCCCCGAGCCGCTGGTGCGCATGGCCGGCGCCGTGCCCGCCATCAGCCCCAAGGCCGTGCGGCAGATCGGCATCCGCAGCGTGGACCCCGGCGAGAAGCGCCTGGTCCACCAGATGGGCCTGGAAGTCTTCGACATGCGCTACATCGACGAGATGGGCATGCGCCACACGATGGAGCTGGCGCTGGCCACGCTGGACGCCAACACCCATCTGCACGTGAGCTTCGACGTCGACTTCCTCGACCCCGAGATCGCCCCCGGCGTCGACACCACCATCCCCGGCGGCCCCACCTACCGCGAAGCGCAGCTGTGCATGGAGATGATCGCCGACACCGGCCGCCTGGCCAGCCTGGACGTGATGGAACTGAACCCCGCGCTCGACGTGCGCAACAAGACGGCGGTGCTGGCGGTGGATTTGATCGAGAGTTTGTTCGGGAAGAGCACGCTGATGCGCGAGCGGGCCTGAGGCGCAGCGCCGATCGATTGCGCGTCCACGACGGATGCTACGGATCGATCAATCACCGTCCACGCACCTTCTCCTGGGCACGCAGGTGCACCAGCGTCTTCAGGACCAGTTCTACGGCTTCGCGCTCGGCCTCCGCACCACCCGCTGCAGCAGGCGCTCCAGCGCCGCCGCCGGGTCGCTGCTGCGGCCGGTGTGCACCGGCGAGACCTGGATGCTGGTGCTGCGGGGGGCGACCAGCCAGTCGAAGCGTTCGCGCATCGACAGGCGGCCGATCGGTCCGGCGGCGTCGCCGCCGGCGCAGATGGCGGGGATGGCGGCCAGCGCGCCGCGCAGGGCGTCGACGTCGGCGGCGGGGTTCAGCGCGCGCAGCCGCGCTTCGTCGAGTTCGATGCGGGCGTCGAGGAAGCCGCGCGCCATGCAGGCGACGATGACGCCGGCGTTGACGAACTCGGCGCGCTGCACGTCGGGCACCACGCGCACCACGGCGTAGTCATAGGTGCAGGGATCGGGCACGCAAGGCCTCCTCTGCAAAGGCGCGCGGCGCCTGCAGGCGCTGCTGCAGGTAGTGCCGATAGGCGGCGCGCTGCGCGGCCGGGGTGGCGAACAGCGGGTGCGCGTCCAGCCAGTCGTCGGGCACGAGGTCGACGATGCTGCCGATCACTTCGGGCGTCAGCCGCGCGGGCAGTTCCGCATCGACTTCGGCAAGCTGGTCGGCCGCGCCCAGCAGCACATGGTCGCGGATGGGCGCGAAAGGCCGCGTCGCGCGCTCCAGCGCGCCGTCCCACTGGTGGTGGAAGATCAGCGCGGCGCCATGGTCGATCAGCCAGGGCTGGCGGTGCCAGACCAGCAGGTTGCTGTTGCGCGGCGTGCGGTCGACGTTGGACACCAGCGCGTCGAACCAGACGATGGCCGAGGCCAGCCGCGCGTCGGGCCGGTGCACCAGCGGGTCGAAGGCGACCGCGCCGGGCAGGTAGTCGAGCGCCAGGTTGAGGCCGGCGCTGGCGCGGATGAGGTCCTGGATCTCGGGGTCGGGCTCGGTGCGCGCCAGCGCGGCGTCGAGTTCGATGAACACGATCTCGGGCACCGGCAGGCCGAGCGCGCGCGCCAGTTCGCCGGCGATCAGCTCGGCCACCAGCGCCCGCCGGCCCTGGCCGGCGCCGCGAAACTTCAGCACGTACAAGCCGTCGTCGTCGGCCTCGACCAGCGCCGGCAGCGAGCCGCCTTCGCGCAGCGGCGTGACGTAGCGGGTGGCGGTGACCGTTCTCATCGGCGCGGGTTCACCGCCGATTGTGACGGCTCGATCGGCGCGCGGCCCGCGCGTCGCGGGCGCGCCGGCCGCGCGTTCAGCGACGGCTCATCAACAGCCCGACCACCAAGCCGACGCCGGCACCGATGGCCAGCGATTGCCAGGGGTTGTCGTGCACGTAGTCGTCGGCGGCCTCGCCGGCGGCGCGCGCCTTGTCGGCGGCGGTGGCCTGCAGCGCCTGCAGGCGCAGCTTGGCGTCGGCCATGCGCTGCTGCAGGCGGTCGCGCACACTGCCGGCCTTCTCGCCCATCTCGCCGGCGGTGAGCTTGAGCAGCTCTTCGGCATCGGCGATCACCTGGCGCAGGTCCGCCATCAGCTTGTCTCTCTGGGCGACGGTGAGTTCGGTCATGCAAGGCCTCCTGTGGGTTGACGTGAATGCGCCGACCGTACCACTGCCGCCGGTGAACACCAACAACAACGGCGTCGGCGCAGGGGCTGTTGGCCGGCGGTGCGCGAGCCGATCAGCCCGTCCAGCGATCGTAAGCCCGCGCCGGCAGCGGCTGGCCCCACAGGTCCACCGCGACCGGCGTGCCCTGGTGGACGCGCAGCGCCGCCTCGCCGCGGGCGTAGGCCAGGCCGATGCAGCGGCCGGCGCGCCAGCCCCAGCCGGCGGAACTGAGTTCGCCCACCGGCCGGCCGTCGACCAGCAGCGTCTCGCCGCCCCACACGTAGGGCGCGGCATCGTCCAGCACCACGGTCAGCAGCTTCTTCTTCAGCGGCTGGCCTTGCGCGGCCAGCAGCGCGCCGCGGCCGATGAAGTCGCAGCCCTTGTCGAGCTTGACGCCGGCCAGCAGCCCGGCTTCGAACGGCGTTTCATCGGGGCCCAGCTCGGCGCCCCAGGCGCGGCGGCCGGCCTCGATGCGCAGCGCGTCCAGCGCGTAGTAGCCGGCGTCGCGCAGGCCGAGGTCCGCGCCGGCCTCGCCCAGCGCGTGCTCGACGTGGCGCGCCATCTCCACTGGCACGTACAGCTCGTAGCCGGGGCCGCCGACATAGGCCATGCGCGCGGCGCGCACGCGGGCGTGGCCGAGGTCGATCTCGGCCGTGTGGCTGAAGGGCAGCGCCTGCGGCGACAACTCGTCGGGGCTGACGCGCGCCAGCAGCTCGCGCGACTTCGGCCCCATCAGCGATAGCACGCACCACTGCGCGCTGACGTCGCCGAGCACGGCGAACTCGTGCTCGCCGATGTGGCGCGTGATCCAGTCGGCATCGCGCACCGGCTGCGCCGAGCCGGTGACCAGCCAGAAGCGGTCGGCGGCCAGGCGAATCACCGTCAGGTCGCTTTCGAAGCCGCCGCGTTCGTTGAGCAGCGCCGTGTAGACCATGCGGCCCACGGCCACGTCGATGTCGTTGGCGCACAGCCGCTGCAGCACGGCCAGCGCGTCGCGGCCCTGCAGCAGCAGCTTGCCGAAGCTGGTCTGGTCGTACAGCGCCACGGCCTCGCGCGTGGCGCGCTGCTCGTCGATCATCCAGTCCAGCCAGCCGGGGCGGCCCAGCGTGTCGGCCGGCCGCGCGGCAGCGGCCGGGCGGAAGTAGTTGGCGCGCTCCCAGCCGTTCTTGGCGCCGAACTCGGCGCAGCGGACGACACCGTCGGCCGCCGGCCGTCCGGCGGCCAGCCGGTCGTACAGCGGCGAGGTGCGCAGCGGCCGCGCGCTTTGCAGCTCCTGCCGCGGCCAGCGCATCGCGTAGTGCAGGCCCAGCGTCTCGGCGGTGCGCTCGGCCAGCGCGCGGCGGTTGGCGCTGTAGGCGCCGAAGCGGCGGATGTCCACCTCCCACAGGTCCTGCGGCGCCTGGCCGCCGGCAATCCATTCGGCCGTCAACCGCCCGGCGCCGCCGCTGTTGGCGATGCCGGCCGAGTTGAAGCCGGCGCAAATGAAGTAACGCCTTAGCTCGGGGGCCTCGCCGAGGATGAAGTTGCCGTCGGGCGTGAAGCTCTCGGGGCCGTTGAGCAGCATCTTGACCTTCGCCGTCTCCAGGCAGGGCGTGCGGTGGATGGCATTGGTCATCAGCGGCTCGAACTGCTCCCAGTCCTCGTCGAGCAGCTGGAACTGGAAGGTGGCCGGGATCGGGTCCACCCGCCAGGGCTTGGCCAGCGGCTCGAAGCCGCCCATCAGCAACCCGCCCACTTCTTCCTTGTAGTAGATGTGGCCGTCGGGGTCGCGCATCACCGGCAGCATGGGGTGCACGCCTTCGACGCGGTCGGTGACGATGTAGAAATGCTCGGCCGGATACAGCGGCACGTTGACGCCGGCCAGCCGCCCGAACTGCCGCGCCCACTGGCCGGCGCAGTTGACCACCGTCTCGCAGCGCACCGTGCCCTGCGCCGTCTGCACGCCGACCGCGCGGCCGTGCGCCTGCAGCACGCCGGTGACCTCCACGCCTTCCAGCAGCTTGGCGCCGCGCTGGCGCGCTCCCTTGGCCAGGCTCATGCACAGGTCGGCCGGGTTGGCCTTGCCGTCACCGGGGATCCAGATCGCGCCTTGCAGGTCGTCGGTGCGCATCGGCGGGAAGCGGTCGCCGGCCTCGCGCGGGCTGATCAACTGCACCTCCACGCCGAAGCTGCGCGCCAGCGCGGCCTGCTTGCGCAGCACCTGCATGCGCTCGGGCGTGCGCGCCACGTTGACGCTGCCGCAGGCCTTCCAGCCGGTGGCCAGGCCGGTCTCGGCCTCCAGCGTCTGGTACAGCTCGATGCCGTACTTGGACATCTGGGTCATGCTGCGGTTGGGCCGCATCTGGCCGACCAGCCCGGCGGCGTGCCAGGTGGTGCCGCTGGTGAGGCGGCCCTGCTCCAGCAGCAGCACGTCGGTGATGCCGAGCTTCGTGAGGTGGTAGGCGGTGGAACAACCGGCGATGCCGCCACCGACGATGACGACCTGGGCATGGGTGGGCAATGTCATGCGCCACAGGCTAACCGATGCCGGGATCCGTACAGCAGGGGATGGCGGGCGCCGGCCCGGGGCGCTAGCGTTGGCGGCGCAACCGGAGCCCGGCCATGGCGTCAACGACCGCAAAGCCCGTCTTCCAGTTTCTGGTGAACGGCACGCGCACCGACAGTGCCGATGGCCGCTCGCAGCAGGTGCTCATCGGCGTCGGTGGTGGCGTCGGTACCGCCACCACCGGCGCCAGCCGCGCCGCCGGCAGCAGCGCGCCGCATCGGCTGACGGCGGTGGATGGCGAAGACGTGGTGCGCCTGCACATCGCCGGCGGCCCGGCGCTGCGGCTGCACCCGGCGCATGCGCAAGCGCTGCTGGCGCAAGCCGCCGGCACGCTGCCGCGGTCGGCCGGCGGCGGCGATGCTGCCAACGTGATCGAGGTGCCGGCGCAGATCGCGCTGCCCGACGCCGAAGCGGCGCGCGGCGTGGTCGGCCGCATCGTGCTGCGGGCCTTCGAGGTCTTCAAGCCCGACCTCGCCCAGGGTGCCGCGCTGGCGCTGGCCCGCAAGCTGGAAGCGCAGGTCTCGCCCGGCGTTCACGCGCTGCAGCCCGACGCCCTGGGCAGCCTGAAAGACCGCCCGCCGCTGGCCCAGGTGCCGGCTTCCGACAAGCCTTTGCTGGTGCTGGTGCACGGCACCTTCTCCAGCACCGCGGGCACCTTCAAGGCCTTGTGGCAGCAGCATCCCAGCCTGGTGCGCGACCTGTTCGGCCGCTACGGCCAGGTGCTGGCGCTGGAGCACCACAGCGTCACGCAGTCCCCGTTCGAGAATGCGGCCCGCCTGCTGCGCGCGCTGCCCGTCGGCGCCACGCTGCACCTGCTGACGCATTCGCGCGGCGGCCTGGTGGCCGAGGTGCTGGCGCGCGCCATGCGGCAAGGCGGCGGCAAGGCCTTCGACGCCATCGACCTGCAACTGCTGGCCGGCCCCGAGCGCCAAGCCCTGCGCGCCGAACTGGCAGCGCTGAACGCGCTGATCGCCGAGAAGCGGCCGCGCGTCGAGCGCGTGCTGCGCGTGGCGGCGCCGGCGCGCGGCACGCTGCTGGCCTCCGGCCGGCTCGACGCCTACCTGGGCGTGCTGGAATGGGCGCTGCGCCTGGCCGAGCTGCCGGTGCTGCCCGAGCTGGTGAACTTCGCCACCGCCGTGGCGCGCGAGCGCACCGACCCGCAGACGCTGCCGGGCCTGGAAGCCATGATCCCCGGCCGCCCCGTCTCACGGCTGCTGACGCGCGAAGACCTGGCGCTGGACAGCGAGCTGCGCGTGCTGGCCGGCGACATCCAGGGCGACTCGGTCCTCTCGTGGCTGAAGGTGCTGGCCACCGATGCCTTCTACTGGACCAGCCACGACCTGGTGGTCAACACCGATTCGATGTACGGCGGCCAGGCGCGGCTGCGGCCGCCGCGCTTCGTGTTCGAGCGCGGGCCCGAGGTCAGCCACTTCCGCTACTTCAGCAACCCGAACAGCGCGCAGGCGGTGGCCGACGGCCTGCTGCTCGACGAGCCGCCGCGCTACCAGCCGATCGGCCCGCGCTCGTGGCAAGGCCAGGCCAGCGACGGCGTGCGCGCGAAGCGGCGGCCGCCGGTGGACACCAAGGCGCGGCCGGCGCTGTTCGTGCTGCCCGGCATCATGGGCAGCCACCTGGCGGTGGGTGCCGACGCCGATGCCAAGCGCATCTGGCTGTCGTACGGCGCCATCCTGCTGGGCCAGGTCGACGAGATCCGCTACCCCCAGGCGGTGACGGCGCAGGAGCCGATCGACGACTACTACGGCGAGCTGATCGCCGACCTGGCGGACGACTACGACGTCATCGCCTTCGCCTTCGACTGGCGCCAGCCCATCGAAGCCAGCGCCAAGGCGCTGGCCCAACGCCTGGACACGGCGATGGCCGACCGCGCCGCCAACAACCAGCCGGTGCGCGTGCTGGCGCATTCGATGGGCGGCCTGGTGATGCGCACGGTGCAACTCGTCGCCGCCGACGTGTGGAACCGCTTCATCCAACGCCCCGGCGCGCGCTTCGTGATGGCGGGCACGCCCAACCGCGGCTCGTTCGCGCCGATGCTGGCCTTGGCGCGCCGCAACCCGCAGGTCAATCTGCTGGACCTGGCCGACACCTGCAACTCGTGGCGCCAGCTGCGCGAGATGATCGCCGCCTTCCCGGGGCTGATCCAGCTGCAGGCGCGCCAGGGCGGCGGGCTCGACCTGGCGCTGGCCGAAAGCTGGCAGCGCCTGTCGGCCTGGGACCTGGCCCACCCCGGCGCGCGCGAGCTGGTGGGCTCGGAGTTCGCCGTGCCGCAGCGCTCGGCCTGGGGCCTGCCGGCCGCCGAGGTGCTGGCGCAGATGGCCGCGCTGCGCAACGCGCTGGACGCTCAGCTCGAAGGTTATCAGTCGGCCACGCCCGAGCCGCGGGTGTGCCTGGTGGCCGGCCAGGCCGAGCAGACCGTGGTCGAACTGCGGCTGGACCCGCAAGGCCTGCAGTTCCTGGCCACCGCGGCCGGCGACGGCACCGTGAGCTGGGACTCGCTGCGCCTGCCCGGCGTGCCTTGCTGGCGCGCCGACGCCGAGCACGGCGACCTGCTGCGCGAGCGCGGCGCCTTCGCCGCCTACCGCGAACTGCTGGACCGCGGCGACACCCAGGCGCTGCCGCGGCTGGAAGACAGCGCCACGCGCGACGGCCAGGCTGCCGCGCCTGCCGACAGCGGCCTGCGCCCCTGGCGCGAGCTGCGCCGCCCCTACGTGCCGACGCTGGCCGAAGTGGGCGACGCCGCGCTCGGCAGCGGCAACCAGCCGCCGGCGCCGCTGCACGCGCTGGCGCGCAACGGGCCCACGGTGGAGGTCTGCGTGCTCAACGACGACCTCACCCACGTGCGCGAGGGTCTGCTGGTCGGCCACTACCGGTCGGAGGCGCTGACCGGCGCCGAGAAGATCCTCGACGCCTGGATCGGCGGCACCCTGTCGCGCGCGCTGGCGCTCGACAGCTACCCCAGCCAGCCGCAGCAGGTGCAGGTCTTTCCCAACCTGTCACGCAACCCGTTCGGCCCCTCGGTGGCCAAGCCCGATGCGGTGATCGTCGCCGGCCTCGGCGACGAGAACGCGCTCACGCCCGGCCAGCTGGGCGAGGCCGTGCAGCGCGCCGTGCTGGCCTGGGCGCTGCACCTGCGCCAGCGCGGCCGCGAGGCGCCGCCCACCATCGAGCTGGCCAGCCTGCTGCTGGGCACCGGCGGCTGGCGCATCGAGGTGGCGCAGTCGGCCGTGGCGCTGGCCGAAGGCGTGTGCGAGGCCAACCTGCGGCTGGCGGCGCAGAAGCTGCCGCTGCTGACGCGGCTGACCGTCGTCGAGCTGTACGGCGACCGCGCCTCCGCCGCGCACGAGGCCTTGAGCGGCCTGCAAGGCGCCTGGCCGCTGCGCGTGCTGCCGCAGGTGCAGCAGGGGCCGGGCGCGCGCTCGCGCACGCTGCAGCGCTACTACCGCGGCGCCGACTACGACGTGCTGCGCGTGCAGCGCGACGATGGCGGCAGCAGCGGCCAGCCGCCCAGCCTGACCTACACCGTGCACAGCCGCCGCGCGCGCGCCGACGAGCTGGAGCAGCGCTTCCAGCGCGAAGCCGTCGAGCGCCTGGTGGACAGCGCCGAGACGCAGGCACGCATCGACGACCAGCTGGCCCACGCGCTCTTCAACCTGCTGGTGCCGCTGGACCTGCGGCCGCAGCTGGCCGATGCCGATTCCATCCTGCTCGACCTCGACGACGGCAGCGCCATGCTGCCCTGGGAGCTGCTGCGCAACACGCGCGCGGCGGCCGACACCGAGCCGCTGGCGGTGCGCGCCTCACTGCTGCGCACGCTGCGCCGGCGCGACTACCGGCGCGGCCCGCAGGACAACACCGCCTCGCGCCGCGTGCTGGTGATCGGCGAGCCGCGCAGCGACCCCGCGCAATACCGCCGTCTGCCCGGCGCGCGGCGCGAAGCAGCGGCCGTGGCCGCGCTGTTCCAGGGCCAGGGCTGGCAGGCGCCGCCGGCGCTGCTGGGCGCCGGCGCGCAAGACGTGCTGAAAAGCCTGTACGCCGACGACTGGCGCGTCATCCACGTCGCTGGCCACGGCGACTACGTCAGCTATGCCGACCCGCGCCAGGCGCGCGGCGGCGTGGTGCTGGAAGACGGCATCTTCCTCGGCGCGCAGGAGATCGAGGCGCTGGGCACCGTGCCCGACCTGGTGTTCGTCAACTGCTGCCACCTCGGCCGGCTGGACGGCCGCGCCGCCGGCGCCGGCGCAACCCTCGCGCCGGCATCCAGGCCGGGCCCGCGGCCGCAGTTCGCGGCCACGCTGGCCTCGCAGCTCATCGACATCGGCGTGCACTGCGTCGTCGTCGCCGGCTGGGCCGTCGACGACCGCGGCGCCGAACGCTTCGCCACCACCTTCTACGGCCAGTTGCTGCGCGGCAAGACCTTCGCCGAAGCGGTGCAGGCGGCGCGCCGCGCCACCTGGACGGCCGACCGCGGCAGCAGCACCTGGGCCGCCTACCAGTGCTACGGCGACCCCACGTGGAAGCTGCACCGCGCGCGCGCCGACGGCACGCCGTCGCTGGACGTCACCCCCGAGGCCGAAGCAGCGCCCACCCCCACCCGCGCCGACCTGCTGGTGGCGCTGGAAGAAGTGCGCTGGCTGCCCGGCGCCCGCACGCTCACGCCCACCGGCCAGCTCAACCTGCAGGCCCGGCTGCGCGCGTTCGAGCAGCGCATCCGCGCCAGCGACGACTGGCGCCAGCAAGGCGAGCCGGCAGAGGCCGTGGCCGAAGGCTGGGCCGCGCTGGGCGACCTGGCGCAAGCGCGCGACGCCTACCAGCGCGCGCTGCTGGCCCCCGACGGCCGCGCCTCGCAGCGCGCCGCCGAGCAGCTGGCCAACCTCGACGTGCGCCTGGCGATGACCGCCGGCGACGCCGCCCGCATCACCGAGTTGCTGCACCAGCTGCAGCAGCGCGCCGACGCACGGCCCACGCAGGAAGCCTGGACGCTGATCGGCTCGGCGCACAAGCGCCTGGCCCTGCTGGCCGCCAACGCCCGGCCGCTAAACCGCGCCGAGGTCGACCGCGCGCTGGCGTCCATGGTCGACGCCTACGCGCAGGCCTGCCGCCAGCCTGCCGGCATCGACCAGGCGCACTACCCGCGGCTGCAGCTCAGCAACGGCCTGCTGCTGCAACGCCTGCTGGCCGGCGCGGATCCGCAGCACGAGGACCTGGCACAGGCGCTGATCGAAGCCCACGACCGCCTGCAGGCCGCCGACCGCGACGGCCCCGACTTCTGGAGCAGCATCGGCCAGGTCGAATGGGAGATCCAGCGTTCACTGGCCATCGGCCGCCTGGCCAAGGTGCAGGCCGACCTGGCCGACTGGCTGGCCCGCGTGCGCGAGCGCGGCGGCAACGCCCGCCAATGGGCTTCGGTCAGCGACAACCTGGCGTTCCAGGCGAGCCTGATGCGGCTGGCGGGGCAGGCGCAGGCAGCGCGCGCGCTCGGTCAATTGAAGGTTCAAGTAGACGGTTATGTAGACGGCAACGGCTGAACCCGCGCGACGCCCTCTCCCACCCCGTGGGAGAGGGTTGGGGTGAGGGCTGCACCCGCTCCCTCACAGCGCTCAGCCGCCGCGAAACGCCCGGCTCGAAATGCTGATCGAGTTGCCATCGGGGTCCTTGGCATTGGCGAAACGGTAGCCGTTGGCCTGGTGCGCGGGGCCGAACACCAGGCCCTCGGCGGCCGCCTTGGCGATGAAGGCTTCGATGTCCTGGACGTGAAAGCTCAGCTTCACGGTCAGCTGGCCCAGCTTGACCGACTTCGCCGCCTGGTGAATGAGGATGCCGGCGCCGCCGACGGTCGACCTCAGCTCGATCAGCCCCTCGGCAACCTCGCCCGTCGTCTCGAAGCCGAAGTGGCGGCTGTAGAACAGCGCCGTCTTCTTCATGTCGCGCGCGTAGATGATGATCGTGCCGAGCGTCTGGGCCATGGGCCACCCCGATCCCTTTTTCGTTCGCGCCCGCTCAAGCCGCCAGCACCGCCGCCACGTGGCAGCCGCTGCCGCCCAGCACGAACAGATGCCACAGCGCATGCGCATAGCGCCAGCGCGAATCGAAGACGAACACCGCCGCGCCCAGCGTGTAGGCCACGCCGCCGGCCACCAGCCAGGCCAGGCCCGGGGCCGAGACCTCGCGGATCAGCGCCGGCAAGGCCGGCAGCACCACCCAGCCCATCGCCAGGTACAGCGCGGTGGACCACAGCGGGTGGCGCAGCCGGTCGGCCAGCTTGATGGCCACGCCCAGCGCCGCCAGCGCCCAGACGATGCCGAACAGCGTCCAGCCCCAGCCGCCGCGCAGCACGCCCAGCGCGAAGGGCATGTAGCTGCCGGCGATGAAGACGTAGATGGCCGCATGGTCCAGCCGGTTGAACCAGCGCTTGGCGCGGCCCGGCGGCAGCGCGTGGTACAGCGTGGAGACGCCGTACAGCAGCAGCATGGTGCTCGCGAACAGCGTGGCGCCGACCACCGCCGCCGGCCCCGCCGCGTGCAGCACCAGCACCGGCAGCGAGGCCAGCGCCAGCAGCACGCCCAGGCCGTGGGTGATGGCGTTGGCGATCTCCTCGCCCAGGGTCTGCGGCCGGTCGGCGGCCGGTGTTGTCGTGATGGTCGCTGTGCTCGCGGTCATGGGCCGGCAGCCTAACATCGCCGCATGTCAGCGAACTCCCGCCCGGTCTACAGCACCGACCATGGCCGCCTGTGCCCCGGCTGCGCGCAGCCGCTGGCCGCGTGCCGCTGCAAGGCGGCGGCCGCGGCAGCAGCGCGCCCGGCCGGCGACGGCGTCGCCCGCGTCAGCCGCGAGAAGCAAGGCCGCGGCGGCAAGACCGTCACCGTGGTGCGCGGCCTGCCGCTGGACGACGGCGCGCTGGCCCTCGTCGGCAAGCAACTGCGCAGCGCCTGCGGCAGCGGCGGCACGGTGAAGGACGGCGTGATCGAGATCCAGGGCGACCACCGCGAGCGCGTGCTCGCCTGGCTGCAGCAGCAAGGCCACAAGGCCAAGAGCGCCGGCGGCTGAGCCCGGCTTCAACCCTCCGCAGCAGCGCCCGCCGACGGGCACGCAAACGCCAGCACGTGGCCATCGGGGTCCAGGCTGTAGGCCACCGTGTGGCCCCAGTCGCGCGGCAGTAGGCCCGACAGCTCGCGCGCACCGGCGCCCAAGGCCTGGGCATGGTGACGCTGCGGGTCGGCCACCAGCAAGTACAACTCGGCGCGCGGCGTGCCGTTGGCGGCGGCGGGATCGCGCAGCGCCGGGCCAAGCAGCCGCCGTATGCCGGCCTCCGGCATCAGCCCCAGCACGCCGCCAGCCGGAAGCGCGAACTCGGTCATCCCCGGCACGTGCAGTCGCGGCCGCAAGCCCAGCGCCCGTTCGTAGAAGCGACGCGAGCGCTCCTGGTCGGCGACGTAGAGGATGAAGAGCGACTCCACGCACCACCTACCGCAAGCGCCGCCGCGCCCGCCGCGGCGCGGCCGTGGCCGCCGCCGGCCCCGGCAGCGGCAGCCGCACCTCGGCCTTCAACTCCTTCAGCACGATGCGCGAGCGCACGTGCGTGATGCCCGGCAGGCGCAGCAGCGTGTCGTGCAGGAACTGCTCGAAGCGCTTGATGTCGGCCACCAGCACCGTCATCACGTAGTCGCTCTCGCCGGTGGTGCTGTGGCATTGCACGATCTCGGGCGCCGCCGCAACGGCCTTCTCGAACTGGCGCACCTTATCCTCGCTGTGCTGCGCGAGGTTGGCCTCGACCACCACGCGCAGGCCCAGGCCCACGGTCTCGGGGTCGACCAGCGCGGTGTAGCCGCGGATCACGCCGGCCGCTTCCATGTCCTTGATGCGCTTCCAGCAGGGGCTGGGCGACAGGCCCACCGCATCGGCCAGTTGCTGCACCGTCTGCCGCGAGTCGCGCATCAGCTGCTCCAGCAGCGCGCGGCTGTAGCCGTCCAGCTCGATCATCGGCGCGGCCACGGCATCAGCTCAGGACGAGCTGCGTCTGCGTGACCACCGCGCACAGCTTGCCCTGGTCGTTGCGGATCATCGTCTGCCACACCTGCGTGCTGCGGCCGCGGTGCAGCGCCACGCTCTCGCCGCTGACCACGGTGCCGACCTTGGCGGCGGCGATGAACTTGGTGCTGGAATCGGTGGTCGTCGTGCGCTGCCCTTCGCCCAGGTTGACCAGGGTGCCGATGGCGCCCAGCGTGTCGGCAAAGGCCATGTAGGCGCCGCCGTGCAGCGTGCCGCCGGCCGTGCACATCTCGGGCCGCACCAGCATCTCGGCGCTCACGCGCTCGGGGGCCAGCGCCGTCAGCCGCACGCCCATCATGCCGGGGAACAGCGGTTGGATGAGTTGCTGCCAATGGGCGACGTCGATCATGGGCCCGTCCCGGTGAAGAAAAATTCGCTCGAAGACCCTGCATCGGCAGCAGGATTTGCTGGGAATGTACCGGCACTCGGGCAAATGCGGCAACCTTTGTCCGCCGCGGCCGCCTACGCTTGGCGCCCCGCCCGCCCCGCCCGCCCTGCCGCCCGACCGAGGAGCCGCCATGCCCGCCACGCCGCTCGCCCGCCCCGACTACGCGCTCGACCACGGCCTGTGGGCCGAGCACGGCGCCGTCTTCCTGACCGGCACCCAGGCGCTGCTGCGCGTGCTGCTGATGCAGCGCCGGCGCGACGAGGCGGCGGGCCTGGCGACGCAGGGCTTCCTCAGCGGCTACCGCGGGTCGCCGCTGGGCGCGGTGGACCAGCAGGTGTGGAAGGCGGGGCAACGTTTCACGCAAGCCGGCATCCGCTTTTTGCCGGCGGTCAACGAAGAGCTGGGCGCCACCGCGGTGCTGGGCACGCAGCGCGTCGAGTCCGACCCCGAGCGCGTTTGCGACGGCGTGTTCGCGATGTGGTACGGCAAGGGCCCCGGCGTCGACCGCGCCGGCGACGCGCTCAAGCACGGCAACGCCTACGGCAGTTCGCCGCACGGCGGCGTGCTGGTGGTGGCCGGCGACGACCACGGCTGCGTCTCCAGCTCGATGCCGCACCAGAGCGACGCCGCCCTCGCCGGCTGGAGCGTGCCGGTGCTGGCGCCGGCCGACGTGGCCGACGTGGTGGAGTTCGGCCTCTACGGCTACGCGCTGTCGCGCTACAGCGGCGCCTGGGTGGCGCTGGCGGCGCCGTCGGAGGTGGTGGAAAGCGGCTGCACCGTCGATCTCGACGCCATCCTCGGCCGCGTGGCCGCGTGGCAAGACGCCGCCGCCGTGCAGCGCCTGAGCGGCCACCGCCCGCCGGCCGACGGCCTGCACTACCGCTGGCCCGACCTGCCGTCGCTGCGCATCGAAAGCCGGCTGGCCGACAAGCTGCAGGCGGTGGCCGCGTTCGCGCGCGTCAACCGCATCGACCGCGACGTGATCGCCGCTTCGCAGGCCCGTGTCGGCATCCTCACCGCCGGCAAGGCGCACCACGACCTGATGGAAGTGCTGCGCCGGCTGCAGATCAGCGCCGACGACCTGGCCGCCGCCGGCGTGCGCCTGCGCAAGCTGGGGCTGGTGTTCCCGATCGAGCCGCAGGCCATGCGCGACTTCTGCCAGGGCCTGGACGAGGTGCTGGTGGTCGAGGAGAAAGCCGGCCTGGTGGAGAACCAGCTGCGCGCGCTGCTCTACAACGACGCCGTCCGCCCGCGCCTGCTGGGCAAGCACGACAGCGACGGCGCGCCGCTGATCAGCGCTTTGGGCGAGCTGCGGCCTTCGCGGCTGATCGAGATCGTCGCGGCCTGGCTGGCGCGCCAGTCGCCGGCGCTCGACCGCCACGATCGCGTGCGCGACTTCACCGTGCCCGACCTGCTCAGCAACGTGGCCGATGCGGTGAAGCGCCTGCCCTACTTCTGCGCCGGCTGCCCGCACAACACGAGTACCAAGGTACCCGAGGGCAGCCATGCGCGCGCCGGCATCGGCTGCCACTTCATGGCCAACTGGATGGAGCGCGACACCGAAGGCCTGATCCAGATGGGCGGCGAAGGCGTCGACTGGGTCTCGCACGCGATGTTCACGAAAGTGCCGCACGTCTTCCAGAACCTCGGCGACGGCACCTACTTCCACAGCGGCTACCTGGCCATCCGCCAGGCCGTGGCGGCGAAGGCGACGATCACCTACAAGATCCTCTACAACGACGCGGTGGCGATGACCGGCGGCCAGCCGGTCGACGGCGGCACCAGCGTCGACGCCATCGCGCGCCAAGTGGAAAGCGAAGGCGTCGCCGCCGTGGTGGTGCTGAGCGACGACATCGCCAAGTACGACGGCCAGCGCGGCCGCTTTCCGGCCGGCACCGAGTTCCACCCGCGCGAGGCGCTGGACGCGGTGCAGCGCCGCTTGCGCGCGACGCCCGGCGTCACCGTGCTGATCTACGAGCAGACCTGCGCCGCCGAGAAGCGCCGCCGCCGCAAGAAGGGTGAGCTGGCCGACCCGCCGCGGCGCTTGTTCATCAACGAAGCCGTCTGCGAAGGCTGCGGCGACTGCGGCGTGCAAAGCAACTGCGTGGCCGTGTTGCCGCAGGAAACGCCGCTCGGCCGCAAGCGCCGCATCGACCAGAGCGCGTGCAACAAGGACTATTCCTGCGCCAAGGGCTTCTGCCCCAGCTTCGTCGGCGTCACCGGCGGCCGGCCGCGCCGCCACCCGGGGCTGCTGGGCGCGCAGCGCGAACCTTTTTTGCAGCAGGTGGCGCAACTGCCGCTGCCCGCGCCCTGGGATTGGACGGGGCCTTACGACCTGCTGGTCACCGGCGTCGGCGGCACCGGCGTGGTGACGGTCGGCGCGCTGATCACCATGGCCGCGCATCTGGAAGGCCATCACGCCAGTGTGCTCGACTTCATGGGCTTCGCGCAAAAGGGCGGCGCCGTGCTGTCCTTCGTGCGCCTGGCGCGCCAGCGCGGCGCGCTGAACCAGGTGCGCATCGACGCCCAGCAGGCCGACGCCGTGCTGGCCTGCGACCTGGTGGTGGCCGCCTCGCCCGACGCGCTGCAGACCGTGCGCCACGGCCGCACGCGCATCCTGGCCAACCGGCACGACACGCCGGTGGCCGACAGCGTGCGCAAGCCCGACGCCGAGCTGCACCGCAACGAGCTGCTGGCCAAGCTGCAGTTCGCCGCCGGGTCGGAGCGCGTTCAGACCTTCGACGCGCAGGCCCTGGCGCAGGACTTCCTCGGCGACACCGTGGCCGCCAACATCGTGGCGCTGGGCTACGCGTGGCAGCTGGGCCTGGTGCCGGTGGGCCTGGCGGCGCTGCAGCGCGCGGTGGAACTCAACGGCGTGGCGGTGGACAACAACCGGCTGGCGCTGTCGCTCGGCCGCCTGGCCGCCGCCGACCCGCAGGCCCTGGCCGCGTGGTCCGCGCCGGCCGCCGCCACGGCGCCGCCGACGCTCGACGAAAGCCTGCCGGCGCTGCTGCAGCGCGCCGGCACGCTGCTGGCCGCCTGGCAGGATGACGCCTGGAAAGAACGTTATCTGCGCAGCGTGCGCCAGGCCGAGGCGGCCGAGCGCGCACTCGGCGGCGACGCCACGCTGCCCTTCACGCGCGCCGTGGCGCGCAGCCTGCTCAAGCTGATGAGCTACAAGGACGAGTACGAAGTGGCGCGTCTGTACACCGACGGCAGCTTCCAGCGCGCGCTGCAGCAGCAGTTCGAAGGCGAGCTGAAGATCGAGTTCCACATGGCCCCTCCGCTGCTGGCCCGCGCGCACGACGGCCAGCCGCCGCGCAAGCGCCGCTTCGGCCCCTGGCTGCTGCCGCTGCTGAAGCTGATGGCGCGCGGCAAGCGCCTGCGCGGCAGCGCGCTGGACGTCTTCGGCCACACCGAGGAGCGGCGGCTGGAACGCCGGCTGATCGCCGAGTTCGAAGCCCGCATCGCCGAGCTGTGCCAAGGCCTCGACGCCGCGCGGCTGCCGCTGGCCACCGCCATCGCCCAGGTGCCGCTGGCCATGCGCGGCTTCGGCCACGTCAAGCTGGCCAACGTGGCGCTGGCCCGCGTGCGCGAGGCCGAGCTGCTGCACCGCTGGGACCCCCAACGCCATCCGCGCCCGGCCGCCGCCGCGGCGCCGGCGGCGGGGCAGTTCAAGGGGATTGCGGTCAGTGCGGAGTAGCTGGCGGAGTGGGAGGCGAAGTGGTTGGCGAAGTTGGCGGCCGCCGGCGCGAGTCATACACTGTCACGCCAAGTCTTACCGCCGGAGCCGCGCATGGCCACCACGATGACCGTCAAGGGCCAGGTCACCATCCCGAAGAAGGTGCGCGACGCCTTGCACCTGGCGCCCGGCGACCGCGTGGAGTTCGGCGTCAACCCGCAAGGTCAGGTCGTGGTTCACAAGGCAGGCGCTCGCCCCGGCGCCAGGGTGCAAGGCGCCAAGCGCGACCGATTCGAAGCGGCTCGCGGCAAGGCCCAAGTGAAGTGGCGCACCGATGAGCTGATGGCCCTGTTGCGCGGCGCTGACTGACGCGGCGCCTGCCATGGTTCTGGTCGACACCAACGTCCTGCTGGACGTGCTGGAAAACGACCCCGCCTGGGCCGACTGGTCGGTGGGCCAGTTGCGCGCCCAGTCGCAGGTGCACGAGCTGGTCATCAATCCGGTGATCTACGCCGAACTGTCGCTGGCCTTCGATTCCGTGCAGGCGCTGGACGCCGCGATCGAAGGCATGGGCCTGCTCGTGCAGGACCTGCCGCGCCCGGCGCTGTTTCTCGCCGGCCGCGCCTTCCTGAAGTACCGGCGCGAAGGCGGCACCAAGTCGAATGTGCTGCCCGACTTCTTCATCGGTGCGCACGCGGCGGTACTGGGCTGCGGCGTCCTGACCCGCGATGCCCAGCGTTATCGACGTTATTTCCCGACCGTGACCCTGGTGACGCCGACCGCGTGACGAGGCGTTTGCAGCCAGCACGCATGAACCCGGCGATCCGCCGACTCTGCCTGTAGGCGCCGGCCGACAGCCGTTGCCGCAGCCGGCCGACCGCGTGCCGTCGCGGCGGCTGGTGCAATCGCATCTTTGCAGCCCAATGCCCAAGGACCTTGCATGGCACAAGACACGCTCGAACGCCCACTCGAACGCCCGCTCGAACGTCCGGCGCTGCCGCCCGTCTGGGTCTGGCCGCTGCTGACGGCGCTGGCCGCCGCCGTCGGCACGCTGGCGTCGGTCGACGCGCCGGCGTTCTACGCGCGGCTCGACAAGCCCGCCTGGGCGCCGCCGGCGGCCTTGTTCGGGCCGGTGTGGACGCTGCTGTACGTGCTGATGGCCACCGCCGCGGTGCTGGCGGCGCGCAGCGCGCGGCCGGGGCGGCGGGCGGCGCTGGCCTTGTTCGGCGCGCAACTGGCGTTCAACGCGCTGTGGAGCTGGTGCTTCTTCGTCTGGCAGCGCGGCGCGCTGTCGCTCGCCGTGCTGGTGCTGCTGTGGTTGTTGATGGTGGCCACGACGCTGCGCTTCGCGCGACTGCGGCGCGCGGCCGGCTGGCTGATGCTGCCGGCCCTCCTGTGGGTGAGCTTTGCCGGTGCCTTGAACCTGGCGGTGTGGCTGCGCAATCCGGCGTTGCTGGGTTGACGGTTGACGGTTGACGGTTGACGGTTGGCGGTTGGCGGTTGAGGGTTGAGCGCCGGCGCGCTGAAGCGCGCTTCAAACGCCTTTCAAGCGCTTTCGTCGCAGCGGTGGATCTCGATCGTCGCGTGCACGATCTCCTCGTGCACCGCCAGCCAGCGGCGCACCGCGTCGGGCGTCAAGGCGGCGTCGTGCGTGACGATGCTCATGGCGCAGGCATAGGCGGCCTTGCCGACGCGCCAGACGTGCAGGTCGGCGATGCGCGCGTCGCCCGCTGCGGCGGCATGTTCGGCCACCACCTCGCGGATCTCGTCGACCACGGGGTGGTCCATCTCGCGGTCGAGCAGCACGCGGCTGGTGTCGGCGATCAGGCCGCGCGCCCACAGCGCGACCACCACGGCGCCCACGGCGCCGAGCAGCGGGTCCAGCCAGGCCCAGCCGAAGAACAGCCCGCCGGCCAGCGCCACGATGGCCAGCACCGAGGTGGCCGCGTCGGCGACGACGTGCAGGTAGGCCGAGCGCAGGTTGAGGTCGTGGTGGCCGTCGTGGTGGGCGTCATGATGAGCGGCATGCCCATGATCGTGACCATGCCCATGGCCATGCCCGTGATCGTGGCCATGGTCGTGGGCGCGGCCGAGGATCAGCGCGCTGAACAGGTTCACCAGCAGCCCGACGCCGGCGACGGCCATCGCTTCGGCGTAGTGGATGGGCTGCGGGCTGAACAACCGCTCGACCGAGCCGAACAGCATCAACGCCGCCACCAGCAGCAGGAAGATGGCGCTGGCAAAGCCGCCCAGCACCTCGATCTTCCAGGTGCCGAAGGCATAACGCGGATCACGCGCGTGCCGGCGCGCCGCGGCATAGGCGAAGGCGCTGAGCCCGATGGCCACCGCGTGGCTGCTCATATGCAGGCCGTCGGCCAGCAGCGCCATCGAGTTGAACAGCCAGCCGGCGGCGATCTCGGCCACCATCATCACCGCGGTGATCAGCACCACCCAGCGCGTGCCGCGCTCGCCGGCCGCGTTGCCGCGGTCGAACACATGCTCGTGCCGCCACGGCGCCAGGTCCTCGGTGTGCATCGGCGCGTTGTATCAGAAGCCGATGTCGCGCTCGCGAGTGATGGCCGAAGGCCGAAGGCCGCCAGTTCAGCCCAGCCGGTGCGGCGCGAGGTATTCCTGGCGATATTCCTCGAAGGGCACGGTGTCGGCCGCTTCGATGCGCGCCTGCTCGGCCACCGATTCGCGCGCCTCGGCCTCGAAGCGTGCCTGCAGCGCCGGCGCGAAGGGCAGCGCCAGCAGCGCCTGGCGCGCCGCCGCCGACTGCGCGCGCACGAAGCGCAGGTGCGAGTGGCCGAAGTCGCGCGCCATGGCCTCCAGCACGCGCGCCGACGGCAGCGTGGCCGGATGGCGCAGGCTGTGGCGCGCGGCGGCCAGCGCCTGCCGGTAGCGCGCGTCGTCCAGCGCCACGGCCAGCCGCTCGGCGACGGGCTCGCATTCGTCGAGCAGCTGCGCCGTCCAGTCGTGCAGGCTGACCGGGCCCTCGGGGCCGTCGAGCAGCAGCCCGGGCTCGCGGCCGCGGGCGGCCGTGACGTGCTGGTTGGACGCCAGGCGCACGAACTCCTCGGGGCTGTCGGGCGGGCTGTCCGACAGCAGGCAGTGCAGCAGCAGCACGTCGATGAAGCGCATGGTCTCGGCGGCGATGCCGGCCGGCACGAAGGGGTCGAGGTCCATGCAGCGCACCTCGACGTACTCGACGCCGCGCTCGCGCAAGGCGTGCAGCGGGCGCTCGCCGGGCAAGATCACGCGCTTCGGGCGGATGGTGCCGTAGAACTCGTTCTCGATCTGCAGCAGGCTGGTGGCCAGCTGGTTGTATTCGCCGCCCAGGTTGCGCACGCCCAGGCGCTCGTACGGCGGGTGCGGGCGCGTCAGCGCGCCGTGCAGCGAGCCGGCATAACTGCCGAGCCGGTTGTAGCTGACGCCGAGCGCGGCCTGCGCGTCGCTCTGGTAGCCCAGCCGCCCCATGCGCAGCGAGGTGGCGTAGGGCAGGCCCAGGCTGGCCTCGTCGGCGTTGCCGTTGCCGTTGCCGTTGATGGTTCCATTGCCATTGCCGTGCCCGCCCAGCGGCAGCAGCTCGTGCGGCCGTCCGTCGACGAAGCCCTTGCACACCGCCGGGCTGGCGCCGAACAGCAGCAGCAGCACGAAGCTGTGGCGGCGGAAGTTGCGGATCAGCGCGAAGTACTCGTCGTTGTCCAGCCCCGGCAGCGACCAGTTGTAGTGGATGCCCGAAATCGTCTGCATGCGCCGGCCGTAGCGATGCCCCAGGCCCATGCGGTAGACGCTCTTGGCGCGCGCGACGTTGCTGGTGCCGTAGGTGCCGATGGGGATGTTCTCGTCGGCCGGCAGCGCGCAAGGCATGCTGCCCACCCACAGCTTCTCGTCGCCGATGGCGCGGTAGACGAACTGGTGGATCTCGGTCAGCTCGCGCTCGCAGGCGTCGGCATCGCCGTGCACGCCGGTGATCAGCTCGAGCTGGCTTTCGCTGAAGTCGGTGGTGATGTGCGGGTGCGTCAGCGCCGAGCCCAGCGCCGCCGGGTGCGGCGTCAGCGCCAGCGCGCCGCCGGGCAGCACGCGCAGGCTTTCTTTCTCCACGCCGCGCCGCATGCCGCGCAGGCGTTCGGTGGTCAGGGCGGACAGGCGGGAGGCAAGGCGGCTCATGCGAAATGCGTCGGGTCAGCGTCGGGTCAGCGTCGGGTCAGCGTCGGGTCGGGCGTCGGGTCGGGCGTCGCGGCTGGGGCCGGCAGCGCCGGCGCCAAGCGGGGGCGCAAAGGTAGCAGGTTTGCGCAAGCGCCGTAATCAGTCGGCCTGGTAGCCCGTGGCCTTGACCGGCTTCTCCCACTTGGCGAGGTCGGCCTTCTGCACGGCGGCCAGCTGCTCGGGCGTGGAAGCGATGGGCTCCAGGCCCAGCTCGTCCAGCCGCTTGCGCAGGTCGGCATCGGCCATCGCGGTGGCCACGGCGCGCTGGATGCGCAGCGCCTGCTCGCGCGCCAGGCCGCCGGGGCCGTACATCGCGAACCATGCGCTGGCGTCGAGCGCCACGCCCTGCTCGCGCAGCGTGGGCACCTCGGGCACCAGCGGCGAGCGCGCGGCGCCCGACACCGCGATGATGCGCACCTTGCCGGCGCGGTGCTGCTCCAGCGACTCGGACAGCACGTCGATGTTGAACGCCGTGTGGCCGCCCATCAGCGCATTCATCGCCGGCGCGCCGCCCTGGAACGGCACGTGCTGCAGCTCGATGCCGGCGGCCTGGCCCAGCATCACGCCCAGGAAGTGCGGCACCGTGCCGGCGCCCGAGGTGCCGTAGTTCGCCAGCCCGGGGTCGGCCTTCACGCGGGCCAGCATCTCGGCCACGTTGCGCACGTTGCTCTTCGGGCCCGAGACCAGCGCGAACTGGAAGCCGGCCAGCTGGCTGATCGGCGCCAGGTCACGTGAAACGTCATAGCCCAGGCGCTTGAAGACCAGCGGGAACAGCACCACCGGTCCGCTGGGCATGATGATCACGGTGTTGCCGTCGGCGGGCGCGGCCTTCAGCGCGTCGATGGCGATGCGGCCGGCCGCTCCGGGCTTGTTGTCGACGACGGCCGTCTGGCCGCCCAGCGGTTCGCGCAGGCGCTCGGCGAGCAGCCGCGCGATGGTGTCGGCCGATCCGCCCGGCGGAAAGCCCACCAGGATGCGCAGCGGCGGCCGCTCGGCCTGCGCCAGCACGGCCGGCGCCGCCAGCGTGCAGGCCAGGCCGGCGATGAGGTGGCGGCGGTTCGTCATGGCGGGTCTCCTCGTGTCGTTGTCGGCGTGTCCGGGCGCTCAAGGCCGGGTCGGCACTATAGGCGCGGTGGCCAGCCGCCGCTGCAAGGCCTCGGCCTGCTGCCGCAGCGGCGCCGCCGGCTCCTGCGCGGCCAGCAGCGGCTGCAGCGCCTGCAGCCGCGCGCGGGCCTGCGCCGCGTCGCCGCCGGCCAGCGCCAGTTGCGCGCCCAGCAACTGCAGGCGCTGCAGCTCGGGTTGCGCGGGCGGCAGCGACGCGCGGCCCTGGCGCTCGGCCTCGGCGGCCTGCTGCAACGCCTCGGCCACCCGGCCTTGCGAGGCCAGCCATTGCGCCTGCAAGCGCGCGTGCTGCAACTGGCGCGCCGGGCCCAGCGCCTGCAGCCGCGGCTGCAGTTCGTCCAGCGCCGCGCGCGCGGCGGCCGCGTCGCCGGCGGCCAGCGCCAGCTCGGCCTGCGCGAAGCGGGTCTCCAGCCGGTCGCGGTGGTCGGGCGCCAGCCGCGCGGCGCGCGTGGCGGCGGCGGCTTCGATCAAGGGCCGCGCCGCGGCCGGCTGGCCGGCACGCAGCAGATAACGGCCCAGGTTGTGCTGCGCGCGGGCGATCGCCAGGTCGCCGGGCGGCAGCAGCGCCTGCCGCGTCTCCAGCGACCGGCGATAGCCGGCCGCGGCCTCGCCCACCTGGCCGAGATCCTCCAGCGCGGTGGCCAGGTTGTTCAGCCTGACCGCGTGGTTGATCGAGTGCTGGCCGGCGCCCTGCTCGGTGATGCGCAAGGCCTCGCGGTAGTGCGGCAGCGCGTCGGCGACGCGGCCGCGGTCGTGCAGCACGTTGGCCAGCTCGTTGTGCACGACGGCGGTCTTCTCGTTGTCGTCGCCGTACAGCGCGGCGCGCGCGCGCAGCGCCTGCAGCAGCAGCGCCTCGGCCTCGTCGAAGCGGCGCTGCTCGTTGAGCACGCGGCCCAGCACCTCCAGCGTGCCCAGCGTCAGCGGGTGCCCGGCCGGCCAGCGCGCCTGCTTGATCGCCAGCGAGCGGCGCAGCGTCTGCTCGGCCTGCTGCGGCTGTCCGGCGGCGCGCTGCGTGAGGCCGATGTTGTGCAGCACCACGGCCACCAGTTCGTGCTCGTCGCCGAACAGGCGCTGGCGCAGCGCCAGCGCCTGTTGCAGGTGGGCCAGCGCTTCGTCGTGGCGCTGCAGGCTGCCGAGCACGATGCCCAGCGTGTTGTGCGCCTCGGCCAGCGCGGCCTCGCCGCCTTCGGCGTCGCCCTGCGCGGCCAGCAGCGCCAGCGCTTCGCGCGCCGGGGCTTCGGCCTGCGCGGCCTGGCCCTCGTTGGACAGCACGACGGCCAGCCGCGACAGCGTCAGCGCCCGGCGCTGCGCGCGGCCGGGCTGGGTGCGCGCCTCGGCCGCGGCGTCGAGCGCGGCCGACTGCGTGTACAGCGCCACCGCGTCGGCCGGCCGGCCGATGTTCTCGAACACCTTGCCGAGCACGGTCTTGAAGCCGGCCTGCAGCGCCGGCTGCTGCTGCATGTCGAGCTCGATGCGCTCGCGGCCGCGCGCCACCAGCTCGCTGGCCGGCATGTCCTTGCGGCCCGAGACCGCGGGGTCGGCGCCCTCGAACAGGCCGACCACGAAGTCGCTCACCGCGCGCGTGGCGGCGGCTTCCTGCAGCGCCAGCCGCTCGGCTGCCTGGGCGCGGTCGCGCTGCTGCACCAGGCTGACGGTGAAGGCCACGCCGGCCAGCAGCGCCAGCGCCGCGGCCGTCGACCAGGCCCAGCGCCTTCGCAACAACTTGATCGTTAGGTAGGCGGGCGTGGCCGGCAGCGCGGCCACCGGCCGGTGTTCGGTAAAGCGCTGCAGGTCGGCCGCCAGCGCGCCCACGCCGGCGTAGCGCCTTTCGGGGTCGGCCGCGGTGGCGCGCGCGACGATGGCCTGGATCTCGCGCGCGCGCCGCGGCGGCAGCTTCAGCGGCTGCAGCAGGTCGCCCAGCATCACGCCCAGGCTGTAGACGTCGCTGGGCACGCTGGGCTTGTCGCCGCGGCGCTGCTCGGGGCTGGCGTAGCGCGGCGTGAAGCTGGCGGCGTCGTGCAAGGTGTCGGCCGTGGTGCTCCCCTGCAGCCGCGCGATGCCGAAGTCCAGCAGCATCGCCCGGCCCTCGGGCGTGACCAGCACGTTGCCGGGCTTCAGGTCGCAGTGCACGACGAGCTGGCGGTGCGCCGCGGCCACCGCGTCCAGCACCTGGCGGAACAGCGCCAGCACCTGCGGCAGCGCCAGTTGGCCGGCGATGCAATGCTGGTGCAGCGGCACGCCCTGCACGTACTCCATCACCAGGTAGGGCTGGCCCAGCGGCGTGCTGCCGCCGTCGATCAGGCGCGCGATGTTGGGATGCGTCAGCCCGGCCAGGATGCGGCGCTCGCGCGCCAGCTGCTCCAGGCCGCCGGCGTCGTCCCAGCTCAGCAGCAGCTTGACGGCCACCTGCTGCTCGTAGTGGCCGTCGCTGCGCTCGGCCAGGAAGACGCGGCCCATGCCGCCGCTGCCCAGCTCGCGGCGCAGCGTCCAGTTGCCCAGGCGGTCGCCGGGCTGCAGTTCGCTGCGCGGCGAGCCCAGGTCGAGCACCCAGTCGCTGGAATCGTCGGCGGCGGCCGGCATCGTCGGTGGCATGGCGCGCCGATTCTGCCGCCGGCTGCCGAGGGCACGACGCTGCGCCGCGCGCGCATCGTTTTCAGTCCCCCGCGTGACGGATGACGCCGCGGCGGCGGCCTGCATCGCCCGTCGCGCCGATAGACTTTGCAGCCTGCTTTTCGCCCGACCCGCCGAACCATGCCCCGCCGCCCGAACTGCCGACCGCGCCGACTGCGCCGCCTGCTGGGCGGCACGCTGGCCGCGGCGCTGCTGGCCACTGGCGCCGCCGCGCAGCCGGCCGACCCGGCGCTGCCGCCGGGGCTGAGCCTGGAATCGCTGCCGCGGCCGACCATGCCGCCGGCCGAGAAGGGCCCGGTCGTGCCGGCTCAGGTGGAACGTTGGCGGCAGGAGGCCCACGCGCACGAGTACGGCGAAGGCGCCGAGCGCGACCCCGTGCGCGCCGCGCAGCTGTACTGCCGCGCCGCGCGCTACGGCGACGCCGAGGCGCAGTACAGCCTGGCCTGGATGCTGACCAACGCGCGCGGCATCGAGCGCGACGACGCGCAGGCCGCGCACCTGTTCGCCGCCGCCGCCGAGCAAGGCCACCCACAGGCGCAGGCGATGGCGCAGCGCCTGGGCACGCCGCTGGGCGCGCCGCCGCCCTGCCTGCGCCCGCCCGATGGCGACCTGGTGCCGCTGGCCGCAGCGCCGCAGACGCCGCGGCCGTCCACCGTGGTCATCACCCGGCCCGGCGTGCGCCCGGCGCCGTTCCCCGAGCCCGCCCGGCTGCCGCCGCCCCCGCCGCCGCCCGGCGCGCCGCCGCAGATCGTGCGCTTCGTCGAGCTGGTGGCGCCGCAGTACAAGCTGGAGCCGCACGTGGTGCTGGCGGTGATGAAGCAGGAGTCGAACTTCGACCCCGGCGCGCTGTCGCCCAAGAACGCGCAGGGGCTGATGCAGCTGATCCCCGACACCGCGCGCCGCTTCAACGTGCGCAACGCCGCCGACCCGGCGCAGAACATCCGCGGCGGCATGGCCTACCTGCGCTGGCTGCTGGCCTACTTCGAAGGCGACCTGGCGCTGGCGCTGGCCGCCTACAACGCCGGCGAAGGCGCGGTCGACCGCTACCGCGGCGTGCCGCCCTATGCCGAGACGCGGCTGTACGTGCGCAAGATCATCGCCAACCTCAACGGCCAGCGCTCGCACCCCTTCGACGCCAGCGTCACGCCGCCGTCGGAGATGCTGGGCCTGCTGCGCGCGCTGCGCAGCAACTGAAGTGGTCGTCCCGGCTAACCCGTTACCAGAAGGTAGCGGCAGCCGCGCGCGCCCAGCGCCTTGAAGGCGAGCGCGCGGTCGACGGCAAAGCTGAAAGCGTCGCCTGCGGCCAGCCGGAAGCTCTCGTCGCCGTAGTCCACCTGCAGTTCGCCGTCCAGCAGCCACAGGCGCTGGCCGTAGGGCGTACCGCTCCACGGCGGATACGACACCTGCACGCCGCGCGGCAGTTCCACCTCCACCAGCTCGACGCCGTTGCCGTCGCGCGGGGCCACCTGGCGGCGGCGGTAGCCCTTGTCGGGGTCGCGCCACAGCGGCTGCTCGGCGCGGCGGCGCAGGCGCTGCGGCGGCTGCACGGGCGGCGCCAGCAACTCCGCCAGGCCGACGCCCAGGCCGGCGGCCAGGCGGCCCAGCAGCGTGGCGCTGGCGCTGCTCTCGGCGCGCTCCACGCGCGAGATCATGGCCTTGCTGACGCCCGAGGCCTCGGCCAGCGCGGCCAGGCTGAGGCCCCGCGCCTGGCGCAGCGCGGCGACGCGCGCGGCGATCTGGCGGTCGATGTCGGTGTCGTGGTCAGTCTCGGTGTCGTCCATGCAAAGTTCCCCATAAGAGACGATTGTCCATTATAGTGGACGCATTGCATCACGCCCCAACCGGAGCCGCATCATGCTCAAGCTCGTGGACTGCACCGAGGCGCGCCATGCCGGCGCCATTCTCGACTTGCTGAACGACGCCATCGTCCACTCGACCGCGGTCTACGACTACCGGCCGCGGCCGCCGTCGGCGATGGGCCCCTGGTTCGCCGCCAAGCGCGAGCACGGCTTCCCGGTGCTGGGGCTGGAAGACGAGGCCGGCCGCTTGCTGGGCTTTGCCAGCTACGGCAGCTTTCGCGCCTGGCCGGCCTACCACTACACGGTGGAGCATTCGATCTACGTGCACCGCGACCACCGCGGCCAGGGCCATGCGCGGCGGCTGCTGGCGGCGCTGATCGACGCCGCGCGCGAGCGCGACCGCCACATGCTGATCGGCGGCATCGACGCCGACAACGCCGCCAGCCTGGCGCTGCACCGCAGCCTGGGCTTCGAGACCTGCGGCACCATCCGCCACGCCGGCTACAAGTTCGGCCGCTGGCTGGACCTGGCGTTCGTGCAGAAGCTGCTGGACACGCCGCGCGCGCCGCAGGCGTTGTAAGCGCAGCGCCCTTGGGGTCTGCCCGGTTTGACCGCGGGCGGCCGCATGGCCACCATCGCCGGCAGCGCTGCCCTCGTCGGCGCGGTGGAGGTCTCGCGATGAACCCCTTCAAGCAACTGCTCCGGCGCTCGGGCCAGCAGCCGCTGCTGGGCACCTGGCTGCTGTCGGCCAGCCCGCTGCTGGCCGAGGCCGCCGGCCACGCCGGCTTCGACTTCGGCGTGATCGACATGGAGCACGGCCCGCTGGACATGGCCGAAGTGGTGCACCTGCTGCAGGCCATCGGCGGCACGCGCATGCTGCCGCTGCTGCGCGTGCCCTGGAACGACACGGTGACGATCAAGCGCGTGCTCGACGCCGGCGCCACCACGGTGCTGGTGCCCTTCGTGCAGAACGCGGCCGAGGCGGCGCAGGCGGTGGCCGCCGTGCGCTACCCGCCGCAGGGTGTGCGCGGCATGGCGGGCATGAGCCGCGCGGCGCGCTTCGGCATGCAGGCCGACTACATGGCGCAGGCCAACAAGCACATCGCCGTGGTGGTGCAGATCGAGACCGAAGCGGCGCTGGCCGAGCTGGAGCTGATCGCCGCGGTCGACGGCGTCGACGCGCTGTTCATCGGCCCGACCGACTTGTCGGCGTCGATGGGGCTGCCGGGCCAGTTGACGCACCGCCGCGTGATGGACGCGCTGGCGCAGGCCGCGCGGCGCTGCCATGCGGTGGGCAAGCCGATCGGCAGCATCGGCGTGGAGCCGGCGCTGCTGGCGCAGATCCGCGCCGCCGGCTACGACTTCCTGGCGGTCGACTCCGACCTCGGCCTCTTCATGCAGGCGGCGCGGCAGTCGCTGCAGGCCTTGCGCGGGCGCGACACCGCCGAGCACGTGCACGACCTGGCCGCCGGCACGCGGGCGGTGGGGTGAGGGCGCTTAACGCCGGCTTCACCCGCGACTCCTACACTCGGGCGCCATGAAGCGCCTGCCCTTGCCCGCCGGTCTCAACGCCCGGCTCCTTGCCATTTTCTTCAGCGTCCTCTGCGGCCTGCCGGCCGCCTGGGCGCAGAGCGCGCCGCTGCCGCCGATCCCGCCGCTGCAGCGCGCCGTCGGCGACCAGCACGAGGTGCGCCATCTCGTGCTGGACAACGGCCTCAAGGTGCTGCTGTGGTCCGACCCCAAGCTCAACGTCTCGTCGGCCGCGCTGGCGGTGGGCGTGGGCTCGCTGGCCGACCCGCCGCAGCGCCAGGGGCTGGCGCATTTCCTCGAACACATGCTGTTCCTGGGCACCGAGAAGTTTCCCGACGCCGACGACTTCGGCGCCTACCTGCAGCGCAACAGCGGCAGCAACAACGCCTACACCGCCGAAGACCGCACCAACTTCCACCTGGAGATCCGCCACAGCGCCTTCGAAGGCGCGCTGGACCGCTTCTCGCAGTTCTTCATCGCGCCGCGCTTCGACGCCCGCTTCACCGAACGCGAGATGAACGCGGTGGCCAGCGAGCACCAGAAGAACCTGGAGAACGACCTCTGGCGCGAGAACCAGCTGTCCACCGTGGCCTACGCGCCGGGCCACCCGGCGCGCCACTTCGGCACCGGCAGCCGGCAGACGCTGGCCGGCGTCACGCGCGACGAGCTGCTGGCCTTCTACAACGCCCACTACAGCGCCAACCGCATGACGCTGGCACTCACCGGCGCGGCCAGCCTCGATCAGCTCGAACGTTGGGCGCGGCAGTACTTCGGCGCGGTGCCCGACCGCCAGCTGCCGCCGCTGGTCTACCCGGCCGACTACCTGCCGCGCCAGCCGGCGCTGCGCGTGCTGCGCATGGAGCCGATCAAGGACCTGCGCCAGATGCACCTGGAGTTCGCGCTGCCGGGGCTGCAAGCGGGCTGGCCCCACAAGTCGGCGGAACTGCTGGGCCTGGCCTTCGGCAGCGAAGGCGCGGGCAGCCTGCTGGCGCAGCTGAAGGCCGAGGGGCTGGCCACGTCCTTGAGCGCCGGCGCGCAGTCGACCACGCGGCAATACGGCGCGCTGGAGCTGCAGATCGGCCTCACGCCGCAGGGCCTGCAGCAGACCGCGCGCGTGCTGCAGCTGGTCTTCGCCAACGCCCGGCTGTGGCGCGAGCAAGGGCTGCCGCCGCAGCTGTTCAGCGAGCGGCAGACGCTGGCGCGGCTGGACGAGCGCTTCCGCGACAAGGGCGAAGGTGCGTCGCTGGCCGCCGCCCTGGCCAACCTGGCCATGGACGGCCCGCTGGAGCTGGCCGAGCGCGTGCCCTACCTGTGGCTGCGCGAAGACCCGGCCGCCTTCCAGGCGCTGCTGGCGCGCGTGGTGCCCGACAACCTGCTGGTCACGCTGGTCGCCAAGGGCCAGCCGGCCGACCGCACCGAGCCCGTCTACGGCACCCGCTACAGCTACAGCGAAGACGGCGGCGCCGCCTACGCCGCGCTGCTGCAGCCGCCGTTGGTGGCCACGCTGCGCCTGCCGCGGCCCAACCCCTTCGTGCCGGCCGAGACGGCGCAGCGGCCGCTGCAGCCGGCGCACCTGATCGACACGCCGGCCTTAAGCCTCTACCACGCGCAGGACGGCGAGTTCCAGCGCCCGCAGGCCGCCTACCTGCTGCGCCACCGGCTGCCGCGCAGCCTGGCGTCCACCCGCACGGCGGTGCTGCTGCGCTTTTACGAAGCGGTCGTCAACGAGGCGCTGAACGAGACCACCGATGCCGCCGCCGAGGCCGGCCAGCATTTCGTGCTGACGGCAGGACTCAACGGCGTGCTGCTGGCCGTCGACGGCTGGGACGAAGCCAGCGGCCGGTTGCTGGACGCGGTGGCGCCGCAGCTGGTCGACCTGCGGCTCGACGAGCAACGCTTCGCGGCGCTGAAAGACCGGCTGCTGCGCGCGCTGTCGGCCGCCGAGACGGCCGACGCCTACCTCAGCCTGGTGGAGACGCGGCGCTCGCTGCTGCGCGAGTTCTACGCCACGCCGGCGCAGATGCTGCCGCTGGCGCAGGGCGTCACGCTGGCCGAGGTGCAGGCCTTCGCGCGCCAGCTCTACCGCGAAGGCCGGCTCGAAGCGCTGGTCTACGGCAACGTCGGCCCGCAGCAGGCCGCCGACGCGGTGCGCCGCATCGCCGCGCGGCTGGGCACGCGCGGCCTGCCCGACGCCGAGCTGCTGCGCAGCCGCCAGCTCGTCAGCCCGCCGGGCCAGGTGCTGCGCACCAGCCAGACGCTGGCGGTCAACAACTCCAGCTGGCGCGGCGAATGGCTGCTGGGCGACGACGGCCCCGAGCTGCGCGCCGCCGCGCAGGTGATCGCCGCGGCGATCGGCGACCCCTTCTACAGCGAGCTGCGCACGCGCCAGCAGCTCGGCTACATCGTGCAGGGCACCGCGATCGAGGACGAGCGCCAGACCAGCACGCTGTTCATGATCCAGTCGGGCGACTATCCGGCCGACGTGCTGCAGCAGCGCGCCGAGGCTTTCATCCAGACGCTGCCGCGCCTGCTGGCCGAGCTGCCCGACGACGCCTGGGCGACCGTGGTGGCCGGCGTGCGCGAACGGCTGCTGGAGCGCGACCCGTCGATCGCCGCGCGCGCCCGCCGCCTGTTCTTGCTGGCCTACGAAGAGCAGGCCGACTGGGCCCGCAGCCAGGCCACGGTGGCCGCGCTGGACCGCCTGGACAAGGCCCGCGCCGCGCAGATCCTGGCCCAGGCGCTGGCCCCCGCCACGCGGCGCGAGCGCAGCTTCCTCGGCTTCGCGCGCGAGCACCGGCCGCAGCAACCGGTGGCCGCCACCGCGCCGACGGTGGATCCGGCGCTGGCGGCGTGGAAGAAGTTGCAGCGTTATGAGTGAGCGGGCGCGGCCGGAACGGGCGCGTGCTGCATTGGCGCGGCCCGGCTAGAATTCCTACTTTCGATTCCTACTTTGGAGCCGCCGATGCAGGTCACCGAGAAAGGCCAGGTCACGATCCCCAAGGCCATCCGCGTGGCGGCCGGCGTGGTGCCGGGCAGCGAAGTCGCGTTCAGCCTCGAAGGCGCCAGGATCGTGATCACGCTGGTCGGCGGCGCGGTCAAGGACGATCGCCGGGCCCGGCTGCGGGCGGCCGCGGCGACCGTGCACAAGAGCTTCAGCCCCGAGTTCAGGCAACTCGGCGCCGACGAGGTGATGCGCTTCCTGCGCGGCGACGATGCCGCGGCGGCCGTGCCGGCGAGCCCGGCCAAGCGCCGTGGCCACCGTTGACCTGGCGGACTACGACGGCAGTGCGGGCACGCTGGTCGACACCAACGTCTGGGTCGACTGCATCGACGAGACCAGCGCCTGGCACGACTGGTCGGTGAACCAGTTGCAGGCCTGCAGCGAGCGCGCGCCGCTGCACATCAACGTGATCATCTACGCCGAACTTCTGGTGCCCAGGCCCAGCGTGGCCGCGCTGGATGCGTTGCTCGACGTCTACGACGTGCAGCGCAGCACGCTGCCCTGGCCGGCCGCCGCGCTGGCGGCCGCGGCCTATGCCCTGTATCGCCGGCGCGGCGGCGCCAAGCGCAAGCCGTTGCCGGACTTCTTCATCGGCGCCCACGCGGCCGTCTGCAACCTGAGCGTGCTGACGCGGGACCCGGCACCGTATCGCAGCTACTTTGCGCGGCTGGCGGTGGTCGCGCCCTGAGCGTCGGCCGCGCCCAGCATCGCCTCCAAGGCCTGCAAGGTATCGGCCTCGTGCAGCGGCTTGTCGTCGCGGATGCGCAGCATGCGCGGGAAGCGCAGCGCCACGCCGCTCTTGTGGCGCGCGCTGCGGTTGATGCCTTCGAAGCCCAGCTCGAACACCAGCGTCGGGCGCAGGCTGCGAACGGGGCCGAACTTCTCCAGCGTGTGGGCGCGCACCTCGCGGTCGACGCGCGCGAACTCGGCGTCGCTCAGGCCCGAGTAGGCCTTGGCCACCGGCAACAGTTGCAGCGCGCCGGGCTGCGCCGGCGCTCGCGCGCTGATCGCTTCCACCACGGCCTGCGCCTCGGCGGCGTCGCGCGGCGGGCGGTTCCAGACGGCGAAGGTGTAGTCGGTGTAGACGCCGGCGCGGCGGCCGTGGCCGGCCTGGGCGTAGATCAGAACGGCGTCCACCGTCAGCGGGTCGATCTTCCACTTCCACCACACGCCGTCGGCCTTGGTGCGGCCGCTGCCGTAGCGGCCCTGGCGCTGCTTGAGCATCAGGCCTTCGACACCCAGCGCGCGCGATTGCTCGCGCTGCGCGCCCAGCTGCGGCCAGCTCTCGACCGCCAGCAGCGGCGAGATGCGCAGCGCGCGGCCCTGCAGCAGCGCTTGCAGCGCCGCGCGGCGCTCGGCCTGCGGCTGCTGGCGCTGGTCTTCGCCGGCCAGTTCCAGCAGGTCGTAGGCGATGAAGGCCACCGGCGCCTCGGCCAGCAGCTTCTTGCCGAGCGTCTTGCGGCCGATGCGCTGCTGCAGCAGCGTGAAAGGCGCGGGAGCGGCATCGCCGTCGCGCCAGACCACGATCTCGCCGTCGAGCACCGTGCCTTCGGGCAGCGCCTGCGCGGCGGCCTGCAGTTCGGGGAAGCGCTCGGTGACGAGATCTTCGCCGCGCGACCAGATCCAGCAGCCGCCGGCGCGGCGCACGATCTGCGCGCGGATGCCGTCGTACTTCCATTCCACCAGCCAGTCGTCGACCGCGCCCAGCGCTTGCGGCGCCACCTGCAGCGGGTGCGCCAGGAAGAAGGGGTAGGGCTGGCCGGCGTCGCCGCTGCCGCCGGCTTCGTCTTCGACGGCGACCAGCCGCGCGAAGCGCTCGGCGCTGACCGTGGCGCGCGCGTCGGTCCAGCCCATCAGCCGCTGCGCGATGCGCTTGGCGTCGATGCCGGCATGCGCGGCCAGCGCGCGCTGCACCAGCAGCTTGCTGACGCCGACGCGAAAGCCGCCGCCGATCAGCTTGACCAGCAGGAAGCGCTCGTCGGCGTCGAGCTCGGCCAGCGCTTCGCGCAAGGCCGCGGCCTGCTCGATCGGCGACAGCCCGCGCAGCGGCAGCAGCCGCTGCTCGACCCAATGCGCCAGCCCGAGGTCGCTGCGCCGCACCGGCGGCGGCAGCACCAGCGCGATGGTCTCGGCAAGGTCGCCCACGGCCTGGTAGCTGGCCTCGAACAACCAGTCGTCGATGGCCGCCAGCGCGCAGGCGGTGCTGCGCAGCAGCGCGGTGGGCAGCACCTGGCGCGGCTTGCCGCCGGCCAGGAAGTACACCGCCCAGGCCGCGTCGGCCGCCGGCGCCTCGCCGAAGTAGCGCTGCAGCGCGGCCACCTTGTCGGCGGTGCCGGTGCTGGCGTCCAGGCTCTGGTAGAGGGCGGCGAAGCGGCGCATCGCCCGGTACGTTTGGCTTACCCGTTAGCTGCGTCTGCCGCCGGCACCGGCAGCGGCGGCGGCAGTTTCAACGCCTGGGCCAGCGTGGCCAGGCAGGCGGCCAGCGCCTCGCCCTGCAGAAAGCCCTCGGCGGCGTTGGCGTCCAGCCAGTCGGTGACGGGCTGCGGCCGCTGCGCGGCGGCCGCGGCCAGCGCCTGCTCGAAGCTGTCGGCCAGCAGCAACTGCCACACCGGCACGAGGTGCGCCCGGCCGCGGCGGTGCACGCGGCCGAAGCGGCGGGCGAGCGTGCGCGGGTTCCACGGCAGGTCCAGGTGCAGCACGGCGGCGTCGGCGCGGTGCAGTTCCAGCGCGCCGCTGCCGGCGTCGGCCACGCCCAGCACGCGCAGCGCACCGTCGTCGAAAGCCCTGGCCGCGGCCTGGCGCGTGGCGGCGGCGTCTTGCGCATGCCACAACGCGCAGGCCACGCCGGCGGCCTGCAGCTCGGCCTGCAGCGCGGCCAGCGCGCCGGGCCATTGGCTGAAGACGACCAGCGGTGCCGCGCTCTCGGCCAGCAGCGCCAGCACGGCCTGGGCCTTGGCGGCGGCGACGGCCGGCGCACCGTCGCCGGCGCAGAAGGCGCGCAGGGCCTGCACCTGCGCGTGCAGCGGGCGCTGCGCGGCGTCGGCCAGCCAGCCGTCGCGCTGCCAGCGCTGCAGCGCGGCCCGCGGCGCGGCCTGCAGATCAGCCAACGGCGCGCCGGCGGCCGCCGGCAGCGCCACCAGGCGCTCGTGCTCCAACTGTTCAGGCAACTGGCTGCGCACTTCGTCGAAGCGGCGCGCCAGCAGCACCGGGGCCAGCGTGGCCGGCAGCTGCTGCAGGTCGTGCAGGCCGCAGAGCTGGCCTTCGGCGTCGCGCTCGCCGTGGCGGTCCAGCAGCGCGGCATAGGCGCCCAGGCGCTGGTCGTCGACGAAGGCCAGGCGCAGCGGCAGCTCGGCCGGCCGCGCCAGCCAGTCGGCCGGCGGCAGCACGATGGCCTGCGCCGCCGGCAGCCGCAGCAGCGCCGCGGCGCGCTCGGCGTCGACCCACAGGCCGCCGCCCTCGGGCTCGTCGATGATCACCAGTTCGCTGGCCAGCATGGCGTGGCGCGCGGCGTCGGCGGCCACGCTGTCCAGCGCCATCAGGCTGCAATCGGCGTCGGCCGGCAGCGCCTGGCGCCAGCGGCCCAGGCGCTCGGCCGGCGCGAGGATCAGCACGCGCTCGATGCCGAAATGGCGCCGCCACAGGCCGATGGCGGCCAGCGCCTGCTGCCAGGGCTGCAACTCGGCGCAGTCGGCCAGCAGGCAGCGGCCGGCGCAGACGGCGAACAGCGCGCCTTCGGCCTGCAGCGGCAGCAGCGCGGCCAGCTCGGCGCCGTGCGGGCCATCGGGCAGCCGCTGCTGCAGGCGTTGCACGCGCCAGCGGGCGTCGCGCCCGGCGGCGAGGTGGGCCCACACGGCCTCGTCGACCTGCAACTCGTGGCCGGCCTCGCGGGCGGCGCGCAGCAGGCGCGGCAGCGCCTGGTCGTCCAGCGCGTCGGGCGGCACGCCCAGCACCTCGTCGGCCAAGGCGGCCAGCGAGGCCGGGCATTCGAGCCCGGGCAGCCACAACAGGCGGCGGCGCGCGGCCTGCAGCAGCTCGATGCGGCTGCCCACGCGCTGCGGGCCGCGCGCCAGCGCCGCGGCGCGCACCGGATCGGCCTGCACCGCGGCCAGCACGGCGCGCAGGTGCGGGCAGTCGGCATGCTCCGACAGCGCGAAGTCCAGGCAACTGCACCAGCCGGTGCCGGGATAGGGGCTGCGCAGGCGGACCTCGGCGTCTTCCTCGTCGGGCAGCTGCACGAGATAACGGCCGAACACCGCGTCATCGTCCGGGCCCTGGATGCGCGCCGCCGGGCCGGCGGCCGGCGCCGGCGAAGGCGCCTCGGGCTGGCGCTGCGGCGCGCGCGGGCTGCGCTTGCGCGCTGGCAGGGCTTCGGCATTGGCCTTGGCGTTGGCCTTGGCCTTGGCTGGCCGCGCAGGCTTCGCCGCGGCCTGCGGCGTCGGTTTCGGCGTCGGTTTCGGCGCGGGGTTCGGCACCGGTTTCGGCGCGGCCTTGGGTGCGGCTGTCGATGCGGCTTCCGGCACGGCTTCCGGCGCGGCCTCCGACGCGGCATTCAGCGCACCCTTCGCGCTGGACTTCTTGGCGGCCGGGCGGCTGCCGCGCTGGCGCGCCGGCGGCGGCGCCGCGGCGGTGGCGGTTGCCGCGGAAGCGGCGGCGCCCGGCTCGGCTTCGGGGCTGGCCGCGCGGGGCTTGCGGGTCTTGGTGGGCATGATGGCGGGTTCTGCGAGGGCGCAACTGTAGCCGCCCGGTCGGCGGCGCCCTCGGCGCTATAGCCGCCGCCGCGGCCGGCGCGTCGCCGGAGGCCGATCGCAGCGACCTGGGCAGCGCCCGTCATTTGACGGCCGCCGGGCCGCCCCCTATGGTGCGCGCCACGACGACCGCCGGAGACGCTGCATGACCGCCCATCCCCGCCCGCGCGCCGCACGATGGGCCGCCGACGGCACGCTTGCCGGCCGGCATGGCGCCTCGCCGAGCGCGCTGGCAACGACCGCGCCGGGCCAGGTCGCCGCATGGGTGCTGACGCTGACGCTGCTGGCCGGCTGCGCGCAGCCGCCCGCGCCGCCGCCCGCGACAAGCGCCGCCGCCGCACCGGCCGCCGCCGAAGCCGCGCCGCAGCCGCGCCCCTGCCCCAAGGGGCTGCCGGCCGACCTGCGCTGCCTGGGCGGCCGCGACAGCGCCGGCGCCTTCTACCTGATCGCACTGCCCGCCGGCTGGACGCCACAGCAAGGCGACCTGGTGCTGCACGCGCACGGCGGTCCTTTCCTCGGCGCGCCAATGATGCAGCGCGTGGAAGAGGATCTGCAGCGCTGGTCGATCGTGCCGCGCAGCGGCGATGCCTGGGCGGCCTCCAGCTTCGCGCAGGGCGGCGTCGCGGTGCGCGCCGCTGCCGAAGACACCGAGCGCTTGCGCCGCCTGTTCGTGCAGCACCTGGGCCGGCCGCGCCTGACGCTGCTGCACGGCCAGTCGTGGGGCGCCAGCGTGGCGGCGCGGGCGGCCGAGATCTTCAGCGCCGGCAAGCCGTACGACGCCGTGCTGCTGACCAGCGGCGTGCTGGCCGGTGGCACGCGCGCCTACGATTTCCGGCTCGACCTGCGGTTGATCTACCAATACCTGTGCGGCAACCACCCGCGGCCCGACGAGCCGGCCTATCCGCTGTGGCAGGGCCTGCCGGCGGGCAGCACGTTGACGCCGGCCGAACTGCGCCGCCGCGTCGACGACTGCCTGGGCCTGGACCGGCCCGCGGCGCAGCGCACCCCGGCACAGGCGCTGCGCGTGAAGACGCTGGTCGACGTCGTGCGCGTCCCCGAGCGCAGCCTGCAAAGCCACCTGGCCTGGGGGACCTTCCACTTCCAGGACATCGCGCTGCACCGCAGCGGCGGCGGCAACGTGTTCGGCAACCACGGCGCGTACTACCGAGGCTCGGCCGACGACGAGGCGCTGAACGCCAAGGTCGAGCGTTATGCCGCCGACCCCGCCGCGGTGGCGCGCTTCGCGGCCGACGCCGACCCCACCGGCCTGATCCCGGTGCCGGTGCTGACGGTGCACGCCATCCACGACCCCACGGCGTTCGTCGAGATGGAGCATCGCTTCGCGCAGACCATGACCGGCGCCGGCCGCGCCGACGCGCTCGTGCAGACCTACACCGACCATGCCGAGCACAGCTACCTGAGCGACGCCACCTACGTGGCGCTGCTGGACGCGCTGCGCGCCTGGGTGCGCGAAGGCCGCAAGCCGACGCCGCAGGCCGTGGCCGAGCGTTGCGCGGCGGCGCTGGCGCGGTTCCCGTCGGACTGCCGCTTCCGCCCCGAGTACCAGCCGCCGCCGCTGGACAGCCGCGTCGCGCCGCGCGAGCGGCCCTGAAGTCGTCCGCGGCCGGCTTCAGTCGGCTTCGTCGTCGGCCGTCTCGGCGCGCACGATGGTCACCGGCACCGAGGCATGCGCCAGCACCGACTGCGCCACCGAGCCCAGGCCGCCGGCGGCCGCGCTGCCCAGGCCGCGCGCGCCCATCACGATGGCGTCGCAGCCGTAGTTCTCGGCCAGCTCGATGATCAGGTGCTCGGGCGCGCCGCCGGCCACCTCGCTCTCGAAGCCGAAGCCGGCGGCTTCCAGCAGCGCCTCGGCCGGGCGCAGCAGGTCGGCGCCGGCGTCGCTGCGCACCTGCTCGATCACGCCGGCGTCGTGCGCCGTGACCACTTCGTACAACGAGGCCGGCGTCTGCACGTTGAGCAGCACGAACTCGCAGCGCAAGCCCTCGGCCACGCTGCGCAGCAGCCAGTGCAGGCCTTGCAGCGCGTGGGTCGAGCCGTCGATGGCCAGCAGGATCTTCATGGGGTCTCCAGTGAGCGCAGGTCCGGCGGCAAGGGGCGCCGCCACCCGGCGATGATGCCCCGGCTGCGCCACAATCGACGGCGATGACCCAGCGCCACCCCCACGTCGGCCCGCCGCACACCCTGCATTCGCTGCTCGAATGGCGCGCCTTGATCGAGTTGTCGCTGCTGCCCTGCAGTTGGCCGCTGCTGATGCAGGCGCCGCGCGGCGACGGCCACCCCGTGCTGCTGCTGCCCGGCTTCATGGCCGACGAGGCCACGCTGGCGCCGCTGCGCTGGTTCCTGTCGATGCTGGGGCACGACGTGCGCACCTGGGGCTTCGGCCGCAACGTCGGCTTCCAGGCCCGCCACGCGACGGCGCTGGAACAGAAGATCCGCCACCTGCACCACGCCAGCGGCGGCCGCCGCGTCAGCCTGGTGGGCTGGAGCCTGGGCGGCGTGTTCGCGCTGTACGGCGCGCACCAGGCCGGCGATTGCGTGCGCCAGGTGGTCACGCTGGGCAGCCCGATCAGCGTGGACGAAGGCGGCAGCCAGAGCCCGGCGATGGTGCAGGCGCTGTACCGGCTGATCGCCCACCCGCTGGGCCCCGGCGTGCACGCGGCGCAGCCGCGCGTGAAGAAGCTGCGCGAGCGCCGGCTGCCGCCGGTGCCGATGAGCTGCCTGTACTCGCTGACCGACGGCGTGGTGCCGCCGCAGGAAGCCACGCTCGACGGCGACCCCGCGCTGCACGAGAACATCCGCGTGCTGGGCAGCCACAGCGGCCTGGGCTTCAACCCGATGGCGCTGGCCATCATCGCCGAGCGCTTGGCGCAAGGCGAAGGGCAATGGCGGCCGTTCCAGCCCGAAGGCTGGATGGGCCTGGTCTATCGGCGGTTGGCCGGCGCGCGCGGCGCGGCGGCCGCGGCCTGAGGAGCTTCACGATGGCCGTCGGCAAACCCCGCCGCAAGCGCGCCCGCGGCAACAGCGCGTTGCAAAAGCAACTGGCCGAATTGGCGATTGCCACGCCGCAGGTGGTGGCGCACCGCGTCGCGCGCATGGCGCTGGCCGGCCCGCATCCATCGGCGCGCGACCGGCGCGAGTTCCACGGCATGGTGGCCGAGAAGCAGGCCGCCTTCGTCCAGTCGTGGACCGGCATGCTGGCCGAAGGCTGGCGGCTGCAGCAGCGGCTGGCGCTGGACGCCTGGCGCGGCCTGTGGCTGCCCGGCGGCGCGCCAGGCCTGCAGCCGCTGCAGATGCTGGCGCAGTGGCAGCAAGCGGCCCTGCAGGTGACCGGCAAGGGCCTGCAACCGGTGCACCGCAAGGCCACGGCCAACGCGCGCCGGCTGGCGCGCACGCGGCTCGTCAAGTAAGCGGCGAGCGGCTCGTCCGGCCGCCGCCGGCGGCGGCGGCAGAGGATCGACCGCGGTCTTGCCGATCATTTGATTTGATCGGCGTCAGGGGCCGGCGTGATCGCGCGTCAGCGCACATCAGCGCGCATCGGCGCGCTCTTGAAACCCGCGGTGCCGGCGCTACTTTCTCCACCAGCGGGACGGCCGGTGGCCGCCCCATCCCCCCGGCCCCCTGTGTGGAGATCCGCATGTACCGCAACCTGTTTCCGCGCGACCTGTTCGCCGAATTCGACCGCCTGCAGCGCGAGATGAGCGGCGTCTTCGACTACTCGCCCGCCATCCGCGGCCTCGGCCGCGGCGGCTTCCCGGCGCTGAACATCGGCAACACGCCCAGCGGCGTGGAAGTGTTCGCCTTCGCCCCCGGCGTCGACCCGTCGTCGATCGAAGTGCACCTCGACCGCGGCGTGCTCACCATCGCCGGCGAGCGCAAGTCCGCCCTGCCGCAGGGCAGCGACGAGAAGAACACGCTGCACCTCAACGAGCGCTTCGCCGGCCGCTTCCGCCGCGTGGTGAGCATGCCCGACGACATCGATCCGGCCAGCATCAACGCCAGCTTCCGCGACGGCGTGCTGCGCGTGGCCGCGCAGCGCAAGGCCGCCGCGCAACCGCGCCGCATCGAAGTCAACTGAAAACCCTTTGTCATCCGAGCCTCATCTCGCAGGAGTGAAACCATGAACACCCTGACCCAGACCCCGCAAGTGCAAACGCCGCAGACGTCGCAGACGACGCCGACCGCCGCCGGCACCACCGCCGCGCCGGCGCGCAACCGCGCCGCGCTGCTGCCGCCGGTGGACGTGGTCGAAGACGGCACCGGCATCACGCTGTATGCCGACCTGCCCGGCGTGCCGCGCGACAAGCTGGCGCTGCGCATCGAGGGCGACCAGCTCACGATCGAAGGCGACATCGAACTGGCCGTGGCCAACGGCGTGGAGTCCAGCCACGCCGAGGTGACGCTGCCGCGCTACCGCCGCGCCTTCACGCTGAGCAAGGAACTCGACGCCGGCAAGGTCAGCGCCGAGCTGGCGCAAGGCGTGCTGCGCGTGCGCATCCCGAAGGCCGAGCACGCGCAGCCGCGGCGCATCGACGTGAGCGTGGCCTGACGGCGAGAGGCGCATCATGAAAGTCGACGATCTGAAGCAGGAACTGAAGCAGGGCGTCGAGTCGTTCTGGGGCCGCGTGGAGCAGGGCTTCGGCCAGTTGCGCCAGTCGGCCGCCGGGGCGCTGACGCGCTTCAAGCCCGGCCAGCAGACCGGGCTGCCCGCCGCGGCCGACATCGATGTGCCCGCCGCGCTGGCCAACCCCGGCTGGGGCGTGGTGGGCGGCGACGTCTTCGAGGACGAGCAGCGCGTCGTCGTGCGGCTGGAACTGCCCGGCATGGCGCGCGAGGACTTCCAGATCGACGTGCTGCCCGACCTGTTGACCGTGCGCGGCGAGAAGAAGTTCGAGCAGGAAAGCACCCAGGGCCGCTGGCGCGTGCTGCAGCGCGCCTACGGCAGCTTCCAGCGCCGCGTGCCGCTGCCGGTGGCCGTGAAGGTCGACGAAGTGCGCGCCGTCTACAAGGAAGGCGTGCTGAAGGTCGAACTGCCCAAGGCCGAGGCAGCGGCGCCGAAGTCGGTGACGGTGCCGGTGAACTGATGAACTGATGAACTGAAAGTCGAAAATCGGCGGGGTCTGTCTGTGGAATATTTTCACACAGACTGCTATGCTGGGGCTCCGATTCCTCTTGGGGCCCCAGCCCATGCGTCGCTTGCACCTCGTCCGGCTCGGCCTCGCGGCCGTCACCTGCGTGCTGTTGGCCGCCTGCGGCGGCAGCGGTGGTGCCGACAGCGGCGCCAGCGCTGAGCCGATCGGTCCGGCGCCGACCACCGTCGGCATCGTCGGCCCCACGCGCGTCGAAAACGGCGAAGCGGGGCAATGGCGCGCGCAGATCAGCCCCGCGGCGGCCGATGCGGTCATCGAATGGAACTTCGGCGACGGCAGCGCACCGGCGCCCGGTGCCGTTACAGATCACCGTTATGCGGCCAGCGGCGCCTACACGCTGACCTTGAGCGTCACGCTGCCGGGCGGCGAGCGGCGAGTGCTGCAGCAGGCGCTGCGCGTGGGCGCCTTCGCTCGGCTGGAAGGCGCCAACTGCAGCGGGCCCGACCGCAGCGGCTGGTGCTGGCAATCGCCGGCCGCCGGCGCGCGCGACCTGATGGACGCCTTGTTCATCGACGACCGGCAGGGCTGGGCCGTCGGACCCGGGCCGACCCTCCTGGCCACGCGCGACGGCGGCGCCACCTGGGCGGCGCAGGCCGTGCCCGCGGCCTCGCAACCGGCCGACGGCGCCGACCCCGCGCTCGACCGGCTGGACCTGCTGCGCTTCGCCGATGCGCTAAACGGCATCGCGGCTTCCCTGCAAACCGGGCGCCTGCTGCGCACCGGCGACGGCGGCGGCACCTGGTCGGCCGTGGACGGCAGCGGCCTGAGCGTGCTGTCCGACGCCTGGATGCCCGACGCCAGGACCCTGGTGCTGAGCGGCCGCCGGTGGACCGCGTCGACCCAGCCCTATGGCGAGTTCGTCAGTCGCGTCAGCACCGACGGCGGCCTGAGCTGGCGCGACGCGGCGGCGCTGGTCACGATGGTTACCGCAGGCCCAACGTTATGGCAGAGCGGCCGGCAGTCCCAGGTATCGCGCGACCTGGGGCTGACGTTTCAGGATGTCGGCCCCCCGGCGCCTGCGCCGGCCAGTCCTTTCGTGACCATGCTGCCGCCACCCATGTGGAAGCCCTTGCGCAGCCCCCGCGTGGACGACACCGAACTGCTGCTGCAGGTGGCCGACATCCAGTCCACCGGTGCCGACTGGCTGCTGCGCCTGCTTGACCAGGGCCGGACGGCCATCGACGCGGTGGTGCAGCCGCCGCTGCCGGCGCTGACCGATCTGCAAGGCATGGGCAGCACCGATGGCGGCGAGCTGTGGGCCAGCTTCCGCACGGCGCCGCTCTACGACAGCAGCCAACCGTTCCGCTCGGACTGGCAGCGCGCGCGCAGCAGCGACGGCGGCCAGCATTGGCAGTTGGTCGGCGACGTCATGCAGACCCGCGGCTACGGCACGCTGCTGCGCCTGGACCGCAAGGGCTGGCTGCTGGCGTCGGGCGAGCAGCGGGCCTGGATCTTCGCCGACGGCGACGGCCTTGCCGCCGATCGCGACCTGCCCGAAGTCAGCACCGAACTGGGCGACGCCCGCCGCAGCGGCCAGCGCCTGCTGCTCGGCTTCGGCGTCGGCGGCCCAGGCTCGCGCTGGTACACCGCGGCCGACGCCGGCGCACCATGGAAGCTGCTACCGGGCGGCCAGCCCTACGACGGCGGCTTGTGGAACGTGGGCGGACTGTGGTTCTTCGACGGCCGACGCGGCCTGGCGATCAGCGAGCAAGGCTGGGCGCGCAGCGACGACGGCGGGCGCCACTGGGTCCTGCATCCGGTGCCGGCCGACAAGCCCAACGTTTCACTGCACTTCACGCGCGACGGCGTCGGCTGGGGCGTGCGCGAAGGCAAGCTCCTGCGCTCGGCCGACCGCGGCGCCACCTGGCAGGCGCGGTCCACGCCGGCCGGCGGCGAGGCCAGCGTCGCGCAGTTCATCGACGGCCAGCGCGGCTGGCTGACGGTGAAGGTCTACGACGCCACCCTCGGCTGGAAGCCCGAGCTGCACTTCACGCCCGACGGCGGCAGCTCCTGGCAGCCGCGCGCGCTGCCGCCGCCGTCGTCAGCGGCCGCCTACGGTGGTGTGGTCTTCGCCGACGAGCTGGTCGGCATGAGCACCGGCTACGACGAATGGACCCAGGAGTCGCTGTACGGGTCCACCACCGACGGCGGCAAGACCTGGACCCGCTCCACGGTGCCGGCCAAGCTGCAGGACAGCCGTGCCGACCCGCCCTTCGTGCTGGACGCCGGCCACGCCTGGATGCTGCGCCGCACAGCCGGCCTGCGGCGCGACTCGCACCAGGCGGACCTCTTCTTCACCGCCGATGGCGGCAAGACCTGGACCGAACGGGGGCGGCTGCCGGCTCGCGTGGCGGTCTACGGCCTGGCCTTCGCCGACGCCGACAACGGTTGGGCCGTCGGCAGCGGCGGCCTGGTGCTGCGCACGCGCGACGGCGGCCGGCACTGGGAGGTGCAACCCACCCAGGCCAGCGGGCGCGACCTGACCGTGGTGACGGCGGTCGACGCCCACACCGCCTGGATCGGCGGCGTGCGCGGCACCATCGTCAGCACCTCGACCGGCGGCGATTGAGCGCGCCAAGCAGCGGCGATCGAGCGGCCGCTACAAATGCACCGTGAACGGCGGCGGGCTCTGCCAGCGGTCGTTCAGGCCGTCGACATAGGTGATGGGAATCGCCGCCAGTTCTTCCTCGGACAGCCCTTCCAGGCAGCCGATGTTGACGCCGTACATGCGGCCGATCGGCGTCTCGGTGCCGATGCCGTAGGGCCGCACGCCGCAGACCTTGCAGAACCAGTGTTCGTTCTTCTTCGTGTTGAACAGGTACTGCGTCAACAAGCCCTCGCCGGCCAGCAGCCGCAGGTCGCCGTCGCGCGCGACGGCGGCCCAGAAGCGGTTGCGCCGGCAGACCGAGCAGTTGCAGCGGTAGGTGGGCTGCGTCAGGTCGAGGTCGGCTTCGAAGCGCACGCCGCCGCAGTGGCAGGCGCCCTGGTAGGTCTTGAGCATGGGCGGGCCTCCATGGTCGAAGCGAACACGTTCACACCGGCGCGGCGAACACCGGCGGCCCGAAGTCGCCGCGCAGCGCGCGCCACACCACCTCGGCCGTCAGCGGCATCTGCACGCGCTCGGCGTCGCGGCCGAGGCCGGCCGAGGCCAGCGCGTCGACCACCGCGTTGACCACCGCCGGCGTGGCGCCGATGGTGCCCAGCTCGCCGACGCCCTTGACGCCGAGCGCGTTGTTTTTGCACGGGATGCTGGTGTCGAACGCGGTCTTGAAGCCGGTGAAGCCGTCGGCGTGCGGCAGCGCGTAGTCCATGAAGCTGGCGCTCAGCAGCTGGCCGCTGTCGGCGTCGTAGTGGATCTTCTCGCACAGCGCCTGGCCGATGCCTTGCACGGCGCCGCCGTCGATCTGCCCGCGCACGATGGCCGGGCTGACGACGCGCCCGATGTCGTTGACCGACGCGTAGGCGACGATGGCCACCGCGCCGGTGGCGGGGTCGACCTCCACCTCGCAGACGTGGCAGCCGTTGGGCCAGGTGGGCCCGGCGACGTTGGAGGTGCTGTCGACGAAGAGGTGCCCTTGCGGCTGGCGGCCGGCCAGCGCGCCGAGGTCGATGCCGAGGTCGGTGCCGACCACGGCGTAGCGGCCGGCGCGGTATTCAATGTCGGCCAGCGGCGCTTCCAGCGCCTGCGCGGCCAACTGCTTACCCCTATCCACCGTGCGCTCGGCCGCCACGCGCACCGAGCTGCCGCCGGTGAACAGCGATCGGCTGCCGGCGCTGCCGAAGCCGTTGAGGCGGTCGGTGTCGCCCTGCACGATGCGCACGCGCTCGATCGGCACGTCGAACACCTCCACCGCCAGCTGCGCGTAGCTGGTGGCAATGCCCTGCCCCATGGCCTGCGTGGCCGAGCCGATCTCGATCATGCCGTCGGGCGTGATGTCGACGGTCACGCGCTCTTCGAAGACGTTGCCGCCGGTCCATTCCAGGAAGCTGGCGATGCCGCGGCCGCGCAAGCGTCCGCGCGCCGCGCTCTCGGCCTTGCGCGCCGCGAAGCCGGCCCAGTCGGCCAGCGCCAGGCCCTGGTCGAGGATCTTCTCGAAGTGGCCGCTGTCGTAGGTCTGCCCCATCGGGTTGGTGTAGGGCATCTGCTCGGGGCGGATCAGGTTGCGGCGCCGCAGTTCGGCGCCGTCCATCTGCAGCTCGCGCGCGGCGGCGTCCATCAGCCGTTCGGTGATGTAGATCGCTTCGGGCCGGCCGGCGCCACGGTAGGCGCCGGTGGGCGCGCAGTGGGTCAGCACCGCGGTGAAGTGGAAGTCGATCAGCGCAATGTCGTAGATGCTGGTGGCCACCCACGGGCCGATCAGCAACTGGATGGCCGCCGCCGTGGTGCTGGGGTAGGCGCCGACGTTGGCGATGGAGCGCACGCGCAAGGCCAGCACGCGGCCGCCGGCGTCCAGCGCCAGCTCGGCGCGGCTGGTCACGTCGCGGCCATGCACGGCGGACAAGAAGTCTTCCAGCCGCTCGGCCTGCCACTTGACGGGGCGCTTGAGCGTCCACGCGGCCCAGGCGACGGTGATGTCCTCGGGGTAGATGCCGGTCTTCATGCCGAAGCCGCCGCCCACGTCGCCGACCAGCACGCGCACGTCTTCGGTCTTCAAGCCGGGAATCGCCTCGACCAGGCTGGCGCGCACGCCGGTGGGCATCTGGCTGGACAGGCGCATCGTCAGCCGCCCTTCGTCGACGAAGGCCAGCACGCTGCGCGGCTCCATCGGCGACGGCGCCACGCGCTGGTTGACGAGGTCCAGCGACACGCGGTGCGCGGCGCGCGCGAAAGCGGCCTCGGCCGCAGCGGCGTCGCCATGGCGCATCTCGGCGCTGATGTTGTCGGGGGCGCCTTCCCACAGCACCGGCGCGCCGGGCCGCAGCGCGCGCACCGGGTCGACGTTGACCGGCAGCTCCTCGGTCTCGACGAAGACGGTCTCGGCCGCGTCCTTGGCGGCGGCGCGGCTCTCGGCGACGATGGCCACCACCGGCTCGCCGACATAACGAACTATTTCATGGGCCAGCGGCCACTTGGGCGGCGCCGCCATCGGCTGGCCGTCCGGGCGCTTGAAGGCCGGCGCGGTGGGGATGGCCTTCAGGCCGGCGGCCACCAGCTCGGCGCCGGTGAACACCGCCACCACGCCGGGCGTGGCGCGCGCGGCGTCCAGCTCGATGGCCACGATGCGGCCGTGGGCGACGGTGGAGCGCACGAAGACCAGGCTCAACTGCCCCGGCGGCACCACGTCGTCGGTGTAGCGGCCCTGGCCTTGCACCAGCGCCGGGTCTTCGATGCGGCGCACGTTGCGGCCGCTGCCGTAGCGCGCCGCGATGCTCTCGGTGGCGTTCATGCCTTGGCCTCCGCCATGTTTCTGGCCGCCAACTGCACCGACTCGACGATGTTCACGTAGCCGGTGCAGCGGCACAGGTTGCCTTCCAGCGCCTGCGCGATCTGTTCGGCGCTGGGCGCGGGCTGCTGCTGCAGCAGGCAGACGCTGGCCATGATCATGCCCGGCGTGCAGAAGCCGCATTGCAGGCCGTGGCAGGCGATGAAGGCGTCCTGCACCGGGTGCAACTGGCCATCGCGCGCCAGGCCTTCGATGGTGGTGACGCTGCGGCCCGCGGCTTGCACCGCCAGCACGCTGCAGCTCTTGACGGCCTGGCCGTCCAGCAGCACGGTGCAGGCGCCGCACTGGCTGGTGTCGCAGCCGACGTGGGTGCCGGTGAGGCCGAGGTCGCCGCGCAACAGCTCGACCAGCAGCGTGCGGTTGTCGACGGCGACGGCCTGCGGCTGGCCGTTCACTTGCAGTGTTAGGTCTGTCATCGGTGTCGTCCTCATCTGCCGCGCAGGAACAGGGCGTCCAGCTCCTTCATCGTGATCTGCCGCCAGGTCGGGCGGCCGTGGTTGCACTGATCGGCGCGGTCGGTTGTTTCCATGTCGCGCAGCAGCGCGTTCATCTCCTCGATGGTCAGCCGGCGGTTGGCGCGCACGGCGCCGTGGCAGGCCATGGTCGCCAGCAGCTCGTCGCGCGAGCGCTGCACCACGCGGCTGGCGCCCACCGCCTGCAGCTCGGCCAGCACCGCGCGCGTCAGTTCGGCCAAGTCGGCATCGGGCAATGCCGCGGGCCGGCTGCGCACCACCAGCGTGGCGGCCGACAACGGCGCCACGTCGAGGCCCAGGTCGTGCAGCGCCGCGGCTTCGCTCTCGGCGGTGGCCACCTCGGCCGGCGTGGCGGCAAAGCTCAGCGGCACCAGCAGCGGCTGCGCCGGCACCCGCGTGGCGGCGCCTTGCGCGGCCTTCAGGCGCTCGTAGACGATGCGCTCGTGCGCCGCGTGCATGTCGACGATCACCAGCCCTTGCGCGTTCTCGGCCAGCACGTAGACGCCGCCGATCTGCGCGACGGCGCGGCCCAGCGGCCAGGCGGGCGCTTCGGCGGCCGCTGCAGCCGGCACCATGGGCGCGGTGGGCGAATCAGGCCGCAGCGCGGCCCAGGTGGACAGGCCGCCCTGGCCGGGCGAGGCGGCGGGCGGCGTGTACGCACGGGGCCACGGCGGGTCGGGCTCGCGCACTTGCGGCGTATCGACCAGCGCCAGCGACGACTGCCACGATGGCTGCAATGGCGGTTGCAAGGGCGGCGCCAGCGGCACCGCCGACGCCGTCGCCACCGGCCCGGCCACGGCGGCCGCCTCGGCCGTGCGGCTGCCCGCCAGCGCGTCCTGCACGGCGGCCTGCACCGCGCCGTGCACCGCGCGGCCGTCGCGAAAGCGCACCTCGATCTTGGTCGGGTGCACGTTGACGTCGACCAGCTCGGGCGCGATTTGCAGGAACAGCGCGTAGGCCGGCTGGCGGCTGCCGTGCAACTGGTCTTCGTAGGCGGCGCGCACGGCGTGGGCGACCAGCCGGTCGCGCACGAAGCGGCCGTTGACGAACAGGTACTGCTGGTCGGCGCGGCTGCGCGCGGCTTCCGGCCGGCCGACGCGGCCGCTCAAGCCGAGCGGGCCGCGCTGCACCATCAGGCTGCGGCTGGCGGCCATGAAGTCGGCGCCCAGCACCTCGCCCAGGCGCTGGGTGGCGGCGTCGTCGAGCTGCGGGTCGAGCAGACGGCGCCACTGCGCCAGCAGCCGCCCTTCGTGCCACACCGCGAAGCCGACGTCGGGCCGCGCCAGCGCGTGGCGGCGCACGGCGTCCAGCGCATGGGCCAGCTCGGTGGCCTCGCTCTTCAGGAACTTGCGCCGCGCCGGGGTGTTGAAGAACAGCTCGCGCACCTCGATCGTCGTGCCCGGCGCGCGCGCGGCGGGCTGCAGCTCGCCGCCGCGGGCGTCGAGCCGCAGCGCATGGCCGGCGCCGGGCGGGCGGCTGGTGATCGAGACATCGGCCACCGAGGCGATGGCGGCCAGCGCCTCGCCGCGAAAGCCCATGGTCGCGACGCTTTCCAACTCGGCCAGGCTCGCGATCTTGCTGGTGGCGTGGCGCTTCAGCGCCAGCGGCAGTTCGGCCGGCGCAATGCCGGCGCCGTCGTCTTCCACCACCGTGCTGCGCACGCCGCCGCCGGCCAGGCGCACGGTGATCTGCGTGGCGCCGGCGTCGAGCGCGTTGTCGACCAGCTCGCGCACCACCGAGGCCGGGCGCTCCACCACCTCGCCGGCGGCGATCTGGCTCACCAGTTCGTCGGGCAGCTCGCGGATCGGCCGGCGCGGCGTGACGGAAAGCACGGCGTTCATCGCGGGGCATTCTAGGAGCGGCCCCACCGGGGCTGCCGATAATCGGCCGATGGATCTCCTGATGTGGCTGGTCGATTCCATCGTGCATGTCGACCAGCATCTGCGCGAGTTCGTGCTGGGCTACGGCGCCTGGGTCTACGCGCTGCTGTTCCTCATCATCTTCGTCGAGACCGGCGTCGTCGTGATGCCGTTCCTGCCGGGCGATTCGCTGCTGTTCGTGGTGGGCGCCTTGTGCGGGCTGGGGCTGATGAGCCTGCCGCTGACCTACGTGCTGCTGATCGCCGCCGCGGTGCTGGGCAACCAGACCAACTACACCATCGGCCGCCTCGTCGGCCGCCGCGTGTTCCAGTGGGAACAGTCGCGCTGGTTCAACCGCCGCGCCTTCGACCAGGCACACGCGTTTTATGAACGTTATGGCGGCATCACGCTGATCGCCGGCCGCTTCATGCCCTTCGTGCGCACCTTCGCGCCCTTCGTCGCCGGCGTGGCCGAGATGACGCGGCGCAAGTTCAGCCTCTACGACATCAGCGGCGCGGTGCTGTGGGTGGGCTCCATCGTCACGCTGGGTTACTGGTTCGGCAACGTGCCCTGGGTGCAGGCCAACTTGTCGCGCATCATCTGGGCGATGATCGTCATCCCGGGCTTGTTCGTGCTGTTTGGGGCCTGGAAGTCGCGGCGGCAGGCGGTGGCATGACGGCCCGACGCACATCATCCGATGGGCCTTGGCTGTCGATCGCCTTTACAGCGGGGCTGCGGAAAGATTCGGATACAGGCACACGCCAAGGCATCCCCCTAAATGCGGGATCGGTCTCGAATTTCGTCAAAAGTGACGACGAGGGCTGCGTCAAGACACTCAGAATGCTCTTGCCGACCGCAGTTCAAGGTCGGCTGCCGCACCGCGACAGTCGGCCATCGACCAGGCAACCAGCGCTGGGCGCGATACTTGCTTGATTTGCTACCAATGATTCCGAGGCCTGCGATGAACGAACACGCTCCGCAAACCGACACCCTGTCTCAGGCACGACGCAAGCTGCTGCGGGGTACTTTCGCAGTGCCAGCGGTGCTGGCCGTCCACAACGGCAGCGCATTGGCCGCGACCTCGAACAACAAGCGCTGCGCGATCAACTCGATCGCCACCGACCCAAGCACGCCGCCGCAGCCGATCGCGGGCTCCGGCACGGATGCCTGGACCCGCGCCTTCTACTACAACGATCAAGCGCCGACGGCGGCTCAGTGGGTTCGGTATGCCGACCTCCTGACGCTCTCCGGCTCGAAGGGTGTCGGCTTGGTGTCGCCCGCCGGCAGCAACACCGGGTACATCCGCGTGGTGGTCGGCGGCCTGTATGCGTTCGGCACGCCGACCGGCAACGTCAGCACGGCCGCTGCCGGCTCGGTGGCGCTGCTGTTCGACAACGCCGGCACGGCACCCACCACCGTGCGCATCGTCGGCTTCATTCAGCCGGGCGCCACCACGTTTGCCACCGGCACCGGGGTCGTCACGGGGTCCTGCTGGTCGTCGCTGGCGCCCTGACCGGCGCTGACCGGCGCTGATCGGCGTTGGCACGCTACCTCCGAATCCCGGGTTCGCGCATCGAGGACCTCGGTCCGGTCTGGGCGGCCTACAGCCCGGCCAGCGGCGAAACCCATTTGCTCAACGATGAAGCGGCCTTGCTGCTGGGGCGCATGGCCGATCATGGCGCCTGCAGCGCGGCCGAACTGGCGCAGGCGCTGGCCGACGACGTCGGCATCGCGGCCGACGAACTCGAACGCCGCCTGAGCCTCGGCTGGAACGCCTTGCTCGAAGCCGGCCTGGTGCGCGCCGTCGACGGCAGCGAGCCCTGGCCGCCGTGAGCGCCCTTCGGCACGACGCCGAACGCCTGGACGCCGTTGCCGTCGACCGCATCGGCCAGGCCCTGCAGGCCGATGGCCTGTGGCTGGACGTCGGCGCCGCCGTGCTGCGCGTGCAGTCGGCGTCTGCCCATCTGGCGGCGCAGTTGCGCGCGACCTACCCGGCGTTCCCGTTCCAGCCGGCGGGCGAATGGGCCGACGTGCATTGCCGGCTGGAGCCCGCGGCCGGGCTGCGCCGTTGGCTGCGGCCGCAGGTGGTGTTCAGCAGCGACGCGCGCGTCATCTTCTCGCCGTTCCCGGCCGATGCGCCGCTGCCGCTGTTCGAATGGGGCTGCAACTGGTTGATCGGCCAGCGGCTCAACCACCACCTGCTGTTGCACGCCGGCGTGCTGGAACGCGACGGCATGGCGCTGGTGCTGCCGGCCACGCCGGGTTCGGGCAAGTCGACGCTGACGGCCGCGCTGGCCCTTCGCGGCTGGCGCCTGCTGTCCGACGAGTTCGGCGTCTGCGACATCGAGCAGCGGCGCTTCAAGGCCATGCTGAAACCCGTGGCGCTGAAGAACGAGTCGATTGGCGTCATCACCCGCTTCGAGCCGCGCGTGGCACTGGGGCCGCTGTTCCCGAAGACGCGCAAGGGCACCGTCGCGCACATGGCGGCGCCGGCCGACGCGGTGGCGCGGCGGCACGAAGCCGCGGCACCGGGCGTCGTCGTGTTGCCGCGCTGGCAGGCCGGGCACGCCACCTTGTGGGAGCCCATCGGCGCCGACACCTGCTTCGCCGCGCTGGCCTTCAACGCGTTCAACTACCAGTTGATCGGCGAAGCCGCTTTCGACGCCGTGGTTCACCTGGCCCGCCACTGCCCGGCCTGGCGGCTGACCTACAGCGATCTCGACGACGCCATCGCGTCGCTGGAACGCCTGTGGGCCGAACATGCCGGCCGCGGGGTGCGCCCATGAATCGCCCGGCGCCCGCCTGGCTGACGCTGCTGGCCGAGCCGCAGCGCGCCGTCGACGCCACGCTGGCCGAATGGCAGCAGACCGTGCGCCTGGCGCGCCGGCTGCGCCTGCTGGGTCGCGTGGCCGAAGCCGTTGACGCTGCCGGCCTGCTGGATCGGCTGCCGGCGCCGGTGCAGCAGCACCTGCTGGCCGAACTGCGCGCCTCGCGCCACCGCGTGCGCGCGCTGGTCTGGACGGCCGAGCACGTGTCGCAGGTGCTCGCCGGCGCCGCCTACCCGCGCGTGCTGCTCAAGGGCGCCGCCTACCTCGCGCAGCAGTTGCCGATCGCTGCCGGCCGCCTGCCGTCGGACCTGGACATCCTGGTGCCGCGCGATGCCGTGGCCGACGCCCAGCGCCGCCTGCAAGCCCACGGCTGGCAGGAGGTCGAGCTCGACGCGCACGACCAGCGCTTCTACCGCGACTACAGCCACGAAGTGCCGCCGATGCGCCACCCGCAGTTCCGGCTCGAACTGGACCTGCACCACACCATCCTGCCGCCGGTGGCCCGCACGCGCGTCGACGCGGCGCTGCTGCTGGCGCGCGTGCAGCCCAGCGGCTGGCCGCGCTGGCAGGTGCTGTGCCCGGTGGACCAGATCCTGCACAGCGCCGCGCACCTGTTCCTGGATGCCGAACTGCGCGACCGGCTGCGCGACCTGGTGGACCTCGACGGGCTGATGCGCCATGGCGCACAACGGCCCGGCTTCTGGCCGGAGCTGCTGGACCGCAGCCGCGAACTGGGGCTGGACGAACCGCTGGCATTGGCCGTCGAGTACACGTCGAACTGGCTGCAGACGCCGGTGCCGGCGTCCACCTTGCGCAGCTTGCGCCAGCGCGGGCCCGGCGCCGTGCGCCGCGCCTGGCTGCTGCCCTTGCTGGACACCGTGTTGACGCCGGCCGACCCCGATGCGCTGCCGGCACGGTCGCAAGACCTCGCCGCCACCTTGCTGCTGGCGCGCTACCAGTTGCAACGCCTGCCGCTGCACCTGCTGCTGCCGCACGTGTGGCACAAGGTCCAGGGCCGGCGCCGCAACCGCGACGACGGCGACGACGCGTTCTGACCAACCCCGCGGCCGCGGCGCGCCGCTACAGTTGCCGCCCATGAACACGCCCTCGCTGAACGCCCTGCTGCGCCGCATGCCCAAGGCCGAGCTGCACCTGCACATCGAAGGCAGCCTGGAGCCCGAGCTGATCTTCAAACTGGCGGCGCGCAACGGCGTCGAGCTACCCTACGCCAGCGTCGAGGCGCTGCGCGCGGCCTATGCCTTCACCGACCTGCAGAGCTTCCTCGACATCTACTACGCCGGCGCCTCGGTGCTGCTGACCGAGCAGGACTTCTTCGACCTGGCCTGGGCCTACTTCGAACGCGCGGCGGCCGACAACGTGGTGCACGCGGAAATCTTCTTCGACCCGCAGACCCACACCGAGCGCGGCGTGCCGATCGAGGCGGTGATCCTCGGCCTGGACCACGCCTGCCGGCGCGCGCATGCCGAGTTCGGCATCAGCTCGGCGCTGATCCTGTGCTTCCTGCGCCACCTCAGCGAAGACGCCGCCTTGCAGACGCTGGAGCAGGCGCTGCCCTGGCGCCGCCACTTCATCGGCGTCGGGCTGGACAGCAGCGAGCGCGGCCATCCGCCGGAGAAGTTTGCGCGCGTGTTCGCGCGCTGCCGCGAGCTGGGGCTGCACCTCGTGGCGCATGCCGGCGAGGAAGGGCCGGCGGCCTACATCGAGAGCGCGCTCGACGTGCTGAAGGTCGAGCGCATCGACCACGGCGTGCGCTGCACCGAAGACGCGGCGCTCGTGCAGCGCCTGGCGCGCGAGCGCGTGCCGCTGACGGTGTGCCCGCTGTCCAACGTGAAGCTGCGCGTCGTCGAGCGCCTGGCCGACCACAACCTGCCAGCGCTGCTGGATGCCGGCCTGTGCGTGACGATCAACAGCGACGACCCCGCCTACTTCGGCGGTTATGTGGTGCAGAACTTCCTGGAGACCTTTGCCGCGTTGCCGCAGCTCGGCGCGGCGCAGGCGCGGCAACTGGCGGCCAACAGCTTCGAGGCGAGCTTCGTGCCGGCCGAGCACAAGGCGCGCTGGCGGCGCGAACTGGACGCAGTGGCCGAGCGGCTGGGCGCCTGACTCAGGCCGCGGCCGGCCGCGGCGGCTGCGGCGGTTGCGGCGGCTGCGCCGGCGGCATGGTCTTGCGCACCAGCACGACGATCAGGCTCAGCAGCGCGCCCACCAGCAGCAGCCCGGCGGCGCCGATCGCCCACACCACCCAGGCCAGCACCGGCGCGGCGCCGCCCAGCCAAGCCAGCGCGTTGTGCAGCACGCTCAAGAGCAGGTGCGCGTCTTCCAGCCAGGTGGGGTACCAGGTCTCCAGCCAGCCGCCCATCGGCAGGTGGCTCAGCCAGGGGCCGACCTGCGCCAGCCAGGCGCCATCGGTCGCCAGCAGCGCGCCCAAGGCCCAGGCCAGCGCGCTCCACAAGCCCACCAGCAGCAAGGTGACGATCCAGATGGCGATCAGCATCGCAGCATCGTAGCAAGCCGCGCCCGGCTTGCGCGCTTGTCCGCGCGCGGGCGACGGACAAGCCGCCGCCGCTCAGGCCGGCAGCGGTTCGCCGACCTCGGCCAGCGCACGCTGCAGCCGCGGCGCCTGCGGCCCGAAGGCGTAGGCGTCCATCGCCAGGCTGCCGTAGGTCACGCTGGCGTGCAGGCGCAAGCCCACCGCGCCCTCGCCGGCGGCGCCGCCGGCTGGATACCAAGGCAGCCAGTGCTCATCGGTCGGGTGCATCAGCGCCGCGTGCGGCGCCTGGCGGCGGTAGTCGTTCAGCGCGGCCCAGTCGGCGGCGGCCGCGCGCTCGGCCACCCAGCGGCGGAACTCGGCGCTGGCATCGATCTCGGGCGCGTCCACCGGCGGCCGGCCGGCGGCGCCGAACAGCAGGCGCAGGTTGTGCGTCAGGCTGCCGCTGCCGATGATCAGCACGCCTTCGTCGGCCAGCGGCGCCAGCGCATGGCCCAGCGCCAGCAGCCGCTGCGGCGCCCACTGCGGCGAAAAGCCCAGCGGCAGCACCGGCACGTCGGCATCGGGGTAGGCGTAGCGCAGCGGCGTCCAGATGCCGTGGTCGAGCCCGCCTTCGTCGACGCGGTGGCTGTGGATGCCGCCCTCGGCCAGCAGCGCCTGCACGCGCAGCGCCAGCTCGGGCGCGCCGGGGGCGTCGTAGCGCAGCTCGTACAAGGCCTGCGGGAAGCCCGAGAAATCGTGCACCGCTTCATGCTGCGCGCCGGCCAGCAGCACCGGCTCGCGCGTCAGCGTGTGGGCCGACAGCGCCAGCACGGCGCGCGGGCGGCCGAAGGCGGCATCGATGGCCGGCCCCAGGCGGCGCAGGAAGGCGCCGGCCTCGCCGGGCTCCAGCGCCGTCATCGGCGAACCGTGGGACAGGTACAGCGTGGGCAGCGGCAGCGTGTTCATGCCGCCATTGAAGCACCGCGCCGCGGCGCAGCCGTTCAAGGGTCTTGCACGCAGCGTTCGCTCGGCCGCCGGCCGCATGCGCTACCGTCGCGGCCGATGAACACCGCCCCTGCCCCGCTTTCACCGCCCGCCGTCTGGCTGCTGGCCTGGCGCCAGACCGTGCGCGACCTGCGCGCCGGCGAACTGCGATTGCTGGCCGTGGCCGTGATGCTGGCGGTGGCCGCGCTCACCGCGGTCGGCTTCTTCGCCGACCGGCTGAACACCGGGCTGGCGCGCGACGCCCGCCAGTTGCTGGGCGGCGACGCGGTGATCAGCAGCGACCAGCCGCTGCCGGGGGCGTTCCAGGCGCGGGCGCGGGCCATGGGGCTGACGCTGGCCACCAGCGCGCTGTTCCCCAGCATGGCGCGCGCCGGCGACGACCAGGGCGGCGCGACGCGGCTGGTGGCGCTGAAGGCCGTCAGCAGCAGCTACCCGCTGCGCGGCCGGCTGCAGTTGCGCCGCACGGCCGAGGGGCCGGTCGAGACCGTGGCCGCCGCGCCCACGCCCGGCAGCGCATGGGTGGACGCGCCGCTGCTCGACGCGCTGCAGCTGAAGGTCGGCGCGACGCTGCTGCTGGGCGACGCCAGCCTGCGCATCGAGCGCATCATCGAGCTCGAGCCCGACCGCGGCGGCGGCTTCATGAGCTTCGCGCCGCGGGTGCTGATCAACGAGGCCGACCTGCCCGCCACCGCGCTGGTGCAGCCGGCCAGCCGCGTGAGCTGGCGGCTGGCGGTGGCCGCACCCGGCGCCAGTGACGCGCCGGTGCGCGCCTTCGTGCAATGGGCCGAGGCACAGGTCCAGCAGGCCGCGCTGCGCGGCGTGCGCATCGAATCGCTGGACAGCGGCCGCCCCGAGATGCGGCAGACGCTGGACCGCGCCGCCAAGTTCCTGAACCTGGTGGCGCTGCTGGCGGCGCTGCTGGCGGCGGTGGCGGTGGGCATCGCGGCGCGCGACTTCGCCGAATCGCACCTGGACGACTGCGCGATGCTGCGCGTGCTGGGGCTGTCGCAGCGGCGCATCGCCGGCGCCTACACGCTGGAGTTCGCCTTCGTCGGGCTGCTGGCCAGCGCCGCCGGCGTGCTGCTGGGGCTGCTGGTGCACAACGTCTTCTTCTGGCTGCTGAAGGGCCTGGTGGAGGCCGAGCTGCCGCCGCCCGGGCCCTGGCCGGCGCTGTTCGGGCTGGGCGTGGGCTTCACGCTGCTGCTGGGCTTCGGGCTGCCGCCGGTGCTGCAGCTGGCGCGCGTGCCGCCGCTGCGCGTGATGCGGCGCGACGTGGGGCGGCTCAAAGCGAGCTCGCTGCTGGTGCTGGGCGCCGGCGCGGCGGGCTTCGTCGCGCTGTTGATGGCGGTGTCGTCGGACCTCAAGCTGGGCGCCATCGCGGTCGGCGGCTTCGCCGCCGCGGTCGCCTTGTTCGCGCTGCTGGCCTGGGCCGCGGTGCGGGTGCTGCGGCGGCTGGTGCCCGAGGCCGGCGCGCCGCGATGGCTGCTCCTGGCGACGCGGCAGTTGGCGGCGCGGCCGGCCTTCGCGGTGCTGCAGGTCAGCGCGCTGTCGGTGGGGCTGCTGGCGCTGGTGCTGCTGGTGCTGCTGCGCACCGATTTGATCGGCGCCTGGCGCCAGGCGACGCCGCCCGATGCGCCCAACCGCTTCGTGATCAACGTGCAGCCCGAGCAGGGGCCGGCCTTCAAGCAGGCGCTGGCCGACGCCGGCGTCACGCGCTACGACTGGTACCCGATGATCCGCGGCCGCCTGGTGGCGATCAACGGCCGCGAGGTCACGCCCGGGCAGTACGCCGACGACCGCGCGCAGCGCCTGGTCGAGCGCGAGTTCAACCTGAGCCACGCGGCGCAGATGCCGGCGCACAACCAGCTCGCCGGCGGCCGCTGGACGCCGGAGGAAGCCGACGCGCTGTCGGTCGAGGAAGGGCTGGCGCAGACACTGGGCCTGAAACTCGGCGACCGCCTGCGCTTCGACATCGCCGGCCAGACGAAGGAAGGGCGCATCACCAGCCTGCGCAAGCTGGACTGGGGCTCGATGCACGTCAACTTCTTCGTCATGTTCCCGCTCGCGGCGATGCCCGAGCTGCCCAGCACCACCATCAGCGCCTTCCGCGCGCCGGCCGCGCCGGGCTTCGACAACCGGCTGCTCAGGCAGTTTCCGAACATCACCAACGTCGACGTCTCGGCCACCCTCGGCCAGGTGCAGCGCGTGCTGGAGCAGGTGATCCGCGCGGTGGAGTTTTTGTTCGGCTTCACGCTGGTGGCCGGGCTGATCGTGCTGTTCGCGGCGATCAGCGCCACGCGCGAGGCGCGCGCGCGTGAGTTCGCGGTGATGCGCGCGATGGGCGCCGGCGGCCGTCTGCTGGCCCAGGTGCAGCGCGCCGAACTGCTGGGCGTGGGCGCGCTGGCCGGCACGCTGGCCTCGCTGGCCGCGGTGGCCATTGGCTGGGCGCTGGCGCGCTATGCCTTCGAGTTCAACTGGAACCCCGCGCCCTGGGTGCCGCTGGCCGGCGCCGCGGCCGGCGCCGTGCTGGCGCTGGCCGCCGGCTGGTGGGGCCTGCGCGAGGTGCTGCGCCGCCCGGTGCTGGAGACCTTGCGGCGCGCCGGCGCGGTCTAGGCTTAGAAGGTCTCCCAGTCGCCGTCGTCGTCGGCGCTGGCGGTCGTCGCGGCCGGTGCCTTGTAGGGCTTCGGCGCGGCGGCCGGCGGCGCTGCTTTCGCGGCGCTGGCCGTGGCGGGCGCCTTCGGCGTGCTGGACGCTGCGGGCGGGGTCGGCGTGGTCGACGTGATCGACGCGCTGGTCGCGCTGGTCGCGCTCGCCGCCGTCGCCGGCTTGGGCGTGGCCACCGCGGCAGCCGCACCCGCTTCCGGCGCGGGCGACGTCGCCGCCGCACCGGCCGCCGCGTTCGTGCTCGCCTTCATTGCCTTCGCAGCCTTCGCGGCCTTCGCCGGCTTCAGCGGCTGCGGCTTGCGCGCCGCGGCCACGGTCTGCTCGGCCAGGCGGGCCGGCGGCGTGGCGGGCACCGGGGCCGGCGGCACCGTCTTGGCGGGTGCGTTGGCGGATGTCTTGGCGGCTGTCATGGCCGCGGCCTTGGCCGGCGCCGGCATCGCCGCGAAGGTCCGCGCCGGGCCGTCGACCTTGAAGCCGGTGACCAGCGTCACCAGCGCGCGGGCCTGGTCCTTCAGCGATTCGGCGGCGGCGGCCGACTCTTCCACCAGCGCCGCGTTCTGCTGCGTGGCCTGGTCGAGTTGCGCCACCGCGTTGTTGACCGAGCCGATGCCGCTGCTTTGCTCGGCGGCGGCGGCGCTGATCTCGCCGATGATGTCAGTCACGCGCTGCACGCTGCCGACGATCTCGCCCATCGTGCTGCCGGCCTCGCCAACCAGGCGGGCGCCGGATTCCACGCGCTCGACGCTGGCGCCGATCAGGCCCTTGATCTCGCGCGCCGCCTCGGCCGAGCGCTGCGCCAGGCTGCGCACTTCGCCGGCCACGACGGCGAAGCCGCGGCCTTGTTCGCCGGCCCGCGCCGCTTCCACCGCGGCGTTGAGCGCCAGGATGTTGGTCTGGAACGCGATGCCGTCGATCACGCCGGTGATGTCGGCGATCTTGCGGCTGCTGGTGTTGATGTCGTCCATCGTCGCGACCACCTGGGCCACCACCTCGCCGCCGCGCCCGGCCACGCTGCTGGCCGAAGCGGCCAGCTGGCTGGCGGTGCGCGCGGCGTCGGCCGTCTGGCGCATGGTGCCGGTCAGCTCTTCCATCGCGCTGGCGGTCTGCTGCAGGCTGGCCGCGGCGCGCTCGGTGCGCTGGCTCAGGTCGACGTTGCCTTGCGCCACCTCGGTGGCGGCATGCTGGATGCTGTCGGTCGAATTGCGCACGCGGGAGACCACGTTGCGCAGCGCGTCGCGCATCGCGGCCACGGCACGCAGCAGGTCGCCGACCTCGTCGCCGCGGCGGGTGTCGACCTCGGCGGTGAGGTCGCCCTCGCCGATGCGGCGCGCCACGTCGCCGGCGGCGCGCAGCGGACGCACGATCGCATGCACCAGCAAGGCGCCGCCGATCATCATGCCCAGCAGCAGCAGGCCGGCGCAGGCCGCGCCGATGGCCAGGCTGCGCTTTTGCGCGACCAGGACGTCGGCGCGCTGCTGTTCGGCCAGGCGCAGTTCGAGGTCGACGAAGGTGCGCTGCTCACCCAGGTAGGCGGTCACCGCGGGCAGCACCGCATCGCGCAGCTGGCGGCGCGAGGCTTCGACCGACGCCGCGTCGCCCTTGGCGCGCAGCGCGGCCGCGGCTTCGCGCGCTTCGATGTAGGCCTTGCGGCGCTGCGCGACGCGGGCCAGCTGGGCCTTCTCGTCGTCGCTGGCGGCCAGCGATTCCATTTCCTTCTGCAGGTCGTTGATCTTGGCCGTGGTGGCCTTGATCTCGGGCGCGAAGTGCTGGGCCACGGCGGGGTCGCTGCCAACCACGCCGGCCACCACGCGCTGCACGTTGGCCTCGGTCAGGCCGGCCCAGCGCGCAGCCAGGCTGGCGATGCGCGCGGTGCGGGCCTCGGCTGCCATGCTGTCCTGCGTGATCGTCATGCTGCGCCAGGCGATGCCGGTGCTCAGCAGCAGCTGCGCCACCGCCACGACGACGACGGCCAGCCACAGCCGCTTGGCAAACGTGAATCTCATGTTCATCTCGAACGCTCTCCAGGCCCGAACGGCGGCGTTAGTTGACCAGGCCCATGTCGGCGCTGCTCATCAGGCCTTCGATGTCCATCAGGATCAGCATGCGCTCGTCGTCGCCGCTCTTCACGCTGCCGATGCCGGTGATGAAGTTGGACTCGACGTTGCTCTGCAGGCCGGGCGCCGGCTTGATGTGGTCGCCGCCGAGTTCCAGCACGTCGGACACCGAGTCGACCACCGCGCCGACCACGCGGCCGCGCACGTTGAGCACGATCACCACGGTGAAGGCGTTGTACTCGGCGGTCTCGCAGCCGAGCTTCAGGCGCAGGTCGATGATCGGCACGATCACGCCGCGCAGGTTGACCACGCCCTTGATGAAGTGCGGCGCGTTGGCGATGCGGGTCGGCGGCTCGTAGGAGCGGATCTCCTGCACGCGCAGGATGTCGATGCCGTACTCCTCGCCGCCCAGGCGGAAGGTGAGGAACTCGCCGCCCTCGGCGGCCGGCGCAGCGGCGGCGCTCGGGCCGGCATGGCGGGCGGTCTCGTGGCGGGCAATGACGGCGGCGTCGGTGATCATGTCCATGCGATGGCTCCTTTGGCGCTCTCTTGGAGGAAGGGCCCGTCAAGCGGGCGATTGCTGCTGTTTGCTTATCGGCCGGCAGGGCCGGCGCTGATGTCGGGAAATCTCGTCATTGCGCCCGCCGCCATCGGGGCGGCCGGGGCGCCGGCGCCGCCGCGCCGACCGGCGCGGCGCCACCGTCAGTGCCTGGAACGGCGCACCAGCGCGCCGATGTCCAGGATCAGCGCGACGCGGCCATCGCCCAGGATGGTGGCGCCGGAGACGTCGTCCACCTTGCGGTAGTTGGCTTCGAGGTTCTTGACGACCACCTGCTGCTGGCCGAGCAACTCGTCCACCAGCAGCGCGACGCGGCCGCCCTCGGCCTCGACGACGACCATGATGTTGGACACGCGCTCGAAGTCGAAGCGCGGCACGTCGAACACGCGCTCGATGTCGATCACCGGCATGAACTCGTCGCGCACCTCCACCACGCGGCCGCTGCCGCCGATGGTCTTGACCATGCCCTCGCGCACCTGGAACGATTCGACCACGCTGGACAGCGGCAGGATGTAGCACTCCTCGCCCACGCCCACGCTCATGCCGTCCATGATGGCCAGCGTCAGCGGCAGCCGCACGCGCACCGTCATGCCGTAGCCTTCGGCCGAGTCGATCTCCACCGTGCCGCCCAAGGCGGTGATGTTGCGCTTGACCACGTCCATGCCGACGCCGCGGCCCGAGACGTCGGTCACCGCCTCGGCGGTGGAGAAGCCCGGCGCGAAGATCAGCGCGAAGGCTTCCTGGTCGCTCATCGAGTCGGGCGCGTCGATGCCGCGCTCGCGCGCCTTGGCGATCAGCTTGGCGCGATTCAGGCCGCGGCCATCGTCGCGCACCTCGATCACGATGCTGCCGCCCTGGTGGCTGGCCACCAGCGTGACGGTGCCGGTCTCGGGCTTGCCCTTGGCGGCGCGTTCGGCCGGCAGCTCGATGCCGTGGTCGCAGCTGTTGCGCACCAGGTGCGTCAGCGGGTCGGTGATCTTCTCCACCAGGCCCTTGTCCAGCTCGGTGGCCTCGCCCTGGGTGACCAGCTCGACCTTCTTGCCGAGCTTGCCCGCCAGGTCGCGCAGCATGCGCGGGAAGCGGTTGAAGACCATCGACATCGGAATCATGCGGATCGACATCACCGCTTCCTGCAGGTCGCGGGTGTTGCGCTCCAGGTCGGCCAGGCCGGCGCTCAGCTGCTGGTACAGCGCGCTGTCCACGCCCTTGCCGTTTTGCGCCAGCATGGCCTGCGTGATGACGAGTTCGCCGACCAGGTTGATGAGCTGGTCGACCTTCTCCACCGAGACGCGCAGCGTGCTCGATTCGGGGTTGGCGGCGGCCTTCTCGGCCTTCGGCGCAGCGGTGCGCGTGGCGGCCACCGGCGCCGGCGTGGCGGCCGCCGGCGCGGGCACCGGGCTGGCCGCCGCAGCGGCGGCGGCCGGCGCGCCGGGCGCGTCGTCGAAGAAGCCGTAGCCGGGGTCGGCGGCGGCCGGCGCCGGCGCGCCGGGCGAGCCGGGGAAGAAGCCGTAGCCGGCGCCGGCGTCTTCCAGCCGCAAGTGCTCGCGCGCGACGTGGAAGGTGCACAGGTCCAGCAGTTCGGCGTCGGGCGTGGCGGTGATGATGCGGAAGCGCCGCAGCCCGTCGGCGGCCTGGCCACCATCGACGGCGTCGATGCTGCCCAGGTCGGGAATCTCGCGGAACAGCTCGAACAGCGCCTCGGCCTGCTGCGGGTCTTGCAGCGGGCCGACGGTCAGCACGCGGGCGCGCGTGCCGGGGCGGGCCGCCGGCGTTGCGGGCGCCGTGGGCGCGGTGGGTGCAGCAGCGGCCGGCGCCGGCGCGGCGCGCGGCGGCGCCGCGGCCGGGCCTTCGACCAGCGCGCGGATGGCGTCCAGCAGCTCGGCGGTCTCGATCGGCTCGGCGCCGTTGCCCTGGTGGCGCGCCAGTTGCGCCTTCAGCGCGTCGCCCGACTCCAGCAGCACGTCGACCATCGCCGCGGTGGGCGCCAGCTCGTGGCGGCGCAGCTTGTCGAGCAGCGTCTCCATCTGGTGCGTCAGCTCGGCCACGTCGGTGAAGCCGAAGGTGGCGGCGCCGCCCTTGACCGAATGCGCGCAGCGGAAGATGGCGTTCAGCTCCTCGTCGCCGGCGGCCTCGACGTCGATGGCCAGCAGCATCTGCTCCATCTGCTCGAGGTTCTCGCCGGCTTCCTCGAAGAAGACCTGGAAGAACTGGCTGAGGTCGATGCCGGCGTTCAGGCTGGCGCTGTTGTGGGTCTGCTCGCCCATGGGGAATGCTCCTCGCAACTGCGGTGGATGACGGCGGCCGCGCTCAGCGGATGACCTTGCCGATCACTTCGATCAGCTTGGTCGGGTCGAAGGGCTTGACCAGCCAGCCGGTGGCGCCGGCGGCGCGGCCGGCCTGCTTCATCTGGTCGCTGCTCTCGGTCGTGAGGATGAGGATCGGCGTGCTCTTGAACTTGGGGTTCTCGCGCAGCCGCCGGGTCAGGCTGATGCCGTCCATGCGCGGCATGTTCTGGTCGGTCAGCACGAGGTTGAAGTCGCGGCTGTTGGCCTTTTCGTAGGCGTCCTGGCCGTCGACGGCCTCCACCACGTTGAAGCCGGCGTTCTTGAGCGTGAAGCTCACCATCTGGCGCATCGAGGCCGAATCGTCGACGGCAAGGATCGAGTGCATGGGGGTTGCTCCTGGGTGCTTTTCGGGCGTGCGGGGTTCAGAACAGCTCAATCGAGCCGGCGTCCATTTCGTCCTGCGTCACCGGGTTGGGACGCAGCGGGGTCTCGTCGACGACGGCGGTGCCGTCCTCGTCGTCGGCCAGCGCATCGCGCGCCAGGCGGTCGGCGCAGCTGCGCAGCCGGCGCGTGGTGTGCGCGATGAGCTGGCTGGCCATGTCCTGGAACTGCAGCGCGGTGATCGCGTGGGCCAGCGTCAGGCGCGCCTCGCGGATCGGCGGCGGCTCGCTCTGGCTGGCCGCCTGCAGGTGCACCAGCGCGGCGTCCATGTGTTCCGAGGCGTAGGTGAAGTGCTGCATCAACGCCTGGCTGGCGTCGTCCAGCAGGCGCTGCAGCCGCTCCAGGTCGTTGTTGGCCACCAGCAGGTGATCCTGCAGCTCGGTGGCCGCCAGGACCGGCAGGGCCAGCGGCGGCGGTTCTTGGGGCGAGGCGAGCATCGGGCTTGTAGGGCGGCGGTTCGGGTTCTCGAAGAGGGGGCCACCGCGCAAGGGCGGCGCGGGCAAGCCATGCAAAGACATGCCCTCCGAAGCATTGTCGGCAGCACCCCGCCCGACATTGAGCGGAACAAGCGCGCTTTTCCGGCGCCTTTCGGCCAGCGTGACGAAAGTCGCTGGCCACCGTCCGGCTCGGCCCGGCGCCGCCCGGCCGCCGCTTTGCGATACTGGCCGCATGTCGGCCGCCGCCCTGCCGGAGCTTCCGGCGCAGACGCTGCGCATCCTGCACCTGGAGGATTCGGAGCTCGACCACGACCTCGTGCTGGCCCAGTTGCTGCGCGGCGGCCTGCGCGTGCGGATGCACCGGGTGGAGACCCGGGGCGAGTTCGAGGCCGCGCTGGCCGAGCCCTGGGACGCCATCGTCTCCGACTTCAACCTGCCGGGCTTCAGCGGCATCGACGCGCTGCGCATCGTGCGCGAGCGCGACGCCGTGGTGCCCTTCATCCTGGTCTCCGGCGAGATCGGTGAAGACCGCGCGGTGGCCGCCATGCGCAGCGGCGCCAGCGACTACCTGCTGAAAGACCACCTGGCGCGGCTGGCGCCGGCGCTGGAACACGCCATCGACGCCGCCCGCACGCACGCCGCCAAGCTGCAGGCCGACCGCGAGCTGGCGCAGTCGCGCCAGCGGCTGGCCGAGCTGGCGCGCCACCTGCAGACGCGCGTGGAGGCCGAGCGCGCCGCCATCGCGCGCGAGATCCACGACGACGTGGGCGGCTCGCTGACGGCGCTGAAGTTCGACATCGACTGGATCCGCCGCCACAGCAGCGAGGCCGCGGTGCAGCAGCGCGCCGCCTCGGCGATGGAGACGGTGACGCACGCCATCGGCGCCAGCCAGCGCGTGATGCACAACCTGCGCCCGGCCATCCTGGAGCAGGGCCTGGTGCCGGCGCTGCAATGGCTGGCCGGCCGCTTCGAGAAGCGCACCGGCGTCGAATGCGCCTTCCGCAGCAGCGACGAGCGCATCGGCACCGACGCCCTGCCGCTGCCCGAAGGCGTGCCGCTGGTGGCCTTTCGCACCGCGCAGGAGGCGCTGACCAACATCAGCAAGCACGCCCAGGCCACGCGCGTGACGATCGACCTCTCGGCCAGCGGCGGCGTGCTGTCGCTGGAGATCAGCGACAACGGCCGCGGCCTGGCGCGCACCGACCTGGCCAAGGCCACGAGCTTCGGCATCCGCGGGCTACACGAGCGCGCCTCCACCGTCGGCGGCTGGATCGACCTGAGCAGCGGCAGCGCCGGCACCACGCTGATCCTCTCGGTGCCGCTGGACGCACAATCCAGCGCCGCCCCGTTGCCGGCCGACGATGGCGGCGACGACAATCTCGACCACGACCCGTCCGCCTGGTCGGCCCTCTGAACCGCCCCAACCCGCCCACCAGCCGCCCACGCCGCCATGATCCGCGTCATCCTCTGCGACGACCACGCGCTGATCCGCCGCGGCATCCGCGACACCCTGGCCGACGCGCCCGACATGAAGGTGGTCGGCGAGGCCGGCGACTACACCGAGCTGCGCGGCCTGATGCGTCAGGAAAGCTGCGACGTGCTGGTGCTGGACATCAACCTGCCCGGGCGCAGCGGGCTCGACGCGCTGCACGCGCTGAAGGACGAGGGCTCGCCGGTCAAGGTGCTGGTGGTCAGCATGTACCCCGAGGACCAGTACGCCATCCGCGCCCTGCGCGCCGGCGCCTACGGCTACGTCAACAAGGGCGGCGACCCGCAAAGCATCGTCAACGCCGTGCGCACCGTGGCCCAGGGCCGCAAGTACGTGACGCCGGAGATCGCGCAGATGCTGGTCGACAGCCTCACCGCGCCGGCCGCCGAGCAGCCGCACCAGAAGCTGTCGGACCGCGAGCTGCAGACGCTGGTGATGATCGCCTCGGGCAAGCGCCTATCCGACATCGCCGAGGAACTGATGCTCAGCCCGAAGACGGTGTCGGTCTACCGCGCCCGCGTGCTGGAGAAGCTGCAGCTCGGCAACAACTCCGAGCTGACGGTCTACGCGATCCGCAACGGTCTCGTCGGGCAATGAGGTTGTCTTGAGCCTGCGCGCGGCGGCGCTCGACGACCCGCAGGCCATCCGCCATGCCGGGCGCGACCTGCTGTCGCTGGCGCTGATCGACGCGCGCAACCTCGGCCTGCGCTGGCTGGAGGTGTTCGAGCGCCGCGGCCAGGACGGCAACGCCGGCGGCGGGCCATCGGCGCGGCAGCTCGTCGCCCATGCCGGCTGGTACCAGGAATACTGGATCGCCCGCAACGTGCAGCGCGGCCGCGGCGAGCGCGCCGACGCCTCGGCGCCGCGGCTGGCCTCGATCGAGCCGGCGGCCGACGGCTGGTTCGCCGGCCCGGCTGCCGAAGCGCCCGCCGCCGACGACCTTCGCCGTTATCTCGCCGAGACGCTGGACGTCACGCTCGACCTGCTGGCCGGCGCCCGTAGCGACAGCCGCGACAGCCGCGACGGTGGTGACGGTCATGACGGCGACGACGCGCTGTTCTTCTTCCGCCAGGCGCTGCTGCACGAAGACCGCATCAACGAGACGCTGGCCGAGCGCGCCGCCGCGCTGCAGCTGCGCCGCCAGGGCGAGCCGCCGCCGCCCTGGCAGCCGCCGCCGGCGCGCAACGAGCGCGAGCCGCTGTGGCTGCCCGCCGCGCGGCTGGCGCTGGGCAGCCGGCCCGGCGGCCTGGTGCCCGACAACGAGCGCTGGGCCGAGGAACTGGCGGTGCCCGAGTTCGAGATCGACACCCAGCCCGTGAGCTGGGCGCGCTACATCGAGTTCGCCGAAGACGGCGGTTATGACCGCCGCGACTGCTGGAGCGACGACGGCTGGGCCTGGCTGCAGCAAACCGCGCGCCGCGCCCCGCGCGACGTGGAGCAGTTGCGCGGCGGCGTGCTGCTGCAGCGCCAGGGCGAACTGCAGCGCGTGCCCGCCGGCCAGCCGGTGCTGCACTGCAGCCGCCACGAGGCCGCCGCCTGGTGCCGCTGGGCCGGCCGCCGCCTGCCCACCGAGCCCGAATGGGAACTGGCGGCGCTGACGGCGCGCAGCCGCGGCCACGTCTGGGGCGACGTCTTCGAATGGGTGGCCGGCAGCGCCCGCCCCTGGCCCGGCTACGCGGCCACGCCGGGCAGCCTGGACCGAATGCCGGCCCCCGGCGCGTCGGGCACGATGGGTGTCTTGCGCGGCGCCTCCACCGCGACGGCGCCGCGCTGGCGTCACCCGAAGGCGCGGCGCTTCATGGCGCCAGCCGCCGACCACGCGTTCTGCGGCTTCCGGAGCTGCGCGGCCTGAGGGCGGCCGCGCCGGCCGCGCCGGCCTCGGCGTCCTCGTCGGCCGGCGGCTGGTCTTCGTCGGGCGTGTCGATGCGCTGCATGTTGTGCAGGATCTTCAGCAGGTAGTGCAGCGCGTGCGCGCCGTCGTTGATCGAAAAGCCGTCCAGCACCTGGTCGTAGTAGGCGTGGATCTTGGGCAGCGCCTGCGTCTGCCACAGCAGCCGGCCCGAGGGCGTGAGCCGCACCAGGCGCGAGCGGCGGTCTTCGGGGTCGCTGTCGCAGCGCAGGTGGCCGGCACGCTCCATGCGGCCGAGCACGCCCGACAGGTTCTGCCGGCTGACCATCAGGTAACGCGCCAGTTCGTTCACCGCCATGCCGCGCGCCGCCGCCGGCCGCGACACCGCGCCCAGCACCGCCCACTGCTGCGTGGTCAGGCCTTCGGCCTCCACCGCGCGGGTGCCGGTTTTATGCAACATGTTGGCGCATTGATACAGGCGGAAGAACAGCCGGTTGGCCAGCGCGATGCGCGCCTCGCGCTCCTGATCCACTAGGGTTTTCGCGGAGACCGGCGAACGGCGGGCGGCTTGTGGGGGCGACGGCATCGGCCTATGATATGTCTATGTATTGACGTGATCAAGGACGGCAGGCGATGGCTCGATTCGACGGCAAGGTGGTGGTGATCACGGGCGCGGGAGGCGGCATCGGCGGCGCCACGGCGCGGCGTTTCGCTGCCGAAGGCGCCCGGGTGGCGGTGCTCGACCGCGACCTCGCGGCCGCCGAGCGCACGGTGGTCGCCATCGCGCAGGCCGGCGGCCGCGCCGTCGCCCAGGCCTGCGACATCACGCAGCGCCCCCAGGTCGACGCCGCGCTGGCCGCCGTCACCGCCGCGCTGGGCCCGGTGGACGTGCTCGTCAACAACGCCGGCTGGGACGTGTTCGCGCCCTTCCTGAAGACCCAGCCCGAGCAGTGGGAGCGGCTGATCGCCATCAACCTCACCGGCGCGCTGCACATGCACCACGCGGTGCTGCCGGGCATGGTGGAGCGGCGCGCCGGCCGCGTGGTCAACATCGCGTCCGACGCGGCGCGCGTCGGCTCGTCGGGCGAGGCCGTGTACGCCGCCTGCAAGGGGGGCATCGTCGCCTTCAGCAAGACGCTGGCGCGCGAGCATGCGCGCCACGGCATCACCGTCAACGTGGTGTGCCCGGGGCCGACCGACACCGCCCTCTTCGCCGACTACAAGCTCGGCGCCGGCAACCCCGAGAAGCTGGAAGAGGCCTTCCGCCGCTCGATCCCGCTGGGCCGCATCGGCCGGCCCGACGACCTGCCCGGCGCCATCCTCTTCTTCGCCAGCGACGACGCCGCCTACGTCACCGGGCAGGTGCTCAGCGTCTCCGGCGGCCTGACCATGAACGGATGAGACCCACGCCATGACCTACGAAGACATCCTCTACGAAGTGAAGAACGGCCACACGGCCTGGATCACCATCAACCGCCCCGACAAGATGAACGCCTTCCGCGGGCGCACTTGCGAGGAGCTGATCCACGCGCTGCTGAAGGCCGGCTACGACAAAGCCATCGGCTGCATCGTGCTGGCCGGCGCGGGCGACCGCGCCTTCTGCACCGGCGGCGACCAGTCGGCGCACGAAGGCCAGTACGACGGCCGCGGCACCATCGGGTTGCCGATCGAGGAACTGCACGCCGCCATCCGCGACGTGCCCAAGCCGGTGATCGCCCGCGTGCAGGGCTTCGCCATCGGCGGCGGCAACGTGATGTGCACGCTGTGCGACATCACCATCGCCGGCGACAAGGCGCAGTTCGGCCAGGTCGGCCCCAAGGTCGGCTCGGTCGACCCCGGCTACGGCACCGCGCTGCTGGCGCGCGTGGTCGGCGAGAAGAAGGCGCGCGAGATGTGGTACCTGTGCCGCCGCTACAAGGCGCAGGAGGCGCTGGCGATGGGCCTGGTCAACGCCGTGGTGCCCAACGACGAGCTCGACGCCGAGGTGCAGCGCTGGGCCGACGAGATTGCCGAGAAGAGCCCGACGGCCATCGCCATCGCCAAGCGCAGCTTCAACATGGACACCGCGCACCAGGCCGGCATCGCCGGCATGGGCTTGTACGCGCTGAAGCTGTACTACGACACCGACGAATCGAAGGAAGGCGTGCGCGCCTTCAACGAAAAGCGCAAGCCCGACTTCCGCAAGCACGCGAAGTAGGCGCCGCGCCGTGAACCCCTACCTCGACGAGGACTTGCGTGCGCTGGCCGAGCAGGCGCGGCGCTTCGCGAGCGAACGCATCGCGCCCGGCTTCCAGGAGCGCGACCGCACGCGCGTGCTCGACCGCGGCCTGATGCGCGAGATGGGCGCGCTCGGCCTGATCGCGCCCGAGCTGCCTGAAGCGCTCGGCGGCCTGGGCACGGGGTGTCTGGCCGCCGGCGTGATCCACGAGGAGATCGCGCGCGCCGACCTCAGCATGAGCTACGTGAACCTGCTGGCCTCGCTGATCGCGCAAATCCTCGCCGAGCACGGCGAGCCGGCGCTGGTGGGCCCCTGGCTGCAACGTTTGACGCGAGGCGAGACGCTGCTCGCCATCGCGCTGACCGAGCCGCGCGGCGGCTCCGACGCCGCCAGCCTGCGGCTGAAGATGCAAGCCGCGGCCGACGGCAGCGGCGACTGGATCCTCAACGGCGAGAAGACCAGCATCAGCGCCGCCGACCAGGCCGATGCCGCGGTGGTGTTCGCGCGCAGCGGCACGGTGGAAGAAGGCGCGCGCGGCGTCTCGGCGCTGTTCGTGCCGATGGACCTGCCCGGCATCACGCGCACCCGCTTCGACTGCCACGGCCAGCGCGCCATCGGCCGCGGCAGCATCCACTTCGAGAACGTGCGCGTGCCCGCGCGCCACCTGCTCGGCGCGCCCGGCGCCGGCTTCGTGCAGGTGATGCAGGGCTTCGACTTCAGCCGCGCGCTGATCGGCCTGCAGGTGCTGGCGGTGGCGCGCCAGTCGCTCGACGAAACCTGGGCCCACGTGGCCGAACGCCAGGCCTTCGGCAAGCCGCTGGCCGCGTTCCAGGGCGTCAGCCACACGCTGGCGGCGCTGGACACGCAGGTCGATGCCGCGCGGCTGCTGTGCCTGCAGACGCTATGGCTGAAAGACCGCGGCCTGCCGCACACCGCCGAGGCCGCGATGTGCAAGTGGTGGGGCCCGCAGCTTGCGTACGAGACCGTGCACCAGTGCCTGCTGATGCACGGCCACGGCGGCTACGACCGCGGCCCGCTGGAGCAGCGCCTGCGCGACGTGCTGGGTTTCCAGATCGGCGACGGCACGGCGCAGATCATGAAGACCATCATCGCCCGCGCGCGCGCCGGGCGCGGCGCGGTGGGCGTGTAGAGCCGCCGCCGCGCGGCACTCCGCAGCGCGGCGCAGCGCGGCGCGGCGCGGCCCCTCACATGATCTTCAGCGACAGCATCCATTCGCTGCCCGCGCGCCGGCCGCCGGTGTAGCCGGCGCCGTAGCCGGCCGACAGCACCATCTCGTACCAGTGCATCACGCCCAGGCGCAGGTCCACCTGCGCGCCGGCGGAGCCGTGGCGCTGGCGCGTGCCGGCGCCGCTGTCGGTCCACAGCGCCGTGGCGAACAGCTGCGGCCGCAGCCAGGTGAGGTTGAGGTCGGGCGTGCCCACCGTGTCGAACAGCAGGCGCGGCAGCACCAGCTCGAACTGCTGGCGCACGAACGAGCGGCCCGACACCGCGTCGATGCCGAAGCCCGGCAGCGAGGCCGGCTCGCGGTAGCGCTGCACGGCGCCGTTGTCGACGCGGTTGTTGCCGAAGCCGCCGAAGTAGAAGTGGGTCAGCGGGTTGTCGCGCTCGCCGTGGCTGGCGCCCAGCGCGGTGCGCGACCACAGCGACGCGTGCGTCCACGGCAGGGCCCAGCCAAAGTTCAGGCCGACCTGCGACTGCAGCGTGGTCTGCCCGCCGGCGTGGCGCAGCGCCAGCAGCGCGTCGGCGGCGATGCCCTTCTCTTCCGTCACCGCGCCCAGCGAACGGCGCAGGTCGCTGTAGGTCAGCGCCAGTTCGCCGCTGCTGAGCGCGCTGAACGGCGCCGCCTCGTTCTGCGCGCCGGGCAGCGTGTCGATGCCGGTGTAGCGGGCGACGTCGACGCGCAGGTCCAGCCGACGCGGCAGTTCGCGGATGATCGAGAAGTCGTAGCCCAGCTTGAACTGCCAGCCCTTGCGGCTGCGCTTGGTGGGACCGAAGAGGTCGTAGAAGTCAGAACGGTTCCAGGCCACCGTGCCGCGCCAGCCCAGGTACTGGCCCTGCGCCAGCAGGTGCAGCCGCTCGGCGGCCGGCAACTCGGCATCGGGCGTGACGGCCACGGTGAGGTTGGCGTTGGCGTACGACAACCAGTCGCCCACGTTGACGCGCCAGCCCAGGCCGACGGCATCCTTGTAGCCCTGCAGCACCGGGTAGGCGCTTTGCACGCCCAGCCGCTCCAGCGGCCGGTAGATGCCGCGCGCCGCGATGATGGCTTCGTCGTCCACCGTGTTGGGCGAGTCGGCCTGCCAGGTCTTGAGCACGGGGTGTCGCTCGACGGCCTCGCTGCCCAAAAAGCGGATGGTGCCCAGGTCGCGCAGCGGCTCGGGCCGCAGGCGCGCGGGCAGCAGGCCTTCGCCCGTATAGGCCAGCACCACGAGCTGGCCGTCGTCCTGCGGCAGCGGCTTGAAGAGGCCCACCTCGGCATTGCTGACGGCCACCGTGCGGCCGCTGGCCAGGTCGAAGCGGAAGATGTTGGAGACGCCCGTGAAGTAGCTGCTGCCGTACAGCGTGCGGCCATCGGGCGCGAAGACGAAGCCTTCCGGCGCGGCCTGGCCGAAGTTCGATTCGCCCACCCGCATCAGCCGGTGCGGCGGCTGCAGCAGGTCGGCCAGCGACCACACGCGCAGCAACTGGTCGCCCTGCGGCTCGCTCACCGAGGCCGCGAGCAACTGCCCGTCGGGCGAGACGTCGAGGTCGCTGGGCACCACGCCGTAGGCAAAGCGGTACAGCGTCTGCCAGTCGGTGTAGGGCGGCAGCAGGCGCACCAGGCTGGCCAGCCCGCGGTCATGGCGCACGCCGATGAGGGCCCCGTCGGCGCGGTTGAAGGCCAGCTCGCCGATGCGGCCGCCCTTGATCAGCAGCGTGTGCTCGCCGCTGTCCACGTTCAGCACCATCAGGTCGCGCCGGTTGTAGTTGCGCGTGGTGTAGAAGATCTTGCGCTGCGCGGGGTCGTAGGCGATCGAGCTGACCGAGTACAGCGCGCCGCCTTGAATGTCCGTCAGCCGCTTGATGCTGCCGTCGCGCAGGTTCAAGGCGCCGATGTGCTCGACGATGCCGGTCTGCCGGAAGGCGCCGTACAGCACCTGCCGCTCGGCGTCGAGGAAGAGGCGCGAACTCGACCCCACGGCGCGCGCCGTCAGCGGTTGCAGCGGCGTGATCGGCACGCGCGCCACGCTGGCCAGGTTGGCGCGCTGGAAATCCTGCTCGAAGGCGACCCACTGCTGCCAGGCGGTGTCCAGCGGCAGGCCGAAGGTCTGCTCGAACGCCGCCGCGTAGTGGCGCCGGCTGCCTTCCTTGCGCTGCAGCCAGGCCACCACCTTCTCCGGCGAGTGCGCCCAGGCCAGCCAGGTGATGAAGCGCGTGCCGTACAGGTAGGCCATGGTGCCGGCCTGGAAGTCGGCGCGCACGCCGCGCGTGGACAGGCTCAGCGGATCGAAGAAGGGCGCGCCGTCGCGCACCATGCCGCGGAACACCATCTCGTCGTAGCCGCCTTGCGCGCGGCCCAGGCCGCCGCCCATCCAGGTTTCCATGAACACCGCGACGCCTTCCAGCAGCCAGCGCGGCATGGTGAAGCGCGGCGCCGTCAGGTAGCTGTAGAACAGCGACTCCGGGTTCTCGGCCTGTGCCCACACCTTGCCCCGCAGCAGGCCGCGCCAGCGCCGGTCTTCGGCGTCGGCCACGTCGCCGTTGGCCAGGTGCACCGTCTCGTGATTCATCACCGAGGCCATGCGCTCGCTGGACGGGTTGGTGTCCAGCGGGTTCGCGCTGGGCGAGACTTCCACCAGCATCCGGTTCAGCGGAATGACGGTCGCGTTGGCCAGGCCCGCGTCCCAGAAGTCCTTCAGAAAGACGACCGGCGGCTCCGTCGGTGTCCAGCCGAAGCGCAAGCGCTGCCAGCGCAGCGCCGTCGTGAAGGTGCGCACGGCGTGCGCGGTGAGGTAGTCCACCTGCGGCGACAGGTAGACCAGCCGCAGGTCCGGCGTCTCCAGCCAGGCCAGGCCAAGCGGGTCGTCGGCCTGCGCGTTGGCCGTGCTGGCCGCGCTGGACAACAGCACGGCACTGCACAGGGCGGCCAGCAGCCGCCTGCACGTCACTCCCGCCACATCCGGTTCCCTCGGGTCATTCGGCAGCGCGCATCCTAAAAGCGAAACCGCCAGCCGGGTGGCTGGCGGACTTGCGTTCGGACACGGCGCCTTCAGCGGATCACGCCGCACCAAAGCGGCGAGGCGCAACCCCAGGAGCGGGCAGCAACGCCCACGTTCCCGCGACGCGACGATTTACTCGGCGGCCAGCTTGTCGCCGACCGGCGGCTTGCGCTCGGCGGCCACATTGTCACCACCCGGCGCCTTGCGCTCGGCGGCCAGCCAGTCACCGACCGGCGGCTTGCGCTCGGCCGCCAGATTGTCACCACCCGGCGCTTTGCGCTCGGCAGCCAGCCAGTCACCGACCGGCGGCTTGCGCTCGGCGGCCAGGTAGTCACCGACCGGCGGCTTGCGCTCGGCGGCCAGGTAGTCACCGACCGGCGGCTTGCGCTCGGCGGCCAGCTTTTCGCAGCACGGCGGCGCCTTGCGCTCGGCCGCCACGTTCGACGCCGTCGCGCCGCTTTCGGCCACGGCCCTGGTCAGCGCGCCGACCGGCGCCACGACGGTCAGCTTGATGGCGGCGGCGCCTTCCTGCGCGGCACGGAAGCGCACGGCGGACTCCAGGCCGTCGGGCTGAGCGTAGGCCGTGGACGCCAGCGTGAGGGCGGCGACTAGCGCGGCGGAGCTGCTGGCGAATGTCTTGCGGTTGAAGCTCATCGTGTTCCCCTGTGTAGGACTGCGCGGGCGCAGCGAATGACGTTGCTGGTTGCCCCTCCGGAGAACGTTCGCTCCGGAAGCGGTGAAATCATTCTGAGACGCTGGCCGCCCGCGCAACGATGCACTGTCAATAGTGAACATCGATGCCGGCGCCACGGCCAACGCGCGGCCGCCAAAAGGCATACATTCCTGCCGCATCGAGTCCATCGACAGGCGGCGTGGAGGCAGTGATGTGGGGGACGCCCGCAATCGAGAACGAAGTGCTGGTCGAACTGGCTCGGCACGGCGAGACGCGCACCTGGGAATCCGGCGTGACGGTGGTCAGCCAGGGCGACGCGGCCGACTGCATGTACATCATCCACTCGGGTGAACTGCGGGTCTACGTGGTGGGCGAAGGCGGACGCGCGGTGGAGCTCAACACCCTGGGCGCGGGCGAGACCTTCGGCGAGCTGATGCTCAATGGCCGCCTGCGCTCGGCCACGGTCGAGACGCTGGCCCGCTGCACGCTGACGCGGGTGACGCGCGCGCACGCCGAGCGGCTGGTGAAGGAGCGGCCGGACCTCGCCTTCCACCTGATCGAGCGCCTGGTGGACCGCGTGCGCACGCTGACCGAGACCGTCGCCAACCTCGGGTCGATGGACGTCTACCAGCGCCTGGTGGGCCTGTGCACGGCGCAGGCCCGGCCGCACGAAGGCCGGCTGTGCGTGCTGGGCATGAGCCAGCAGCGCATCGCCGAGCGCGTGGGCGCATCGCGCGCGATGATCAACCGCCTGCTGCAGGACCTGACCCGCGGCGGCTACATCCAGCCGGAGCGGGGCTGCATCGTGCTGCTGCGCCCGCTGCCGTCGCGCTGGTGAACACGGCTGCCTCCGGCGGGGCCGCGGCCCCAGCGCCGGCCGACGCCGCCACGCTGCGCGCCGCCATCGCGGCCCTCGAATCCCAACGTTCCACATTGGGCGACGCGGTGGCCGAGCTGGCGCTGGCGCCGCTGCGCCAGCTGCTGGCGCAAGCCGAAGCAGCGGACGCCGATGCCGCCCCGCAACTGCGCCGCGCGCAGGTGACGGTGCTGTTCGCCGACATCGTCGATTCCACCGCGCTGGCCAGCCGGCTGGACGCCGAAGACGTGCTGCAGGTCTTCGGCCGCGTGCTCGAACGCGCGGCCGCCTGCGTGCGCGCGCGCGGCGGCCGCGTGCTGCGCTACACCGGCGACGGCTTGAAGGCCGGCTTCGGCACACAAGGCACGCGCGAAGACGACGCGGCGCAGGCGGTGGCGGCCGCGCTCGACATCCTGGCCGCCGGCCGCGAGCACGCCGGCTGGGTGGCGCGCGAGCACGGCGTCGACGGCTTCGCGCTGCGCGTGGGTGCGCACACCGGCGAGGTGGCGCTGGGCGCCGGCTTCGAGGCCGACAACACGCTCAGCGGTGACACCGTGAACATCGCCGCGCGCATGGAGCAGACAGCCCCTGCCGGCGCCTTGCGCATCAGCGCCGAAACCTGGGCCCACGTGCGCGGCCGCTTCGAGGCCGAGGCGCAAGCGCCGCTGGCGGTGAAGGGCCTGGCCGAGCCGCTGCAGACCTGGCTGGTGCGCAAGGCCCGACCCGGCGCGCAGCAGCGCAGCGCGCGCGGCATCGACGGCGTGCCCACGCGCATGGTCGGCCGCGAGGCCGAACTGGCGCTGCTGCAGAGCGCGTGCTCGCGCCTGTGCGACGCCAACGGTGTCGCGGCCGATTCCGCTGCCGGTTTCGCCGCCATCACCGTGGTCGGCGACGCCGGCATCGGCAAGAGCCGGCTGCTGGACGAGTTCAGCGCCTGGCGCCACGGCCAGCCGGCGCGCGTGCTGGAACTGCACGGCCACACCACGCCGCAGACCGAGGGCCAGATCTTCGGCCTGCTGCGCGACATCCTGGCGCGGCATCTGTGCATCGCCGACGACGACCCGCCCGAAGTGGCGCGCGCCAAGATGGAGCGCGGCGTCGTGCCCTTGTTCATCGACGACGACGGGCCCGACCTGGCCGAGGGACATGCACACCTGCTGGGCCACCTGATCGGCATCGAGTGGCGCGACAGCCGCCACATCAAGGGCATCCTCGACGACCCGCGCCAGCTGCGCCAGCGCGCCGTGCACGCCGCCGTGCAATGGTTCGGCCGGCTGGCGCGCCGTGAAGGCTGCCCGCTGCTGCTGCAACTCGAAGACCTGCACTGGGCCGACGTCGAGAGCCTGGATTTCCTGGACCAGCTGGCGGCCGCCAGCGCCGACGTGCCGCTGCTGATGCTGGCCGCGACGCGGCCCACGCTGTTCGAGCGCCGCGCCGGCTGGGGCGAGCGCCTGCCCCGCCACCGGCGCGTGGACCTGGCGCCGCTGGGGCCCGACGGCAGCCGCGTGCTGGTGGCCGAGCTGCTGCGCAAGCTGCAGCCGGCGCCGCCCGGGCTTGCCGAGCAACTGGCGCGGCACGCCGAGGGCAACCCGTTCTACCTGGAAGAGCTGGTGAAGATGCTGATCGACCGCGGCGACATCAGCACCGGCGATGCGTGGACCGTGGACCTGGCCCGCCTGGCGCTGACCGCGGTGCCGTCCACGCTGACCGGCGTGTTGCAGGCGCGGCTGGACAGCCTGCCGGCGCCCGAGAAGCGCGCGCTGCAGCAGGCCAGCGTGGTGGGCCCGGTGTTCTGGCCGCCGGCGCTGGCCGCCATCGAGGCTGCGGCCGTGGCCCAGCTGCCGGCCTTGGTGCGCCGCGCCCTGGTGCGGCCGCTGGGCGCGGTCGAAGCAGCGGGCCTCGGCGGCTACGCCTTCCACCACCAGCTGCTGCAGCAGGTGACCTACGGCACCGTGCTCAAGCAGGAGCGGCGCGCCGCCCACGCCCGCGTGGCGCGGTGGATGGCCACGCTCACCGGCCTGCGCGCCGGCGACTTCCTGGGCGCCGCGGCGCAGCACTTCGAGCGTGCGGGCGACGACGCCAGCGCCATCGAGTTCCACGCCCGGTCGGCCGAGCAGGCGGTGCAGCGCTTCGCGCATGAACGCGTGCTGCAGGCGGTGGGCCGCGCGATGGCACTGCTGGGCGACGCGTACCCGGCGCAAAGCGATGTGCGCTGGCGGCTGTTGTCCGTACGCGAGCAGACGCTGGCCTTGCAAGGCCGGCGCGACGAGCAGGCCGCCGACCTCGACGCCATGGCCGCGCTGGCCGAGGCCACGCACGACGACCGCCGCCGCGCCGACGTGGCGCGCCGCCGCAGCCTGCGCGCCATGCGCACCGCCGACTGGCCGCGGCAGGAACTGGCCGCGCGCGACAGCCTGGACGCCGCCACCCGCGCCGGCGACGACGAGCTGCGCCTGCAGGCGCTGCGGCTGCTGGCCTCGGCGCGCACGCTGCAGAACGACGTGGCGGGCGGCTGCGCGCTGGCCGAGCAAGGCCTGGCCGATGCGCGGCGGCTGGGCTTGCGCAGCGCCGAGGCGGTGCTGCTCAACGTCGTCAACGCCGGCGCGGCGCTGCAGGGCGACCTGCTGCGCTCGCTGGCGCTGACGCAGCAGACCCTGGTGATCCTGCGCGAGACCGGCAATCGCGCCAACGAGGCGATCGCGCTGTCGAACCTGGGCGGCGCGTGGATGAAGCTGGGCCGGCTGACCGAGGCGCGGCCGCACCTGGAAGCCGCGCTGCAGATGCTGCGCGCCAACGGCGACCGCACGATGGAAGGCGCGGTGCTGGGCATCCTCTCGGCGCTGCTGCTGTGGCAGGGCGACGCCGCGCGCGCCCTCGCGCTGGCGCAGGCCGCGGTGGACAGCACGCGCGCCACGCAGGCGCGCGACATGGCGGTGTTCGCCTGGCTGAAGGTCGGCCATGCCGAGCTGGCCCTCGGGCGCCTGGACGCCGCCCGCCAGGCCTGCGCCGAGGCCTTGGCGCAGGCCGAGGCCATCGGCCACCCGACGCGCCTCGACGCCCACGCCGGGCTGGCCGGCGTGGCGCTGGCGCAAGGTCATGCGGCCGCCGCGCGCGCCGCCGTCGAGCCGGTGCTGGCGCACGTGGCCGCCGGCGGCACGCTGGACGACACCGAGTACACGCGCGAGGTGGAGTGGCGCTGCCACCAGGCCCTGGCCGCCGCGGACGACCCGCGCGCCGAGGCCTGGCTGGCGCGCGCGCATGAGGGCCTGATGGCCCAGGCCGACGCGTTGCCCGACCCCGCGCTGCGCCACGACCTGCTGCACAACATCCCGCACCATCACGAGATCGTCGCCGCCTGGGCAGCGCGGGCGCGGTAGGCCGGCGGGACCCACCGCGGCCCCCGCTATGCTGCCGGGCCGGCGCCAGGCCGGCGGATTGCGAATCCGACCATGCTGCGATTGCTGCCCGCGCCCGTCCGCGGCGTGCTCACCGGCGCCCTGCTGGGCGCCAGCACGCTGTTCTTCGCCTTGCTGATGGTGCCGCCGGCGCTGCTGAAGCTGCCCTCGTCGCCGCAAGGCGGCCTGCGCCGCGGCTGCGACCGCGCGCTCAACGCGCTGGCCTCGGCCTGGGTGGCCGTCAACAACGGCTGGATCGCCGCCGTCTCCGCGGCGCCGTGGAACGTGCAAGGCCTGGACGGCTTGCACCGCCGCGGCTGGTACCTGGTGTCGCCCAACCACCAGAGCTGGGTCGACATCCCGGTGCTGCAGCGCGTGTTCCACGGCCAGATCCCGTTCTTGAAGTTCTTCCTGAAGAAAGAGCTGATCTGGGTGCCGGTGATCGGCCTGGCCTGGTGGGCGCTGGACTTCCCCTTCATGGCGCGCGGCCGCGGCAAAGGCGCGAGCCACGCCGACCTGGCCGCCACGCGCGCCGCCTGCGAGAAGTTCAAGCGCATCCCCACCACGGTGATCAACTTCGTCGAGGGCACGCGCTTCACGGCCGCCAAGCACGCCGCGCAGAAAAGCCCCTACCGCCATCTGCTAAGGCCCAAAGTCGGCGGCCTCGGCGTCGCGCTGTCGACCATGGGCGAGGTGTTCGAGGCGCTGCTCGACGTCACCCTCGTCTACCCCGACGGCGCCCCCAACTTCTGGCAACTGCTCAGCGGCCGCCTCGGCCGCGTGATCGTGCGCGTGCAGCAGCGGCCCATCCCGCCCGAACTGCTGGGCGGCGACCCCGTCGCCGACCGCGCGCTGCGCCAGCGCATCGCCGAGTGGGTGGAGTTGCAGTGGCAGGAGAAGGATCGGCTGATCGACGAGTTGCTGGCGCAGCGGCGCTGAGCGCGCGGCGCCGCCGCTGCCGCTGCCACTGCCGCTACCATGGCGCGATGGCCCGCATCGCCGGCAAGAGCACCGAAGACACCGTTCTCGACATGAAGCGCGCGGCGACGCGCCTGATCGCCCAGCATGGCTTCGAGGGCATGAACCTGCGCCTGCTGGCCGACGAGATCGGCGTCAAGGCCGGCTCGTTCTACAACCACATCGAGTCCAAGGAGTCGCTGCTGCACGGCCTGCTGGCCGACACCATGCAGGAGCTGATGCAGGGGCTGGACGCGGCGCTCGCCGGCGCCGGCGACCCGGCCGACCAGTTGCGGCGCTTCGTCGCCTTCCACATCGGCTTTCACGCCGCGCGCCGCGACGAGGTCTTCATCGGCAACGCCGAGCTGCGCAGCCTGTCGAGCGAGCACCGCGCCGACATCGTGGCGCAGCGCGATGCCTACGAGCAACGGCTGCGCGCGATCGTCGCCGCCGGCCGCCGCGCCGGCCTGTTCGACCCCGGCGACCTGCGCGTGGCCTCCTATGCGCTGATCGCCATGCTCAGCGGCGTGTGCACCTGGTACCGCGGCGACGGCCGCCTGGCCGTGCCGGCACTGGTGCGGCAGTACACGCGCATGGCGTTCGGGGTGGTGGGGGCGGGCCCGGCGGCAACGGCTGCATCAGCGTCCGCCCAGAAAAAACGTTAGTAGCAGGCGCCGCCGCCTACAACCGGGGTGCCGCACCCCGGTTCGAATGCCAGAACGCCAGGATCACCACCTTGCCGGGCAGCACGTGGTAGTACACGTCGTAGCGGATGCGATCGAGTTGCAGACTGCGCAGTTCGGGGTACTTTCGCGAAGCGCTGCGCTCGCCGATGCCGGGCTGAAGCGCCAGCAGTCTTGACGCCGCCTCGAAATCGTCAGCGATGGCGCCCGGCGCGGCGGGCCGATGCGCAGCCCACCACTTCGCCGCTCGCTCAAGCTGCGCCAATGCCCGCGGCGTCACTTCGACGGTATGCACGGCTCGTCGAACGGCCCGTCGGCCCTTCAATGGGCGCGCAACTTGCGAAGGGCTTCAGCGATGCCGATCGTTTCGCCGCGAAGCGATTGCGCGATCGATTCGTCCAGTTCCTGCTCCAGCTCCGGTGGAACGACGAACGTGCCGTCGCCCTCGCGCGCCAGCACGGTGACGACCGTGCCCTCGGGCAGGGCATCGCCATCGAGGACGATCTTGCCGTTGACGACGGTGCCAGTGGCGAGCTTCATGAAGCCGCATGCTACACGTTGCAGCAGCGAGCGCTGATGCTGATCGCCGCCTTGCCCGCCTCGGTCGATGAAGCCAAACTGCCCTCCCTGCTTTGCCTCGAAACGCCCGCCGCCATGCTCGACTACCCCGCCCTGGCCGCGCTGGCCGCCGTCGTCCGCGAGGGCAGCTTCGAGCGTGCGGCGCGGGCCTTGCACGTCACGCCATCGGCCGTGTCGCAGCGCATCCGGCTGCTGGAAGAACGCATCGGCTGCGCGCTGGTGGTGCGCGATCAGCCCTGCCGCGCCACCGAGACCGGCCGCCGGCTGTGCCAGCACGTCGACCGGGTCAGCCTGCTCGAACACGCGCTGCAGGAAACGCTGCCGGCGCTGGCGCCGCAGGGCGCGGCGCGCGTGGCGTTGCCGGTGGCGGTGAACGCCGACAGCCTGGCGACCTGGTTCGCGCCGCCGATGGCCGCCTTCGCCGCCGAGGCGCCGGTGTTGATGCAAGTGGCGGTGGACGACCAGGACCACACCGGCGACTGGCTGCGCAGCGGCGCCGTGCTGGCCGCGGTGACGGCCGTCGCGCGCCCGGCCACCGGCTGCAACAGCCGGCCGCTGGGCGCCATGCGCTACCGCGCGGTGGCCAGCCCGGCCTTCGTGGCGCGCCACTTCGCCGGCGGCGTGGGCGCCGGCAGCCTGGCGCGCGCGCCCAGCCTGGTGTTCAACCAGAAGGACGAATTGCAGGCGCGCTGGGCGCGGCGGCAGTGCCATCGCGCCGTCGAGCTGCCGCGGCACATGCTGCCGTCGGCGCACGCCTTCGTCGCCGCGGCGCTGGCCGGCATGGGCTGGGGCCTCAACCCGCAGGCGCTGATCGCCGCGCACCTGGCCGACGGCACGCTGGTCGAACTGGTGCCCGACACGCCGCTGGACGTGCCGCTGCACTGGCAGCAGGCGCGCGCCGCCTCGGCGCTGCTGGACGGCCTGGCGCGCCGCGTGCAGGCCGCCGCGCGCGACGCCTTGCTGCCGCCCTGAGCCGCGGCCGCGGCGGCTTCGCATCCGCGCGCCAGCCCCGCCGCGCGGCGCGATAAACTAACAAATGTTAGTATTTTTGGACCCGCCGCCATGATCGCCTACGTCCACCCCGAGGCCGCCGCCGCGGCCGCCCTGCCCTGCTGGTCGCCGGTGGAGGCGCTCGACGCGGCGGCGCTGCACGCGCTGCAGACGGCGCGGCTGCAGCAGCAGATGGCCTGGCTGTGGGCGCGCTCGCCGTTCTACCGGCGCAAGCTGGGCGCCGCCGGCCTCGGGCCCGACAGCGTGTGCGAGCCGGCCGACCTGGCGCGCGTGCCCTTCACCACCAAGCAGGAGCTGCGCGACAGCCTGCGCGCCGCGCCGCCGTTCGGCGAGCACCTGGCCGCCGACGCGGCCGACGTGATCCAGATGCAGGCCTCGTCGGGCACCACCGGCAGCCCCAGCTACGTGGCGCTGACGCGGCAGGACGCCGCGATGTGGCAGGAGAGCAGCGCGCGCAGCCTGTTCGCCTGCGGCATCCGCCCCGGCGACCGCGTGCTGCACGGCTTCTCGATGTCCAAGGGCTTCGTCGGCGGGCTGCCGATCTTCCAGGCGCTGCAGTACCTGGGCGCGCTGGACATCCCGATCGGCGCCGACGGCGGCGTCGAGCGGCTGCTGGCCGCCGCCTTCGACCTGCAGCCGCAGGCCATCGTCGGCACGCCCAACTTCCTGCTGCATCTGGCCGAAGCGGCGCAAGAGCTGCTGGGCCGCGACGTGCGCGAGATCGGCGTGCGCCGCCTGGTGGTCGGCGGCGAGCCCGGCGGCGGCATCCCGGCGCTGCGCCAGCGCATCCAGGAGGCTTGGAATGCCCCGTTATGCGAGTTGATGGGCGGCACCGACCTGGCCGTCATCTACTGGGCCGAATGCCAGCACCAGGCCGGCATGCACATGACGGCGCCCGACTTCATCGTCACCGAGCTGATCGACCCCGTCAGCGGCGAGCCCAAGCCCTTCGACGAAGGCGCCACCGGCGAGCTGGTGTACAGCGCCATCCACCGCCAGGCCTCGCCGGTGCTGCGCTTTCGCAGCGGCGACCACGTGGTGGTGACCGGCACGCGCTGCGCCTGCGGGCGGCGCCAGCCGATGATCCGCTGCTTCGGCCGCACCGACGACATGCTGATCGTGCGCGGCGTCAACCTCTTTCCCAGCGCGGTGCAAGACCTGGTGGAAGCGATGCGGCCCACCCTCTCCGGCCAGGTGCGCGTGATCGCCGACTTCGAAGGCCATTCGACGCAAGCCAACCTCAAGCTGCTGGTCGAGCGCGCGCAGAACGAGCCTGCGGGCCTCTCGCTGCCGGCGCTGAAGCAGGAGATCGAGCAGCGCGTGCGCGGCGCGCTGGCGGTCAAGGCCGAGGTGCTGCTGGCGCCGCACGGCAGCATCGACAAGCCCGGCGCCGCCAAGGTCAAGCTGGTCTGGCGCGAACTGCCCTTCATCGAAGGCCTGCAATGACGACGGCCGCCGATGTCGACGACGCCGCGCTCAACGCGGCCGCCTACCGCGCGCGGCTGGACGACCTGGCCGCGCGCCGCGCCGCCGCGCGCGCCGGCGGCGGGCCGCAGGCGCAGGCGCTGCACAAGGGCCGCGGCAAGCTGACGGCGCGCGAGCGCATCGACGCGCTGCTGGACCCCGGCTCGCCTTTCCTCGAACTGGCCGACCTGGCCGGCGCCGGCCTGCACGAGGGCGTGCCGCCGGGCGCCGGGCTGGTCACCGGCATCGGCGCCGTCAGCGGCCGGCTGTGCATGCTGATCGCCAACGACGCCACGGTGAAAGGCGGCACCTACTTCGGCATCACCTGCAAGAAGCACGTGCGCGCGCTGGGCATCGCCTGGCAGCACCGGCTGCCCTGCATCACGCTGGTCGATTCCGGCGGCGCCTTCCTGCCCGACCAGGCGCGCATCTTTCCCGACGAAGGGCAGTTCGGCTCGATCTTCCACCACCAGGTGCGCATGTCGGCCGAGGGCATCGCGCAGATCGCCGTGGTGATGGGCGCCTGCACCGCCGGCGGCGCCTACATCCCGGCGCTGGCCGACGAACTGGTGATCGTGCGCGGCCAGGGCTTCCTCTACCTCGGCGGCCCGCAGCTCACGCAGGCCGCCACCGGCGAAGCGGTGGAGCCCGAGGCGTTGGGCGGCGCGCAGATGCACAGCAGCGTCAGCGGCGTGGCCGACCACCTGGCCGAGGACGACGCGCATGCGCTGGCGATCACGCGGCGCCTGGTCGCCAATCTCGGCGACTGGCCGGCGCGGCGCTGGCAGACCGCTGCACCGCAGCCGCCGCGCCTGCCCGAGGCCGACATCTACCGCTTCATCAGCCGCGACGCGCGCCACCCCTCGGACAACCGCGAAGTGCTGCTGCGGCTGCTCGACGACAGCGCCTTCGACGAGTTCAAGCCGCTGTACGGCGACACGCTGATGTGCGGCTTCGGCCGCATCCACGGCTTCGCGGTGGGCGTGCTGGCCAACCGCGGCGTGCTGTTCAGCGACAGTGCGCTGAAGGCCGCGCACTTCATCGACCTGTGCTGCAAGCGCGACCTGCCGCTGCTGTTCCTGGCCGACGTCACCGGCTTCATGGTCGGGCGCGAGGCTGAGCAAGGCGGCATCGCCAAGGCCGGCGCCAAGTTCATCACCGCGATGGCTTCCGCCAACGTACCGAAGTACACGGTGATCACCGGCGGCTCCTACGGCGCCGGCTACCTGGCGATGTGCGGCCGCGCGTTCAGGCCGCACGCGATGTTCATGTGGCCCAACGGCCGCGCCGCGATCATGGGCCCCGAGCAGGCGGCCACCACGCTGGCGCTGGTGCGCGAGCAGATCCTGCAACGCAAGGGCCAGGCCTGGAACGACGCCGAGCGCGAGGCCTTCAAGCAGCCCATCCGCGACGAGTACGAGCGCTTTGCCGACGCCTACAACTTCGCCGCCAACCTGTGGGTGGACGGCGTGCTCGACCCGCTGGAGACGCGGCCCGCGCTGGCGCTGCTGCTGGAAGCCGCCTCGCGCACGCCGCGCGAAGCGACGCGCTTCGGCGTGTTCAGGATGTGAGGAAGCTGGCGTGCCGTTCCACAAACTGTTGATCGCCAACCGCGGCGAAATCGCCATCCGCATCGCGCGCACGGCGCGGCGCATGGGCCTGGGCGTGGCCACCGTGCACAGCGCGGCCGATGCCGAGGCGCCGCACGTGCGCGCCATCGGCGAGTCGCGCCTGCTCGGGCCGGCGCCGGCGGCCGAGAGCTACCTGTCGATCGAGCGCGTGCTGGCCGCGGCGCAGGCCGCCGGCGCCGACGCGGTGCACCCGGGCTACGGCTTCCTGTCGGAAAACGCCGCCTTCGCGCAGGCGCTGCAGGCCGCCGGCATCGCCTTCGTCGGCCCGACGCCGCAGCATTTGCGCGACTTCGGCGACAAGGCCGCGGCCAAGCGCCTGGCCGTCGAAGCCGGCGTGCCGGTGATCCCGGGCTCGGACCAGGCCAGCGCCGACCCCGAGGCCGTGGCCGCGATGGTGCGGCGCATCGGCGGCGCCGTGCTGCTGAAGGCCGCTGCCGGCGGCGGCGGCAAGGGCATCCGCATCGTCGACGAAGGCGCCGACGCCGACCACGCGGCCGAGGCCATCGCCGCCGCCATGCGCGAAGGGCGCAGCGCCTTCGGCGATCCGTCGCTGCTCGTCGAACGTTACCTGCCGCGCGGCCGCCACGTCGAGGTGCAGATCATCGGCGACGGCCGCGGCGGCGTGCGCCACCTGTGGGAGCGCGAATGCTCGCTGCAGCGCCGCCACCAGAAGGTGGTGGAAGAAGCGCCGGCGCTGCCGCTGCCGCCGGGGCTGCGCCGGCGCCTGCTGGACGCCGCCGTCGCGCTGGGCGAGCGCGTCGGCTACCGCGCGCTGGGCACGGTGGAATTCCTGGTGGTCGGCAACGAGTTCTTCTTCCTCGAAGTGAACCCGCGGCTGCAGGTCGAGCACCCGGTGACCGAGGCGGTGACCGGGCTCGACCTGGTGGAACTGCAGATTCGCGCCGCCGCCGGCGAGCTGGACCTCAGCGCCCTGCCCGAGCCGCGCTGCGAAGGCCATGCGATCGAGCTGCGCCTGTACGCCGAAGACCCGGAGCAAAGCTTCCTGCCCGCCAGCGGCCGCGTGCAGCGCCTGCAGTGGCCGCCGGCGCCGGTGCGCGTGGAGACCGGCATCGAGGCCGGCAGCGTCGTCACGCCGCACTACGACCCGATGCTGGCCAAGCTGGTCGTCCACGGCGCCAGCCGCGCCGAGGCCATCGCGCAAGCGCGCGCGGCGCTGGCCGCGACGCGGGTCGACGGCCTCGCGCATAACCTGGCATTCTTGGAGATGCTGCTGGCCAACCCCGAGGTGGCCGACGCCGTGCCGCACACCGGCAGCATCGATGCGCTGGCCGCCCGCTTGCCGCCGCGCGCCGCGTGGCGCGATGCGGCCGCGGCCATCGCCGCCGGCTGGGTCTTCAACCGCTCGCGCCAGGGCGGCGCGGCGCAGCCGGTGTCGGCCTGGCCCGGCTTCACGCATTGGCGGCTGGCCGCCCCCGGGGCGCTGCCGCCGCTGCAGCCGCAATACGCTTGCACCGATGGCGACGGCCGCGCCTGCAAGGCCGCGGTCGGCAACACCGCGCCCGGCGCCGACGCGCTGAGCGTGCGCTGCGTACCGGGCGATGGCGGCGACGAACGCCACCACACGCTGCACCTGGGCCCGGCCGGACTGGTGCTGGACGCCGTGGCCTTGCCGTTGGCGATCGGCGATGACAGCGGCCACGACCGCGCGCAGCACGGCGATCGCGACGTCGCCCGCGTCTGGATCGGCGACGGCCGCCACACGGTGTTCGTCAGCGTCGCCGCCGCCACCTCGGCGCAGCGCCGCACCGGCGGCGCCGCCGGCGCCGCCGTGACGGCGCCGATGACCGGCACGCTTCTGGAGCTGCGCGTGCGTGAAGGCGACACCGTGCGCGCCGGCCAGGTGCTGGCGCTGCTGGAGTCGATGAAGATGGAGATCCGCCTCACCGCGCCGCACGACGGCACCGTCGCCGCCGTCAGCGCCACGCCCGGCGCCACGGTGGAACGCGGCGCCGTGCTGCTGACGGTGCAGGCCGCCGCCCTATCGCCAGCGGTCTGACATCGAGCAAGGCCTGGGCGCCGCGGGCGCGGCTACGCTGCGTGACCGTCCTTCATCTCCAGACCCCATGCTTCGATGGCTGCCCGACCCGCTACGGGGCATCCTGACCGGCGCCCTGCTGGGGCTGAACACGCTGGTCTTCGCCGCGGCGATGGCGCTGCCGGCGCTGCTCAAGCTGGCCTTGCCGCCGGGCGCGCCGCGCCAGGGCTGCGATCGCGCGCTGAATGCGCAGGCCGCGGCCTGGGTGGCTGTCAACAACGGCTGGGTGGCCGCCGTCTCTCCCGGCGCCTGGGACGTGCAAGGCCTGGACGGACTGCACCGCCGCGGCTGATATCTGGTGGCGCCCGACCACCAGAGCTGGGTCGACATCCTGGTGCTGCAGCGGGTGTGCCACGGCCGCATCCCGTTCCTCAAGTTCTTCCTGAAGAACGAGCTGATCTGGGTGCCGGTGATCGGCCTGGCCTGGTGGGCGTTGGACTTCCCATTCATGGCCCGCGGCCGCGGCAACGGCTCTCGACATGATGACCTGCGAGCGACGCGCGAGGCCTGCGAGAAGTTCAAGCGCATCCCCACCACGGTGATCAACTTCGTCGAAGGCACGCGCTTCACGCGAGCCAAGCACGCCGCGCAGCGCAGCCCCGACCGCCACCTGCTGCGGCCCAAGGTCGGCGGCCTGGGCGTGGCGCTGGCGACGATGGGCGAGGTGTTCGAGTCCACGCTCGACGTGACGCTGGTCTACCCCGACGGCGCGCCCCGCTGCTGGGACCTGCTGTGCGGCCGCCTGCGGCACGTCGTGGTGCGGGTGCAGCAGCGGCCCATGCCGCCCGGGCCGCTGGGCGGCGACCCGGTGGCCGACACGGCGCTGCGCCACCACATCGCCGGATGGGTGGACGCTCAGTGCCAGGACAAGGACCGGCTGATCGGCGACTTGGCGGCCGGCCGGTGAAAGCATGAGACCGCCGGCCCGACGGCATCCTCCCGAGGAACGATCGTCATGACTGGAAGACCTTGCCTCGGGGTCAGCGACCGCCCATCATCCGCCGCACGGTTGCACTCGCGATCATGGAGATGCGGATGACGGCACCCAAGACACTGCCGAAGAAGAAGCGGATCATCGTGATCGGCGGCATCAGCGTCAACGATGCCGGCGGGCATGACAAGTCGCCTTGGAACTTCATCAACCCGGGCCTGCGCCGCGCAAAAGCGTTGGCGACGTCAGGCCAGTCGGTCGAGGTGCTGTTCTATGCGCCGAGCTACGAGCGGCGGGCGAGGGCGCAGAAAACCGAGGCCGATTCGGTCGACAACCCCCAAAAGAACGCCCAGTATTTCGAGTCCGTGGTCAAGAATGCGGCCGATAAGAACGGATACACGGTGACGAAGATTTCGTCGTCGCACGACCTCACCACCCGGATCGCCGCCAACACCTCGATTCAGAGCGTGGAGTACTTCGGCCATTCCAACGACCACGCGCTTTTCCTGGAGTACAGCTCCGTCAAACCGGGCACCAGTACGGACTCCTGGGGGATCGTCGGCGCGTCCTCGATCCCGAATTCGAACTTCACCGAAGACGGGTACTTCGCGTCCTACGGCTGCAATCAGGGCGAGAAAAATGGTCTGATGCAACACCTGCGCGCGATATGGAACATCCGCACGATAGGCGCCGTCGGCAAGACGGACTACGAAGCGGCGGGCGTGTTCGGCGGCCCCACGTACCCGAGCGCGGGTGACCGCTATGTCGAATTTCCGGCCCCTGATGCCGGTTCATCGCCCGAGGCCGCAAAACCGCAAACGATCCGGTTCGAGAGCCTGCCGTGAAGCAGGCCCGCCGCCCGCCATCCGCCGCTACTTCTGGCTCTTGACGAACTCCGCCGACTGCTCCTTGACCACCGCGCCCACCACGTCGGCGTAGGCCGAGATCCAGTCGCTTTGCGGCACCCACTTGGCGCCGTCCCACATGTCGACGCGGGTCTTGCCGCCGCCGCCGTGGTCGGACGCCGTCACCGTCACCGGCGACATCAGGCCGTTGGCGTCGAAGTTCTTCAGGCTCTCCAGGCCGGCCTTGATCTTGGCCGGCGTCAGCGGCAGGCCGCCTTGCTTGATGGCCAGCCGCGTGCCCTCGAACATCACCGAGTACATCGCCAGCCCGGTGTTGTAGTAGATGTCGCTCATGTTCTTCACGTCGCCGTTGCCCTTGCCCTTGGCGTAGAGCTCGGCCTCGATCTGCTTCATGACCGGGTGGTCCTTGCCGCCGACGACGTTGGTGCCGCGCTTGATGCCCTTGGCCTCGGCGGCACCGATGTTGGCGATGTCGACCTCGTTGAACCAGTTGACGACGATCATCTTGTCCATCGGGATGCCGTTGCGCTTGGCCTCCTTGGCGGCCACGACGTGCATCGCGGAGAGGTTCCAGCTGATGATCCAGTCGGGGTTGCTGCGGCGGATCTGCGTCCACACCGCGGCCTGGTCCTTGCCCGGCAGCGGGTTGGGGAACAGCTGCAGCTCGAAGCCTTCCTTCGCCGCCAGCGTCTTCAGCACCGGGATGGGCTCCTGGCCGAAGGCGTAGTCGGGGTAGATGAAGCCGATCTTCACGCCCTTCAGGTTGCCCTTGCTCTGGTTCTTGATGTACTGCACGTCGTTGGCGACCTGGCCCCAGTAGGTGGGGCCGATCGGGAACACCCACTTGAAGACGTCGCCGTCGATCGCGTCGCCGCGGCCGACGAAGCTTTGCAGCATGATGTTGCCGTCGGCCATGGCGCGCGGCAGCACGGCGCGCGAGACCGGCGTCGACAGGAAGTCGAACATCATCACGCCTTCGCGCTTGAGCTTCTCGTAGCACTCGATGCCGCGCTGCGGCTCGTTGCCGTGGTCCTGCGCGATGATCTCGATCTTCTGGCCTTCGATGCCGCCCTTGGCGTTGAGCAGGTCGGCATAGTCCTTCACCGCCTGCACGATCTGCGGCGTGACGAAGGTGTAGGCCTTGCTCAGGTCGTAGCAAAGGCCGTACTTGATCTGGGCCTGCGCGGCGCCGCTGGCGGCAACCAGCGCCACGGCGGCCAGGGTGGTCAGGGCTTTGAGCTTCATGGTCTGTCTCCTGCTCGTGGTGTGAAAGGACGCGGCATCAGGACAACCAGCGCTTGCGCCGCCGGTAGTGCTTGATCTCGTTGAAATCGCGGCCTTCGCGGCCGCCCAGGTAGAACTCCTGGATGTCGGGGTTCTTCTTCATGGCCTCGGCGCTGTCGTGCATCACGATACGCCCGCCCTCGATCAGGTAGCCGTGAGACACCACTTCCAGCGCGGCAATGGCGTTCTGCTCGACCAGCAGCACCGACAGCCCCTGCTCCTGGTTGATGCGGCGCACGATGTCGAAGATCTCGGCCACCAGGAACGGCGCCAGGCCGAGGCTGGGCTCGTCCAGCATCAAGAGCTTGGGCCGCGTCATCAGCGCGCGGCCGATGGCCAGCATCTGCTGCTCGCCGCCCGACAGGTAGCCCGACTGCGCCGTGCGCCGCTGGTGCAGGCGCGGAAAGTAGCCGTACACGCGGTCGAGGTCGCGCTTGAGGTCGGCGCCGCCGGTGCCGCGCACGGCGGAGGCGGCGACGAGGTTCTCGTCGGGCGTCAGGTGCTCGAAGACGCGGCGGCCCTCCAGCACCTGCACGATGCCGCGCTGCACGCGCGCCTGCGGCGGCAGCGCGTCGATGTTCTCGCCGAGAAAGTGCACCTCGCCGCGCGTGATCTCGCCGCGCTCGGCCTTCAGCAGCCCGCTCACCGCCTTCAGCAGCGTGCTCTTGCCGGCGCCGTTGGCGCCCAGCAGCGCCACCATGCCGCCCGGCGGCACGTCGAGCGAGGCGCCCTTGATCGCCAGCGCCACGCGGTCGTAGATGACCTCGATGTTGTTCAGCGAGAGGACGGTGGAAGGGGCAGCGGCGCTCATTTCCGTGCGTACCCGAAAGGCCAGACCAGCAGGTAGTTTCGAACGTTGGCGTAGAGCTTGCCCAGCCCCATCGGCTCGACCAGCAGGAAGCCGACGATCAGCGCGCCGTACACCGCGTGCGGCAGGTGGGCCAGCGTCTCGATGCCGATGTCGGCGCCCAGCAGCTTGGCGATCCAGGCGATCAGCGCGTTGATCTGCCCCGGCATCAGCAGGATGAAGGCGGCGCCGAACCAGCTGCCGATGATGCTGGCCAGGCCGCCGACGATCACCATCGCCAGCAGCTCGATCGAGACGTTGACGGCAAACTGCTCCGGCGTCACCGCGTGATAGAAGGTGAAGATCAGCACGGCGCCGCTGACGCCGCCGATGAACGACGAGGTGGCAAACGCCACCAGCTTGTAGCGGAAGGCCTGCACGCCGATCACGGCGGCCGCGTAGTCCTTCTCGCGCACCGCCACCAGCGCGCGGCCCAGCGCGGTGCGGCGCAGGTTGAGCATGAACAGGGTCACCAGCAGCGCCCAGGCCAGCGCCACGTAGTACAGGCCCACCTCCGACTTGATGGGCTGGCCGAGCAGCCGCATCGCCGGCGCCTGCAGCGTGGCGCCGACGCCGCCGCTGATGGCCGGCACGTGCGAGATCACCCAGTCCATCACGAACTGCAGCGCCAGCGTCGACAGCGCCAGGTACAGCCCCTTGACGCGCAGCGCCGCGAAGGCGAAGACGACGCCGATCACCGTGGACATCAGCCCGCCCAGCACGACGGCAATCTCCCACGGGATGCCGGCGCGCACGCCGTGCACCGTGGTGTAGGCGCCGATGGCCATTACCGCCGCGTAGCCGAAGTGGAACTGCCCGGCCCAGCCGATGATCAGGTTGAGCCCCAGCGTGGCCGAGGTCCACACCAGCCAGGGCGTGAGGTAGCTCGACAGCGCCAGCGACGACACCAGCACCGGCGCCAGCAGGCCGAAGGCGAGCAGCGCGACGATCATCGCGCGGTCGGCCGGGATCGGGAACAGCGCGCGGTCGCTCGCGTAGTCGGTGTGGCGGATGCCCGCCTGGCGGAACAGCATCGCTACAGCCTTTCGATGTCGTGGCGGCCGAACAGGCCGTGCGGGCGGATCATGATGGTGAGGATCAGCACCAGCGCCACCACGAGGTCGCGGCTGCCGCCGCCGAGCATGGGGTCGAGCACGCCGCTGGCCACCGCCTCGAACACGCCCAGGCCGATGCCGGCGAGGATGGCGCCGCCCAGGCTGTCCATGCCGCCCAGCACCGCGACCGTGATGCCCTTGAGCAACAGCAGCGACAGCGACTGGTCCACGCCCTGGATGCTGCCCCACAGCACGCCGGCCGCGGTGGCCACCAGCGACGACAGCGCCCACGAGAAGGCGACGCCGCGCTCCACCGAGATGCCCACCGCCCACGAGGCCATGTAGTCGTCGGCGATGGCGCGCAGCACCACGCCGCGCCGCGTGCGGAAGAAGAACACGAACACCGCGAACAGCAGCAGCGCCACCACGGCGCCGACCACGTAGGCGCGGTTGAGCAGCAGCGGGCCCAGGAACAGCGGCGCGTCGCTGACGCCGATCTTCAGCGGCCTGGCGGTGCCGCCGCCGATCACCAGCGTGACGGCGCGCAGGAAGATGTCCAGGCCCAGCGTCATCATCAGGATCATCACGATCGGCCGCCCGGCCAGCCGGCGCAACGCCACGCGCTCGATGGTCAGGCCCAGGCCCATCATGGTGATCATCGCCAGCGGAATGGCCGCCCACATCGGCAGCCCGGCGCCGTCGGCAAAGGCCAGCACCACGTAGGCGCCGACCATGGTCAGCGCGCCCTGCGCGAGGTTGGGCACCGAGCTGGACTTGTAGATCAGCACGATGCCCATGGCCACCAGCGAGTACATCAGCCCCGACAGCGCGCCGTTGACGCCGAGCTCCAGCAGGTACATCAGGTCCATGGGCCTCAGACTCCGACGATGCGCAGGTCGCGCTCGGTGACGCCGGTCTCGCCGGTCTCGTAGACGATGGTGGCCTTCATCGTCACGCTGGCGCGGCCTTCGTAGATGGCGTCGATGATCGGCGCATAACGCTCCTCCACCACGTTGCGGCGCAGCTTGCGCGTGCGCGTGATCTCGCCGTCGTCGGCGTCGAACTCCTTGTGCAGGCTGACGAAGTGGCGCAGCTTCAGCGGCTCGGGCAGCGTGGCGTTGACGCGCTCGACGGCGGCCTTGACCAGCTCGATCACCTCGGCCTTCTGCGACAGGTCGGCATACGACATGTAGGAGATGCCGCGCAGCTCGGCCCAGTGGCCGACCGGCTCCTTGTCGATGCAGACGATGGCGGCCAGCCGCTCGCGGCCCTTGCCGAGCACCGCCACGTCCTTCACCCAGGGGCTGAACTTGAGCCGGTTCTCGATGTAGTTGGGGATGTAGCGCTCGCCCTGCGCGGTGTGCACCACCTCGGACAGGCGGCCGAGCACGACGAGGTGGCCGTCGGGCTCGAGGTAGCCGGCGTCGCCGGTGTGCAGCCAGCCGTCCTGCAGCGCGGCCTGCGTGGCTTCGTCGTTATGGTGGTAGCCCTTGAAGACCGAGCCCGAGCGGATCAGGATCTCGCCGTTGTCGGCGATGCGCGCTTCCACGCCCGGCAGCGGCCGGCCCACGGTGTGCAGCCGCACCTCGGCCGGCTCCTGCATCGCGTTGAAGGCGCTGCTCTCGGTCTGGCCGTAGAGCTGGCGCAACTGCACGCCCAGGGCGCGATAGAACACGAAGGTGTCTTCGCCGATCGCCTCGCCGCCGGTGAAGGCGTGGCGCAGCCGCGTCAGGCCGAGCTGGTCCTTGATGGGGCCGTAGACCAGCCACTCGCCGAGCGCCCGCATCAGCTTCTGGCCGGCGCCCGGCGGCCGGCCTTCCAGCAGCGCGCGCTCGCGCGCGACGGCCTGCTGCATGAAGAAGTCGTAGAGCTTCTTCTTCAGCGGCGTGCTGTCTTCCATGCGCACCTGCACCATGGTCAGCAGGTTGTCCCAGCTGCGCGGCGCCGCCAGGTAGTAGGTGGGCGCGATCTCGCGCAGGTTGTGCAGCACGGTCTCGGGCCGCTCGGGCACGTTGATCGTGAAGTGCAGCGCGATGCCGGCGCCCACGGTGATCGCGAAGTCGCCCACCCAGGCCATCGGCAGGTAGGCCAGCACCTCCTCGCCGAAGCCGAAGGCCTTGGCGCGGTAGGCGTTGGCCACGCCCGCGAGCACGTTGCGCTGGCTGAGCACCACGCCCTTGGGCCGCCCGGTGGTGCCCGAGCTGTGGATGAAGGCCGCCGGGTCGTCGGGCGTGGCCCGCTCGATCAACGATCGACGCAAGCCGGCGTCGCGCGCCAGCCGCTGCTCGCCCTGCTGCTGCAGCGCCTGCCAAGAGACCAGCCCCGGCGCCTGGTAGGCGGCCAGGCCGCGCGGGTCGTCGTAGACGATGTGGGCGACGCTGGGCGCATCGGCGCGCAGGTCGAGGATCTTGTCGACCTGCTCCTGGTCTTCGGCCATCACGAAGCGCACGCCCGACATCTGCAACGAATGGCGCACCTCGTCGGGCGCGGCGTCGGGGTAGACCGGCATCGCATAGCCGCGCAAGGCGCCGGCGGCCACCATCGCGGTGTACAGGTGCGGGCGGTTGTCGCCCACCACCATCAGCGCGTCGCCGGCGGCGAAGCCTAAGGACTCCAGCGCGGCGGCGCAGCGCAGCATGCTCTCCAGCCACTCGGCCCACGTCGTCTGCTGCCAGATGCCGCGGTCTTTCTCGCGCAGCGCCACCACGCCGCCCAGCGCGGCGGCGTTGGCGGCCAGCAGGCGCGGCAGCGTGGTCTCGGGCGACAGGTCCCAGGGGCCTTGCACGGCGGCGGCGTCACTCCTCGCCACGGGCACCCCCCAGGTAGGCCTTGATGACGCGCGGGTTCTTCACCACCTCTTTCGGGATGCCGGTGTCGATGACCTCGCCGTAGCTCAGCACCAGCATGCGGTCGCAGATGCCGGTGATGATGTCCATGTGGTGCTCGATCAGCAGCACCGTCACGCCGCGTTCGTCGCGCGCGTCCAGCACGAAGCGCGCCATGTACTCCTTCTCTTCCTGGTTCATGCCGGCCATCGGCTCGTCGAGGATCAGGAAGCGCGGCTCGGCCACCAGGGCGCGCGCCAGTTCCACGCGCTTCTTCAGGCCGATGGGGATGGCGTCGACCAGTTCGTCGCGCACGCCCTGCAGTTGCATGAAGTCGATGGTCTCCTCGACGACGCGGCGGTGCTCGATCTCCTCGGGCCGCGCCAGCCAGCGGTAGAACGCGGTGCGCCAGACGCTGGGCTTCATGTGCACGTGGCGGCCGAGCAGGATGTTGTCCAGCACCGTCATGCCGTTGAACAGCGCCAGGTTCTGGAAGGTGCGCGCCACGCCGCGCCGCGCCACCGCGTGCGGCGCCATGCCGGTGATTTCGCGCCCCTCCAGCGTGATGCGGCCCTTCTGCGGCGGATAAAAACCGGTGATCGCGTTGGTCAGCGTCGTCTTGCCGCTGCCGTTGGGGCCCACCAGGCCGAAGATCTCGCCGCGGCGGATCTCCAGGTCGACGCCGGTCAGCGCCACCAGGCCGCCGAAGCGGCGCTCGATCTGCTGCACCTGCAGCACCACGGCATCGCGGTCGGCGCTCAAGGCCGCGGCCCCTTGCGCAGGTCGGCCGCGCTGCCGGGGTTGCCGATGCTGCCGCCGCTGCGCCGCGGCCCGATGCCGATGCCGTCGAACACCAGCGCGCTGATCTGCGCGGCCAGTTGCGCGACGCTGCCGCGCCGCGGGTCGTACCAGTCCACCGGCCAGTTGAGCGCGCCGACCAGGTACTGGCGGATCAGCGGCACCGGCACGTCGGCGCGCAGCGCGCCGGCCGCCGCGGCCGCCGTCAGCAGTTCGTCCCACAGCCGCGTGTAGGCGCTGCGCACGCCGTGGTGGCGCGCGCGCGCGGCGTCGGACACGTAGCGGTAGATGCGGATGTGCGCGGCCGTGAAGTCGCTGTGCTGCAGCATGCCCAGCAGATGGCCTTCGATCGCGGCCACCAGCCGCTGGCGCTGGCCGGCCGCAGGCGGCAGCGCGGCCAGGCGCTGGTGCACGGCGGCCGTCATCGCGGCGATGCCGCCATCCAGCACGCAGGCGGCGATGTCGTCCTTGCCCTCGAAGTGGTAGTAGACGCTGCCGGCCTTGATGCCCGCGGCATCGGCAATCTGGCGCAGCGTGGTGGTGGCATAGCCCTGCTGGGCGAAGAGCTTTGCGGCCGCGGCGAGGATCTGCTCGCGCGTGGCGGAGGTCGCCGACGCGGGCGCGGTGGCCGGCGCCGGCGAGGCCGACCCCGACGCCGCGGCCTTGGCCACCGCGCGGCGCGCCGGCGGCGAGTGGCGACCGAGGGTTTGCACGGCCATGCTCACGCCGGCCTCGGGGTTCGGCGGGTGAAACGGCGGCTCATGCGGCAGGGCGGCATCGTCGACAGGCGCAGCGGGTGCGACAGGCGTGCAGGGAGCGCAGTTTTTAACTGTCGAACGCTAGTTAGGCCAATCGGTGTTGACCCGGAGCGGGTGCGCCCCGAGGTCGGCGGCGCGCCTGGCGAGGCCGCAGCGGGATAACGCCGGATCTGAACGCCATCATCCCGGTCCGGCGGGTCGCGCCGACAGCCCCAATCGAGAGGATGCGGCGCGTCGTCATCCTCGCCCCGCCAGCGTATCCTTCAAAACAAACGGTTGCGAGGGAGTGCGTTGGAGACGTCGGGCCCACCTCCATGGACGCTGAGCGCGCGGCTGGATGGCGGCGTGCTGGAGTTCGCCCTCGGCGACGGGCGCCGCCTGGCGCTGCGTGCCCGCCAGCCGGCCGCGCTGCTCGGCCAATCCCGGCGCGCGATGCCGGCCGCCGACTTGCTGGGCGCGGAGTTGGCCACGCGCCTGGCCGCCGGCGATCCACGGGTGCTGAACCTGCAGCTCGACGAAGCGCTCGACGCGCTGGCGTGGGAGAGCCTGCAACTGGGCGCGTCGGGGGGCTCTTGTCTGGGCGAGCGCTTCGTCGTCGCCCGGCAGCTGATGTGCGACGCCGACCCGGCGCCCGTCCCCGCGGCCGCGCTGGCCGAGTCGCTGGCCGTTGCGCTGATCCACGCCAGCACGCCGCGGGCCTGCCCACAGGCGCTGCCGGTCGCGCTGGACGCGCTCGACGAGCCGTCGTCGCGCAAGGCGGTGACGGAAGCGCAAGTGCTGTTGCTGGACGGCGTGCCGCTGGCCCACCTGCTGGCGCGCGTCAGCCTGCCGCGCCGTGAGCGCCTGCTGGTGACCCTGGGGCCTGCGGCGGCCGGCGCGTCGTCGACGCTGACGGCTGCGATCGACCAGGGCGCTGCCGTGCTGAGCCTGGCGCCCACGGGCCATCTGACGGGCGATGCGGCTGGCGATCCCCGCGGCGACCCGCTAGACGAGCCGTTGCAAGGCCTGCTGCACCAGATCGGCGGCGGCGCCGGCGTCGGCGAGGCGGCGCGGCGGCTGCACCAGCGCGCCGCGCCGGCGCCCTTCGAGGCGCGGCTGTACGGCGACGCCGCGATGCGCTTCGTCCGCAGCCAGGCGCCGGCCTCGCGCCGCCAGGTGACGAGCCTGTCGTTCGATCTCGTCGGCTCGACCACGGTGATGCAGCAACTCGGCGACGAGGCCTATGCGGAGATGCTGGCCAGCCTGCACGCGCGCTGCACCCACATCGTGCGCCGGCACGGCGGCCAGCCCGACGACCCGCAGGGCGACGACGGCGTGATGAGCTACTTCGGCCACCCATCGGCGATCGAGGATGCCGCGGTCCATGCCGTCGAGGCCGGCCTGCAGATCGTGCGCACGGTCTCCGAACTGGGTGTCTCGGTGCGCGTGGGCATCGCCACCGGCGTGGTGGCCGTGCATGCAGGGCAGCCGGTGGGCTTGTCGATCCATCTTGCGGCGCGGCTGCAGCAGGCCGCACCGGCGGGCACCGTGCTGGTGGCGGAGGGCACGCGCCAGCTCGTCGCCCATGCCTTCGAGTTGAAAGAGCTGGCCGAGCGCCCCGATCTGAAGGGCATCGACGACCCGGGGCGGCTGCACCGGGTGACCGGCCCCAGCCGCGACGCCAAGCTGCACCGGCTGGAACGCCTGTCGCGGCTGACGCCGCTGGTCGGCCGCGAGGCCGAGCTCGAACGGCTGCACGCCGGCTGGCAACTGATCCGCCGCGGCGAATGCCGCCTGCTGCTGGTGCGCGCCGAAGCGGGCATGGGCAAGTCGCGTCTCGTGCGCGAGTTCCGCGGCCAGCTGGTGCAAGGCGGCGTCAAGGTGCTGGAGTGCCGTTGCCGCCCCGATGCCAGCGCCAGCCCCTACCTCGCGCTGGCCGAGGCGCTGAAGCGCTGGCTGGGCATCGGTGCCGGCGATGCCGATGCCCCCGCCCTGCAGAAGCTGGCCGCCGCGCTGCCGAGCACCTGGCGCGACGGCGAGCCGTTGGCGATGCTGGCGGCGCTGCTGGGCCTGGCGCCGCAGCCGCCGCAGCCATCCCCCGGCCGTGCCCGCCAGCGCATGCTGGCGATCCTGCTCGACTGGTTCGAGCTGTTCGCCAGGGACCGCGCCTGCTGCCTGATCGTCGAAGACTGGCACTGGGTCGACCCGTCGATGCGCGAGTTCGTCGACCACCTCGTCCAGCGCCGCGGCGGGCCGGGCCTGGTGCTGGTGGTCACGATGCGCAGCGAGGTCGGCCTGGTGCCGCCGCGCGGGCATTGCTTCGACCGCATCGAGTTGGCCGGCCTGGTGCCCGAAGCGGCGCGTGAACTGGTGCGCCGCGCCTGCGAAGACGCGCCGCTGCCCGCCAGCCTGGTGCATGCGCTGGCCGCGCGCGGCGACGGCGTGCCGCTGTTCCTGGAAGAAGCCACGCGCATGGCGCGCGAGCTGGACACCGAGCGGCTGGCCGCGCACGCCGCGGCGTTGGAGACCGTGCCCGCCTCGCTGCAGGACCTGTTGATGGCGCGGCTGGACAGCATCGGCGATGCGCGCACGGTGGCCCAGGTGGCGGCCGTGCTGGGGCGCGAGTTCTCGCTGGCGCAACTGGCGGCCTTGACGGAGAGCGGCCGCTTCGCGCTGGATGCCGGCTCGCTGGCGGAGCAACTGGCGGTGCTGGACGCCTCGGGGCTGGTGCGCACCGAAGGCGAGGATCTCTACGCTTTCAAGCATGCGCTGGTGCGCGACGCCGCGTACGCCTCGCTGTGGGCGCGCGATCGCCACGCGCTGCATGCGCAGATGGTCCAGTTGCTGCAACAGCGCTGGCCGGAGCTGGCCGCGCGCCGGCCCGAACTGCTGGCGCACCACCAGACCGAGGCCGGCCTGCACGCCGAGGCGTTGGCGCAATGGGAACTGGCGGCCAGCAACGCCAGCGCGCGCTCGGCCGAGCTGGAGGCCATCAGCCACCTGCGCCGCGCGCTGGCTTTGCTGGCCCGCAGTGACGCCGGCCCCGAGCGCGATCGCACCGCGCTGCGCCTGCAATTGATGCTGGCGGCACGGCTCCTCGCCACCGAGGGCTATGGCGCCGAGTCGGTGTCGCGCGCCTACGTGGAAGCCGGCCGCCTGTGCGACGCGCTGGGCGACGAGACGGGGCGCTTCAAGGTCGAGATGGGGCTGGAGGCCTACCGCTTCATGCGCGCCGACTTCGGCCCGGCACTGGAGCATGGCCGCCGGGCCGCCGCCATCGCGGCGCAGTCGGGCGACATCAAGCAGCGGCTGCATGCCCACTGGGGCTTGGCCTGCACGCTGTTCCACCAGGGCGAGCTGTGCGCGACGATGCGCGAGATGGAGACCGGGCTGTCGTTGTACTCGCCGGCGCTGCACCGTTTGTTCGGCGTGCAGGACCCGGGCATCATGTGCCTGGCCTATTCGTCCTGGGGCCTGTGGGAGCGGGCCCGGCCCGACGCCGCGGTGGCGCGCATCGACCACGCCATCGCGATCGCGACCGAGTTCGAGCACAAGTTCAGCCAGGCGGTGGCGCTGGCCTACGGTGCCAGCATCCACCTGCTGCGCGGCGAGCCCCAGCCGGCGCAGGCGCGCGCCGAGGCTTGCATCCGCGTCTGCGAGGAGGCGGGCTTCCCGGTCTGGCTGGCCATCGCTCGCTGCATGCGCGGCCGGCTGCTGTGCGGGCACGGCGACTTCGACGCCGGCCTGGCCGAAATGCGCGCCGGCCATGCCTTGTGGCTGTCCACCGGCTCGATGGTGTCGCAACCGCTGTACCTGGCGTTGCAGGCCGAAGGGCTGATGCTGGCCGGCGAGCCCGAGGCGGCAGTCGCCTGCGTCGACCAGGGCCTGGCGATCGCCGAGCGCTACGGCGAGCGCCAGCTCGAAGCCGAGTTGCGCCGCCTGCGCGGCGAGCTGGCGCTGCAGCGCGGCGAAGGCACCGAGCTGGCCGAGACCTGGCTCAAGAGCGGCCACGCGCTGGCGCTGCGCCAGCACCGGCTGGGCTTTGCGCTGCGCAGCGCCACCTCGCTGGCGCGGTGCTGGGCCGCCCAAGGGCGCCAACGGCGGGCGCGGCGCCTGCTGGTGCCGCTGCTGGCGCGCTGGAGCGAAGGCCGCGACACCCATGACCTGCGCGCGGCGCTGGCGCTGTGCGACACCCTGGCGCCCTAGCGCGCCCCACCCCGAACCTGCGAGGCCCCCGCCATGGCAAGCAAGGTAGTCGTCGATCCGCCCTGCCTGGAGACCTTCAACGCCCGCCCCAATGACGAGGCGAGGAACCGGCTGTTGCTGCAATGGCTGGAAGACGACGATCACCGCGCCGGGCTCTTCGCGATGATCAACGACGAGTGCAACGGCCGCCTCGGCTTCCCCAGCCGCGCCGGCCCGCCCGAGCCCTGCTGCCCCGACGACGAGCACCCGAGGCCGCCGCCGGCGATCGGCCACAAGACCGTGTACCTGGTCACCCAGCGCGCGCAGATCGAAGCGGCGCTGGCCGACGGCGGCCCGAACTACTCCAGCCGCGTCTATGGTGAACTGGGGGGCGGCAATTTCCTGCTGGCGCTGGACCCGTCGAGCGGCGGCGACGCCGCGCATGCGGCACAAGTGAGGGCGCTGCGCCACAGCTTTCCGAGGAGCGACGACCTCGTCGCCACCGTCGCCCACCACGCCTGCCAGGCGGCGGCCATCCTCTCGCTGCGCAGCCAGAAGTTCGATCTGGCCGCCTTCGCCGAGCAGTCGGCGCTGCGCTTTTGCCAGTATCTCTTCGGTTATGCGCAGACCGACTTCCGGCTGCTGGAGGCCAGCCTGCGCGCCAGCTATCGGGCGCTGGTCTACCAGGTGCTGGGCCGGCACTTCGCGACCGACCCGCTGGCCATCCCCCAGGCCAAGCAGGCGATGGGCCAGTTGCTGGCGCGCACTGCCGCGCTGATCGATGCCCATGCCATCGGTGACGAAGACGCGCTCAAGGGCTGCCGCCCGCCGGGCGCGCTGGCCGGCTTGCAGCCGGTGCTGAAGGCGCTGGGGCAATACAACGATCCGCTCAACGGCGAGCAGCGCGCCGTCGTCGCCGTCGGCGCCGCGGTGGGCACCGTCGGCAACGTGCAGGCGGCCGTGTGCATCGCCATCAAGGCCTTCTTCGCCGTGCCGGCGGCACGCAAGAAGGCCAGCGCGCTGGCGCTGGCGGAAAACGGCGGCCGGCCCAGCGCCCGCCGGCCGGAATGGCAAGCGCTGATCGGCGATGCCCTCGGCCGCAACCCGCCGATCGCCTTCCTGCCGCGGGTGCAGATCTCGACCAACGACGACGGCAAGCGGCAGTTCGACGACCTGCTGCTGGCGCTGGGCGGCGCCACCCGCGCCCCTCGAGCGCCGGCGTTCGAAGACCCGCTGATCTGGGGCCTGCCCGGCCAAGGCCGGCATCCCTGCCTGGGCCACGGGTTGGCCTGGCCGCTGATCGTTGAAGTGGTGCGCCACGTGATGGGCCTGCCGGGGCTCGAAGAGGAACTCGACCCCCTGGACGCCACCCCCATCGGGCTGAAGAAGCGCTGGGGCTTCGCTTGCGAGCGCTATCCCTTCACCTACCGCCGCGACCAGCGGCTGGCGCAGTCGACGCTGAACGTGGCCATGCGCATCCGGCAGCCGGTGAAGGACCACGCGGCCCGCCTGCGCGAGGTGATCCGCAGCGGCGCACCGCGCATCCAGGAGGCGCTGCGCGAATCGCGGCACCTGCACTTCGCGTGGTTCGAGTTCATCGAGCGCGACACCGTGCTGGTGCTGCACACCGTCTACGACGGCGACTTCGCGGCCTACATCCAGCACTTCGCGCTGCGCGTGGGCGACCTGTTCGACAGCCTGTTCGAATCGATCGAAGATGCGCCGCCGACGCCGGTGGACAAGTTCCCCAACGAGTTCATCGCGCTGATCCAGCGCTACAACCGCGCGCCGGCGATGGGCTACTTCTTCAGCGCCTACCCGCGCAGCGAGACCGCCGAAGTGGTGCGCAACGAGGCCGCAGCGTTGAAGCGACGCGAAGAAGCCCGCGCGGCCGACGCCGCGCAACGCCGGGGGGCGCAGCCATGAACGCTGCCTTCCACGACGTGCAGCGCATCGTGCTCGTGGGCGGCGGCAGCTGGCAGGCGGCGCAGCAACTGGTGATCGGCTTCGCCGAAGGGTGCGATCCGCTGCACTTCCTGCAGCGCCTGATGCAGGCGCATCCGATCACGGCCGCCCAGGCCGCGCGACCCGCGCTGCAATTGAGCCTGGGCTTCAGCCGGCGCGGGCTGGAGCGCGCCCGCGTGCCGGCCCATGTGCTGGCCTGCTTCGCGGCCAGGGCACCGGCCTTCCACGCCGGCGCGGCGCTGCGCGCCGCCAGCCATGCCGGCCAGTACGGCGACAACGCGCCGGCGTACTGGGACGGCGACTTCGGCTTCACGACGCTGGACGCGGTGCTGAGCCTGCATGCGACGGCGGCGGCCGAGGCGGCGCTGGACGATGCGGTGCTGAAGATCAAGGCCATCGCCGCCGACAGCGGCGCGCACACCGCCGAGCTGCCGCGGGCGCAGCGACTGTACGGGCAGCGCGGCGAGCTGCGCGTGCACTTCGGGCTGCGCGACGGCCTGTCGCGCATCGGCATCAACGGCTGCACCGACCCGAAGGAGCTGGGCCGCTGCAAGCCCACCTCGATGCACGAGGCCGGCGAGTTCGTGCTGGGCCACCCGCAGAACTCGGGCGCCAACCCCTGGCTGTCGACCGACGGCCGGCAGGTCTGGCCGAAGGAACTGCGCGTGTTCTTCCACAACGGCAGTTTCGGCGTGCTGCACCAGGTGGAGCAATACGTGGACGAATTCGAAGCCTTCATCACCGAGGCGGTGCGCGAGGCCGCCGCCGCCGGGGCTGAAGGCCTGGGTGCCGAAGCCATCCGCGCCAAGCTGTGCGGGCGCTCGAGCGAAGGCCGGCCCGCGGGCCTGGGGGCCGGCACCGACCCGCGCGACGACTTCGACTACGCTGACGACGTCCGCGGCGAAGGCTGCCCCTTTGGCGCCCACACGCGCCGCATGAATGCCCGCCTGGCCGAGCCGGGCGCCACGCCCGCGCAAGCGCACGATGCCGACCAAGGGCCCGCGCACAGCCACCGCCGCCCGCTGCTGCGGCGTGGCATGCCCTACGGGCGCGACGCGGGGGAACCATGCGGGCTGATCGGCCAGTTCTTCTGCGCCAGCATCGAAGACCAGTTCGAGCACCTGCTGGGCCAATGGGCCGACCGCGTACCGCTGGGCAGCCCTGACCGCGGCGGCGCACGCGACCCGCTGATCGGCGCCCACCAGGCCGGCGACGGTGGCTTCGAGATTCCGCTGCCCGGCGGCCGATCACTGCTGCTGCACGGCCTGCGCCCCTTCACGCGCACGCGCGGCACGGCCTATTTGTTCTACCCCAGCCTGACGGCGCTGCAACAGATCGCCGAAGACCGCCTGTTCGCCCCGCTGCCGGAGGACGAGTGAAGAAGGAGCCGGTGGCGCCGGGCGACGACATCTGCCCCGTGCCGGCACCGGTGGACGAAGTACCGCCGCTCGACCGCTACTGCGACCTGGTGCTCACCGGCGGCGTGGCCAGCGGCGTGGTCTATCCCTGGGCCATCGTCGAGCTGGCGCGCGCCTATCGCTTCCGCAACATCGGCGGCACCTCGGTCGGCGCGATGGCTGCCGCGCTGGCCGCGGCGGCCGAGTACGGCCGGCGCACCGGCTACGAGATGCCGTTCGAGACCCTGCGCCGCCTGCCAGCCGCGCTGGGCGAGGAACTGCCCGACGGGCGCACGCGCATGCTGTCGCTGTTCCAGCCCGCGCCGCAGGGCCGGCGGCTGATCCGCCTGTGGGCGCGGCTGTTCCAGGGGATGCCGCCCGGCAGCTACGACCGAAAGACGCAAGACCCGCCGGCATCAGCGGCGCCGGAATCGCCGGAATCGCCGGAATCGCCGCCGGCACCGGTGGCAGCGCCGAAGGTTCGCATCGGGCCCGTCATCGCCGAAGTGGCCAAGGCCTATGGCGCGGCCATCGCTTCCGGCGCCTTTGGCGGCGCGCTGCTGGCCTGGGCGATCGGCAACGCCCAGGGCCAGCACGCGGCTTGGACCACCGTGGTCCTAGGGCTGGCGCTGGCCGTGGTCTGCGCCGCCCTGGCGCTGCTGGCGGACTTGCGGCACGACATTCGCCGCGGCATCGTGGACAACGGGCTGGGCCTGTGCAAGGGCGGCACGCTGGAGCCGCAGGATCCGGACGACCCACGCCCGGGGCTGAGCGAGTGGCTGCACGAAGGCATCCAACGCAGCGCCGGCCTCAAGCTGAGCGACCCGCCGTTGACCTTCGGCGACCTCTGGACCGCGCCAGCCTACCCCGGCGCCCCGCTCACGCCTTGCACCGACGCCGATCCGCCGGGCCTGCGCGCCATCAACCTGCAGATGATCTCGACCAACGTCACCCACGGCCGGCCGTACCGGCTGCCGCTGGCCGACGAGACGAGCCGGCTGTTCTTCCGGCCCGACGAACTGAGGCCCTACCTGCCGCGGGCGGTGTTCGACGCGCTGCTGCAGGCCGCGCCGTCTTACGTACCGCGCTCGTCGTCCGACCCGCCGGCGGGCGACGACACCCGTGAGTTGCGCGAACTGCCGGGCGCTGGCCTGCCGGTGGCGGCAGCGGCGCGCCTGAGCCTGAGCTTTCCGCTGCTGTTCTCGGCCGTGCCGCTGTACGCCATCGACTACGAGCAGCGCGAGGCCGGCAGCCGCCGGCTGCGGCGCTGCTGGTTCACCGACGGCGGCGTCTCGTCCAACTTCCCGATCCACATCTTCGACGCCGCGCTGCCGCGCTGGCCGACCTTCGGCCTCTGGCTTGGCCGCCAGGACCCTTACCAGCGCCCCGACGACGCGCTCGTCTGGCTGCCCGATTTCCACGGCCGGGGCTGGGGCGACAACTGGAACCGCTTCGACCCCGCGACCCTGCCCACCATGGCCGAAGGCGCCACCACGCCGCCGGCGGCCGTGCCCGCGTGGCTGGCGCCCTGGAAGATGCTGGGCGGCTTCCTGGTGGGCCTGGCGACGACCGCAACCGACTGGCGCGACCGCACCAGCTTCCGCCTGCCCCACGTGCGCAACCGCGTGGCCCGGCTGTGGCTGCGTGCCGGCGAAGGCGGGCTGCACATCGGCATGCCGCGGCGGCAGATCCTGGAGATGGCTCACCGCTACGGCACGCTGGCCGGCCGCCTGTTCGTCGATCAGTTCTGCAGCGACGACGGCAGGGAAAAGGCCGCCTGGCGCGAACAGCGCTGGGTGCGCCTGCAGTTGCTGATCAGCAGCCTGCGCGAGCGGCTTTCCGGACTGTCCGCCAGCGCGGCCTACGCCGCGTTCAGCGTGCCGTTGCCGCGAGCGATCCGGGCCGCGGCCGCCCTTGGGCCGGTGCGCGACCACGGCGACGGCGGCAAGCTGGACGACGCCCAGGCCGCCTCGCTGCAGGAGCTGCTGGCCGAGTTGGTGCGCCTGGAAGGCCTGATGAAAGCGGCGGTGCCGCAGCCGTACAAGCCGCGGCCCGAGCCTGAGTTGCGGCTGCGCGCGCCGCTGTGAGCCGCCGCCAGCGCCCGAGGCGCCGCAGCAATCGCCCTCAGCGCCGCCCGCCGCCGCGCACGCGGTCCAACTCGCCCTGCAGCGACGCGGTCAGCTCGCCGTAGACCAGCAACTGCTGCCCCATTGCGCGCAGCCGCTCGCTGATGTGGCGCGACAGCGCGATCATCAGCTTGGCGGCGGCGCGCGGGTGGGCGTCGAGCATGGCTTCCAGCGCGGGCCGGCTCAGGCTGGCGGCGCGCACCGGCGACAGCGCCGTGCACTGCGCCGATCGCGGCCGGCCGTCGAGCAGCGCCACCTCGCCCAGCACGCTGCCCGGGCCCAGCGCGGCGATCGGCACGGCGCCGGCCGCGGCCTCGATGCCGACGTCGACGTTGACCTCGCCGTCCAGCAGCAACAGCATCTCGGCGCGGTCGCTGCCGTCGCCTTCGCGCAGCAGCGTCGCGCCCTTGGCATAACTGGCCACCTGCATGTAGCCGACGACGGCATGCGCCTCGTCGGCCGACAGCGCGAACAGCGCCTGCGACGAGCGCAGCACCGCCACCGCCTGCGCCGCCAGCGTCGGCACGTCGGCGAGCGGCCGCGTCCGCTGCGGCGGCACGGTGCTCTGGGCGGCGTCGTTCGGGTTCATGGCGAAGGCGGCGGCAATGGCCGAATCATTGTGGCAGACGGCCTGCCGGCCGCCGCCCGGGACAATGCGCGCATGCCTTCCGCGTCCACCCCCGAACCGGCGGCCGACCGCCCCGCCCCGCGCCCGCTGGCCATCGCCCTGACGGGGCTGCTGTCGCTCGCCGTCGCGATGGGCATCGGCCGCTTCGCCTTCACGCCGCTGCTGCCGATGATGCTGCACGACGGCGTGGTCGACCTCGACCGCGCCAGCTGGCTGGCCACCGCCAACTACCTGGGCTACTGGCTGGGCGCGCTGCTGTGCGCGCTGCAGCCGGCGCTGTGGCGGCGGCTGCGCGTGCGGCGGCCGCTGGCGCACACCGCCGCGGTGCGCAGCGGGCTGCTGGCCACGGTGCTGCTGACGCTGGCCATGGCTTTGCCGCCGGCGGCGCTGTGGCCGCTGTGGCGCGGCCTCGCCGGCGTGGCCAGCGCGCTGGTCTTCGTCTACGTCTCGGGCTGGTGCCTGGCGCGCCTGAGCGCGCTCGGCGCGCCGGCGCTGGCCGGCATCATCTACGTCGGGCCGGGGCTGGGCATCGCCGTCAGCGGCCTGGCGGCCAGCGCGATGGTGGCGCTGGGCGTGCACGCGGCCGCCGGCTGGGCCGTGTTCGCGGCGCTGGCCGTCGCATTGACCGCCTGGGCCTGGCCGCGCCTGCGCGGCACGGTGGCCGCGCCGCCGCCGCCGCCGCCGGGCGCCGCGCGGCTGCACGGCAGCGCCATCGCGCTGTTCACGCTGGCCTACGGGCTGGCCGGCTTCGGCTACATCGTGACGGCCACGTTCCTGCCGGTGATTGCGCGCCAGTCGCTGCCGGGCTCGATCTGGCTGGACCTGTTCTGGCCGCTGTTCGGCCTGGGCGTCGCCGCGGGCGCGCTGCTGACGACGCGGCTGCCGGTGCACAGCGACCGCCGCCATTTGCTGATGGCCTGCTACGGCCTGCAGGCGCTGGGCATCGCGCTCAGCGTGTGGTGGCCCAGCCTCGCGGGCTTTGCGCTCGGCAGCCTGCTGCTGGGGCTGCCGTTCACCGCGATCACGCTGTTCGCGATGCAGGAGGCGCGGCGGCTGCGGCCGCACAACGTCTCGGGGCTGATCGGCTGGCTCACCGCGGCCTACGGCCTGGGCCAGATCGCCGGCCCGCCGATGGTGGCCGCGCTGCTGCGCCACAGCGCCACGCCGGCCGCGGGCTTCACGCTGTCGCTGCAGATCGCCGCCGGCGCGCTGCTGGCCGGGCTGCTGATGCTCGGCTGGCTGGCGCGGCAGCATCCGCTCGGGCCGCCGCCTTAAGCGACCGCCAAGACCGAAATGTGCCCCGCGCCGGTCGCGGCCCGCCGCGGCCGGATCATGATTTCCACGTCCTGATTCAAGGCGGTCAGGAAGGTCAGCAGGCGCTCGACCGAGAACTGGTCGAGCCGGTAGTTCTTCAGCGCCGAGACCTTGGGCTGCGGGATATGCAGCAGTTCGGCGATTTCGCGCTGCTTCAGCTTGCGCCCCTTCAGCAGGTTGTTGACCGCCAGGGCCAGGCGGGTCTTGGTCTGCCGCTCACCGGCATCGGCATAGCCGAGATCCTCGAAGACGTTGGTCGTGCCGCGGGTGATCGCGATCGCTGGCTTCGTGCTGCTCATGGTGTGCCTCGGCTCTCGTAGTCCTGCTGCGCCCGCTTCAAGCGTTGTCCAATCAGTTTCACGTCTTCCTGCGGGGTCTTGATGCCCGACTTCGATTTTTTCTGGAAGGCGTGCAGCACATAGACCGCCCCGGCAAAGCGCACCGTGTAGACGGCCCGGTAGGTATCGCCTCGATGGTCCTCGACGATTTCAAGGACGCCGGGCCCTTCGCCCTTCCACGGCTTGGCGCGCGGATGCCGGGAACCCAACTGCGCCAGGCCCAGCGCATAACCCATCTCCGACTGGACTTCCGCTGGGAAGTCCTGGTAGTCCTTCTGCGCGGACCCGACCCAATGCAGAGGCTTCTCGCGCGGGGTGCCGTGCAGGGATCCTGTCATCCGGGGAAATATATCAAGACAGGAATAAGCTGGCAAACCTCAGATCACGATGCTCCCCACGCTGGCCCCGCCGCAGACGTAGAGCACCTGGCCAGTCACGAAGCCGGCCTCCGGGGCGATGAAGAACTGCACCGCGTGCGCCACGTCTTGCGGCGTGCCCAGGCGCTGCACGGGGATCGCCGCGGCGAGCTTGCGTTCGCGTTCGCTGTGCGCCGGCACCACCTCGTGGAACATCTCGGTACCGCCGATCGGGCCCGGCGCGACGACGTTGACGGTGATGCCCTCGGCCGCCAGTTCCAGCGCCCAGGTGCGGCACAGGCCCACCAGCCCGGCCTTGGTGGCGGCGTAGGCGCTGCGCGTGGCCGCGCCCAGGGCGCCGCGCGAGCCCAGCAGCACCACGCGGCCGAAGCGGCGCTGCCGCATGCCCGGCAGCACGGCCTGCATCAGCGTGATGGCGCTGCCGATGTGCAGCTGGCTGAGCGCCGGCAGGTCTTCGGGCTGCACGTCGGCCAAGAGCGCGGGCCGCATGGCACCGGCGTTATGCACGAAGGCGGTGACGTCGAACTGCCGCGCCACTTCGGCGGCCGCCTGCGCGGTGGCCGCGGCGTCGGCGAGGTCGACCGCGTGCTCGTGCAGCCGCGGGTGCTGCAGGCCGCTGCCGCGGCGCGACAAGGCCACCACCTCGCGGCCCTGGTCCAGCAGCCGCTGGCACAGCACGCGGCCGATGCCGGTGCTGGCGCCGGTGAGCAGGACCGTTCCGCTCATTTCGCGATCAAGGCCAGCACGCGCAGCGGGCTGCCGCTGCCCTTCTCGATCTTCAGCGGCGGCGTGATCAGCAGGCTGCCGGTGGGCGGCAGGCGGTCCAGGTTGCTCAGGCATTGCAGTCCCCAACGGCCGGCGCCGTGCATGTAGTAGTGGCAGGGGTAAGGCGGGCGCAGGTGGAAGCCCTGGCCGGCATCGGTGCCGATGGCCTCCGAGCCGAAGCCCAGCACGTCGCGCTGCTCGACCAGGAACTGCACCGCCTCGCTGCTGGGCCCCGGCGTGTGCTGGCCGGTTTCGTCGAAGTTCTGGTAGGCCTCGGGATCGGTGCGTTTCGACCAGTCGGTGCGCATCAGCAGCCAGCTTCCCGGCGCGATGCGGCCGTGCGCCGCTTCGAAGGCTTCGATGTCGGCCACGCTCAGCAGGTAGTCGGGGTCGGCGGCGGCCTGCTGGTGGCAGTCGATCACGCAGGCCGGCGCGACGAGGCGCTGCACCGGCAGCGTGTCGACCGTGCCGTGCGGCAGGTGGCGCCCCGAGATCCAATGCGCCGGCGCGTCGAAGTGGGTGCCGGTGTGCTCGCCGCAGGAGAAGTTGTTCCAGTACCAGCCGGGGCCGCGCTCGTCGTAGTGCGAGATCTCCTCGATGCGGAAGGGCCAGCACTGCCCCATCTCGGGCGGCAGCGCGATCTGCGGGAACTCGGGGCTCAGCGTCTGCGTCAGGTCCACCACCTCGATGCCGCCGCCCTGCAGCGCGGCGGCGAGTTGGGTCAACAGTTGAGCGTTGGGGGTCGTCATGGGGTTCATCCGCCCGCCGCCAGTTCGCGCTGCAGCACGCGCGGGTCGTCGCGCCAGCGCTCCAGCCATTCCTGCGCCACGTCGCCGGGGTAGACGTCCTCGACGCCGTCGCGCAAGGCCTGGACGATGGCCTTGGCCAGCGCCTCGGGCGCCAGCTTGGGCGGCGGCAGGTTCTGGTTCCAGTCGTCGTCGATCGGGCCCGGGAAGACGTTGACGACGCGGATGCCGGCCGGCTGCATCTCGGCGCGCAGGCATTGCGCCAGCGAATGCGCCGCCGCCTTGCTGGCGCTGAAGGTGCCGTGCGGCGGGAAGTTGGCCAGCGCGTAGATCGACAGCACGTTGACCCAGGCGGTGGCGTTCAGCACGCCGTCGGCCGCGCGGCCCTTCAGCGCCGGGCCGAAGGCCTGCGCCAGGCGCAGCGCGCCGAAGTAGTTGATCTCCATCTCGGCGCGCGCGGCATCGGTCCCGCGCCGCGCACCGATGCCGAAGCCGCGGTGCACCTCGGCGTTGTTGATCACGATGTCGACCTTGCCGCCGATTTCGCCGGCCAGCTCGGTCACGCTGCGCTCGTTGCTGAGGTCCAGCGGGACGAGCGTGACCTGCGGCAACGAAGCGATGTCGTCCAGCCCCGAGCCGTGGCGCTTCCAGGGCTCGGCATGGCCAACCCACACGAGGTCGGCGCCGGCCTTCACCAGCGCGCGCACGGCGGCCTGGCCCACGGCCGTCATGCCGTCGGTCACCAGCAGCTTGCGCATCCGGGGGTCGCAGCTCATCTCGCGCAGCATGGGGTCGTCGGCCATGTGGGGGGTCTCCTCGGGCGGAAAAGCGATCAGCACCGCGCGGCCGGCGCGGTCCAGCCGCGCGCCGACGCTCACGCGCGCGGGGGCGGCGGTGACATCGCCATGAAGGTGGGTGACGACGGTGGGCCCGGCATCGAGCTGCACCAGGCCCAGCCGCCAGGGCAGGCGTTCGCGGAAGAAGAGGTCGTTGCTGTGATGCAGCGTGGTCAGCGCCAGCAGCTCGCCGGCGCCCGACTGCGCGCGCCACTGCAGCCGCGGCGAAGTGCAATGGCCGCAGGCCTCGCGCGGCGGGTATTGCACGCGGCCGCAGTCGCGGCAGAGCTGCAGCTCGAAGCGGCCTTCGGCGGCGGCCGCCGTCAGGCTGAGCGCCACGCGGCCGCGCGCCCACGGCGGCACGTTCATCTGCCGCGTGCGCTGGACGGGATTCTTGCGCTTGGGGCGCATCAGCGGCATGGTCATGCGGGCTCTCCCAGGATCACCGCGCCGGTGCACAGGCAGCGGTCGTAGGTGACCATGCCATAGCCGCTGACCAGGCCGAGCCTGGGGTTCTTCACGGTGCGCTCGCCGGCGGCGCCGGTGATCTGCCGCAGCGCCTCGGTCAGCCCGAGGAAGCCGCCGGCGCAGCCGGCCTGGCCGGCCGACAACTGGCCGCCCGAGGTGTTGTGCGGGAAGTCGCCGTTCCACGCGGTGCTGCGGCCGCGCACGAAGGCGGGCGCCTCGTCGGCGCGGCAGAAGCCCAGGCCTTCGAACTGCATCAGCACGATCACCGGATAGTCGTCGTAGGTCTGCACGAAGCCGATGTCGGCGGGGCCGCAGCCGGCCATCGCATAGAGGTCGTCGCGGTCGACGTGCCAGCCGCCGCGCACCATCATCGGGTCGCTGCTGAAGGCGTTGTGGCGCTCGATGCTGGCGCGCAGCGCGGCAAACGGCAGGCCGAGGTCGCGCGCGCGCTGCTCGCTCATCACCAGGAAGGCCTCGGCGCCGGCGCAGGGCATCACGCAGTCGAACAAATGGATGGGCTCGGCGATCGGCCGCGCGGCGAGGTACTCGTCCAGCGTCAGCGGCTTGCTGAACACGCGCGAGCCGGCGGCCAGCGCGTTGGCGCGCTGGTCCACGCAGACGCGGCCGAAGTCGGCGCGCGTGGCGCCGCTGCGCGCCATGTAGGCCGCGGTGATGAAGGCGAACAGCGCGTTCGGCCCGCCCGAGCCGTAGGGGTAGGTGGCGTCGCGGCTGAAGTCGGAGAAGCCGCCGAGCATCAGGCGAAAGCTGTCGACGTGGTTGGTGTCGGCGGCGATGCAGGCCACCACGTCGGCGTCGCCCGCCTGCACCGCGCGCGCGGCGCGGCGCAGCGCCATCACGCCGCTGGCGCCGCCGTTGGGGATGTGGTCCAGCCAGCGCGGCGACAGCCCCAGGTGCTGGGTGACGCCGACCGCGGTGTCGGGCGCCAGCGAGAAGCAGCTGATCGTCAGGCCGTCGATCTGCTCCTTGGCCAGCCCGCTGGCATCGAGCAGCCGCTTCAGCGCCTGGCCGATGAACCAGTGCGCGCCGCGCGTGCTGTAGCGGACGTAGGGCACCGTCACGGGGACGGCGACCGCCACGCCTTCATAGCCGCGCCGGGTCATTCGCTCGCCCGCTTCTTCAAATGCCGCGTGTCGACGCAGGCCGCCGTGCCGGGGAGCTGCTGCGCCAAAGCCTTGAGTTCGCCGCGGGCGATCTTCTGCGAGGCGGTGAGCGGCAGCGCGTCGACGAAGGCGACATGACCCGGCGCCTTGTAGTACGCCAGCCGCTGCAGCGCGTGCTGCACGATGCGCTCGGCCAGCGCGGCGCGGTCGGCCTCGGGCACGGCCGCGTGGGTGACCACGCAGGCCAGCACCTCGTCGCCGCGCAGCGCATCGGGCGCGGCGGCCACGGCGCTGGCCTTCAGCTCGGGCATCTGGTTGAGCACGCCTTCGACCTCCACCGCCGAGATGTTCTCGCCGCTGCGGCGGATGACGTTCTTGCGGCGGTCGATGAAGTGCAGCTGGCCCGAAGCGTCGCGCCGCACGATGTCGCCGGTGTGGAACCAGCCCTGGTCCCAGGCCTCGGCGGTGGCGGCCTCGTCCTTCAGGTAGCCGGCGAAGAATCCATAACGCGGATCGTCGCCGGCATGGCGCACCCACAGCTCGCCGGGCTGGTCGGCCGCGGCATCGTTGCCGTCGTCGGCGACCACGCGCACCTGCACGTCGGCGCCTTCGCGGCCGAAACAGTTGCTGCCGACCTGGCGCGGCTCGGCATTGGCCATCACCACCGCGCCGGCGCCGGTCTCGGTCATCGCCCAGGCTTCCAGCAGCGGAAAGCCGAAGCGCTGCTCGAACGGCGCGTGCAACGCGCGATCGACGCCGGCGCCGAAGCCGAAGCGCACAGCGTGCGCGCGGTCGTCGGGCGACGGCGGCGCCTTCATCAGCATCGCCGGCATCACGCCCAGGTAGTGCACGACGGTGGCGCGCGATTCGCGCACGCTGGCCCACCAGGTGGCGGGGTGAAAGCGGTCCAGCACGACCAGGCAGCCGCCGGTCAGCACCATCGCCAGCGCCGAGTAGGCCATCGCGTTCATGTGCACCAGCGGCAGCGGCGTCAGCATGCGCTCGGCGCCGTCGCGCAGCGCCGCCAAACCGCCGACCTGCGCGTACCAGCGGCCGCTGTGCAGGTAGTAGCGATTGGGCAGCATGCAGCCCTTTGGGCGGCCGGTGGTGCCGCTGGTGTAGAGCAGCGCGCATTCGCTTGGCTCGCCGATGGCTCGATCGGCGCGCGGCGCGGCGAAGGGCGCCGGCGGCGGCGCGTCGCCATCGGCCATCAACGCCAAGGGCCGGCCCGCGGCCCGCGCCGCGGCGCGCAAGGCGGCATGGCGCTGCGGCAGCGCGACGGCCAACGCGATATCGCTGTGGCCGACCAGGTATTCCAGCTCGGCGCTGCGCAGCTCGGCGTTGATGGGCACGACCGAGACGCCCAGGCCGTTGAGCGCGAACCAGTGCCAGAAGAAGGCCGGCCGGTTCTCCAGCAGCAGGCCCACGCGGTGGCCGTGGCCGTAGCCGGCGGCCGCGTAGCCGGCGCGCAAGGCTTCGATGCCGGCCAAGGCTTCGCCGTAGGTCCACTCGCCGGCCTGCAAGCCGTAGGCGGCCGCGGTTTCGGCCAGCAGCGCCACGCAAGGCCGCTGCGGCCAGCGCTGCGCCGCGGCCGCGAAGGCCTGGGCGACGGTGGGCGGCAGGGGCTGCAGCATCACATGAAGAGTTGCAGGTTGCCGAAGGCCGCGTCGCAGTTGACGAGGTCCACGCGCTTGAGCTGGATGCGCAGGCCCTCGGGCGTGCTTTTCAGCGTGTGCGTGGCCCAGCCGGCGTGCAGTTGCTGCTCGTCCTGCCGCGCCTCCACGTAATGAAAGGCGGTGCGCGTGACGTAGAGGCCGGCGGCCTCGTCGCGCGACTCGACGCTGGGCGCCTGCAGCAGGTGGTGGCAGCGGCTGATCGGCTGCTGCGAGAAGGTGCGCGCGCCGTGCAGCCGTTCGATGCGCACTTGCAGCAGCAGCTTGTCCTCGTACATCAGCGAGCAGACGAGCCGCGGGTCGGTCTGGCCGTGCTGCAGCGGCATCCAGTAGTGGCCGTCGTCGGTGAAGAGGGCCAGCCAGTCGTCGAAGCGCAGATCGTCGAGCAGCCGCGCCTCGCGCAGCACGAAGCCGGCCAGATCGTGGTCGCTGGGCAAGGTGACGTTCATGCCGCCACCCCCTGCTTCATCGACGCCGTGATGTGGCGCACCCACGAGCGCATCTGGTTGCGCATCTGCCATTCGTTGGTGCCGTTGGTCACCACGCCTTCGGGGCGCGGCAGGCGGTCGTGCTCGGCGGGGTCGTACAGGCGCGCCACGTTGATCCAGTCGGTGCCGCGCGACAGCAGGCCGGCTTGCGCACGCTCGTACATCTCCAGGTCGTCGTGGCCCACCACCGAGGTGGGGGCGTTGATCAGCCGGTTGTACATCAGCGTGCGTTCCAGCAGCAGGTCGGGCGCGCCGACCAGGCGGAAGGTCCAGCTCTCGACCAGCGTGCGGTCGGCGGCGATGGGCTTGAACAAGCGCAGCGTCTGGATCGGCCCCTTGACCATGATGTTGGGCCAGTAGACGGTGTTGTGCCGCACCTCGCCTAGGATCTGCTTCGCCCGCGCCTCGCCGTAGGCAGCGACCATCTGCTCCCAGTAGCCCGGCACCGGCGAATACGCGGCGTGGATCGAGTCGGCCACGCCGGTGTGGCCGTGGCCGTGGTCCCAGACGCGGATGCCCATCTTCTCGAAGAACTCGTAGGGGCTGACGAAGGGCGCGAACAGCTCCACCGCCATCGGCTTGGGCGTGCCTTCGGGCGCGGCCTTCCACACGCGCACGGCGGTGCCGGCCGACGACTCGTGCGCCACCATCGGGTGGCAGGTGTCGGTCTGGTTGTCGACCAGCATCTTCCAGTTGCAGCGGTGCATATAGCGCAGCACGCCGCCGGCCACCTGCAGCCTGCCTTCGGGCGAGCGGTCGACCATGTTGTCCAGCGTCGACAGCGACTGGCCGAAATACTCGTCGAAGCCGACGCCCTGCGGCGCCAGGCGGCAGAACACGAAGTCGCGGTAGACCTGCGACGTGGCCGCGGGCATGCCGCGGCTGGCCTCGCACAACTCGAAGCCGGTGTTCTCGTAGCCCTGGCGCAATGGCGTGCTCTGCAACGCGCCGTCGAGCTTGTAGGTCCAGGCGTGGTACGGGCAGCGGAAGAAGCGCCCCGCGTGGCCCGCGCCTTCGCTGACCAGCTTGACGCCCTTGTGCAGGCAGCGGTTGTGCAGCACCTTCACGCTGCCGTCGGGCAGCCGCACCATCAGCACCGGCTGGTCGCCCACCGTGGTGGCGTAGTAGTCGCCGGGGTTGGGAATCTGGCTGGCGTGGCCGACGTAGACCCAGGTGTTGGCGAACAGGTGCTGCATCTCCAGCGCGAACAGCTCGGGGCTGGTGTAGCAGTCCTTGTGCACCTCGGTGTCGCGCACCAGCGCGGCGATGGCTTCGGGGTTGTCGCGGTACATTCAGCCTCCTCGTTAGCGCGTAGCGGATCAGGCAAGATTCAGGCGCTGCAGCGCCGCGGTGAGCGCGTGGCCCTGCTCGTCGGCCAGCGCGGCGGCGCGCAGCTCGGCCAGCGTGGCGGCCGGCAGCGGCTGGCGGCGCCAGGCGCGGCGCAGGCGATCGAAACTGGCCAGGCCGCGCTCGTGCGTGTCGCCGTAGCCTTTGACGAGGCGCTGGCAGCGCACGATCTCGACGGCCAGCGCCGCGTCGCCGCGCTGCAGCGCGGCGCGCACCTCGGCCAGCCAGGCCTCGATGCGCTGCTGCTCCACTTCGTAGCGCAGCATGCCGCGCCGCCAGCGGCGCAGGCCGGCCAGCGTCCACAGCAGCACGAAGCCGCCGAGCGAAGTGGTGCCGACCACGCGGCCGCGGTTGGCGATCCGCTCCACCCAGCGGCGCGGCGCGCCGGAGCGCAAGAGCCAACGTCCGACGCCAGCCGGCAGCGTGTCGGCAATCTCCTGCAGCCGCGGGTGCATGAACTCGCTGAAGGCCAGCACCTGGCCGGGCTCGGCGCGCACTTCGGCGGCCACGCGGGCGAAGCGGGTGTCGCGGGTCTTCAGGTCGGCGACGCGCACCGTGTCTTCGTAGCTCATCCACAGCGCGAGGTGGCGGGCCAGCTCAGCGGCCAGCGAGCTAACCTCGTTGTTGGACTGCACCTCGGCCAGCGTGGCCTGCAGACGGTCCAGGTACAGCGCGGCGTAGGCCGGGTCCTGCCAATCGACCAGCCGGCGCAGGCCTTCGACGACCAGCGGCAGCGCGGCGCCGCCGTGCTCGCGCGCGGCGCGGTCGAGCAGCGCCTGCACCTCGGGATCGCCAGCGCGCGGCAGCGTGAAAGGCGCCGGCGGCGGACTGTCAGCCGGCGGCTGCTGCGCCTGCCGATACGCCGCATCGAAAGCCGCCAGGCTGGACTTGACGCCGATGCCGCCGCGCTCGATGGTGGCCGCGAACTGCGCGCGCTCGAACGGCAGCGCGCCGGTGGCCGCCAGCGCGCCGAACAGCACGGCGCTGATCACGCTGCCCTGCACTTCCGCCAACGCCGCCATGTCGAAGCCGACGAAGCGCTTGGCCGCCTGCCGCGCCTGGGCCAGCAGCGCTTGCGCGTCGGCGCGGCCGTCGCCCAGCGCGGTCTTCTCGGCGATGGCATACACGCGGTGCGTGCTGGCCACCAGCGTCGTGCGGTCGGCGGTCACCAGCCCGCGCTGCACGGCGCGCGCGGCTTCCATCAGTTCGGAGGCCAGCACGAGGTCGACGTCGCCGGGCAGCGGCATCAGCGCCAGCACCGGCCGCGCGCCGGCGGCCTGCGCGGCGGCGCGCGGGAACAGCTCCACGTAGTAGATGGTGGCGCCGGTGCGCTGCGCGACGCCGGGCACCGAGGTGGTCTGCGCGATGTAGCCGTTATGCTCGCCGAGGTCGACCAGCCAGTCGGCCAGCACGCCGCCGCCCTCGCCGCCCATCGCGAGGACGGCGATCGTGATCGGGCGCGTGGCTTCGGTCATGCCCTCACCCCAACCCTCTCCCGCGCGGCGGGAGAGGGAGTCGAAGGCGGCGTGCGGGGCGGGCTCATCGCGTCAGAACGCCCAGCGCGCGCGGCGCGCCGCCGAGCGCGCCTGCAGCCAGCCGATGACGGCGCGCGACCAGCGCGCCTTGAAGCGGTCCCAGCCGCTGGGGTTGCTGACGATCTGCGCGCGGTAGAACGACGGGCACAGCACGGCGGCGTGCGCCAGCTCGCCGCACAGGCCGCAGCCGACGCAGGAATCGGCCACCGCCGTCACCGGGTCAGTGCGCAGCGGGTCGGGGTTGGGCTTGATGGTGAGCGATGGGCAGCCCGAGAGCCGGATGCACGAGTGGTCGCCGGTGCAGGTGTCGGGGTCGACGCCGAAGCGCTCGCGCACCACGCGCTCGCCGGCTGCAACGGCCTGGCGGGCCAGCGGCTTTTCGCGCCGCTGGCGGTTGAGCATGCATTCGCTTTGCGCGACGATGACCTTGGGCCCGCGCTCCTTCGTCGTCAGCGCGTGCTTCAGCGCCGCCTTCATCTGCGCCAGGTCGTAGGTGCGCGTCACCGTTTGCACCTGGCGCACGCCGACGCCGCGCACCGCGTCTTCGATCGCGTGGCCGGTGCTGCGCGTCGGGTTGGCGGCCTTGCTCGACAGCACGTCCTGGCCGCCGGTGGCCGAGGTGTAGCTGTTGTCGATGATCACCGTCAGGTTGTCCGACCGATTGAACACCGCGTTGGCGATGCCGCTGGTGAGCCCGTTGTGCCAGAAGCCGCCGTCGCCCATCACGCTGATGGCGCGCTTGGCGGCGCCGCGGTCGCTCAACGCCGCGGCGCCGGCCGCGCCCAGGCCGTAGCCCATGGTGGTGTTGCCGATGTTGAACGGCGGCAGGATCGAGAACAGGTGGCAGCCGATGTCGGCCGAGACGTGGTGCGGGCCCAGCTCGCGCTCGACCAGCTTCATCGCAGTGAAGATTGGGCGCTCGGGGCAGCCGGTGCAGAAGCCCGGCGGCCGCGCGTGCACCTGCGCGGCGGGTGCCGGCGCCGCCGGCGCGGCGGGCAGCGGCACGACCGCCGCGGCTCCAGCCGTCGCCTCGACGGCGCCGTAGCGCTGCAGAAAGCGGCGCACGCCGGCCAGCAGCTCGGCCGCGGTGTACTCGCCGGCGACGGGCAGCACGTCCTTGCCGTGCAGCGCGGTGGCGCTGCCGGCGCCGCGCAGGATGGCGGCCACGTTCTGCTCGATGAAGTTGGGCTGCCCCTCCTCCACCATCAGCACCGCGCGTTTACCTTGGCAGAAGCGCAGCACCTCGGCGTCGACCACCGGGTAGGCGACGTTCATCACGTACACCGGCAAGCGGCTGCGGCCGAAGGCGTCGGCGAAGCCCAAGCGCTCCAGCACGCGCGCCAGCGAGTTGAACTGTCCGCCCTGGACGATGAGGCCGAGGTCGCCCGCGCCCTGCCCGTCGTCGCCGCCGATGATTTCGTTGAGGCCGTGCTCCGTCACGTAGCGCACCGCGGCCGGCCAGCGCTGCTGCAGCTTCTCCTGCTCGTGCAAAAAGCTCGCCGGCGGCAGCACGATGCGGCTGGTGTCGCGCTGCGGCTGCTCCATCGCCTGGCGCAGCGTGAAGCTCGGGCGCAGATTGGGCGCGGTGGTGAACTCGCCGTGCACGTGGCAGGTGCGGATGCGCAGCATCAGCATCACCGGCGTGCGGCTGGCCTCGCTCAAAGCGAAGCCGTGCTTCACGGCGGCCACGATGTCGGGCAGGTTGGGCTTGGGGTCGAGCAGCCAGATCTGCGACTTCATCGCGAAGGCGTGGCTGCGCTCCTGCATGATGCTGGAGCCTTCGCCGTAGTCTTCGCCGACGATGACCAGCGCGCCGCCGGTCACGCCGCCGCTGGCCAGGTTGGCCAGCGCGTCGCTGGCGACGTTGGTGCCCACCGTGCTCTTGAAGGTGGCGGCGCCGCGCAGCGGGTAGTTGACGCTGGCGGCCAGCGTGGCGGCGGCCGTGGCCTCGCTGGCGCTGTGCTCGAAGTGGATGCCGTGCTCGGCCAGGATGTCCTGCGCGTCGGCCAGCACGTCCATCAGGTGCGAGATCGGCGCGCCCTGGTAACCGGCGACGTAGGCCACGCCCGATTCCAGCAGCGCCTTGGTGACGGCCAGGATGCCCTCGCCGCGGAAGATGCTGCCCGGCGGCAGGCGCAGCTTCTCGACCTCTTGCTTGAACGAACGTTCGGCCATCCCGGGCTGGCTTTCAGGGTTACTGCGGAAGGCTTCGCGGCCTCGTCGGCGTAGATTCAACTCCATGCATTTGCATTGGTCAAGAGGAAAAGCAATGAGTCGCCGCGCCCGTTTCGTCGACGGCTACCTGGCCGCGCTGCTGGCCCAGGCCAGCCACCGCATCTCGGCCGAGTTCCACCGGGTGGCGCGCGCCGCCGGCGTGCCGGTGGCCGAGTGGCGCATCCTGGCCTCGCTGGCCGGCGGCGAGGCGCTGCCGGTGGGCCGGCTGGCGCAGATCGTGATCGCCCCGCAGCCCACCGTCACGCGCCAGCTCGACCGCATGGCCGCCAAGGGCCTGGTCGAGCGCGTCGCGCACGAAAGCGACCGCCGCCTGGCGCTGGTGCGCATCACGGCCCAGGGCGAGGCGCTGGCCGACAGCCTGGTGCGCCAGGCCCGCGCGCACGAAAAGCGCGTGCTGGCGCCCTTCGGCCCGGAGCGCGCCGCGGCGCTCAAGCAGATGCTGGCGGAGTTGATCGAGGCGCCGTAGCGCCCGGCCGCTCCCACGTCGCCGGCGTGACGCCGCGCTCGCGCAGCTTGTACTTCTGCACCTTGCCGTTCTCGGTGCGCGGCAGTTCGCTCATCAGCTCGACGTAGCGCGGGATGGCGTGGCGCGGCAGGCGGCTCGCGCAGAACGCAACCAGTTCGGCCGGGTCCGGCGACGCGCCGTCGCGCGGCACGACGGCGGCCATCACCTCGTCTTCGGCCAGGTCCGACGGCACCGGGTAGACCGCGACGCCGGCCACCGCGGGGTGGCTTTGCAGCACCTGCTCGACCTCGAACGACGAGATGTTCTCGCCGCGGCGGCGGATCGCGTCCTTGATGCGGTCGACGAAGCGAAAGGCGCCGTCGGCGTCCTGCACCACGCGGTCGCCGGTGTGGAACCACAGGTTGCGCCAGGCCTGCACGGTCTGCTCGGGGCGGCCCCAGTAGCCGGCGGCGAAGCTGAAGGGCTCGGCCGCGCGCAGCAGCAGTTCGCCGGCCTCGCCGCGCGGGCATTCGGCGTCCCACGCGTCGGCCACGCGCGCCTCGAAGCCCGGGCGCAGCCAGCCCATCACGCCGCGGCGCGGTGAATCGGGCGCGGTGGCAATCACGAAGTTGGTTTCGGTCGAACCGTAGCCTTCCAGCAGGCGCACGCCGCTGCGCTGCTGGAAGGCCTCGCCGGCGGCCGCCGGCACGCCGGGGCCGAGGCCGATGCGCACGCGGTGCGCGCGCTCCGCCGCGCCGGCCGGCTGCGCCAGCAGGATGGGCACCATCGCGCCCAGCAGGTAGATCACCGTGGCGCCGGCCGCCGCCATCGCCGGCCAGAAGCCCGAGGCCGAGAAGCGCGGCTCGACGACGACGCTGGCGCCGGTCACCAGCGCCTGCGCGAAGGTGTTGAGCGCGTTGATGTGGAACAGCGGCAGCGTGGTGCACAGCACGTCGTCCGCGCCGACGCCCAGCACCGCCGCGCTGTGCCGGCCCCAGGCCTCGTACTGCGCCTGCGGGCACAACACGCCCTTGGCCGGGCCGGTGGTGCCCGAGGTGTAGAGGATCGCGAAAGGGTCGGCCGGCGAGACGGCGGCCGGCGCGATGGGTTCGCCGGCCGCGGGCCAGGGCTGCAGCGGCGGGCTCGGCACCGGCGGCGCCGCGGGCAGTTTGTCCAGCACCCAGATCGTCTGCAGCGTCTGCAGCGCGCTGCGCCGCAGGTCGGCCAGCGCCAGACGTTCCACGTAAGCCGCTTCGATGATCAGCAGTTTCGCGCCGCTGTCGGCGAGGTAGTAGCCGATCTGCGGCCCCATCGCCGCGGTGTTGATCGGCACCGCGGCGGCGCCCAGCCAGCCGCAGGCGAGCACGGCTTCCAGCGTCTCGATGCGGTTGCCCGCCATCAGCGCGACGCGGTCGCCGGTGCCGATGCCGGCCGCGCGCAGCGCCGCGGCGCGGCGGGCCACGGCAACGGGGGCTTGCGCGTGCGTCCACTGCCCGCCCGGCGCGCGCAGCAGCGGCCGGTCGCCGAAGCGCAGCGCCGCGCGCTGCAGCAGCGCCGGCAGCGTGCGCTCGGCCAGCGGCGGCGCGTCAGTCGCCATGAACATCGCCGCCCAGATAGGTGGCCTGTACGCGCGGATCGTCGGCCAGCACGCGCGAGTCGCCTTCGAGCGCGATCTCGCCCGTCTCCAGCACGTAGCCGCGATCGGAGCTTTCCAGCGCCGCGCGCGCGTTTTGCTCGACCAGCAGGATGGACACGCCGTCGTCGCGCAGCGCGCGCACGATGGCCAGGATCTCGACGACGATCAGCGGCGCCAGGCCGAGGCTGGGTTCGTCGAGCATCAGCAGCCGCGGCCCCGACATCAGCGCGCGGCCCAGCGCCAGCATCTGGCGCTCGCCGCCGGACAAGGTGTTGGCGCGCTGGCGGCGGCGCTCGGCCAGCCGCGGGAAGCGCTGGCACACCTGGTCCAGCCGCTGCTTCAGCGTGGCGGCCGACAGGCGCCGCGCGTAGGCGCCGAGCAGCAGGTTGTCCAGCACGCTCAGCTCGCCGAACAGCTCGCGCTTCTCGGGCACCAGGCACAGGCCGCGCTCGACGCGCGACTCGACGTCCAGCGCGCGCAGGTCGTCGCCGTCGAAGCGCAGCGTGCCGGCGGCGGCCGGCAGCAGGCCCATCAGCGCGCCCAGCAGCGTGGTCTTGCCGGCGCCGTTGGGGCCGATGACGGAGACGATCTCGCCGGCCTTCAGGTGCAGCGAGACGCCGCGCACCGCCTCCACGCGACCGTAGGCGACGTGCAGGTCGCTAACGGCCAACATCATCGTCATCGGCGCGCCCCCGCCGCGGCCGGCGCGCCCAGGTAGGCGGCCTGCACCTGCGGGTCGGCGCGCACCGCGGCCGGCGCGCCTTCGCTCAGCTTGCGGCCGAAGGACATGACGACCAGGCGGTCGACCAGCTTCATCACGAAGTCCATGTCGTGCTCGACGATCAGGATGGTCACGCCTTCGCCGCGCAGCCGGCGCAGCAACTCGGCCAGCGCCTGCTTCTCGGGCAGGCGCAGCCCGGCGGCCGGCTCGTCCAGCACCAGCAGCACGGGGTCGGCGGCCAGCGCGCGGGCGATCTCCAGCACGCGCTGCGTGCCCAGCGGTAGGCTGCCGGCCAATTCGTGCTCGCGCCCCGCGAGGCCGATGCGCGCCAGCTGGCGCCGCGCCTCGGCCATGATCTGCGCCTCGCTGCCGCGGTCCAGCCGCAGCCCGGCGGCCAGCAGGCCGCCGCGCGCGCGGGCATGCGCGCCCAGCGCCACGTTGTCCAGCAGGCTCATGCGCGGGCGCAGCTTCACGTGCTGGAAGGTGCGCGCCATGCCCAGCCGCGCAATGCGCTGCTGCGGCCAGCGGCTGACGTCGCGGCCCAGGAACTCGACCTTGCCGCGCGTCATCGGCAGCGTGCCGGTGACGAGGTTGAACATGGTCGACTTGCCGGCGCCGTTGGGGCCGATGAGGCCGACGATCTCGCCGCCGGCGACCTCGAAGCTGACGTCGTCCACCGCCGTCAGCCCGCCGAAGCGCTTGACCGCGCCTTGCACGCGCAGCACCGTCTGGCCGGCGGCGGGCAGCGCGCGGCGCGGCAGCGGCGGCGTGTCGGCCGCGGCGGCAGCGGCGGCCGCGTTGGTTGCAGCGGCCGCGTCGGCCGCCGCTGATGGCCCGCGCCAGCGCCGCCACCCACGTTCGACGTAGGCCATCAAGCCGCCGCGCGCGCGGTGCAGCAGCAGGATGAACAGCAGCGCGAAAGCGATGCCCTCGACCTGGCCGCCGCGCGTGGTGACGAGCGGCAGCACATCCTGCAGCGCGTTCTTCATCAGCAGCACCAGGGCCGCGCCGGCCACTGCGCCCGTCAACTGCCCAAGGCCGCCGGCCACCGCCATCAGCAGGTATTCGATGCTGGCGCGCAGGTCGAAAGGCGACGGGCTGACGAAGCGGTTGGCATGCGCGTACAGCCAGCCCGCCAGCCCGGCCAGCAGGGCGGCCAGCACGAACAGCGACAGCCGCACGCGGAAGGCATCGGCGCCGACGCTGGCCAGCAGCGTGGCGCCGCCGCGCAGGCTGCGGATGGCGCGCCCCGGGCGCGAGCGCAGCAGGTTGTGGCAGAACAGCAGCGCCAGCGCCACCAGCGCCCAGATCAGGGCGTACAGGGCGCGCGCGTCGGCCAGCGACCAGGGCCCGATGCGCAGCGGCGGCACGCCCGACAGGCCGGTGTGGCGGCCCAGCCCGTCGATGTTGCCGAACAGGATGGCGATCGACAGCCCCCAGGCGATGGTCGACAGCGGCAGGTAGTGGCCGCCCAGGCGCAGCGTGAGCGCGCCGATGGCCAACGACGACAGCCCGCACAGCGCCAGCGCGAACAGCAGGCCCCACCAGGGCGAGGCGCCTTGCGCCGTGGTCAGCCAGGCGGTGGCGTAGGCGGCGATGCCGACGAAGGCCGCCTGCCCGAACGAGGTGGCGCCGCCGATGCCCGTCAACAGCACCAGTCCCAGCGCCACCAGCGCGGCGATGCCGATGTCGTTGAGCAGCGAGACCGCGAAGTTGCCCAGCAGCCACGGCGCGGCGGCCAGCGCCGCCACGCAGGCAACGACGGCCCAACGACTCATGCCGGCCCTCCAGGCGACCCAAGCGCCCCGCCGCAGGCATGAACCAGGCAGCGCCAAGCGACCGCCGCGGAACCGGCTCCGCCGGGCCGCTGGCGGTGCCCCCTGGGGGGAGGCGCCGAAGGCGCTGCGGGGGGGATCATGAATCCAGTTCCTCGGCGTCGTCCTCGTCGTGATGGGCGAGGAACGATCGCAGCAGCAGCACCGGGATCAGCAGGCTGAAGACGATGGCGTCTTTCAGCGCGCCGCTGAAGAACGACGCGAAGCTCTCGAACACGCCGACCGCCAGCGCGCCGATGGCGGTGAGCGGGTAGCTGACGAGGCCGCCGATGATCGCCGCGACGAAGGCCTTCAAGCCGATGATGAAGCCCGAGTCGTAGTACATCGTGGTCACCGGCGCCACCAGCACGCCGATCAGCCCGGCCAGCAGCGAGGCCGCGGCATAGGCCATGGCCGCGGTGCGTGCCGGGCGGATGCCGACCAGCCGCGCGCCGACGCGGTTCACCGCGGTCGCGCGCAAGGCCTTGCCGGCCACCGTGCGCTCGAACAGCAAAAAGAACAGCGCGCTCAGCACGACGGCGGCGCCGACCATCAGCATGACTTGCGCGCTGAGCGGAAAGCCGCCCGGCAGCGTGAGGCTGCCGTCGGCCAGCGGCTTGGTGCGCGTGCCTTCGGGCCCGAAGAACAGCAACCCCAGCCCCGACAGCAGGAAGTGCAGCGCCAGCGACACCAGCAGCAGCACCAGCGTGGAGGCATCGGCGATCGGCTGCAGCGCCAGCCGCGCCACCAGCGGCACGATGGGCGTGACCAGCACCACCGCCAGCAGCACCTGCACGATGGCCGGCAGCGCGCGCCCGGCCAGCGCCCACGCGGCGAGACAAGGCAGCGCCGGCAGCAGGCCCCACCAGAAGAACGCGCGCGGCAGCCTGGCCCATTCGCCGCGGCGCGCCAGCGCGACGACTTCGGCCAGCAGCGCCAGCGCCGCCAGCGTCAGCACCAGGCCGATGGTGGCCGGGCGCTGGCCGCCTTCCAGCGCCGCCAGGCTGAGCGCGGCGAACGCCGCCACGTCGCCGAAAGGCACGAAAACGACGCGCGTGACCGAGAAGATCAACACCAGCCCGAGGCCGGCCAGCAGGTAGACGGCGCCGGTGGCCAGCCCGTCGACGCCCAGGATGAGGGCGATGTCCCAGCTCATCGCCCGCGCCGGCGTTCGATCAGGGCACCAGCTTCCACTGGCCCTTGTCGAGCTTGACGATCACGCGCGAGCGCTCGTCCGACCCGTAGCGGTCGCTGGGCTTGAAGTTGTAGACGCCGTGGGTGCCGACCAGCTCCTTGGTGCTGACGATGGCGTCGCGCAGTGCCACGCGGAACTGCGGCGTGCCCGGCTGCGCCTTGGCCGCCAGCGCGCGCGCCGCCGCGTCGGCGAACAGCAGCCAGGCATCGAACGAGTAGGCCGAGAAGGCGTCCACCGGCACCGCGCCATGCGCCTTTTGATACGCGGCGCGGAAGTCCAGCGCCACCTTGCGCACCGGGTTGTCGGCGGGCAACTGCTCGGCCACGATCACCGGCCCGGTGGGCGCCAGCAGGCCGTCGACCGCGTTGCCGCCGACGCGCACGAAGTCGGGGTTGATCAGCGCGTGCGTGCCGTAGATCAGGCCCTTGTAGCCGCGCTCGGCCAGCGCCAGGTAAGGCAGCGCGCCGGGCGTACCCGAGGTGCCGGTGATCACCGCGTCGGGCCGCGCGGCCACGATCTTCAGCACCTGGCCGGTGACCGACGTATCGGCGCGCGCATAGCGCTCGTTGGTCAGTACCTTGATGCCGTTGGCTTCGGCGGCCTTGGTCAGCGAGTCGTAGACGAGGTCGCCCCAGGCGTCGGAGAAGCCGATGTAGCCCACCGTCTTGACGCCCGAGCGCTTCATGCGCTCGACCACCGCGCCGATCATCAGCGGCGCCGGCTGCGGCAGCGTGACCATCCAGGCGCCGTCGTCGCCCGGCAGGTTGGCGTTGGCAATCGAGATCAGCGGCGTCTTGGTCTCGCGCGCCACGGCGGCGATGGCCAAGGCGCCGGGCGAGCCGGCGGTGCCGATGATGACGTCGACCTTGTCCTCGTCGATCAGCTTGCGCGCGTTGCGCGCCGCGGTGGAGGGGTCGGACGCATCGTCGAGCTGGATCAGCTGCACCTTGTGGCCGGCCACCTCGGGCTTGTAGACCGCCGCCGCCTGGATGCCCTTGGCGTAGGGCAGGCCCAGCGACGACACCGGCCCCGACAGCGAGGTGATGAAACCGACCTTCAGGTCGGCGGCCAGGGTGGCGGCGCTGCTGCCTGCCAGCGCCAGGGCCGCGGCGGCCAGGCGGAGACTCGTCTTCATGGATGCTGCCTTTCGAATGGAAGCTCGCGTGGCGCGGGCCGTCAATACATTACTTTTCAATATTTCCAATGTCAATTAGTTGTTCGCCCGGCCGCTGCTGGCCGCTCCGGTTCGCTCTGGCTGTCGATCAGTCGTCGCAGCGTCTGCTTGAGCTGCCGCGCCGCATCGGGACCGAAGGGCTGCAGCACCGCCTGCTCGTGCTGCTTGGCCAGCGTCATCAGCCGCGCCACGGTGCGCCGGCCCTGCGGCGTGATGCGCACCAGCGTGACGCGGCGGTCGCCGTCGTGCGCCAGGCGCTGCACCTGGCCGCGTGCCTGCATGCGGTCGAGCAGCCGCGTCGCGGTCGGGCCCTTGGTCAGCGACAGCTGCGCCAGGCGGCCGGTGCTCATGGTGCCGTTGTCGGCCAGCGAGGCCAGCACGCGCCATTCGGCGACCGACAGCCCGTGCGCCAGCACCACGCGGTGGAAGGCCGACGACACCAGGTGGCTGGCCTGGCCCAGCAGCGCGGGCAGGTAGTCTTCGACGAAGGCGGTGGTGTCGGTGGCTTCGTTCGCGTCGTTGGCGTTGGCGGCAGCGGCAGCGGCCCTGGCGGCCTTCATGCCGGGACGACGGCGCTGACCTCGATCTCGACCTTGGCGCGGTCTTCGATCAGCGCGGCCACCTGCACCGCGGTCATCGCGATGTCGTAGTGGCCGATCAGCTCGCGAAAGGCCTGGCCGATGGCCGGCAGCGCGGCCAGGTATTCGCGCTTGTCGGTGACGTACCAGGTCATGCGCGCGATGTGGCGCGGCTCGGCGCCGCCGGCCTTCAGCACGGCGACCACGTTGGCCAGCGCCTGGCGTGCCTGGCCGGCGAAGTCGTCGGTCTGGAAGCGCTCCTGCGCGTCCCAGCCGATCATGCCGGCCACGAAGACGTGGCGGCCTTGCGCGGCCACGCCGTTGGCGTAGCCCTTGGGGCGGCGCCAGCCTTCGGGAAGCAGGGTCTGCATGGAGGCGGTCTCCTCGGTTCCGGGATTAGGCACCGCGCGGCGCTGCGTCGCGCAGCAGCTCGCGGGCGATGATCAACTGCTGCACCTCGGTGGCGCCTTCGTAGATGCGCAAGGCGCGGATCTCGCGGTACAGCCGCTCCACCGGCTGCTCGCTGACGACGCCCAGCCCGCCCCACAACTGCACCGCGGCGTCGATGACCTGCTGCGCGCCTTCGGTGGCCACCAGCTTGGCCATCGCCGCTTCGCGCGTGACGTTGCCGCCGCGGTCGCGCTGCCAGGCGGCACGGTAGGTCAGCAGCGCGGCGCTGTCGATGGTGGTGGCCATCTGCGCCAGCTTGGCCTGCGTGAGCTGGAAGTCGGCCAGCACGCCGTTGAACATGCGCCGCGTGGTGGCGCGCCGCAGGCCTTCGTCCAGCGCGCGGCGCGCAAAGCCCAGCGCCGCCGCGGCCACCGAGGTGCGGAACACGTCGAGCGTGCGCATCGCGATCTTGAAGCCTTCGCCGGCGGCGCCGATGCGTTGCCCGACCGGGATGCGGCAGTTGCCGAAGCGCAGCTGGGCCAGCGGGTGCGGCGCGATGACATCGATGCGCTGGGCGATCTCGAAGCCCGGCGTGCCGGCGTCGACGATGAAGGCCGAGACGCCGCGCGCGCCCGGTGCTTCGCCGCTGCGCGCGAACACCACGTAGAAGTCGGCGATGCCGCCGTTGGAGATCCAGGTCTTCTCGCCGTTCAGCACATAGTGATCGCCCTCGGCGCGTGCCGCGCAAGCCATCGCGGCGACATCGGAACCGGCATCGGGCTCGGACAGCGCGAAGGCCGCGATCGCCTCGCCGCGCGCCACGCGCGGCAGGTAGGCGGCCTTCTGCTCGTCGCTGCCGGCCAGGCTGATGGCGCCCGAGCCCAGGCCTTGCATCGCGAAGGCGAAGTCGGCCAGGCCCGAGCGGCGGGCCAGCGTCTCGCGCAGCAGGCAGATGGCGCGCGTGTCGATGGCCTCGGCCGCGCCGCCCCAGGCCGTGCCGCCCACCGCGTGGCGCAGCCAGCCGCCGGCGCCCAACTGGCGCACCAGCGCGCGGCATTCGGCGTCGACGTCGGCGCCGTGCGCGTCGCCGATCTGCGCGTCGGCCCAGGCCTGCAGCTCGGCCGCCAGCGCGCGGTGGCGGTCGTCGAAGAAGGGCCAGTCGAGGTGGCTCATCTCAATTGCCTTCGAACACCGGCTTGCGCTTGGCGACGAAGGCGTGGTAGGCGCGCTTGAAGTCCTCGGTCAGCATGCAGATCGCCTGCGCCTGCGCTTCGGCCTCGATCGCCTGCTCGATCGTCATCGCCCACTCCTGGTGCAGCATGGTCTTGGTGATGCCGTTGGCAAAGCTGGGGCCGGCGACGAGATCGGCGGCCAGCGCCTGCGCCTGCGCCAGCAAGTCTTCCGGCGCCACCAGGCGGTTGAACCAGCCCCAGCGCTCGCCTTCCTCGCCGCCCAGCGCGCGGCCGGTGTACAGCAACTCGCCGGCGCGGCCCTGGCCCACGATGCGCGGCAGCAGCGCGCAGGCGCCCATGTCGCAGCCGGCGAGGCCGACGCGGTTGAACAGGAAGGCGGTCTTGCTGCGCGCCGTGCCCAGCCGCAAGTCACTGGCCATCGCGACGATGGCGCCGGCGCCGGCGCAGACGCCGTCGACCGCGGCGACGATGGGCTGCGGGCAGCCGCGCATGGCCTTCACGAGGTCGCCGGTCATGCGCGTGAACATCAGCAGCTCGGGCGCGGTCAGGCGCACGAGGGGGCCGATGATCTCGTGCACGTCGCCGCCGGAGCAGAAGTTGCCGCCGGCGCCCGTCACCACCACGGCCTGCACGTCGGTGGCGTACTTCACGCGGCCGAACAGGTCGCGCAGCTCGGCATAGGAATCGAAGGTCAGCGGGTTCTTGCGCTCGGGCCGGTTCAGCGTGACGGTGGCCACGCCGCCGGCCACCTGCCAGTGGAAGTGCTGCGCGGCATAACGGCTGAGCTGCTGCCGATTGCCGGCGGCCAGCGCGGGGTCGAGTCTTTCGGTCATGGGAGTGCCTTTCTCAAGTCTTGGCCAGCGCCTTCTCGCGCGCGAACAGCGTTTCCATCTGCGACTTGCCCGACTGGTACTGGCGCGGCCAGTGCACTTCGGTGAAGCCGATCTTGGCAGCCTCGGTCAGCGTCCACGCCGGGTTGGCGAGGTGCGGGCGCGCCACCGCGCACAGGTCGGCGCGGCCGGCGGCGATGATGGAGTTGACGTGGTCGGCCTCGCTGATGGCGCCGACCGCCATCGTCGCGATGCCGGCCTCGTTGCGGATGCGGTCGGCAAACGGCGTCTGGTACATGCGGCCGTAGGTCGGCTGCTGCTCGGCGCTGACCTGGCCCGACGAAACGTCGATCAAGTCGGCGCCGGCCGCCTTGAAGGCGCGCGCGATCTGCACCGCATCGTCGGGCGTGATGCCGCCGTCGACCCAGTCGTGCGCCGAGATGCGCACCGACATCGGCAGATGTTGCGGCCAGGCCTCGCGCACGGCCTCGAACACTTCGAGCGGGTAGCGCAGGCGGTTCTGCAGGCTGCCGCCGTAGTCGTCGGTGCGCCGATTGGTCAGCGGCGAGATGAAGCCCGAGAGCAGGTAGCCGTGCGCGCCATGCAGTTCCAGCCAGTCGAAGCCGGCGGCCGCGGCGCGGCGCGTAGCGGCGACGAAGTCGGCCTTGACGCGGTCCATGTCGGCGCGCGTCATCGCCTTCGGCAGCGCGCCGCCGTCGCCGAGGTAAGGCACGGCCGAGGCAGCCAGCAAGGGCCAGTTGCCGGCCGGCAGCGGTTGGTCGGCGCCGGCGCCGTCCCACGGCGCGTTGGTCGAGCCCTTGGCGCCGGCGTGGCCGATCTGCATGCCGATGCGGGCGTCGCTGTTGGCGTGCACCCAGTCGACGATGCGCTTCCACGCCGCGCCCTGCGCGTCGGTCCACAGCCCGGGGCAGCCGGGCGTGATGCGCGCATCGGCGCTGGTGCAGGTCATCTCGGCCATCATCAGGCCGGCGCCGCCCATCGCGCGCGCGCCCAGGTGCATCAGGTGGTAGTCGCCGGGCAGGCCGTCGACGCAACTGTATTGCGCCATCGGCGAGACGACGACGCGGTTCTTCAGCGTGACGGACCGCAGCGTGTACGGCGTGAACATCGGCGGCAAGGCCGTCGCGGCCGCCGGCCGCTGCACGCCGGCGCTTGCGGCAAACCAGCGCTCGTAGCCTTCCAGCCAGCCCTTGTCGCGCAGGCGCAGGTTCTCGTGGCTGATGCGCTGGCTGCGCGTCAGCATGCTGTACATGAACTGCTCGGGTTCGAGCTGGTCGCAGTAGCGCTCGCCACAGACCTCGAACCAGGCCATCGCGTTCCAGGCCGCGTTCTGCAGTCGCAGCGTCTCGATGCGGCGCGCTTCCTGGTAGGCGGCCAGCACCTCGGGGATGTGCTCGCGGCTGTCGCCCAGTGCCTGGAACTGCCGCGTCAGTTCGATGGCGTCCTCCAATGCCAGCTTGGTGCCCGAGCCGATCGCGAAATGCGCCGTGTGCACCGCATCGCCCATCAGCACGACGTGGCTGCCGAGGGCGTTCTGCAGCCACCATTGATCGCACACCACGCGCTGGAAGTTGAGCCAGGCGCTGCCGCGCAGGTGGCGCGCGTTGGTCATCAGCTTCGCGCCTTCGAGGTTGCCGTCGTCGAAGAGCTGCTCGCAGAACGCGATCGACTGCGCCTGGTCGGCCTGGTCCAGGCCATGCGCCAGCCACACCGACTCGGGGCACTCGACGATGAAGGTGGTGGTGTTCTCGTCGAACTTGTAGATGTGGGCCTGGAACCAGCCGTGCTCGGTCTTGCGGAAGTCGAAGGTGAACGCGTCGTAGAGCTTGTTCGTGCCCAGCCAGATGTAGCGGTTGGGGCGCGTCACGATGTCGGGCTTGAAGACGTTTTCGTAGCGGCCGCGGATGCGCGAGTTGATGCCGTCGCTGGCGATCACGAGGTCGGCGTCGGGGTACTGCTCGTCGGACTCGGCCTCCTGCTCGAAGACGAGCTGCACGCCCAGCCGCTCGCAGCGCGCCTGCAGGATATTGAGCAGCCGCTTGCGGCCGATGCCCACGAAGCCGTGGCCGCCGGAGCGGATGCGCCGGCCCTTGAACAGCAGCTCGATGTCGTCCCAGTGGTTGAAGGCCTGCTCGATCTCGTCGGCCGTCTCGCGGTCCCACTGGCGCATGTTGTCCATCGTGGCGTCGGAGAAGACCACGCCCCAGCCGAAGGTGTCGTAGGGCTTGTTGCGCTCGACCACGGTGATCTCGTGCGCCGGGTTGAGCTTCTTCATCAGCAGCCCGAAGTACAGGCCGGCCGGGCCGCCGCCGATGCAGACGATCTTCATCCGTGCTCCTTGGGCGGTCCGCCGCGCCGCGGACCTCAGGGCACGCATTTTTGAGTTGAATTATTTAGTTGTCAACTAAATGAGGGTTTGAAGTGATCGGTGTCAGTTCGCAGAGGCGGGTGCGGCAAAACGGCCGTCCGAGCCGCCCTTTGCGACACCGACAGCGGCATGCCACTGGTCGGCATGCCGCCATTGGTGCCTCTTGGCAGGCGACAAACAGCGTCGGCGCAGCGATCCGCCGGCGCATCCGGCCGCCGCGCGCTACGCCAGCGCCAGCGCCATGAACAGGCTGTGCGGATCGGCCTTGTAGTTGGCGAACGGGCCCGATTCTTGGAAGCCCGCGCTCCGGTACAACTGCTGGGCCGGGCCAAACGCCGGGTGCGTGCCGGTTTCCAGGCTGAGCCGGCGATAGCCGCGCTGCCGGGCCGTTTCGATGATGCGGGCCAGCACCGCGCGGCCGGCGCCGCGACCGCGCAGCCGGGCCGGCGTGCGCATGGACTTGATTTCGCCATGCTCGGCCGACAATTCCTTCAGCGCGCCGCAGCCGAGCAATTGCTCGTCGTCCCACACCGTCCAGAAGGTGATGTCGGGCGCCTTCAGTTTCGACAGGTCGAGCGCGAACACGTGTTCGGGTGGGCTCAGCTCGTACATGTTGGCCAGGTGCTCGCTGAGCAAGGCGTGGATCTCGGGGCGCGACAGATCGTCGACTTCGATGCGCAGGGTCATGTGGTCTCGATGGCTAGCGCCCTTCGTCCAGCGACGCCAGCTGCGAATGCCGGATGCGCGTGCTGGCCAGCGCGCCGGCGGATTCGAGGATGGGGTAGGCGATCGAGCAGATGTGCGAGTTGATGCGCTTCAATTCGCTGATCAAGTCGAGGTGCAGCGAGCTGGTCTCGATGCTTTGCGCCGTGTTGTCCTGCAGCCGCACGATGTGGTTGGCCGCGTACTCGTGCTCCAGGTCGCGGAAGCGCGCCTTTTCTTCCAGCAGCTTTTGCGCGTCGCGCACGTGGCCGTCGAGGAACACGCTCATGCCCAGCCGCAGGTTGGACAGCAGCCGCTCGTGCAGGTGGCAGATCTCGCCCATGCCGGCGTCGGAGAAGCGGCGGTTCTTGCGGATCTTCTTGTCTTCGATGTCCTGCAGCACGCGCTCGATGATGTCGCCGATCTGCTCCATGTTGATGGTGAAGCTGACGATGTCGGTCCAGCGCCGGCCTTCGCGCTCGGACAGCGCCTCGCGCGAGATCTGCGTCAGGTAGAACTTGATCGCCGAGTACAGCTCGTCGACCGTGTCGTCCATCTTGCGCAGGCGCTCGGCCTCGGCGAGGTCGTTGTCGCGCAGCACGGTCAGCACGCCGCGCAACATGGTCTCCACCACGTCGGCCTGGTGCAGCGCCTCGCGCGCGGCGCAGCTGATGGCCAGCGACGGCGTGGCCAGCGCCACCGGGTCCAGGTGGCGCGGGCGGTCGCTGCTCAGCCCCGTGCGCGGCGGGGGCAGCAGCCGCTCCACCAGCTTGGCCACCGGCCCGACGAAGGGGATGAAGATCAGCGCCAGCACCACGTTGAAGATCAGGTGGAACAGCACGATCTGCTGGTGCACCTCGCCGATGTAGGTCTGCAGCAGCACGTGGGCTTCGCCGATGAAGGGAATGGCCAGCAGCGCGCCCACCGACTTGAAGATGAAGTTGCCCAGCGGCAGCCGGCGCAGCTCGGCCTTGCCCGAGGCGGTGACCAGCATGGCCAGCACGCCGCTGCCGACGTTGGCGCCCAGCACCAGGCCCAGCGCCACGGCCACCGGCAGCATGCCTTGCGCGGCCAGCGTGGCCACCAGCAGCACGATGGCCAGGCTGGAATACGACAGCACCGCCAGCACGGCGCCGACCAGCAGGTCCAGCAGCACCTCGTTGGGCAGCGCCACCAGCAGCGCGCGCACCGCCGGCGAGGCGGTCAGCGGCTTGGTGGCGCCGACGATGAGCTGCAGCGCCAGCGTGATCAGCCCCAGACCGATCAACACGCGGCCGACGCGGCCGACGCTGGTGTTCTGGCGGCTGATGAACATCACCACGCCGGCGAAGATGAGCAGCGGGCTCAGCCACGAGAGGTCGAAGCTGAAGACCAGCGTCATCAGCGCGGTGCCGACATCGGCGCCCAGCATCACCGCCAGCGCTGCTGCCGTGCCGACCAGGCCGCTGCCGACGAAGCTGGCGACGATCAGGCAGGTGGCGGTGCTGCTTTGCACCAGCGTGGTCACGCCCAGGCCGGCCAGCGCCGCGGTGAAGCGGTTGCTGAAACTCAAAGCCAGCACGTGGCGCAGGTTCTCGCCGAACACGCGCAGCATGCCCGTGCGCACGATGTGCGTGCCCCAGACGAGCAGCGCGATGGCCGCCAGGAGATTGAGCAGGTGGATCACGGGTCGGTGGCCATCATAGGACCGCGCTCGACACTCTCGGCCGGGGCGTTCACCAGGGCAGCGAGTAGGTCTTCACGTTGGTAAAGGCCTTGCAGCATTCCTGCACGCCTTCCTTGACGCCGGTGCCCGAATCCTTGATGCCGCCGAAGGGCGTGACCTCCAGTCGGTAGCCCGGCACTTCCCAGACGTTGACCGAGCCGACGTTCAACTCGCGCACGAAGCGCATGATGTCGTCGAGCCGGTTGGTGCAGATGCCCGAGCTGAGGCCGTAGGCCGTGCCGTTGACCTGGGCGATGGCGTCGTCGACGTTCTTGAAGGTGATGACCGGCGACACCGGGCCGAAGGTCTCCTGCTTGACGACTTCCATCTCGCCGCGCACGCGGTCGATCAGCGTCGGCGAATACGAAGCGCCGTCGCGCCGGTTGCCGTGCAGCAGCCGCGCGCCTTGCGCCACCGCGTCGTTGACGCGGCGCTCGAACAGCTGCGCCGCGCCTTCGTCGATCACCGTGCCCATGTCGACCTGCGGGTCCAGCGGGTCGCCGTAGGTCCAGGCGCGCGTCTTGGCGAGCAGCGCGTCAGTGAAATCGGCGGCGATTTTCTCGTGCACGAAGATGCGCTTGACCGCAGTGCAGCGCTGGCCGCTGTTCTTGTAGCTGCCGTTGGCGGCCAGGTCGGCGGCCTTGGCGACGTCGGCGTCGTCCATCACCACCAGCGGGTCGTTGCCGCCCAGCTCGAGCACCTGCCGCTTGTAGACGGCCTTGGCGGCGATGTACTTGCCGATCGGCACGCCCCCGGTGAAGGTGACCACGTCCACGCATTCGTTGGTCAGCATCTCGTCGGCGATCTCCTTCGGGTCGCCGGTGATCACGCTCAGCATTTGCGGCGGCAGCCCGGCTTCGTACAGCACGTCGGCCAGCGCCAGCGCGGCCAGCGGCGTCTTCTCGGTGGGTTTCAGCACCATGCGGTTGTTGGTGGCGACCGATGGCGCCACCTTGTGGATCACCTGGTTGAGCGGGTGGTTGAACGGCGTGATGGCGCTGATCACGCCCAGCATCGGCTCGCGCATGGTGTGCACGCGGCGGCTCTTGCCGTGGTGCGTGAGGTCGCAGGCGAAGCTCTGGCCGTCGTCGACCAGCGCCTGCTGCGCGGCGAACAGCAGCACGTCGCTGGCGCGGCCCACTTCGTAGAGCGAATCCTTCAGGCACAGGCCCGATTCCAGCGTGATCAGCCGCGCCATCTGCGCCTTGCGCGCGGCGATCAGGTCGCCGGCCTTCATCAGGATCTTGTAGCGCTCGTGGCGCGTCAGTTTCGGCCGGTAGTCGCGCGCGATGCGAAAGGCGCGCCGCACGTCGTCGATCGTCGCCCGGGGCACGGTGGCGACGACCTCGCCGGTCCAGGGGTAGCGCACGTCGATCACGCGCTCGGCGTGCACCAGGTCACCGGCAATGCGCATGGCCTCGCGCTGCGGAACGTCGACGACGGGGGTTCGGGTGGTCATGGTGGTGTCTCTCCTGCAATGCAATGCGATGCGGTTCAGCCCGCGTGTTCTTCCTCGGCCAGGCAGGCGTCGATGATGTCGAGCGCCGCATCCATCTGCGCGATCGTGGTGATGAGCGGCGGCGTCAGCGTCAGCACGTTGCCCATCGTGGTCTTGAACGACAGGCCGCGGCTCAAGGCGCGGTACAGCACGCGCTCGGCGGCGGCGTTCGCGGGCTCGCGCGCGCCGTCGCGGTCGGTCACCAGTTCGATGCCCAGCAGCAGGCCGCGGCCGCGCACGTCGCCGATCAGCCGGCGGCGCTGCTTCATGGCCTGCAGCCGCTGCAGCGCGTGCGCGCCGACGCGCGCCGCCTGTTCGACGAGGCCGTCGCGCTCGATCACGTCCAGCGTCGCCAGCGCGGCGGCGGCGCTGACCGGGTTCTTCTCGTGCGTGTAGTGACCCAGGGCGAAGTCGCCGGCCACGTTCAGTTCGTCGCGCGCCAGGCAGGCGGCCAGCGGCAGCACGCCGCCGCCCAGCGCCTTGCCCAGCACCACGATGTCGGGCGCGGCGCCGTCGTGCTCGGCCGCGAAGAAGCGGCCGGTCTTGCCCAGGCCGGTGGGAATCTCGTCGAAGACGAGCAGCGTGCCGTGCGCGTTGCAGGCCTCGCGCACGGCCTGCCAGTAGCCCGGCGGCGGCAGGTAGGGCACGGCGCGCGCCGGCTCGGCGACGACGGCGGCGACGTCGCCTTCGCGCTGCAGCACATAACGAACCATGCCGGCGCAAGCCAGGCGGCAGCGCGCCAGGTCGGGCTGGCCGTCGCCATCCACCGGGTGGCCGTAGGCGCAGCGATAACAGCCGAAAGGCGCGACATGCTCGCTGCCCGCCAGCAGCGGCCCCAGGCGGCCGGCGCGGAACAGCGACTCGCCGCCCACGCTGCTGGCGCCGAAGCCGGCGCCGTGGAAGGCGTCCCAGAAGCTCAAGGTCTTGAAGCGGCCGGTGGCCACGCGCGCGAGCTTGATCGCCAGCTCCAACGCGTCGCTGCCGCCGGTGGTGAACAGCACGCGGCCCGGCTCGCCGGTCAGGCGTTTGAACTGCGCGCCCAGGCGTTCGGCCAGCTGCACCGCGCGCTCGGGCACGAAGCGCCGCGGCGCGAAGCTCAAGGCGTCGAGCTGCGCCTTGATCGCCGCGATCACCGCCGGGTGCCCATGGCCCAGGTGGTGCACGTTGTTGCCATGGAAGTCGAGGTAGCGGCGGCCCGCCGTGTCCTCGATGTACAGCCCCTCGGCCTTGGCGATGGTGGCCAGGCAGGGCGTGGAGACCGACTGGTGCAGAAACGCCGCCGCGTCGCGCGCCAGCAGCGCGCGGCCGGCTTCGTCCACGTGCGCTTGCTGCCAGGCGGCGCGCTGCGGCGTGCCGTTGACATCGCCCTCGCTTTGCGAAGGGCCGTTCACCACCGTCTCCCACGGTGGCGAAGCAGCACCAACGACGCAGTTGCTGGGCGGTCCCAAGCGGCCGCCGCGGATCCGGCTTTGCCGGGCCGCTGGCGGCGCCCCCTTGAGGGGGAGGCGCCGAAGGCGCCTCGGGGGTGGGTCATGTCGTTCCGTTGATCGCGTAGTCGAAGAGCTGGTAGCTCTTCAAAGGCTGCGATGCGGCCCTGGCCTTGTAGGCGGCGTTCAGCGGCCGGTTCAGGATGAAGGGCACGCGCGCTTCGGACACGCCGCCGTGCGTGCGCAGGCGGTTGCCTTCCAGGCCGGCAAGGTCGTGGTTGGCAGCCGAGCTGCCGATGCAGGTGTCCTCGCGCGCGATCACCACCACGTCGGCCTCGCGGTCGGCGGGCAGCTCGAACATCCGGCACGCCGTTTCCTTGTCCAGCGCCAGCTCGATGCCTTCCACGCCGACCAGCGCCTGGATGATCTGCCGCGCGTCGACCTCGCTGCGCGACCACACCCGCACCAGCCCGCCCAAGGCGCCATGGTGGGCGACGAAGGCGTCGGTGATCGGGCAGATCACCGTCGTCTTGCCGGCGCCCAGGCGCTGGTCGAGCAGGTCCTGCAGCCAGATCACGTTGGGCCGGCCGGCGGCGTTGCTCTTGTCGCTCATGCCGTGGTCGGCGGTCAGCGCCAGCGTGATGTCGTGCGCCGCCAGGCGGCCGAACACGTCGTCGAGCTTGCGGTAGAAGCTGCGCGCATCGTCTTCCGCCGGCGCCCACTTGTGCTGCACCCAATCGGTCAGCGACAGGTACAGCAGGTCGGGCCGGCGCTGCTGCAGCAGCTTGAGGCCGGCCTCCAGCACGAACAGCGACAGCTCCATCGAGTACATGCCGGGCTTGTCCATGCCGACGAAACCGAGCACGTCCTCGATGCCGTTCTCGGCCATCGTGCAGCGGTCGGCGAACTCGCTGGAGAACGAGACGTGGCCTTGCGACACGTCCAGCCCCTTGGCGAGCTGGCGGCGCAGCTTGTCCTTGGCGGTGATCGACACCACCTTGGCGCCGGCCGCGGCGAAGCGGGCGATGATGGTGTCGCCGCGCAGCAGCTCGGGGCCGGTCATCACCACCGGCTGCCAGGTGGCGGCGTCGAGGTAGTAGTTGCCCGAGATGCCGTGCCGCGCCGGCGGCGTGCCGGTGATCAGCGACATGTTGTTGGGGCAGGTGAACGACGGCATCGAGCCCTCGGCCACGGCGGCGAAGCCCTGCTCGATGAAGCGCGCGATGTTGGGGATGCTGCCGTCGGCCAGGTACTGCTGCAGGTAGCGCGGGTCGCCGCCGTCGATGCACACCGCCACCACCGGGCGCAGCGGCCAGCGGTAGGCGGTGTCGTTGATGGTGAGGGGAGTCGATGCCATGGTGGATGCGAAGGAGGTGACGGGAAGGTGGGGAAGGAAAGCTAACGCTTGTTGCTGGCGGACAGCGCGTCCTGCAGGCGCCGGCGGCTGTGCAGCACGTGCTCGGTCAGCAGCGTTTCGGCGCGCGCCTCGTCGCGCGCGGCGACGGCGTCGATGATGGCCTCGTGCTCCTGCGTCGAGCGCGGAATGATCTCGGCGCCGCGCGACAGCGTGGCGCGGCGGTACAGGTCGAGCTGGTTGACCACGCTGCGGTACTGCGCCAGCAGCGCGTTGTTGCGCGCGGCGCGCGCCAGCAGGTCGTGGAACTCGACGTTGAGCGCGAAGTAGTCCTCGGCGGCGCGCGCCCGGGCCTCCCTGGGCCCCTTGTGCGACTGCTGCATGCGGCGCACCACGGCGCGCAGCTGCTCGATCTCGTCGCTGGCGATGCGGCGCGCCGCCAGGCAGCCGATCAGCCCTTCCAGCGCGGCGCGCAGCTCGTAGAACTCGTTGGCCTCTTCCAGCGACACCTCGCGCACGAAGACGCCGCGGTTCTTCTCCAGCCGCACCAGCCCGGCCTGGCTGAGCGCGCGGAAGGCCTCGCGCACCGGCCCGCGCGAGACGCCCAGCGCCAGCGCCACCTCCACCTCGTTGAGCTTGGTGCCGGCGGCAATCTCGCCGCCGATGATGCGGCGCTCCAGCTCCTGCTGGGCCAGCGTGGCCAGCGAGTGCTCGCGCAGCAGCTCGATGGCCTGGGCGGCCCCGGCGCTGCGTCGCATCGGGTCGGCGGTCATGGTCGGCATCGTCCCCAAATGGTCGGCGTTTTGCAGATTGTCTACAAAATGCAAGTCCGCGCCAAGCCGCGGTCAATCGACGAAGCGCACGCCCTGCGTCTGCGCGCGCAGCCGCGGGTCGGCCGAGGCCACGCTCAGCGGCCCGCCTGCCAGCGCTTCGCGGCAGCGCGCCAAGGTGTCGTCCTGCAGCCGCTGCATGGCTTCGTGCGTGTAGAAGGTGAGGTGCGGCCACAGCAGCACCTGGTCCATCTCGAACAGCGGCGACAGCGGATGGCCCTGCAAGGCCAGCGGCTCGCGGCCGTAAACGTCGAGCGCGGCACCGGCCAGGCGGCCGGCCTGCAGCGCGCGCAGCAGCGCCAGCTCGTCGACGATCTCGCCGCGCGAGACGTTGACCAGCAGCGCCGATGGCTTGAGCCGCGCCAGCGCCGCGGCGCCGACCAGGCCGCGCGTGCTGTCGTTGAGCGTGCAGTGGATCGAGAAGGCATCGCAGCGCGCCAGCATGTCGCCCAGGTCGGCGCACAGCTCGACGCCCAGCGCCCGCGCCGCCGCCGGGTCGGCCCGCGGGTCGTGCGCCAGCACCGTCATGCGGAAGGCCGCGGCCATGCGCGCCATGCTGCGGCCGATGCGGCCCAGGCCCAGCACGGCCAGCGTCTTGCCGCTCAGGTCGCTGGCCAGCCAGGCCGGCTCGGGCCAGGCCCAGCCTTGCTGCTGCATCGCGCGGTGGATGGGCTTGAAGCGCTTGAACAAGGCCATCAGCAGCGCGAAGGCGCCTTCGGCCACCGTCTCTTCGGCATAGGCCGGCACGTTGACGACGGGGATGCCGCGCGCACGGGCCGCGGCGATGTCGATCGCGTCGATGCCCACGCCGTACTTGACGATGGCCTTCAGCCGCGTGGCCGCGGCGATGACGCGCGCGGTGACGGGCGTGTAGCACATCAGCAGCAGGTCGGCGTCGGCCACCGCGGCGGCGAGATCGGCCTCGGCCACGCCGTCGGCCAGCAGCAACAGCTCGCCGCCCCAGGCGCGCAGCGCGCGGTCGACCTCGGGCATCTGCAGCTCGCGGTCGACGCGCACCACCTTGAAGCTTGCGGGCAGGTTCATCGCGCTTTCTCCTTCAGCTCAGCCTGAGGACGACGACGCCGGTCACGATGACCAGCGCGCCCAGCACGCGCTGCAGCCCGAAGCGCTCTTTCAGCACCCAGACCGAGAGCGCGCTGGCGAACAGCACCGAGGTCTCGCGCATTGCCGACACCGCCGCCACCGGGGCGCGCGTCATCGCCCATAGCGCGATGCCGTACGACGCCAGCGAGGCCAGCCCGCCCAGCGTGGCCAGCCACCAGCGCTGGCGCGCATAGGCCAGCGCGCGGGCGCGGCCGGCGCGGCCGCGCCGCCACATCACCAGCGCCGGGTAGGGCAGCCCGTCCAGCACGAACAGCAGCACCACGTAGCTGGCGGCGCTGCCGCCGGCAGCGGCGGCCACGCGCACGCCCTGGCCGTCGATGAAGGTGTAGGCGGCGATGACCAGCGCGTTGGCCAGCGCGTAGCCGATGGCGCGGCCGTGGTGCAGCGCCTGGCCGGGGTGCGACAGGCCGACCATCAGCACGCCGCCGGTCACCGCCAGCACGCCGGCCCAGGTGCCGGGGCGCAGCGTCTCGCCCAGCACCGCCGAGCTGCCCAGCGCCACCAGCAGCGGCGCGCTGCCGCGCATGATGGGATAGGTGACGCCGAGGTCGCCATGCTGGTAGGCGCCGTTGAGCGTGAGGTAGTAGGCCACGTGCACCAGCAGCGAGCCGGCGATGAAGGGCCAGGCACCGCGCGGCGGCAGGCCCAGCCACAGCAGCAGCGGCAACGACGCCGCGGCACCGAGAAAGTGCACCAGCGCGATGTCCAGTTCCTTGTCGCCGCTGGACTTGACCAGGGTGTTCCAGCCGGCGTGCAGCAAGGCACCGCACAGCACGGCGGCGACGACCAGACCGTCCATTGAACCCGATTGAACCGGCTTGACCTTGGATTGTCAACAATCTGCAACCTGCGGTTGCTACCGTTGACACGCCCCGATCCACACGGGCACGATCTTCGCAACGCGCTTTTCTCCAGTCCACCCTTACCGAGGAGCCCTCACCATGAGACTGTCTGCCATCTCCCTCGCTGCCGGCCTCGTGCTGAGCCTGGGCGCCGCCTCGGCGCTGGCGCAGAAGACGCAGCTGCTGGTCTACACCGCGCTGGAGACCGACCAGCTCAAGGCCTACCAGGAGGGCTTCAACAAGGTGCAGCCCGACATCGAGCTGAAGTTCGTGCGCGACAGCACCGGCGTCATCATCGCCAAGCTGCTGGCCGAGAAGTCCAACCCGCAGGCCGACGTCATCTGGGGCGTGGCCGCCTCGGGGCTGGCGCTGTTCGACCAGCAGGGCATGCTGGAGCCCTATGCCCCGCTGAACCTGGACGCCATCATGAGCCAGTACCGCGACAAGAAGAAGCCGCCGGCCTGGTGGGGCATGGACGTCTACGGCGCCGTGGTGTGCTTCAACACGGTGGAAGCGCAGAAGCGCAACATCCCCAAGCCCGAGACCTGGAAAGACCTGCTCAAGCCCGCCTACAAGGGCCAGGTGGTGATGCCCAACCCGGCCTCGTCGGGCACCGGCTACTTCGACGTGGTGGCCTGGCTGCAGATGTGGGGCGACGACGCCGGCAAGGGCGGCGGCTGGAAGTACATGGACGGGCTGCACGACAACATCGCGCAGTACACGCACTCGGGCTCCAAGCCTTGCAACATGGCGGCGGCCGGTGAATACGTGGTCGGCATCTCGTTCGAGTACCGCGGCCACAGCAACAAGGCCAAGGGCGCGCCGATCGACCTGGTGTTCCCCAAGGAAGGCCTGGGCTGGGACCTGGAGGCCTTCGCGATCCACAAGGGCACCAAGAAGATGGACGCCGCCAAGAAGCTGGCTGACTGGGCCAGCAGCAAGGACGCGATGATGTTGTACGGCAAGAACTTCGCCATCACCGCGCAGCCGGGCGTGGCGCCCAAGCTGGCCAACATCCCGGCCGACTACGAGTCGCGGCTGATCAAGATGGACTTCGCCTACTCGGCCAGCAACCGCGAGCGCATCCTGGCCGAATGGAACAAGCGCTACAACGCCAAGTCCGAGAAGCGCTAGTGCCTTCGCGCAGTCCGGCCGCGGCGCCGGCCATTTCCTCGGCATCCTCGCCCGAGCGCTCGCTCGAACTGCGCGGCATCCACAAGGCCTTCGGCAGCTTCGTCGCGCTGCAGCACATCGACCTCGCCGTCCACAAGGGCGAGTTCATCTGCTTCCTGGGCCCTTCGGGCTGCGGCAAGACGACGCTGCTGCGCGTGATCGCCGGGCTGGAGGTGCAGACGCGCGGCGAGATCCGGCAAAACGGCCGCGACATCTCGCGCCTGCCGCCGGCCGACCGCGACTACGGCATCGTGTTCCAGAGCTACGCGCTGTTTCCCAACCTCAGCGTGGCCGACAACGTGTCGTACGGGCTCGTCAACCGCCGGCTGCCGCGCGCGCAGATCCGCCAGCGCGTGACCGAGCTGGTGCAGCTCGTCGGGCTGCCGGGCAGCGAAGGCAAGTACCCGGCGCAGCTGTCGGGCGGCCAGCAGCAGCGCATCGCGCTGGCGCGCGCGCTGGCCACGTCGCCGGGGCTGCTGCTGCTGGACGAGCCGCTGTCGGCGCTGGACGCGCTGGAGCGCGTGCGCCTGCGCCAGGAGATCCGCGCGCTGCAGCAGGAGCTGGGCGTCACCACCATCATGGTCACCCACGACCAGGAAGAAGCGCTGGCCGTGGCCGACCGCATCGTGGTGATGAACCAGGGCGCCATCGAGCAGGTGGGCTCGCCGCAGGAGGTGTACCGCGAGCCGGCCTCGCCTTTCGTGGCCGACTTCGTCGGCAAGGTCAACGTGCTGCCCGGCCGCGTGCGCCAGGGCCGGCTGGAGCTGGGCTCGCTGGTGCTGCCGCTGGCCGGCGCCGGCGCCGCCGGCCCCGACCGCGAGGTGCGCGTCTACCTGCGCCCCGAAGACGTGCTGGCGCGGCCGATCGACGAGGGCGACCCCCACGTCTTCGACGGCGCGATCGAGAAGATCGAGTTCCTCGGCTCGTACTGCCACGTGCACCTGGCGGCGCCGGCCTTCGCGCCGCAGGGGTTGATCGTCTACCTGTCGCTGAACTACCTGGCCGAGCGCTCGCTGGCGATCGGCTCCACGCTGCGGCTGCGCCTGCTGCAAGAGCGCGTGCGGGTGTTCTGACGATGGCCGCCACGCTCACGCCGCAAACCGCCGCCGGCGGGCCGCCGCTGCGGCTGCGCGCCCACTGGACCGAGCGCGTGGCGCAGGCCGCGGTGGCGCTGATCGTGCTGTTCCTGCTGGCCTTCCTGGCGCTGCCGCTGCTGGCCATCCTGCGCCAGGCGCTGGAAGACCGCGACGGCGCCTTCGTCGGCGTGGCCAACTTCATCGTCTACGCGCGCACGCCCTCGCTGCTGCAAAGCCTGTGGAACAGCCTGTGGGTGTCGGCCGTGGTCACCGCCATCACGGTGCCGCTGGCCTTCGGCTTCGCGTATGCGCTCACCCGCACCTGCATGCCGCTGAAGGGGCTGTTCCGCGGCATCGCGCTGGTGCCGCTGCTGGCGCCTTCGCTGCTGTCGGCGATCTCGCTGATCTACTGGTTCGGCAACCAGGGCGTGCTCAAGCACGCGCTCGATGCGCTGGGCATCGAGCAGATCTACGGCGCGGTGGGCATCGTCATCGCCGAGTGCCTGGCGATCTTTCCGCACACGCTGATGATCCTGATCTCGGCGCTGACGCTGGCCGACGCCCGCCTGTACGAGGTGGCCGACGCGATGGGCACCACGGCGGCGCGCAAGTTCTTCACCATCACGCTGCCGGGCGCCAAGTACGGGCTGATCTCGGCGGCGCTGGTCACCTTCACGCTGGTGATCACCGACTTCGGCATCCCCAAGGTGATCGGCGGCAGCTTCAACGTGCTGGCCACCGATGTCTTCAAGCTCGTCATCGGCCAGCAGGACTTCGCGCAGGGCGCGGTGGTGGCCATCCTGCTGCTGCTGCCGGCGGTGCTGACCTTCGGCGTCGACCACATCGTGCAGCGCAAGCAGACGGCGATGCTGACCGCCCGCGCCGTGCCGTACACCGCGGCGCCGGCGCGCGGCCGCGACCTGGCCTTCACCGCCTATTGCAGCCTCGTCGCGCTGCTGATGCTGGCCATGCTGGGCATGGCGGTGTTCGCGTCGCTGGCCTCGTTCTGGCCCTACAACCTGTCGCCCAGCCTCAAGCACTACGTCTACGGCCTGGTCGACAACGACGTCGCCACCGGCTTCTTCAACAGCCTGCAGATGGCCGCCGGCACCGCGCTGCTGGGCACCGCGGTGGTCTTCATCGGCGCCTACCTGCAGGAGAAGACGCGCGGCATGGCGCTGCTGCGCGGCACGCTGCGCATGCTGGCCATGCTGCCGATGGCGGTGCCGGGGCTGGTGCTGGGCCTGGGCTACATCTTCTTCTTCAACGCGCCGGCCAACCCGCTGAACGGCCTGTACCACACGCTGGCGCTGATGACGCTGTGCACCGTGGTGCACTTCTACACCACGGGCCACCTCACCGCGGTGACGGCGCTGAAGGCGCTGGACGGCGAGTTCGAGGCGGTCTCGGCGTCGCTGAAGGTGCCCTTCTTCAAGACCTTCTGGCGCGTCACGCTGCCCATCTGCACGCCGGCGCTGGTGGACATCGCGCGCTACTTCTTCATCAACGCGATGACCACCATCTCGGCCATCGTCTTCCTCTACTCGCCCGAGACGCGGCTGGCCTCGATCGCCATCCTCAACATGGACGAAGCCGGCGAGCTGAGCCCCGCGGCCGCGATGGCGGTGCTGATCGCCGCCGCCTCGGCGCTGGCCACCGTGCTGTTCATGCTGCTGGGCCGCTGGATCGACCGCCGCACCCAGGCCTGGCGCCGCACCACCCGCTGACCCCGACCCCGAAAGAGCCCCGCCCCATGGACCGCGACCGCATCCTCCTGACCCCCGGCCCGCTGACCACCACGCTGCGCACCAAGCTGGCGATGCTGAAGGACTGGGGCAGCTGGGACGCCGACTTCAACGCCCTCACCGCCGGCGTGCGCAGCCGGCTGCTCGACATCGTGCACGGCCACGACAGCCACGTCGTCGTGCCGCTGCAGGGCAGCGGCACCTTCAGCGTGGAGGCGGCGGTGGCGACGCTCGTTCCGCGCGACGGCCATGTGCTGGTGCCCGACAACGGCGCCTACTGCAAGCGCGCCGCCCGGCTGTCGCAGATGATGGGCCGCAAGGCCAGCGTGCTGCCCTGCGCCGAAGAGTCGCCGATCAGCGCCGCCGAGGTCGAGCGCCAGCTGCTGGCCGACCCCGGCATCACGCACGTGGTGCTGATCCACTGCGAAACCGGCACCGGCGTCGAGAACCCGCTGCAGGCGGTGGCCGAGGTCTGCCAGCGCCTGGGCCGGGGCCTGATCGTCGACGCCATGTCCAGCTTCGGCGCGCTGCCGATCGACGCGCGCGAGACGCGCTTCGACGCGCTCATCGCCGCCAGCGGCAAATGCCTGGAAGGCGTGCCCGGCATGGGCTTCGTCTTCATCCGCAAGGCCGTGCTCGACGGCTGCGCCGGCAACAGCCAGAGCCTGGCGATGGACCTGCACGACCAGCACGTCTACATGGGCAAGACCGGGCAGTGGCGCTTCACCCCGCCCACCCACGTGGTGGCCGCGCTGGCCGAGGCGATCACGCAGTACGTGGAAGAAGGCGGCCAGACCGCCCGGCTGGCGCGTTATGTCGACAACTGCCGCACGCTGGTCGACGGCATGGCGGCGCTCGGTTTCAAGCCGTTGCTGCGCCCTGAGGTGCAGGCGCCGATCATCGTCACCTTCCACGCCCCGGCGCACGCGGCCTACGACTTCAAGCGCTTCTACGAAGGCGCCAAGGCGCGCGGCTTCATGCTCTACCCCGGCAAGCTGACGCAGGTGGAGACCTTCCGCGTCGGCTGCATCGGCGCGATCGGCCGCAACGAGATGCGCCAGGCCGTCGACGCGGTGGCCGACACGCTGCGCGAGATGGGCATCCCCGACGGCACGCCGGCGGCCGCGGCGCTGGGCTGATCAGCCTTGCATTTTGGAAGCGCGGCTTCCAATCGACAAGGCAATGCAAGGCAAGGACCGAAGCAACGCCCCCAGGGAGACAGCATGGCCACGACGAAGAAGGAACACCCCGCGCTCGCCGCGCTGCGCAAGAGCGGCGCCAGCAAGGTGAAGGTCGCGGTCAGCGACATCGACGGCATCCTGCGCGGCAAGCTGCTGCACATCGACAAGTTCCTCGGCGCCGCCGAGCCCTATCCCAAGGGCGGCTTCGGCTTCTGCGACGTGGTGTTCGGCTGGGATGCGCACGATGTCTGTTATGACAACGCCCAGGTCACCGGCTGGCAGCACGGCTTCCCCGACGCGCTGGCGCGGCTGGACCTCGACACCGCGCGCCGCGTGCCCTGGGACGGCGACGTGCCCTTCTTCCTGGGCGAGTTCGTCACCGCCGACGGCGGCCCCTACCCCGTGTGCCCGCGGCAGACCTTGAAGCGCGTGCTCAAGCGCGCCGAGAAGCTGGGCTTCGCGGCGATGGCCGGCATGGAGTTCGAGTGGTTCAACTTCGCCGAGACGCCGCAGAGCTGGGCCGCCAAGCGCGGCGCGGCGCCCGAGCCCATCACGCCGGGCATGTTCGGCTACTCGCTGCTGCGCATGGGCGACCAGCGCGGCTTCTTCAACGCGCTGATGGACGAGATGCTCGCCTTCGGCGTGCCCATCGAGGGCCTGCACACCGAAACCGGCCCCGGCGTCTACGAGGCCGCCCTCGCCTTCTGCGGCGCGCTGGAATCGGCCGACCGCGCCATCCTGTTCAAGACCGGCGCCAAGGAGATCGGCAAGCGCTTCGGCGTGATGCCCAGCTTCATGGCCAAGTGGAACCAGCACCTGCCGGGCTGCTCGGGCCACATCCACCAAAGCCTGTCCGACGGGCAGCGCAACCTGTTCTTCGACGCCAAGAGCAGCCGTTCGATGAGCGCGCTGTTCGAGAGTTATCTGGCCGGCCAGATCGAATGCCTGATGCAGTTCGCGCCGATGTTCTGGCCGACCATCAACAGCTACAAGCGCCTGGTCGACGGCTTCTGGGCGCCGGTCAAGCCGACCTGGGGCATCGACAACCGCACCGCCAGCTTCCGCGTGATCGCCGGCAGCCCGAAGAGCACGCGGCTGGAAACGCGCTGCCCCGGCGCTGACGTCAACCCCTACCTGGCGATGGCCGCCGTCATCGCCGCCGGCCTGCACGGCGTGGAAAAGGGCCTCAAGCTCAGCGCGCCGCCGATCACCGGCACCAACCAGGGCGCCGATCACATCCCGCGCGCGCCACGCTCGCTGATCGGCGCCACGCACGAGTTCAAGCAATCGGCCATCGCGCGCGACTGGCTCGGCGACACCTTCGTCGACCACTTCGCCGCCACCCGCGAATGGGAGCACCGGCAGTGGCAGGACGCGGTGACGGACTGGGAGTTGAAGCGCTACTTCGAGATCATCTGACCTCGGTACGACGTCAAGCCTTGGTGTACGCCGTCTTCACCGTCGTGTAGAACTCGGCCGCGTACCGCCCCTGCTCGCGCGGGCCGTGGCTGCTGGCCTTGCGGCCGCCGAAAGGCACGTGGTAGTCGACGCCGGCGGTCGGCAGGTTGACCATCACCATGCCGGCCTGGGCATGGCGCTTGAAATGCGTGGCATGCTTCAGCGACGTGGTGGCGATGCCGGCCGACAGGCCGAAAGGCGTGTCGTTGGCGACGGCCAGCGCCTCGTCGTAGTCGCGCACGCGGATCACGCTGACCACCGGGCCGAAGATTTCCTCGCGGTTGATGCGCATCTGCGGCGTGGTCTCGGTGAACAGCGCCGGGCGCAGGTAGAAGCCGGGGGCGCCGTCGGCATTGCGCTCGATGCGCTCGCCGCCCACCAGCCGGGCGCCTTCGGCGCGGCCGATGGCCAGGTAGTCGAGGTCCTGCGCGAGTTGGCTCTGATCGACGACCGGGCCGATGTCGGTGCCGGGCTTGCGCGCGTCGCCGACCTTCAGGCCCTTCATGCGTTCAGCCAGCGCGGCGACGAAGCGGTCGTGGATGCCTGCGGTGACGATCACGCGGCTCGACGCCGTGCAGCGTTGGCCGGTGGAGAAGAAGCCGCTCTGCGCCGCGCACTCGACGGCCACCGCGAGGTCGGCATCGTCGAGCACGACGAAGGGGTTCTTGCCGCCCATTTCCAGTTGATAACGCGCCATGCGAGCGGCACAGGCCGCCGCCACGCGCGCGCCGGTGGCCACCGATCCGGTGAAGCTGATCGCCGCCACGCGCGCATCGTCCAGCAGCGCCTGGCCGACCTCGCTGCCGCGGCCCATCACGAGGTTGAGCACGCCTTTGGGCAGACCGTTGCGGTGCAGGATGTCGGCCAGCGCCCAGGCCGAGCCGGGCACCAGGTCAGCCGGCTTCAGCACCACGCAGTTGCCCCAGGCCAGCGCGGGCGCCAGCTTCCAGGCGGGGATGGCGATCGGAAAGTTCCACGGCGTGATCAGGCCCACCACGCCCAGCGGCTCGCGCGTGATCTCGACGCCGACGCCGGGGCGCACCGAGGGCATCGTCTCGCCGCCGGGGCGCAGCGCCTCGCCGGCGAAGAACTTGAAGATCGCACCGGCGCGCGCCGCCTCGCCCACCGCCTCGGGCAGCGTCTTGCCTTCCTCGCGCGCGAGCAGATCGCCCAATTCGGCCTTGCGCGCCAGGATCTCGCTGCCGGCGGCATCCAGCACGTCGAAGCGCTGCTGCGGCGTGCTCTGACTCCACGCGGCCGAAGCGGCCTGCGCCGCGCCGACGGCTTCGCGCGTCTGCTCGGCATCGGCCTGCGCATACTCGCCGATCACGTCGCGCGTGTCGCTCGGGTTGACGTTGGGCCGCGTGCTGCGGCCTTCGACCCATTGGCCGTCGATCAGGTTGCGGAACATGGCGCTTTCAAGCCTCCTGGATGGTCGATGACGATGAACGCCGTGGCGCGGCCGACCGCCGCACGCCGGCCACGCCGCAGGCGGCGATCAGCCCGATGCCCAGCGCGGCGCGGGCATCGGGCCACTGGCCGAAGAACAGCCAGCCGCCCAGCGTGGCGTAGCCGATCTGCAGGTACAGGTAAGGAGACAGCACCGCCACCGGCGCGTGGCGATAGGCCAGGATCAGCAGCCCGTGCGCCAGCGTGGCCAGCGCCGCCAGCAACACCAGCAGGCCCCAGGCCCAGGCCGGCAACGCGGTCCAGACGAAGGGCAGCGCGGCGGCGCTGACCGCCAGCCCGGTGCCTGCGGTCCAGAGCTGCAGCGTGCCGGCGTCCTCCTGCCGGGCCAGCAGCGCAGTCAGCCACTGGTAGGCGGTGTTGACGACGATGATGGCCAGCGGCAGCCCGACGCCGGCGGCAAGCGTGCGACCGCCGCTCGCCGACGGTCGCACGATCAGCAGTGCGCCGATGAAGCCGCCCAGCACCAGCACCCATTGCAGCCGGCCCACGCGAGTGCCGCCGCGCCGCCCCTCGCGCCAGGCCGCCAGCGCCGTCAGCGCCAGCGGCGTGAGCAGCACGATGGCGGTGAACTCGGCCACCGGCATCACCTGCACGGCCATGAAGGCGGTGCCGCTGCAACCCAGCAGCATCAGCCCGCGCAGCACCTGCAGCAACGGCCGGCGCGTGCGCAGCAGCGCCAGCCCGCGGCGCGGCAGCAGTGTGCCGGCCAACAGCGCCGCCTGCAGCCCGTTGCGCAGAGCCAGCGCCATCATCATCGGCGCCACCACCGACACCGCCTTGGTCGCGCTGTCCATCAGCGCGAAGCAGCCCGTCGCGCCGGCGATGAAGCCGATCCCGGCCAGACGCGACATCAGTCCTGCGCCACGCCCGTCAAGCCGCTGCTGCCGCCGCGGCGCGCAGCATCTTGCCGGGGTTGAGGATGCCGTTCGGGTCCAGCGCCTGCTTGATGCTGCGCATCAGCGCGACGCCGTCGGGGTGCTCGACTTCCAACTGGTGGATGCGGTGCAGCCCGATGCCGTGCTCGCCGGTGCAGGTGCCGCCATAGCGGATGGCGCGCAGCGAGACGCGCTCGGCCAGCGCGTCGGCGCGCGCACGCTCGGCCGGATCCGCCGGGTCGAAAACGATGCCGAGGTGGAAGTTGCCGTCGCCGGCGTGGCCGGCAATGGGCGCCACCAGGCCGCTCTCGCGCACGTCGGCCTGCGTCTCGAGCAGGCATTCGGCCAGCGCCGAGATCGGCACGCAGGCGTCGGTGCCGATCAGCCGGCAACCGGCGCGCAGCGCCAGGTTGGCCTGGTAGCAACTGTGCCGCGCCTTCCACAGCCGCGAGCGGTCCTCGGGCTGCTCGGCCCACGCGAAGCCGCTGCCGCCGGCGTCCTCGGCCAGGCCTTGCAGCGTGGCGATCTGCTCGTCCACTGTGGCCGGCGAGCCGTGGAACTCGATGAACAGCGTCGGCAGCGCGCGGAACTCGTGAAGCTGCGAATGGCGGATGCAGGCGTCCATCTGCACCTCGTCGAGCAGCTCGATGCGCGCCACCGGCACGCCGAGCTGCAGCGCGGCGATCACCACGCCGACCGCGGCGCCGAGGTCGGGGAACTGGCACACCGCCGCCTTCACCACCTCGGGCAGGCCCCACAGCCGAAGCTGGACCTCGGTGATCACGCCCAGCAGCCCTTCGCTGCCGACGAACAGCCGCGTCAGGTCGAAGCCAGCGGCGGTCTTGCGCGCGCGCGTGCCGGTGCGCACGATGCGGCCGTCGGCGGTGACCACGGTCAGCCCCAGCACCGCCTCGCGCATGGTGCCGTAGCGCACCGCGGCCGTGCCCGAGGCGCGCGTGGCCGCCATGCCGCCCAGCGAGGCGTTCGCGCCGGGATCGATCGGAAAGAACAGGCCCTGCGGGCGCAGCAGCGCGTTGAGCTGCTCGCGCGTGACGCCGGCCTGCACGCGGCAGTCCAGCGCGTCGGGCGAGACCTGCAGCACGCGGTCCATGCGCGAGACGTCGATGGTGATGCCACCGCACACCGCGGCGACATGGCCTTCCAGCGAGGTGCCGGTGCCGAAAGGCACGACCGGCACCCGCGCCGCGTTGCAGTGGCGCAGCACGAAGGCCACGTCGTCGTCGTCGCGCGCCAGCACCACCGCGTCGGGCAGGCCGGCGTCGGGCACGCCTTCGCCGCGGCTGTGCTGCTCGCGCGCCGCCTCGGCCGTGCTGAGCCGCTCGCCCAGGCGCGCGCGCAGCGTGGGCAGCAGGCCCTGGACGGCGGCGGCGACGGCGGCACGGTCGAAGGGGAAATCGGCAGCGTCCATCATGCGCCCAGGTAGGTTTGCCGCACGTAGTCGTCGCGGATCAGCTCGGCCGCGGCGCCGGCCAGCGCGACCCGGCCGTTTTCCAGCACGTAGCCGCGGTCGGCCACCGCCAGCGCGGCGTAGGCGTTCTGCTCCACCAGCATCACGGTGCGGCCGCCGTCGGCGATGCGGCGGATGTCGCGGAACATCTCGGTCGTCAGCTTGGGGCTGATGCCCATCGATGGCTCGTCGAGCAGCAGCAACCGCGGGTCGCTCATCAGGCCGCGGCCGATCGCCAGCATCTGCTGCTCGCCGCCGGAGAGCACGCCGCCCATGAGCGTGGCCTTGCTGGCCAGCACCGGGAACAGCGCGTGCACCTCGTCGAGCCGGCGCGCGAAGCCGGCCTTGTCCTTGCGGCGCACATAACCTCCCACTTCCAGGTTCTCGCGCACCGTCAGCGTCGGGAAGATGCGCCGGCGCTGCGGCACGCAGGCCACGCCGGCCGCGATGATGGCCTCGGTGGCCTGGCCGGCGATCGAGCGGCCTTCCAGCGTCACCGTGCCGGCGCTGGGCGCCAACCGGCCCATCACGGTGTTCAGCACGGTGGACTTGCCGGCGCCGTTGGCGCCGATCACCGCCACCACTTCGCCCCGGCGCACCTGAACGCTGATACCGAACAGAATTTGCGCCTTGCCGTAGCAGGCGTCGACCGACTGCAGTTCCAGCACCATCGGCGCGTCGTCCTTGGGCGGCTGGGCCTCGGCCATGCGTGCAGCGGCGGGGTCGGCCAGTCGGTCCATCAGAACTCGACCGTGCCCTTGACCACCGGCACGCCATTGACGATCTCCACCATCAACGGCCAGTTGGTGCCTTGCACGGCTTGCACCTTGGGTGTCTTCGTCAGCCGGTTGACGGCGTTGGCGGCGGCGTCGATTTCGGCCAGCGCCAGCGTCGCGGCGATGCTGGGACGAGAAATTCGGTGGGCAGTCATCGTGTCTTTCGTCGCAAGTCCTGGGTCTTCAGGCCGTCGCGGCCGCCGGCTCCGGCGCGCCGGCGTCGAGGTCGTAGCCGGCGCGCTCGCCGAGATAGGCTTCCACCACCTGCGGGTCGCGCGCGATCGCCTCGGGGCTGCCCTCGGCGATCTTCTCGCCGAGGTTGAGCACGACCACGCGGTCGCACATCGACATCACCAGCTTGATGCGGTGCTCGATCACCAGCACCGTGGTGCCCTGCGCGCGCAGGCGCTGCAGGATTTCGGCCAGCTCCATCACCAGGCCGCCGCGCAGGCCGGCCGCCGGCTCGTCCAGCAACAGCAGCTTCGGCCGGGTGACGGTGGCGCGTGCCAGTTCGACCAAACGGCTCTGGCCGAACGACAGGTCGCCGGCGCGGCGCTTTTCCAGCAAGCCGATGCCCATGGACTGCAGCGCTGCACGCGCGGCGGCCAGCGCCTGCGCTTCGTCGTGGCGACCGTCGGCCGGCGGCTGCCAGGCCAGCATCACGTTCTCCAGCACCGTCATCGATTCCCAAAGGCGCACGTTCTGGAAGATGCGCGCCACGCCGGCGGCGTGCAAGTCCCAGGCCGGCAGCGCGGTGACGTCGCGGCCCTGCAGCGTGCTGCGACCGCCATCGGGGCGCAGCACACCGGACAGCACGTTGACCAGCGTCGACTTGCCTGAACCGTTGGGACCGATGACGCCGAGGATCTCGCCCTCGCGGACGTCGAAGCTCACGTTCTCCAGCGCGTAGACGCCGCCGAAGTGCTTGGACACGCCGTCGACGCGCATCAGCACCGGCGCCTCGGGCCCCGGCGCCGCGGCACTGCGCACGGCGGCGGGGCGGTCGCCCTGGTCGTCGCCGAGGATGGTCTGCACGCCGCCGCCGTTTTTCTCGTGCTCGGGCAGCGGCAGCCAGGGCGCCAGCAGCCAGTCGCCCAGCACGCCCAGGCCGCGCGGTGCCACCAGCAGCACGACCACCACCGAGAGGCCGAACACCGCCATGTAGACCATCTTCAGGTCGCGCAGCAGCTCGGGCAGCAGCGTCACCACCGCCGCGCCCAGCAGCGTGCCGCCGATCGAGCCGAGACCGCCGATCACCGTCATCAGCACCAGCTTGATGCTCTCGAAGATGACGAAGTTGTTGGGCGAGATGAAGCCGGTGCACAGCACGTACAGGCAGCCGGCCAGCGCGCCCAGCACGCTGGACAGCACGAAGGCGGCGATCTTGATGCGCGGCGAATGCACCCCCATCGCCTCGGCGGCGAGTTCGTCGTCGCGCACGGCGCGCATCTGCCGGCCCCAGCGCGAGCGGTACAGCGCCAGCGCGCCGGCTCCGCACAGCAGCAGCGTCGCCAGCAGCAGCGGATAGGCCTGACCGTCCAGCGTGCTGCCCAGCCAGGGCAGCGACAGCGTGGGGATGTCGCGCAGCCCCATCGGGCCGCCGGTGAGCGGCTCTTCGTTGAGCACCACGAGGCGGAAGATCTCGTTGACCGCGAGCGTCGTGATCGCCAAGTAGTGGCCCTTGATGCGCAGCGCCAGCAACCCCAGGCCGAGGCCGACGGCTGCTGCCAGGGCCAGCGCGGCCGGCAGCGCGGCCCACCAGGGCCAGTGCAGCTTGACCATCAGCAGCCCGGCGGCGTAGGCGCCCAGGCCCATCAGCGCCGCCTGGCCCAGCACGATCTGCCCAGTCAGGCCGGTGACGATGTTCAGCCCCAGCGCCGCGATGGCAGCGATGAACGTCAGGTTGAAGACATGCAGCCAGTAGGTATTGACGCCCAGCAGCGGCGGCAGGAACAGCGCCGCGACGAGGGCGGCCAGCAGCAGCTTGCGTGGCAGCATGGTGCGGTGCTTGTTCAGGCGCTTCAGGCGCGGTCGGCGCTGCGCTCCGGCAGCAGGCCTTGCGGGCGCACGGCCAGGAAGACCAGCAGCAGCCCGAAAGCGATCACGTCCTTGTAGGTCGACGAGATCCAGTACGCGCCGAGGTTCTCGCACAGCCCCAGCAGCAGCCCGCCAAGGATGGCGCCGGGGATGCTGCCGAAGCCGCCGATGATCATCGCGACGAAGCCCTTCAGGCCCACCAGCGTGCCCATCTCGGTGGTGACGAAGAACAGCGGCGCCAGCAGGATGCCCGCCAGCGCGGCCAGCACGCTGCTGTAGGCGAAGGTGCCGGCCAGCACCTTCTGCACCGGAATGCCCATCAGCGCCGCCGTGTCGCGGTCGGCCGCCACCGCGCGCATCACCTTGCCGATCATGCTGCGCTGGAGCACCCAGTGCTGCAGCACCATCAGCACCAGCACGACCGCCAGGATCAGCAGCTGCTGCAGCCCGATCTTCACGCCCAGCAGCGTGATCATCTTCGCGCCCAGCGGACCGGGGTACATCAGCGGCTCGGGGCCGTAGAGGATGTGCGCCATCTCCTTGAGGAAGAGGCCGAAGCCCACCGTCGCGATGATGGCCACCAGCGGCCGCTGCTTCTGCAACCGCGCGAACACGACACGCGAGAACAGCGCGCCGAGCAGCGCCATCGCCAACGCCGCGCACACCAGCGCCAGCAGGAACGGAAAGCCCAGCGCCGTGACGAACGTGGCCACGAAGATGTAGGCCGCAAAGGTGACGAACTCGCCGGCGGCGAAGTTGACGATGGCCATCGTGTTCCACACGAAGGCGTAGCCAAGCGCGATCAGCGCGTAGATGGCGCCCATCGCAAGGCCGCTGGTGACGATCTGGTCGAGCATGGCCAGCGGGTCCTCGGGTTCAGAGCGCCTCGACCATGCGCTGCACGGCCACCATGCCGGGGTCGGCCAGGCCGACGCTGCGCTCGGCGAACATGCGCGCGCGGCCGATGCGGTTGGGCCGGCCGCTGAAATCGGCCACCGCCTGCGCGGCGGCGGCGCGCGCGGCGGCGGCGAGTGCGGGTGCGTCGGCATCGGCCGCGGCCGTGCGCAACGCCGCGGCCACGGCCAGCACCGCATCGATCATGGTCTTGTCGCCGGCCTGCGCACCGCCGCGCGCCGACAGCGCCGCAGCCACGTCTTCCAGCAGCCGCGGCAACGCCGCGCCGGTGATGACCGTGGCGTCGCCCAGTTGCTTGGCCACCGTCAGGAAGGCCACCGCGAGCAAGGTTCCGAAGCTCGACCCCGACGCCTTGGCGCAGGCCTGCGCGCAGGCCTTGAACAGCGCGCCCGGCGTTTCGCCGGCGGGCGCGGCGGCATCCAGCAGCGCCGTCAGGTTGGCCGCGCAACGCTGCAGCGTGGTGCCCAGGTCGCCGTCGCCGAGCCGCGCGTCCAGCGCATTCAGTTCGGGCGCTGCGGCATCCAACGCAGCGCACCAGCGCGGCAACGCCGTGCGCAAGGCCGTGGCATCCAGCGAAAGGCTCATCCGACTCTCCAGAACGGGCAGTCGGCCGGTGCCTTGAGCAGCCGTTCGAGCTCGGCGTCCAACGGCATCAGCGTCAGCGAGGCGCCGGCCATCTCCATCGAGGTGGCATAACGCCCGACCAGCGGCATCACCGCCGTCGCGCCGATCGATTCGAGCACGCGCGCGACGTGCCGATACACGATGTACAGCTCTTCGTGCGGCGTCGCGCCCAGGCTGTTGACCAGCACCGCGACGCGGCTGCCGCGCTGCAGGCCCAGTTCGGGCAGCAGCCGGTCCAGCATCTCCTGCGCCAGTTCGTCGGCGCTCTTGAGCTTGCCGCGCCAGATGCCGGGCTCGCCGTGGATGCCCATGCCGAACTCGATCTCGTCGTCGGCGATCGTGAAGCTGGCCTGGCCGCTTTCCGGCACCACGCAGGGCGTCAGCGCAACGCCGATGGAGCGCGCCGCGCCGGCCACCCGGCGCGCGACGGCGGCCACCTCGGCCAGCGACGCGCCCTCGGCGGCGCGCGCGCCGGCGCACTTGAAGGCGAAGACCATGCCGGCCACGCCGCGGCGTTTGGATGCCTCGGCCGGCGGTGCGCTGGCCACGTCGTCGGCCACGCGCACCGCATCGCAGGCCACGCCGTCGAGTTCCAGCAGTTCCTGCGCCATCTCGAAGTTCATGCGATCGCCGCCGTAGTTGCCGTAGAGGAACAGCACGCCGGCGCCGCCGTCGGCGGCCTGCGCCGCGGCCTGGCAGTCGGCCACACGCGGTCCGGCGAAGACGTTGCCCACCGCGCAGGCGTCGAGCAAGCCCTGGCCGACGTAGCCCAGGAACACCGGCAGATGGCCCGAGCCGCCGCCGGTGACGATGCCCACCTTGCCCGGCACCGCGCCGCCGGCGCGCGCGATCACGCGGCCGTCGTCGCCCAGGCGGCGCAAGGCCTCGGGGTGCGCGGCCACCAGGCCTTGCAGCATCTCGTCGACGTAGTCGGCGGGGCGGTTCAGGATCTTCTTCATGACGGCTCCAGCGATTGGCAATCCAGCGTCCGTCGCCCTACTGGCCGCGAATGCGCTTGAGCTCGTCGAGCACCTGGCCCATGGCCTCGGGGCCGATGGACTTCGAAGCGTTCTCGTAGATCGGCTTGGTCTTCTCGCGAATCCGCGCCATCTCGGGGCCCGCGATCTCGTTGACCACCATGCCTTGCGCCTTCAAGAACGCCAGGCTCGCGTCCTCCTTCTCGCGGCTGGCCTTGCGCACGGCGTCGCGGCTTTGAACAGCGCATTCCTGGAGAACGGCCTGCTCCTGCGGCGACAGCGAGTCCCAGACCTTCTTGGAGACCAGGAGCATGTTCGTGCTGTAGCTGTGCTTGGTCAGCGAAAGGTACTTCTGCACCTCGTAGAACTTCATGTTCTGGATGTTGGCGTAGGGGTTCTCCTGTCCATCGACGGTCTTGGTTTCCAGCGCCGAGTACACCTCGGTGAAGGCCATCGGCACGGCATTCGCCCCCAGGGCATTGAAAGAGTCGATGTAGACCTTGTTCTGCATCACGCGCAGCTTGACGCCGCTGAAGTCGTCCAGCTTGGTGATCGGCCGTTTGGAGTTGGTGGTGTGGCGGAAGCCGTTCTCCCACCAAGTCAGGTTGACCAAGCCAGCCGGCTGCATCTTGGCGCTGAACCAGTCTCCGACCTTGCCGTCGAACAGCGCGTCGGCCTCTTTCGTGTTGTTGAACAGGAAAGGCAGGTCGAACACGCCGAGCGCCGGCACCACGCTGGCCAGCGGCGACGAGGACGAGTTGACCATGTCCAGCGTGCCGGTGCGCGCGGCCGCCACCATTTGCGCATCGTTGCCGAGGACGCCATCGGAGAAGCCCTGGATCTTCAACCTGCCGCCAGACTTGGCCGGTGCGCACTGGGTCATCGTGACCACGCCTTGCATCATGGGGTGATCCTTGGGCGTGGCGGCGCCCAGGCGCAGGGTGCGGTCCTGGAACTGGGCGTCGGCCGGCCCGGCCGCCAAGGCCGCGGTGATCGCAAGGGTGAGGATTGAACAGGTCTTCATCGACGTCTCCGATCGGTTGTTGTCGCAACGTAAATTGACGCGTTCACGTCAGCCACTTGAGGGGAACCAGCACGAGGGACGGGAACGCGACCAGCAGGAACAGCACGGCCAGCTCGGCCCATAGGAAGGGCCAAAGCCCACTCATCGCCTGCTTCATGGTGATCTTCGAGACCCCGCAGATCACGTTGAGCACGATGCCCACGGGCGGCGTGATCAGGCCGATGGCGTTGTTCATGATGAACAGCACGCCGAAGTAGACCGGGTCGATGCCGGCATCCTTGACGATGGGCATGAGCACGGGCGTCAGGATCATGATGGTGGGCCCCATGTCGAGCGCCGTGCCGATGACCACCACGAGGACCATGATCGCCGCCATCAGGAGCGTCTTGTCGCCGGTGAAGGGTGCGAGCAGCCGTGCCACCTGGGCGGGCACATCCGACAGGGCGATGAGGTAAGCAGAGACCAGCGCCGTCGCGATGAGAAACACGACCACGGCCGTGCTCTTGGCAGCGGAGACGAGCAAGGGCAGGCAGTCCCGCAGATGCAGATCGCGATACACGACCAGCCCCAGCACGAACGCCAGCACGCAGGCGGCGACGCCGGCCTCGGTCGGCGTGAAGAAGCCGAACTTCAGCCCGCCGATGACGCCGACGGGCATCAACAAGGCCCAGATGCCGTCGATGCCGGCCCGCACGCGCTCGGCAAGTCCCTGGCGCGGCAGGACCTCGACCTTGTCGCGCCTGGCCACCCAGGCCCAGGCCGCCGCCAGCGCCACCCCCATCATGACCCCTGGGAAGATGCCCGCCATGAACAGCTTTCCGATCGAGACATTGCCGATCACCCCGAAGATGATCAATCCGATCGATGGCGGGATGACCGGCGCAATCACGCCGCCGGCCGCAATCAGCCCCGACGCGCGCGGAATGTCGTAGTTGGCCCTGCGCATCATCGGAATCAGCAGCGCGCCGAGGGCCGCGGTATCCGCCGCCGCGCTGCCGGAGATGGCGGCCATCAGCACCGAGGCGAAGATGGCGACATAGCCCAGGCCGCCGCGCAGGTGCCCGACGAAGGTCAACGCGAAGTTGACGATGCGCTTGGATATGCCTCCGGCGTTCATCAACTCGCCCGCCAGCAGGAAGAAGGGAATGGCCAGAAGCGGGAAGCTATCCGTCCCCTCGAACATCTTCTGCGACACCAGCGTGGGGTCGAACTGCCCCGACGCGAACATCAGCGCGACGCCCGTGAGGATCAGCGAGAACGCGATGGGCAGCCCGAGCGCCATGGTGCCCAGCAGCACGAGGGTGAAGACGATGATCGTCATCGCGCTGGTCCCTGACGGCCTGCCTGCGGCGGCAGCGCCTCGTCTTCCACGACGCCGATCAGTTCGGCGTCGGTGACGGACCCGGTGAGGATGCGCCAGAGCTTGTGCAGGGCCAGCAAGGCAATCGCCGTGCCCGTCACGTAGCCCATGCCGTAGATCCAGATCAACGACATCTCCGTGACAGGTGCGTAGGTGGTGGCGTTGACGTCATGCTGGCGGGCCGTGCCCCACACCATCAAGACACAGCACAGCACGATCAACACCTGGCTCAACGCCGCGCAGGCGACCTTGCCGGCATGCGGCAGGCGCTCCACCAGGTTCGACACGCCGAGGTGGGCGTTGTCGCGCATCGCCACGATGGCGCCCAGAAAAGTCAGCCACACGAAGCAATAACGGGACAACTCCTCGGATACCGTGATGCCCGAGTTGAAGGCGTAGCGCAGCACCACGTTGCCGAAGACCATGACCACCATCGCCAGCAACAGCGCGGCCAGCAGCAGATCCAGGGCGCGAAAGAGCCGGTGCATCTCAGCACGTTGCCGTCGTGCGCACGGCGGGTTGAATCATTCTTGTGTCTCCTCGCGCTCGCCCCACCCGGGGCGGCGCTTGCGGATGTGGTGCGTCGGCGGCGCCTCGGCGCGCCGGCGCCTTTGCGTCACTTGCGCGTCTTCGCCACCTCTTCGGCCAGCGCTTCGTAGAACGGCCGCTCGCGGTTGACGAAATCGGTCAGATCGGCCGTCGACAGGTAGCGGATGGTCAGGCCGCGCGTGTTCATGAAGTCGATGAAGGCCTTCTCCTTCATGCCCGCGGCAAAGGCGTCTTGCAGCGTCTTCACGGCAGCGTCCGAGGTGCTGGCCGGGGCGCCGACCGCGCGCCAGGTGCCGATCGACAGGTCGATGCCCTTCTCCTTCAAGGTGGGCACATCGGGAAACATGGCGCTGCGCTTGTCGGCCATCACCGCCAGGATCTTCATCTTGCCGCCTTGCACCTGCGAAGCGACTTCCGGCGGACTGGCGACGAAGGCATTGATCGTGCCGCTGAGCGCCGCCTGCACCGTGGGTGCCGCGCCGGCATAAGGAATCTGCAGCAGGTCGAGCCCGGCCTTCTTGGCCAGCGCCGACGCCGACAGGTGCCAGATGTTGCCGAAGCCCGAGTTGCCGACGCTGATCTTGCCGGGGTTGGCCCTGGCCTCGGTGATGAACTTCTCGATGGTGTCGAGCTTGGAGTCGGCGGGCACGACGAGGCAGGCCGGATCCTCGTTGACCAGGATGATCGGCCGGAAGTCTTTGCTCGAGAACTGCGTCGGCGCGAACTTGCCGAGCGTGAAGATCTCCGAGGTGTAGGAGTTGACGTTGAGCCCGTTGCCCGGCTTCTGCGCCGCCTGCGTGAGGCCGATCGCGCCGCCCGCGCCCGTGACGTTGTAGATCACGATGTTGCGGTTCAGGTGCGGCCGGGTCGCTTCGGCCAGGGCGCGGAACGTCATGTCGGTGCCGCCGCCGACGGCCACCGGGATGATGAAGTTGACCACCCCTTCGGGCAGCGCCGGCGTGGGCTGCGCAGCCGCCTGCCGCGCCGGGACCAGCGCCACCAGGCAGGCGGTGCCGAGCGTGGCCGCGAGAGCGTTGATGCGGGACCAGCCCGCCACTTGCGTCATGTTCGTTCCCCTCATGGGATTCAGTTGTCGAAGCGCAGCACGTTGTCGAGCTCGCGGCGGATGGCCGCGGCCTGCGCTTCGCTGCTGGCCGGCATCGGCATGCGCGGCTGGCCGGTCTCGACGCCCTGCAGACGCAGCGCGGTCTTGATGTTGGCCGGCAGGTTGTCGGCACTGATGGTGTTCCAGAAGCGCAGCATCGCCTCGTGGATCTGCAGCGCCTTCTGGTGGTCGCCGGCCTGCACCGCGTTCCACAGCGTCACGCACACGCCCGGAATGGCCGCCGGCTGCGCCGCAATCGTGCCCTGCGCGCCGAGCGCGAAGCCGCAGTACAGCAGCGCATCCACGGCGCAATAGACCTTCTTGCCCGGCGGCAGGCCGATCATCAGATCGGCGGTGAGCTTCATGTCGCCGGCGCTCTGCTTGACGCCGATGACGCCCGGCATGTCCTGCATGATGCGGATCAGCAGCGCCGGGCTCAGGTAGTTCCAGGGCACGACGTTGTAGATGATGACGGGGAACTTGGTCGCCTCGGTCAGCGCCTTGAAGTGCTTGTAGGTGGCGTCGTCGTCGCACTTGAAGACGTAGTGCACCGGCGTGACCTGCAAGCCGGCCACCGGCAGGTGCTCGATGCTCCGGGCTCGCGCAATCGCGTCGCGCGTGCTGTTGACGATGATGCCGGCGACCACCGGCACGCGACCCGCGACCTCCTCGCAGGCGATCTCCATCAGGCGCGTGAACTCCTGCGCCGAGTAGGTGTGGCCCTCGCCGCTGGAACCGCCGACGCAGATGCCGTGCACCTGCTTCTTGAGCATGAAGCGGACGACGCCGCGGAAGGCCTGCTCGTCGACCTCGCCGCTGGCGGTGAAGGGCGTGACGACGGGCGGGATGATGCCGATGAGATCCTGGGACATGCGAGCGGGCTCCTGATGAGGGCGATGTGGCGGCGAGCGGAGCGCGGCCTTGGCCGCGCAGGGATGAACACCTGATGGGTCAGTAATGTATGTCTAACATGTCAGAATGCGCTCACGGGTTTTCCCGCGAATCCGGAGCAGGCCCTCGATGCGGCCTTGACCCACAATCGCCCCTTGCCAGCCAAAGCCGAACCATGAGCTCCAGCCGTCGCCCGCCTTCCCGCCCGGCACCGCGCCCGGCCGCCGCCCGCAGCCGCACGGCGCGCCCTGCCGTCCCGCCCGCCGGCAGCGGCAACGCGCAGCGCGACGTGGCGTGGGAGCGCTTTCGCCAGCAGATCCTGGCCGCGCGGCTGCGGCCGGGCCAGTTCGTTTCGCAGCGCGAGTTGATGACGCTGCTGGACATGCCGCTGGCCGCGGTGCGCGAGATGATTCCGCGGCTGGAAGCGGCGCGGTTGCTGGTCACGGTGCCCAAGCGCGGGCTGCAGATCGCGCCGGTCGACCTGAAGCTGATCCGCAATGCCTTCCAGGTGCGGTCGATGATCGAGCGCGAAGCCGTGCAGCGCTTCGTGCGCGAGGTGTCCGACGAGGAGATCGACCGCCTGGAGCAAGCGCACCGCGAGATCCTGGCGCGCGCCGAGCGCGACCCCTCGGACGCCAGCCTCGATGCCGACGCGCTGCAAGCCGACTGGGGCCTGCACGATCGCATGGTCGATGCCATGGGCAACGAGATCCTGTCGGAGATCTACCGCGTCAACAGCCTGCACGTGCGCCTGATCCGCCTGGATGCCGCCGAGGTGCGCCCGCGCCGCACGCTGCCGGCGATGCAGGAGCACCTGGCCTTCCTGGCGGCGCTGCGCAGCCGCGACGAGGCGCGCGCGGTGGCGGCAATCCAGGCGCATATCGACAACTCGCGCCAGCGCGTGGTGGCGGCCCTGTTGGACAGCGCCTAGAACTTGACCAGCGTGCGCACCAGCGGCTGGCCCTTGCGCACTTCCACGATGTAGATCTGGTGGTTGCAGTCGCCGTTGGCCTCGCAGCGGTAGCTGGCCAGGACGCCGGTGTGCTGCAGCCGGCCGAAGGCTTCACGCAGCTTCAACGGGTCGGTGCCGCCGGCCATCGCGATGGCCTTGGCCGCCAGGTGCGCGCCGTCGTAGTAGGTGGCGGCGTACAGCTCGGCCTCGGTCTTGGTGGCCGCCTCGTACTTCTTGACGAAGGCCTGCACCATCGCGTCGGGGTTGGAAGGCACGAAGTCGCTGGAGCTGATGGCGCCCTCGCCCGCCTCGCCGGCGAGCTTGACGAACACCGGCTGGCTAAGCGACGTGGAGCCGGCGAACTTCATGTTGAGCCCGAGCTGCGCCGCCTGGCGCACGATGAGCGCCGCCTCGTTGTCGTGCGTCCACATGATGATCATCGCCGCGCCGGCATCGCGCAGGCGGCCGAGCTGGGCCGAGAAATCCTTGTCCTCGGCGTTGTGCGTCTCCACGCGCACCGGCTTGAGCCCGGCTTCTTCGATGGCCTTGATGACGCGTGCCGCGCCGGCCTTGCCGAAGTCGTCGTTGATGGAGATGACGCCGATCCGGTCGAGCTTGAGCGTGCTGCGCGCGTATTCGACCAGCGCCTTGGCCTGCACGTTGTCGTTGGCGCGGATGCGCACCACCGTGCTGCAGCCGTTGTTGGTGACCGGCACGCCGCTGGCGCCGGTGATCGACAGCGCCTTGCCGCAAAAGGTCTTCTGCGTGGCCATCTGCGCCACCGAGAAATGCGGCCCCAGGAAGACCTGCACCTTATCCTGCGACAACAGCCGGTTGACGGCGTTCATCGCGGCGTTGGGGTTGTCGGCCTGGTCGTCCTCATAAACCACCTGCAGCGGCTTGCCCAGCACGCCGCCGGCAGCGTTGATCTCGGCGACGGCCAGATCCACGCCCTGCCGCGTGTAGCGCCCGAGGTTGGCACGCGGGCCGGTCAGCGGCGCCGCCACGCCGAGCGTGACCTGGGCGGCAACGGGCAGCGGCGTCGCCAGTCCGGCGGCCAGCAGCGCCGCGGCGGCGGAAAAGGCGATGCGAACACTCGCGGTCATGATTCGTCTCCTGTCGTTGAGGTGGGTTGAAGCAAAGCTCACAGCACGGCGCCTTGCGAGCGCAGGCGCTGCTGCAGCGAGCCGATGTCCAGCGCATGCGGCGGGCAGCCGTCAGCTGCCGCCATTGCGGCCGCGGTGCCGGCCGCCTGGCCCATGGCCATGCAGGTTCCGGTGATGCGCGCGCTGGCCAGCGCCCGGCGTTCGGCCGAGATGCAGCGGCCGGCCACCAGCAGGCCGTCCACTGCCGCCGGCAGCAGCGCGCCCAGCGGAATGTCGTAGCCGGCATCGACGTGCTCGGCCGCCGCCATGCTGGCGCCTTTGGCGTCGTGGCTGTCGATCGGAAAGCCGCCGCGCAGCACGGCGTCGGCGAAGCGCCGGCCCTGCCGCACATCGTCGTCGGTCAGCACCGCACGGCCCGCGATGCGCCGGCTTTCGCGCACGCCCACGCAACTGGCACTGGCCGCCAGGAAGCAGCCTGCCGCACCGGGCACATAGCGCCGGAAGAAGGTGGTGAACTCCAACACCTGCTGGCGCAGCACCGCTTCGGCGCGCGCCATGTCGTCGGCCCGCGTGGCGTCCGCCGCGCAGCGCGTGACGTTGATGACCGCCTCGCCGGTGCGCACCCAACCGCTGTAGTGCAGCTCGTGCCGTTGCAGCGACACCGTCCCGTCGTCCCAGGCCTGCTTCAGCTGCGGGCCGAAGCCCCACAGGTTGACGTGATCCTCCCCGCGCAGCGCGGCCGGCGGCACGCCCAGCTTGAAGTCGCCGGGGTGACGCTCGACGTGGTCGAGCAGGGCCTGGTGGTCGACGCCGCCCAGCTTGAACAGCAGGCTCACCGGCTGCGTTTCCGCGCCCTGTGTCGACAGGAAGCCGCTGCCCGCGCGTGCCGCCAGGTCGGCGTCGCCGGTGGCATCGACCGCGGCGCGACAGGCATAGGCCGTGCGGCCGGACTTGTTCTCGACGATCACGGCGCGCAATGCACGCCCGTCACGCGCAACCCCGACCACCGGCGAGAAGGGCAGGAAGTCGGCCCCGGCCTCGACCACCATGCGCGTGACCACCGACTTGAACATCTCATGGTTCATTGGCACGCGCGACAGCGTGTAGCCCGTGTCGTCGCGCACATGCCCGGGCGAGGCACCGGCGCGAACGAGGCGGTCCACCAGTTCCTGCGGCATGCCGGCCACGACACGCTGGCCGACGGCGTCGAACCAGCCGGCGCTGTGCTCCAGCAACTGCGATGCGATGTGGCCGCCGAGGAAGCCGCCGCGTTCGAGCAGCAGCGTGCGCGCGCCGTTGCGCGCCGCCGCCACCGCGGCCAGCGCGCCCGCCGTGCCGCCCCCGGCGACGACGACGTCGTAGTCCTCGACCAGCGGCGTCTCGCGCGCCGCCTCGTGCAGCGTGGCCATGCTCCGTGCCCTTCGCTCCGTTGTGCGTGATGCCGGGGGGCACCTGCGTCACACGATTCAGCGCTTGCCGCGCACGGTTTGAATCTGCGCCTGCAAGTCGCCGACCAGGGCATCGCCGATGTCCTTGCGGTACTTGTCGAAGACCGGCTGCGCGAGCTGGCGCATCTTGGCGATCTCGGCAGGCGCCACTTCGTTGACCTGCATGCCGGCCTTGCGCACCACGTCCAGCGAGCGCGCGTCGGAGTCGCGGTTGACACGGCGCTGGTAGACCTTGGCCTCGTCGGCCGCCTCCAGCAACAGCTTCTGCTCGTCGGGCGTGTACTGATCCCAGCTCTTCTTGCCGACCAGGATCAGCATCGGGTTGTACATGTGGTTGGTGATCGACAGGTACTTGGCCACCTCGTAGAACTTGTTGCTGTCCATGTTGGAGATGGGGTTCTCCAGCGCGTCGACGGCCTTCGATTCCATCGCGGTGTACAGCTCGGAATAAGGCATCGCCACCGGATTGGCCCCGAGCGCGCGAAACACGTCGACGTAAACGGGCGACTGGATGACGCGGATCTTCAGCCCCTTCAGATCGTCGGCGCGCACGATCGGTTGGCGCGAGTTGGCGACGCTGCGAAAGCCGATGTCCCACCAGCTCAGATTGACCAGGCCATGGTCGCCCAGCATGGCGTTCATGCGCTGCCCGAAGGGGCCGTCGACGACGGCGTCGGCCTCGGCGACGTTGTTGAACAGGAAGGGCAGGTCGAAGACGCCGTATTCCTTGATGCGACCGACCAGCAGGCCGGCGCTGATCGCCGTCATGTCGATGGTGCCGCCCTGCAGCGAGTTGATCACCTGCAGGTCGCCGCCCAGCACGCCGGCCGGGTAGAGCTGCACTTTGATGCGGCCGCCGCTCTTCTGGGCCACCAGCTCGGCGAAGCGCTTGGCGCCCAGGCCCTGCGGGTGGTCGGCATTGTTGACGAAGGCAAGGCGAATGCTGCGCGTCTTGATGTCGGCGGCCTGCGCGGCCGGCAGCGCCAGGCCAAGTGCACAGACCGCGGCGGCGAAAGCGGACAAGAGGCGTCGACGCATGAAGGAATCTCCGGGAAGAACAGGCAAGGCAGGCTCAACGCAACAGCGCCAGCGGCACCATCACCAACTGCGGGAACAGGACCAGCAGGAACAGCACGGCGATCTGCACCAGCATGAAGGGCATGACGCCGCGGATCACATCGCCCATGGGCACGCGCGCGACGCCGCTGGCCACGTTGAGCACCGTGCCCACCGGCGGCGTGATGAGGCCGATGGCGTTGTTGATGACGAACAGCACGCCGAAGTAGACGGGGTCGATGCCGGCCTGCTTGACCAGCGGCATCAGCACCGGCGTGAGGATCAGGATGGTGGGCGCGAAGTCCAGAGCGGTGCCGACGATGACCACCAGCAGCATCATCACCGCCATCAGCAGGCGCGGACTGTCGACGAAGGGCTCCATCAGCGCCGTCACCTGCCCCGGGATGTCGGCCAGCGCAATCAGCCAGGCCGAGACCATGGCGGCGGCAACCATGAACATCACGACCGCGGTGGTCAACGCCGCCGACAGCATCAGCCCGTAGATCTGGCGCCAGTGCAGCTCGCGGTGCACGAACAGGCCGATCAGCAGCGCATAGGCGACGGCGACCACCGCGGCTTCGGTGGGCGTGAAGACGCCGAACTTGAGGCCGCCGACGATGATCACCGGCAGCACGAAGGCCCAGAACGCGTGCACCGTCAACTGCAAGCGCCGGCGCAGCGGCACGCGCGGCAGCACTGCCACCTTGTCGCGCCGCGCCACCCACCACCACGTGAGTGCCAGGCCGAGGCCGAGGTAGATGCCCGGCGCCACGCTGCCGATGAACAGCTTGGTGATGGAAACGCCGCCGGCCACGCCGAACAGCACGAGGCCGATCGACGGCGGCAGGATGGGCGCGATGATGCCGCCGGCAGCGATCAACCCGGTGGAGCGCGCGACGTTGTAGCCGGCGCGCCGCATCATCGGGATCAGCAGCGCGGCCAGCGCCGCGGTGTCGGCGATGGCCGAACCCGACAGCGCCGCCATCAGGATCGCCGCCAGCACGGCGACGTAGCCGAGGCCGCCGCGCAGATGGCCGACCCAGGCCATGGCCGCCTCCACGATGCGGCGCGACATGCCGCCGGCGTTCATCAGCTCGCCGGCCAGCAGGAAGAAGGGAACCGCCAGCAGCGCGAAGTTGTCGGCGCCGCTGATCAGGTTCTGCGCCAGGATCTGGGCGTCGAAGTTGCCCATCTGCACCATCAGCGCAACACCGCACACGAGCAGCGCGAACGCGATCGGCATGCCCAGCGCCATGGCGCCGAGCAGCGAACCGGAGAACACCCACAAGGTCATGGCCTGCCCCCGGCCGCCGGCACTGCCGCGCTGCCGTCGTGCAGGCGCTCGATGACCTCTTGCTCGTCGGACTCGGCGACGTCGATCAGTTCGCTCTCGGGCAGCCGCCCGGTGAGCAGCCGCCACAGATTGGCCGCGATGATCACCATCATGCTGCCGGCGCTGATGTAGGCCACGCCGAACACCCATTCCATCGCCAGTCCGGTGACGGGCGCCGCGCTGTCCATGTTGATGTCGTGCTGGCGCCAGGTGCCGATGAAGAACAGGGCACAGCACAGCAGCATCAGCGCATGGCTGACCCCGTAGCAGAGCTTGCGGCCCAGCAGCGGCAGCTTGCGCACCAGCGTGTCCACGCCGAGGTGGGTGTGCCGGTGCAGGCCGATGACCGCACCCAGGTACGTCAGCCAGATGAAGAGGAAGCGCGACAACTCTTCCGACACGGTGATGCCCGAATTGAAGCCGTAGCGCAGGATCACGTTGCCCAGCACCATCACCAGCATGGCGCCCAGGCACGCCACCAGGACGACTTCCAGCAGCCGGAAGTACAGCGCGACGAGTCGTTGCAGCATGGGCGCTGGCCGGGTCGGCGGCATCCGCGAGCTCCGGTCAGCGCGGCGCCGCGGCGCGCACGCGCTCGACCTCGGCGTAGAAGGCGCGTGCGAAGTCCTCGCCGACGCGCTCGTTCTGACGATCGATCACCGGCTTGAGCTGCACCGCCATGCGCTGGCGTTCGGCCAGGCTGACGTCATTGACCTGCATGCCGGCCTTCTTCACGGTGTCCAGCATGGCGGCCTCCATCGCGCCCAGGTTGGCGCGCTTCCAGGCCTTGGCCTCGCCGGCCGCCGCCATCACCAGCGCCTGCTCGTCCTTGTTCAGCCGGTCCCAGGTCTTGCGGCCCATCAGCAGGGCCTCGGAGTTGATCGAATGCTGGGTCATGCTGAGGTACTTCTGCACCTCCTGCATCTTCATCGTCACGATCTGCGGCAGCGGGTTCTCCTGGCCGTCGACGGTGCGCGTCTCCAGCGCCGTGAAGACCTCGGTGACCGGCATCGGCGTCGGGTTGGCGCCCAGCTGCTTGAACATGTCGATGTACATGGCGTTCTGGATCACGCGCAGCTTCAGGCCGTTGAAGTCCTCCCACCGAGTGATGGGGCGGCGGCTGTTGGTCGTGTTGCGAAACCCGTTGTGGGTGTAGGCGAGCACCACCCAGCCTTTGTCGAAGGCCTTGTCGGACAGCAGCTTGCCCATCGGCCCGTCGAGCACGCGGTCGAACTCGGCACCAGTTTGGAAGACGAAGGGGAAGTCCAGGATCGCCATCTCGCGCACCTGGCTGGCCATGGTGGCGGTGCCGGTGGTCATCACGTCCTGGGTGCCGGCCTGCAACTGGTTCTGCATCTGCACGTCGGCGCCCAGCACGCCGCCGGTCAGCACCTGCAGCTTGAGCTTGCCGCCGCTGCGCGCGTCCAGCGCCTCGGAGAACTTGCGCAGCAGCAGCGCGGCCGGGTGGTCGGGCGTCATGCTGGTGCCGGCCTTGAGCGCTTGCTGGGCGCGGGCCGGCAGCGGCATCGCGGCCGCCAGCATGGTGGCGGTGGCGACCAGCAGCAAGCCGCGACGGATGGCGGAAGAAGCATGCATCGACGGCTCCCTCGCGTCAGGCTCGCAGCGGTTGCAGCGCCGCCTTGATGGCGCTCTTCTGCGCGTCGCTGACGCGCATCATGGGGCGCCGCGGCTCGTACAAGGCCAGGCCCTGCAGATGCTGGATGTATTTGACGCAGGCCGGCAGGTTGTCGTGGCTGAGCGAGTTCCACAGCGCGTTGAGCTTGAAGTGCAGTTCGCGCGCGGTGGCGTGATCGCCCGCCTGCACCGCCTGGTAGACCTTGACGACGATCCCCGGCACCGCGGTGGTCAGCGCCGAGATGGCGCCGTGCATGCCCAGCGCGAAGCCGGGGTAGAGCAGCGCGTCGACGCCCGACAGCACCAGGTTGTGCGGCTTGGCGCGCAGCAGCAGGTCGGACACCGACTTGAGGTCGCCGCCGCTTTGCTTCATGCCGATGACGCCCGGCACCTCGTCCATGATCCTCAGCATCAGGTCCACGCTGAGGTAGTTCCAGGGGATGACGTTGTAGATGAGGATGGGGATGCCGGTGGCGTCGTAGATCTCGCGGAAGTGCTGCACCGTGGCATCGGCATCCGGTTTGAACAGGTAGTGCACCGGAGTGACCTGCAGCGCGGCGATGTTCAAGCCCTTCAGCCGGTTCACGCGCTCGATGGCGTCGCGCGTGCTTTGCACGATCAGCCCGGCGACGAAGGGCACGCGGCCGGCGGTGGCTTCGCACGACTCCTGCATGGCCTGCACGAACTCGGCTTCACCCAAGGTATGGCCTTCGCCGGTGCTGCCGCCGGCGACGATGGCACGTGCGCCCTGGCCGATGATGAAGTCCACCTGTTCGCGCAACGCCCCCTTGACAAGATTGCCTTCCAGGTCGAAGGGCATGGCGATGGGCGGCAGCACGCCGGTGAGTTGCTGGCGAAGTTGAGCGGCGGAGGGAGCGGGCACGGCGAGTCCTTTCTGTGCGGGGTCTGATATGAATCCGGATTCCGGATTTATGTTCCGGACAATTCTAGGCATCGACCGGCGCCGGCACAGCCCCGGGAAATCCCGCAGCCGGCAATGGCACGCGCGAGCGGGACGTGGGCGTTCACCGCCGCGGCCGCAGGCCGGCGGTCGAACAGAAGATGGGAGTTGCGGCGCCCGGGCGCGTCAGCCCGGCGCGGTCTCGCTGCCGAGCTGGCGCGATACGCTGTTGGCCGTCTGCACCACCAGCGGCGCCAGTTGCACCAGTCGTTCGGGCGTCATCCGGTCGGCCGAGCCGGTGACGCTCATCGACGCGAACACGTGGCCCTCGGCGCTGCGAATCGGCGCCGCGACGCAGCGCACCCAGATCTGGTGTTCGCAGTCGTCGATCGCATAACCGCGCAACCGCGTGGCCGCCAGTTCCTCGCGCAACCGCGCCGGGTCGGTGATGGTGTTGGTGGTGTAGGCGCGCAGGCCGTGCTCGATCACGCGCTCCACCACCTCGGACGGCTGGAACGCCAGCAGCGCCTTGCCCACGCCGGTGCAATAGGCCGGCGACGATTCGCTGGGCTGCACGCCGCGCGAGCGCTCGGTCGGCTCCTCGCGCTCGACGACGATGACCTCGAAGCCGTTGAACACCCCCAGGTGCGCCGACTCGCCGGTCAGCCGCGACAGCCGGTCGATGAAGGGCCTGGCCTCGCGCAGCAGGTCGAGGTTGGCCAGCGCCAGGCTGCCCAGTTCGAACAGCCGGATGCCCAGGCTGTAGTTGCCGCTGCGCGGATCCTGCTCGATGAACCCCACCTCGCGCAACGCCGACAGCATGCGGTGCGCGCTGGCGCGCGGCATGCCGGTCGCCGCCGCCACCTGCCCCAGCGACCGATGGCGGTGCAGGGTGGAGAAGCAGCCGAGCACCTCGACCATCTTGACGATGGACTGGATCCGGCTCTTGTCATCGGCGGCGGAACGATCGGCAGCGGCGTCGTGGGCCATGGTGGAGGACGCGACATGAACACGCGGGCGATGATATCGCCGTCATCGTTGTTCCGGAATACGGAAACACCAACGGACCGTGGCGACCCTGATCCGCAGCCCCGACGCGCTGACCGAGAATGCGGCTTTCCGCCAGCCGCCGCCCACGCCACCGTGATGACCATTGCCCGCTTCGCCTTCCCCACCCCCATCCACTTCGGCGCCGGCGCGCGCAAGCTGGTGGGGCCGCACCTGCTGGCGCAAGGCCTGAAACGGCCGCTGATCGTCACCGACCGCGCCTTGGCCGCGCTGCCGGTGGCGGCCGAGTTCCGCAGCCACCTGCAGGGGCTGGACGTGGCGGTGTTCGACGGCGTGTTCGGCAACCCGACCTGCGCGCAGGTGATGGCCGGCGCGGCGGCGTTCAAGGCGCACGGTGCCGACGGCGTGATCGCCTTCGGCGGCGGCGCGGCGCTCGACGTCGGCAAGGTCGTCGCGCTGATGGCGGTGCACGAAGGCGACGTGCTCGAGTACGTGTGGGACCACCCGCAGGTGCGCCCCATCGTGCAGCCGCTGCCTTACCTGGTGGCCGTGCCCACCACCAGCGGCACCGGCTCCGAAGTGGGCCGCAGCGCCGTCGTCAGCGAGGACGCCAGCCACGTCAAGCGCACCGTGTTCAGCCCGGCGATCCTGGCCCGCGCCGTGTTCGCCGACCCCGAGCTGACGCTGGCGCTGCCGCCGGCCGTCACCGCCGCCACCGGCATGGACGCGCTGACGCACAACATCGAAAGTTATCTCTCGCCCGCCTATCACCCGATGTGCGACGGCATCGCGCTCGAAGGGCTGCGCATCGGCGCGCGCGCGCTGCTCACCGCCGTCAAGGAGCCGGGCAACCTGCAGGCCCGCGGCGACATGATGATGAGCAGCCTGATGGGCGCCGTCGCGTTCCAGAAGGACCTGGGCAGCGTGCACGCCTGCGCGCATGCGCTGGGCGCGGTGGCCGACCTGCACCACGGCCTGGCCAACGCGCTGATGATCGACAGCGTGCTGGCCTGGAACCACGAGGCGGTGCCGCAGAAGTTCGACGAGCTGGCGCACGCGGCCGGCGTCAGCGGCGGCGGCTTCGCCTTCGTCACCTGGCTCAAGCACCTCAAGCGCGAGATCGGCATCGCCGGCGGACTGGCGGCGCATGGCGTGAGCGAGGCGATGCTGCCGCAGCTGGTGCCGCTGGCCGCCAAGGACTTCACCGGCGGCACCAACCCGCGGCCGGCCACCGAGGCCGACTACGAGCGCCTGTTCCGCCAGGCGATGTGAAGGGGGCCGCCGCGATGACGTCGTCCAAGCCGCTGCTGATCGGCGTGTCCGCCCGCATCTACTACCCCGGCACGCACGGCGCGCTGCCGGGCGTGTTCACCAAGACGCTGCACTACCTGGAGCAATCGGTCGCGCACTGGGTGCTGTCGGGCCACGCGATGGCGGTGATGGTGCCGGCCGTCACCAAAGACAGCATCGTGCGGCGCAGCGACCTCGATCTCGACGACTACGCGCACGCGCTGGACGGCCTGGTGCTGCAAGGCGGCAATGACGTGGCACCCGAGTGTTATGGCGAGGCGCCGCTGCACCCCGACTGGGCCGGCGACGCGGTGCGCGACAAGTACGAGATCGAGCTGATCCGCGCCTTCATCGCCGCCGGCAAGCCGGTGTTCGGCGTCTGCCGCGGCTTCCAGCTCCTCAACGTGATGCACGGCGGCACGCTGTGGCAGGACATCGCCACGCAGCGGCCGGCCGCGCTGGCGCACCGCGAGCTGGGGCAGTACGAGCGCCACTTCCACGCGGTCGAGATCGAGCCCGGCAGCCGCCTGGCCGCGCTGTACCCCGGCCTGCAGCGCACGGTGGCCAACAGCATCCACCACCAGGGCATCAAGGACCTGGCGCCCGGCTTCGTGGTGGAAGCGCGCTGCCCCGAAGACGGCATCGTCGAAGCCATCCGCCGCACCACCGGCAGCGGATATGTCGCTGGCGTGCAATGGCACCCCGAGTTCCACGATCCGCAGGACGGCCAGACCATCGACGACGGGCCGATGCTGCAGGATTTTCTGGCGGCGTGCCGGGCCGCCCGTTCCAACGCTTGAGGTCAGCATGTCGACGCTTGCCATCCACAACCCCGCCACCGGCGAACTGATCGCCACGCTGCCGGCCGACGACGAAGCCTCGGTGGCCGCCAAGGCCGCCGCCGCGCGGGCCGCGCAGCCGGCCTGGGCCGCGCTGAACATGGCCGAGCGCGTGGCCGTGGTGCAGCGCTTTCGCGCCGCCGTCGTCGCCGAACTGGACGACCTGGCCGCCACGATGACGGCCGAGACCGGCAAGCCGATCACGCTGTCGAAGAACGAGCTGAACGGCCTGCTGCCGCGCATCGACTTCTTCGTCGAGCAGGCCGAGGACGCCGTGCGCGACGAGCACGTCTTCGACGGCGGCGGCATGCACGAGCAGATCGGCCACGTGCCGCTGGGCGTGGTGCTCAACATCTCGGCCTGGAACTACCCCTGGTTCGTCGGCTGCAACGTCATCCTGCCGGCGCTGCTGACCGGCAACGCCGTGCTCTACAAGCCCAGCGAATACGCCACGATGACGGGCCAGCAGATCACCCACCTGCTGCACGCCGCCGGCGTGCCGCCGGCGGTGATGCAGTGCCTGGTGGGCGACGGCCGCGTCGGCACGGCCGCGCTGGCGCAGCGCATCGACGGCGTGTTCTTCACCGGCAGCCACGCCACCGGCGTGAAGATCGCGCAGGCGGTGGCGCCGCGCATGGTCAAGCTGCAGCTCGAACTGGGCGGCAAGGACCCGATGTACGTGCGCGCCGACGTCGACGTCAAGGCGGCCGCCGAATCGCTGGCCGACGGCGCGATGTACAACACCGGCCAGGGCTGCTGCTCGGTGGAACGCGTCTACGTGCACCGCGCGGTGCACGACGCCTTCGTCGAGCACTTCGTCGCCACCGTGCGCGGCATGAAGCGCGGCGACCCCGCCGACCCAAGCAGTTATGTCGGCGCCATCACCCGCGCGCCGCAGCTGGCGCTGCTGCGCGCGCAGGTCGACGACGCGCTGGCCAAGGGCGCCACGCTGGCCATCGGCGGCCAGGCGCTGCCGGGGCCGGGCAACTGGTTCGAGCCCACCGTGCTGACCGGCGTCGACCACACGATGGACGTGATGCGCGAGGAAAGCTTCGGCCCCATCGTCGGCATCCAAGCCGTGGCCGACGACGACGAGGCCGTGCGCCTGATGAACGACACCCGCTACGGCCTGACCGCCGGCGTCTACACGCGCGACGAAGCGAGCGCGCGCGAACTGCTGGCGCAGGTCAACGCCGGCAGCGTCTACTGGAACTGCTGCGACCGCGTCAGCCCGCGCCTGCCGTGGTCGGGCTGCGGCGATTCGGGCATCGGCCTCACGCTCTCGCACCACGGCATCCAGACCTTCACGCGGCCCAAGGCCTGGCACCTGAAGGCGCCGGCGTGACGCAGCCCACGCTGGCCATCTTCGATCTCGACCACACGCTGCTCGACGGCGACAGCGACCAGCTCTGGTGCCAGTTCCTGATCGACGAAGGCGTGCTCGACGGCGCGCACTTCGCGGCGCGCAACGCGCAGATGGAACGCGACTACCGCGCCGGCACGGTCTCGGTGCAGGCCTTCTGCGATTTCTACGTCGGCACCCTGGCCGGCCGCAGCCCGGCGCAATGGCAGCCGCTGCGCCAGCGCTTCGTGCAGGCCTGCGTCTTGCCCCGGCTGTATGCCGGCACGCCGGCGCTGCTGCAAAGCCATCGCCGGCAGGGTCACCAACTGCTGCTGAGCACGGCCACCAACCGCTTCCTCACCGAGCCCACGGCCGCGGCGCTGGGCGTCGACGCGCTGATCGGCACCGATTGCGAAGTGGGCGCCGACGGCTGCTTCACCGGCCGCACGCAAGGCCCGCCCAACATGCGCGCCGGCAAGATCGCGCGGCTGCAGGCCTGGGCCGCGGCGCAGGGCCAGGCGCTGGCCGGCCGGCACACGGTGTTCTACAGCGATTCGATGAACGACCTGCCGCTGCTGGAGCAGGTCGACGAAGCCGTGGTCACGAACGGCGAGCCGCGCCTGCTGGCGCTGGCCGCGCAGCGCGGCTGGCGCTGCATCAGCCTGGAGCACAAGGACCCCTCATGAAGCCGCGTTTCTATTTCGCGCCGCACACCTGCGCGCTGGCCCCCCACATCGTGCTGGAACACCTGGGGCTCGACTACGAGCCGGTGAAGATCGACTTCCGCGCCAACCAGCAGCAGTCGCCCGAGTACCTGGCCATCAACCCCAAGGGCCGCGTGCCGGCGCTGGTGACCGACCGCGGCGTGGTCACCGAGACCCCGGCCCTGCTGCTGTACCTGGCCCAGCAGCGGCCGGATGCCGGCCTGGCGCCGCTGGACGACCCCTTCGCGCTGGCCGAGCTGCAGGCGGTGAACAGCTGGCTGTGCTCGACCGTGCACGTCGCGCACGCCCACCGCCCGCGCGCCTACCGCTGGGCCGACGACCCCGCGGCGCAGCAGTCGATGAAGGCCAAGGTGCCGCAGAACATGGGCGACCACTTCGACTGGATCGAACGCGATCTGCTGCGCGGCCCGTGGGTGATGGGCGAGCGCTTCAGCATCGCCGACCCCTACCTCTTCGCCATCACCGCCTGGCTGCCGAGCGACGGCGTGGCGGTGGAACGCTTCCCGCGCGTGGCCGACCACCACGCGCGCATGCAGGCGCTGCCGGCGGTGCAGCGGGCGTTGGCGCAGCATGGGTGACGAATTGCAAGGCCTCGGCCGCGGAAGATTCGTCACGCAGCGCGTGACGAGTCGCCAGCCGTTCGGAATGGGCCTGGAAGAACGGCCGAATGTCCGTGGGTGCGCAAACCGACAGACGTCGCCAAAGTCGGCTGTCAGCTGCGCCAACAACGACGCCAGCAAGCTCAGCCCGTCGGTCGTGCGCGGCGTGTCGGGCGCTGCAACCCGGATGCCGTGCCGGCATCGTGCCCAGCGCTGAACGACGAACCGGACTCGACCGGCCGATCCAGCGCCACGGTTTCGGCCGGGATCGCACCCTCGTCCCGCAGCTTGCCAACGACGATGCGGGTGACGCCGGCGCGATGTGGGTGACGGGTCGGCCGCGCCGTGCCCTTCACCGCCGGCACCATTGCGATTCGCAGGGCACGCCGTCGCGATTGCCGTCCATCTGCACGCCGGGGCAGTTCTTCAGGAAGAACGTGGCTTCGGCGCAGGACGTCATCTGGCTGCAACGGGTGCGGCCATCACAGCGGAAGCCGCCGGTCTCCGGCTTGGCGGGCATCTTCGCCGCCGGCGGCGCGGAAACGGGGGGCGGCGGCGCAGCGGCGCCTTCGGCGCAAGGCCCATGCCGCTGCCGGAAATCCTTCGGGCTGACCGCCGCCGAGCCCACCTTGAACACGCCGCGGCTCAGCGCGCGGGCCATGCGTTCCTGCGGCACGAAGGGGCCGCGGTCGTACTTGATGCGCACGCTCCAGGCCTGGCCTTCCTCGACCATGCGGCGGTTGACCTCGATGTCGTCCTTCCACAGCGTGGCCAGCACGCGGCCGGCCGCCGGCGGCGCGGGCTCGCCATGCGGGTTGCCGATCTGCGCGCGCACCGGCTGCTTGAGCACCAGTTCGGCGAGGTAGGCGCGGGCGTCGGCGCCGCCGTCCTGGCAGATCTCGGGGGCGTCGATGCCGGCCAGGCGCAGCTCGATGGGCTTGCCGCCGCCATCGGGCGTGACGGTCAGCGTGTCGCCGTCCAGCACCGCGGTGACGGTGCCGCTGACGCTGCCCGCCATGGGCTTTTGCGCCGGCTTCGGTGGCGATGCGGCGCCGGCGCCGCCGGCGGCGGTCAATGCCGTTGCCAAGGCCAGCGCCGCCGCCGCGGCGAACGGACGGATCGTCGTCATCGTGCGGCCCTCCGGCGGCGCGGGCCGGCCTTGGCCGCCGCGGTGGCGGCATCGTCCTGCAGCGCCGCGTCGGCCTCGGCCAGCATCCGCGCCAGGCGGTCTTCGAGCTTCTCGGTCGTGAGTTGTTCGCGCAATCGTTCCACCATCAACGGCAAGGCAAAGGGGCTGGGCGCCCGCAGCTCGACGAAGTCCGGCGTGCGGCGCGCCATCTGCTGCAGCGCGGCCTGCAGGCGCTGCAGTTCCAGCTCTTGCGCCAGCACTTCGGACTCGGCCTGCGCCAGCAGGCGGTTGCCCGCATCGTACTTGCGGAAGACCTCGTAGAACAGCGCGCTGGAGGCCTGCAGCTGGCGCATGCTCTTGGGCGCGCCGGGGTAGCCGCCGAACACCAGCCCGGCCACGCGCGCGATCTCGCGAAAGCGCCGCTGCGCCAACTCGCCGGAGTTCAGGCTGGCCAGCACATCGGATAACAGGTTACGCGTTGACAACAGCTCGGGCAGCCGCGCACCGTCCAGCGCCACCGGGTTGGCGCCGACGATCTCCAGCCCGAGGTCGTTGACGCTCAACGAGAAGGTGTTGGGCGCCTCGCGCGAGAGCCGCCAGGCCAGCAGCTGCGCCAGGCCGATGTGCACGTTGCGGCCGGCAAAGGGGTACAGGAACAGGTGGTGGCCCTCGCGCGAGCGGTAGCGCTCGATCAGCAGCCGCCGCTGCGTGGGGATGCGCGACAGCCGCGCCTGCGTCTGCAGCATCGGCAGCGCGGCCTGCAGTTCCACGTCGAACAGGTCGCCCTGCAGCACCGGCACCGCGCCCGTGCCGGCCACGCGGTCCAGCACCTCCTGCACCGCGTCGGCCAGTTCGCTGGACAGCGGCATCTTGCTGCCGTTCCAGGCCGGCACCACGCCCTTCAGCCGCGTCGCCTTGCGCACCTGGGCCGTCATCTCGTGGGTGCGCACGTACTCCAGCACGCGGCCGCCGAAGACGAAGCAGTCACCCTTGGACAGCCGCGCGATGAAGCCTTCTTCGATCGTGCCCAGCGTGCCGCCGGAGACCCAGGCGACCTTCATCGTGGCGTCGGCGACGATGGTGCCGACCTGCAGGCGGTGGCGCTTGGCGATGCCGCGATCGCTCACGCGCCAGCGGCCGTCGACGCGCGCAATGCGGTGGTACTCGGGGTAGGCGCCCAGGCTGTCGCCGCCTTGCTCGCAAAAGCGCAGCACCCAGTCGAACTCGTCGCGCGTCAACGCCGCGTACGCGGGAGCGGCGCGCACTTCATCGAACAGCACGTCGGCGTCGAAGCCGGGCTGCACGCCGCCTTGCGCGTCGCGGTCGCTGCCCAAGGCGACGGTGACGAGGTGCTGCACCAGCACGTCCAGCGGCTTTTGCGGCGTGCGGCGCGACTCCACGCGGCCGGCCAGCGCGGCGCGGCGTGCGGCGGCGGCTTCCACCAGCTCCAGCGTGTTGGTGGGCACCAGCGTGATGCGGCTGGCGCGCCCCGGCGCGTGGCCGCTGCGGCCGGCGCGCTGCAGCAGCCGCGCCACGCCCTTGGCGCTGCCGATCTGCAGCACGCGCTCCACCGGCAGGAAGTCCACGCCGAGGTCCAGCGACGAGGTGGCCACCACGGCCTTCAGCCGGCCTTCCTTCAAGCCGGTCTCGACCCATTCGCGCACCTCGCGGTCGAGCGAGCCGTGGTGCAGCGCGACCAGCCCCGCCCAGTCGGGCCGCGCCTGCAGCAGCAGCTGGTACCAGATCTCGGCCTGCGAGCGCACGTTGGTGAAGACCAGCGTCGGCCCGCTGGCCGCGATCTCGTCGACCACCGGCTGCTGCATCTGCGCGCCCAGGTGGCCGCCCCAGGAAAAGCGCCCCGGCTCGGCGGGGATCAGGGTGTCGACCACCAGCTCCTTGGCGATGCGGCCCTGCACCAGGCGGCCGCCGTCGCGGCCGACCAGCGTGGCCATCGCCTCGTCCAGGTTGCCCAGCGTCGCCGACAGGCCCCAGACCGCGAGCCCCGGGTTCCAACGTTTGAGGCGAGCCAGCGCCAACTGCACCTGCACGCCGCGCTTGGAGCCGATCAGCTCGTGCCATTCGTCGACGATCACGGTGTGCACGCCGGCCAGCTCGTCGGCGCTGCGCTCGCGGGTCAGCATCAGGCTCAGGGATTCCGGCGTGGTCACCAGCGCCGCGGGCCAGGCGCGGTCTTGTTTGGCGCGCTCGGCGCTGCCGGTGTCGCCGGTGCGCGCGGCCACGCTCCAGCGCGGCGCCAGCTCGGGCAAGGTGAGCTGCAGCGCGCGCACGGTGTCGGCGGCCAGCGCGCGCATCGGCGTCAGCCACAGCACCTGCAGCCCCGGGCCGGGGCGCTGGCGAAGCAGTGCACCCAGCCACACTGCGTACGTCTTGCCGCTGCCGGTGGTGGCATGCAGCAGGCCGCTGTCGCCGGCGGCCATGGCCTGCCAGACCTCGGTCTGGAAGGCGTGCGGCCGCCAGCCGCGGGCGGCGAACCAGGCGTGGCAGCGGGCGATGTCGAGCGCGGTGGGGACGGACACGGCGGGCAACTCTACGGGCTCGCCGGAACCGGCGGCGTAAGATGCACCGCATGGGCAATGCCGTCGTCCTGCCGCGCATGAGCGCTGCCGAGTTCCTGGCCTGGGAATCGGGGCAGATGGTGAAGCACGAGTTCGTCGACGGCGAAGTCTTCGCGATGGCGGGCGCCGAGGACAACCACGTCACCGTGAGCCTGAACCTGGCGGTGGCGCTGCACCAGCGCCTGCGCGACACGCCTTGCCGCGCCTACATGTCCGACATGAAGCTGCGGGTGGCGGAAAACTTCTACTGCCCGGACGTCTTCGTCACCTGTGGCGCCGCGGACGCGGCCAGCCCGATGGTCAAGACCGAGGCCAAGTTCATTGCCGAGGTGCTGTCGGACGGCACGGCGGCCTATGACCGCGGCGCCAAGTTCACGAGTTATCGCCGCCTGCCCAGCCTGGAGGAAGTGCTGTTCATCGACATCGCCCGCCGCCATTGCGACGTGTATCGCAAGACCGTCGAAGGGCAATGGATGCTGCACGCCTACGGGCCGGGCGTTGCCATCCCGCTGGCCAGCGTGGGCCTGGAACTGCCGGCCGAGCAATTGTTCGCCAAGGTGGCCGGGCCGCGTTGACCGCCAGTCGCGGGGCCGGCGATCGCCGATCCGCAGCCTTCGCGCTCGTTCATGTGCCACGTCTTGCGCCACGTCAAGCTACTCACTCGCCGCGGGCCCTAGGCTCGCGGCCTTTGCCCCGGAATCCCCCGGAATCGGCGCCGGCCGTTCGGCTGCTGCGCCCGCTGCTCCATGGACTGCCCTCGACTGCCCTGCACCCTGCCTGCCGGCCTGAAGCCCTTGCGCCTGGCCGGGCGCGAACTGTTGCCCATCGTGCAAGGCGGCATGGGCGTGGGCGTTTCGGCGCACCGCCTGGCCGGCACGGTGGCGGCCGAGAGCGCGGTGGGCACGATCTCGTCGGTCGACCTGCGGCGCCTGCACCCCGACCTCATGGAGCGCACCGGCCACCTGCGCGTGGGCGAAGAGGCCAAGCAGGCCATCAACGCCGCCAACCTGGAAGCGCTGGAGCGCGAGATCAAGGCCGCGCGCGCGCTGTCCAAGGGTCGCGGGCTGCTGGCGGTGAACGTGATGCGCGCGGTCAGCGAGTACGCGGCCTCGGTGGTGAAGGCGCTGCAATGCGGCGTCGATGCGGTCGTGGTGGGCGCCGGCTTGCCGATGGACCTGCCCGACCTCGCGCGTGAACACCCCAAGGCGGCGCTGATCCCCATCCTGTCGGACGCGCGCGGCGTCGCGCTGGTGCTGCGCAAGTGGGAGCGCAAGGGCCGCATCCCGCAGGCCGTGGTGCTGGAGCACCCGCGCCTGGCCGGCGGCCATCTCGGCGCGGCCAAGGTGGCCGATGTCAACGACCCGCGCTACGACTTCGAGAACGTCATCCCGGCCACGCTGGCGGTGCTGCGCGAGGCCGGCATCGAGCGCGAGGTGCCGGTGATCGCCGCCGGCGGCGTGCGCAGCCACGAGGACATCCGCCGCCTGCAGGCGCTGGGCGCCGCCGCGGTGCAACTGGGCACGCCGTTCGCGGTGACCACCGAGTGCGACGCCCACCCCGAGTTCAAGCGCGTGCTGGCCGAGGCGCGCGACGAGCAGGTGGTGGAGTTCGTCAGCGTCGCCGGGCTGCCGGCGCGCGCCGTCAACACGCCGTGGCTGCAGCACTACCTGCAGGCGCTGCCCAAGCTGGCGGCCAAGACGCACAAGAAGCCGCGCTGCACGCTGGCCTGGGACTGCCTGGCGCAGTGCGGGCTGCGCGACGGCTTCCAGGGCTGGGGCCAGTTCTGCATCGACACCCAGCTTGCCGCCGCGCTGCGCGGCGACGTCAAGAAGGGCTTGTTCTTCCGCGGCGCCGGCGCGCTGCCCTTCGGCCAGCGCATCGCCAGCGTGCGCGAGTTGATCGAGCGGCTGCTGACGCCGGCCGCGGCAACGGCCGCTTCGGCGGCTGCCGCTGCGCTGCCGGCACCGGCGCTGGCGACCGCGGCCTGAGCGCCACGCGCGGGTCAGCGCTTTGGTGCCTTAGCGCGCCTCGCGCTCGGCGTCGGCCGCGAAGTCGCCCGGCGGCGCCGGCTCGCCCACCAGCGACGGGTAGACGCGCTCGAAGTCGGCCAGGATCTGCGCCAGCGGCACGTCGTCGAAGGCGCCGCGTTGCAGCACGTACTCCATGTGGCGGTTGCCGGCGCGGTCGAAGGGGTGGTAGATCGAATCGTTGCTGCCGTCGAACTCCAGCGGCAGCAGCCCGAAGCGTTCGCACAGGTCGATGTTGAAGGCCGGCGTCGCCTTCACCCAGCGGCCGTCGAGCCACAGGTCGCTGTAGCCGTGCCAGATGAAGACGTCGGTCTGCATCGACTTGCGCAGCCGCTCGGTGCTGAGGTGGTTGCGCACGTCGGCATAGCCCACGCGCGACGGGATGCCCGCGGCGCGGCACGCCGCCGTCAGCAGCGCCGCCTTGGGCACGCACCAGCCGTAGCCCTGCGCCAGCACCTGGCTGGCGCTGAGGCCGCGCGCGCTGAGGTCGATGCGGTAGGGGTCGTAGCGGAAGCCGTCGCGCACCGCGTGGTACAGCGCGACGGCGCGCGCGCGGTCGTCGCCGCTGCCGGCGTGCTCGCGGACGAAGGCGACCACCGCGGGGTGGTCGCTGTCGATGATGGCGGTGGGCGCCAGGCTGGCGGGGGTGGGGCTCATCGGGGTGGGTCTCCGGTTGTCGTGCATTCTGCCGCCGCCGGCACGGTGGCGATCCAGCCCTCCACCGGGTCGGCCCGCGGCGGCAGGCCATGGCCGGGCTGCACCGACGCCCAGGCCGCCTGCGCCAGGCACAGCACGGCGTCGAGCCGGTCGCCCGAGGCGTCGTGCACGAGCTGCTCGCGCAAGGCCTGCGTCGCCTGCAGCCGCAGGCCCAGACGGCTGCGACCTTGCTCCAGCCGCTCGACGATGTCCTTGCGCGCGATCAGGCGGTCGGCCTGCTCGCTGTTCTTGTACGAGCGGCGGCCGATCAGCTCGTGCGCCAGCAGCCCCGGGTAGGCCTCCAGCGCCGCGCGCTGCGGGTCGCCGGCGTGCAGGCCCGGCAGGTGGCAGCCGGCATCGACCAGCCGCGCCAGCCCCTCGTAGTACATGAAGCCCACCGGCACGTAGCGCGTCTGCAGCGGGCTGGTGGAGCTGATGCCGGCGCCCAGCGCCGTGTCGCAGGCGCGGTGCAGGAGCCGCTGCCCGGCCGGGCGCGCGTTGCCCCAGGCGTCGACCAGCGCGCGGAAGTCCATCCGCGTCGCGCAGCGGCGGCGCAACGCGCCGATCACCTCGGACGTTGTGGCGCCGAGGCCTTGCTGCTGCACGAAGGCACGCGGCAGCCCGAACGGGAAGTCGAAGCCGCCCAGCCAGGGCCCGGGCCGCTGCAGCAGCGCCTCGAACTCGGCCAGCGTGGGCAGCAACTCCACCGCCTGCAGCCGCAGCACGCCGCTGCGCAGCAGCCCGCGCGCCACGGTGATGGGCTTGCGGCGGCTGGGCGCGCTGCTGAAGTCGACGCCCAGCAAGGGCAGGCCGGCGTGCGGGCCCGTCACGTCAGCTCAACGCCAACACAGCGCCGGCCCGCCGGCCCAGGCCCAAGGCCAGCGCCGGCGGCAGCCACAGCGCGTGCAGCAGCGCGGCCAGCAGCACGAGGGCGAGCGCAGTCAAGGGCATGGCCAGATTGTCAGGGCGCTAAAGTGCGGGCGATGAACAGCAGCCCGACCCCCTCCTCCAACCCCGTGCTGGTGCAGGCCTGGCGCGGCGGCGTCGTCGAATCGGCGCACCGCGGCGCGTTTGCCGTCGTCGACGCCGGCGGGCGCCTGCACAGTTCGCTGGGCGACATCGAGCGGCCGATCTTCCCGCGCTCGGCCGTCAAGGTGCTGCAGGCGCTGCCGCTGGTGGCCAGCGGCGCCGGCGACGCGCTGGGCCTGAGCGACGAAGAGCTGGCGCTGGCCTGCGCCTCGCACGGCGGCGAGGAAGCGCACGCGCGCACCGCCGCGTCGATGCTGGCCAAGGCCGGCGTCGATGCCGGCGTGCTGGAGTGCGGCGCGCACTGGCCGTATAACGAGCAAGCCGCACGGACGCTGGCGCGCCAGGAGCAGGCGCCCGGCGCGCTGCACAACAACTGCTCGGGCAAGCATGCGGGCTTCGTCTGCCTGGGTTGCCGCTTGCATGGCGGACAGGGCGAGCTGCGCGGCTTTCTCTCCGGCTACGTCAAGCCCGAGCATCCGGTGATGCGCGAGGTCAGCGCCGCACTGCAGGCCGCCACCGGCTGGGACCTGTCGCGCAGCGCGCGCGGCACCGATGGCTGCTCGATCCCCACCCACGCGATGCCGCTGCGCCACCTGGCGCTGGCCTTCGCGCGCGTGGCCAGCGGCCAGGGCCTCGCGCCCGACCATGCGCGCGCCGCGCTGCGGCTGCGCCAGGCGGTGGCGCGCGCGCCCTTCATGGTGGCCGGCACGGGCCGCTTCGACACCCGCGTGATGACGGCCTTCGGCGAGCGCGTGTTCTGCAAGGTGGGCGCCGAGGGCGTGCACTGCGCCGCGCTGCCTGCGCTGGGCCTGGGCGTCGCGGTGAAGATGGACGACGGCAACACCAGCCGCGCCTGCGAGGTGGCGATGGCGGCGCTGCTGCTGCACCTGCTGCAGCCGGCGACCGACGCCGAGCGCACGCTGCTGCAGGCGCTGGCCGACGTCAGGCTGCGCAACTGGAACGGCATCGAAGTCGGCCGCCTGGCGGCCGTGGAGGTCGGCCGCCCGGCGGCCGCGGACGTGAACCGCCCGCCGGCCGCGTAGCCAAGGGCCCGTCGCCCGATGACGCCCGCGCTGTCGCTGTCCGCCTGCGCCGCCACCGCGTGGCAGGCCACGCCCGACATGGCGCTGCGCGTGTGCGTGGCCTCGGGGCTGCTGGCGCTGGCCGGCTGGTCGGCGGCGCGCCGGCTGTTCCCGGGGCAGCGCGCCTTCGTCGCGTTGTGCGTGGTGATGGCGGCGTGGATCGGCTTCAGCGTCAGCGAGCACGCCGCCGTCGACCCCGCCTGCAAAGGCAGCATCGGGCTGCTGGCGTGGACGGCCATCCTGGCGCAGCCGCCGCTGTGGGCGCTGTTCCTGTTCCAGTACCTGCACGGCCAGACGCGCGTGCCGTCGACGCGCGCGCGCTTGCTGCTGGCGCTGCCCTCGCTGCTGCTGCTGGCGGCGGCGCTGACCAACGGCTGGCATGGCCTGTGGTACGGGCCGCGCAGCGCGCTCGGCGCGCCGATCGCCGGGCTGGCGCGGCTGCACTACGACTACGGGCCGCTGTTCGGCGCGGCCATCGTCGTGGGCTACGGCTGGACGGCGCTGGCCTACGCGTTGACGCTGCGCGGCCGGCGCCTGGCGATGGCCGACCAGCGCACGCCGTGGAACGTCTTCCTGGTGATGATGACGGTGCCGCTGGCCGCCAACGCGGCCTACCTGCTGGCCGGCGTGCGCCTGTTCGGCAGCGACCCCACCAGCATCGCCTTCGCGGTGTCGCTGGCCGGCTTCGCGTGGATGATCGCGCGCAACCGGCTGTTCTCGCTGGTGCCGATGGCGCGCCGGCTGCTGTTCAGCGAGCTGCCGTCGCCGGTGCTGGTGCTGGGACCGTCGCGCCTGGTGATCGAGGCCAACGAGGCGGCGCGCCAGCTCGCCGACGGCCTGCCGCCGCCGGGCACGCCGCTGGCGCAGTGGCCGCGCTTCGGCGCCGCGCTGGCGGCGCAACTGCCGGCCAGCGGCGACAGTGGCTCGCCGGTGCTGCACCTCGATCCGGGCACCGACGGCGAACGCTGGTTCGACGTGCGCCTGCGCAACCTCGGCGATCGCGCGCAGCCGCTGGGCCTGCTGGTGCAGTTGCACGACGTGACGGCGCACGAGCGCCTGCAGACCGGCATGCAGCAGCGGCTGGCCGAGCGCGAGGCCGAGCAGGCCCGGCTGCGCGAGCTGTCGCTGCTGGACCCGCTGACCGCCGTGGGCAACCGCCGCGCGCTGGAGCAGCGCTTCGCCGCGCTGGCCGCCGAAGGCCGGCCGCTGGCGCTGGTGCTGCTCGACCTGGACCACTTCAAGCGCGTCAACGACCAGCACGGCCATGCGGTGGGCGACGCCGTGCTGCGCGACTTCGCCGCCGAACTGCGCGGCGCCGTGCGCGCCGAAGACCTGTTCCGCATCGGCGGCGAGGAGTTCGCGCTGCTGCTGCCGGGGCTCGACGCCGCGCAGGCGCTGCGCCGCGTGCAGCAGGTGCACGAACGCGTGCACGCCGCCGCGCTGGGCGGGCTGGCGCCGGGGCAAGGCTTCTCCGGCGGCGTGGCCGCGGCACCGCCGCATGCGGCCGAGTTGTCAGCCCTGCTGGCCGCCGCCGACGCAGCGCTCTACCGCGCCAAGAACAGCGGCCGCAATCACAGCCAGGTGGGTTGAGGCGCGCGCCAGCGCCGGCGAGTTGCAAGCCCATCGGTCAGAGAAAGGAATACCGCTTGACGGGAAGAAGATCGAAGCGCCGTTGACTCTGCGGGAAGTCCCTGTAGACATGTTAGGCAGCACTTCACCGTCGCCGGATGTATTCGTCCATGCATTTGACCGCGATGCTAAGTTGGGCGGTGGGCGTGTCGTCGTTCATTCTGTCGAGCCCACACCTAACACGTGCCGCTGCCTTGCGCTTGCCCAGTTCCTGACGGCTCAGTCCAAGTCGCTTTGCCTCGCGGATCTCGTCAGCTTCATCTACGTAGGGATCGTTGGCATTGAGGCCGTATTGTTGAAGTTCACCGGCCGATAGGATCTTCATGCGATCAGGCGGAATGAAGAGCGAGTCTTCGTACAACCTCGAAGGCACGTTGACCGAACCAAGGAACTTGGTGATCAAGGTGCCCCACCTCGCCTGCTTCGCCTTCTGCTGCTCCGGGGAATCGGCTCTGTCATCGGGGTCGTACGGACGGTGTATGCCGACAGTGGCGTACTGATTGACTATCCGGCGAGATGCACCAGCAAGGACGTACACGCAGGCGCTCAGACATCGTGCATCACGATCAACCGAGGCGGCGAGCTCTCGCTGCCGCAAGAGGCGCCCAATGTCGATGGCAGCTTCGATATTTCCGCCGGTGGAGTCGAGCTCCAAGATCGCGAACCACTTGCCCTTCAGTTTCTCGTCGAAACCACGCACGAGGTCGTTGATGTCATCGAAGTCCTTCCTGGAGATGCTCCCCTTCAGCAGCATGCGAACGTAGACGCTATCGGGTTTCCCGATTAGCGGCTGCGTTGAAACAAGTACTTCAGCATTTGCGGACAGGGCCAAGAAGGCCAAGAGTTGCCCCAGCAACCAGGCGCCGAGCCGCGGAGCACATTTGGACCGGAAGGCAGACGGGAGCATGGCACGCAGTGTATCGGGGAGTGGCGAAGCAATGCGGGGCCTGTGCTGCCGAACGTAGATCTAACTCAATATTGTTCGGTTAGTTGAGGAACCCATTCGGATTCGAAGGCGACCAAGATTTTGGCCGATTGGTTCTGGTCCGAGGCACGCAAGACCGCGATTCGAGGGGCATCGGCGTCGAGTCGATCGGCACCCGTGTCGGGGCGCTGCGATCGTGAGGAGCGTATTGCGAGTTCCGTCGCTTGACCATGCGCGGCGAGCGCTTGCCCAGCGTTCTCGTGGCGCGGATGCAGGCGCTGGCTGCAAGGAGTTCATGGAACCAGCGGCGCCTGCGTTTGGGCCGCTCTGGGGGGAAAGGCCCCGGAGCGGGGCTGTGTGCGTCGCAACAGTTCGACATGCCCCTTGAAGGACAACTCGGCGTGCGACAGCCGATGTCGCGTCGCACTCTGGTGCAGCAGCCAGCGCACGGCGTAGTGAGCCAGCACCCAGCCATAAAACTCCTGTCGAACCAGCTCCGGTGTCTTGCTTCGCAGCACGCGCCGGCTCTGACGCAGATGGGTCTTGAGTTCGTCGAAGACGGCCTCGATCTCCCAGCGCTGGTGGTACAGCGCGGCCAACTCCAAGGCCGGCGCCTCGTTCGGATCGAGCAGCGTGGTGAGCAAGCGGTAGCGCCGCTGAGCATCATCGGCGCCCGGCATCGCGTACTCGATCACGCGCACGACGATGCCTTGCTCGGCAGCGCGGGCCCGGCCAACGCCAGCGGGAGCCAGTACGCTGAGATACGTGCCGTCGTCGAGCAGCGTTTGCACCGGCAGTTGCCGCGTGTCCGAGCAGCGCCACAGCAAATCAGCGCCGGTGGCCCGCGCCTGTTGCCAGTGCTCGAAGCCGTTGAAGCCGCGGTCGGCCAAACACAGCATGCCTGGCCCCAGGTGCGCCAGCAACGGCACGCAAAGCTCCCATTCGCCAACCCGATACGCTGCGATGTTGGCGCCCAGGATGGCATGCGTCGCACACTCCACCAAAACCGCACATCGCGCCTGCGGATAGCCGGCGTGGCCGGCCACGCTGGTTCGGCTGCCGGGGTAGCCAAACGTGGCTGCGTTGTCAGCCTCGTCGGGCAATTCGAAACTGCTGCCGTCGATGGCCACCAGCCGGCGCCCGGCATAGAACGCATCCGCATGCGTGCGCTCCTGGGCCAGCGGCACACAGCACACGCGCACGAGGTCGGCCAACGGCGCAGCGCCGATCCGACTGCGCAACTCACTGATCGAAGACTTCGCCACCAGCGCCGGCTCGGCAGCGCCGCTGGACCAAGCCAGGCCTTGGGCGACCACGGCGAACACCTCTTCGTAGGCAGCCTCCGGGTACAGGCTCAAGGCCAGGCAGTAGTACACCCCGGCTACCGCCGGGAAGCTGCGCACCCGCCGGGTGTTGCAGCCGTGCGCGTCCAGCACTGCATGCACCGCCTCCGGCGGAATCACCCGCGCGAGCAAGCTCGCCGAAAGGTAGTCGCTCAACCGAGCGCCCGCCCCAAAGCACCGCCTTGGTTCTTGCCATGCAAGCCGCCTGCCGTCGAGTTGCGACAACGGCGATTGTGCACCAGAATCATCTAAGCGAACAGTATTGGCTTAGGCGCACTCGTTGTGCACAGCCGCTGGTTGTTCTGAAGACGAACCTTACTCCTCGACCTCTTCACAATCCAGCGCAACAAAGTCGTCACTTCTATTTCGCCGTGCCTGCGAGCGTTGGCATGATTCCTCGCTTGAGAATACCATCGATTTTCTCCACGTATTGCTGTCGACGCGCGAGTATTCATACTGCCATCTACCGCGACGAGAAGAAGGCGAGCCCCCACCACTGGACTGGAGCTGAAAGCCTGCACAATTAGCCGCTGCGTTTGCCCGCTCATTACCAGTCGGATACGCGCCCTGTGATGCCGCACCCATACTGGCAAACTGCGCTATAGTTCGACGCAGATCGTCCAAATCTACGGCCCGAGCCAGCGCAGCTGCTGCCCAGCAGTCGGCCTCAAGCTCCTGTGCCCGCGTCGCCCAGTACGTCATGTTTCGAAACCACATTCCCATGGGCAACGAATGCCCCAACATGTGATGCCCACATTCGTGCGCTAGCGCGAACTTTCGTGAGGTCGTCCAATTTCCCATAACCGCTGGATCGACATAGATTACCGGCCGACCGAACTGGTCTCTCGCTGCTACCGCGTTCTGTGGAGTGGGCATGACAACAACGGGTACTCCACAAAGCTCAGCGAATCCAGCGAACATCTGCGCACGCGCTGTGCCATGAGCGAGGAGACCGCTCAGGCAGAACATGATAAGCAGTGCTTTCATCATCAACTCCGACAGTATTCAAGGTGATCGCATTAACGGGCCTGCGTTACAGTCGCAGGGTCAAAAGGAACGAGAGCGCCTTGCTCATTTCGAGAGGCAATCGCGAACCCAAATACCTTCCATTCGTTTCGTTCTCCGATTACTGTGACATTCATGTAAAGCGGTTTGGAAAACTGCTCGAAGCTTGTCTCGTACATGTTGTACTGATAGCGTCCAACAGGCGCCCCGGGAGGGGACTGAGCAAAGGCTGTGCTCGAGAACTTTCGCTCGCGGACTTTGCCCAACGGCTTCATGTACTGATTGGTGACCTGAGCGAACTGGTCATAGGTGTACTGACTTTGAAATCGGGCGGAGGTTTGGTCGTATGCAGCACGCAAGTCTCCAGCGTCCATCGATTTAAACCACTTCTCAATCACCGGCTGCGCATTAGTTGATATCTCTTCGGGCTCCTTTAGCACCGGGGAGAGCGCTGCTGGCGCGCCGAAATAGACCACCAAGAACATGCCCAGGGCGCCACTAGCGCTAATTGCCTTGCTCCGTATCTCAAGTAACCCCGGCAGTATTGCGCCGATTCCTGCCGCGGCAAGAGACAGCACAATCCTGAAGACGGTGTATTGATAGGGAGTTGGATCAGGCTTGAAAAGGGCGGTTGTGAAAACGGTCGTCAGAAAAACGAGTCCGAAGCTAAATGCAGCAATTAGCTCCCATGGGCGGCGACGCGCTCTTCGAGATGGAACGGACACAGGATCAGCGGCATGATTGTCCACGCGTCTCTCCGTTGTTGAATTGATGTGCGGGTTTTCGACAGTCAACTCCTTGAAGGATGCTAGGGTGTAGCCGAGATGCACTCATCCTCAAAGCTGAGGATACCTGCGGCGAGAGCGTGCCCGTGCCGTTAGAACTTGCTCCCGATGCAGGCGGTGACCATGCCTTGGGCCTCGCGCGGACGGATCCCTGTGCTGCCTAATCTTACTGTGTCACAAGAGCAGGTTTGCGCTTGCTCTGCCGCAGCAGGGGCACTGCCCGAGGCGGGCGATCAGTGCGTAGCTGAGCCGGTGCCGCAGCGTCGTGATCGAGTTGTCCACGTGTC
>Ga0102832_1000113_pt1 | contig 225152 bp, 172 predicted proteins | sample EBPBio282013_DNA_FD_88942 | JGI IMG/M metagenome (GOLD analysis project Ga0102832, IMG submission 88942) | Wastewater treatment Type I Accumulibacter community from EBPR Bioreactor in Madison, WI, USA - Reactor 2_5/28/2013_ DNA (Illumina Assembly) | ecosystem: Engineered > Bioreactor > EBPR >...
TTAAGTAAAAAATCCACTCCAAGTTGAGTGGATTTTTTGAAAATATTTTTTGAAAAAGTAATTTCCAAGGGAAGCCTCGGTAGAGGCGTAACATTTGTAGTAGTAGCAGGAGTTTTTTTAAATTTTGGCTTCGGATGGGGCCGCCCAAGCGGAAGCGTAACATAGCAACAGGTTATGCTTCTCCGAAGCCAAAAAAGATTCAAACTTTATGAACTACAAAGGTTACGCTTCCCCGAAGCGATATAAACTACTAACACACTAAAATTTACGCACAGGTGGTGCTCAACTAGCAAATCATATAAGGGAGGGCTCCAGCATTGGCATACATGCCTTGTTGAGCAAAACCTTCGGTAGCTATATCGTCACAAAGGGGTTAGTATTGTCGTATTGCATTTGTGCGCTACAATTTACCGTCCGAAGTCTGTAAAAGGGTTTATATATTTTGCTTTCATCGTTTTGTCTAAATGCGCTAGACAAATTTAAACAAATTTAGGTTTCTCAAGCACAAAACTACTTCACAACCTCCTAAAAATTAGCATAAAAATCGAGGCTGTCCCAGAAGGATAGCCTCGATTTTTATGAATACCAATCAACGTTACGCCAAAGGAAAACCTTCGAGTTCTTTCAAGCCCGATTTCAGTTCGTCGTCGGTCAGGAAGTGGTCAGAGAGTTTGCCATCGAAGTAATCCATGTAAGCCTGCATATCTAAGAAACCGTGGCCGCAAAGGTTAAACAGAATCGTTTCTGATTTTCCTTCTTCTTTGCAACGCTTCGCCTCTCTAAATACCTGCGCGATGCCGTGCGTCGCTTCGGGCGCGGGAATAATTCCTTCTGCTTTGGCGAAGGCTACACCCGCTTCAAAACACTCTAATTGCTGAATCGCGTTGGCTTCGATGAGGCCATCTTTCAACAACTGTGAACACAATACCGACGCCCCGTGGTAACGCAAGCCTCCCGCGTGAATGGCCGCAGGACGGAAATTATGCCCAAGCGTGTACATCGGTAACAACGGCGTAAACCCAACCGAATCACCAAAATCGTAGCGGAACTCACCTTTGGTTAGTTTAGGACACGAAGCTGGTTCTACGGCAATGGCGCGTACGTTTTTGCCTTCAGTAATGTTTTTATGTAAAAATGGGAACGAAATCCCTGCAAAATTAGAGCCTCCACCGAGCGGTGCAATGACGATGTCAGGATAATCACCTGCTTTTTCCATCTGTACCAAACACTCCTGGCCGATAATTGTCTGGTGCATTAGTACGTGGTTAAGTACACTTCCGAGGGCATATTTGCAGTTTTCGTCTTGGACGGCGCACTCAATTGCCTCCGAAATCGCAATTCCTAAGCTTCCTGGCGTATCGGGATATTGTTCCAAAATCTTCCGTCCCGACTGCGTTAACTCCGAGGGAGAGGGGAAAATTTTAGCGCCAAACGATTCGATGAGGGCTTTACGGTACGGCTTTTGGTTGTAGCTGATACGCACCTGAAACACTTCACACTCAATGTCAAACATTTGGCACGCAATGGCCAAGGCCGTTCCCCATTGTCCCGCTCCCGTTTCGGTAGTAATGCGTTTTACCCCTTCCATTTTATTGTAGTACGCCTGTGCTACCGCAGTGTTGGTTTTGTGACTACCCGATGGACTCACCCCTTCGTACTTGTAGTAGATTTTGGCGGGCGTATCCAACATCTTTTCTAAACGGTGCGCGCGAAACATCGGGGTTGGACGCCACAGTTTATAAATCTCCCGTATTTCTTCTGGAATTTCGATGTATCTTTCTTGAGATACTTCTTGCTTAATTAGCTCCATCGGGAACAACGGCGCCAAGTCGCCAGGGCCTACGGGCTGCTTGGTAGCAGGGTGCAAAGGCGGCAGCGGCTTGTTGGGCATATCTGCCTGAATGTTATACCAATGTCTTGGAATTTCGTCTTCCGTGAGTAAGATTTTGTGTTGCTTTTCCGACATGATTTAAGGAATTAACGTGATTAGGAATATTTGCCTTTAAACTTAAAAAGGATTTTCCCGACCTGCAATGACCTTTGTCGAAAAGTTTTATGAAAGCCTTCCCGAAAGTTCTGAAACTTTCGGGAAGGTAGTACTACTACTTCTTCAAATTCGTCAGATACTCAACCAAATCGCGAATTTCGCGTTTTGACAAAATGCTACCCATCGGCGGCATACCCGATGGCATGTTTTCGCGCTTGCCGATACGTGCCACAGGAATCACCAACGGCTCGGCGTCGGAGGTATTGATAGTGAGTGTTTCGGCCGTCTCTTTGGCCAACGTTCCGTTTACCACTTGACCGTCTTTCAGCGTAAGCGATACCATGCCAAACCCAGGTGCCAAACGGGCGCTTGGTTCTACAAGCGCCTGCAACAATTGCTCGCGGGTAAGTTCATCACCAATGTGCGTCAACGATGGCCCAACGGCTCCTCCCGTACCACCAACGGCGTGACAACGTACGCACTGCGCCGCTGAGTTGTTGTTGAATATGTTGCGACCCGAAAAGCGATTTCCGCCAAAAAGTGCCTCCGCATATTCATCCACAAGCGAAGCACCTGGCTTCACCGTTGCCATTTTTTCTTTCAACGCCGCTACACCCGAGGCTTCTACGGCTTCTTTCAATTCTAACGACAAGTTGGGTGACAGTTTTTTATCCTTCAACTGGTCTATCAAACCACCCAAGATTACCTGCGTTTTGTCGGCGTCCATTTTCCCCAACACTTCAAGCATTTTTTGTTGCTCCCGCGTTGTGCCTTTGGTAAAAATAGAATTGACAATCAATGGCAAACTTGCTTTGGTGACATTATTATTATTCAATAGCCCCAATGCCACCGTACGCACACTTTCTTCTTTGTCGTCCATCCCTTTCTTCACAATGGCATCAATCTGCGCATAACCCAACTGATTGAGGGTAGTCAAAATAGCACTTTTCACCCGAGGACTTTCGCTGGCGTCAAAAATCGAAACCAGTTGTTCGTTGGCTTCGGTGATTTTTACATCTGCAATCAAGCCCACAATCGCCGCCAAAGGCTCAGGATTTTTCTCTTTCAAAAACTCGTTGATAAACGGTAGCACTTTGGCTTTTACTGCCGCAGGATCACGCTCAATCTTACCACGATAACGGCCATCAACACGGTCGGTATAAGACGGATTTGCCCACGTTCCGAGGGCGGCTAATGCTTCTGCTTTTATGTCTTCTTTGAGGTCGGTGCGGCGGGCAAAATCAAGTAACAATTGTAGTTCTTTGTCGCCGCCCACGCGCAATGCCGCGTTGATGGCACGGCGTACAATCACCTCCGATGTAAAGCGGTTTTCTTTCAAAGTAGCAGCCAAGGCAGGCAAAGCTCCCACAATCGACAGGTCGTCGTTGATGGCGCGGGCTGCTTCGGCTACAATGTATTCGTCTTTGTCGTTCAAGAAAACGGCAACATTTTCATTGCGTAAACGTCTCAATACCACCACCGCTGCTGTCCGCAAAGCTTTGCTTGGGTTGTTGGCCAAGGCTACCATTGGTTCTACTTTTCCAATCCGCGACAAGGCCAAAACGCCCGCGTGACGCAGGTAAAGGTCTTCGTCGTTGTTGGCACCAATCATTTCAATCAGCGGCGTTACGGCATCTGCATAAGCAATACGCCCCAATGCTTCGGCAGCGTAAAAACGAACACGTGGGTTGGGGTTTTTCAACAAAGGCACCAGCGCACTTCCTGCATTGGCAATGCGTGCATCTCCGAGCATTTTGGCCGCTTGGGTCATAATCTCAGGATCTTTGTCATTCAACAACGACATTAACGTCGAGGCATTCGCTTGGTCAATGCGTGTCAACTGTCCAATTCCCCAAATTCCGTGAATACGCGCCAATTGGTTCTGCGTTTGTTCCGCTGCTTTTATCAACTGCGGAAGTCCTTTTTTGCCGCGATTCACCAACTCGAATTGGGCTTTTTGACGAACCCGCATATCGCCGTAAGAAAGCAGCGAATACAGTTTTTCTTCGGTTTGCGCAGGGTAACTCAACTGAATCATCCGCTTGGTTTCTTCGCGTACGGCGGCTAAATCATTTTTATCTTTGGTAACGTCCAATTTCCAGACGCGACCGTAATTTTTGGTTCCCCAGCCATTGATCCAGTCAGCCACGTACAGCGCACCATCTGGCCCAAATTTGATACCCGTTGGCAAAATCCCACTTACTATGTCTTTTTCACCGTCGAGGTCAAACGTCGCTCCTTTTGGTTTCAGACCAAATGACCAGATGTGTGACCGTGAGGGTGTTCCGACAAATTCTACCAAGAAAAACTTGTTCTTCCACTCCGACCCTAGCGCCGTACCTGGGTTGTATTCCATCCCCGTTGGGCCGTTGTGGTAGTTCATGATTGGAGGCAAAATATAGGCCGCTTGTCCCTCCCAACGTGGTTTGAACAATTTCTCGTTCATCCACACATTGTATTTATTGTTGCGCGGATCGGTATATTTTCCGTATTGCCAGTTCGAGCGCCAGCCCGCGTCATGCCCTTGCACAACGTGTACCAAACGCTCACTTTCGCCAGGATGGTCACCGTCGTTGTCGGACGAAATGAGGTTGCCATATTCATCAAAAACAAACTCGTGGGTATTACGAAGTCCCGAGGCAAAAATCTCAAAATCAGAGCCATCTGGATTAGAGCGAGCAATAATTCCTGAATTGGGGTTTTCCCATTTCTTGCCGTCGGGCGCGGTAATGTTGGCTCCAATGTCTCCAATGTTCCAATAAATACGTCCGTCAGGGCCCTCAGTTACGCCCGACATACCGTGTCCACTAAACCCAATGTGTACGCCGTAACCGTGGCTGATGGATGTCTTTTTGTCCATGATACCGTCGCCGTTGGTGTCTTTCAAACGCCAAAGGTCAGGAGCAATTGCCACAAAAATTTCGCCCGCCCGCACGAGCATTCCACCCGCTACGTCGGTTACTTCGTCGAAAAAGTCTTCTAGCACGCGCAGCGAAACGTCGGCGATACCGTCGTTGTTGGTATCTTCTAACCGCCAAATTTCGTCTTTTTCGACGGCCAAATCTTTCCAGTCATGCACACCATCTTCGTTGAGGTCGCGCAACCACTCGTTGGCTTTGCTTTTCTCAGGGGAAAATGTTTTGCGCAAAAACGCCCGACGGTCTTCCACCGTTTGTAGTCCAATCGACTCCGTCATCCAATCGCGGTGCCCGCGAATATCAAATTCTGAGTTTTTTTGGCGATGGGTACGGTTGATATAGACCCGCCCTTGGTCGTCGATGGCCATCGCCACGGGGTCAGGAGCAAGTGAATCCGACGCCCAAAGGGTCATTTGTAGCCCTTCGGCAAGCTTTACGGGCGTCTTTTCACGGATTTCCTTAGCCCTAGCAATGGCCTTGGAAGGATCTTCTTTGATGACAACGGGCTGGCTAGTACGTGGTGTTTTCATACACGACACCACCAAACAAGCCGTCCCGATTGCCGCCGAAAGTTGCAATTTTGACTGTCTTTTAAAACGCATGGGTTAATCAAACTTTTGTGAGAGAGATACTTAAAACTAAATAAAACGACCAAGTTCTGCTTTTTACTTATCCCACGTCAGTTTTTTAGACGAGCCCTGCCTTTATCGCTTTTTTTATGCCAAATAGTGCGACTAAATTATCTCAAGCGGGCATGAAAAAAGGATTAAAATCGCTTCACAAGGGTTGCTTATATGACTACCCAATCAAGTCAGTGTATATATTTGCAGCAACAGCATTACTCCTAAAGGGGTGAAAACGAACACATTGAACCACTCGCAACCCACATCGTTTGTATGAAAGTCTTATTAGTTGAAGACGAGGATAGACTCGCCTCTTTTATTCGTAAAGGGATTTCGGCCGAAGGCTATGAAGTAGAAGTTGCCTACGACGGGCGCATGGGTCTGTCGCTATTTCGCAAAAACAGTTATGACATCATTTTATTGGACGTCAACCTTCCCCACATCAATGGCTTTGAATTATGTCAATTAATTCGGGCTGACAATGAAACTGTTCCCGTACTAATGCTTACTGCCCTCGATAGCCTCGCCGACAAGGCCGATGGCTTCAACGCGGGTGCGGATGATTATCTAGCCAAACCTTTTGAATTTCAGGAACTTCTGCTGCGCCTTCGGGCTTTGACGCGACGAAACGGTACGAAGCCAAAACAAGTGTTGCAACTGGCGGATTTAGAATTGGACCTCGACCGCAAAACCGTGACTCGTGCTGGCCAACGCATCGACCTAACGACCCGCGAATACTCTTTGATGGAATATTTGATGCTCAACAAAGGGAAAATTATTTCGCGGGTGGACATTAGCGAGCGCGTTTGGAGTTTGGATTTTGACAGCAGCACCAACGTCATCGACGTCTATATCAGCTATTTGCGCAAAAAAATAGACAAAGGTTTTTCTACAAAATTGTTACACACCATCGTTGGGATGGGCTATGTGCTGCGCGAAGGATAATCGTTTTCCCAATATGCTCATTCGTAATCGACTTACCATTATTTTTACCCTGCTTGCCACCGCCATTCAGGTGACGTTGTCATTGTTGGTTTGGTATTTTTATTCGCTATACCGCCAAGAAGAATTTTATAGCCGATTGGAGGGGAAAGCGCGAGTCGCAGGAAGGGTTTTGATTTCGAGGCGGCATTTACACGATGATTTTTTCAAAAACATGGTACGTACCGATTTGCTCACCATTGTGGAGGAACAAATCAGTATTTTTGACCAACAACATAAGTTGGTTTTTACCAACCGTACCCTCAAAGAATCGGATTATTACAAAGAAAAAATCCCGCATCTGCCCTCCGACACGCTTTTTGAGTTTCGGTCGGGGCACTTGGAGTCGATACTCCTACCCTTCTATGACCGAGGACAGCGATTCTACATTTTCGCCTCGGGCTACGACCGCATTGGCTTTGCAAAACTCGGCACGTTACAACAAATCCTGCTGTTGGCCAATATGTTAGGATTTTCACTAATTGTATTGGCAGGGTGGTATTTTTCGGGGAGGGTGCTCAAACCTATTTCTCAGATTGTGGAAGAAGTAGAGCAGATTACGGCCAAAGATTTGCACAAACGGGTACACGAAGGCAACCGCCGCGACGAGATTGCGCAGCTTGCCATGACCTTCAACCAAATGCTCTTTCGGCTCGAAGATGCTTTTGTTTCCCAACGGAGTTTTGTGGCCCACGCCTCTCACGAGCTTCGTACTCCGCTCACCAATACCTTGGGTACTTTGGAAACTTCACTTCGCTACGACCAAAACCCCAACGACTGGCGCGACAGCATGGAAGTAGCCGTGGAAGAATTAAAAAAGGTCATTTCGCTCACTAATAGCTTGTTAGGATTGGCACGCGTCACCGATGGCGTACTTACCCTTAAAAGTGTACAAGTGGACGATTGTTTACTGACGGCATTGGGGCAAATTCATACCAAGTATCCTCAGCGGAGTCTCCCCTTGCAGTTTACTACCGACGACGAGCACTCGCTCACCATCAAAGGCAACGCAACGCTGCTGACCACGGCGTTTTTGAACATTCTTGACAACGCTTGTAAATACTCCTCCGAAGCGGTTTCGGTACAGCTCCAAACCACTGCCGACAAAATTCTTGTCGTTGTCTCTGACCACGGACGGGGCATTGCGGAGGCCGATGTGGCCCATATTTTTGACCCTCTTTACCGTGGCAAAAACGTTGATGGTGTTCCTGGATTTGGCATTGGCTTGGCTATGACCCAAAAAATCATTGAGTTACACCAAGGTTTTCTTCATTTGAATTCTAAAATCAACGAAGGCACCATCGTTTCCATCTCATTTCCCAGTTTAAATTAATCTTTTTTAGGGTCGATTCTCAGCTCAACATTAGAAAATCGCCCCTTTTTTCTAATGTCTTTAAATTTGTCCCCTAAAAACAAATAATTGTACAATTCCTATTTCACCCCAGCTTATCACCTATTTACCCACGGTTTCAAAGGCTTAAAATGAGCCATAATGGGCTTTTTTGCCTCTCTATACGCGTACAAGTACTTCGAGTCATTTAGATTTTTCTAATGTTTTTTAATTTCCTTCTCACATCGTTTTAATACCTAAGTGGTTGCTTTGTTTTGTCAATCAACATAGCTATCCACTCTATGCGACGCCATTATTTTCCATCGATTTTGCTTTACGGTTTGGGGCTCACGTTGGCCCTCTCACTGGGCTTCAACGGCTTTTTACTTTACCAACAAACCCGCCAACGGAGCCTCTATGAATTTGAGCTAGCCAGCGTGGCTAGCAATGTCGATAATGTGTATTGTCGGCAGCAACTTTCAGAATGTATTCGTAACAACCAAGAAAAAGATAGTCTCCTACGGGAATGGGTGCAACACCCCAACGCTCCCCCATTGACCAAAACGAACGCCCATTCAAAAAAATAAATCCACTCACATTATTTTCCCCATTCTCCCTACACAAAAAGTGAATTTAGTATGAATAAGACCCTCATGCTCGCAAGTTTCTGTGCTTTGTTGTGGTGTACAAGTTGCTCAGAAAAAAAAGAAGAGAAGGAAGAAATTACCAAGTTTTTGGTAACTACCCCCCTCAAAAAAGACACTACCATTACGAAAGACTACGTCTGCCAGATTCACGCTTTTCGTCATATTGAGCTGCGCGCTCAGCAGCGAGGCTACCTCCAAAACATCTACGTGGACGAAGGGCAGTTTATCAAAGAAGGCCAATTGATGTTTCAAATCATGCCCAAACTGTACGAAGCCGAGGTACAAAAAGCCGAAGCCGAAGCTAAGTTTGTCAGCATCGAATACCGAAACACCAAACGCCTTGCCGATAGCAACATCGTAGCACCCAACGAATTAGCGATGGTCAATGCCAAATGGGACAAAGCCAAAGCCGAACTTGCCTTGGCCCAAGTACACTTAGGTTTTACCAAAATCAAAGCGCCATTTTCGGGCATCATGGACCATTTTCAAGTACGTCCAGGAAGTTTAGTGGACGAAGGTGATTTGCTTACTACGCTCTCAGACAACAGCAAAATGTGGGTATATTTCAACGTACCCGAAGCCGAATACCTCGATTTTAAAAGCAAGGCACAAGACGGCAAAAAGATGTCGGTTAACTTAGTGATGGCTAACAATCAGCTTTTTGGTCATTCGGGCATCGTTGAAACGATTGAAGCCGACTTCAACAACGAAACGGGTAACATTGCCTTTCGGGCTACTTTTCCTAACCCTAAAGGGCTGCTTCGTCACGGTGAAACGGGCAATATTCAGATGGTCGTACCGCTTCGCAACGCCATCATCATTCCTCAAAAAGCCACATTCGAGATTCTTGAGAAAAAGTATGTTTATGTGGTAGGTAAAGACAACGTCGTACGATCACGTGAGATTAATATTGCGGCCGAAATGCCCGATTTGTACGTGGTAAAAGATGGCCTAGCCGCCGACGAACGCATCTTGCTTGAAGGTATCCGTAAAGTACACGACAACGAGAAAATTCACTTTGACTACCAAGATCCGCACAAAGTGTTGGCCAATCTTAAAGTATATACCGAGTAATAGCTGTTCTCCCCAAAACATCGCACGAATATGTTTAGTAAATTCATACATCGGCCAGTACTTGCTATCGTCATCTCGCTGGTCATCATTTTTATGGGGATATTGGCTATCACTAGCTTACCCATTTCACAGTTTCCCGAAATTTCGCCCCCAATGGTTATCGTACGGGCTTCGTACCCTGGAGCCAGTGCTAAAGTACTTACCGAGTCGGTGTTGATTCCGATGGAACAGGCCATCAACGGGGTGCCAGGCATGAAATACATGACCTCGGATGCCACCAGTGCGGGGGAAGCCAACATCCAGATTGTCTTTAACCTCGGTACTGACCCCGACCAAGCCGTCGTCAACGTCAATACGCGTATTGCGCAGGTTCTCAACCGTTTGCCCATCTTGGTACAGCGCGAAGGGGTCATCGTAAACCGTATCGTTCCCAACATGTTGATGTACGTCAACTTGTACAGCAAAGACCCCAAAGCCAACATGAAGTTCCTCTTCAACTTTGCGGGGGTAAACATGTTACCTGAACTTCAACGGATTACGGGGATTGGACAAGCCAGCATCTTGGGTAGCCGCCAGTACGCCATGCGGATTTGGCTCAAACCCGACCGTATGCGGGCCTACAACATCTCTGCCGACGAAGTCATGGAAGCGTTGAACGACCAAAGTGTGATTGGGTCGCCTGGACGGATTGGCCGAAGCGACGGAAAACGCGCCGAAGCCTTGGAGTACGTGTTGACCTACCAAGGTCGTTTCAACGATGTTGAACAATACAAAAATGTAATTGTAAGGGCCAATTCTAACGGTGAGTTGCTCAAACTGAAAGACATTGCTGAGGTTGAGCTTGGAAGCGAATATTATGACATTTATTCCAACCTCAACGGCTATCCCTCGGCGGCGATTATGCTCAAACAAACCTACGGAAGTAACGCTAGCGATGTTATCAAGAGCGTAAAAGCCAAACTGGACGAAATGAAGAAAACCTCATTCCCTCCAGGGATGGACTACGAAATTAGCTACGACGTTTCGCACTTCTTGGATGCTTCCATCGAAAACGTAATTCATACCCTGCGCGATGCCTTTATTTTGGTGGCCTTGGTGGTGTTTATCTTCTTGGGCGACTGGCGCTCTACGCTCATCCCTACGCTAGCGGTGCCTGTTTCACTGATTGGGGCGTTCATTTTCATGCAGTTGTTTGGGCTAACCATCAACATGATTACGCTCTTTGCGTTGGTACTGGCGATTGGTATCGTGGTGGATGACGCCATTGTGGTCGTCGAGGCCGTCCATGCCAAAATGGAAGAAGAGCCTCACCTCACGCCTTACAAAGCCGTTAAGAAAGTACTTCGCGAAATCAGCGGTGCCGTTATTGCCATTACGTTGTTGATGACCGCCGTGTTTGTGCCTGTGGCCTTTATGACAGGCCCCGTAGGGATTTTCTACCGTCAGTTTTCGATTACGATGGCTACGTCTATTGTCATTTCGGGGCTGGTCGCACTTACCCTCACCCCCGTGCTTTGTGCCATGATTTTGAAAAATCATCACGGCCACAAACGCAAGAAAACCATCATCGACCGCTTCATTGATGCCTTCAACCGAGGTTTTGAAAAACTAACGGGGCGGTACGTGGGACTTTTGCGCCTTATCGTCAACCGCCGCGTGGTGACTTGGGGAATCTTGTTGGCTTTTGGCGTCGGCATTTTCGGAATTACGGCCAAACTCCCTTCTGGCTTTATTCCAAGTGAAGACCAAGGGATGATTTACGCCATCGTACAAACGCCTCCAGGCTCAACCTTGGAACGTACCAACGACATTACCCGCAAACTCCAAGCGATTGCCGAAAAAGTAGAGGGCATTCAGTCGGTTTCGGCCCTTGCGGGTTACGAAGTACTTACCGAAGGACGGGGTTCAAACGCAGGTACGTGTTTGATTAACCTTAAACCTTGGGACGAACGTAAACACACCGTCAATGAGATTATTTATGAATTAGAGGAAAGGGCCAAAGTTATCCCAGGGGCAACCATCGAATTTTTTGACCCACCAGCCGTGCCAGGGTACGGCGCTGCGGGTGGTTTCGCGCTGCAATTGTTGGACAAAACCAACACGGGTGACTACAAACAACTCGAAAAAGTCAGCTCTGATTTTATGAATGAACTCAAAAAACGGAAAGAACTGACGGGTTTATTCACCTTTTATAGTGCTAATTACCCCCAATACGAGCTCGAAATCGACAATAAATTGGCCATGCAAAAGGGTGTTTCGATTGGCAACGCCATGAATACGCTCTCAATTTTGATTGGTAGTACGTACGAACTCGGTTTTATTAAGTTCCAGCGTTTCTTTAAGGTGTTTGTGCAAGCATCGCCCGAATACCGCAGACTTCCTGATGACGTCATGAACTTGTACGTCAAGAACAAGTACGACGAAATGGTGCCTTTCTCGGCCTTTATGCGCATCAAAAAATCGCAGGGCGCCAACGAAATCAACCGCTATAACATGTACACCACTGCGGCTTTCCGTGGAGCGCCTGCCAAAGGGTACAGTAGTGGGGAGGCCATCAAAGTGATCCAAGAAGTAGCCAAGAAAACCCTCCCAAGAGGCTATGACATCGACTGGGGCGGGTTGTCGAAAGACGAAGTAATGCGCGGCAACGAAGCACTTTACATCTTCCTCATTGTATTGGCCTTTGTGTATTTTGTGCTTGCTGCCCAGTACGAGAGCTTTATTCTACCGTTGGCGGTGGTGTTCTCGCTGCCTGCGGGGGTCTTTGGTTCGTTCTTACTCATCAAAGTAATGGGCTTGGCCAACGACATTTATGCCCAAGTCGGGTTAGTCATGTTGGTCGGGTTGCTGGGGAAAAACGCCGTTTTGATTGTGGAATTTGCCGTTCAAAAACACAAAGAAGGCTTCACCGTCTTAAACGCGGCCATCGAAGGTGCCAAGGTACGTTTCCGCCCTATCCTCATGACGTCTTTTGCCTTCATTGCGGGGTTGATTCCGCTCGTACTTGCCACAGGTGCAGGTGCCATTGGCAACCGTACGATTGGTTCGTCGGCCCTAGGAGGAATGCTTTTCGGGACTGTATTCGGAGTCATTATCGTCCCAGGGCTGTACTTTATTTTCGGGAAAATCGCCGAAGGTCGTCAGTTGATTAAAGGTGAAAAAGAGAATCCGTTAACCGAAGAAATTGAGCACTAATGTTTAAGAAAATCATCACACTCGGTATAGGAGTCGTGGGGTTAACGCTAGCCATTTCGGGCTGCAAAACCCCTGCGTTGGTCACCAAAACCGAAAGAAATACGTTACCTGCGAGTTTTAATAACTCGCAGGACTCGACCAACAGCGCCACGATTCGATGGAAGGAGTTTTTCACAGACCCCTACCTAACAGCCTTGATTGACAGCGCCTTGCAAAACAATCAGGAGCTAAACATTACGATGCAAGAAATCGAAATCTCGCGCAACGAAATCATGGCTCGCCAAGGGGAATACAAACCTTTTGTGGGTGTCCGTGGAAGTGCTGGCGTGGACAAAGTGGGGCGTTATACCAACATCGGCGCCAGCGAAGCGACCACCGATATCAAACCTGGCCGAGAAACCCCCGAACCGCTCCCCAATTTTTTGGGCGGCCTGTTTGCTACGTGGGAAATCGACATTTGGCATAAACTCCGCAACGCCAAAGATGCCGCCGTGCATCGGTATTTGGCGAGTGGTGAAGGGAGAAATTTCATGGTCACCAACTTAATTGCCGAAATTGCTACTTCGTACTATGAGTTGTTGGCCCTTGACAATCAATTGGCAATCATCCACCAAAACATTGATATTCAGAACAATGCCCTTCGGATTGTACGCCTTCAAAAGGAAGCTACCAAAGTGACCGAATTGGCCGTACGGCGGTTTGAAGCTCAGGTATTGAACACCCAAAGTTTGCAGTACAACATCCAGCAACGAATCATTGAAATCGAAAACCGCATCAATTTTTTGGTGGGACGCTATCCCCAAACCGTGGCTCGTAGTTCACAAGATTTTAGCAATTTAGTCCCAGCGAACATTCATACGGGCTTACCTTCGCAGTTGCTAGCCAATCGCCCCGACATTCGTCAGGCAGAGCAGGAGTTGGCCGCCAACAAACTAGACGTGCAGGTTGCCAAAGCCCGTTTTTACCCCTCTCTTGGTATTTCGGCAGGTTTGGGTTATCAGGCTTTCAATCCTTTGTATTTGTTAAAAACCCCTCAATCGCTCATTCTTTCGTTGGCGGGAGATTTGACGGCACCGTTGGTCAACAAAAATGCCATCAAGGCTTCTTATTTCAATGCCAATGCCAAGCAGATTCAGGCGGTGTATAATTACGAACGAACGTTGTTGAATGCCTACATCGAAGTGGCCAACCAAATGGCCAAAATCGGTAATTTGGAAAAAACGTACGACACCAAATCGAAGGAGGTTCAAGCCCTTACGCAGTCGATTACGATTTCTAATAACCTGTTTAGTTCGGCCCGTGCCGACTACATGGAGGTATTGTTGACCCAACGCGACGCCATCGAAGCGCGGTTCGACCTTGTCGAAACCAAAATGCAACAGATGAATGCCGTTGTCAATATTTACCGCGCCCTAGGTGGGGGTTGGAATTAATTTATTTTCCGTGGTCAGTATGAAAAGGTTTTTTTTGCCATCTATAATCAAAAAACCAATGAAACACCTTTTCACAACCCTCTTAATCGGTTGGGCAGCCATCGCCAGCGCCCAACCGACTCAACGAAACCTCCTCGGCAACGCCTATTCACTTGATGCCGTTCGGCAGGTGCTCATTCCCCAAGCGCAGTTTAAACCCTACCCCAAAACCGCCGTCGAATGGCAGTCTCAACTGCCCGATAGCGTGGTGACACGGGTCATAAGAGCGGGAGAAGCCGTGTTGAACTACAAATTTGAAGCCATTCCAGGCAGCGTTTCGATGGATTTTGTACGCTCAGGCGACCGCGAACGCCACGGTAAACTTTCGTACGGAAAGCGAAACGCACTCATTGACCTTATTTTGGCCGAAAGCGTGGAGGACAAAGGCCGTTTTACGGAAGCCATTTTCAACGGAGTTTGGTCGATTTGTGAGGAAAGTTTTTGGGGCGTTCCTGCCCACATTAGCGGTACAGGTCTGCCCAACGTCGAAGACCCCGTCGTGGATTTGTTTGCCGCCGAGACCGCTGCCGTACTTTCTTTTGCCGACTATTTTGTGGGTGAAAAATTAGATAAAATCAACAAACTCATCCGCAAGCGAATTTACTTTGAAACCAATCGTCGGTTGTTTATTCCAATGATTCAGAACCCCGACCGCTACGGATGGATGAGTAAAAAAAATGCGGTCAACAACTGGAATCCGTGGATTATGTCCAACTGGATGACGGCGACCCTTTTGCTGGAAAAAGACGAAAAACGTCGCGCAGAGCAACTACACGCCGCTATGCTCGGTTTGGATTTGTACCTCAACGGACTGGGGGAAGATGGGGGCTGCGACGAAGGGCCGAGCTACTGGTTTGCGGCAGGGGCGTGCGTATTCGATTGTTTGGAATTGCTAGAAGCTGCTACTCAAAACAAAGTAAGTGCTTACCAACAGCCGCTCATTCAAAAAATGGCTTCGTATGTTTTTAAAACCCACATCGCGGACGATTACTTTGTCAACTTTGCCGATGCCGACCCCAAACTCAAGCCTGACGGCATTATGTTGTATCGTTTTGGCAAAAAAATCAACGATGCCCAACTCATGCAATTTGGATTATGGGCAACCGAAAAATATCCCTTGGCGGTGTCCAACAACGGCTTCCACCGTATGCGTCGCATCCAGAACTTACTCACCATCCAAGAATTACCTTCCACCAAAACCACGTACCAACCCGTAAAAGACGCTTGGCTCGGCGATATTCAAGTACTAACGGCTCGGAGTAGCAATGGTTTGTACTTGGCTACCCACGGCGGGCACAACGCCGAAAGCCACAATCACAACGACGTAGGCGATTTTCTACTTTATGCCAACGGCGAGCCTGTTATCATCGACGCAGGTCGCGGCAACTACACCGCTCGTACTTTTTCATCTAAGCGGTACGAGCTTTGGTTTACCCAATCGCAATACCATAATTTGCCAATTGTCAACGGACTAGGACAAGTTGCGGGGCGAACCTACGAAGCGCATAACGTCAAAAGTACCATCAATGAAAAAGAAGCAACGTTGTCGATGGACATTGCGCCCAGCTACGCCAAAGAAGCGGGGATTCAAGCATGGAATCGTTCGGTGAAGCTCAATCGCGTAAAAAATGTTATTGAAATAAACGATGATTTTACGTTGACTCAAAAACCCACTTCGCTCCAGCAAATTTTTATGACTGTTTGCGATACGGACTTAACCACTCTTGGCAAAATTAAACTGACTACCCCCAAAGGTCAAACCTTTGCTATTCAATACGATAGCAAACTCTGGGATGTATCGACTGACCTTCCTTCTACCGACGGGATGGAGTACGTTAGTTTCAAAACCAAATGGGACAATCGCCCCGTGCGGCGGCTTATTCTTTCGCACAAAGCATTGCCACAGAAGGGGAAATCAACATTTTTAATTATGCCGAATTAGGTACATTGTTTGCTGCGTTTTTTTAAGTTTTACCCACGGATTAACGCAGATTAAGAGCCGCAGATATTCGCTGATGAAGATAGCTTCATATAAGTCATTTATCAGCGAATATCTGCGTTTGCATTATTCTGCGCGCTTCTGCGGGTAAAAAATAAAATTATGTATTAAGCTAATATTTCCCCTTTTTTCATCGTCGATGTAGCTAAATAGGCGCTAAAGTCAAAACTTAGCGTTAACTTTACTTACACATTCTACACCCAAAGGCCAAAACAGCTGTTTTTGACGCCTTATTGCTCATTTTTTCCCTCAAGTGGCTAATCATGGCATGGTTCGTGTAAATGAAATTAAGTTAGTTACATTGACGATTGGTATGGAGATGCTGACTTTTAGGTTTACTTTACTCCTTTTTATAGTTGAATTTGTACTTGGCACACGGTCTCAAGCGTGCGTGGTAGATTCTTCTAATACGGGGTCGTCAGCGCATTCAACCAAGAAAATTGCGGTAGCTCCTCCCAAAAAAAACGTTCCTCAGAACCCCAAGCGGTTTCCTCAACTCAACAACGGTGGCATTCAGTACGCTTACAATCAGCGGTACCAAAGTGCGCAGTCGATGTTTTTGCAAGCCCAAGAATACGATGCCAACAACGATACCCTACTGTATAACCTCTCGCTTGTCACGGGTGTATTGAAAGAATACGATACCGCCCTACAACTCCTGACTCAGACAGGAGCTGGGCAGCGTTATTTGCACAATAAGGGCGTTTGGGAAGCTCAAAAAGGCAATATTCAGCAGGGCTTGGCCACGTGGGAACACGCCCCTCCTAGCGATACGCTCATTTTTAACATCGCTTTGGCCCATTACAAATTGGGAGATTTGCAGCAGTCGCAAGATTGGAGCAAACGAATTGGGTTTGCCAAAGCAGCCGAGTTTCACGAATTGGCCGCCAATGTTCATTTTAAATTGGGAGATTTTAAGCAAGCCGAACGCCTCTACGAAAAAGCCGACAAACTCGCAACGCGCGTGGGCAAACACCCAAGCGGGCCGCGCTTTTTGGTACAACGCGGCAACAGTTCGCTGGCCTTGGCCGAATATACAGCGGCGGAGACACTTTACCGCGAATACCTTGCCACCAAAGACCCTTATTATCGCTTTGCGGCGAGGCTGGGTTTGGGGCACGCACTTTATCGGCAACGCAAGTACCAAGAGGCCGTTTTGGAGTACGACGCGGCTTGTCGGCTCAACGATTTTTCGGCCGAAGCATGGCTAAGTTTGGGCAATGCGTACGTCGGTACCAACGGTCAGCGCCAAGCCCAAAAAGCGTACGAGCGGGCGTTGGATTTAGATTCTACCCAAAAACACGCGTGGCTTGGCTTGGGCATTATTTATTATCGGCTTCAAAACTACGGGGAAGCCGTTTGTTGCTTTGACCAAGCGGGTGAAATTTTGAATGCCAAAAACCCGCATCATGCCGATTTTTTTGCCGCACGGGCATTTTGTCGGCTATATTCTCACCAAACCGCGCTGGCAAAAGATGACGTTCAGACGGCGGTGCAGCTTTCGGGAAAAGGGTTATTACCGTGCTTGGCCATGAGCGAGTATTGCCGCATCGAAGGGTATTTTTTAACCTCCCTAAAATGGTTGGAAAAAGCCATTCGGGCCAACCCCGAAATCAGCGTTCGGATGCTCGTCAATCGAGGGAATATTTACCTCAAATGCAACGAGTACCAGCAAGCTCTCGACGACTTCACCCAAGCCCACGCCCTCGACCCGAGCAATATCAACGCGAGCAATGGCTTAGGCGTTTCGTACCTCAACATCGACGACATCGACCGCGCGAAGGTACTCTACGATAGCCTTTTGCGTAAAAAGCAATTGCCCATGCTCTACAACAACCGTGGGATTGTTCAGTCGTATATGTCATTGCGTGAACGCCACAACCGCGACCAAGCCGAAGAAGCCAAGTTTTCCGACTTATCACTCAAAGATTTTGAAAAAGGTTTGGAAATTGATTCTACCAAAAAGGCGTATAATGTCAACATTGGGAATGTCTTCAAAAACCGCCACGAAGAAACGGCAGCCATTGCGCATTATCAATTGTATTTAAGCAAAAACGCCATCAATAACATGGGCGTTTTGTTTGCCAAAGATACCCGCAAAGACTTTTCGAAGCACTACATCGACATTGCGATTACCTACGACTCGTCAAACACGATTTATTTGTACAATCGCGCCAAACTTCACCACGATCATTTTAAAGACCAGTTTTTTCGCCGAGCCGATTTACAGCAAGCGTTTAAACTGAAACCTACCCAAGACATCAGCCTCAAATACAGCCCCGATGGGTTTATTACAATTTTCTTGTTTGACTACGAATTTGAGACGTACCATTTTCCTGGCGACCCACTGTTCGACATTCATCCTCAGCCGATTAATGACTTTGCGTTTTTGCCGTCGTTGGATTTTATTCCGATGAAAGAAGGAGGAGAAATTAGGACGCGAAACGGAAAAGGAGGGTATTTGGTCACGAAAAATCAACTTCAATTTCGTCCCGCTTCGCGCAAACAACGTGGGCGAACAAAATGCCCTAAGATTCGGTAATACCTTCCCGAAAGTTTGAAGCTTTCGGGAAGGAGAACTCACACTTATATACGATAATAATCTTCCCAGCCTTTGCGCGGCGGAATGCCCGTAAGCATGGCGTTGGCAAAAGGATGGTTGGTGATGGTTTTTGTCGTACGGTCAAACAACAATTTGGTGTTCAAACGTTGCGCCATCACGCCCAACGAAAATACTTGACACAACGGCCCCGCGATTTCGAACGGTGAACGCGTTTTTTCTTCTCCTTGGCACGCCAACAAGAAGTTTTTGAAGTGGTTGGACGGGCTGGCAGGCACCACTGGCAGTTTTGACTGCATCTCCAACGCTTTTTCTTTTGGAATAATACTCAACGTACTTCCGTGCGAACCGCCCTTGAAAATGAGGTCTTTCGAGTAAATAATCTTACCTGGATTTAAGGTCGCAGCCTTGATTTTCTGGCCTGCTACCACGGGGATATTGGGGTCAAGTTCTGACAAACCGTATCCATCTGGCAGCGGTGGTTGGTTGTTTACCCCGTCGTACCATGTAATGTCCACGGCTGGCATTCCTTTGCGCTCTGGGAAACGGAACAAAAGCGTCGATGACATTGGGAAGAAGAAGTCATTGTGTCCATCCAACTTCACCGCAGTCACTTCGTTTGGCAACCCGAGGTCGAGGAATTGGTGGGCCGTATCCAAGATGTGCGCGCCCCAGTCGCCCAAAGCCCCCATGCCGAAATCGTACCAGCAGCGCCAGTTGCCGTAGTGGTATTTTTCGTTGAAATCGTGGTACATGGTATTCAAATGCCACGTCTCCCAATCCAACGTTGACGGAATGTGTTGAGCCTCTGGGTATTTTGAAATCTTGGGATCCCAACCGTGCCATCTGCGGGCCGAGTTCATGTGGGCCGTAATTTTGGTTACGTCTTTGATGATACCCGCATCCTTCCACGCTTTAAACTGAAAGTAGTTAGCCTCTGAGTGCCCTTGGTTTCCCATTTGGGTCACCACTTTTGGGTTTTTCTTCGCTAATTTCATCAACAACTCCGACTCATGAAATGTACGAGCCATTGGTTTTTCAACATAGACGTGCTTACCCAACGACATCGCATGTACGGCCACTACGTAGTGGGCAAAATCAGGAATTCCGATGGAAACCGCTTCAATCTGATTTCCCATGCTGTCGAACATCTTACGGAAATCTTGGAACTGTTTGGCATTGGGGAACATCGCCGCAATTTCTTGCGTGTGCTTCGCTCCCATGTCAATGTCACAAAGCGCCACAATCTCAGCCAAGCCCGTTTTGTTGAGTTCTTTGATGATTTCACCACCACGGAAACCAATCCCAATACACGCCAATTTAACTTTTTCGCCTTTTCGTGCTGGATTTGTCATAATACTTGGGCTCAACTGCCCCAAAGCTAGGCCAGAACCCGCAACCCCTGCTTTTTTTATAAAATCCCTTCTAGTTGTCATTTGGTAACGATTATGTTAAAACTTTAAAAATCTTATTTGCTGGTTATCGTCGAGGGTAGTCGGGTTGTGAGCAACCCAACGCACAACAATATTCGAGAGCGGTCGGGTTGTGAGCAACCCTCAACACAATATGCGGTCAGGGTGTGAGCAATCCGACGCACCATGAAAGAATTATTTTTTTTCTAAAATCTTGATGTTTTTAAACCACACTTCGTCTCCGTGGTCTTGGAGTAAAATGGGCGCTTCGGTCGCATTGCCAAAATCGGCGTACTTTTTGTATTTGCTGTAGTTGACCAACGCCCGCCACATCTGGTTGTTGCGGTCGTATTCTACTATTTTCACACCATTGAGCCAGTGTTCTACGTGGTTGTTATTTACCACAATCATGGCCGTATTGAAGTCATCCTTTTTAAGTGGCTTTTTAGGGTCTGCCGTAATCAAATCATAAAGCGAGCCTAGCGTTCGGTTTCCTTCAACGCCCGCTTTGGCGTCAGGGTGTTTGTCGTCGTCCAACACTTGATATTCGCAACCAATCCCTGATGAATTTACGAAGTACTTGATGCCGCTGTTGGCACCTTCGGTCAGTTTGAAGTCTATTTTTAGGACAAAGTTTTTGTACTTATTCGTCGTAATAATATCGCCTCCTCGGGCACTTTTCAAGACTTTCAACACGCCACCTTCCGTTGACCAACCCGTGGCAGGAAAACCGTCGGCTTTTGTACTTTTCCAGCCAGCGTTGGTTTTTCCGTCCCAAAGAAGTTTCCATCCTTCGGTTTTTTCCTTTTTCGTCAGGGTATTGTCTTCAGATTGGGCGTACGAGAGTGAAGTACAGAACAATAAAGAAGCCAACAAACATTTTACTTTCATGCTTTCTTAGATTAATATTTACCATAAGAAGGCATTTTTGGCCAAATGATACTGCAATCAGAGCGGAATTTTAAGTTCCACGCGTGTGCCTCGGGGGTTTCCCTGCTCGTCCATCAAGTCGATGGTAATGGCACTAACGGCCTGGGTACGGTTGGCATTAAGGAGGCGAATCCGACTATCGGTAAAGGATGTGCCGCGCGAAATATGCGAGCGACGGCGGTGGGAGTTGATGTACGCAGCAGCCTCGCGGCCAATCCCGTTGTCTTCAATGACGCACAACAAATCATCAAACTGTCTCAGAATAACTACTTTAAGCTGCCCTCCACCTTCTTCTTTCGGACGAAGCCCGTGTAAGATGGCATTTTCGATGTAGGGTTGGAGCAACATCGGCGGAATCTCCGTCCGCTCGGCATCAATGGTTTCGTCGATGTCGATGTCGTACTCAAATTTATTCTCAAATCGAAGCCGCTCTAAATCAATATAATACGACAATGCCCGCGTTTCGTCGGCCAGCGCTACGCGATCGTTCACCGAGTTTTCCAGCATCTGACGAATCAGTTTTGAGAATTTTGCCAAATAATTCAGCGACTCTTTGGTTTCTTGTTTGAGGATAAAATGTTGAATCGATCCAAGTGCATTGAACAAAAAATGCGGATCCATTTGGGCTTTCAATGCCTGCAAACGCAGGTCGTGGTTGATGTGCTCAATATCCAAACGTTGACGCTCAATTTCCTCGTTTTGTTGGCGAAGCAACGCATTGGTATCATCCAAAACTGCCCGCTGACGATCGGTTTCGTCCAAAGCCTTTGTCAACTTTTGCTGATTACCACGGTTGACCAGTTGAAGGTAAATAAAAGCCACCGTCAGCATAACCATACCCTGAATGATGCTCATGTGCGCTACCTGCGGGTTGTCGTAGTGGGCATCGTTGGCAATCCAGGCCGACCGAGGAATTAAGTCTGTCACGTAATCAAACGACAGCACCGTCAGAAATACCCATCCAAGCCCAAGCAGCATTTGTAGCCACTCGGTGATTTGAAAAAGCAAAATAGGCAGGATAATCATGGCCATAAACGAAATTTTAGCCGCAGAAGCAGGCCCTTCGGTTAGCAATCCAGCACCTATCAAATTGAACACAGGCGGTGTGAGCACAAACCACCACCGCGCCGTCGAGTACCACCCCAAGCGGTTGATAAAAATGGGTATCAAATAGCTCAGAATCGCTAAAAAATGCAGAATGAATACATCAAGTACTTGAACGTAGTTGAACAACGGCGCGATGAGCATCAAACTAACTGTTGCCGCCAGGCGGTTGGTCAGTTTCACTTTGTTTCTACGTTCTTCGGAAAGCGTGTCGGTAATGCCTTGTCTCGACACCCAACTCCATAAGGGTCGAACCCAACGGACCAAGGTCTGTGAGAAGGCATTTTTCTTCGCATTTAACGATTCCGAAAGCGCTTTCAACATACGTTATGATTTTAAAACACGATAACGGATTTCATAACGGTTAGGGACAGACGTCGAAACCGTAATCGTACCTGCTTGGGCTGCGTTGTAAAGCTCCATCCGTTGCCACATCAGGTTCAATGAAGCGTTGTCGGTCTCCGATTTATTGTTGATTCCCAATAAAGGCTCTCCCGTTGGCGCATTTACTTCAATGCTCCCCACAATGTACCCATTCTTATAATCAAACCCAACTTGCAGAAAACCATCGTTGTCTTTTCTAACCAAAATACCTCGGTGCAAGGCAGTTTCAATCAGCGGGTATATCAACAACGTCGGAATCTGCCAATCTTTGACGGCTTGGTCATACTGCACTTCAAAGCCAAATTTGTCAGCATAACGAATTTTTTCCAATTGCAAACACTGCATTAACAACTGACATTCTTCCTCTACCGTACAAAAAGTTGTTTCGGACTGTTGCAACAAACTATTCATACATTCCGACAGCGCCGTCAGGTACGCGAGTGTACTTTTTCGTTCGTTGAGGCTTACAAAATACCGAAATGTGTGCAGTGCATTGAAAACAAAATGAGGGGTTGTTTGCGACTGCAACACCCGTAGCTGCAAATCCCGATTGATGCGTTCTATCTCACTTTTTTGGGTCAAAATCAACTCGTTTTGCGTTCTCAACACTTCCGAATATTGCTTTTTGCTGCGATAACGAAGGTAAAAAACCAACATCAATACCAACGCAAACACACCCGTCAGCAGAAGAATATTCCGAACGTCACGCTGAAACTCCGACTCTTGAGCGGCTTCGATGACGCGTGCTGCAAACAAGTCTTTCTCAATTTGTAATAACTCCAAGTCGTTTTGATTTCGCATCGAATCGTTCATCACGTTCAGAAATACCAATTTCCACATGTGCGCACCCAAATACTTACGGGCGATTTGCTCAAAATCACGCTGAAAATCAGCACTTTCAAAATACGCATCAACGGGTACTTTCCAATCGCTTTTCTGAGGATAAATCCCCGCAAAACCTGGACGTTTGATGGCCCAAACAGGCTGGCGTTTGACTTTGAGACCACGCTGAAGCGCCACAATGTATATCGACAATGGCAGATACCCAAACGCTTTCTCATCTTGGGAAATCGCCTCGGCAATCTCATAATCATTGTTTTTAAACGTTGTCGCCACCTGCGGAATCCGCGACCGAAGTTTGGCAAGGTCTTCGGCCATGGTGGTATTGTCCATCGCAAAGCTGTGCATCTTTTTGGCGCCGTCTAAAAACGCTTCGGGCGATTTGTACAATGCTTGGTTGGCGTGTGTCACTAGCACGTTGAGGTCGGGCATGTAGGGCGGGGTAAATTGAAGAAACTTGGCCCGCTCGGCGGTGATTGACACGTACCCCCACGCAAAAACCCCTGCTTGTTTGCTGTTTTTGATGGCTGCTATCATCTGCTGAAAATCGGGGTTTTCCACCCAGTTGATGGCCAACTTTACGCCGTATTTTTTTTCGGTAAAACGCACAAATGCTTCCATCACTTCGTACTCCACGCCCATCAGCCGCCCATCTGAAGCCTTGAACACAAACGGGTCGATGCCATTCCAAAGCGACGTGACTGTTCCTTGTTTATTGCGCAGTACTTCTTTCCACGAATCACCCTGATACGAGGCTGCTGCCTGCGCAAAAACACTTAGTTTCCACAACACAGCCAGCCCTATCAGTAGCACTTTTTTCATTGATTTCTGTTAGCGATTTTGGAGTTTTATCTTAACCTCCAAAAATACCAAAACCCAGCGAGACCATTGGCATATATATACGTAAAATGCCCCGTTTCGGGGCATCCACTTATTTAGCGTAACAAATATGTATTTTTCCGAAAAAATAGTCCCCTAAAAATACTTGATAAATAGCTCAATGAGCTTTTTGACTTTGTCGGTATAAGGCGGGTAGATAAACTTCATCGTTCCAAATTGTCGTTTAGTAACTCCCCTCAGATTGCTCATTTCTTGAAATCCGAAAAAACCATTCGACTTTCCAATTCCGCTGTTGTTTACGCCCCCAAAAGGCACTTCGGAGTTGCTAAACTGCAACATCATGTCGTTGATGACCGTATCGCCCGCCGTGGTATTATTCAGAAAATAATCAATACTCCGTTGGCTGTTACTATGAATATACAAAGCCAGCGGTTTTTCTTTACTGTTCACGTACCCAATCACCTCCTCTTTGTCGCGGTAGGTCAACACAGGTAGCACAGGCCCAAAAATTTCCTCTTGCATCACTTTCATGCTATCGTTGACATGGGTAAGGAGCGTTGGTTCAATGAAATTTTGGTCAGCAATGGTAGCCCCACCCACTTCAATTTTAGCACCCCTTTCTACGGCGTCGTTCAGGTACCCTTTGATGCGCTGAAAATGACGTTGGTTCACAATGCGGGCATAACTATCTGACGTTTCTACTTTCGTGCCATCTGAGGCGTACATTTTTTTGACTACGTCCCGATAAGCATTGACAAACGCGTCTTTTTTCGACTCGTGAATCATCACATAATCAGCCGCAATACACGTTTGTCCGTTGTTCAAACATTTACTCCAAGCTGTCATCTCAGCTGCTTTTTGAATATCTGCCGTTTCGTCAATGATATTAGGCGACTTCCCTCCTAGCTCCAGCGTTACCGATGCCAAATGCTCCGCCGCCGCTCGCATCACCACTTTGCCGATGGAAGGCGCTCCCGTAAAAAAGATATGGTTAAACGGCAGTTTCAATAGCTCCGTGGCCACTGTGGCATCGCCTTCTACCACCGCCACTTCGTTTTCATCAAACAATTCACCAATCATTTTTTTGATAAATCCCGAGGTATTGGGCGTCATTTCTGAGGGTTTGATGATGGCGACATTTCCCGCCGCAATCGCCGAAACCAAGGGCTTAATGGCCAACGAAAGCGGGTAGTTCCAAGGCGAAATAATCAGGACATTTCCCTTGGGTTCGTGTTTGATGTAGCTTACGGTACCTATCATCCCCATGGGCGTCGAGAGCCTTTGCGGAGCTATCCAACGTTTCAGGTTTTTGCAAGCAAATTTTATCTCCGAAGTAATGCTATAAACTTCCCCCAAAAGCACTTCAGAAGCTGGTTTTCGGAAGTCATCGTACATGACTTTTTCCACCTCTGCTTGGTTTTCCATCAAATACGCCTGAATCTTTTGGAGTTTTGCTTTCCGCTCATTGGCGTCAGTAAGGGCAACGTAGGCTGCTTTGCGCCGCTGTTTTTCAAAAATACGTTTACAGTCCGCATGGACCATTGGTTCTTGTACTATCATAGGTTTTTGGTCAAAAAGGTTAGGTTAAGTCAGCGTTGGGTAAGTACAAAAATACAATTTTTCAGCAGGATAGTTACATATTTTTAGTAAAACAGAAATTTATCTACTTTTACTAAAATTTTTATCAAAATCGCCATGAGCATTGTCAGCGACAACATGAAATACTTGCGGAAATTGCACGGAATGACGCAAGACCAATTTGCCCGCCGAATTGGCATAAAACGGGCTTCTGTGGGCGCTTACGAAGAACAACGCGCCAATCCCAACATCGACGTTTTGAAGGTAATGTCGAAGTTGTTCAATGTTTCTGTTGACGATTTGCTAAAAAAAGACCTTCGGAAAATCCGCGAAACGCCGAGTCTTATTCCCATCGACAAACCAGCGGTTTCGTCGTTGGTATCGGAGCCTCAAGAAAAAGAGCCACAGACACTTTCGAGCATTTTTGACCAGTTTTATGTGCCGCCTACGTCCACGCAGCCACGCCCACAGCCTGTGCCTGTGAGCCCGCCCGTTGCCATAGCACCACCTGTCATTGAGCCTCCCAAACCACCGAGCCCGCCCAGCTATTCGGCGCCCGTTACACCGCCACCTGTGGTACCGACTTATGCCCCAGTGACGACGTTCAACAACAATTATGACGGAGGTTCGGCTACCATTGTCCAAACACCAAGTGCGTACGATAAGCCAAATCCCCAAGCGATTCCTTACGTTCGGCAGTCGCAAATGAAGGAGTACATTGACAAATTTTCGCAAAACGATTACGTCAAACGTCTTCCTTCTTTTGAATTTCCACTTTTGCCCAATGGCAGTTACCGCGCTTTTGAAGCAGGCGACGATTTTTCTTACGTCAATTCGTTTTTGGTGGGTCAGCAAATCAGCAATTGGTACGACATCGCTGATGGGAAAATGTACGTTTTGGTAGCACGAAATTTGGGGGTGGTTTGCCGAAGAGTTTATAACCAAGTAAAAATCAAAGGAACACTTTTGTTGAGTTCAGATAAAGTAAACATTCCTACCTTTGAGGTGCCCATCAAGGATGTACTGGAAGTGTGGGAAATCAAGGCATTTTTTAGCACAGTTTTGCCCGAGCCTACCGTTTCGCTTGACCATCTTCGGTATTTAGTGAATCAAATGCACGAAGAACTGAACCAAATTAAGAAATAGATGGGTTGTTAATACATGTCTAAAGTTATTCTCATTACTGGAGCTTCGACGGGGATAGGTCGCACTACCGCCGAGTATTTAACCAAACTAGGGCATCGCGTATATGGCACCAGTCGCAAACCCTTCAACGAGGTCGTTTCTTTTCAAACGGTTGTGATGGACGTCACAGACGATACTTCGGTGCAAAACGCCATTGCCCACGTTCTTCAACGGGAACAGCAAATCGACATTCTCATCAACAATGCAGGTTTGGGAATTATTGGTGCCCTTGAAGAGGTTCCCGAAGAGATGATTCAACGGGTTTTTGACACCAACGTATGGGGACTTTTGCGGGTTTGTCGCGCCGTGTTGCCTGCCATGCGCCAACGCCGCAGTGGGCTTATCATCAACGTGGGCTCGATTGCAGGCCGCATGGGTTTACCTTTTCGGGGCATTTACAGCGCCAGCAAAGCCTCGGTAGAAATCCTGACCGAAACCCTCAGCATTGAACTCAAACCTTTTGGAATTGAGGCATGTAGCGTATTACCTGGCGATGTCCGCACCAACATCAACGCCAACCGTTTGGTGGCGCACAGCCCTTCTAATTCGCCTTACCGCGCTTACGTGGACGACATGAATGCCAAGGTAAACGCCGAAGTAAGCGAAGCCGCCGAACCAATGTACATTGCCAAAACGATTGAAAAAGTAATCAACGCGAAGTCGCCCAATATTTATTACGTAGCAGGGCCGTTTCTCCAGCGTGCTTCACTGTTACTCAAGCGCTTCTTACCCAGTCGAGTTTTTGAATATTTACTTCGGGAAAATTATGGGATGAAGTGACGATAGGCATTTTTGAGGGTTTTTGAAAGGGGACTAATAACGACTAAATTGCCCCCTATTCGACATTCTGCACTAGAAATTCGACACTTCCTCTACCTTTTTTTCATATAAAACTTCACCTCGTGTTGGCGAAGAAACTCTTTGATAATGTCGGCGCTGATACACACGCCTACGTGTAAAAACGGGTGATTAGAAATCTTGGCGCGGTGGGTTCCCCCCACCCAAACGTCGTGATTGACCATGTCAAACCCCATGTGCAAGTGCCGAGTAGATTGTTGCATTCCGTAAACTGTGCCTTCGGTATCAAATAGCGGGCCACCACTTTGTCCTACCAATCCTGGGGTACTCATTTCAATAGCAAAGGGAGTTCCTGACTCATCGGCAATATATCGAGTGACAATTCCATCAATGGGAAACGAAGGAGTTACTTGGTTGTTGGTTCGAACCCACTCAATGTCGTCCAAATCTGAATTGTAGCGAAAGTTTGTGTATTCGGCAAACGGATACCCCAAACGGCACAATGACTTTCCAGGTTTGGCACTAGCTCCATCGGCGACAAATTCGGCAGGACGTTGAAAAAACTTTTGTCCCGTTCCTTCAAAACGCAAAAGTGCTAAATCGTATTTTGGATGGTACGTGACGTGGATTTGGGATAGACTTTCAAAGCAATTGATAAAATCGAATTTTTGCCCAATAACCGTCCCCAACTTCATATTAAATTGTTCTTCCAATCGTTGCCGCAAATAGTCGTGCTGAGGCTCGCGTAAAATTTTACGGTACTCAGCCATAAAACGTGCATAGTGCTGCTGGATAGCTCCCACGTTGACAATCAAGTCGGCTACGTGCTTGCAAGTGATGGCATCACCGTTTTCATTGATAAAAAACAAGGTCGCAGCGCCAGGTCTGATTTCGGCTTGGTTATATAAACGAGTGATAATATGGATAGGTCGAGTAAACTCACTAACGCGTTCGATGGCTTTTACAAACATTTTTTCTCTCAGGTATAAAGTTATTGCAATAGTATAGTACAATTCTCGTACCACAAAAAAGCCCTCAGCGGAATTTCTGAGGGCTTGGGGAATTAAAAAAGAGAAAGAAAATCGTTAGACCAACGGCGCACCCGCTAAAATTTGCGGACTTGCGTAATCGCTGTATTTAGCAAAGTTGCTGCGGAACAAATCGGCCAGGTGCAAAGCTGCGTGGTCATAAGCTTCGGCATCGTTCCAAGTCGCACGTGGGTTAAGCAATTCGCTAGGCACATTTGGGCACGTTTCTGGCATTTCAAAGCCAAAAATCGGGTGTTTCACGTAGTTTACCTCTTCCAAATCGCCTTTTAATACCGCCGTTATCATCGCCCGCGTATAGGCCAGTTTCATACGCTCACCCTCGCCATAGCCACCACCCGTCCAGCCCGTGTTGATAAGCCAAACGTTTACTTGGTGTTGGTTAATTTTTTTACCCAACAAATCAGCATATCGCGTTGGGTGAAGTGGTAAAAATGCCGCGCCAAAACAAGCCGAAAAAGTAGCTTGCGGTTCTTTGATGCCCATTTCGGTGCCTGCTATTTTGGCAGTATATCCCGAAATAAAATGATACATGGCCTGACCTGTCGTCAGTTTTGAAATCGGTGGCAGTACGCCAAACGAATCTGTGGCCAAGAAAAAGATGTTCTTAGGCGCGTCTCCCCGCGACGGCTGCATGATGTTCGGAATGTAGTCAATGGGGTAGGCAGTGCGGGTATTTTGAGTCACCGAGCTATTGGTATAATCAACGGTGCGCGTTCCTTCGTAAAAGCGGGTATTTTCGACAATCGTCCCAAAACGAATCGCGTTAAAAATCTCAGGTTCGCGCTCGTGGGTTAGGTTAATAACTTTGGCATAACACCCTCCTTCAAAATTAAACACTGTGTCGCCCGTCCAACCGTGTTCGTCGTCACCAATTAGCGAGCGGTTGGGGTCAGCCGATAAGGTGGTTTTTCCCGTCCCCGACAAGCCAAAGAAAACGGCCGTATCGCCTTCTTTGCCGACATTGGCCGAGCAGTGCATCGACAATGTGCCGCGTTCGTGGGGCAATTTATAGTTTAGCACCGAAAACACCCCTTTTTTCATTTCACCTGCGTAGCCCGTTCCCCCAATCAAAATCACATTTTTGGTCAGGTTTAGAATGGCAAAATTTTCGCTACGGGTTCCGTCAACGAACGGATCAGCTTTAAATTCGGGGATATTGATAATGGTAAACTCTGACTCAAACTGGCTCAATTCTGTTTCAGAAGGGCGCAAAAACATGTTATGACAAAACAAATTGTGCCACGCCCAGGTGTTGATCACGGTCAGATTGAGACGATAATCGGAGTGGTCGCACACGTAGCCTTGGCGAACATACACCGTTTTATCTTCCAAAAAGTCCAGCATTTTTTTGTGCAAAGCATCAAATTTTAGGGCGTCAAACGGGGTATTGATTTCGCTCCACCAAACCGAGTGCAATGTTTTCTCGTCGTTGACAATGTAGCGGTCTTGCGGTGAGCGTCCCGTAAATTCGCCCGTATCGGCCATCAATGCCCCTGTGTCAGTCAGGTAACCTTCGCCGTTGCGGAGCGCGTGTTCGACCAACGTCGCTGGCGGTAAATTGAAATGAAATTTGTTGACCCGTTGTAGTCCTAACGAGTCGCGAACCTCTTCGGTATCGACGAGGATGCGTTCCAAAATTGCAGTCATGCTAGTATGTTGTGTTGATGAAGTGGAAGGGGTTAAACTAACCACTACAAAAGTACACAGCAAGCGTAATTATAAAAATAACCGCTGGTGTTTTTTATAATTTTTGGCAATTATTTCATCAGCGATTTAAAATTTTCTTCAGCTCCTTCACATTACCAATAATAATGAGACGATCTCCTGGCCGCAGTTCGGTTTCGGCATCAATGTCTAGGTTGAGCTTTTTAATTTTTCGGGTATTTCCCCAGAGGCTTTTTTCATTTTTAACCTGCACGTACGCTACTACTTTTAGCTCTTTGGCCTGCGCCAGCTCCGTTTCAGATAATTTTTGGTAGTAAAACTTTTGGGGAATCGACAATTCCATCATCGACGAATTATCACAAATCTGCACAGAATTATCAACCAAAGGCAGGGTTAGCTTATTGGCGACTCGTTCGGCGGCATCTTCTTCGGGAAAAAGAATTTCGTCCACGCCCAAGGCTTCAATCACCGTTCGATGCACATCGTTGAAAGCTCGACTTATGAGTTTTTTTACATTTTGTTGTTTCAGCAACGCCGTAATCAGCACTGATGCCGCAAAGTCTTCGCCAATGGCCACCACTACCACATCCATTTCTTTCAGGGGGACGGTGTGGAGGTTGGTCGCATCTGTGCAGTCCATACAAACGGTATGCGTAATTCTATTTTTGAGGGATTCTACCTTTGTGAGGCTAATATCGGCCCCAATCACCTCATGCCCCATGTCGGTAAGCCGAATGCTGAGGGTAGAGCCAAAATTTCCAAGACCAGCTATAAAAAACTTCATGGTTTCCTAATTTATAAAAACGTTTTCATTGGGATACTGATAGTTACGCGCTTTAGTCCGTCGGACAAAAGCCACAAACAAAGTGAATGTTCCTATGCGCCCAATAAACATAAGAACAACCAATACTAATTTAGTGGCATCCCCAAAAAGAGGCGTAAGATTGAGGCTGAGTCCTGCCGTACTGAAAGCAGAAAAACATTCAAAAGCTACTCCAATGAGCGGTTTATCTGGTTCTAACACGGTGATGATCAAGATAGCTGGGCCAATAAGCAACAAAGAAAGCGTCATGATTGCAAATGCCCTTCTTACCGACTCCGTAGGAATGCGACGCCGAAGTACCTCTACGTGCTCTTTGCCACGGGCTAAACTAAGGACATTAAGCAATGCAACTGCAAAAGTGGTGGTTTTAATTCCCCCCCCTGTTGAACCTGGCGAAGCCCCAATCCACATCAAAAGGAGAAAAATCAACACTGTTGCGGGCGAAATTTCCTCCAAATCAAAAGAGGCAAAACCTGCCGTTCGAGGGGTTACCGCAGCAAAAATGGATGTAGTGATTTTATCAACAAAACTGGGGTGTTGAAGCAATACTCCACTGGCTTCACTCCACCAAAATGACAAGGCTCCGAAGAAGATTAGTACCGTCGTCAAAACCAAAACCAAGCGAGTATTGATGCTTAATAAGCGCGACAAATGGTGCATTTTTTCTTTGTAACGAACCCAATAATACAACTGACGAAGGTAATGTTTTAAGAATAAATACACGTCGTCGATAATACTAAACCCAATTCCTCCCAGAACGATTAAGACAATTAATACCCACTGAAAACCCAAATCTTGCCGCAGAAAGTCATTTAAAAGCCCGTTTGGAGCAGTTGAGAAACCCGCATTACAAAAAGCTGAAATACTGTGAAAAATAGCGAACCTGAAACGTTGCCCACTGGTAACAAAAAGGGCATTATTCTCTAGCATAAAATAAATAAAGACGGCGCCAATCAACTCAATGGCCAACGTTATTAAAATGATTTTCATCAACGTTCTGAACACATCGCCTAACCGATCAGAAGTGGCAATATCTTTTAGAAACAACTGATTTTCAATCGAAAAACCACCTTGGTATAAATACCCAAAAAAACTGGTAAACGATAACATCCCCAGCCCACCCAATTGAATCAATATTAGCAAGATAATCTTACCCAAACGGGTAAATTCTACGGTCACATCCACCGTCGATAAGCCTGTCACGCATACCGCACTTACCGACGTAAACAACGCATCGACAAAGCTAAGGCCATGAACCGTAGCCCGAGGCAACATCAGTAACCCCGCCCCTATCAACGCCAGCAATAAAAAGCTAAGAATGAATGAAAGTGCAGGATTGAAGCGTTGGGAGTAAAGCGAAAGCACTTTACGCGAAATATCAAAAAGTAACAAAAAGCCGCAAATGGCCAAACTACCCACGTTCATCCACGAATGTGGTGCAAACGCATGTTTGAGGTGATTAAATTTATAGCCACAAACAAATAACAGCACGATAATCAAGAGCAGCCTCAACGCATTACTCAGGTTACTTTTACTTGGAAACAGCAACGTACGCAGGGCAAAAGCCACGGTAAAAGTGCTCAAAAAAAGCAAATAGACACTCGAAAAAAAGACGGGCTTAGAGACGTGCCGAAACCCCAAGTCATAGGCCATTACAACGGCTGTTACAAGCCCTACGTACAGAGAAAATTGCTCAAAAAAATTGTGTAATGAATGGAGCAATTTTATCTTGAAGCGCTGATAACGGTGATAAAGACGACGTAAAGCCATTGAATCCCAAATAGGTTATAATACGATTTTAAAGAAACGAATTAGTTACATTTTGGTGAGAATATCAAACTTTCAGCAGTTTTTCGGCCTTTTCTATACCTTTGCCAAAAAATACGCACTTCACACATGAAACGCCTGCTGTTCCTATTCTTTCTAGCTTTTTTATTGGTTCAAACCAGTTTCGCCCAACAAACTACCCCGCCTTTTCTCCAAAACTCAAATCAACGTTGGGTTGACTCCGTATTTAATAGCCTTACCGCGGACGAGCGCATTGCTCAACTCATCATGGTCGCAGCGCACGGATACCCCAACAACCCAAGTCGTGTGATCATTGATACGACTTTTACCAACCCGCGTGTGGTAGCAAAGTATATTAGAGATTACAAAGTAGGCGGCGTGATTTTCTTCCAAGGCGGCCCAGTTCAGCAAGCACAGTTGACAAACTATTATCAGTCGATTTCCAAAGTACCATTATTGGTCGCCATGGACTCGGAATGGGGCCTCGCCATGCGCCTCGACAGTTCAGTACGTTTTCCATACCAAATGACGATGGGGGCGATTCAGGGCAACGACGAGCTGATTTATAAAATGGGAAAACTCCTTGCCGCCCAAAAACGCCGTTTGGGGGTACACATCAATTTTGCCCCTTCGGTCGATGTCAACAACAACGCCAACAACCCTGTCATTAACTTCCGTTCGTTTGGCGAAAACCCCCAGAAAGTTTACGAAAAAAGCTTCGCCTACATGAAAGGAATGCAAGACGGCGGCATTTTGAGTTCGCTCAAGCACTTTCCTGGCCACGGCGATACGGGTGTGGACTCGCACTACGACCTGCCCGTTATTCCTCATAACCGCGCCCGCCTCGACTCGGTGGAGCTGTATCCATTCCGTAAATTGATTGAACAAGGTGCCGACGGAATCATGATGGCACACTTGGCCATTCCAGTGTTGGATACGGCCAAAAACGTACCTTCTACGCTTTCAAAACCCATCGTAACGGGGCTGCTCCGCGACCAGCTCAAATTCAACGGCCTGATTTACTCGGACGCCATGAACATGAAAGGGCTTACGAAATATTTCCCCAACGGCTTGGGCGATGCCAAAGGTTTAGAAGCGGGCATGGACGTGTTAGAGTTTAGTCCCAATGTACCTGCGGCCATTGCCGAAATCAAAAAAGCCGTGGCCGAAGGACGCATCTCGCAAGCGGAGATTGACGCACGGGTCAAAAAAGTATTGGCGGCAAAAGCGTGGGTGGGTCTCGACAAGTTTACCCCTATTAAAACCCAAAACCTGATTGAAGACATCAACGATAAACAATCAGAACTTATCAATCGCCAGTTGACCGAAAATGCGCTGACCGTTCTCAAAAACAACGACAACGTCCTCCCCATCAAAGATTTAGATAAAGTAAGTATTGCCTCTATTTCATTGACCGACGCTCCTGCCATTACCACCGTCACCAAAGATGGGGTCATTGCCCTTGGCACCCGCAACGAAACTGCTTTTACGGGAGAACTGACCACATTCCAAAAAACACTATCACTTTACACCAATATCGACCATTACGTTATTCACCCAAAAACACCTGACAGCCTTCAAGGTAGCATTAGAGCGGCCCTCAAAAGCTACGACATTGTACTGGTAGGAGCGCATTTGAATAACATTCGCCCAGGTACCAACTACGGCATTACGCCCACCACCGCAGCTTGGGTAAAAGAACTGGCCGCCAACGGAAATTCGGTCATTACAGTATTTGGAAACGCCTACGCACTCAACAAACTACAGGACATTGGCAAGGCAAAAGGTTTAATCATGGCCTATCAGTTAACGCCATTTACGGAAGAATTGTCGGCCCAATTGATATTCGGCGCCATTCCTGCCAAAGGCAAACTTCCCGTATCGGTCAATACCCAATTCCCATACGGAGCAGGCATCGAAACTCCCGCCCTTGGCCGATTAAAATACACCATTCCCGAAGAAGTGGGCTTGGATAGCAAGTGGCTTTCTTTCAAAATCGACTCCATTGCCAACAATGCCATCGCGTTGAAGGCGGCACCAAGTATGGTAGTACAATTGGCCAAAGACGGTAAAGTATTTTATCGAAAAAGTTATGGCTCCTTAATCCCCAATGAGGGAGCTACCAATTTTTCCACATCGGGGATTGGGGGGCTCTATGATTTTGCTTCTGTTACCAAAATTGCCGCTTCTACGCTTGCCTTGGCCAAATTGCACAGCGAAGGTAAGTTCAACTTAGACGGGACGATGAAAGATTATTTGCCGTTCTTAAAAAAATCGAACAAAGCCGATTTGGTTTGGCGCCAAGTGCTTACCCACCAAGCAGGTCTGAAAGCGTTTATTAACTTCTGGCGCGATTGCCGCAAGCCCAATGGCAAATGGAAGCCTCGTACGTTCCGCTGGGGTAAAGAAGCTCACGGCGCTTATACGGTGCAGATTACGGACAGCCTTTGGTTGCACAAAAAATACCATCATAAACTGTTTGCTTCGCTCAAAAACTCAGCCCTCAACGAAAAAAAGGAGTACGTGTATTCCGACTTGTCGTTTATGCTTTATCCGCAAGTAGTAAAAAACCTCACGGGCGTCGAATTTGAAGATTATTTGAAGTCGAACGTTTATCGGAAAATCGGGGCTAATAGCCTTACTTTCAACCCGCTTCGCTTCAACAAACTAAGTCAAATAGCTCCTACCGAACGGGATACTTTTTTCCGCCAAACACTGGTTCACGGGCGCGTACACGACGAAGCAGCGGCCATGCTCAATGGCGTAAGCGGTCATGCAGGCTTGTTTGGGAATGCCAATGACTTGATGAAAGTAACGCAATTGTTCCTCCAAAAAGGCAGCTACGGCGGCGAATCGTTCATTTCGGAAAAGACCATGAATGAATTTACGCGCTATCAATTCCCAGAGTCACGCCGAGGAATTGGTTTTGACAAACCTAGCCGCGTTTACAACGGCAATGCACCCAAAAGCGCCAGTCCACAAAGCTACGGACACACGGGTTTTACGGGCATTATGATTTGGAACGACCCTGCGTACAACCTCAATTACGTGTTTTTATCGAACCGCGTTTATCCCACCCGCGACAACAATAAGCTTTCATCTCTCAATGTCCGCACGGCCATTATGCAAGTGGTGTATGATGGATTGGGAATTAAGTAAAGTTGGTATATTTATCAGGTTAAACGCACTGTTAAGCATTTGATCAAACGTTTTTGAGGAATTCAAAGTAGCCTCGGTAGAGGCGAAACCTTTGTAAAAAGTTAATAAAAAGAGAAATTCAAAGTAGCCTCGGTAGAGGCGAAACCTTTGTAGAAACAAAGATTATATGCAAGAAAAAGCCCCATCGGGGTGACACACTCAGTGGAAGATGTCACCCCGATGGGGCTTTTTTTCGGATTTGCTTAATTCTTTCTACTAAGATGTAGCTCCTCTGGAGCAATAATTTGCCCCTCTAAGCACTGTTGCCTCATTTCCCCGCCAAATACGTCTGAATATTTTCTGCGACTTTATCCATCAATCGAATTCGCGCTTCAATACTCGACCAAGCTACGTGAGGAGCGAGCAGCAGTTTTTCTGGGTTTTTAAGTTGTAAATAAGGATGGCTCGCAAGAATAGGCTCCTGCGTAAATACATCAATGGCCGCACCCGCAATCAAATCATCATCGAGTGCCCGTACCAAATCTGCTTCATTTACAATACCTCCCCGACTTGTATTGAGCAACAAAGCCGTAGGTTTCATTTGGGCTATACGCTCGTAAGTGAGTAAATTATCGGTATGTTCGTTGAGCGGTGCATGTACCGAAAGCACATCGCACGTCGCCAAAAACTCGTCCAACGGAAGTGAAGCATAAGGGACATCATACGTTTGTCCCGAAGCGGAATAATATACGACTTCACAACCAAACGCCGTTGCGATCTGCGCAACTTGGCGGCCAATTTCGCCCAGCCCCAAAATTCCAAAACGTTTCCCCCGCAGCTCCCAATAAGGCCGACCAAGGTGCGTAAACATTCGTTCTTTCGAATATTCCCCTGATTTTACGTACGCATCGTAATAGGCTGTCGAGTTGAGCAAGGCCAACAACAACGCCATGGTTTCTTGGGCTACGCTGTCAGTTGAGTATCCTTTTACGTTCTTTATTTGTATCCCCAACTCCTTAGCTGCGACCAAGTCAACGTTATTCATTCCCGTGGCTGCCACACAAATCAGCTTCAACGACGGCGAGTTCTCCATCGTTTGACGAACCACTTTGACTTTGTTGGTAATTACAACTTCGGCCTCCTCTATCCGCGAGGCGACTTCATTGAGTTGGGTATCGGGGTAAAAAACGACTTCGCCTAGCTCAGACAATTTAACAAGGTTAGGAATATCTCCTAGTGTGCGGGCATCTAAAAAAACGATTTTCACGGGGTGTAGTTATGGTTAACGTTTTGCTTTAAAAACATTGCGTATCTATTAAAGCATTTACCGAAGCTTACATAACCTCAATTCAACAAAATAATCGGCTACAAATGGGTGACCCCGACGGGGTCAGGTCATAGTTAGCCAATGTTCGGCAACAAAAAATCCCCGTTTGCCAACGGGGATTTTTTTATAATGTTTATCTTCAAATGCTTGACTACTGAGCCAATTTCTCAGCAATCAGTCCTTCGAGGTATTCTTTGATAGCGCCAATTTTGATTTGGCTGATGACATCTTCACAGAAAGCATACATCAACAACGTCTGTGCTTCCGCTTTTGGAATCCCGCGTGAGCGCATGTAAAACAAAGCTTCGTCGTTAAGTTTCCCCGTTGTCGTTCCGTGCGAACACTTTACGTCATCGTTAAAAATTTCCAACTGTGGCTTGGTATTCATGATAGCCTCATCCGAAAGCACCACGTTACGGCACGACTGGTACGCGTTGGTTTTACTAGCTCCATCGCGCACAAAAATCTTCCCGTTGAACACACCCGTTGATTTATCTTTCAAAATCCCTTTGTACAACTCATTACTGTACGAATTTGGCTGTGCATGGTCCACCAACGTATGGTTATCTACGTGTTGTTTTCCGTTCGGGAAATACAAACCGTACATAAACGCCTCACAATTTTGACCATCCAACACAATGTTGAGGTTGTTTCTGACAAACCCTCCATTGATGGTTACCGTTACGGCATAGAAATGGCTATTTTGCTTTTGGCATACTTGCGTAGTACCCACGTGATACGATTTTTCGGTATCGTTCTGTACTTTGTAGTATTGAACATTGGCATTTTCTTCCACCACAATTTCGGTCACGGTGTTTGTAAATGCGCCATTCTCTCCCAACGTACGGAACGCTTCGGCGATTTTCACTTCGGCATTTTTACCAACCACCACCAAGTTACGGGGTTGTGAAGCCACGTTGATACTGCGGGCATCGGTGATAAAACGCAAGATAATGGGCTGTTCTACTACTTTCCCCGCAGGCACGTTGATGACAACGCCGTCGTGGGCAAAGGCGGTATTGAGGGCCGTAAAAGCTTCATTTTGGTAATTGGCGTATTGGGCAAAATACGTTTCCAACAAAGTCGGATTTTCTTTTACCGCTTGACCAAAGTTCAAAATTTGCAGTTGGCTCTCAGGCGAAACAATGTTCGACAGTTCCGCATTATAAATGCCGTTGATAAAGTACAAAACGTTTCCTTCCAAATTAGGAATTGAAAGGGTAGCAAGTTCATTTTCCCCGAACTCCGTTTTGACGTTAAAGTCAAACGCCTGCTTTACTAAATTGCTGACGTTGCTATATTTCCACTCCTCGTGCTTGATAGTTGGGAAGCCCAACGTCTCAAAATTTTGCATTGCCGCACGACGCGTCTGATGCACCGCCGATTTGGTTTCGCCGTTAAGACGCCCTTCGGTCGCTTGAAAATTGGCAACGAGTTGTTCTTTTAAATCGTTATTGAGGGTATTGCTCATTAGTGTTTTTGTAAAATTGTCAACCATTAATTAGCTAAACCAATAACCAATTAACCATTAACTAGTAACTCATTTACATCGTTGCCGCTACTTCTGCCTTAATCCAGTCGTATCCTTTTTCTTCCAACTCAAGCGCCAATTCTTTTGGTCCTGATTTTACGATACGGCCTTTGTACAACACGTGTACGTAATCAGGCACGATGTAGTCGAGCAAACGCTGGTAGTGCGTCACTACGATTACTGCGTTTTCTGGCGAGCGCAACTTGTTTACACCTTCGGCCACGATACGAAGCGCGTCGATGTCCAATCCTGAATCGGTCTCATCCAAAATCGCTAATTTTGGCTCCAACATCGCCATTTGGAAAATCTCATTGCGTTTTTTCTCACCACCTGAGAAACCTTCGTTCAACGAACGTTTCAACAATGAGTCGTCGATGTTTACTAATTTGGCTTTTTCACGCATCAATTTCAAGAACTGCGCTGCATCCAATGACTCTTCTCCGCGCGATTTGCGGATTTCGTTGAGGGCTGTTTTCAGGAAGTTGATAGTCGTTACCCCTGGAATTTCTACAGGATATTGGAAGGCCAAGAAAATACCCGCGGCCGCTCTTTCTTCGGGCGACATTTCGAGCAAATCTTCTCCGTCAAAATCAACGCTACCGCCTGTTACTTCATATTCTTCCCGCCCCGCCAAAACCGAAGCTAAGGTACTTTTACCAGAGCCGTTTGGCCCCATTATCGCATGGACTTCGCCAGCTTTGATTTCCAAATTGATTCCTTTCAAAATCGCCTTGTCGTCAACCGACGCTTGTAAATCCGTGATTGTAAGCATAATAAGTGTTTGTTATCTAGGTAAGGACGAGAATGATTCTCGTAATACATCCGAAAAAGTCTGCAAAATTACAACAAAGAGTCCATAAACCCTTGTGTTTGAGTAACAATTCTAATGAAGGAAAAGTTGGACTAAGGGCTAAAACATTTATAAGAAAAACGCTCGCCTCTTTTAACTTCAATTTAATATTTGTTTAAAGCTCCTTTAATATTCGACACAGACCTTTGTGCGCATCAATACTTAGTTGTGTATTATCACCTCTAGCCAGCCTCTTTTGAACCTAATAGCGCTTGTGAAAAATATTTTATTCATTTTCTTCTTGTGGTGCAGCTGCGGTATGATGGGCTACACCCAACCCTCCCCTGCAAAAGGCATATCCCTAGCAGACGCTCTAGCCCTCGCCAGCGACAATAGTCCTTTCCTCAAAGTTGAAGCTCATGGAGTCAAACTAGCCGAAAGCGACATTACCAGCGCTCACTTACGCCCCAACCCTGTGCTGAATAACCAAACGTTATTTTCTGCCAATTCTCAGTTTTATCCCGACAATACTCGCTTTGGAGGAAGGAGTAATCGCCAAGTTTGGTACCAGCTTACCAAGCCGATTCAATCGTCGGCCTTGCGGCAAAGTCGAATTGAGTTGGCAAAACAAGGGGTAACTTTAGCCAGTGAGCAGTTGGGCGAAATTAAACGAGGCATTCTGTATGACGTGGCCAATCAGTGGCTCAATGCGTGGTCGGTAGGGGTACATATCGACGTCTTAAAAGCCGCCATCTCCAACGTTGATTCATTGCTCATTATCAATCGGCTTCGACTCAAAAATCAATTTGCTACTGGAACTGAGGTTACTCGAACGCAACTTTTGTACGACCAATATTCGGTACGGTTAAAAAACCTCGAAAAAGATTACCAAAACGAGCTGAAACAATTGGCTTTTTTGGTGGGAAGCGATACGCCAGTTACGTTAGCTGCGATTGAGAACGACGACTGGCAAAGCCTCACGCAAAGTTTGCCCGCGCTTGTAGAAGCCACCAATCGCCTTCGTCCCGACCTAAAAGCTACGCAACAACAACAACATGTAGCAGACGCAAATATCAACTTGCAGAAGGCGCTTGCAAAACCAATTCCAGAAGTTGGGCTGATTTATAACCCACAAAACAAAGCGCCCTATTTTGGCTTTTACGGCACCCTTCCGCTGCCAATTTTTTCGCGCAACCAAGGCGAAATTCAAAAAGCAAACGTGCGGAAAGAGCAAGTAAAGCAAGCAATTCTTACAGCTCAAACGCAAATTAACACCGAAGTGCAGATTGCTTACGAAAGCTATTTGACCCAAAAACAAAACTTGACCCGATGGAGTGACATCAATAAACAATCGGAAAGTGTGCTCAATACGGTTCGGTATGCCTACTTGCGCGGGGGAACTACCATCGTCGATTTTCTGGAAGCACAACGAGCGTGGTACGATACACAAATTGCCTATAACGATGTGCTTTTGGAATACCGCAGAAGTTATGTCGAGCTTCTTTATTCGACGGGGCTCATTATGGAGAAAAAATAACGTCGTCTTCCTCTTTTCAGATACTCATTTTTAATCAACATTCTCTATCTCTACTTTTTATGCGTCGATTCGTACAGTACATTTGGATAAGTGCAGTTTTGATGGTTTGGAGCTGCAAAAAAGAAGAAAATACGCTTCAAACAGCCGCCGTAGCTAAACCGACTGTCTCTGCCGACGGAATTACCATTTCGTTTGCAGATACGATCGGCATCAATGGCTTTTTGTACTACAACGTAGCTAAAAAATCTATCCGCACCGACCTTGTTGCACCTGGGCGGGTAGTAGCCGAAGTGGTGCATTCGTCGGATGCGATGGGGCAAAATTTAGTCCTCTTCGATAATCCCGACCTTACCTACAACTATACAGAGATGCTTCAGCACCTCATTAATATCAACAAACAAAAGGGAATCATTGCGCAAAAGAAGGTCATTTTACAACAAAAAAAGCTCCAATTGGCCCGCGTCAAAGATTTGGCTGACAACCAAGCCGCCACGGGGCAAGATTTGACCAATGCGCAAATTGAAGTAACAAACGCCGAAACAGAAGTAGCTCAGGAAGTAACGGCACTTGAAAACGAAAAAACCTCGCTTTTGGAACACGAAACACGCCTCAAATTGGCAGGCTTCGACCCCAAATCGCTCGTAAATGCCAAGCAAAATGCGACGTGGGTCATTTGTGAACTCCCCGAGAATCAATTTCAAAAAGTCACCCAAGGCCAGCATTGTTTTATCCAGTTTCCTGCGTTTAACGACAAAAAATTTGAAGGAAGAATTGAAGAGGTTGGTGAAGTGGTTGACAATCTTACTCGGCTGGTGAAACTGCGGGTGGCGGTCATCAACCCCAGTAGTATTTTGAAAGCAGGGATGTTTGGGAGCGTGCATTTTGGCGTAGCCGAAGGTGATTTTATTACTGTACCGCGCGAAGCCCTCGTTGTGGTGCAGGGCAAACAATACGTTTTTGTAAAAACCAAGGAGCGAACCTTTGTCCGCCGCGAAGTTATGGCGGGGCAGCCCGTCGAAAATGCCGCAGTTATTTTTGCGGGGCTTCAGCCCAGCGACCAAGTAGTGACCCAAGGTGCCATGCAATTGAAAGGACTTAGCTTCGGTTATTAATCATGCTCAACAACTTACTTACGTTTTCGCTCCGAAACCGCTGGGCCGTCGTTGCCGTAGCGGCGGTTTTGATGGGGATTGGCTTTTGGTGTTTTACCCTGCTTAAAATCGAAGCTTATCCTGATATTGCCGATGCCAACGTTATCATCATTTCTAAATACGATGGCCGCGCTGCCGAAGAAGTGGAGCAGCAAGTGACGATTCCGATTGAACGCGTTCTGAACAACATGCCACGCGTCATTGACCGTCGGTCAAGAACCATTTTTGGGTTATCGGTAGTTCAGTTGACCTTCCAAGACGGCACCGACGACTACTTTGCGCGTCAACAAGTTATTGAACGATTATCGTCGGTCAATTTGCCCGAAGGAGTCACCCCCGAATTAGCTCCGCTTACCACCGCCGTGGGCGAAATTTATCGCTATGTCGTCGAAGCACCTCCTACCTACACTCCCATGCAGCTTCGGGATTTGCAGGACTGGGTCATTGTGCCCTATTTACTGCAAGTACCGGGCATTGCTGACATTACAACTTTCGGAGGGCCGAAAAAAGAATACCACGTCCTGACCTCTCCCGACAAACTTCGCAAGTATAGTCTGACGCTTCAAGATGTAATGGAAGCCGTAGAACAGAACAATCAGAACACGGGCGGAAATATCGTTGAACGGGGTGAGCAAGGTTTTGCCGTACGCGGGCTCGGCGCCATCAAGCACTTAGAAGACATTCAGAACATCGTTTTGAAAGCCGATAACGGTATTCCTGTTTTTTTACGCGATGTGGCCTCGGTCGAAATTGCCCCACCCCAACCCTCTGGCGTGCTGGGCTACACCATTCCAAGCGCCAAAACCAACGTAGCAAGCGCCACCGAAGGAATTATTTTGCTACGACGCGGCGAAAACCCAAGTGAAGTGCTGGGACAGCTCAAAGACCAAATTCAGCAATTGGAAGCCAACGAACTCCCCCAAGGAGTTCATTTACGGGTACTTTATGACCGCAGCTTCTTGATTGACCACTCGCTCGAAACCGTTGCGCACACGCTTTTTGAAGGAATTTCGATTGTAATGATTATCCTTGTCATTCTCCTTGGGAGCTTACGTTCGGCACTGGTAGTCACGGTGATGATTCCTTTTTCGTTGCTGTTTGCCTTTATTTTGATGAAAATAGCAGGTATTCCTGCCAACCTACTTTCCCTCGGTGCCATTGACTTTGGTATTATTGTGGACGGGGCGTGTGTGATGGTGGAGCACTTGATGAGCCGCTACCGAAACGCCACCGAACTCGACCGCAGCCGAGGAATTGCTACTTTTACTTTGGGATCTGCTCGCGAAGTGGTCAAAGAAATTTTCTTCTCGGTAGGTATCATCATTTTGGCCTATATGCCCATTTTGTTGATGACCCGCGTAGAAGGCAAGTTATTTTCCCCGATGGCACTCACGCTTTCGTTTGCGGTGATTGGGTCGTTGGTGGGGGCTCTCACCATCATTCCCGTTTTGATGAGTTTTGTGTTCAAAAAAGCGTACCAACAAAACAAAATCAAAGAACACCATAACTTCGTTCTGGACGCCTTAGACCGTGGTTATGAATGGTTATTAAAAACTGTTTTGCTCAAAAAATACCAAGCATCGGTGGTTGTGGGCATTGGGGTCGTATTGCTTTTGGTATCTTTTGGAGGAAAACTAGGCACCGAATTTTTGCCCGAATTGGACGAAGGTTCCATTTTTATGCGGGCTTTTTTACCCTCAGGAGTGAATATTCAAAAAACAACGTCGATGATGCCTGCCATTCGCGAAACCATCGCGAAGCACAAACCCGTTAAATCGGTCATTACGCAAGCGGGTCGCAACGACGACGGTACCGATCCTTTTCCTGCCAACCGCATGGAAATTTTGGTCGCGCTCAACGATTACCACGACTGGTCGGATTCGATTTCCAAAAAAGACCTGATTCGTACCATTCAGACCGACCTTCAACGCAAATTTCCAGGGGTCTTTTTCTCCTCGGGGCAACCAATCATTGACCAAGTAATGGAAATTGTGACGGGAAGTGCCGCCGACCTTGCGGTATCTATCGTGGGCAATGACCTCAACCTGATGCGTTCCAAAGCCGATAGTATTGCCAAAATCGTTCGTGAAACGAGCGGAGCGGTTTCGGTCAACATTGAGCAAGAAGGCCCTCAAGCACAGTTGACTATTCAGATTAATCGCGAACAAGCCGCTCGTTTTGGCATTAACATCACCCAAATCGAAACCATGATTGAAGCCGCGATTGGCGGAAAAGTAGTCACGACGCTTTATGATTCTAACCGTCGGTACGATGTTTTGGTACGGTATTTACCCGAAAATAGAAATTCAATTGAAGCCATTCAAAACCTACAAGTACCTGCGCCAAGCGGGGCGTTGATTCCGATGCGCCAGTTGGCCGACGTAAGCTTTACCGATGGTCAAACCAACATTTACCGCATCAATGGCAAACGGATGATTACGGTACGCACCAACATCCGAGGCCGTGACCAAGGAAGTTTTGTTCAAGAAATTAGTCAACGCATCAACAAAGAACTGAGTATTCCTAAAGGCTACCAAGTGGTGTACGGTGGGCAATACGAAAACCTTGCCCGTGCTGGAAAGGGATTACTCCTAACGATTCCGCTTACGATTGTGCTGGTGTTTTTGGTACTATTTATGCTTTTTGGCAACCTACGCCATACAGCGGTGACATTTACCTGTATTTTGTTTGCATTGGCGGGAGGTATCATTGCGTTGCTCATCCGCGATTATCACTTCAACGTTTCGGCTGGCGTAGGCTTTGTTTCTATTTTTGGAATTTCGGTTATGGCAGGCATTGTATTGGTTTCTGCCTTCAACCGCGCTCCCGACGTAGAAGGCCAATCGCTCAACGAAAAAACACTCCAAATTGCCGTCCGACAGCTCCGTCCGCTGCTTTCGATTTTGGTCGTTGCCATTGTGGGATTGATTCCCGCAGCTACCTCAACAGGCATCGGTTCGGACGTTCAGCGCCCTTTGGCAACGGTTATCATCGGAGGACTTACCAGTACGTTGTTGTTTACACCGCTGTTACTTCCACCACTTTATCAATGGATAGAAGGCCGCGCCAAGAAGAGAAACACGGTTTAACTTGCTTTTAATACGCCTTTAAAATGGCTTTAATTCTCTTGTTGCACTTTTGGAGTGTTAAATCAACACATCCATTCCATGAAGAAATCACTCATTTTAGCTACCGCCATCGGCATGTTATGGCTTCAAGCTTGTAAGCACCGCATCAGTCAAGACCAGATTCCCGCCGATGTTCGTGCGAGTTTGACCCAACACGTTCCTCAGGCCCGTCAAGTCGAATGGGAAGAAAATCCAGACTACTATTTTGCCTACTTTACCGAAAATGAGCAGCAAGGTATGGCATTGTTTTACCGCGCAGACGGCCATTGGATTGAAACCGACGAAGCCCTCAAGGTGAACAATCTGACAATCGACCAGAAAAAAATGCTCATGAGCTTTAAGGCTGCGCACATTGAGCAAATCGAAGAAGTCAAGAAAAGCGACAGCACCGATGTCATCCGTGTCACTACCAGTAAATAGCTTCCCTAACACCAACTTCTCGAAAGCAATAAAACTTTCGAGAAGTTGGTAAAAGCGGCGATTTAACAGGGTTTTAATCTGACTTTTAAGTCACTTTAATAACGCACCTAGACCTTTGTAGGGTCAACTTAGCAATCGCCTTATGGCTCCCAAGCATTACATTCTTCGCAAATGTCCTTCTTGAAGCCCAGTCAACAGCCTAACTAACACTCTATTTACATTTTATCTAGCTATGCGTATTGTTCCATTGCTTTTTGCCATCACGATGGTGACTTTAAGCGCACGCCCCGTTCACGCCCAATCCGACTCGTTGCGGCTTTCTTTGCCCCAAGCTGAGCAACAGTTTATCCAAAAAAACTTTGTATTGCTGGCTCAAAAATACAACGTCAACGTAGCCGAAGCTGCCAAAGAACAAGCCAAGCTTTGGTACAATCCCAACTTATTTGTAGAAACCAACCTCTACAACGGGTACAGCAACAAACTGCTTCCTTATGGCCATAATGCTGATTTGTACAACCCTACGGGCGGTGTCGTCAATGTTCAGGTGCAGCAAATTGTCAGTTTGGTAAAACTCAGAAGTAAACTCGTTCAGTTGGCCGAAACGAATGTTGCACTACAGCAATCTGCTTTTCAAGACCTTATGCGAAACGTTCGTTTTCAGTTGGCACAGGCATTTGGAAATTTGGCTACCAACCAACAAAAACTAACCATGCTCCAATTGCAAGGCAAGCAACTAGCATCCTTGTTGGAAGCGTTTCGGGCGCAATTGAAACTAGGAGTCATTGCTCCTTACGAAGTAACGCGCCTCGAATTGGAACAAAAAAACTGGGAAAGCGACCTAACCGATTTGCAAGCCCAAATCAGCCAAGACGAAGCGACATTACGGACGTTGTTGTCCATCAACGGTACAACGTATATTACTCCCGTCAATGAGGTTTCTACCCCTAAAACTGCGGGGTCGTTGAACGATTTGGTCAGCCAAGCCCTTACTTTACGCCCCGATTTGCGTTTGGCCGACCAACAAATTAGCTATAATCAACAAAACCTTACCTACCAAAAGGCACTTGCCACGCCTAACCTTACGTTGGGTGCTGATTACCAACGGGTAGGTGCTGCTTTTCCGCACTACTTGGGAGTACAAGCTTTGATAGACTTACCCATTCGGAACAAAAACCAAGGAAATATTCAGGCTGCCCGCTGGGGAATTGACCAAGCAAAAGAAGGACGCAATGCGGTGGGGATTCAAGTGGAACAAGAAGTCGTAAATGCCTACCAACAATATACGCAAGCAACTCAGTTACAGGCCAAAATAACGCCCGAATATCTCCAAAGTATCCAAGATATTTCTAAAAATGCCACCGAAGATTATACCCGTCGGGTGATTGATTTGGTCAGCTTTATTGATAAAATTAGGGCCTACAAAGATGCCCAAATGACGCTCATCGACAGCGCTAATCGCCTGTATCAAGCCCAGCAACAACTCAATTACGTCACCAACGCCAAGGTATTCTAAGGGCTGTAAAAGCGTTAATCGAACGATTTATCTCACTCAATGGCTGTTAGCCTACTCAATTCTATATACCAATGAAAACCAAGTTACTATTGTGGGTACTCTGCCTACCCGCTATCGTTCTCGTCTCGTGCCAAAGCGAACAAAAAAACGAAGAGCCTAAGACCAAGGATACGGGTTCGGCGTTTCGCACCGATACCGTTCAACTCCGTAACTACGAACAGGAGTTGCAGTTTACGGGTCAAGTGTCGTTTGACCAAAAACAAGTGGACCGCGTCTATCCGATGGTCAGCGGTAATGTACTGGATGTCAATGCTGAACTAGGAGCTTTTGTCAAAAAAGGACAAGTGTTGGCCAAACTTCAAAGCGCCGATGTCAGTCAATTTGTAAAGGATTACAACACGGCCAAATCGAACTATGACATCGCCAAACGCAACGCTGACAACGTAGAGCAGTTGTATAAAACCAAATTTTCGTCTGAAAACGATTTGGTGAACGCCCGCAAACAGCTTGAAATCGCATCGTCAGAACTCGAACGTTCTAGCCAAGTGCTAAAAATGTACGGCGGAACTTCGGCCAACAGCCAGCCTATTTTTACCGTTTCGGCACCCGTCAGTGGCTACATCGTAGAGCGGAACATTAACCCCAATATGCAAATCCGCCCCGACAACGGAAACAGCTTGTTTACGATTTCAAACCTTTCGGATGTATGGGTGCTTATCAATATTTATGAGTCTGACATTCAAGCTGTTAAAGTAGGACAAGAAGTCAACATCAACACCCTTGCCTATCCTGACCGCGTGTTCCAAGGCCGCATCGACAACATCAGTCAGGTCATCGACAACGATAGCAAAGTATTGCAAGCGCGCGTAGTGCTTCAGAACCCAGGGGGCTTGCTCAAGCCCGATATGTTTTGTACGGTAAAACTTCACATCGAAAAACCCGAAAAATTGTTGGCAGTCAACCCCAAATCGGTCATTTTTAGCGAAGATCGCTACTTCGTCATTCTCGACAAAGGCAAAGGAAATTACCAATCGGTTCCCGTAGAAGTCATTAAAAGTACTTCCAAATACAGCTATATCAAAGCCAATCTCCGCGACGGCGACCGCGTCGTGACTGAAGGTGCGCTTTTGTTATTCAATGAATTAACCGACTAAGTCATGAATAAATTCATCAAAAATATCATTGGCTTTTCACTCAAAAACAAGGGAATCGTCTTTTTTGTCACCTTGTTGGTAGTGATTGCAGGGGCCGTAAGTTTTTACAATACCCCCGTTGAAGCCTATCCCGACGTTACCAATACCGAAGTGGTCATTATCTCCCAATGGCCTGGTCGGAGTGCCGAAGAAGTAGAACGTTTCATTTCGATTCCCATCGAAACCGAAATGAACTCCATCAGCCGCCGTACCGCGATTCGTAGCGTCAATTTGTTTGGGTTGTCGTTTATCAAAATCATCTTTGAAGACGGTGTTGACAACTTCAACGCCCGCATGGAAGCGAGTCAGAAACTGTCTAACGTTGACCTTCCAGAAGGTGTAAATGCCGAAATTCAGCCTCCCGCAGGCCCTACGGGCGAGATTTACCGCTACACGCTTACGTCGCCGACCAAATCGGTGACTGAGCTTAAAACCATCCAAGATTGGGTGATTCAGAAAAACATCAAAGCCGTTCAAGGCGTAGCCGATGTAGTGAGTTTTGGTGGACGAGTTCGCACCTTTGAAGTAAGTGTTAACCCCAATTTGCTCACCAAATACAACCTCACCGCACTCGACGTCTATGGTGCGCTCCAACGCGCCAACGTAAACGTAGGGGGTGACATCGTACGAGAAGGTCAGCAAGCCTTTGTAGTGCGCGGAATTGGTATTGTAAAAGATGTACCTGACATCGAAAAAATCATCGTCAAAAATATCAACGGGGTACCCGTTCGGATTTCAAACATCAGTACCGTTCGTCCTTCTAACCTTCCTCAGCTAGGCATCGTTGGCCGCGATTTTCACGACGACGTCGTAGAGGGAATTGTGTTGATGCGGAAAGGTGAAAACCCAGGCGAAGTTTTGCCCAAATTGAAAGAAAAAGTAGCCTACCTCAACTCAACGGTATTGCCGCAAGACGTTAAAATCAAGGTTTTTTACGACCGTACTGAACTCAACAATCACACCATGCACACCGTAGGCGAAAACGTGGCGTTGGGGATTACGCTGGTGACGGTCATCTTGTTGATATTCTTGGCCGATTGGCGTACGACGGTTACAGTAGCCCTCATCATTCCGTTGGCGTTATTGTTTGCCTTTATCTTAATGCGGGTCAAAGGCATGACGGCCAACCTACTTTCGATTGGCGCGATTGACTTCGGGATTATCATCGACGGAGCCGTGGTGATGGTCGAAGGGCTGTTTGTAATGCTGGCGCATTGGGCGGAAAAAGAGGGAATGGAGCGCTTTAACAAACGTGCTAAACTCAGCCGAATCCTCAAAACTGCCGTAGAAATGGGAAAATCTATTTTTACGTCTAAGCTCATCATTATCACCGCTTTGCTACCTATTTTTTCATTCCAAAAAGTAGAAGGAAAGCTGTTCAGTCCCTTGGCATTTACAATTGGTTTTGCCTTGTTGGGAGCGTTGTTACTGGCGTTGACGTTTGTGCCTGTATTGAGTAGCATTTTGTTGAACAAAAACGTTCGTGAGCGTCATAACCCCATCATATCGGGACTCAACAAAGCGTATGCGCCCCTACTTGATGCCGTCATGAGTCACCCCAAACGTGCTATGGTAGCGGGGGTAACGGCACTTGGTTTGGCCCTTGGAGCGTTTCATTTTGTAGGTTCCGAGTTTTTACCTCAGCTCAACGAAGGCTCCATTTACGTTCGGGCGAGTATGCCGCTCAGTATCAGCCTCGAAGATAGCTACCACTTTACGCGCAAGTTCCGTCAAGTGTTTGAGCAATTCCCAGAAGTAAGAGGTGTCATTAGCCAAACAGGTCGCCCCAACGACGGTACTGACCCCACAGGCTTTTTTAACCAAGAGTTTTTCGTGGACTTGTACCCCGCCAACGAATGGAAACGCGACATCACCAAAGACCAATTGGTAGCCGAAATGCAAGCAAAATTGGCAGGCTTCAAAGGAGTGGACTTCGGATTTTCACAACCTATTTCGGACAACGTCGCTGAGGCAGTTTCGGGGGTAAAAGGCTCTATTGCCGTAAAAATTCAGGGCGACGATTTGAATATATTGGACAAAAAAATCACAGAAGTATTCAACGTCCTCAAAAAAGTACAGGGAGTAGAAGATTTGGGCGTGTTTCGTAACTTGGGTCAACCCGAACTTCGCATTACGCTCAATCCCGATAAAATGGCCCAGTATGGCATTGATGCCGCCGACGCCAACGCCGTCATCGAAATGGCCATTGGTGGAAAAGCGGTGAGCCAAGTCTATGAAGGTGAAAAGAAATTTGATTTGCGTCTGCGCTACGACCAGCCGTTCCGCTCGTCGATTGAGCAAATTGGTCAGCTCCAAGTACCTACTCTCAACGGTGGCAAAATACCTTTGAAACAAATTGCAAGCATTGAAAACGTGGCAGGGCCTGCGTTTATCTACCGCGAAGATAACGCTCGTTTTATCGCCGTGAAATTTTCGGTACGCGGCCGCGACTTAGGTAGCACCATTGCCGAAGCCCAAAAGAAAGTAAACGCCGTTGTAAAATTGCCAAAAGGCTATGAAATGAAGTGGAATGGGGAGTTTGAAAACCAACAACGCGCCCAAAACCGCTTGGCCTTGGTGGTACCCATCAGCTTGATTTTGATTTTCTTTATCTTGTTTGTTTCCTTTGGCAACGCCCTCGACTCTATTTTGGTGCTGCTCAACGTACCATTTGCCCTCATTGGAGGAATTGCGGCTCTGTTGCTGACGGGAGTCAACTTTAGTATCTCGGCGGGGGTAGGCTTTATCGCCCTGTTTGGGATTGCTACCCAAAACGGGGTTATTCTTATCAACAATTACCACAAAAATCTGAAAGCAGGAATGCCGCTGATTGAGGCGATTAAAGATGGTTCGAAAGCCATGCTCCGCCCCATTGTGATGACTGCCTTGATGGCGTCACTCGGTTTGTTACCTGCCGCTATATCGACGGGGATTGGCTCTGAGACGCAAAAGCCATTGGCAATTGTGGTCATCGGAGGACTTATCACGGCTACCTTATTATCGCTGCTTATCCTTCCTACGGTCTATGAATGGATTTACAGCAGCCGCGAAAAACGGAAACAATTATTGAAACAATAGTAAGTTTCATCTTCATACACCTATAAGGTTTTTGAAACCTTATAGGTGTGTTTATTTATTAGCTAAACTTCTTCTTCAAATACTCAATCGAATGCTTATACGCATCAGCCGTAGCCGTGGCGTCGTGTTTAGGATTGCTTGGGTTAGCAAAACCGTGTACTGCATCATACATTTTCACGGTTACTTGTTTGCCCGCCGCCTTCATATTTTCTTCAAATTGTGCTACCATTTCAGGCGAAGGAGCCTTGTCTTGTTTTCCAAAAACACCCAATACGTCCACGTTCAACGTCTTGAGTTTTTCTACATCTTGCTCAGGACGACCGTAATACATCACACAGCCCACTGCTTGCTTGCCTTCTAACAACGCCGATTGCAACGACAACATACCGCCGAAGCACCAACCTACACTCGCAATTTTGGCTTTTTTACCAACGTGCGCCAACGCTCCTTGCATGATAGCCGTCAAACGCTCTTTCGGTACCGATTGCATGATCTTACCCGCTTCTTGCGGCGTAGTACCCACTTGGCCGTCGTACATATCTAAGGCCAACACGTTTACGTCGCCCAAATCGTTGTAAAACGTTTCGGCTTCGTGCTTGATGTGGTCATTAAGTCCCCACCATTCTTGATAAACAAAAAGCCACTTGTCTGATTTCTTAGGGGCTTTGATCAAAAAGCCTGACGCATCTTTTCCATCAGGCGTCGAAAACTTAATGGTTTCCCCTTTGCCCGCGTAGTGATATGCTTCGGGCGCATCGTGCATCGCCATAAAATTGGCATCAGCCGCCCACGCAGCCATGTCGTGCGAGGTTTGACACAATGGAATCGCGGTTTCCGCTGGGCGTTGAATAAATGCCTGCATGGCGAACATCGCCCCGACGAGGATCAATTTTTTCATTGGTGAATGAGTTAAACAGTGATATATGTTGGTACACGTATTAGCAAACCAAAATTGCAAAAAATGGTTTAAAAAAGCACGTTAAAAAAAAATCCTACAAAAATAGTTTGCAAACTACAGTTATAGTACTATATTTGTAGTATGGAAAAGCTAACCAACAAAGAAGAAGAAATCATGCACGCGCTTTGGAAAGTAGAACGTGCTTTTGTGAAAGACCTTATGCCGTTTTTCACCAACCCACCATTGCACTACAATACCGTGTCAACCATTATTCGAAATCTCGAAGAAAAAGGCTACATCGGGCATCGAACTTATGGAAACACCTACGAATATTATCCGCTGGTGTCAAAAGAGTCTTACCAAAACCAATTCGTTATCAGCAAGTTGGTTGACAATTACTTTGACAATTCGTACAAAAACTTGGTGTCGTATTTTGCCCAAAACGACAAAGTTTCCGCCGATGAGCTGCGCGAAATTCTGCGCATGATTGAAGGAGGAAGCGAAGCCTAATCATTCCCACTCAACCATTTTTTCACCTCTTAACCTCGACTAAACCGTGAACTTCGAACTCCTCTCCTATCTACTGAAAGCCAGTTTGGTGATGGCTATTTTGACGGGTGCCTACGCTTGGCTCGTCAAACGCGAAACTTTTTTGCAGGTGAATCGATGGTTGTTGTGGCTCAATGTTGCCGCGACCTTGGTGTTGCCCATCGTCCCCGTCCCCGATTGGGAATGGGTACCCGACACGCCCGCTCAAATCGTCAACCAAGCGGCTTCTTGGACCAAGGAAAAAGCGCCAAAGCAGCCCTTCGCAACGACTCAGGGGTCATCACCGCGCACTGCTGCAACAATAGTGAAGGAAGAAAGCCCGTCCAAGGCAGTCAGTACTGTGGCATCCCCACAAAAAACTTGGACACTCTTTTCTTGGATTGCGTTGGTCTATTGGCTAGGTGTGGGGATATTGGGGGCAAAATTTTTGGTACAATTGGCTTCCCTCTGGCGGCTCAAGCAAAAAAGCATACTCTACGCCACCGATTTTAACGTAGTATTGGTAGAAAATACAACCCTTACAGCTCCTTTTTCATTTTTTCACTGGATTTTTTACAACCCTCACCAACACACCACCGACGAATGGGAGCAGGTGTGGACGCACGAGTGCATCCACGCCCAGCAGTACCACAGCCTCGATATGCTCAGTTCTGAACTGCTAAAGTGTGTTTTTTGGTTCAATCCTTTTGCGTGGTGGCACCAGCGTTTGGTGCAAGAAACCCTCGAATACATCACCGACCGCGCCGTGCTTGACACGGGTGTTGAAAAGAAATCGTATCAATTTCATTTGTTACGAAGTACCCTCAATACCTCCCAACAAACCTTCGCTAATCACTTCAACCAAGCGCTACTAAAAAGTCGAATTGCGATGATGAACAAACGCAAGTCTAGCTGGAAAGCCATGGGAAAATATGGGCTATTCATTGCCTCGCTTTGGGTATGTGCGGCGTTTACGAAGCCCTATCGGGAAATAGTAAAAGCGACTCTTGTAAAAGAGATGCCTGAGCTTCAACCCGTTTTGCAGGTCTCAGCCAGCATTCCCAGAGAAAATTTACGAGATTTTGAATGGAAAAGCCCCGCTCCTATCACCCTTTTAGACTCTCATTCCATCTCTACTGAGCCCAAATTTGTTTCTACTTCACAACCTGTCGCCTCTACTAAATATTTGATTTATAGAGATAGTACAGTCTATTGGCTAGTTACTTCAAAATCAAAGCTTTCAGATCTAAATGCCATTCAGCAAGAGCTTAATAAATATGGGCTCGAATTTGAGACTACCGAATTTAAACTTGATCCGCTACGGTTGTTTAACCAACGTATCGGCGTAATATGTCTGAATAAAGGCGCAGGAAGTACCTCCTCGGCCATTGGGGACGCAGAGTTGTTCGTACCTTGTCAATCCATTTCAGGTTTTGCGACGATTAATAAAAAGGGAATGATGGGAATTAGTGAACTAGAGCCTTCTTTACCCGAATTCAAAAAACTGGCAGAGGACGATTACCGCGCATCTCTTGAGGATTTACGCGCCCATCACCTCGAATACCTTGTTATCGAAACAGACAGAAAAGTAGGAGGAGGAGGTAATCGTGATTATTCCAAAGCATCTTTGGAGTATTTAAAATCCCAAAATAAACCTTCTACTAGAATCAATTTATCAAGTGACAATTATATCAGGATTGGAGAAGAGTACCGCAGCAACATAGTGTATTTGAATGGCAGAGTTTCGAGCATTGAAGAAATTGAAAAAATCTCATTTCAAGATTTGTACTTAGCCCGTTTCAAGGATGCCTTCAGAGATAAGAAAGCCCATATTTTAATCTTTACTTACCACTAAAGCCATGAAAACCCTCACCTCTCCCGAACATTTTACGTTTACCAATCACTTCAATCAATCGCTGCTCAAAAGTCGGATTGCGATGATGAACAAACGAAAATCCAGTTGGAAAGCCTTTGGCAAATATGGGCTATTTATTGCCTCAATTTGGGTATGCGCGGCGTTTACGAAGCCTTATCGAGAGAAGGTTCAAAAGATAATTGTACAGAAAGTACCTGAGTTGAAGGACGTTCTAACTTCGCATCAAACCCCTCCAAGCCCTCATTTCAATGATTTTGAACTAGCACCTGCGCCTGTCGCAACCCCCGAACTTACATCAATTGTCTTTTCTGACACCCTTGTATCAAAAACTCCTTACGTCGTATTTCAGAACAATCGGCTTTACTGGCTTGTCACGCCCAAATGTACTTTGCAGGATTTAGCCAATATTCAAGACGAATTTCGAAAGATTGGGTGGAATTTTTCGGTTGACCAAATCAAATTTGACCCATTTAGCCATTTTATTAGCGCCATTGACCTAACAACCGCTTGGGCAAAAAATGATAGAAAAAGCCAATGCCAAAGCAGAATCGATGATACTAAAAAACCGATTGCACTCACGGGCGGCTCCATAGAAATTGCCAGAAACTACTGTAGCGCAGGCCGTACCTATACTGCCATTACCTCGCTCGCTGAACTTGCCCAAAAAGATGAACAAGACATAAACCATTGGCTTGATGACCACCGCTATGAGCTCCTAAAAAGAGAATACCAAGCGCGCCTAAAGACCCCTAACCAAGAAAAAAAGGTAAGTTTTTCCGAATTTAAAGAAAGTGGATTGAACTACTTGTGCCAAACAGGAGCGCGAAATCAAATTTATTTTAATTCAGATAAGCAACTACAAATTGAGCGTTTTTACCGAGATGCCCTGTTTATCATCGACAACCAAACCTCTACCCTCGAAGACGCCGAAAAGCTAACAATTCATCACTTATACGCCGTGCATTGTTATGCTTGGTACGATGACGAAAACCCTCAAATTATCAAGCGAACTTTTGCCATTTTTACCACTCAGTCACCTATAAAGCCATGAAAACCTTCACCTCCCCCGAACATTTTACGTTTACCAATCACTTCAACCAATCGCTGCTTAAAAACCGCATTAAGATGATGAATCGAACCCCAACGTGGCGAAGCAGCTGGCGATATGCCTCGTTTGTGGTAGCTATAGGCGTTATTTTAATGTGTTTGCAATCCTACTCTCCCGCCCAACGTACGTCGTTGAGTCCCTCCGAGTTCGGAACCCGTTATTTGGTCGCCAAAAAGGGAAAACTTTATGGCGTTATCACCCCATACGCCACTGACAAAGACTTAGCCGCCATCCAACGTGTTTTAGCATCGAAAGGGGTTGCTTTTGAACTTCAAGGCATCGAACGTGACGCGGAAGGGCGCATTTCAGACATCAAAAACGTGATTTTGGGCGACTATGGCAGCGAAACCATGAAGATTATCAAACAAAGAGACGAGACATCAGAAGGATACAAAATGGCCTTTTTTGATTTTTGTTACGACCCAGAAGTGGGTTGCTATCCCAACATTCCCCCGTCTGACTACCCCAATGTGCTTTCTCAGGTCTTAACGCAAGAAGGTTTGTTTACCCACAACAGCACCTTAAAACAATCTTTATACGACGTTTCTTTCAAAGATAAAGTGAGAGGCGTTCAAACCAATCCCGCCGAAACTCGCGAAAAAATGGAAAGAACTTGGTCGGGCAACATGAATCAACTGTTGGAAGCAAGTTTCTTCAAACGCCAGGGAACGATGGTCTATGTTCGACCCGACAAACACTTAGACGTCTATCCAAAATACCAAGACAACGTCACCCTGTTTGTTGATGGCAAAGAAATGACGCTCCAAGAACTTCATAAAGTGCATATTCGGCAGGTCGCCAAGGTCTATGCGCATAAACGTCAGGCGAAGGAAGATTTTTCAGGTATTCTCAACCGACTAAAAGGCCAAACCGACTATGTAGTTTGGATAGAACGCGCGCCCAATCGCTTGCAGCGCGACTCTAGCCATTATGTCGTTAGTCCATTTTACACGGGCGACTTCTAAAAACAAAGACACCTAGGCTCAAACCGAACCTAGGTGTGCTATAAACAACCCATTCTCGCAAGATTATATTTAATGCTTTGTCAGCATCTAAATGTCAATTAATTCGGACAATTCTAAGTGGCACACCAGCACTGGAATATGCGTAGCAAGTACCATTTTTTTTGACACGCTTGGGTTGATAATCCCTGACAACCAATCGCGTTTGCGCGTTGCCATCACAATCAAGTCCGCGTGTTGTTCGTCGGCGTATTTCTGTAACCCTCCTACGACCGAGTCAGATTCTATCACTTGTAAGGTGTATTTTTTACTGCCTAACACCTCCGAAATATCCTGCACAAACTGCGCATCGTCAAAGACATCTACCTCAAAAGGTGCTCTTACTTTTACCAAATCCAATTCCGCTTTAAAGTGCTCGGCGAGGTTGAATGCAAACCCAAGCGCATTTTCTTCGGGGCGTTCGAGTTCGGTCGCATACACTATTTTCCGAATCGTACGAGTCTCTGTTTGGGGCGGTAAAACCAACACAGGGCAACTTGCTTTTCCTGCTACGCCAGCCGCTACACTGCCAATAATTTTATCCAACCACCCCCCTTTTCCTGTTCTTCCCATCACCACTAAAATTGGCTTTTGGGCTTTAATTTCTTCCAAAACTACTTCCGCAGCGGCGCCGTAAACGAGTTTACTTTGGCACGCAAAACCATCTGCTCGACAGTCACTTTCCCACTTCAAGAGTGTTTCTTGGTTGAGTTTTTCGGTTTGTTCGGCCAGCGCTACCAGCGTTTCGGCAGGCAGGTTGGGATCCACAACGGGCGGATGAAAAGCGTGAACCAACGATATACCTGCGTCGTAACGTTCGGCTATTTCCTGCGCAAACTCCAACGCTCGTTGTGAATTTTCGGAAAAATCTATCGGAACTAATATGGCTCTCATCGTCGTGTGTGGTTGAATTGAACGATGTAAAATTCTCTCTATAAAACTGAAAAATGTATGACAAAAATCAGTTATCTTTCTGATTAACATCAATTAGGGCAGCAGATGCTTACTTTTTGCGAATTTTAACCCTAAAAACCACATTTATGAAGCATTTTTTTTCTACCAGTATGCTTGTGTGCCTTCTATTCGCAGGGCCACTTTTTGCCCAGAAAAACCCTGCGGCGGTTGGATTTGACGAAGCAGGCTCTGACCCCAAAGCCATTGAACTTGCCGATAAAGCGATGGACGCAATGGGTGGGCGGAAAAATTGGGACAAAACCCGTTTTATTGCATGGAACTTCTTCGGAAACCGAAAATTGATTTGGGACAAATGGACTGGGAATGTTCGGGTGGACAACGTAAACAATGACCAAACCATTTTATTAAACATCAACGACGGCAAAGGGCGGGTTTTCAAATATGGACAAGAACAAACCCATCCTGACTCATTGGCTAAGTATTTAAAACAAGGGAAAGGCGCTTGGATAAATGACGGGTATTGGCTCACGATGCCCTTCAAACTCAAAGACTCGGGCGTTACTTTAAAATACCTCGGAGAAGAAAAAACGCAGGATAGCGCCGAAGCTGATGTGATTCAATTGACGTTCAAAAATGTAGGAAACACCCCCGATAATAAGTACAAACTTTGGGTCAACAAAAGCAATCATTTGGTGTGGCAGTGGGCGTATTATCCCAAATTTGACGCCGAGAAACCTGGCTTTATCCGCCCATGGACTGACTACAAAAAACACGGAAAAATTTTACTTTCGGGTGAGCGTGGCGACCGCGACCTGACTGATATTATGGTGTTTGATAAACTTCCAGAAAGTATATTTACGGATTTCAAACGCCCTGATTTGAGCCAATACGTTACAAAATAATTTCAACCTCCCAGCTTTCAACCGATTTCGTTGTCGTCGAAAAATTGACGCCCACTGCCACCAACTCTTTCCCCAATGGTTTGTAGGGCGTCAAATAGCCTTTCGTTTTTACTTGTGCCACCGCCTCCGAAGATGTCTTGTCTAACTTAAATTCAAACGCATACACATAACGTTGCGTTTGCACCAACGCATCACAACGCCCCCGTGACGTATGGACTTCTGACTGTACATACACGCCCAACAATGTAAAAGTCAAATGGATAAGTGCGTGGTAAAAACGCTCGTTCTCATTTTGCCACAAATCATAAGGCAACGACGAAAATACGGTATTTATCACCTCCATCGCTTTCACTAAATCATTGTTTTGCAAAGCATTCCGAAGGTGTACTATCATCGACAAAGCCCCTTCACTTTCATCTTGCCGATACGCCTTCAATAAATACTGATTCAACGAGAGTTTTACTTCTTGATTAGGAAAATCAAGTGTATATAAATAGTCCTCTGGGCTATAATTGGCAATGGTTAGGTAGCCTGTTTGAAATAACAACGTTATCGGACGAAGATTGTCGATGTCAAACGAATTGAGTTCATCTTCCGTTACTGACAAGTGGCTAAAATCGTACAAAAACTTTTCCTTCGCCAGTTTTACCAACCACGTCGGTGTTCCTGTACTGAACCAGTAATTCTGAAAACTACCTTTTTTAGAAAAGAAGTTTAACAACGAAAATGGATTATAAACCCTGTCAACCCCGTTCCATGAATACCCATTGTACCACTCTTTCACTTTCTCCAAAAACGCTTCTCTAGAAATTTCTTGTTTCAGCGCAAAAGCGCTAATCTCTTCCTCAAAACTGGCTTCCAATTCTGGTTGACTTATCCCTACCAAATTAGCGTAATCGTCATCTAAACTTATGTCATTGAGATTATTCAAATCTGAAAACACACTCACTTTCGCAAACTTGCTCACACCTGTCAACAACACAAACTCCAAATGCTCGTCCGAAGGTTTGAGTATCCCATAAAATGACTTTAACAATTGACGGTTCAAATGCGCAATCGGTAGTTCCTCCAAATAATCAACTATCGGTTTGTCGTATTCATCCACCAACACCACCACTTTACGACCCGTCTTGACGTGCAACTTTTCGATAAGCTCTTGAAACATAAAGCCCACTCCTCCACTCTCCAGTACTAACTCGTGACGGCGCGCCTCATTACGCAACGTCGTTATCAGCGATTGCTCCAAACCCACATCACGCAAACTCATCTGATTAAAATAAATCACAAGCGTGGGATTCGTCTGGCTAAAATCCCATTTATCAAAAATGTACAAACCTTCAAAAAGCTCCTTTCGGCCTTCGTACAACGCCTGCAACGTACTCACCAGCAATGACTTCCCAAAACGACGAGGGCGCGATAGAAAGTAGTATTTCCCCCTACTTACCAAGCTGTAAATCAACGCTGTTTTATCAACATAGAGATACCGCCCCGTGATAAGCTCTTGAAAATTCTGGATTCCTATCGGATATTTTTGCATCGTTTCTAAATTTCTTTAAACAAAGATAGACCCAAATTTTGTCAGCGTATCAATTTAAAACCGCTACCTCCCAGCTTTCAACCGATTTCATTGCCGTTGAAAAATTGACGCCCACTGCCACCAATTCTTTCCCCAGTGGTTTGTAGGGCGTCAAATACCCTTTCGTTTTTACTTGTGCCAGCGCCTCCGAAGATGTCTTGTCTAACTTAAATTCAAACGCATACACATAACGTTGCGTTTGCACCAACACATCACAACGACCACGTGACGTATGGACTTCTGACTGTACATATACGCCCAACAATGTAAACGTCAAATGGATAAGTGCGTGATAAAAACGCTCGTTTTCGTTCTGCCACAAATCATAAGGCAACGACGAAAATACGGTATTCATCACCTCCATCGCCTTCGCTAAATCATTGTTTTGCAAAGCATTCCGAAGGTGTACTACCAAAGGCAAGCCCTCTCCCAATGAACCTTGACGATAGCCTTGCAACAGATATTGCAAAAACGATTGCTTCACTTCTTGGTTAGGATAATCCAACACATAAATCCCATCTTCCGCTGAACGTATCGTCAAATAGCCCGTTTGGAAGAGGATAGGATAAACTTCTAAACGTTCAATATCAAAGGTATCTAAACTAATGGCCGATACCTCCTGACCCTCTATCTGATAAATCCCTTGGCTACGCAACAAGCCAATTAACCACGTAGGTGTCCCTGTACTGAACCAGTAATTTTGGAAGCTACCGTTGTCCGCAAAAAAGTTGAGCAACGAAAAGGGGTTGTAAACACTGACCTTGCCCCCCCAAGAATAGCCGTTATACCAATGCTTGATTTGACCTAAAAATACCTCTTCCGTAATCCCTCTTTCTCTGGCTAAGTCTGAAATTTCTGCCTTAAAATTCAAGACAAGTTCTTCTTGGTTAATACCAACCAAATCCGAAAATTGTGGATTAAGGGTAAGGTCTCGCAAATTATTCAGATCCGAAAACACACTCACTTTTGCAAACTTGCTCACACCCGTCAGCAACACAAACTCCAAATGTTCGTCCGAAGGTTTCAGTATCCCATAAAACGATTTCAACAACTGACGGTTCAAGTGCGCAATCGGTAGTTCCTCCAAATAATCCACTATCGGCTTGTCGTATTCATCCACCAACACCACCACTTTACGGCCCGTCTTGACGTGCAGTTTCTCGATTAACTCCTGAAACATAAAGCCCACCCCTTCACTCTCCAAAACTAACTCGTGACGGCGCGCCTCATTGCGCAACGTCGTTATCAGCGATTGTTCCAAACCCACATCACGCAAACTCATCTGATTAAAATAAATTACAAGCGTGGGGTTCGTCTGGCTAAAATCCCATTTATCACCAATGTACAAACCTTCAAAAAGCTCCTTTCGGCCTTCGTACAACGCCTGCAACGTACTCACCAGCAATGACTTCCCAAAACGACGAGGGCGCGATAGAAAGTAGTATTTCCCCCTACTTACCAAGCTGTAAATCAACGCTGTTTTATCAACATAGAGATACCGCCCCGTGATAAGCTCTTGAAAATTCTGGATTCCTATCGGATATTTTTGCATCGTTTCTAAATTTCTTTAAACAAAGATAGACCCAAATTTTGTCAGCGTGTCAATTTAAAACCGCGACCTCCCAGCTTTCAACCGATTTCGTTGCCGTTGAAAAATTGACGCCCACTGCCACCAACTCTTTCCCCAGCGATTTGTAGGGTGTCAAATAGCCTTTCGTTTTTACTTGTGCCACCGCCTCCGAAGAAGTCTTATCTAACTTAAATTCAAACGCATATACATAACGTTGCGTTTGCACCAACGCATCACAACGACCGCGTGACGTATGGACTTCTGACTGTACATATACGCCCAACAATGTAAACGTCAAATGGATAAGTGCGTGATAAAAACGCTCGTTTTCGTTCTGCCACAAATCATAAGGCAACGACGAAAATACGGTATTCATCACCTCCATCGCCTTCGCTAAATCATTGTTTTGCAAAGCATTCCGAAGATGTACCACCATCGACAAAGCTCCTTCACTTTCATCTTCCCGATACGCCTTCAACAAATACTGATTCAACGAGAGTTTTACTTCTTGATTAGGAAAATCAAGCGTGTAGAGAAAATCTTCTTGGCTGTAACTCACTATCGTCAGGTAACCCGTCTGAAACAATAATGTGATTGGACGCAGGTTCTCTATATCAAACGAGTTTAGCTCATCTTCTGTCACTGATAAATGACTAAAATCGTATAAAAACTTCTCCTTCGCCAGTTTTACCAACCACGTAGGTGTCCCTGTACTGAACCAGTAATTTTGAAAACTACCGTTGTCCGCAAAAAAGTTGAGCAACGAAAAGGGGTTGTAAACACTGGCCTTGCCCCCCCAAGAATAACCGTTATACCAATGCTTGATTTGACCTAAAAATACCTCTTCCGTGATCCCTCTTTCTCTGGCTAAGTCTGAGATTTCTGCCTTAAAATTCAAGACAAGTTCTTCTTGGTTAATACCAACCAAATCCGAAAATTGTGGGTTAAGGGTAAGGTCTCGCAGATTATTCAAATCCGAAAACACACTCACTTTCGCAAACTTGCTCACACCTGTCAACAACACAAACTCCAAATGCTCGTCCGAAGGTTTGAGTATCCCATAAAATGACTTTAACAATTGACGGTTCAAGTGCGCAATGGGTAGTTCCTCCAAATAATCCACTATCGGTTTGTCGTATTCATCCACCAACACCACCACTTTTCGACCCGTCTTGACGTGCAGTTTCTCGATTAACTCCTGAAACATAAAGCCCACCCCTTCACTCTCCAAAACTAACTCGTGACGGCGCGCCTCATTGCGCAACGTCGTTATCAGCGATTGTTCCAAACCCACATCACGCAAACTCATCTGATTAAAATAAATCACAAGCGTGGGGTTCGTCTGGCTAAAATCCCATTTATCACCAATGTACAAACCTTCAAAAAGCTCCTGCTTACCTTCATACAACGCCTGTAACGTACTCACCAGCAATGACTTCCCAAAACGGCGAGGGCGCGATAGAAAATAAAAACCTGCTTGTTTCGTCAGACGATAAACAGATGCTGTTTTGTCAATATAAACAAACCCACCTTCACGTAATTTCTGAAAATTCTGGATTCCTATCGGATATTTTTGCATCGTTTCTCGTGTTCTTTAAACAAAGATAGACCCAAATTTTGTCAGCGTATCAATTTAAAACCGCTACCTCCCAACTTTCAACCGATTTAGTTGTCGTCGAAAAATTGACGCCCACTGCCACCAACTCTTTCCCCAGTGGTTTGTAGGGCGTCAAATAGCCTTTCGTTTTTACTTGTGCCAGCGCCTCCGAAGATGTCTTATCTAACTTAAATTCAAACGCATACACATAACGTTGCGTTTGTACTAACGCATCACAACGACCGCGTGACGTATGGACTTCTGACTGTACATATACGCCCAACAATGTAAACGTCAGATGAATAAGCGCGTGGTAGAAACGCTCATTCTCATTTTGCCACAAATCATAAGGCAACGACGAAAATACGGTATTCATCACCTCAATCGCTTTCACTAAATCATTGTTTTGCAAAGCATTACGAAGATGTACTACCAAAGGCAAGCCCTCTCCCAATGAACCTTGGCGATAGCCTTGCAACAAATATTGCAAAAACGATTGCTTCACTTCTTGGTTAGGATAATCCAACACATAAATCCCATCTTCCTCTGAACGTATCGTCAAATAGCCCGTCTGAAATAAGATAGGATAAACTTCTAAACGTTCAATATCAAAGGTATCTAAACTAATGGCCGATACCTCCTGACCCTCTATCTGATAAATCCCTTGGCTACGCAACAAGCCAATTAACCACGTAGGTGTGCCTGTACTGAACCAGTAATTTTGAAAACTACCTTTTTTAGAAAAGAAGTTTAACAACGAAAATGGATTATAAACCCTGTCAACCCCGTTCCATGAATACCCATTGTACCACTCTTTCACTTTCTCCAAAAACGCTTCTCTAGAAATTTCTTGTTTTAGCGCAAAAACGCTAAGCTCTTCCTCAAAACTGGCTTCTAATTCTGGTTGACTTATCCCTACTAAATTAGCGTAATCGTCATCTAAACTTATGTCATTGAGATTATTCAAATCCGAAAACACACTCACTTTCGCAAACTTGCTCACACCTGTCAGCAACACAAACTCCAAATGCTCGTCTGAAGGTTTCAGTATCCCATAAAACGATTTCAACAATTGACGGTTCAGATGCGCAATCGGTAGTTCCTCCAAATAATCCACTATCGGTTTGTCGTATTCATCCACCAACACCACCACTTTGCGACCCGTCTTGACGTGCAGTTTCTCGATTAACTCTTGAAACATAAAGCCCACCCCTTCGCTCTCCAAAACTAACTCATGGCGGCGGGCTTCGTTACGCAACGTCGTTATCAGCGATTGCTCTAAACCCACATCACGCAAACTCATCTGATTAAAATAAATCACAAGCGTGGGATTCGTCTGGCTAAAATCCCATTTATCAAAAATGTACAAACCTTCAAAAAGCTCCTTTCGGCCTTCGTACAACGCCTGCAACGTACTCACCAGCAATGACTTCCCAAAACGACGAGGGCGCGATAGAAAGTAATAGCCTACTTGCTGGGTAAGTCGATAAATAAAGGCCGTTTTGTCAATATAAACAAACCCACCTTCACGTAATTTCTGAAAATTCTGGATTCCTATCGGATATTTTTGCATCGTTTCTCGCTTTCTTTAAACAAAGATAGACAGAAATTAATGATGACCGACTTACCCATCCCTCAAAAACCCACCCTCCTAGCTGCCATCGACGCTGATGCCGCAGCCATTAGCTTTGGACAACCTTCCGACGACCTTACTGGGGCATTCCTTCGGACGTTTGTGGCCAGCAAACCCGCAGGAAACTTTCTTGAACTTGGTACGGGCGCAGGACGAGCAACGGCTTGGATGCTCGAAGGTATGACCTCAGACGCTCACCTCATTTCGGTAGAATCGGACGAGGCACTCATCCAAATTGCCCAAAAACATCTTGGTTCGGATTCAAGGCTAGAACTCATTCACAGTTTAGGGGAGGACGTCATTGTAAAACTCCCGCAGAATTGTTTCGACCTAATTTTTGCCGATACCTGGCCTGGGAAATACAACCACTTGGAAGAAACTTTGGCTTTGGTCAAAGAAGGCGGTTTTTATATCATCGACGATATGTTACCGCAGCCCAACTGGCCCGATGGACACGATAAAAAAGTGGAAAACCTCATTCAAACCCTCGAAAATGGCTCCCGTTTTCAAATGGTTAAAATGACGTGGGCTTCGGGCGTTATTGTACTGGTGAAGAAAGCGTAGAACTATCCCCCATCAATTTTAAAACCCAATTTTACCATTTCTTTGCCCTCAAGCGGCTCAGGGTTTCGGAAGTAATTCCCAAATACGACGCGATGTACTTGAGCGGTATTCGCTTGCTAATAGCTGGAAACGACGTAATCAGCTGACGGTATCGCTCGTCGGCTGTTTTTTTACGTAGGTTTTGCGTTCGCTGCTCGCTCAATACATAATAACGCTCCGTCAGCAGCCTCCCGACTTGGTTAAATCCTGGGTGCTGGAGATACAACTGGTGAAGTCGTTGGTATGAAATAGACCACAAAACACAATTTTCAAGCGTTTCAATCAGTTCTTCGGAGGGTTGTTGGGTATAAAAACTGACAATAGAAATGACAAAATCGCCCTCTTTCATAAACCACGAGTTTACTTCAGCGCCTTCCTTTAGATAATACCCCCGCAAGCAGCCCTTTTCGACAAAATACATCTTTTTGGCCACTTGCCCTTCTTGTAGAATCACCGTTTTTTTAGGAATTTCTTCCCTGACGACCGCCTCTTGCAGCGCTCCTTCAAAATCGGGCGTAACAGTTGGCCAAAAATGTTTGATAAGTGCAGTTAGTGATTCCATAGCGATGAGTGAAAACAAAAGAGGTCGCCATTGTGTGGCGACCTCCTAATCTAAGCAATAAATGTATGTGATTAGCTCAACGCGTTCACAATTTCTTTGAACTGCTCTACGTCAATTGTTTTTGCCTCAACCGCCACTTGGCCGCTCAAGTACTCAAACACTTTATCGTCAAACACCAAGTTGAACATCTTCGAGTAGTTATTCTCTTTTTCGGTCGTTAGGTAGTTCATCGCAATTTTGCGGATGGTTTCTTCCATCTGGTCGCCCAATGAATCACCGTAGATACCAAATTGCTCACGAACCATGTCTTCAGCACGCGCAATCACTTCTGATTGCTCTACTTTGATTTCGGTTTGCTCGGCCAATTTGTTTTTAATCAACGACAACTTCAACGATTTTGTGAATTGTGGATAGTCAGCGTCGATTTGTTCTGTGGTAAATTTACCTTCGTTTAATTGGAACAACCAATCTTTCAAAAACGCTTCTGGAAGGTCGATTTGGATATTGTCCAACAACAACTGGTCGATGTCGCGGCGCAACAATGAATCTGCTTCACGTGCGTAGTTACGTTGGATGATTTCGGCCACTTGTGAGCGGAACGACTCCTCGTCTTCTGCTTTACCTACACCCAACACCTTATCAAAAAACTCTTGGTTGATTTCTGAAGGCGCTTGGCGCGTGATGTCTTCTACCACAAAGGCGTATTCACCCGCAAATTCAGCGATTTCCTCTTCTTTTTTACCCGTCAAAAGCGCAATGGCTTTGTCGTCCACAAACGTATCGCGAATATCAAACGTCACTTCGCTTCCTTTCGTCAAACCAACGAATTTAGCTTGTGCTTCTTCTTTGATTTGCTTAGAAGGAATGGCCGTTTTAGTAGAAAATTCGCCACCGACTTGCTTCAATTCACCGTAAAGCATATCGCCCGCTTCCGACGTTTCAGGGTTGATTTGGCCCGTAAACTGCGTACGAAGGTTTTCGATGGTATCGTTAAGTTCCTTTTCTCCTGCCTCAATTGTGTAAGAAGAAACCGCAGGCAATGCACCGATATTTACCTCAAAATCAGAGGCTAAACCTAATTCGTAGCTAAATTCAAATTCCGTTTGTTTGTCCCAATTAACCGCATCTGTTTTTTCGCGGTCAATTTGCGGGTCGCCCACTACGGCAAGTTTGTTATCACGGATATAGTTACTTACGGTTTCAGAAAGCAAGTTATTCACTTCGTCGATAACAATGCTTTTACCGTACATTCTTTGGATTACATTAGCAGGTACTTTTCCAGGACGGAAACCTTTCAAAGCTACGCGCTTGCTATAATCTTTGATTGTTTTATCTACTTTTGGTTGATAATCCTCTTTCGCTAATTTGATGGTTAGCGTGGCATTGGTGGGTGTGCTTTTTTCTAACAGAACCTCCATGATATATGTTTAAATTTCTGAATTGGGGATTTTGAAAATATGCTATAAAAAAAATGAGTGAATTAGGTTAGCGAAAAAGTGGGTAAGAAATCACTAAATCACTAAGTCACTAAATCACTCATTTATAAAACCAGATAGTGCGGGCGGAGGGACTCGAACCCCCATGCCTTGCGGCGCCAGATCCTAAGTCTGGTATGTCTACCAATTTCACCACGCCCGCAGCGTGTGTGTTTGGGGATGCAAAACTACCTTTTGTAAACACAAGATGCAAGTTTTTTTTTATTTTTTTTATCTTTCTTAAAAACAGAAAGCTATCTCTTTTGGCCTATACTTGCTATAAATCAATAATTTACCCTCAAAAAAAACGCCTATTTTTTTTTACTACATCATAAAAAACTTGTTAAAAACACAACGATTGATTACCTTAGTCGTATTGAGTACAACAAATTTCGGATGACCGAACACCAATAACATGCCCATCGAAGTAGAAATTGATTTGGAATTGGAGCGCTTAGAAATTCTTAAAAGGTACCGAAAACTATTACGCGCCGCCAAACCCTTCTTAAAAGATGATGACGCCAAAAAAATTAAGAAAGCGTTCAATCTGTCGGTAGAAGCTCACAAAGACATGCGCCGCAAGTCGGGTGAGCCGTATATCTACCACCCCATTGCCGTTGCTCAAATATGCGTTGAGGAAATTGGCCTCGGTACTACCTCTATTATATGTGCGTTGCTCCACGACGTAGTAGAAGATACGGATTACACCCTCAAAGACATCGAGCATCAGTTTGGGCCTAAGGTTGCCCAAATCATCGACGGCCTAACCAAAATTTCGGGACAGTTTGAGTTTGGGACGTCGCAACAAGCCGAAAACTTTCGTAAGATGCTTCTTACGCTCTCGGACGACATTCGGGTCATTATGATTAAGCTCGCCGACCGCCTCCACAACATGCGCACCCTCGATAGCATGGCGCGTGACAAGCAGCTAAAAATTGCGTCCGAGACTATCTTTATCTATGCCCCACTCGCCCACCGTTTGGGATTGCACTCGATAAAAACCGACCTTGAAGACCTCTACCTCAAATATACCGAGCCCGAAAGCTACGAGGAAATCAAAAACAAACTGCGTGCGACCAAAACCTCCCGCGATAGGTTTATTAATAAGTTTATCGAACCTATTGACATCGACCTCAGAGAACAAGGCTATGACTTTGTAATTAAAGGGCGCCCCAAGTCGATTTATTCGATTTGGAACAAAATGAGGAAGCAGAAAAAGCCCTTTGAAGAAATCTACGATTTGTTTGCCGTACGGATTATTATGAATTCGGTGGACATTAAGGCGGAGAAATCAGATTGCTGGCACGCCTACTCCATCGTTACCGACCACTACACGCCCAATATCGACCGCCTCAAGGATTGGTTGGCCACGCCCCGTGCCAACGGCTACGAGTCGTTGCACATCACAGTAATGTATCGCCCCGAAGGTGCCGATAAAGGACAGTGGGTGGAAGTACAAGTTCGTTCAAAACGAATGGATGAAATTGCCGAAAAAGGGGTAGCTGCTCACTGGAAGTACAAAGGCAACGACACCCGCACGGGCCAAGGAATCGACCAGTGGATTAACCAAGTCCGCGAAATGCTCGAAGCAACCAAAGACAGCAAATCGGCGGCATTGGAGTTTTTGGATGATTTCCGCAGCAACTTGTTTGCCGAAGAAGTTTTTGTCTTTACCCCAAAAGGTGAGCTTCGGGTACTACAACGCGGTGCAACAGCCCTCGATTTTGCTTTTGACATTCACTCTGAAGTTGGCGCACGCTGCATCGCGGCAAAAGTTAATAATACGTTGGTGCCCATTAGTCAGCCACTAAACAACGGCGACCAAGTGGAAATCATCACGGCCAAACGTCAAAAACCCAGCGAAGATTGGCTCAAGTTTGTGGTGACCTCCAAGGCCAAAGCCCGTATCAAAGAACTTATCAAGGAGGAAAACAAACAATACATCAGCGACGGCCGTAGTATTATTGAGAAAAAGTGTAAAATCTTACACCTTGACGTTACCCTTGAGCTGATCAATCAGCTGAGGGCGTATTTTAATTGTAAAACCCCCAGCGACCTTTATTATCGTTTTGGAAAAGCCTACATTCAACCTGACGAAATCAAGAAATTCAAACAGGAGAAAGAAGCAAAACAGAACATACAAGCCAAAATCAATACCGACGACCTCCAAGACGGCAAGCAGTTTACCAAAGAGCTCAAAAAAATGCACGGCGAGCGCACCGACGCCGACGCGCTGCTCATTGGCGAAGACATGGACAAGATTGACTACATCTTGGCCCAATGCTGCAATCCTATTCCTGGCGATGACGTATTTGGGTTTGTGACAGTCAACGAAGGCATCAAAATTCACCGAACTACCTGTCCCAATGCCCCAGAGCTTTTGTCGAACCACGGCAACCGCGTCATTAAAGCAAAGTGGACGTCACAACAAAAAATTGCTTTTTTGGCAGGACTCCGCATTGACGGCACCGACCGCGTGGGATTGGTCAATGATTTGACTCGGATTATATCCAATGAGCTCCACATTAATATTCGTTCTATTTCGGTAGAAACCGAAGAAGGGCTCTTTGAAGGACTCATCAAACTGTATGTTTATGACACTCGGCACTTAGAACAACTCATCCACAAAATCGAAAAAGTAGATGGTGTATTTAAAGTAGCGCGGTTTGACTGAAAATTAGTACTTTTGCTATTCTAATTTGAAAATTTGCCAATGCACCCAACTTGAAAACTAAGGTTCATTTTCAAATTTTCAAATTTTCAAATTTTCTTATTGTAATCATGCCACAGGCCAAGCACGAAAATTTAGAAGCTGCGAAGCGCATTCTGACTGCCTACTTAGAGCGCAAAGGGCTTCGCAAAACCCCTGAGCGATTTGCGATATTGGAAGAAATATACACCCGTGAAGACCACTTCGACGTGGATGAGCTGTATATTTCCATGAAAAACAAAAAGTATCGGGTAAGTAGGGCAACTGTTTATAATACATTGGATGTACTCGTTGACTGTGATTTGGTTACGAAACACCAGTTTGGCAAAAATTTAGCCCAATACGAAAAAGCTTACGGCTCTCGCCAACACGACCACCTTATTTGTATGGATTGCCACCAAGTAATGGAGTTTTGTGACCCTCGCGTCCAAAATATTCAAAACATGGTGGGCGAACTTCTTAAATTTAACGTACTTCATCACTCGTTAATTTTTTATGGTAATTGCCAACGGGCAAACTGTGAAAATAAAACCAAGGCCATCGCAGAACGGCCCAAAAGAATAGAAGTTGAATAGTGCAGAAAGGGGGCTACTTGCCCAACATGCACCGTGCCCTACCCCAACCCTATGGGCATGTATCACATCCAATAAAATCCCCTTCAGGGTTAGGGGTTATAATTTCTAATGAAAGTTGATGTATTACTCGGCCTCCAATGGGGCGACGAAGGAAAAGGGAAAATAGTGGACGTCTTGGCGCCACAATACCAAGTGGTGGCACGCTTCCAAGGTGGGCCTAATGCGGGGCATACACTCGAATTTGACGGTTTTAAGCACGTTTTGCACCAAATTCCGTCGGGGATTTTCCGTCCTGAAATCAAAAACGTTATCGGAAACGGGCTTGTACTTGACCCCATCGTCCTCAAAAAAGAAATTGATGGCTTGGCTAAGTTCAATCTCCCACTTGATAAAAACTTGTTTATCTCAAAAAAAGCGGCGGTCATTATTCCAACCCACCGCTTGCTTGATGCCGCCTACGAACAATCCAAAGGTGCTGCCAAAATTGGCTCTACATTGCGTGGTATTGGCCCTACTTACCAAGACAAAGTAGCGCGGATGGGGTTACGAATGGGTGACATTCTTTCTCCAAATTTCAAAGAAAAGTACAGCCACCTAGTGGATCAGCACAAGGTAATCCTCAAGTTTTATAACTATGAGTTTGAAACCTCACTGGCCGAAGCTGAACAAGCGTTCTTTGAAGCAATCGAATTCCTCAAACAATTCCAATTTGTTGACAGCGAATACGTAGTGAATGAATCACTCGAAGCAGGTCAAACGGTATTGGCAGAAGGTGCCCAAGGCTCATTGTTGGACATCGACTTTGGTTCGTATCCTTTTGTAACCAGTTCTACCACCACCGCTGCGGGGGCTTGTACTGGCTTGGGGGTTGCACCAAAGCACATCGGCGAAGTATTTGGGATTTTCAAAGCTTACTGCACACGCGTAGGAAGCGGCCCATTCCCTACCGAATTGTTGGATGAAGTCGGAGAACGTATTCGTCAAGAAGGACGTGAGTTTGGTTCAACCACGGGACGCCCGCGTCGTTGTGGATGGATTGATCTTCCTGCCCTCAAATACGCCATTATGATCAATGGCGTCACGCAGTTGGTCATGATGAAAGTCGATGTTTTGAATATCTTTGATGAAATTCAAATCTGTACGCACTACCAATTGCCCGACGGTACCACTACTGACCAGCTTCCTTACGACCTTTGCGACGAAGAAGTAACGCCTGTTTACAAAACGTTGAAGGGCTGGGCTACATCACTAGAAAACCTTCATTCATACAATGAGATTCCAGCAGAACTTGCTGCTTACATTGAGTTTTTAGAAGCCGAATTGAAACTTCCAATTAGCTTTATCTCGACTGGCCCTGACCGCGAAGCCATCATTCACCGCGAAGCACAGACAGCTTAATCAGCCGTCAGTTGATAGAGAATAGAAATCACAAAAATGCCGTCGCCCGAAAGTGACGGCATTTTTAGTATCGTTAAAATTCAGGATTTGAGACAAAATTCAGGAAAGAATTACTGTACGTTTTGTACTTTTCTTCGTTGACTTGATACAGGTAAGCTCCTTTTTTAGAAGACTTTTGCTTTTCCTTTAACTTCACCAACAAATGCGTTGAAAGGATTTTACGGCTAAAATTCCGCTTATCGAAGGTCGTTTGAAAGATGGCTTCGTACAGTTTTTGAAGCTGAGGAATTGTGAATTTTTCGGGTAAAAGCTCAAAGCCAAGCGGGTGCAAAGCTGCTTTGTAGCGTAGCTTCTGAATCGCCAAGTCTATCATTTGGCGGTGGTCAAACAAAATCTCGTCGGGCATTTGACTCACTGGAAACCACTGCGCATGATGCACTTCCGAAACGCTCGAATCATAATGTTCGACATTAATCAGGGCAAAATACGCCACCGAAACCGTCCGTGCGATGGGATCACGGTGAATGTCTCCAAAAGTGTATAATTGTTCGAGATAGACCTCCTTCAGTCCCGTAAGTTCGTACAAAATCCGCTCGGCCGACAGTTCGAGATTTTCATTTTCGGCCAGCCACCCGCCCATCAGCGACCAAGTGTCGATGGTAGAATCAGGGCCACGTTTTACCAGAAGGATATTCAGCTGGTTGCCATCAAACCCAAAAATAATGGAGTCAAGCGCAACAAGGTATTTAGTTTGTTTACTGTAGGATGCTATATCGAGCATAGAGTACTTTTTTCATCATAGGTTCAAAGTCGAAAAATAGTACATTTTACCTATACCCCAATCGTATCCCCCTCATCCATCGGTTTTTTTTCTTCAATATACCCAATTATCAAGTCTGCGACATTGATACCTGTTACCTTTTCGATACCCTCTAATCCTGGCGAAGAGTTTACTTCCATAATCATCGGCCCCCGATTCGACCGAATCATATCAACTCCTGCCACCCGCACCCCAAGTGCTTTGGCTGCTTGCAAAGCCGCTTTTTCTTCTTCTGGTGGCAGCAAAATGGCTTCTGCTTTTCCCCCACGGTGAAGGTTTGAACGAAACTCCCCCGTCGTTCCTTGGCGTTTCATGGCAGCTACCACCTTATTTCCCACCACAAACGCCCGAATATCGGCTCCGTTTGCTTCCGCAATGTATTCTTGAATCAAAACGTTGGTTTTTAGCCCATAAAAAGCTTCAATCGTCGATTTGGCTGCTTTATTAGATTCCGCCAACACAACCCCTACGCCTTGGGTACCTTCTAGTAATTTAATAATAACGGGAGGCCCATCCACCAATTTAATCAGGCTATCAATATCTTTTGCTTGATTGGCAAAAACTGTTTTGGGAATTTGAACCCCAGCTTTAGAAAGAATTTGAAGGCTTCGCAATTTATTTCGCGACCGCATGATGGCCTGCGACTTCACCGTCGTAAAGACTTTCATCATCTCAAACTGTCGCACTATGGCACTTCCATAGTCGGTCACAGATGCGCCGATTCGGGGGATGACGGCGTCGATTCCCTCAATTTCTTTGTTTTTATACAGAATAACAGGCTTTTCTTCCTCGATGAGTACATGGCACAAAGCGTGATTAATCACCACAGCCTCGTGGCCGCGTTTCTCGATGGCCTCGACTAGCATTCGAGTAGAATATAACTTAGCATTGGTTGATAAAACCGCAATTTTCATAATTGGAAAGGCAAACAATGGAACTTGCAGCGAGGCTTCCTTTTACCCTAGCATTTTAAGTTCCTACGTGACAAAATTATAAGGAAGTACGTTGAGACAATATTACGTTTTTGTTAACTACGCTTTGGTCCTACTTTTGCGTTGCATAAAATCGTAGGATAAATTTTCGAGAGAGACATCTACCAAAAACCGACTACGCAGCAATTTTCGGCCTAAAAGCACGGGATAACGCATCTGAGAACGGTCAGCCAGCGAAAACTCGGTTTTGATGATTTTGCCAAACAACAGCACTTTGGTTTTGATGACATACCGCATTTCAGTTTGGCCAAAGGAGTTTTTGATGGCTTTTAGCTCAAATTGGTCGGTGGTAAATTGTTGATGTTTTTCACTGCGATGAGCAGGCAAGAAAAAAGAAAGTACTCCTTCTTCTACGCTTATTTTAAAACAATGGATAGACGAAGTATAAGCGCCCGTGTCAATTTTAACGCGCACGTTCGTCAACCCCAAGTCAGGGAAATCTATTATGTCGTTACGGCCGATGACCCGTTTTTCGGTCACGCTAGGCTTTTTTTTCTTCTTGACTGCCATCGTAGCAAAAGTACAGCAAAAAGTTAACTTGTTACAAAACGTTTGGCCTGTTTTTAATGGTAATATTGCTTATAATTTTGGTAAAATCTTGCCAACAAATAGGACAAAAACACTTTTTATTTGCACACTCAAACTAATTTTAATCAAGTGCTAAACTCAAAAAACTTTATTGGACTATAGCAATACAAAAGAAAATTATATATTAATTAACTAAGAATATTTTGTTCAAAAACTATAAAAAAATCGCTTTTTCAGTCAAAATACAATCAGTATTTGCAAAAAACAGCTAAGTTTTTTGCACTATATCAGTATATATTTGTACATTATATCATGTAAGAGATTTTACCGTCGCCTTACGCCTATCTATCAACCTAAACATACTTTATGACCCACTGATACTCAACTTCTTGAGGAGTATTTTTAGGCTGCTACAGCCTCTTCGTCCCAACTCCAAAAATTGATTTTCTCTGATACCGAATTTTTTTCATTTTATCTATCAATTCATAATCCCAATTTCTTATGACAAAAGTGAGCTACAAACTCAGTTTGCTAAGAATGCCTCTGGCGATGCTACTCGTGGGTCACACGATGAGCAGTTATGCCCAAGAAGCAACTCGGTGGCAAGCACGTCAAGAAAGCAAATCGGTGGTATTTGCTAAACTCCAACCTGAGCGCAACTCAGGGAACCTGGCGATTACCGTCAAAGGTAAAATCACAGATGAGCAAGGGCAGCCTTTGCCTGGCGTAAGTGTGGTGGTCAAAGGAACCTCGGTGGGTACATCCAGCGACATCAACGGCGCTTACTCCATCAACGTTACGGATGAAAAAAGTGCCGTACTCGTGTTTTCGTTTATTGGGTATTTGTCGCAAGAAATCCCAGTAAGCAATCGTTCAAACGTCAATGTTACTTTGGCCGTCGACGTAAAATCGCTCAACGAAGTCGTAGTTGTAGGTTACGGTGTTCAAAAGAAAGAAACCGTAACAGGTTCGGTCGTAAGTGTAAAAGGAGGTGACTTGGTAAAATCGCCAGCAGTTAACCTTTCACAATCACTCGCAGGACGTTTGCCAGGGGTTGTTGCTACCAACCGTAGTGGTGAGCCTGGTTATGACGGCGCGGGTATTCGTATTCGTGGTTCAAACACCTTAGGAAACAACGACGCCCTTATCGTTATTGACGGTATTCCTGGTCGTGCGGGTGGTTTGGATCGTATCAACCCTAATGACATTGAAAGTATCTCCGTATTGAAGGATGCTTCGGCGGCTATTTACGGTGCACGTGCGGCCAACGGGGTAATCTTGATTACGACAAAGCGCGGAAAGTCAGGCAAGCCTGAACTCTCGTACTCGTTTAACCAAGGTTGGGCACAAGCTACAAAGCTCCCATCGTTGGCCAATGCAGCTCAGTACGCTGAAATGCTGAACGACTTGGATATCTACGGATTACCTGCTAGTGAATGGGCTGCGGCAACGGCTGCTTACAAGTCAACAGGGGTTTATACAACCGCTGCTGGTGCACAACGTAAAGCACCTTATCAGCCTGACGATTTCAAAAAATACAGCGACGGTTCTGACCCTTGGGGACACCCAGACACAGACTGGTACGCCGCTACTCTCAAGAAATGGTCACCACAGACACGCCACAATGTACAATTGAACGGTGGTAGCGAAAACGTAAAATACTTAGCATCGTTGGGTTACCAAAACCAAGACGGTAACTATATTAACTCTGCTACAGGTTATAAGCAATACGATTTCCGTATCAACTTGGATGCAAAAGTTAATAAGTTTATCAACGTAAACATGGGGGTAACGGGCCGCCAAGAATACCGTTTCTTCCCAACCAAAGGTGCGGGTGCTATTTTCCGTATGTTGATGCGTGGTAAGCCAAACCAACCTGCATACTGGCCAAACGGTCTTCCAGGCCCTGATATCGAAAACGGTGAAAACCCAGTAACAATCACGACCAATGCGACAGGTTATGACAAAGACAAGCGTAACTACCTCCAAACAAACGGTCAGTTGGACATCAAAATCCCTGGCGTTGAAGGATTGAAGTTTACAGGAACTGCTTCTCTTGACCTTCTTTCACAAAACGCGCGTCGTTGGGAAACTCCATGGACGTTGTACGAAAGAGGAACAGGTTTTGAAGCCGACGGAGTAACTCCCAAATTGGTAGCTAGTAAGCGTGGACCTGCCGAACCTCGTTTATCACTTGGTAACAACAACCAATTGAACATTTTGTTGGGAGGAGTTGTTTCGTACGAGCGTAACTTCGGAGGTCATGGGGTTACGGTTTTGGCAGGTACTAACAAAGAAACTATCCAAGGAGATAACTTCACTGCCTACCGTCGTTACTTCCTTTCATCGGCACTTGATCAAATCTTTGCGGGTGGTGACTTGGAGAAAAACAACGGTGGTGGTGCTTTCGAGCGTGCTCGTTTGAACTACTTCGGTCGGGTTGCTTACAACTACAAAGAGAAATATTTGGCTGAGTTCTTGTGGCGTTACGATGGCTCGGATATGTTCCCAGAAGCTACTCGTTATGGTTTCTTCCCAGGAGCCATGGTGGGTTGGGTACTTTCAGAAGAAGAGTTTATCAAAAAATCACTTCCAGTATTCAATTACTTGAAACTCCGTGCTTCTTACGGACAAATGGGTAACGACCAAGTATATCTTCCTGGAACAACTACCCTTGCTACGTATCAGTACTTAGCAACGTACGGTTTCCGCAGCTATATTATCAACAACACGGAAACAAAAACGTTGTTCGAAACTCGCGTGCCTAACAATACCATCACGTGGGAAGTGGCAAACAATGCCGACATTGGTTTGGAAGGACAACTTCTTGGTGGAAAAATCAACTTCGAGTTTGACGTATTCTCCAACAAGCGTACTAACATCTTGTGGTACAAAAACGCTTCTGTTCCTCAATCAACTGGTTTGACTTTGCCAGCACAAAACATCGGTGAAGTATCTAACAAAGGATGGGAATTTAATGTTGGTTACCGTAGCCAAGCTGGTGCATTCAAGTACAATGTAAGCGTAAACGGTGGTTATGCTCAAAACAAAATCTTGTTCTGGGACGAAGCTCCAGGAGCTCCTGATTGGCAACGTACTACTGGCAAGCCAATGAACACTGTACAAGCCTACATCTACGACGGTGTGTTCAAGGATCAGCAAGAAATCAATGAAAACAAAATTGATTACAAGGCAATCGTAAATACACTCCGCCCTGGTGATATGAAGTACCTTGACTACAACGGTGACGGGAAAATCACTCCAGACGACCAAGTACGTACTACCTTCAACAACATTCCTAAATTCCAAGGAGGTATCAGCTTGATTGGTAGCTACAAAGGATTTGACGTAAACATCTTATTCCAAGGTTCTACGGGTGCAAAACAATACGTTAGCCCAGGTGAAATGGGTAACATCGGTAATTACCTCTTGAGCATGTACACTGACCGTTGGACAGTAGAAAACCCAAGCAGCGTTCACCCACGTATTGCAAACCGTAGCGACCAGTACTTCTCAGGAGGTAACACGTATTGGTTCAAAAACCGTGACTACATCCGTTTGAAAAACTTCGAAGTTGGCTATGCTCTTCCATCAAGCATCATCAATAAATTGGGAATGACCAACCTTCGTTTGTACTTAAACGGCCTTAACTTGTTCACGATTACTAAGTTTAAAGAATTTGACCCAGAATCAGACTCAGCTTCTGGACAGTACTATCCACAACAACGTATTGTCAACGCTGGTTTAACAGTTACATTCTAATTTCCCCAAAGAAACACGATGAAAGGATTCAAATATTTATCTATCACTGCCGTTTCAGCTGCTTTATTTCTTTCTGGCTGCAATGGCGACTTTGTCAATACCAAACCTTTAGATCAGCTTTCTGAATCGACGGTATGGACTGACGCGGCTCTAAGTGAAGCCTTTGTAACCGAAATTTACGCAGGGCTGGGACAGGGCGGTTTTAATGAGCAGATGCTTGCTTCTCTTACCGATGAAACCATCTTTACACACCCTGGTCGTGGTATTACAACCATTACGGAGTCTCGTTCAAACCCTGCCGATATTGGTTGGGTAAACGGTACGCTTAGCTGGCAACAAATGTACCTTCGTATTCGTGCTTGTAACTTGGCACTTAGCAAACTCGAAAAACCACAGTTCAACGATGCCACCCTCGTCGATCGTTTGAAAGGTGAGGTGAAGTTTATGCGTGCTTATTACAACCACCAATTGGTGCGTTACTACGGAGGTTTTCCAGTAGTAGAACGCGCTTACGAATTGGGTGAAGCTGACTACCTCGCTGAGCGTAGTACGTTCGAGCAATGCGTAAACTCTATCGTAAAAGATTGTGATGAGGCTGCTACTTTGTTGAACGGTAAATCTCTCGCAGCTGGCCGCGCCAACCGCGCCGCGGCTCTTGCCCTCAAAGCGCGTATCCTTACGTATGCTGCCAGTGATTTGCACGACATGACTAAGGCAAAAGCAAAATCAACGGTATTGGCAAGCTTCTCAAAACCAGAATTACTTGGTTACACAAGCGGAAGCCAAGCTGACCGTTGGCAAAAAGCAAAAGATGCAGCCAAAGCCGTATTAGACTTGTCGGGCTATGGTTATGCACTTACCTTATCGGCTCCTGCTTCAAAAGATGAAGGTTTCACCAACTACCATAACATTGCCATGGGAAGAAACGGTGGTGAGAAAGAGCTTTTGATGGCACGTTATTTTATTAACGCTAAACAAGAGGACGGTGGTCGCCAAGGTCTTTTCAACGGCCCTAACGGCTATCACAACTGGGCAGGAAATACGCCTATTCAGTTGATGGTGGACGACTACGAAATGATGGACGGTAGCAAATTTGACTGGAGCAAAGCAGAACACGCTGCTAAACCTTACGACAACCGCGACCCACGTTTCTACGCGTCTATCCTTTACGATGGTTCTAACTGGAAACCACGTACGGCCGACGTAGCAGCGAAAGATCCCGTTAACCAAATCCAAACGGGTACGTACGAAATCACAAGCGGTAGCTCTAAAGTACCTGTTTTCGGACTCGACACTCGTAAGTCGTCGGTAGAAGACTGGAACGGTAGCTACACTGGTTACTACGCTCGTAAGTTTGTGGATCCTAGCCCAGCAATTGTAGATCAAAATACGTGGCAGCAAATTCCTTGGCCAGTATTGCGCTATACCGAAGCGGTATTCAACTATGCCGAAGCGTGTATCGAATTAGGCCAAGATGCCGAAGCTCGTACATGGCTCAACAAAATCCGTTTCCGTTCGGGTATGCCAGCACTCACTGAGTCTGGAGATGCGCTTCGTCAGCGTTTCCGCAACGAAAAACGCGTTGAAATGTACTTAGAAGAGCAACGCTACCACGATACTCGTCGTTGGATGATTGCTCCAACAACCCTCGGCCGTAAAGCCAACGGTATCAACGTAACGGGTACGCTCAAAGCAGGTAAAACAGTTACGCTTTATAAGTACGACCCAACTAGCTACGATTACACTTACAAAGTGTTTGAAATCGACCCTGGTAAGGAAAACCGTGCTTGGTTGGATAAAATGTATTATTTGCCAATTCACCGTGATGAAATGAACCGTAACAGCAAGTTGGTTCAAAACCCTGGTTACTAGGTCATTTCATAGCAATTATCTATTTGAAAAAATCTACCTCTGCTTTAGAGGTAGATTTTTTCTTTTATTTTTGAGAAAATGTACGTTTCATGGCGCGGCTATTGTCTATCATTACCATTACTTATAATGCGGAAGCTTTCTTAGAACGAACCCTCAAGAGTATCTCCGCTAACTTGGCTTCCATTGTTGATGAGCAACGCTCCCTTGTTGAATACATCATCATCGATGGTGCTTCCAAAGACAATACATTGGCCATCGCGCAACCGTATCATGCGATGATTAATACACTTGTTTCTGAACCCGACAAAGGCTTATACGATGCCATGAACAAAGGTTTACAGCACGCAACGGGCGAGTATGTTTGGTTCATGAACGCAGGGGATGAGATTCGAGACAGTAAGGTGCTTTCAAAATTATTACCCTTATTAGCTGAAAAAGCAGATGTGTATTACAGCGATGCCATGTTTGTCAATGACGATGGTACCGAAGTTGGGTTGCGCTCGCAAGTTACTCCGCATCAGCTTCCACAGCAACTTACTTGGCAAGACATGGCAATGGGAATGAAAGTGTGCCACCAAGCATTTATTGCTAAACGAGCCCTGACTCCACTGTATGATGTACAAAATCTCAGCGCTGATATTGACTGGGAAATCGAAATTTTAAAAAAATCAACCCGAAATTATTACCTCGATTTTTTATTGTGCAATTACCTCACGGGAGGAGTATCGGTACAGAAGCACCGTCAATCACTCCAAGATAGGTTCAAAGTATTAGCCAAACACTTTGGCTTTCTTCCGACCCTCTGGAATCACGTTTTGATTGTGCTAAGAAGTATTTTACGAAAAATAAAATAACTATGACCATGAAGGTAGTTAGTTTATTCTTAGTAATGCTGTTCTTCATTCATCCAATGAAGGCTCAAGAGTTTTTTAAGGTAAAGGCAGGAGAAGACCCAAAAAAAGCCATTCCCGCCGCTGTACAATACTTTTACCCCCAATTTCAACCAGGAAAGGTTATTTTTTATAATGGGCATACCACAAACGCCCAGCTTAACTATAACTTGCTTTTGGGAGAAATTCATTTCGTAGGAGCACAAAAAGACACGCTGTCACTTGCCAATGAGCAACTGATTAAAATGATTGTTGTAGGGAAACAACCTTTTGTTTTTGCCCCCAAATATGGATACTTGCTCATCGAGTCCAACGATTCTTCCTCCGTTCGGCTTGGCCGAAAACAGCAATTTAGGCTAGCTAATCTGGAAAAAATTGGGGCATATCAACAATCAACAGGAGCCTCATCTATTCGAACATTTACCGTTTTTTCCAACGGCAATGGCTCTGTCCAAAAGCTTGACCCCAAAGGTGATGTTGTCTTTAGTAAAAACACTACTTATTACTTTATTGACAAAAACAACAGTTGCTATAAAGCGGCGAAATCATCGCTTTTCAAAATACTCCCTAAGTATAAAAAGCAGATTACGAATTATTTACAAGAAAACAGACCCGACTTTAGAAATGAAGAAGACCTAAAAGATATTATTCAATTTTGTCGTCAGTTTCCCTAATTTACCTTCGATTCCCATCCATCTTTTCACTTTATGAAGCTAACATCTACTCTTTATATTGCTTGTTTTACCTTTTTTCTTGCCAGCTGTACCAACACGTCCAACGAACAAGGCGAACAAGCATCTAACGAACCCACACTTTTTACGCAGCTAACCGCCCAACAAACAGGCGTTGATTTTCAAAACGTCATCAACGAAGGCCTCAATACCAACGTGTTAATGTACGAGTATTTCTACAACGGCAGTGGCGTAGCCGTGGGTGACCTCAACGGCGACAAGCTCGAAGACCTGTATTTTACGGCTAACATGAGCGATAATAAACTGTACCTCAACCGTGGCAACATGAAATTTGAGGACATTACGCTTCCGTCGGGAGCGGGAGGTCGGCCAGGGCCTTGGAAAACAGGCGTAACCATGGCCGACGTCAACGGCGATGGTCGCTTGGATATCTATGTGTGCCATTCGGGAAACTTAATGCCCGAAAAGAAAGCTAATGAGTTGTTTATCAACCAAGGAAACAACGCCCAAGGCATTCCAACTTTCGTAGAAAAAGCCGCTGAATACGGTCTCAACAGCCTCGCTTCAAGTACCAACGCCTACTTTTTTGACTACGACCGCGATGGCGATTTGGATTTATTTTTGCTCAACCACAACATCAAATCTTTGCCCGTTCTGAACGAGTCGAACAGTGCGGAGTGGATAAAATTAAACGATGACGTAAGCGGCTCGCGGCTTTTTAGAAATGATACTAAAAAATTTACCGACGTCACCACTCAATCGGGCATCAATAGTTCGCCCCTTTCGTACGGTTTAGGAGCGGGTATCGCCGACTTTAACCAAGACGGCTGGCCAGATATTTACGTGAGTAATGACTACACCATTCCCGACCGTTTGTACATCAACAATCAAAAGGGAGGATTTACTGACCAACTTGGGCAATCGATTGGGCATATTTCGCAGTTTTCGATGGGAAATGACGTGGCCGACATCAACAACGACGCCTTACCTGATATTTTCACCCTCGATATGCTCCCCGAGGAAAACCGCCGTCAAAAATTGCTCATGGCTCCCGACAACTACGAGAAATTTGACATGACCGTGCGGTCGGGTTTCTATAAGCAGTTTATGCGGAATATGCTGCAACTTAACCTCACCCCCTATCCCCCTCTCCTTGCAGGAGAAGGGGTATTGAACCCTCGCCTGAAAGGAGAGGGCAGGGTGAGGTTTTCCGAAATCGGCCAAATGGCGGGCATTTCCAACACCGATTGGAGCTGGGCGGCCTTATTTGCTGACTATGACAACGATGGTTGGAAGGACCTTTACATTACCAATGGCTACCTCCGCGACTATACCAACCTCGATTTTCTGAAATACATGAACGAGTTTCAGCAAAATGCGACCAACGTCACTCGCGATGACGTCATGAAGTTGGTACAACAAATGCCTGCCTCGAACGTAGTGAACTACGCCTATAAAAACAACAAAGACTTGACGTTCAAAAACGTAGGCAGTGCTTGGGGACTAGCGCAAAACTCCAATAGCAACGGAGCCGTTTATGCCGACTTGGACAACGACGGAGATTTAGATTTGGTGGTCAACAACATCAATGCGCCTGCCTTTATTTACCAAAACGATGCCAACAAAAAACTCCAAAACCATTACCTCAAAATCAGTTTGGTTGGCTCCGATAACAACCGATTTGGGATTGGAACAAAAGTGACTATTTTCCAAAAAGGCCAAACTCAATACCTCGAACAAATGCCCATGCGTGGCTACCAGTCGAGCGTGTCGGGTATTCTTCATTTTGGGTTGGGGGCGGCTACGACCGTCGATTCGCTACACGTCACTTGGCCCAATGGCAAGCAGCAACGCCTTGCCAACCTTAAAGGTGACCAATGGCTGACGCTCAATGAGAAAGACGCGACATTGAATCCTTTCAAGACCACTTCTCCCGCGCCGCTTTTTCAACCTACCTCCTCGCCCATCGCGTACCAACAACCTTCGACGGCTTACAATGACTTCAAACGTCAGATTTTGATGGTCAATCCACAATCGTACGTAGGCCCTTGCCTCACCAAAGGCGACGTTAACGCTGATGGGTTGGAAGATGTTTTTGTCGGCGGGGGCAATGGCCAAGCGGGGGCTTTGTTTATCCAGCAAAAAGGCGGAGGCAGTTCAGCCCCTCAATTTGTCAAAAAAGCCCAACCTGCGTTTGAGGCCGATGCCAAAAGCGACGCTTCCGATGCCGTGTTTTTTGATGCCGATGGCGATAAAGACCTTGATTTGTACGTGTGTCACGGTGGCTACGCCAATTTTCAAGCCAATGACCCGCTTTTGCAAGATGCGCTTTACCTGAACGACGGTCAAGGAAACTTCACCAAAAATGTCACCGCACTTCCTTCTATGCCCGTTAGTAGCAGCTGCGTTCGGGTAGCTGACGTGAACGGTGACGGTAAACCTGATTTGTTTGTGGGTGGGCGAGTAGTGCCAGGAAGTTATCCCGAGACTCCGCAAAGTTATCTCTTACTCAATAGCTCCTCAGGGGGAGTAAAATATTCCCCCGTTGCGGGCTGGGGAGCTGGACTCGGCATGGTCACGGATGCTGCTTGGCTTGACCTCAACGGCGATAAAAAGCCCGAACTCATTGTCGTTGGGGAATGGATGCCCGTGACGGTGTTTGAAAACGTAAATGGTAAATTGGAAGATAAAACGGATAGCTATTTTGCCCAAAAATACAGCGGTTGGTGGAACAAACTACTGGTCGATGATTTTAACGGAGATGGCAAAATGGACTTGGTTGTGGGGAATTTGGGCTTAAACTCGCAAGTGAAAGCCTCGAAAGAACAACCCGCCGAATTGTACTTCAAAGACTTTGACCAAAACGGCCGAATTGATCCTATTTTGTGTACATACATTCAAGGAAAAAGCTACCCGTACGTCACGCGTGATGAGTTGATTGGCCAATTGCCAATCATGGGAAAACGCTATACCGACTACAAAACGTACGCCGACGCGACGCTGCAAGATATTTTTGACGGTTCTGAATTGAATGGTGCGGGGCATTTGGAAGCCAATCATCTTGCCACCACTTTGTTTATCAGCGGTACCGATGGGAAATTTGCTCCACAAGCCCTTCCACTCGAAGTCCAAGCGTCGCCTGTTCATGCGTTGGTAGCGTTGGATTACGACAAAGATGGTAAAAAAGACTTATTGTTCTGCGGAAATCAGCTTCATACTCGTCTGCGCTTTGGCCACTACGATGCCAATTTTGGCGTACTGTTACACAACGATGGCCAAGGTAAGTTCAGTTATGTACCACAAGCGCGTTCGGGCTTTATGTTACAAGGCGAAGTACGAAGTGCCATTTCGGTCAACAATTACCTCTTTTTTGGGATTAATCAGCAAGGCGTTGTTTCGTATAAAAGCAATTAAGGCACGTCAGAGACGTGAATCCATGTACGCCCCGAATCGTAGTTCGAGGCGTGCTTAGATAGCGCGAACGTCCCGTTCGTGCTAAGAATTCAGAGGCTTCCAGCCTTGCCAGAGCAACAAAAACGGCTGGAAGCCTTACGATAATGAACACGAGGTTGAGACTCGCGCTAGCGGCCGTAGGATAAATTGATTTGGGTAAAATTGGAGCGTAGGGTTGTTTTAAACGTATCCATTTTATCCAACCATTTATTCCTAAAAAACGCATGAAAACGCCTACTATTTCTCTCTTTTGCTACTTATTCCTGCTCTTTGCGTGTAGCTGTTGTACCCGTTCTTTTACAATTTCGGGGAAAGTAAATGCCCATCGCTGGTACGGGGCAGGGCAAGGAAATATTATTCCCCCTGAAAGATTGCCCAATTGTGACGTTCAACGGTTTGGTTTTGGAGCTACTACCGATATTCCTTTTGATGGGACTAAGACTTCAAAAATAACAGGCTGCTCCACCAACTGCCACCCCAAACAACACATTGATTTTTATGCGATTCCGCTGAAAGTAGGCAAGTATGATTTAATGATAAATGACGCTTGTTTACCGACCCTCGCTTCAAAAGCAAGGCTTATCCATTTTAAAAGTAATCCCGACGGTGCTCATATCATTAAAGGAGAGAGTGTGAGTGTTATTAATGACTTTGAAACGGTAGGTGACAGCTGGTTACATATCACAAAGTACGACACCACCAACGGTCAGGTTAAAGGTAAATTTGAGCTACATCTGGTCAATAAAAAAGGCGACCAACTTCATTTTCGTAAAGGGCGTTTCAATGTAAAGTTATGAGCATTAATTATACTGATTATTCAGCATTTTTCTTACTCTCCTCTTCAAACAAGCGCATGGCAAGGAGGCCATTCCCGACAGCGCCACCTGCACGAAGAGCGGCGGCTATAAAAACAGTTTCAGCGATTTCTTCGCGAGTGGCTCCCGCCTCAACAGCGTTCTTAATGTGGGACTCGATGCAATAAGCACATTGAGTAGTCAGAGCTACTGCTACCGACATCAGTTCGCGGTATTTGACAGGAATCGCGCCATCTTTTCGCTCGGCAGTGTATTTGAGGTTTAAAAAAGCAGACGCCTCCTTGGAAGCAGCATTGATGAGCGTATCCACGTAGGCACGATCTTTCGGAGATTGATATTCAGCCATTTGAATAAGTAGAAAAGGTGTATTGGAAGTTTAGAAACACTTATCTAAAAAAGAATAACCGAGCGAGTTACTCCATTTTTTAGACTTTTTTTTCACACAATGGCTCGTCGCAGCTACGACCATACCAAGTGACAATAATCGTATGGTGGTAGTCAAGGCTTTAATCCACAAACGTCGTGGGAAGATAAATTGAAACGGTAGTACCTTGAGTCGGAACGGATTGAATTTTTAACTTCCCCTGATGAATCGTCATGACCTTTTCTGCTAAAGTAAGTCCCAGCCCAAACCCTTTGATTTCCCCTACATTTTCGGCGCGCATCATTGGTAAAAAAACTTCCGCAAGTTGGGATTCAGGAATCCCAATACCTTTGTCAACAACTTCAATAATCGTCCAAAGCGATTGATAATCCAAATGAACCAAAACAGGCTGATGCGCCGAATACTTACAGGCATTGTCAATGATGTTGATCAAAACCGTTCGGAGTAAACTATTGTTTCCGACTACTTTAATAACTGAACTATGTTCAATGAAGGAATCGCTCAGTTGAAGGTCAACTGTCTGCTCAGGGTACTTTTCCTGAAAATACCCCATCGTATCCAAAATAGTATCAACAACATTTATATCTTCCTGCAAACGACTCTCTTTCAAGCCTTCTACCTCGGTCAACTGCAGGAGCACCGTTGCCAGTTCGATGGCTCCTTCCAAACGGATGAGGGCTTTTTCGGTACTTTCGCGGGTAGTTTTCAACGATTTATCATAGGCCAAACTTGTCTCCAACATTCCTTTCACGACCGTCAGGGGTGTCCGTATTTCGTGCGAAGCATAGCGAATAAAATGCTCGTGACTACGCATTGACTGCTGAAGACGATTTAGCAACAAGTTGAACGCATCGGCCAAATAACTGGCTTCGTTGGGCTTAGTATTGTCGTATTGCAGCCGAAACGAAAAATCATTGACACTGGCTCCATTGATTTGCCGAATCAATCGGTCAAAGGGTTGCATGGCCCGTTGGGCAAACAAAAACCCCACAAAAACAATGATAACCAGCGCAATATTATTGCCAGCAATCAAGGTCAGGATAAGGCTGTCACCCGTTTGTCGCCCCGTCAAATCATAGGCTGTTACGATAGCAACATACTTTTTACCCTTGTTGACAAATGACAACGCAACCCCTTCCATAGGATATTCCCAGGTGGAAGTAGTATAGCTAAAATAAACTTCTCCTCTACGGGCTTCTTGCAGTATCTCCGCCGATGGAACGTACGATTCGGAAGTAGAATACACCCGTTTATTATTTTCGTCAAACAACGTTTCGTGCTGGTCGAGCAGCGTCAAATAACTTGATTGCCAGAACTCATTTCGGTTTTTGAAATACGACTGAATCGCAAGCGCCCTTCGTTGTAAACGGCTTTTCATCAACGAACGGCGGTTGGTTTCGTAAGCTTGATAGATAAAAATTGAAAATAAGAAAAGAAGGGTCGCCACTAAAAGCCCAAAAGCGATGGTGATTCTTTGTTTAATTCTCATGGTTCTAGCCCTATCATGTACCCTACCCCAAAAACCGTATGCACCAATTTGGGTTCTTCGGTATCAATTTTTCGGCGTAAATAATTGATATAAACATCCACTACGTTGGTATTGGTATTAAAATGAATATCCCATACGTTTTCTTGAATATTCACCCGACTCATGACACGGCCTTGGTTAATCAGCAGGTATTCAAGTAACGCATATTCACGGGCCGTCAGAATAATTCGCTTTCCTGCTCTCCACACTTGGTGGGAGTCCGTATCAAGCACCAAATCGGCTACTTCGAGCCGTTTGGGCAGCAGTGGCTGCACCGAATGACGGCGCGACAAAGCCTTGAGTCGAAACAACAATTCTTTAAAGGCAAAGGGTTTTGTCAAATAATCGTCCGCACCTGCCTCAAAACCAGCCACTTTATTATCTAAACTCCCCAAGGCCGTCAGCAATAAAACAGGAATAGCTGGCCAATTGTGTTTTATGTAATGGCACAAATCATACCCGTTCATTCCAGGAAGACTGACGTCCAAAACAACCACATCAAAGCGATGGTCATTGACAAAACTGCGGCCAATTGTTCCATCAAAAGCCAACGTCACGGAGTTTCCTTCTGAGTGTAATCCTTTCTGAATGAACTGGGCAAGCTCCGCATCATCTTCTACAACTAATACATTCATAACACGTTATGGCATATTTTTTCAACTTCATTAATACCGCTAAAGTAACCAATTTCTTCCCCTAAACGGGTTTCTAATCAAATTCTAATAATTGTCTAATTAGCCTCTAATGGGATGGGTACGTACTTTGGGAAAACGTTGTTGCACGCCAAATTATCAACACCATTTACCTTTTGCCAAAACATGATAGCGGGTCGTCTTTGTATTCTCTTTGTTTTTTCACTTGTGCTATTCAGCATTAGCGGCCTTCATGCCCAAACACTTACCTTGGAACAAGCCATTGAGTTGACGATACAACATTATCCCACCATTGCAGCGAAAAGGGCGGCCTTAGATGCCGCCCGAACCAATGCCGCTGTGATGCGCGAGAGCCGACTTCCCAACGTACGACTGCATGACCAAATAGACCTGGGCACCGCCAACGGCATGTCGGGTTCGTATTTTTCACTTGGGCTGATTGTCCCCACTTCTGGCGCCCGAAGAGGCGTCAACCGCATGGATTTAGCTTCGGGAAACATTGCTCTAGCGAGCATGGATTGGGAGATTTATAATTTTGGCAGGTACAAATCAGAAGACCAGCTCGCCCGTACCGAAGCCGTCGTAGGGGAGTCAGTAGTAGAGAAGGAAAAGTTTCAACTACAGCAACTGGTCATCGGTACCTACCTAGAAATACTTCGGTTTGGACAACAGTTAAACATTGAACAACAGAATATTGCCCGCATTGATACCGTTCGACGAATCATCACCAACCTTGTCAACAATGGCATCAAAGCGGGATTAGACTCCTCGCTTGTAAGAGTACAGGTCACCAAAGCTCAGATAGCGTATCGTCAGGTGTTAGAAAATTATTACCAAGCCCAAATACGGTTGGCCACACTCACGGGAAAGCCCGTCAACGCACTCCAAATAGACACGACGTTTCGTCTTCAGTCGTCATTGGAGCACCTTCGCCCAACCGACGTCTCGACCAATCACCCCTTACTGAAATACCAAGAAAGTATCGTACGGAGGCAGTCAGCAGAAATAGATGTCATTCGGAAAGCGGCCATGCCTAGGGTGTCCTTCTTAGCCGCTGCGTCGGCACGGGGTTCAAGTCTCAATGTGGAAAATAAGTACGGCCCGCTGCCCGCTGGCTTGGTCTATAGCCGCGCCAATGTCCTGACGGGGCTGGCCATCACTGTGAATGTAATGGATTTTCGGCGGGTAGCCAATCGTATTCGGCTACAGCAATACCGCGTTCAAGAAGCAAGTTTTCAGCAAGCCTCCGAGCAGCTTCAGCTACAAAATATCTCCACTACCGCAGATTCAGTATTGGCGGTTTTGCAACACGAGCTTCGTGATTTTTCTAGTTCGCTTCGTGCCGCTACCGATGTGTATCAGCAACGCTTGGCGCGTTATCAAAACGGCTTAGACAACATACTTGGGCTAAGTGAAGCCCTCCAATTACTGACGTCGGTCGAGAAAGATTACCTAACGACGCAGCACCGTTCGGTCGCCATGCTTTTACAAAAAGCGTACGTTACCAACGACTTTGAGTCATTTTTCAAGCTTTTCAAACACCGATAGCCCCACCATTTGTCGTTATGTCGCTTCTAACCACTTCATTAAAAAGTCCATTATCGGCCCTTGTGCTCATTGGGGGAATGTTGTTTTTTTCCATTTTGGCCTCCACCAAAATCCCCATTGATATTTTTCCGAAACTCAACTCCCCCACAATTTACGTCATTGAGCCTTACGGAGGAATGTCACCTGCGCAAATGGAAGGCTTCTTTGCCACACGTATGCAAGACCAATTTTTGTACGTGTCGGGGATAAAAGAAATACAAAGTCGTAGTGTCCAAGGGCTAACCATTGTCAAATTAGCATTTTATGAAGGCACGGACATGGCCCAAGCCGCTGCCGAAGTTGCGATTCAGGTAAATCGCGCAATGAAATTTTTCCCTCCAGGTGCTTTACCCCCCCAAGTAGTGCGGTACGATGCTTCGTCAGTCCCCATCGGTGACTTGGTCTTTAGCAGCAAAACACGGGCGCTGAAAGAAATCCACGAATTGGCCGTTACCCGCGTTCGGCCCCTGTTTTCGACGATTCCTGGGTTATCAGCGCCCCCGCCCATTGGCACCAACTCCCGAACGATTGTTATCAATCTTAACCCTGAAAAAATTCGCAGCCTGCACGTATCCCCCGACGAAGTGGTCGATGCCCTGGCCGCCAACAATGTCATGACTCCATCGGGGAATATCAGGATGGAGAACAAATCATATATTACTACCCTCAACTCCCTCGAAGATAAAGTAGAAGATTTCAATCAAATCTCGATTGTTACCAAAGGCCACCGTACCATCTTTTTAAAAGATTTAGCCACCGTTGCCGACGGCTCAGACGTAACGGCGGGCTATGCGCTGGTCAACGGGAGTCGTTCGTCCTATATTCCTGTTGTAAAAACGGCAGACGCCTCTACTTGGGATGTCGTCACCAAACTGAAGGCAAAACTGCCCGAAATGCGAAGTTTATTACCCGACGACATTGAGGTATCGTACGAGTTTGACCAGTCAATTTTTGTTATCAATGCCGTCAAAAGTCTTTTGTTTGAAGGCGGGCTTGGGGCCATTCTGACGGGCCTGATGGTATTGCTTTTTCTGGGCGATTGGCGGAGTTCTTTGATTGTTATTTTAACTATTCCTGTATCCATAACCATTGCTGTTTTTTTGTTGAACTTGGCAGGTCAGACCATCAATATTATGACATTGTCTGGCCTGTCTTTGGCAATTGGTATCTTGGTTGACCAAGCCACGGTCACCATTGAAAACATTCATCAACACCTCGAAATGGGGAAACCTAAAAAACAGGCCATTTTTGAAGCATGTCAAGAAGTTGCCCTGCCATTGTTGCTGATTTTGTTGTGTATTTTGGCGGTTTTTGCACCTTCTTTTCTAATGACAGGCGTTCCCAAAGCGATGTTTTTACCGTTGTCGCTTTCGATTGGCTTTGCCATGACTGTTTCCTATTTTTTGGCACAAAGTCTGGTTCCGATTCTTTCCAATTATTTAATCAAAGCCCACCACACGCCCAAAGACGTTGACTTTGAAGCAAAACCTACTTTTTTTGATTCGCTAAAAAATAAATTTATTCAACAAACCCAGCACCTACTGAGGTTCAACGGCTGGGTGGTAACGGTCTATACCTTACTTGTGCTGTTATTGGCAGGAGTTGGTTTTATGCTCATTGGCAAAGATATGTTACCCCAACTCAACGCTGGCCAATTGGTAATTCGGATGAAAACCCCCGACGGAACCCGCCTCGAACGTACTGAAGAGCGTGTAAAAAAACTGTTGGAGGTTGTGGATGAGGTATCCGAGGGCAACCTAGCGGTTTCGTCGGCCTACGTGGGGGTAGTTCCTACCAATTATGCCACCACCAACCTCTACGTAAGCACGAGTGGATCAAACGATGCCGTGATTAAAGTCGCCCTCAACAACGACTATCACACCAATATGCAAGATTTTAAGGAGCGATTGCGGAACGCCGTAGCAGAACAAATACCTGACCTCACGCTGTCGTTTGAACCTGCCGACCTGACCGAAAAACTGATGAGCCAAGGGGCTTATACACCCATTGAAGTGCAGGTCGCGGGGCGAGACATGAAACAAATTGAAAACTATGCCAACAGCTTGGTAACCAAGCTCGACAGTGTTCCTTTTTTGCGAGATGTGCGTATTATTCAACCGCTCAAATTTCCCGTTATCAATATCCGCTTAGACCGCCGTAAGTTAGCCCTGATGGGTTTGTCGCTCCAAGACGTCACCCGTTCGGTCACCGCCTCTACGTCGTCCAGTCGTTATACCGAAAAAAACCAATGGCTAGATAAGCAGTCGGCTTATACCTATCAAGTACAGGTACAAATTCCCGAATATGCCATGAGCAACCTGACCCAATTGAAAGAAATTCCGCTGGTTGCGGGACAAGTTCGCCCTGTTTTGTCAGATGTCGCCATTTTTTCAATGGACACTTTACCTGGCGAATACGCCCGCACGGGGCCTCGGCGCTTTGTGACCGTTTCGGCCAACGTTCACCACAAAGATTTGGGCAATGCCACCAAAGCAGTCGAAAAGTCGATGGCTGAACTAGGCGATATGCCCAAAGGTTTGCTCACCGAAATCAAAGGGATGTCGTCGCTGCTTATCGAAACCCTGCAAAGCTTACAAGAAGGATTAGCCATAGCAATTCTGGCCATTTTCCTGTTGTTAGCTGCTAATTACCAATCATTTAAACTTTCAATTGTAGTCTTATCTACAATTCCTGCCGTGTTGGTTGGCGCCATTGGATTATTGCTTTTAACGGGCAGTACCCTCAACCTACAGTCGTATATGGGCATCATTATGTCGGTTGGTATTTCGGTGGCCAATGCCATTTTAATTGTGACCAATGCCGAACAGCTTCGTAAGCTTTACCGCAACGCAAAACAAGCCGCCATCGACAGCGTGGGGGTTCGTCTTCGCCCTGTTCTTATGACCAGTTTTGCGATGGTTGCGGGTATGGTGCCAATGGCCCTAGGAATGGGCGAAGCAGGCGAGCAAGTCGCGCCTTTGGGCCGCGCAGTTATCGGTGGACTAATCGCATCCACCTTGGCGGCTCTTTACATCGTTCCACAGATGTATGTGCGAATCCAACAAAAAACCTCGTTCGACGACCCGTCTCTTCTCCCTGATTCTGAGCCACTTTCTGACTCTAGCATTACCAAAACGCCTTCCATCACTCATCATTCCTTAGCTCATTAATAGCAATGAAAACCATTCTATTTATTTGTTTAGCCGTATTTATTTCGTTTGTAGGCTTCGTTCTTTATTCATCGTCCAAGCCAGCTCCCGCGTCCCCCAAAAAGGGCAAAAACCCAAAAGGGCGACCTTCGTATGCACTTGGGCGGGTATCACAAGACCAAGTAGGAGATGCCATTCAATTGCCTGCCGAATTTAGGGCCTATCAGGAAGTAAATATCTATCCCAAAGCCGACGGTTTTGTGGAGAAAGTATTGGTTGACCGAGGTAGTGTTGTACGGAAAGGACAAATTTTAATGGTATTAGATTCGCCCGAATCAGAAGAAAAACTCGTAGCCGCCCGTTCCAACAGCCTCAAAGCCAATGCACTACTTACTGCAAGTCGGGAGCATTTTTTACGTTTGAAAGCCAGTAGTAAAGTGGCTGGCTCGGTAGCAGCGCTTGAGCTAGAGACGGCGCGCGCTCGAATGATGGCCGACAGTGCTTATACCATGGGCGAAGAAGCCAATTTTAGAGCGCTTACCAGAATTAGAGACTACCTGACAGTACGTGCACCCTTCGACGGCGTCATCACCGAACGTAATGTTCATCCTGGAACATTGGTGGGAGCAGGGGCTAAAATGGAACGTCCCATGTTGGTGCTACAACAACACAACCGCTTGAGGTTAGTAGTGGATATTCCAGAATCTTATAGTGTGGGCCTTGAACAAGGCAAAACCGTTAGCTATACCGTTAGCGCTTTGCCAGGCAAGGTTTTTCAGGGAAAAATCAGTCGGCGCTCAGGCGACTTAAATGACCAGTTTCGCTCAGAAACCGTCGAAATAGACGTACCAAACCCAAACGGCTCCTTCAAATCTGGCATGTTTGCCGAGGTAATTTTAGAAACCAACGGTTCTCCTGGTGCCTTGTCTGTACCCACTTCAGCCATCATTACTTCCACCGAACGGCAATATATTATCTGTGTCGAAAATGGCCAGACCCGTTTCGTTGACGTCAGACGTGGGCAACAATCGGGAGAAAAGGTCGAAGTTTTTGGCCGCTTGACTCCTGAAAGTCAAATCATTACCAATGCGCGTGAAGACATAAAAGAGGGAATTAAAATTTAATGAGACGACTGTTTGTTTTTCTTCAATTGCTAGGAGTGGTTGGCTCCGCAACCATGGGAGAATCGTTTGCCCAGCGTAAATCAGTAAGCGAAGCCAACGGTATTTATTTAACCTTAGATGATTTTATTCACCACCGTCTTACCAATGGCTTTTCCAACAACACCAAAGGCTACCATTTGCGCATTCCTCGAATGACACACATGAAACTAATCACCCCTGATTCGACCTACAATTACAGCTTAGAAGATGTATTTGGATACCGTGAGGATGGGGTGGATTGGTGTTACAAAGGGGGCTATTTATTGGAGATTTTGGGTTATGAAGCCACATCCCCTTTCCACAACGAAGGGTTATGGCTCTTTTCACGGCACGATTGGTCTGATACGGGCTCTTCACACACGTATTTTTTCAGCAAAACGTTTGAAGATAAACTCATTTGGTTTACCCTCAAAAAAATAAAAAAGGCGTATGAGCAAGACCAAGCATTTTTGAATTTATTAAAACTGGTCAAAAAAAACCGCTTGCTGGATAATTCTAGCAACACAAGCGAACCGCTCATTTTAGAAATTTTTTCGGCGGCGCACAAGCTACATTTTCATTCCCAGCTCCTACCCTCTCATACTCCGCGCCGCGCTCAATGAAATATCCAAAAAAAGCACTTTAGCCCGGGCATTACGCTCAAGGTGATAATACCCATCGGTAATTTCTTGAATGAGCAACTCTATGGCGGAAGGTGCGACAGCTTTCCCGAATTTCTGCACAAAACTCAGTTCCTCATCTTGCAGTCGCAATAAATCCTCCACGCCATTTTGCCACAAAAACAAATCGCGAAATAAATTGAGGGTATAATCAAAAATACCTTTTTGTTTTTCTTTGCCCAAACCATCAAACTCATCCGCCAACTTAACCAAAGCGGCAAAATCACGCGAGTAGCACTTCCGCATCCAGTTGGCAAACCACGCGTGGCGGTCGTCTTCGGTTTCGTGGGTCAAGCGCACCGCCTCCGACAAGTTGCCTTCGCACAAAAACGCAATTTGCCGTGCCCGACGCTCATCTACTCCCTTTTGAGTCAAAAACTGCGTCACTTCGTCGTCGTCAAAAGCCCGAACAGCTACCCGTTGCGTCCGCGAAATGATAGTCGTCAACAATTTATCAGATTGACTCGACACCAACAAAAACAACGTCTTTTCGGGAGGTTCTTCTAAGATTTTCAAAAGTGCATTGGCGGCGGCGATATTGAGCAATTCAGGTTGCCAAAACAACATGATTTTGTACTCTCCCTCAAACGCTTTGAGCGAAAGCTTATTGATAATTCCGCGAGATTCTCGAATGGGAATAATTCCCTGTTGGTTACCCGTAGCATTGATGTACGCCAACCATTCCGACAGTGTGCGGTAGGGTTGCGCTTCCAAAAAAGATCGCCATTTGGGAGTAAGCTCGGCCAATAAATCCTCGCCGTCTTTGGGTGTACGGGGCAGCGGAAAAATATGATACACGTCAGGATGGACGAGTTTACGCATTTTGACACACGAAGGACAGCGTCCACAAGAATCTTCGGCCTGGCGGTCTTCACAATTGACGTAAGTAGCAAAAGCCCACGCCAACGCCACTCCTGCGCCTCCCACAGGCCCATCAAAAAGCTGCGCATGGGCTACGTGGTTGGTTTGTACCGAACGAAGCAGTGCGCGCTTGGTTTCGTCGTGACCGATAATATCTCTAAACAGCAAAACAGAACTAGGTTTGATATTGGCTGTAAAATTAAAGAAAGGCAACTTGTATTAGACATCTATCTGATAATTTCTATAAATCAGACACGCACCAGGTAACATTTTTCACCGAACGTCGTCTAACTCGATGGGGCTGTGTGGTGGATTTGATTCATTTTTCCACGAAGATTTAGCTTCTCTGGAGCAATGAACAACCACTCTATATTTTAATGCGTTCAACCTGGATTTTATTGAAAGGATAAAATAATTTGTACATTCATTCCAAAACCCAACATACACTCATGCACGCAGGCAAAAGATACACAACCGCAGAACTTCTCGTCTGGACTCGTTCCAACATCATCAAATTTTTCTTTTTGGGCGCAATTCCCGTCATTTTGTACGAATACTTGGGCTTAGACTGGCTAGCGCTGCCATGGACTGTAGTGGCGTTGCTAGGTACAGCTACTGCGTTTATTGTCGGGTTTAAAAATACCCAAACCTACAACCGAACCTGGGAAGCACGCCAAATCTGGGGTAGCATTTTGAACAGTAGCCGCGCTTGGGGCGTCATGGCACGCGATTTTTTGGACAATCCTGCCCAAACCCAGCAGCTCGTCTATCGGCATTTTGCGTGGCTAACCGCCCTGCGTTATGCCATGCGCGATAGTCGCTCGTGGGAAGCCCAAGCTCTCCAGCACAACCAAGACTACCAAAACAGCCATTACACTATTCCAGAAAAACAGAGTTCGATGGAAAGCGAGCTAGAAAAATACCTTTCGAAGGAGGAGCTTTCGTATATTATGGGTACCAAAAATAAGGCGGCTCAAGTGCTAAGTTTACAAAGCAAAACCATCAAGGAGCTTTACAAAAGCAACCAAATTGACAGTATTCAATTTGTCGAAATGCAACGTGCCATCAAGGATTTATACGACCAACAAGGTCGAAGTGAGCGCATCAAAAACTTCCCTTACCCGCGTCAGTTTGCGACCATCAACACCGTTTTTATTCGCATTTTCTGCATTTTGCTCCCCTACGGAATGCTCAAGGATTTTGATAAACTCAACGAAACCGTTTCGGGAGTGTTGCAAGGGCACATGATTTGGTTTGTGGTGCCGTTTAGTATCCTGATTTGCTGGATGTACACTACCCTCGACCAAGTGGGCGAAAGTACCGAAAACCCGTTTGAAGGAAGCCCCAACGATGTTCCTATCTCCCAAATGAGCCGCACCATCGAAATTGACATGCGTGAAATGCTCGGCGAAACCGACCTTCCACCTGCCATTCAACCCCAAAATAACATTGTTTTGTAACCCAAATTCGTAAAACCATGCTTAAGAAAGAGAAACTAAAAATCATTCGTCAGTGGTACCCCAACGCCATTACGACCATCGACAGTGTCAATCGGTTGATTGATTTCATTGAAGAGCACCTTGACCTCGAACCCGAGCAAGTGATGCTTGCCGACAGCGTTTGTAGCGACGACGTCAACAGTATTCAGTATCCCGCGCGTACGAAAGAATTACTCGGCTCCTTCAAAATGGGGGGGCTAGACGGATTCCCTTTTACGGGACTGACGGGCATGGGCGCTTTTGCCAGCCACGTCCCCGACAACGGCGCCGTGTTTATCTACTACGGCCCGCACATCGGGATTACCAAAACGGGAACCATTGGAGAAATCCACCGCTTTGGGCAGCACAAAAACAGCGCCTGTTGTGGGGCGGCCAAAGGAGCCTTGGCCAAATTGATGAACGACCAAATCATCGAAGGGAACGTGACGGATTTGGACTACCAAATGAATACGATTGAGCAAATTTTGCTAAAACAGAAAGAACGTGTTCTTACCGCCCCCACCCCGCTGTTTGAGGCTACCGAAGTGATTTATGAAGCTATTGACGCTCGCATCTGTGAGTTGGTTGCCAAAACTACGTACAACTGCAAATACGTGATTTTGATGGGGGCAGTTCTCATCAATAGTGATACCGACATGGGGTCGTACACCTCCGCCAAACGCTTTGAGCTTATTGAGCTAGAATCAGGTACCAAACGTGATTTGATGGAACTTTTAACGGTATAATTTCTAATTTCTTCCCTAACTTTGGCGCAAAAACGATTCATGCTACTAGAGAAAATTAAAGCCAACGAAGTAAGTTTCCAAGAGGTCATTGCCCACATCGAAGCGAATTTTGACTTTACCCCAACCGCCTTCAAAAACGGTGACACCTACAACGAAGCAGGCCAAAATTCGGGGTCTTGCAAAGTATTTTCTTTCGCTAAACTTTCAGGGTTAAGCGCTCAAGAAACACTCTATTGTTTTGGAGATTTTTACCGAAAAGACGTCCTCGGCCATCCCGAAGGAACTGATCACCAAAACATTCGTAACTTTATCAACTACGGATGGGACGGCATTCAGTTTGAAGGAGAAGCGTTGAAAGCCCACTAGTTCATGTAAATGAGGAATGTTAATCGTTATCTGTTAACCGTTGCCCGTTAAACGTGCTAAGTTTTGATATTCAACACAGTTAACAATTAACTGTGCGTTAATTTATAAGCCTAAACCCATGTTACACTCCAAAGCCGCCGTTGCTGATGGTAACGGACAATTTTCGATTCAAACCATCGCCGTAGCCGACCCGCAAGGCGATGAAATATTGGTAGAAATCAAAGCCGCAGGCGTATGCCATACCGATTGGGATTCGCAGTCGTGGGGGAAACCATTGGTGATGGGGCACGAAGGGGCTGGGATTGTAAAAAAAGTTGGAAATCGAGTCAAATCCCTGCAAGTAGGCGATAAAGTAATGCTCAATTGGGCCATTCCGTGCTACGAATGTTTCCAATGCCAAGAAGGCAACCAACACATCTGCGAACGCAACTCAGCCGTAACGGCGGGCAATAAACTGAGCGAGGGACACGCCACGTTTAGTTCTACTACTTACAACAGTGTGCCAATTGAACGGGCATTTAGCCTCGGAACCATGTCGGAATATACCCTTGTACGAGAAGCTGCTTGCGTTAAAATGCACGTTGAAATGCCCTTTTCATCGGCAGCTATCGTTGGTTGTGGGGTGATGACAGGCTACGGTTCGGTCGTCAATGCGGCCAAGGTGAAACCTGGCACCTCGGTGGTCGTATTAGGAACGGGAGGAGTGGGTTTAAACGTCATTCAAGGGGCGCGCATCGCTGGAGCGGGTAAAATCATTGCCGTCGATATCAACCCTTTGCGCCTCGAAATGGCCAAAGAATACGGAGCTACGCACACTGTTTTAGCCGAAAAAACCGACAACGGTTTACTAAATGCCGCAAAAGTGGTCAAAACCATGACCGACGGACGAGGCGCCGACTACGCGTTTGAATGTACCGCCATTCCTGCCCTGGGGGCTGCGCCTTTGGCCATGGTTCGCAATGCAGGCATGGCGGTGCAAGTCAGTGGTATCGAGCAGGAGATTGTCATTGACATGAACTTGTTTGAATGGGACAAACTATATATCAACCCGCTGTACGGTAAAACCCGCCCACAAATCGACTTTCCTATTTTACAAGATCTCTACGCCAAAGGCGATTTGATTTTGGATAAAATGGTCACCCGCACTTATCCCCTCAGTAGTTTGTCGCAGGCGTTTACGGATATGCACGCAGGAGTAAATGCCAAAGGAGTCATTGTCTTTTAACCCATCGGCTTTATGAGTTCTTTCTTCACTACCGAACATGCTTTTTTTCAAGGCTTGCACTTCCTAACGGTGAAAAGTAATGCGCTGAAAAAGAGAGCAGACTTGACGGTTTATACCCCCACTACTACCGAAGGCGTATTGCCCATCGTCATTTTGTTACACGGGGTTTACGGTAGTCATTGGGCATGGACAATGAGGGGGAAAGTACACGAAACAGCCCAAAAGCTCATGGATAATGGCGAAATCAAACCCATGATTTTGGCCATGCCCTCGGATGGGCTCTACGGTGATGGGAGTGGCTACGTGCCCCACCAAACCGCCGATTATGAGCGCTGGATTGTCAAAGATGTGATTCAAGTAGTCAAAGAGCAATTCCCCCAAGCTACCGACGATAGCCCTGTTTTTATTACGGGTCTTTCGATGGGTGGTTTCGGGGCATTGCGTTTGGGAGCAAAGTACCCCTCGTTGTTTCGAGCGTTTTCGGGTTTGTCAAGCATTACCCACTTCAATCAACTCGCCAAATTTGTGGCTGATTTCGACCAACTAAAGGCCGATGCCTTGGAGCAAGATGGGGTTGGGGAGTATTTACTTCAAAACAAAGATAGCCTCCCTCCTTTCCGCTTTGATTGTGGCCGCGAAGATGTTCTGATTGAGCACAACCGAGAACTCCACAAAACCCTAACAGACAACAATCTACCTCACATTTACCAAGAATTTGAAGGGCAACATTCGTGGGAGTACTGGGAGGAACACATCGCAGATACGCTGCTATTTTTTAACCAACAGCTCTGAGCTTACTCCGTCCGAGTATTTTTTAAATCCATAAAATCCGTGTCTAATCCGTATCGTCCGTGTGCTCAAATCGTCGATAATAGCACACGGATAACACGGATTAGACAGGTTCACACGGATAAAAGGGAGATAAAATAAAAATCTTCGGCTACAGTACTCTAAGCTAACGCGAGTTATTTGTCGGTAATTCCCATTTCCTTCATCAATTCTAGGCCATAATTCCGAATCGTATTAACGACCTCGATGGCTCGTAAACCTCTCTCCGAAATCGTGTATTCAGTTTTTGGTGGAACTACTGGATATACTTTGCGAGTAACAAACCCATCTTCTTCCAACTCACGCAGCTGGGTGGTGAGCATCTTCTGCGAAATGTGCGGAATGTCTTTCTGCAATTCACTGTACCGCATCACTCGGTCTTTCAAACGCCACAAAATTGGCATTTTCCACGTCCCGCCAATGCGGTCCATCGCAAACTCTACAGGATTGTAGTACATTTTGCCATTGTATCTAAAATCTCCCATTTTGAAATTGTATCGCGTAATTAGTAAACCTATCTTCAAACAGGTTGAATGCATTAAAATATAGAGTGCTATTCATTGCTCCAGAGGAGCTACATCTTAGTAGAAAAATGAATCAAATCCACCACAAAGCCCCACCGAGGCGGCCGACGTTCGGTGAAAGATGTCACCGAGCGACGGCCGCCCCGATGAGGCTTTTGGAGTGTCTCTGTATCTCTTTTTCTACTAAGATTTAGCCTCGCTGAGGCTACCTTTTTAAATGTATTTAACCTGATCTTCAAAGATACATATACCTCCTCTTAATTCTATACATACTTTTTAGTGCGTATCGTACAAAAAAGTGGTACACATGGTTTTGAGTGTTTGAGGAGACAATTTTGCCCCATAAACAACCAAAACACATCACAATGATTACAGAAATTAACAGCTACGTACATTTCCACGGCGCGCCTACCAAGGGTAAAATTTTAATGGTGGCAAGCTCACCAAGTGTCTCACAACAAACGGGTTGGCCGATTGGCTTCTGGGTAGCCGAGCTCACCCACCCCCTTCGTGTATTTCAGGAAGCAGGCTACGAAGTAGAATTGGTATCGACCGAAGGGGGCAAATTGGAGATGGATACGTATTCCAATCCAACCGATGCCAGTGGGTACTCTGCGCACGACGTGATTTCGCTCGGCTACATGCAGCAGTCGTGGTTTAATGAAATGCTCACCAACACCAAAAAACTAACCGAAGTAAAGGCAGAGGAGTACGATGCTATCTTTTTGGTAGGCGGACAAGGCCCAATGTACACCTACCGAGGCAACCACGAACTAGAGAAACTTTTTGCGGATTTCTATGAAGCGGGTAAACCAAGTGCCGCCGTTTGTCACTCGACGACGTTGTTGCTCGAAGCTAAAAAATCGAACGGAGAACTGATTGTCGCAGGGAAAACGTGGACAGGTTTTGCCGATGCTGAAGAAGAATTTGCGGACCAAGCCGTTGGTATGAAAATTCAGCCCTACCGCATCGAGACGGAAGCTCAAAAATTGGCAGGAACGACCTTTAAAGTGGCCGCTCCTTTCTCTTCGTACGCTATCCAAGACGGAAATTTGATTACGGGTCAACAACAAAACAGCGGAGCCGCCGCCGCTGAGTTGGTCGTGAAAGCGTTGGAAAAAAAAGTGTAACCCGCTGAACCGCGCAAAACCTGTCAGCGTATATCTGCGAAAAAAATCAGCGTAAGTCTGCGGGCAAAAAAAACTTAACCCGCTGATTACGCAGAAGGAATACACGCTGAACCACGCAAAACCTGTCAGCGTATATCTGCGAAAAAAATCAGCGTAAGTCTGCGGGCAAAAAACTTAACCCGCTGATTACGCAGAAGGAATACCCGCTGAACCACGCAAAACCTGTCAGCGTATATCTGCGAGCTAAGATTACAAACCATTGACTTTTCGAAAAATACTCTTTGAAATTTCATCGGTATTGAAATTCACCAATATACCAAGTTTCATTCCAGAAAGCTTTAAGTAGGTAATAACCTGTTTGTGGTGTACATCCAAAAGATTCTCAACGGATTTGAGTTCGATAATAACCTTATTTTCAACCACAATATCTAAGCGATAAGCAATGTCCACCTTTACGTCTTCATAAATCATTGGAAGAGTCACTTGGTTACTAACCGCCAAACCGTCCTTACGAAGCTCATGTGCTAAAGCGACTTCATACGCACTTTCTAAAAGCCCAGGTCCTAAATTTTTATAGACTTTGAAAATGCAGCCTCGTATTCTATATGAAATATCATTTTCAGTCATTATTGTCAATGTTTTGGTTAGCTTATGACTGGCTTAAAATAAGAAGGTAACTCCGATTAGAAGCGTTGATTCACTTTAACCAAATAGGAAGAAAGAAATTTAGAATCACCCGTAAAACAGGAATTTTCCTACGAATTTAATTTTAAACACCATGATTCTTCGCAAAGTTTTTAACCCCATTGCCGTTGCTCATTACATGCGTACCGAATTGCTTGCTTCGGCAGGTCTTTCTATCGCTGTTTATTTTTTGTACCACAACCAGCAGCTCGAAAAAGTAGTTTTACCCTTTTCCGTGGCAGCCATTTTAGGAAGCGCCCTGGCCATTTTTTTGGCTTTTCGTAACAACAATTCCTACAGCCGCTGGTGGGAAGCCCGTACGATTTGGGGAAATATTATCAACAATAGCCGCATTTTTGCGCGCCAAATCATCGCCAATGCCGACAACGCCGTGGCCATTGGCAAGGCATCTCAGGTTTTAGCTGATGACTACAAAAAAGAATTGATTTACCGTCAGATAGCCTTTGCCCATGCGCTGCGTTTACATCTTCGTCGGCAAACTAGCTGGGAAGAGCTTTCATCCTTACTTTCTCCAAAAGAAATAGAAGCCCTTGCCAACAAGTCAAACAAACCCAATTATTTGCTTCAAACTCAGGGCATTCGTATCAAAGAGGGAATGCGCTCGGAGCTTTTGGGGGCTTTTGACAACATTAGTCTCGAACCTACGCTGGCAGGCTTCAACAATTTCCAAGGGGCTTGCGAACGCATTAAAAACACACCTCTTTTGCGCCAATACCACTTTTTTACGAAATTATTCATGGTGGTATTTATGGCGATTCTTCCGTTTTCTTTGATAGGTGATTTCAACAAAATGGGCATTCCAGCGCTAATGATTCCAGTGAGTATCCTCGTTTCGTTTGTATTTGGGGTAATGGGTAAAGTGGGTGAGGTCAACGAAGACCCGTTTGACAATAGAATTACGGACGTTCCGATGACCTCTATTTGCAATACGATTGAGCGAGACTTGAAAGAGATGTTAGAAGAACGTAACTTACCTCCTAAAGTTGAGCCCGAAAATGGATTTTTATACTAATGAAACTACTAATTAAAATATGAAAATAGCAATTATCGGTTCGGGCAATGTCGGCGGGGCATTGGCTCAAAAATTTATCGGCGCGGGTCATACTGTCTTAATGGGTGCCAAATTCCCGTTGAGCGACAAGTCAATCAAGCTCGCCACCAAAATCGGTGAAGACCGTTTTACAAGTATTGAAAGCGCCGTGCAACAGTGCGACGTCATTGTGCTTGCCACGCCTGCCCCTTTCGCCGTAGAAGTAGCACAATCGCTGGGCGATACTACGGGCAAGGTCATCATTGACACCATGAACATCGTGATGGGACGCGGGCCTGCGGGCTTCAACAACACCTCAGATGCCATTTTGGCCAACACCGCCGCTACCGACGTAGTGAAGTGTTTTAATACCACAGGTTTCAACAATATGCTTGACCCGCACTACGGAGAACATTCCATTGATGCTTTTGTGGCGGGAGACTCCGAAAAAGGGAAAGCCATCGCTTCTCAGTTGGCGCTGGATGCAGGTTTTGGCGCTTGTTATGACATAGGTGGAAACGATAAATTTCAACTCATGGAACAGTTTGCGTTTTTCTGGATCAACCTTGCCATGTTCAAAGGCCAAGGCCGCGAAGTTGGTTTTAAGCTATTGAGGCGTTAATAACCATTTCTTTATAACCCAAACGCCATCTTGCGGATCCCCCACAAGATGGCGTTTTTTTAAATAAGTGCGAATCAATCCGCGCCATTCAAAGTTAAATTACAACTTCGCAATGGCCTTCGATTTTGCCAATTTTCCTGTTTTGGCAGAAGCCGTTTTTGTGCATGAAGTTTGGCATTCTTTGTTTTTAGCCGCCGTTTCTTCTTTGTCGCAGCGGGCAGTTTTGCAACACTTCGACTTATCGCAGCAGTTAGGAGTGGATTGAGCAGCAACTTCTGCCGAGGCTACGGCTACCAAAAACAACGCGGACAAAAGGACTTTTTTCATACTTGAAATACGTTAAAAAGTGATAAATTAATTGGACTGTTTTGACCCTACAAAGGTACGGCGGCCTACCCATTGCTTGGTGTCATCGGGCTGTTACCCACTTGTTATCAAGTTGTTATTTTCAGTCTGTATTCTGGAATTGGGTCGTACATTTGTTGTATGAAAATCCAACGAAACAACATATCCGTCATCCTTATTGCATCGGCGTTGGGAGGCATTGCGCTGGTGGTCATCCAATTGATTTGGATGCGGCACTCGTGGCAGCTCGCTGAAGAAATTTTTAACCAACGCGTCTCTATGGCGCTTTGTGCTACCATCGAAACTTATAAAGGCGGGGCATTGTGCGCTGGTAGTCACTGTTCCATTTCAAAAAATTCGGAAACGCTTGTCATGACCAACGTCAGTCACTTACCTGCGGGATTGGTTGATAAACCTGATTTTCGGGCCGAGTTGAACAAAACATTGGCTTTTTATCAAATTGATTTAGACTACCAGTTGAGCCTTTCTTCCACCAAAAAATGCCAGCCCGATGTATATCAAACGGCCGTTTCATTGCCCACATTGAATGGCAAAGAAGCTTACTTGCGCATGAGTTTTCCCAACAAAAAAAGCTTCATCCTACGTAGTATGAACGTGATGATGCTCGCCACAGTGGTGATTCTGATTTTTGTGACGGTAGTATTACTACTCGTCAACTGGTCGTTGATGAAACAAAAACGTTTGTTACAAACCAACGTTGACTTCTTTAATAACATGGCGCACGAGTTCCGAACTCCACTCAGCAATATTGGACTGGCCGTGAGCATGTTATCAAAAAAACACACCGAACTGAAAGACAACCAACTGGTAGAAGTGATTCGTCGTGAAAACAAAAAATTATTACAAGAAGTGGAACGCGTGCTCCATTTGGCCAAAGTAGAAAATGGCGACTATGCCCTCGAAAAAGAACAGCTATCGGTCGAACACTTACTCCAAACGGCCGTCGATAGTTTGGTCATGCCCATTGCCGAGCGCCAAGCGAATGTGTCGTTAGAAGACATCCCTCACGACTTATACATTTGGGGAGATAAACAGCACTTAACCAACGTTTTTCGCAACCTTCTCGACAACGCACTCAAGTACACCAAAGAACGCCCGTTGATTCACATTTCGGCTAAAACCGACGAACAAGGCGTCATTGTCGCCATTCAAGACAACGGAATTGGGATTCCGTCCCACCAGCGCGAAATAATTTTCGAGAAATTTCAACGCATTCACCAAGGCGACCAACACTCCGCCAAAGGGTTCGGGTTGGGCCTTGCGTATGTCAAACGTATGATTGAGCTGCACAAAGGTTTTGTACGGGTTAGCAGCGAAGAAAATCGCGGAAGTAAATTTGAAGTCTATCTTCCTACGGTACTAAACACAGGTTTAACCCTGTAACAACCTAACTGCTTAACCATGGAACAAAAACCCAAAATTTTGTTGGTCGAAGATGATTTAAGCATGGGCTTTTTGCTCACGGAGTTTTTGGAGGACAACGGCTTTGAAGTTAAACTTTGTCGGGATGGCGAAAGTGGTTTTACTGCGCTTCAACGGCATCCGTTTGACCTCTGTATTTTTGACGTTATGATGCCCAAAATGGATGGTTTTACGCTGGCACAGCACTGTCAACTTCAAGATAGCCAAACGCCGTTTTTGTTCTTAACGGCTCGTTCACTCAAAGATGACAAATTGAAGGGGTTTGCCCTTGGTGCCGAAGATTTCATTACCAAGCCTTTTGACGAAGACGAATTGTTGTGCCGCATCAAAGTGCTTTTACGACGCCAACTAGCCACTATGCCCCCAGCAACAACCTCCATTCAACGTTTTGAACTTGGCCATTACGTGTTTGATTATTCGCGTCAAGAACTTACCTACCAAAGCGAAACATGGCGCCTTACCGAAACCGAAAATGAGGTATTGAAACTGCTTTGTCAGCATAAAAATCAAATCCTTCGCCGCGAAGATGCTGTCGAAAAAATTTACGGCAAAAAAGATTATTTCTTGGGGCGTAGCTTTGATGTTTTTATCTCAAAATTGCGCAAAATGCTCCAGCATGACCCCCGCATTAGCATCGACAATGTCTTTCGGGTAGGTTTTATTTTAAATGTACAAACCGACGCTATTTCGCCCATTTCTTCCGAGGTTTAGCGCTACTATTTGTATCTTTGTAGGTCAACAGCCTTACAAAAACAAATTGCTCATGGAAGAAAGATTTTCCCTCAAAGACCACCTATTCAACCCTTCGAAGGTGGCATTTTTAGCCCGTTCTATCGCCAACGTATATCCTGCTTTTGAGCAAGAAAAATTCCAAAAAGAGGTCGTTCAGGCTTTTCCCCAGCTAGAGTTAAAAGAGCGAATCGCCCACATTCGCCAATGCCTTCGTCGCTTCTTACCTGCTGATTATCAAGGAGCTACTACCGTTTTGTTGCAAGCGCTTCCCGCCCCTTTGAACGAGAAGCTCACCGACAATGATTTTGGGGATTTTATCTACGCCCCGTTTAGCGATTTTGTAGCCAACTACGGCTGTTCCCGCGAACACCTTGCTTTTTCATTGGAAGCCATCAAAGAAATCACAAAACGGTTCTCTGCCGAATACGCCATTCGGTTCTTTATCAATGCGTTTCCCGAAGAAACGATGGCTACGTTGCTCCAATGGGCCAACGATAGCAACTACCACGTTCGGCGGCTGTGCAGCGAAGGAAGTCGCCCCAAGCTGCCTTGGGCGCAAAAAATCCATTCTTCGGTCAACGACGCCCTGCCGATTCTCCACCAACTTTACGCCGACAACACCCGTTTTGTGACGCGCAGTGTGGCTAATCACCTCAATGATATTGCGAAACTTCAGCCTGAATTGGTAGTGGAAACGTTAAAAAATTGGCAAGCCTCGGGTCGCCAGTCGGAAGTGGAAATGAGCTTTATCACCAAACATTCGTTACGAACGTTAGTAAAAATGGGCCATCCCGAAGCACTTCGTATGTTGGGTTTTGGCGACAGTGCCAATATTCACCTCAGTGCATTGCAGTTTAACACACGCGCAAAAGTAGGCGATACGCTCTCGTTTTCATTTGACCTCAGCAGTACCGAAACCAAAATCGCCGCGGTGGACTATATCCTATATTTTCAGAACAAGCAAGGAGTGATGACCAGCAAAAAAGTCTTTAAGTTGCAAACCCTTGTGCTCTCGCCTAGCGCTCCCCAAACGCTGTCGAAACGCCACGTTTTTCGTCCCAACATGACTACGCGGCAACTATACGCAGGAACCCATCAGATTGATATTCAAGTCAATGGAACAGTGTTGACCTCGTTTCAGTTTGAGCTGGACGTGTAGAAAAGTCAGATTTACTTCGTCGAAAGTTGGCGTAATTTGGTATTCTGGGTACGGATCCGTTGGCAAAGTATCTTAATGATATTTCGAAGTACTTCCCCACGTTCGTCCATCAAATCGTAAAAATCACCTTGGTCGATGCGGAACAATTGAACATCCGATAGTGCAACTACACCTGCCGAGCGAGGTTCTGTATCAAGCAGGGCTAATTCCCCAAATACATCGCCCCGTCCAAAGCAAGCCAATTGTACTTTTCCATCGTAAATGCCCACTTCGCCGTCGTAAATTACAAACATACTGGTACCCAAATCGCCTTTTTCGAAGATGGTTTGTCCTTCGTGGTAGCTCACTTCGCGCATGATGGGCGCAATGCTACTCAAGACGTTTTCGGGGGTTTCAGCAAAAAGTTCGGTGTTTTTTAGAACCATAACCCGTTCCGTAATCGAAACCGTAGCGGTGGCAGAAGAATGACTCATAACTCGTAAATCGGGGTATTGAAATAGGGTTTCGAGCGGGATTCCACGCAAAGCCAATCGGATGGTCCAATCGGTAAAATAACGCGTTCCTTGCTGTAAAATATAGTCTTTGATTGATCCAGTAGCTGTCGATGCCCCCAATTGAGCATCCATCAACCGAATTTTGTCGGCATCAGCAACGTTGTCGAGCAGCGCGTGTAAGCTCGCATATACCTGACGAGGCACCACATTTTGAAGCAATTCCAATGAATTGGCGCGGCGTTCGCGCGAGCTATGCAACAAACTCGCCTGCGTGCTCAGAATCGCCTCTTGGTCATATTGTTGCATAAGCAACCCAAAAATTCGCTGAATGAGCACTTCTTGCTCGTAGTTAAGGCTATTTTTCAGGTCATTGCCGAGGTCTGTTTCATTGGTAGCGTGCAATAAACGTTGTGCCAACAAAAACTCTTCTTTCAGCAATTGTTCAAAAACTGCACTCTTACCTCGCGCATTTGGATAATTCCGCAACGCCTGCAAAGCCGACGTTCGAACCGTCACGTCGGGGCGCTGTACCATTTCTACCAACAAAGCATGGGCTTCTTCCGACTGCATCTGCCCCGCAGTGGCTATCACCCGCTGGGTCACAGTCAGAGAGTTCGCGGAGGTTTCTAAAGCAGCTAGTACAGGTATAGCTTCCAATTGGGCCAAGCTGCGTGCGGCTTGCCGCCAGTATATTTTTTCATGTAATAATCCCGCCACTTGTTCGGTCAGCGCTGTATCTTTCAACCTTCCTGCGGTCTCAATAGCTGCCATGACTACTGCGGGGTCAGGCTGTTTTAGTGCGTTAACTATCAGTTTACTGTGGGTTGACAAGCCCAATTCTTTTACAATTTCGAGGGCGGCCAACTGACTTTTTACTTGCTCACTTTGCAGCATCGCTTTGAGTGCCGTCTGCCCTTGTACTTGTTCAGGATGGGTGGTCAATAACCCAAGCAATGCCCCTTTTCTAACCACCAAATCGTCGTGGTACAAAAACTCTACCGCTGCCGATTCGGAATCTTTACTCAATACATACGCAGCCTTCTCCCGAACACTCGCTTCTACGTCGTGCAAAATCATCATTCGAAGCTGGGCTGGTTTGAGCTTTACTTTAAGCTGGTCGGCAATGTCAAGGGCTTTCACCCGAATACGTTCGTTGGAATGTCCAACCAATTCCGTCACGTACCGATACAGGCGATCTGATGACACACTTTTGGGGCGATTGGCTACCAACCATTCAATCGCGTTGATAACTTCCTTAGGTTTATCACTTTGTAAGTTTTTCAACACCGCATGAACGGCCTCATCGGGAACGGCCAAGTCTTCAGCCGCCATAAAGCGCTTACTGAGTGCCTCTTGTAAAGTCAATACATATTGACGGTAAGTTCTCCGCAAAAACCAGGCAGCAAACAGCGCCCCAATCACAATTTCCTCTACCAAAAACCAATCACCGCCTTTCCACAAATGATGGCTCAAGTACAGCATGAGGCCTCCGATTCCTAGTCCCAACGGCTCATAGAACCCCTTGGCTAGGGTATGTCCGCGCAGGCGTTGATGCGTAGAAAGGGGTTGAAAAAGCACCAAAAAGACGGGATCGAACAAAGCCCGACGAACCACTTCAAAACCTAAATAGACAAAACAATAAGCGACCAGTTGCACCGATGCGTCGGCTCCCATCATGAAAATGACGCCCAAAGCCACGGATACCAACAGCCCTCCCACGGGCAGCAAGGCCAACATTCGGTTGATGCCAAAGTATTCGACCGTTTGGCGAGACACAATAAGTTTGACGAATGTTGCTAGTAAATACGTGAGAGCCAACACAATACCGAGGTATTTCATTACATCGGCTTGGCTGTGAAGTTTATATTTTACATTAATAAAAAAGGCGTATTCAACTCCCGTAGCCATAATAGCTACTGCCGTCAGGCTCAAGCACATGGCAAAAATCAACTCACTTCCTCCAAACAACTGCGCAATGAGTCGCGGCAATTGGGTGCGGCGCACGGGAGCGTGACCGTGTTCGGTAGCGACTTTGTGCGACCGAAACGTTTGCACGGCGGTGTACATGGCCGCCCAAAAGAAGCCAAATGCCAACAAAAGCAGCACCAACAACTCGGTATGCCCGTGAATCAATACTGCCAACACCCCACCGAGGGCTTTGGCGGGCATATCTCCCGCACTAATGACCCCAAATAGGCGTTTGCTTTGACGCACATCAAATACAACCGCCGAAACACCCCAAAATTCAAGATTTGTTAATAAATAAATCGCTCGAAAGCCCACCATAATGGCCACCGCTGCCACCACCGAATGACCAAAATAAACCAAGGCCAAAATAACTGCGGTCAGTGCCAACACCGCCCAAAGCACCCGAATCACGAGGCGGTCGAGCAGCAAGTGATGTTCAAAATAACTGTATATTTTTCCCACGAGCATCATTCCTACGGCCGAAGCCATGTACGCCAGCGGCAAGCTCGTTTCTGGGTGATTTTCAAGGAGAATGACGTTGGCCGATACGTAAATAAGCATCGTCCCAAAGCCTAAAAAAAAGTGGTGCAAGAAAAACAGTCCGACGGTTCGGACTTCTTCAGCCCTGATGCCTAACGAACGATATAGTGGGTAAAAAGACATAGCGAGTAAGCAATATTGGACAAAAATACAGATATTGGACAAAAAACAACTTATTGCGACCTTTGATATAACTTATTCCTAACAAAACCTCGTTCGGTCACAGTTATGAGCTTTATCCTTCCTTTTCTGGTGGCTTTCTTTTTGCTGCCTTTTGTTCAAAAGTTTTTACAAACCGCCGAACGACTCCCTGAGTGGCATCAACGTATCCGCATCGGGCGGCTTATTGCCTTTGGTTTATTGTTGGTAGAGGTTGTGACCGACAGCGAAAAGCTTTCACCTCCCGTCTTTTTTGGTCTGCTTATTTTGGTGGCAGGGCCTGCCTATATTTTAAAAGAAGAAGTTCCCAATGCCCGTTTACTGTTTTGGATGATAGTGCCGCTGGGTGTTGTTTTCTTAATTGACAACTTGGCCGAATACTGGATGCCCAATTTCTACGAAAGTTATGATTTCTTCTTTCAAACGGCCAAATCCATCGTTTTTGTGCTCAGTTTTGTGCTTGCTATTATTGCCCGAAACCAACAGAGGGAATTTAAAAAGCAACAACAAAAACTCGTCCAAGAAGAAGAAAACAACCGAATACTGGAGGCCAAAAAACTGGATTTGGAATACCAAGTAGCCGAGCGTACCGCCGAAATTACCAAACAAAAAGAGGAGCTTCAACAAGCCCTTGAGCACCTAAAAGCGACCCAAGAGCAACTGATTCAATCGGAAAAACTGGCAAGTTTGGGAGAACTCACGGCGGGTATCGCCCACGAAATTCAGAATCCGCTCAACTTTGTCAACAACTTCTCGGAAGTATCGGTAGAGCTGCTCGATGAACTCAAGGCCGAACGAGCCAAAGCCAAAGAAGAGCGCGACGAAGAATTGGAAGAAGAGATTTTGGATGATATTTTCCAAAACCTTGAAAAAATAAACCACCACGGAAAGCGGGCTTCGAGCATTGTTACGGGAATGTTGCAGCACTCGCGGGCCAGTACGGGCAAGAAAGAACCCGTCAACCTCAACGCCCTCGCCGACGAATATTTACGCCTAAGTTACCACGGATTACGCGCCAAAGACAAGTCATTTAACGCTAAAATGAATACTTTTTTTGACGAGTCTTTGCCCAAAGTCAACGTCATTCCGCAGGATTTTGGACGGGTATTGCTCAACCTTATCAACAACGCGTTTTATGCCGTACAAGCCCGAAGCAACACCCAGCCCGAAAACTATATGCCTACCGTGACGGTTAGTACCCAAAAAACCGACCTTGGAATTATCATTAAAGTAGGCGACAACGGAACGGGTATTCCAGAAGAACTCAAATCCAAAATTTTCCAACCCTTTTTTACCACCAAACCTACTGGACAAGGCACGGGGCTGGGATTGAGTCTAGCCTATGACATCGTCACCAAAGGCCACGGTGGCAACATTGAACTCGACAGTGTTGAAGGAGAAGGAACAACGTTTACCATTACTTTACCCACGCATTGATGAAGTACTATTTATTCATTTTTCTTTTTTGGATTACTATACGCGTCGATGCGCAGATTTCTTCTCTCCAAGTGGATTCTCTGCCTGCCACTGGCGTCCCCTTTGATAAAGGCTGGAGCTGGCGGCCAGAAAATGCCAAAGATACCGTTTGGAAACCCATCGACGTGTCCTTGCCTTTTTCAGAAAACCCTGATTTTGCCTCCTCAAAAGTCAGTTGGTTGCGGCTTACCCTGACAATAGATTCCAGCTTGTGTCAACGCCCGCTTGCCCTTCTCACTCGCCAGACGGGAGCTTCCGAGATTTACTTAAACGGAAAGCTCATTCGTCAGCTGGGAAAAGTAAGCGAAGACCCTACCTCCGAAATCACAGCTTCGACGGCCTTGGGCAGTATTTCCTACCTTGTTTTTCCCAAAGCAGGGACTTATACCCTCACCGTTCGGCATTCGTACACCAGTAGTCCAACGTTTTTTCAACAGTTATTTCCTTCAAAAAAGGTGCTGTTTGAAGCTACACTGATTGAGCCAACGGGGCGTTTTGAAAAAGCCTTCCAATCGGGTCGGTACGTCGCTTGGTATAATTGGTCATTAGCGGGATTGTTTCTGGTCATGGCGGTTTTGCATTTTATCCTTTATCTTTACAATACAACCAAAAGCTACAACCGCACCTTTGCCCTGTGTCTTTTGTTTGCCACCCTGCATTTTGTAGTAGGCGATGGTTTATTTGGCATCAGCCATCCTTTTACCGCCTCACTTCTCACTTTTGCCTACAGTCTCTTTATTTCACTTTATATACTTATCCTTTGCTACACCATTATCAACTACTTACAGCAGCCAATTTCTTGGTTTTTTAAGGTGTTAGGCGTAGTTTTTCTAACTGTTACTTCGGTAAGCCTTCTTACCCCCGACGCTCCGCTTACCCAATACATCTATTATGGAAGTATCCTTGGATTGTTGGTAGAAGTCGTCCGAAAAGTTGTACTTGCCCGTAAATCCAATCAACGCGACTCCCGTTCTCTGATTCTTTCTTTTGTCTTAATGATTGTTTTTTTGAGCGCTCGTTTGCTCATCATTTCGGGAACAATTCAGGTCGGTTCGGTGCAAAACTGGGCCAATTTCTTAATGATTGCTTTTTATGCCTGTACTCCGCTGACGCTTTCCATGTTGATTGCGCGTAGCATTTCAACCACCGAAAAAGAATTGCAATCAAAGCTAAAAGAGGTAGAAGAATTATCTTTGGAAAAACAACGCATTCTTTCTCAGCAAAATGATTTGCTTGAAAAACAAGTAGCCGAACGAACCTCTGCTCTCACCCAATCGCTAAAACACCTAAAAGCCACCCAACAACAACTGATTCAGTCGGAAAAACTGGCGAGTTTGGGCGAACTTACGGCAGGTATCGCCCACGAAATCCAGAACCCGCTTAACTTTGTCAATAACTTTTCGGAAGTATCGGTAGAACTGCTCGACGAGCTCAAATCGGAACGTACCAAGGAAGAGCGCGACGAAGAACTTGAGAACGAGATTTTGGACGATATTTTCCAAAACCTAGAAAAGATAAATTACCACGGAAAACGTGCATCGAGCATTGTCACGGGGATGCTCCAGCACTCGCGGGCGAGCACGGGTAAAAAAGAACCGATCAATCTCAACACCCTCGCCGACGAATATTTGCGCCTGAGTTACCACGGATTACGCGCCAAAGACAAATCGTTTAATGCCAAAATGAATACCTTTCTTGATGAATCTTTGCCAAAAGTACATGTCATTCCGCAGGATTTTGGGCGGGTATTACTCAACCTCATTAACAACGCTTTTTACGCAGTACAAGCCAAAGGGAAATTAGCAATCGAGGACTATTCCCCTGCGGTTTCGATACATACCCAAACCACCGAGCAAGGAATTGTCATCAAAGTAGAAGACAACGGCACGGGTATTCCAGAAGAACTTAAATCCAAAATTTTTCAACCCTTTTTTACCACCAAACCCACAGGACAAGGCACGGGTTTGGGGCTAAGTTTGGCCTACGACATTGTCACCAAAGGCCACGGAGGAACCATCGAACTCGACAGCACTGAAGGAGAAGGAACGACGTTTACCATTACTTTGCCCAATCCTTCCTAACCTCATTTTTTATGAAGCATTTATTTAAAGTTTTTCTTTTCATTTTAATCAGTTGTCAGGCATGGTCTCAAAGCCGCGCCCCTATCAAAAGTATTTCTGCTGACGGTAACTCTCTTTCTAAATTTTGGAAATGGAAAGAAGGCGACAACGCTGAGTGGGCAGCTCCGTCGTTCAATGACTCTACGTGGAAAGATGCCCCCGTTTTGTACAAAAATATCAGCCATTTTCCCGAACTGCGCAAAGCCCAAATTGGCTGGTTCCGCAAACCCCTTCGCGTTGATTCGAGCCTTGCAAAAAAGACGTTGTTTCTAAGCATTGAGCAAATGGGTGCCTCGGAGATTTATCTCGACGGGAAATTGCTCCACAAGATTGGGGTCGTCAGCACCGACCCTGCCGTAGAAAAAACCAAAGTACTTGCCGAATTGCTGCCCATCACGCTTCCAGACACGCTACCGCACGTTTTGGCCGTTCGTTACTCGTTTACGAAGCGCAATTTTTATTTTCCAGGCACGGGCCAAGAGCTTTTTAAAATCAGACTTCATGACATTAATCGCTGGGGAGGTTCTTTTTATCGGGATAACCTAGAAATGAGTCGAGCGCTGGCATTTTGCATTGGCGTTTTCTTTATTTTTAGCTTATTGCACTTTCTTTTTTATTCAACCAATCGCCAACAAAAGGTTAGCTTATCGCTGGGATTTACGTTATTATTCTTTGGTATTTCGTTCTTTGCTGACTTTCTCGACGACCATATTACCACCATTAGTGGCCACGAAATCAATGAGTTAATCACGCTGATTACACTTTACCTTGGCCTTCTTCTCATCAATGTCTCGCTGTATCTCTACCTCGATCAGCCCTTCAAGTATTTCTTTTACCTTCAAGCAGGGCTCATGGTATTGGCGTTGGTATCCACTATTTTCGACATCACGCTCCCTTTTGAGACTCAAACTTGGCCTTTCTTCGTTTTGTTATTTGTTGATTTTATTCGGGTTAGTATCCTCGCCGACCGCCGACGCCACCCCAACGCCAAAGTGCCCGTCAACACCCTCATTGCGATGGCGGTTTGTATCGTGGTGTTCTTTGCGGTCTCCATTCTTTTTGGGATGTTGGCTTACAACATTGACTCAATTCAATCTACTAGCGAATATTTCTTGGTCGTTTTAGGCATTTTAGCCCTCATATTTGTATTGAGTATTCCCGTTGGGCTTTCTTTGTCTTTGGTGAAAGAATACACCCGTACTCACCGTTCTTTGCTCAAAAAAATCACCGAAATCGAAGAACTTTCAGCGCGTAACTTAGCCCAAGAACAAGAAAAACAACACCTATTGAGTACCCAAAATGAGTTGCTCGAAAAACAAGTAGCCACGCGTACGTCGGAGCTCAAAAAGTCATTGCTAAGTCTCAAAGCCGCGCAAGCACAGTTAGTGCAGTCAGAAAAATTGGCTTCATTGGGAGAATTGACGGCGGGCATTGCCCACGAGATTCAGAATCCGTTGAATTTTGTCAATAATTTTTCAGAAGTATCGACCGAATTAATCGACGAAATGAAAGAAGAGCTCGAACGCGGCGATACCGAGGAAGTCAAGGCAATTGCGGATGATTTGCAGCAAAACCTTCAAAAGATTGTCCACCACGGCAAGCGTGCCAGCAGCATTGTCAAAGGAATGCTGGAGCATTCGAGAATGGGTACAGGTGAGCGCCAACTCACCGACATCAATGCCTTGTGCGACGAATACCTGCGCCTTTCTTACCACGGAATGCGCGCCAAAGACAAAAGCTTTAACGCTGAATTTGAGCTCATTACCGAACCTGACCTTCCCCGAATTAGCGTAGTTTCTCAAGACGTTGGACGTGTCCTGCTTAACCTTATCAACAATGCCTTTTATGCCGTCAATGTAACGCGGGCTTCTAGCCCCTCTTTCAAACCTAAGGTAAGTGTGCTTACCGAAAAAAGCGACAACCAGCTCATTATCAAAGTCAAAGACAACGGCGCGGGGATGAGTGACAAAGTCAAAGCCAAAATTTTCCAACCCTTTTTTACCACCAAGCCTACTGGCCAAGGCACTGGTTTAGGGTTGTCGTTGGCGTATGACATCATTACCAAAGGCCACGGTGGCAAAATCGAAGTAGAATCGGCTGAGGGTAACGGTACCACGTTTACGATTCGGCTTCCCATAACAACCGCGCCCATTGCTGTTTCCTAGCATTTCCAAACCATTCTTTTCAATACAGCCTTTCCATGAAAAACCCAATTTTAATCCTTTTCTTTTTGCTGTTTTGGGTCGGAGCCCAAGGCCAGAATGTAAACACCATCGACAGTATTCCGTCCAAAGGGTTGGTTTTGACCAACGGATGGAAATGGCACGAGGGAGATAACCACGAATGGGCTGACCCCGAATTTGACGACAGCGACTGGAAAATAATTGACCCTACGCAAGACGTCAACGCCATTCCCCAACTCTCTCGAAAGGGATACGGCTGGTTTCGCACCACGATTGAGTTTTCGCCGCTGGTTGCCCAAAAATTAACCACCCTCCAAATCAGCCAAAGCGTGGCCTCGGAGGTATATATCAATGGACTACTGGCGCGTACTATCGGTGAGATTGACCTAAAACGGGGAAAAGTACAGGCCGCCAATATTTTTCATAATAACTCCATTGGCCTCCCTTATTCGGTTAGTTACCCTTTTGTACAAATTTCCGTTCGGGTAGCTTACGAACGCAATTCGTTTTATAACCGAGTAGGATTCAACAAAAATCATTGTTTTAGGGCAACGCTCATTGAGACCGAAAACGCCCCCAAAACCTATTTACACCAACGCCAGCAAAGCTATTATGGGTGGTTTCAAGTCGGCGTATTCTTTATTCTCACTTTTTTACACTTGTCGTTTTTCTTTCTTTATCGTACCCAACGCGCCAATCTTTATTTCTCAGGCACTACCTCTGCTTTGGGTATTGCGTTTCTGTGTATCCCTCTTTCGTTTGATTTTGTCGAAACCCTTTCGCTTTATTTCATTGTCGAGTTTATTCAAACGATTGCCTTTCCTATCGCTTATTTGTTCTTAATTCGTGCCATTTACGAAATCTTTCACCAAAAAACGGGTATTCTCTTCTGGCTCATCGTTGTGTTTGGTATCATTATCGTATTTAGCCTTTTTACCCCTTACTCACTGGGTTCTACTTGGGCAGAACTTGGCACCGAGCTACTCATGACCGCCGAGGTGATTCGGGTCACGGTGGTGGCACTCCGCAAGCATTTACCTGGTGCTCGCCTCATTATGATTGGAATGGGCGTTTCGTTGGTTATGTTTATGTTGTTTTATTTTGACATTCTACTCGAATACTACGGTTTTGCCCCTTTGTTTCCTCAAGGTTTTGGGGGAATTATTACCTACCAAATCGCCGTTTTATGCGTTCCTTTATCGATTTCTCTTTACTTGGCCATTAGTTTTTCTCAAACCAATAAAGTGCTAATTGAAAAATTGCAGGAAAACAATGCCCTTACCCAAAAGACATTACAGCAAGAACAAGAAAAACAGCAAATTCTCGAAGCCCAAAACGAAACCCTCGAACGCCAAGTGCGCGAACGAACATCACAGCTTGAGCAATCATTGGAGGAATTGAAGGCGGCGCAAAATCAATTGATTCAAAAAGAAAAGATGGCCAGCCTCGGCGAGCTCACGGCGGGCATCGCTCATGAGATTCAAAACCCGTTGAACTTTGTCAATAACTTCGCCGAATTGTCCGTCGAACTTATTGATGAACTCAAAGAAGAAACCCACATTGAAGGGGTGGGAGCAGAAATATTGGCTGATATTTCACAAAATCTTGGAAAAATAAACCACCACGGCAAGCGTGCCTCAAGCATCGTTAAAGGGATGTTGGAGCACTCGCGCATGGGTACAGGTGAACGCCAACCCACCGACATCAACGCCCTTTGCGATGAATATTTACGACTCTCCTTCCACGGAATGAGGGCAAAAGATAAGGCTTTTAATGCTGATTTTCAGATTCATCTTGACCCTACCCTCTCCAAAATCAACGTCGTCCCGCAAGACCTTGGCCGTGTCTTGTTGAATTTGTTTAACAACGCCTTTTATGCCGTCAATCAAAGAAACACCGTAGAGACGTTGCATGCAACGTCTCTACAACCCGCAGGTTTCAAACCAACCGTATCGGTCCAAACCAAACGCCTTGCAAACGCGGTCGAAATACAAGTCAGCGACAACGGCGGCGGGATTCCAAATGATATTTTACCCAAAATCTTCCAGCCCTTTTTTACCACCAAACCTACAGGCGAAGGCACAGGACTGGGTTTGTCGCTGAGTTATGACATCATCACCAAAGGGCACGATGGAACGTTGGCGGTAGAAAGTGTGGAAGGCCAAGGAACGACGTTTATAGTAACGATTCCAATTTGAACCAACTACTCAATTTGATAATTCTAAACGCTTAACGATGAAACTCGAAACCACGCTATTTAAAAGGAGTCACTTCTATTTTATTGGATTTTTTCTGCTGATGGTCATCGGATTTTGGTTCAGTTATTTTTCCCGATTGCTAGACCAAGCCAATTATCGAATGCACACCCACGGCATCAGCCTCATTTTGTGGTGCGCCATGTTGGTTGTCCAACCCTACCTCATTCGTCAAAAGAAAACGGCGTTGCACCGCCAAATCGGGAAGGCTTCTTACGTATTAGTCCCATTGGTCATTCTCACTACCTTGGATTTACTCAAATTCCAAATTGGCAAAAGCCAGGCGTTAGGCACGATGGAATATTTCTTTATCGCACTGGTAATCAACGCCATCATTGCCTTTCTGATTTTATACGGTTTGGGGATTTATTACAAAAAGAAAGCGACCATTCACGCACGGTACTTGGTTTGTAGTGCTTTTCCAATGGTTACGCCCATTACCGACCGACTTATTGGTCATTTTGCCCCTGGGATTCGGGCGTATTTGCCCTTGTTGGAAGGGTGGCCTATTACGCCCGTGGCAGGGTTTATATTGACCGATTTGCTGTTGATAGGGCTTTGTATTTGGGATTGGCGGTCGCACAAACGGCTAAATGTATTTCCGCTTGCCCTAGGGATTCTTTTAATCTATCATTACTCTGTCCTCAACTTTTACAAGTTTCCTTTTTGGCAAACGTTCTGTCAGTGGTTTTTTGAGTTGCGTTTTTGACGTCCCTCCCAAAAAGTCACGTTTGAAAAAATTGAGCCTGCAAAAAATAGCATCTAACAGCCAAACATGTGTAGATTGCGGTAAAATTAGCGTACCATCTTTTTATTTCATCAATATGCTAAATCGTACCTCTACCTTCACATTGTTTACCTTGTTGAGTTGTTTTGTATTTCTTCCAAAACCTGTGAATGCCCAAGAAAACGGCGAAGGAAAAAGCGAAAAAGTAGAAAGCTCTTATTTGAAAGAAGTAGAGCAATTGGCCAAAACCAAACAATTACAAGCCGCGTTTCAGTCCATTATAGGGCAAACCCAACGCAACCGAAACGAGCTTATCATGCTCACCGAAATCCCTGCGCCACCGTTTATGGAAACCAAACGCGGCGAAAAGTTTGCCACTATGCTCAAAGAAGCGGGTGCTGATTCGGTTTGGACGGATAAGGAAGGAAACGTTCTCGCACTTCGTAAGGGAAAAAAACGCACGCGTACGATTGCTTTTGACGCCCATTTAGACACCGTTTTTCCGCTCGAAACCAAGATTAAAGTAAGCAACAATGCCGATACCCTCTTTGCGCCAGGCATTGCCGACAATACCCGTGGCTTGGTTTTATTACTGTCCGTAGTTAGGGCCTTAGAAGAAGCCAAGGTAGAGACCGAAGCAGATGTACTGTTTGTGGGTTCGGTGGGCGAAGAAGGCTTGGGAGATTTGCGCGGTACCAAGTTTTTATTTACTGACCAAAGCCGCCGCATCGACTCTTGGATTGCCATCGACGGCGGCGATACGGGCACACTTATCAACATGGGTCTAGGTTCGTTTCGTTACCGTGTCACATTTCGTGGGCCTGGCGGTCACTCGTGGGGCGCTTTTGGACTGGCCAATCCCCAACACGCGTTAGGGTCAGCGATTCACTATTTTTCCAAAGCGGCGGATAAGTTTACCCGTTCGGGCGCTCGCACGAGCTACAACGTAGGGCGCATTGGCGGCGGAACGTCGGTCAATTCGATTGCGTTCGAGTCGTGGATGGAAATCGATATGCGTTCCGAAATTCCCGAAAACCTCAACATGGTCGATTCGTTACTAAAAGCCTCCATTCAACAAGCCTTGGTCGAGCACAATGCCATGAAGCGCATGGGGCCTGCCTTGACGGTAGAAATCAAAAAAATCGGCGACCGTCCTTCGGGCGAACTTCCCGAAAGTCTTCCGCTCATTCAACGCGCCATGGCCGCTACTACCTATTTTGGGGTGTCGCCTCGACTAACCCGTGGCTCGACCAATTCCAACGTGCCTATTTCCAAAGGAATCCCCGCCATTACGCTCGGTCAAGGAGGTAAAACAAGCAATAACCACGCCCTCAACGAGTGGTGGTACGACGAAAAAGACAGCTATAAAGCCATTCAACTTGCCTTGCTCACACTTGTATCGGAAGCAGGTTTGGCCAAATAAAACTACCTAAAACCACTAAATTCCATTCATTATGAAAAAGCTCTGTTTTGTTTTCTTGCTGTTTCTGACGCAGTGGTCATTTGGACAAAGTTCCGACTTAAACGAACGCGTGAAAGCATTGGAAGACAAACTCCAATTTATGGAACAAGGTCTGACCAAGACCATCGACGACCTGCTCTGGTACGAAAAACTGGGCGATGTCGCCATCATCGACAAAGTTCGGTACGCCAGCAAGCCTCCACACGTGGTACGCAACCCCACTGGGCAAGGCGCCTACAATCCCGTGGTTATTCCTGCCTATACTTTTATTCCGAAAAAATACGCTGAGTCGAAAAAATTGCCGTTGATTGTCCTCATTCACGGCGGTGTTCACGGCGATTTTAATACGTTTTATGCCCACATTGTCCGCGAAATGGTTGAGCAAGGGTACATCATCATCGCCCCCGAATACCGAGGAAGCACGGGCTACGGAAGCACTTTTTACCGCCAAATCGACTACGGTGCCTATGAAAACGACGATGTGTTGGCAGGAAAACGCTGGGCCGTTGAAAACATGCCGCAAGTCGATGCCGAACGCGTGGGTATTATGGGATGGAGCCACGGCGGGATGATTACGCTCATGAATATTTTTGATTATCCCGAAGATTATCGCGTTGCGTACGCTGGCGTACCAGTGAGTGACTTGATTGCGCGCATGGGCTACAAAACCCAAAGCTATCGCAACGAGTTTTCATCGCCCAATCACATTGGGAAAGATGCTGCCGAAAACGTGGCCGAATACCGCCGCCGCTCGCCGCTTTGGAATGCTCAAAAACTAAAAACCCCACTTCTTATTCACACCAATACCAACGACGAGGACGTCAATGTACTGGAAGTAGAAGGTCTTATCAATGCGCTGAAAGCCAACGGCAAAAAATTTGAGTATAAAATTTACCAAGAAGCCCCAGGTGGACACACGTTTAACCGCATTGATACAAAATTGGCCAAAGAGTCGCGGCAAGAGATTTATCGTTTTTTAGCCCCCCACCTCACGCCTCCTAACCCCATCAAATAGTCCATTATTTTATTTCTCTCATATCTCATCACTCCTCTCTCATATCTCAAATTCAGCCATTTTGTATGAAGCGATATTTGCATCTTCTTTGTTTTTATACCTTGGCCTGTGCTCAGGTTTACAGTCAAAAGGTGACAGCCGACACCGCCAAAGTCGAGAAAAAAGTAAACTTTGGTCCTCTTTTCAAGAACGACGAGGTCATCAAACTGCGAATTGTCACCAACATTAAAGCCCTCCAAAAAGACCGAGGTGCTTCTCCCTCTAACCACTGGGCAGAACTGTACTATGCCCGCAAGAAGAAAGGGGACTTAAAAATTCCTATTAAGCTCAAAGTACGTGGCAATTTCCGCAAAGCGTCCAAAAACTGCATTTTTCCGCCGTTGCTGTTGGATTTACCGCAAAAGAAAGACAAAAACTCCATCTTTGAGCGCCAAAACCGCCTTAAACTCGTCACCCATTGCCAGAGCGAAGAGTATATTTTCAACGAATATTTGGTGTATCGAATGTACAACTTGATTACGAACTACAGTTTTCGGGCGCGAATTGCTCAGGTGACGTACGAAGACTCGGCGGGGCTTCAAAAACCCGTAATAAGTTATGCGTTTTTGCTTGAAGATGAAGACGATATGGCCAAACGCAATAAAGCCAAAGATTATAATATCAAACAAATTCCAATGACCCGCATTGATTCTCTTCAAATGGCGACGGTTGCGGTGTTTGAATACATGATTGGCAACACCGACTGGTCGGTGCCTTATTTGCACAATATCAAACTGTTAGCACCCAAAGGAGGAAAATATCCGATTCCTGTTCCTTATGATTTTGACCATTCGGGCATTGTAGAAGCCAAATACGCCCAACCCGCCGAGCAATTGGAACTTGCCTCGGTACGAGAGCGCCTTTACCGAGGATTGACCTACCCACCTGCGTTGCTCCAGCAGGTTTTTGCACGGTTTAAAGCCGCCAAACCCGAAATTTATGCTTTGTATCAAAACAACCCGAATCTCAAATCAGGCTACATTAAGCGCACCCTTCGCTATTTGGATGATTTTTATTCGATTATCGACAATCCCAAAGATGTAAAGCGCTTGCTGATTTATGGTGGGGGAAAACCACAGGCGGCTGGTGTTGTTATCAAAGGACTCAACTAACCCCAAATAACACCACCAAAAAGCTAAGAAGAACCAACGGAAAACCAATCATAAACACCAAGTAGGTGATTTTCAACAGACGATATTTACGTTCAATGACAAAACCTTGGGCGTAAATATTGTCGATCATCGTCTCTTTCACTCGCTCTTCTTCCGTTACCAGTAGTTTCATTGCTTCCTTATACTCATCGCGCGATAGCGCCAAATAATCCCCAAAAAACAACAAGTCAATTTTGGATTTATCCAACGTCAGACGCTCGGCTTTTGAGCGCACCGACGGGCGAGTAGAAAGCAACGCCAAGGTGATAGTCGCAAGGCAAACAAGTACCAATAAAGTCATCGGCAGCAATAACCGAGGGTTGGACTCTACTTCACTTACCAAAAAAGTGATAACCACCGAAATGATGATAGAATTAATCGAAATCATCAAACCCGCTTTTTGGTCGGCCATAGCACTGAGCTGAAGATGGCTTGCCAAAGTCGTCCGAAACATCGTTTCTGCGCTACGGCCTTCTTTTTTTTTCTTCTTCTTTTTATCCTTCTTCGACTTGTCTTTTTCTTTGGGTTGTTCAAACTCTTCCATTGGTCTGTTTTTTAAGATTGACGCGCCCAAAGTATAAAGTCAGTCGATGGTACTTGCGACAATTCGGGTTTCAAAATGCTGATGATTTGTCCACGATGATAGGCCGCGTGGTGGCTCAGATGCGTTAAAATATCTCCTAACGACGACTGAAAAGTAGCACCAGTGGTGGTTTGGTACGTAATAATTTTATCAAAATCAGCTTCGTCGGTATCCTTCACAAAGCTTGACCATTTTTGGTAACTGTGTTCCAATGTTTCGGAAAGCCAAGCAACAGGCAAGACGTCCCACACTCCCACCACCAAATGATCATTGGCAACGCGTGTAAACCAGACCATTTGGGCATTGAGTACGTGGCTCATCAGCGACAAAGCCTTTTCGGGAGGAGTTTCGAGCGATTCAATGGAAGCGACCAATTGGGCGTTGGCCCAACGTTCGTAATCGAGAAGTCGGAGAAAATGCGTTTTCATGGAAACAAAGGCTATGATTACTTCGACAATATGTCCAGTACGATTACCATTTAATCAGTGCAGACGCCCACGTAAAGCCGCTACCAAAAGCAGCTAGGCAAACGAGGTCGCCTTCTTTGACGCGTCCTTCTTCCCAAGCTTCGGTGAGGGCAATCGGAATGGAGGCGGCGGTGGTATTTCCGTATTTGTGAATGTTGTTATAGACTTGGTCTTCGCGCAAGCCCATCTGCTGACGAATGTACTCGCTGATACGAATATTCGCTTGGTGAGGTACCAGCAGCGAAATATCTTCGGGCTTGTAGCCATTGGCATCCAAGGCTTCGTTGATGGCTTCGGCAAAACGAACAACGGCGTGTTTGAAGACCGCGTTTCCGTTCATAATGACTTCAAATCCTCCCTCATCCACCATCTCTTTGGTAGCCGAGCGAACTGGGCGGCTACTGCCTGGGTCTTTCACAAACAAATCTTCCGCAAAACGACCGTCGGCGTGTAAGTGCGTAGAAAGCACGCGGTGGGTGGGGTCTTCGGTGGCTTGCACCACGGCAGCCCCTGCGCCATCCCCAAAAATCACGGCTACGTTGCGGCCTTTGTTGCTTTTATCCGTCCAAGTCGATTGAATTTCCGCTCCAATGACCAAAATCGTTTTGTACGTACTGGTTTTGATAAACTGATCGGCAATCGAAAGCGCATACACAAAACCCGAACATTGTTCCCGAATGTCAATCACAGGAATGCCAATAAGGTCGAGTTCACGCTGCATCAAAAACGCCGAACCTGGGAAAAAATAGTCGGGCGTAATGGTGGCATACACAATCATGTCAACATCCGATGGCTGCAAACCCGCCCGTTCCAATGCCTGACGGGCCGCCGCAGTAGCCATGCTCGCGTTGGTATCTTTGCCGTAGGTAAAGTAACGACGTTCTTGAATCCCTGTCCGCTCACGAATCCACTGGTCAGAGGTATCCATCAGTTTGCTCAAGTCATCATTGGTTACTACGTTTTCGGGTACGTAAAAACCCAAACCTGTAATTTTGGAATATGGCATGATTGTAGGAATATTAAATAACAAAAGGCAGAACTTCCTTCCGAATGCTCTGCCTTTTTTGCTTCACTAAGCTTCTTTCAACGTGTAAGTATAGTCTTCCATAATCAAATTGGCCAACAATTTACTGCAAGCCGTTTCGACGAGTTGTTGGGCAGCAGCCTCTGAATCAGCGTCTAAACTCAAAGTGATGTGTTTGCCAATACGGACATCAGATACGTCGTCGATACCCAAATTATGAAGCCCGAGTTTAACGGCTTTCCCTTGTGGATCAAGGATTTCTTTTTGGGGCATGACGTTGATTTCGGCGATGAATTTCATAGAACTTAAAGCCCCCCACCCCCAATGGGGGAGATTTTGATTGTTAAGCCCCTTTTGGGGATTTGGGGGCTATGAATGAGAGTAAAATGTAAATACCGACTATCAGCGGAACAGCTGCAAATTTCAGCAAAATCAATAAAACCACCGACACCCCAAGGAAAATATATTTGAGTTGATTTTCTTTCCAACCAAAACTTTTGAATTTGAAGGCCAACAAAGGTACTTCCATGATCATCAAAAACGACATCACAAACGTGTAACCTATCAATACCGTTGCGTTAACAATGATAGATTGCGACTCAGGGTACATCCTAAGAATAAAAGGAAGTGAGGCCACTACGATGGCATTGGCTGGCGTAGGTACACCAATAAACGAATCGGCTTGACGGGTATCAATGTTGAATTTGGCCAAACGCAAGGCCGAAAAAACCGCCAACAAAAACGCTACAAAAGACACCAACATACCCTCAATTTCGATGGAATCGTTGGTACGTTCGAGGTATTGAAATACAATCATTGAAGGTAAAATACCGAACGTCACCATGTCAGCCAATGAATCTAGTTCTTTGCCAATGGGCGAGGATTGATTTAAAAGCCGCGCGGCAAATCCATCAAAAAAGTCAAGCACTGCCGCCAAAAAAATCAAGGCGCCCGCTAGTAATAAATCACCCCGAAAGCTAAACACAATACCCAAGCATCCACAAAGTAGATTGCCGCAGGTCATTAAATTGGGAATCGTAAAAAGGCGCATACGTTTATTTCAAAAAGGGGTTATAACGGCGTTCATACCCAATGGTGGTGGGTTCCATATGCCCTGCATATACTTGATAGTCGTCGTCGAGCGTAAAAAACTTTGTACGAATGCTATTCAGGAGGGCCGCATGGTCGCACAAAGGGAAATCGGTACGGCCTACACTTCCTTTAAACAACACATCGCCACCGATGACAAATTTTTGCGGATGACAAATAAAGGCAATGTGCCCTGGCGCGTGGCCTGGCACAAATACCACGTCCAACGACGACTGTCCAAACGTCACTTTGTCTCCTTCTTCCAAAAACGCATCGGCCTCTACGGGTTCAAAACCAGGGATTCCCCATAACTTACAGCGACTTTCGACCGCCTCCAATACAGGCAATTCTTTTTTGTGCATGTACATTTTTACGCCATATTTACGCTTCACAAATGCACTCCCAAAGACATGGTCCAAATGCGCATGAGTTTGGAGTAAAGCTGTCACTTTTAATCCTTTTTCTGAAATAAAATTAGCGAGTGTTTCTTTTTCCGACTGCATCAAACAACCTGGATCGACGATGACCGCTTCCTTGGTCTCGTCATAAAGAACGTAGGTATTTTCTGAAAAAGGAGAAAAAACAAAAGAAGTGATTTGAATCATAGTAGTTAAGCTATTCTGCCGCTAAGTTACTAAAGTATTTCCGAAACCAGACGAGTTCTATGCCCAATCCACCTTTCCCCCCGCCCTTCCTCGACCAACGCACGGGCGACTACTATTTAGAAGGCCCCAAAAGCCGTCGATTTGAGTTTTTGTTTGTTCTCGAAGTTTTTTGGGAATTTCTAAAAGGAATCCGTGCCCTGCACTTTGTTGGCCCTTGTGTCACTGTTTTTGGGTCGGCAAGGTTCAAAGAAGGAAGCGAACACTACGAACAAGCCCGTGAAATGGGTCGGCGCATTGCCTTGGAGTTGGGACTTACGGTGATGACAGGCGGTGGGCCTGGCATCATGGAAGCCGCCAACCGTGGGGCGTTTGAAGCGGGTGGACGTTCGGTGGGTTGTAATATCATTCTTCCGCACGAACAAAGCGAAAACCCTTACATGCACAAATGGGTAAAAATCAAGTACTTTTTCATCCGTAAGGTACTTTTGGTCAAATATTCCTACGCATTTGTGATTATGCCAGGCGGCGTAGGCACTATGGACGAACTATTTGAAACCCTAACACTTATTCAAACGGGGACGATTCAGAACTTTCCGATGGTATTGATTGGTAAAGCTTACTATGAACCACTGATTGAAATGCTCCAAAAGATGATTGACAAAGGAACAATTTCTCCTGATGACCTCAATTTGCTCAAAATCACCGATGACCTTGAAGAAGCAACCCAGCACATCCAAAGTTATTTGAAGGCAAATTTTAAAATTCAACGCCGCCGTCGCCCCATCTGGTGGTTGTTTGAAAAGAGTTAGCGGTTCATTTTCATTTTTTCCCTATTCAATGGCAAATATCAACGCCTTGGCAACTCAGTTTTGAACCTTGGGAGGCGTTGGTTGTAGCTTTGAACCATCAAACAAAAACATAACCGTGCTCGACAATGGACTTTCTCGCAACTACCGCCTTGACTTCTTTACATGACCTAGCTAGTCGGATGCCTCATTCGCTCACCGAAGCTGATAATCAAACGCTTAGTGACATTTATTATGAGTCAGTCGAAGATTTAGAAAACCCTGAGTCATTGTTTCATTATACGCTCACGAAAGCCATGCGTAAGCATACCACAGGAGCACAAAGCCACGAACATATTTATTTACAACGTTTTGAAATTTCCCAAATTCGTTTGTTTGAATTATTGATTCAACAATTTCCGTTGGCAAATTTGAGCCAACATTGCACCAATACTTTATTAATTGATGCCCTCGCCCAGCACACGCATCCCGTCTTGATGGACATCGGCATTGGGACTGGTTTTCAAGTGGCAAACATCATTGAAGGGTTGTCTAAGAAAGAAAACAGCAACGTCAAACACCTAACCGTCGTTGGTATTGAGCCTTTTGCCGATGCCGTGACGACTGCCCACGAAAATGTAAAACGCGTAAGTGCCCAAGCGCCTTTCACGGTTGAGTTAGTGACAGAAGTCGCATTTATCGAGAACTATACCTTGGAAACGCTACAAGCGCTTCTCCCCTCGCAACACGACGGAATTTATGCCAACGCATCGTTTGCCTTACACCATATTCAACACGCTTCGCAACGTAAAACGGTGTTTGAATTACTAAAAACGCTCGGCATTAAAGCGTTGGCCCTGAGCGAACCCAATTCAAATCACTATGAGCCAAACTACCAGCGTCGTTTCCAAAATTGCGTCAATCACTACGGCGCGTTGTTCAGAATTATTGATACCCTCGACATAACCAGTACGGAAAAAGCAGCCTTAAAGCTTTTCTTTAGCCGCGAAATCGACGATGTACTTGGCAATTCGGAGGAAGTTCGCGTAGAAAAGCACTACGCCACTGAGCAATGGGAACAACTGCTGACCGAAACTGGATTCCAACTTGAAAAACGTGAGGCGCAGTTCCAATACACCCACCTCAACGGAACAGATTTACAAACTGACCTCCCCAATCGCTACGCGACGGTTTTTGAAGGAGAAGAAATTACAAGCCTTTTCTGGGCTATTTAAGTAGTTGCACATCAATTTTAGTGTATTAGTAGTTTATTTTGCTTCGGACAGGGACGCCTGTGCGGAAGCATAACAAAGCAATAGGTTTTGCTTCTCCGAAGCAAAAATTAAAAAAATACCCTTCTGCTACTACAAATGTTACGCCTCTACCGAGGCTACTTTGAATTACCCTAGAACTTTTGCTCAACTACTTAACACCTTCATTTTATAAATATACCATAATTACTTCAAAAGATTTTCTCTAAACCTTTTCTAACATAACAGAATCATGAACTCAATTGCACAACTGGCGGTACCCCGCGAGATACGGAAATCATTTGCCTTTACTCCCCAAGCCATCTCAGTCGAAATGCCCGAAAATGTGGCTCGGCTTCACTGCAACGAAACTCCTTTCGATTTACCCGAAGCATTAAAGCAGCAGTTGACCGCCAAAATGGCATCATTGTCATGGAATCAATATCCCGATTTCCACAATACCGCACTCAAAGCGCTCATTGCCCAACAAGCCAATGTGACCCCTGAAAATATACTCTTAGGAAACGGCTCTTCACAACTTATCCAACAAATCGTCAGCTGCTTTTCGAAGGTATTTTCAGTCGCTATTCTCGAAAGCCCTACGTTTACGTTTTACCACCAAGTGTGTCAAAACGAACGAATGCGCTACCAAGAGTGGGTATTGTCACCCAATACGGGTTTTGACCTTGCCTCTTTTCCTCAACTAACGGAGCCCGCTTTGGTGGTGTTAACATCTCCCAACAACCCGACGGGTGCAACACTTTCGTTGGCATACCTTCAAACATTGCTGGAAAAATACCCAGAATGTGTCTTTGTGATTGATGAAGCTTATGGTGATTTTGGGGGAGAAACAGCGCTTTCGTTGGTACAACGCTATGCCAACTTACTCGTACTCCGTACATTTTCAAAAGGGTACGGTTTGCCTAGTGTTCGTTTCGGTTATGCCGCTGGCAGCGCAGCGCTTATCCAATTAGTGAAGAAATATACAATTCCTTTTACGGTCAATTGTTTTACGGAAGTTGTTGTTTCAGAAGCACTTACCAACGCAGAATTTATCAAATTCCAACAAGCCAATATCCAACGTATCAACAACTTGCGCGATTTTGTTTATCAGCTTCTCGACGAAGTGGCTGCTCCTCATACGTTTTCGGTTCAGCCTTCATCGGCCAACTTTTTGTTGCTCCGTTTCCACGACGAGGATTTATATAATAACCTCAAACTTGCCCTCCAAGCCAACCGTATTTTGGTAGGTTATCCGCTCCAAAACTGCCTCCGCCTTACCATTGGTACCGAAGTGGAAATGCACCGAGTGGTACGTCTCCTTAAAAAAACGATGGCGCAGCATAAAAGCCGCGCCATCGAAACAAATGTTGTCTGTAAATAAGCAAAAGGGAGATTAACTACCAAATTTGCTCCAAATCTTTGGGTGTATAAGTATGATTTCTTTCTGCATACACCGTATTTGAATCTGGGCGTTTTACGTTCATTGGGTTTTTGGTAGAAAGACGATAAAGTGTCGCAATCGGCCACAAAAACACATAAAAGAGAACCGTCAAAATAACGCGTGAGTTAAACCAGCCAAGTCCTTCCGCGATTTTAAACCAGATTTTAACGATAAAATCGCCAACGATTGGGATAAAAATACTGATAAGTCCCACTGCCCCTGCCGCATACAAAAGATACGTCGCTGCATTTTTGAAAATAAACGAAAACACCACCAGCCCAGTAACAATCACCAACTGGGCTTTACTTTTTTCTGCTTCTGACATTTCGAGGAGATAAGTTATCTGTTATCCGCTACTGGTTATTTCTAATTCTGATAACCAGTAACAGATAACATTCAATTAAAACAATGTATAAATGAAAGGTGCTACGGCAGAGCCACCACCAATCACGATGATGATACCAATCAATAACAAAAGGATGATCATTGGAGCTAACCACCATTTTTTACGCTCGCTCAAGAACGCCAACAAGTCTTTTAGAAAATCCATTTTTTTAAAAACGTTTTTATAGTGCAAATTTAATCGTTGTTACTAGCCCAGCCGAGGTTATAAGTAACCTCTGACGCCCGCAAAAATAACTAATATTACGATAACCAACTCAATATGAGCTGCGAATCATATTGTTTTTCAAAACATAGGAGGCCACATTATTGGCAAACACCCGACAACCATCGTCCGTCAAATGGCAAATATCACAGAAATTTCGGCCTTCGCGCGACAAAAGAGGCATCATATCCAAGTAATATACGCCTTTGTTCTGGTTCGCAATTTGTTGCATCATGGTGCGGTGGGTCAAAATCCCTTTCTCTACTGCCAAGGGCGTTCCCCACGTCCGAATAGGCGATGATAAGTCACAGCCCGCATAATCCCATTCTTGGTCTTTAAAGTTGGATTTGCGCCATTTTTCGGGAATGTAATAGGTAAAGTTCACCAAAATAAGTGGCTCTTTCCGCGCCTGTGCGGTTGCTACAATCTGACTCAGATTGTTTCGATAAGTAGGGGCTGTTTTAACATCAAACGCTTCCGAATAAAAGCGTTCATCGGGTGTATCATTGATAAAATACCGTTTTCCCACAAGGGTAGATGCGTAATTTAAGAACAAGTGAAACGTAAACGGAATCACTGTATAGCGCATCTCGGGGTGTTGTTTTATCAAAGCGATGTCGTGGTACCAGCGCACGTGGGTATAATCAGAGCGAAACAGCGATGCAGGTATATTGTTGAAACGAGTCTCGTTAATCCCTTCATAAAAAACCACCAAATCGAAGCGCTTGTCTCCCAACATCTTGTATTTATACAAGTTATCGTTGGTATTATGACCCAAATTGGCTAAGTTAAAGTACCGAACTTTAGACGTATTCAGTCCTTTTCGTAGCGAATCTTGCAGATAGCGAGCTACTTTACTCCTCCATTCATCAGCCACAACCGACCCACCCAAAATAAGCACGTCCAACGAATCATTATCCGTTGAAATAGTCGAATTTTGAACAAGTTTCAATTCCTTATAAAAATGTTCCTCAACGGCTAAGTCAGGTCTAACAAAAGGAATTTCTTTACTGATTTTTAGAGTGAGACGAAAAGCTAGTTCGCAAAAAAGTCCAATCAATACGATGGTAATTAACGCAAACAAACTTTTCTGCCTCGCACTATTACGGGGTGCTTGCATGAATTTGTTTATATAATAAGTCGGCAATCAACGCATTTACTTTGGCGCTTGCATGACCATCGTTTTTACCTACGATTCGTTCCTTTGGGGGAATACTGCCCAGATGATCACTAAGGCGAACGACTGGAATTTTCTGATTGATGAAAAAATCTTCAATAGGCTTGGTATAACCATTGCTTTTTTCAACGTTCTGCAAAAACGGCACCATCACCACGTACATTGGGGCGTTGTTTTGGCGCGCATAGTCCACAATTTTTTGCAAATCGCGCAAATGCGGGTTCAGAATCGTGGTATCGGTATATGATTTTTGAACAAAATCGGTAATCGACGCAGGAGGCATGTGCGGAAACTGCCAATAAAGATAGTTGGGGAAATAAAAACGCATCACCAACGACCCCGCTCCTGGGATTGTAATGTCATCGTAAGGTTGAAATTGTGCCAAAGTCAACTTAGCATCCCGCGCTGCTTTTTCAATGTCGTTCGGGAAATATTCCAACACCAATACTTCGGGCTTTACAGGAAACTTCTGCAAACGCTGAAACTCATCGCGCGTATCGGAACCTGAAACGCCTAAATTGTACACAGCATAGTTGTCTGCCCCCAGCTTTTGTTCTAATTGGTCAGAAAAACGATCTTCCGTATTTTCCAACCCATGCCCAGCCGCAAACGAGTCACCCAAAACCAATACCTTCTTTTTCTTTTCGGCGTTTGTTTTAGGAAAATCGCGGTAACCCTCAGATGTGATGGGGCGCCAGTATTTGGCAAACCAAATCTGAGAGGCTTTGCTAAGGTCACCTTCGTGGCTTTGCGAAATAAACATGAAGGTTATTTCCAACAATCCCACCAACCAAACCACCATAATCCCTAAGGTGGCGATATTAGCGACCAGTTTGTTGCTCTTTTCGTTTTTGATTACCCCATAATAAAACATACGGAGCAATTCTACCAACACCAAAAGCAAAGTCATGGCCTTGGCAAGGCGAATATAGAAGTTATCAACTAACCCTGCGTAGGGGTAGTCAAATTTGATATTCCATTTGTCAGGGAAAAACAACAAGACAAATGGAATACCAAGCAATAAAAGTCTAAAAACAGACGTGACGAGTTTTGAAGCCATTGTTTAATCGAGGACAAACTCTTCTTTCCAGTTATCGGTATCTTGCCACTCGGGCTGCTGACGTTTGTCAAACAAATAGTTACCTACCACCAAGTAGTCCATTTCAGTACGCATGAAACAGCGATAGGCATCATTTGGCGTGCTAACGATAGGCTCCCCACGTACGTTGAAACTGGTGTTCACGATTACTCCGTAGCCTGTCAACTTCTCAAAATCGCTGATAAGCTGGTAGTAGCGAGGATTGGTATCTTGGTGAACGGTCTGAATCCGTGCCGAAAAGTCTATGTGGGTAATAGATGGCAAATCAGAGCGCAAATAATACAACTTGTTACGCAAGTCGAATCCATCAAAGTCTTTTGGTAAAGGTTTCCGACGCGAATCTTTGACGGGGTGAACCAGCAACATGTACGGTGAGATTCCCTCATAGTCGAAATAGTCGCCTACTTTTTCGGCCAATACTGAAGGAGCAAACGGACGGAACGACTCGCGGTATTTGATTTTTACGTTGAGTTTTTTCTGCATTTCGGCATTACGTGGGTCGCCCAAAATACTGCGCGCTCCTAATGCGCGGGGACCAAACTCCATGCGTCCTTGCACCCAACCTACTACATTTCCATCTGCCAAAATCTGAGCAACCTCTTTGGTTAGGTCATCCAATTTGTCAAAATGTTTGTAAGAGGCTTTGTATTTTTTCGCGACAAGCTCCACGTCGATATCCGAGAAAGTAGGCCCTAAGTAAGAACCTTTCATGGCATCACGAGTATAGTTAATGACGCGTTTTTGGTCAAAATAAATATAATAACCCGTTAAAGCAGCTCCTAACGCCCCACCCGCATCACCTGCGGCAGGTTGGATATATACCTCTTTGAAAACGTTCGATTTTTGTAATTTTCCGTTCGATACGCAGTTGAGTGCTACCCCACCAGCCAAGCATAAGTAATCAGCTCCTGTGAGGCGTTTGGCTTCTTGGGCCATTTTCACTACCACCTCTTCGGTCACGCGCTGAATCGCCAACCCAAGGTTACAGTGATGGGCTTCGAGCGGATCTTCAGGACGGCGGGTTTTCATGCCAAACATACGCTCCCACTCTCCTTCATTTACCATTTTTAAGCCTGTTGCATAGTCAAAGTAACGTTGGTCTAACCAAATAGAACCGTCTTCTTTGATTTCAATCAGTTCCTTTTTGATGGTCTCGATGTATTTATCAACTTCGGGAGCAGTGGGGTTGCCATAAGGCGCCAATCCCATCAATTTGTACTCTCCCGAGTTTACTCTAAACCCTAGAAAGTACGTAAAAGCAGAATACAATAACCCCAACGAGTGCGGAAACCTCAATTCTTTGAGAATTGACATCTTGTTTCCTTCACCCAAACAGATAGAAGCGGTAGCCCACTCACCCACCCCGTCGATGGTCAAGACAGCTGCCTTTTCGTAGGGAGATGGATAGTAAGCACTTGCTGCGTGCGATAAGTGGTGCTCAGGGAACAGAAGCTTAACGGGCTTCTTTTTGTCGTAACCTATTTTTTCTAATTCCTCGTTGATAAGGCGCTTCAAGAACATTTTTTCTTTGATCCACACAGGAATCGCCGTAATAAATGACTTCAATCCCTTAGGAGCAAAGGTATAATAGGTCTCGAGCAAGCGCTCAAATTTCAAAAGGGGCTTGTCATAGAAGACAATAGCGTCCAATTCATTGAGGGTAGTTCCACCGTATTCTAAACAATATTTGACCGCATTAGTAGGAAAATTAGGGTCATGTTTTTTACGAGTGAAACGCTCTTCTTGTGCTGCTGCTACAATTTCGCCGTTATCGATGAGGGCGGCTGCGGAGTCGTGATAAAATGCTGAAATTCCAAGGATTTTCATTCAACCAGAATTATATAAGGCAACAAAACTACGCAGGATTACCTAATATTTCAAAAAATTAGGAAATAGGTTATTTAATGGTAGCTCTTTCCCATTTACTTTTGCAGAAACTTAAATTGAGACAAAATTGAAAATAGCAGCAATTGATATTGGCTCAAACGCGGCACGTTTGCAAATTTCATCGGTTCTGAAAGATGGCGGTTACACCAGTTTCAAAAAGGTAGAGTACGTCCGTTTTCCACTCCGCTTAGGGCATGATGTGTTTACTTACGGCAGTCTGACTCCCGAAAGCCAAGAACGCACCATCAAACTCATGAAGTGTTACAAGCTGTTACTGGAGCTTCATGAAGTGGAAGGATACATGGCTTGCGCCACCTCCGCCATGCGCGAATCGGCCAATGGGCACGAGGTAGTTGAACGCATCGCCCATGAAACAGGAATAAAAATCCACATTATCGACGGTAGCAAAGAGGCCGAACTTATCAATAATGTGGTGGTTCAGGCCCTGGTAGATGGACAATACCTCCACATCGACGTAGGCGGTGGTAGTACGGAGTTGAACCTGTATTTTAACCGTCAAAAAGTGGCTTCAAAGTCCTTTAAGATTGGTTCAGTACGGCTGCTAGAAGGCAAGGAAAGCAAAGGGGCTTGGCAAAAAATGGAACGCTGGATTGAAGAAAACGTGGACAGCTATGAACCTGTAAAGGCAGTAGGAACGGGCGGCAACATTTCTAAGCTTTTTAACTTGGTCTCAAAAACGTCCGATAACGCAACGTCTGTCGAAGAGCTTACTCGAATGCGCGACTACATTTCTTCCTTTAGCCAAGAGGACCGCGTCCATAAACTTCGCCTCAACGCCGACCGTGCCGACGTCATCGTACCTGCTTCCGACATCTACATTTCGGTGATGAAGTGGGCAGGAGCGTCCGAAATTATTGTTCCTGACTTGGGACTAAAAGATGGAATTATTCAGTTGGTGTACGAAAATTTGTGTAAAAACAGATAGGCGTTTGGCTAAAAATTTTACAATAAAATAACGTCAATCAGAAGACATCCCAAGTTTGTTTGGCATCAATCATCAAACTTGGGATGTCTTTTTGTCAAAAAGTTTTTCGTAATCAGGGCTTTCGGTTTTACCCCATTTGTCCCAAAAGGTAAAATACAGTCCATAGTTGTACTTAAATTGCGAATGATGTAGGCTATGGTGCGTGGCTCCTATCCACCATTTTCCAAACCAATGCCGATGAAAATCGCGGGGATAAAGCTCCGTATTCAGGTGATTGATAACGCTCGTAGTAGTCATTATGAGCAAAATAACCACAATCGCGCTGTAATGAAGGGGAATCACAAACGTCAACGCAGGCAGAACTAACGCCTGTAAAATACTCTCTGTCGGATGAAAGGAGAAAGAGGTCCACGCAGAGGTAGTGATGCTATCGTGGTGAGCTTTGTGTACCCATTTATATACCTTTGGGTGGTGCATCCAGCGATGAAGCCAGTAATAATAGGTTTCGTGCAAAAACAAAACTAGGCCAATACTAAACACAAACCACAGAACAGAATATTGGCTAAAATCGATGTAAATTTTTGTGTATCCCTTTTGCCAAAGTACCACCATGGCCGTGCCTACAACGGCAAAAATGACTGATGTAACCAACGAAAATCCAATTTCTCGCCAATGTTGTTCAGGACGGCGAGGTCGTAAATTGACTTCTCTTGGCTGAAAATAAGCTTGGTATTTTACTTTAAATAAGTAGTAAAACAAGGCAGCAATGAGCACATAGCGCCCAAAAATGCCTAAAAACATATAGAAAGCCGTTTGGGCAAAAATATTGGGTTGGGCAAAATCAATGGTTTCCATGTTGGGATAACTACAAGGGCAAGCCAGGTGTTTAAGAAAAAACAAGTTCTATTCCCGAACCGCTGCTCGGCGGATGCGGTCATTGATGGCCCTCCCCAAATCTTTTTCGGGCAAAAGTTCAGTACAAATTACCTCGACCTCAAGCGCATCAAGTTGACGCATATACGCAAACAGGTGCTTGGCTGCCTCCGCATAACTGCCCGACGGCGATAAAATGCGCTGGTGCTCGGCAGGAACCAGCGGAGAAGTGTCTTCAAAGGTCAAATAACCCACTTTTTGAGCGTCATACGCTTTCAATACCTCCTCCAATGAGTTAATAAAGAGCGGTTTTCTGGGAGAATAATGGCTTTTTAACATACCTGGCGCTTTGGGATTGGAGCTTGAATGTGCCACTAAACGAACGGGACCAACCACATTTTCAATGGCCTCAACCGATGCTCCCCCCAAACGATATACTACCGTTTCTTCTTCTTCAAAACCCACAATCGTCGATTCGATTCCAACTTGGCTGGCACCTCCATCCAAAATGTAAGGTATTTTTTTACCCAACTGTTTATCAACGTGTTGCGCCGACGTCGGGCTAATGTAGCCGAAAGGGTTGGCACTAGGCGCTGCCAACGAAAAATCAAGTTCGGAGAGTAACTCCAGCGTCAGAGGATGGTTCGGAATGCGTACCGCTACTGTTCCCAAGCCTGATGTGACTAAATCAGAAATGGCCTCTGACTTAGGCAAAAGCAACGTCAATGGCCCAGGCCAGAATGCTTCCGCGAGTTGTTGGGCTTTGGGTGGGAAATCGGCTACAAACATTTTGACTTTCTCCAACGAATTGGTATGCACAATCAGTGGATCAAATTGTGGCCGATTTTTAACCCTAAAAATTTGAAGAACAGCGTCATCATTCAACGCATTTCCCGCCAAACCATAGACTGTTTCGGTCGGAATCCCCACCACTTCCCCCGCTTCAAGGAGTTTTTTTACTGCTAAAATATCTGTTCCTATCATTGCCATGCTGCAAAGTTAGCGGAGAGTTTACAGTTCACGGTTTACCTTTTGGGGATTTTTTGTTTATTTGAACAGGATTTTAGGGTTTTGATATGAATTTCAACTACGAACTCACACTCGTTGAGTATATTTTTATTGCTGCATTCCTCATTTTGTACAGTGTTTACATTGGACGAACCTTGTACGTCGCCAAGGCACTGGGTAGTACTGCGCGGGGCGTGGTTATCAAGTTTTTTTTAAGAACTACCTACGTTGCCCTGTTGATTGTAGCGGTTTTAGGGCCTTTTTTTGGCGAACCCGAACGCGACATTATTGCCGAAGGAAAAGACATCATGGTGCTCGTCGATGTGTCCAAATCAATGGATGCTACTGACGTTCAGCCTTCTCGCCTCGACAAAGTCAAATTTGAACTACAACGCCTCACCACTTCCCTCAGTGGAAATCGGTTTGGCCTCATGATTTTTTCAAGTAGCCCATTTTTGCAAGTTCCGCTTACGTTCGACCTAAACGCTTTCAGTCTGTTTACCCAAACCCTCAACACTTCTCAAGTCAGCAACCACGGTACTGATATTTGCAGTGCGCTGGATTTGGGGGTGGAAAAACTTGTCCAAAACCGTTCGACCAATACCTCAAAAATTATTTTACTTCTGACCGACGGGGAAAATTTTGGTGCCTGCGAACGTCAAACTTTTACCAATATCAAAAAATTTGACCTTAAACTGATGATTGTGGGCGTAGGCACTACCAACGGTGGCCGAATCAAAGAAGGAACAGCATGGGTAAAAGACGACAACGACCAAATTGTAACCACGCACCTCAACAATGCTTATTTAAAAGATTTAGCAAAATCTACCAACGGAAAATATTTCGAAATCAACAGCCAGCAAAATGCCATCGGAGATGTTGTTGACGCCATCAATTCGGTAGAAAATCGCCTGATTGATAGCCGTAAAGTGGCCGTTGTTAGTAATAAATATAGGTATTTCTTGATGGTCGCGCTCGTTTTAATTGCCCTTGATATTTTGGTGACAGTCTCGACGTTTCAAGTGTAACCTAACCTCTCTGATTTTGCATTTTTTCACTAAACCCACTGACACCCCACCATGTCGGAATCAACAAACAACACCCATTTAGAAGCATCCCTTACGCCCACCTTACTTTGGGGGCTGGGCGTCGGTTACGTTATTTCAGGAATGTACTTTGGCTGGAATTTTGGCCTTGAAAAAGGGGGTAGCCTCGGTATGGCCCTCGCTACGGGGCTAGTCGTCGTTATGTACGTCTGTTTTACGTTTGGCTACGCCGAACTTTCTTGTGCTATTCCCAAAGCAGGGGGCATTTTTGACTACGCCACGCGCGCACTGGGTCGCGACTGGGGATTTGTAGCAGGCATTGCCCAAGTTGTTGAATTTGTTTTAGCGCCACCCGCCATCGCCGTCGGCATAGGCGCCCACGTCAATCTTTTTTTTCCCGAATTACCACCTACGTATGCCGCCATCGGTGCGTATATAGTATTTACATCGCTCAACATCATTGGCGTAAAATTGGCTGCTACTTTTGAGCTCTTGATTACGTTTGTGGCCATTGCGGGGCTTTTGTTATTTTCCTCCATCACGTTCGGGGCGGTTTCGGTGCAGCATTTATCGCACAATGCCCTACCCAATGGCTGGTCGGGCGTATGGGCTGCCATTCCTTTTGCCATTTGGTTTTTTTTAGGCATCGAAGGACTAGCCAACGCCGCCGAAGAAAGCAAAAACCCCCAACGCGACCTGACGCGCGGCTTTGGTTCTGCGATGTTTACCCTTGTCATACTTTGTAGTATTACCTTCATCGGGTCGGTCGGTATTGCGGGCTGGGAGGCTGTCATCTACAAAGCTGATGGTAGTTCTTCAGACTCTCCCTTGCCTTTGGCACTGGCACGCTTAGTGGGGGAATCATCAATTTGGTACAGTGCCGTTATTGTTACGGGGCTATTTGGCTTGGTAGCCTCGTTTCACGGGTTGCTAATGGCCGCTGGACGCGCCACGTTTGAAATGGGTCGCGTTGGGCACTTCCCACGGATTTTGGGTCAAATTCACCCCAAACTCCAAACCCCCGCCAATGCGTTGCTGGTAAATATGGTCGTCGGAATCATCGTGTTATTGTCTAACACCTCCGCCGACATCATCGTGTTATCAGTGCTTGGAGCGCTTACCCTTTATGGCTTTGGAAGCATTTGTGTGATACGCCTCCGCCAAAACGAACCCAACCTTCCTCGCCCCTTTCGTGCGCCAGCTTACCCCTATATTCCTTGGTGCGCTTTTGGGCTTACTTTGGTGTCGCTGATTGCCGTCGTCGTTTCTAATCCTCTCTTGGCTGCTTATTATGTCGGAACGCTTGTGGTTAGTTTTACCATTTATTGGGCAATTAGTATGTATCAAAAGGAATAAAAGTCGTTTCAGTAAAAATTTCGCACTTTTTAATTTCGTTTTAATAAAGAATGCATTAGCTTTGTTCTCGAATTCAATTCTTTCTCATTCGAGAAATTGGATTTATAGAAATGGTGTGGATAACGTCGGAAAGCTGTTCGAAATTTCGAGCAGCTTTTTGTTTTTTTAGCCCCCCAAATCCCCCAAAAAGCCTGTATTTTTGTGCCGACCTTATTTAGTGAGCTACTTTCTTATGTGGGATATTTACCTAAAACACTTTAAAGATTTTTTACTCCTCGAACGCGGTCTGGCCGACAACTCCGTAGAAGCTTACGTACGCGATGCCACCAAACTCGCCGAATACGTCGAATTGATGGGAGGAAAAGAAATCACGGCGGTGGTTGAGTTCGATATTTTAGGATTTTTGGGCTACCTGCACGATTTGGGTCTGGCCGCTCATTCGCAAGCACGAATTTTATCGGGACTCAAAGCATTTTTTAAATATTTGTTGTTAGAAAATATTCTAACCATCGACCCAACTCAGCTCATCGAGTCTCCACATTTGTCGCGGCATTTGCCCGATGTCCTCACTTACCCCGAAATTTTAGCGTTGTTGGAAGCCAATGACCTTTCGACCCCCGAAGGAATGCGCAATCGCGCCATGCTGGAAGTGCTGTACAGTTCAGGGCTGCGGGTGTCGGAATTGGTCGATTTACAAATCACCAATTGTTATTTTGATGCGGGTTTTTTGCGGGTAATTGGAAAAGGAAGCAAGACCCGACTGGTACCCATCGGTAGCGATGCCGTCAAACAAACTTTGCTTTATATCAACCATACCCGTAGCGCGCTCGAAGTACAAAAAGGCCACGAAGATTTTGTGTTTTTGAACCGTCGAGGTAAGCAACTTACCCGCGTTATGGTATTTTTGGTCATCAAAAACTTGGTTGAAGTGGCTGGAATACCCAAAAAAGTCAGTCCGCATACTTTTCGACATTCTTTTGCCACGCACCTGATTGAAGGAGGAGCCGATTTGCGGGCGGTGCAGGAAATGCTCGGCCACGAATCCATTACTACAACCGAAATTTACACCCACCTCGACCGCGAATACCTCCGCGAAGTGGTAACAAAATACCACCCAAGGGCCTAAAAAAAAGTCGCGGGGGGCATGGCCCCCCGCGATCTCCGCTTTTACTTTACCCCTTATTCAAATCACATGAAAACGTGAATTGAGAAAGATTTTTATGCATTATCACTGCCAGATTTTTCCCCCACAAAATAGTGCTCCGTATGTTTGAAGAGCAGGTTGAAGGAGGTCATCGAACCGTAAATCTTGGTGATGTACTGCTGTATATTTACTTTTTTTACGATTTCACATTTATCACTACCCCATCGCCAAACTCGCTATGGCGCCCCAAAAACCTACTCCTAAAATCTGCTTCATTACAAACTGTTTTTGTGAGCTATGCTTTTCTTGTAAACAACTTGCGTGCCAAACTTTAATTTACATCACAAAAAAAATAAAAAAATATTTAACTACCATAACAATCAATTACTTATAAAAAGCTTTCAACTTTTAATCAACATACATAAATATACCAAAATTAAGTACCACCAATTATAAACCTCTCTTTATAAGCAAGTTAATTTACACCACAAGGAAGCCTCCCTAGTGCTCATTCTTTTCGGGAGGTTTTTTACGCAAAAGTTATTTTTGGTACCTCTCTTTATTTTTTATAGTGATTCAAAGAAAAAACATAAATTTACCCAAACAACAAACCTTTAACTAGCGATGATTCAGACGCGTATTATTCCCCGCACGCACTCGGCCTACGACCCACCGTTGACTATCAAGATGTTATTCAACCAAGTCACTAAGTACAACCCACAACGGGAGATTGTCTATCGAGACTTGTTTCGGATGAATTATACCGCCTTCGACAAACGGGTACGTCAACTGGCGAATGTGCTCACTGAACTAGGGGTAAAAGGAGGTGATACCGTGGCGGTCATGGACTGGGACAGTCACCGTTACTTGGAGTGTTTCTTTGCAATTCCTTGCTTAGGGGCGGTGTTGCACACGATCAACGTTCGGCTTTCTCCCGCCCAAATTCTTTATACCATGAATCACGCCGACGATAAGGTGGTGATTGTGCATGAAGATTTTGTCCCTATCCTCGAAGCCATCAAAGACCAACTTACCACCGTCGAGAAATTTATCATTGTCAGTGATAAGGTGTATCAAGACGCCAATGCGCCGTTGGCTGCCACTAGTTTTCGTCTTGAAGGCGAGTACGAGAACTTGCTCAGTAGTGCCTCTGACGACTTTGATTTCCCTGATTTTGACGAAAATAGTTTAGCAACTACCTTTTATACCACAGGTACAACGGGCAATCCCAAAGGCGTTTACTTTTCGCATCGTCAATTGGTCATGCACACGTTTTGTCTATTGGCGTATTTTCCAGGCTACCGCGCCTTGCCACTCGACCACCGCGATGTCTATATGCCCATCACGCCGCTGTTCCACGTACACGGTTGGGGCTTTCCTTACTTGGCGACCATGCTCAATTTCAAACAGGTGTATCCCGGGCGGTACGAGCCCGAAATGCTCTTGAGGTTGTTGTTGAAAGAAAAAGTAACCTTTTCGCACTGTGTTCCGACCATCCTCAATATGCTGGTCAATAGCCCCGTGGCGAAACAAGTGGATTTGAGCAAATGGAGCGTCCTGATTGGAGGCTCGGCCCTTACGAAAGGACTTGCCAAAGCGGCTTTAGAACTGGGCATCAACGTAACGCAAGGCTACGGAATGTCAGAAACGGCGCCTATTATGTCGGTGGTTCACCTTACCGACGAACAGCTTCAATTGGGTATCGACGAACAGCTTCCTTTCCGAACCAAAGCGGGAAAGATTGCCCCGTTTGTAGAGCTTGATATTATCGACGACGATGGCAACTCGCTCCCTCACGACGGCGACGCGGTGGGAGAATTGGTCGCGCGTGGCCCGTGGATGACGCAGGGCTATTATAAAGACCCCGAAGCCTCCGAAAAACTCTGGGCGGGCGGCTGGCTGCACACGGGCGACGTAGCGGCGATTGGTACAGATTACTACGTTACGATTGCTGACCGCGTCAAAGATGTGATTAAAACGGGCGGAGAATGGGTGTCGTCCCTCGACATTGAGAATTTGCTTTCGCAGGTGGAAGGGGTGGCCGAATCGGCGGTTGTTGGTTTTCCTGATCCACGCTGGGGCGAGCGGCCGCACGCTATTTTGGTAATCAAGCCCGACTACCAAGACAAACTTACCCCCGAAGGCATCAAAGCAGGTTTGCAAGCCCGCGTAGATAGTGGCGAAATCAACAAGTGGTACGTCCCTGATAATATCGTTTTTGTCCCCGAAATTCCTAAAACATCGGTGGGTAAAATTGATAAAAAACGAATTCGAGTGGAGATGAAGGAATTGATTTTAGGTGCCTAGTTTCCTATAAAATTGACTATTGCAAGGCTTTTTTGTCACCCCATTTCATCGTCATTCCCTACTTTTTTGTCACCCCGACGAAGGAGGGGTCTAAATCAAGGTTAGATTTCCTCCTTCGATGGAGCGTAACGCTCGCACCTTTTTTTTGCAAGCTTCTACCGATAGCGCGAGGCTCCGCCTCGTGATAATTGTCAGAAAGCTTCCAGCCTTTTTGGTTGATTAGGCTAGAAGCCTTGAAATAACCAGCACGAGGCGGGACGTTCGAGCTATCAGACACTCTCCCAAATTCCTATGATTGAAAAATGGGCATAAGTATAAATGAAACGTTACTTCTTAACAGAATCAACAATGGCAGTTTTGGCAGTTAATTGCTCTAAAACAGCTAGGCGTTCGGCTAAGGTGTCATTTTGTTTTTTCATTTCATCAATCTGCTTCTGTTGTTGTTGAATCTGTTGTTGCTGTTCTTTCACCGCGTTTACCAACGGCATTACAAAATCCGAATAGGCTAATGAATATGTACCGTCATCAGACTTTTTCAAACCGCTAAAAGGCACGTCTAGTTCCTTCATTACCTGCTCCACGTCTTGAGCAATGAAACCGTCGTGACGAACATGTGTTTTATCAGAGATGTAGCTATAAGAAACTGTTTGGAGGCGATTGATGAAATCCAATCCTAAGCGAGAGGTGTAAACGATATTTTCTTTCAATCTTCTATCTGAAGGATTACTCCATGCTACTTGCCCTTCAATAGAAGTGACGGTAACAGAGCCAATTCTTACTTTGTTTGAGGCATTAACCATAGCGTTTGCGCCGATTGCCGTTGCATTTGTACCACCTGAACCAGACGCCCTATACCCTATAAAGGTGTTTATATCTCCCTGAGTCTGCATTCCCGATTCATAGCCAATTGCGGTATTATAATTTCCGTTATTACTTACATAAAGGCTCGCTACTCCAACTGCTGTATTACCATTACCTGTCCTATTTAAATAAAGGGCTACTGGCCCCAAAGCGATATTTTCATTGCCTGTCATGTTTTCATAGAGTGTATAGTTTCCGACAGCGGTATTATGGTTGCCCGTATCGTTAAAATACATGCTGTTACTCCCTATAGCAGTATTGAATGATCCTTTGGAGTTTGTATAAAGAGCCATTGCTCCATCCGCCGTATTGTTGTGGCCCTCACCATTTCTTTGAAGTGCCCGTGACCCTGTTGCCGAATTATAATATCCTGTTGTATTGGTAGAAAGTACTAAATAACCAGTAGCGATATTATGGGATCCTGTTGTGTTTCTTCCGAGCGCAAACATTCCCGTAGCTATATTAGAGTGACCCATTGTATTTGATTCAAGAGCTCTGGCTCCGATAGCTACATTGTTATGTCCTCCCGTAGTAGAAGAAAGCGCATTGTACCCCACACCTGTATTAAGGGTACCATGTAAATTTTTTGTTAGAACAGAATGACCGATTGCGGTATTATTTTTTCCCGCTATGTTACTTATAAGTGTAAAAGGGCCCAGAGCGACACTGGTTGTATCATTCAGAGAGTTACCCATCAAGCCTTTAGGAGTAACGGTAATAGAGCCGTCGATATTGGATTGGGTAAAGACTTGCCCCTTAGCCAATAAGGCGGATAACAGCAATAAGACTAAAATCAAAGTTTTCATGATGTTGTGAAAGTTAGATTCAAATAAAAAAACAAAAAAGTACGCATTTCTACGCGTTTCGTTAAATAAAAGTACCAAGTGGTCAAATTCAATAAATAAGAGCGAAAGGACTTGTCTCTGATAGCTCGAGTCTCCGCCTCGCGCTATCAGAGACAAGTAGTGATTTTATTTACAAGAATTTTTTTCGGTTATTGGGTAGTGAATTATGGTAACTCGCTAAACTCAGTCGCTGATGCCTTTGCTCTCCAAAAACAACACTTCCCAACCACCTAGCGCTACCAACACCCTGCTTGGTGCGGCATTCCTGATGGCGACTTCCGCCGTTGGACCAGGTTTTTTGACACAAACTACCGTTTTTACGCAGCAGCTACTTGCTAATTTTGGCTTTGTTATTCTCCTGTCTATTCTGCTTGACCTAGGGGCTCAACTCAATATTTGGCGGATCATTGCCATTACCGAAAAGCGCGCCCAAGACATTGCCAACGATTTATTTTTTGGGTTGGGCTACTTACTTTCTGCCTTGATTGTACTGGGCGGATTGGCTTTTAATATTGGTAATGTGGCGGGTGCAGGTTTGGGAATTGAAGCCATGAGCGGGTTAGACGTAAAAATCGGAGCGTTGGTAAGTGCGGGTATTGGAATCGCCCTATTTCTACTTCCCGAAGCAGGCAAAGCCATGGACAATTTTGCCAAATACCTAGGCATTTTGATGCTCCTGCTTATTGCTTACGTCGTCTTTTCGGCCAACCCTCCCGTGGGGGAAGCCATCTTGCGAACCATTGCCCCTCAGCAGTTTGACCCCATCGCCACCATCACGCTCGTCGGCGGCACGGTTGGGGGGTACATTACGTTTGCGGGCGGCCATCGTTTGTTGGAAGCAAGCATCAAAGGAGCACACTACCTTCCCCAAGTCAATCGTAGTGCGACCACAGGCATTTTGGTCACCTCCGTTATTCGTTATTTTCTGTTTTTGGCTACGTTGGGCGTCGTTGCCATGGGACTTACGTTAAGCAAAGACAACCCACCCGCGTCGGTGTTTCAGTTGGCCGCGGGCCAAACAGGCTATCGGTTATTTGGGGTACTCATGTGGAGTGCCGCCATCACTTCGGTCATTGGTTCGGCTTATACGTCGGTTTCATTTTTGCGGACTTTCCACCCCAGCCTCGAACGTAACCATCGCTATATCACGGTCGGTTTTATCGCCCTTTCTACCCTTATATTTATCGCCATAGGAAAACCCGTGCAAATTTTAGTGTTTGTAGGAACCGTCAATGGATTTATTTTACCCATTGCACTTTCGGTAATGCTTATTGCTGCTCGCAACAAACGCCTCGTCGGGGAGTACCGACATCCACTTTGGCTGCAACTTGCGGGCTGGCTAGTCGTCCTCATCATGAGCGGTATGGCACTCCAAACGTTGTTGAAATAAGTATTTCTAATTTAAAATTCGACATTCTGCCCTCTACATTCGACACTCAATTCGACATTTTCTATGAAACGTATTGGCCTCATTTCTGACACGCACCATTATTTAGACGACGCAGTTTTTACCCATTTTGACGAATGCGACGAAATCTGGCACGCGGGCGATGTTGGTAGCGTTGAGATTTTGGATAAACTAGCCCAATTTAAACCACTTCGGGCGGTGTATGGCAACATCGACGCCAAAGAAATCCGCTGGCAAGCTCCCGAACACCAACGTTTTGAGTTGGAAGGATTTCGGGTGTGGATGACGCACATTGGCGGAGCGCCTCCAAAATACAACCCGCACGTTCGGCCCGAGTTAAAAAATACAACGCCCGATATTTTTGTGTGTGGACATTCGCACATTCTCCGCGTCATGCGCGATCCGCAACTTAACAACATGCTGTACCTGAATCCAGGCGCAGCGGGCCGCGAAGGTTTTCACAAAATCCGTACTCTTTTACGGTTTGTTTTGGACAGCGGTAAAATCAGCCAAATGGAAGTGATTGAGTTGGGGAAACGCGGAGCAATTGTTTAGATTAGTCAAAATAATATGCTATTTTAGCACAAGCAAGTACCAAATATTATTATTATATTTTGGTATATATTTATTTTTTCTACTTTTTTTTTCTTTGAATACAAAATAATATATGGCTTATTTGCAAACTCTAGTTATTCGGCAGTAAGACCTACTTTTACCCCTACTTTGATAGTTAAAAACTTTGTTAAGGTATTAACTAAGCCCATTTTGGGTTTATAATTGCTATATTATGCCTAAGCTAACTATCAAAAAAATCTTTTTTTACCTACAAGACAGCCCATTTTCAAAAGACGAAGAAGTTCTTTTGCTAACAACGCTCACCCAGCGAGAGTTAGAATTACTCATTCTACTCATCGATGCTCCATCCAATGAAGAATTGGCCCAAAAACTACACATAGAAATCAAAAGTGTAAAAATGGATTAGAAACTAAATGGCTAGGAACTCAATCAGATTTTAACGGAGGATGTGTAAAGTTTGGAATGCAAAAAACCTATTTTCTCGGATTTGTAGTATCAGAAGAAATGGTTTTTGAATCGTGTTAAATTTGCAAATAGCTACGAGGCGTTTAAAGTGCATCTCGTAGCTACTATTATATCAGACATTTATAAGAGAAATTTAATTTTATTTTTTTTATTTATAGTAAATGTTTACGGCCTATTTGGTCAAGAAAAATGCGGCATTATATTAGATAAAAATAGTAAAACTCCAGTTCCCTATGCAACCATTTACTATTCAAGAAGCTCAATAGGTTCTTTCTCTACTGAGTATGGCAATTATTGTATTTCAAAATCAAATCAAAAAATAGACAGCGTTTATATTTCTGCTCTAGGTTATTTAAAGTATTTTATTGATTACATCGCCTTTTTAAAAGCAGACACCATTTATATCCAAAATATGCCGATTGAATTAAATGATATTATTGTAAAGGGGAAAAGAAGCAAAATATATACTAAAGAAGTTGGTTATCATAAAACGTCATTCATTGAATTTAAAGAAAATGGGTACAATCCTAATTCTAACCAGCGAATTGCGACCTTTATTGCCTACAATAGTGAAAAATGGGCTATTAAAAGTATCCATTGCCGTGTTATCCCTAAAGAAAACAAGCAAATTCAATTCTTCAGAATACGATTGAGAATTTACAAAAATGATAGCCTTCAAATGTTACCTAAAGAAGATTTGTTAAATGAAAGTATAACAATTGATATTGCCCCAAAAGAAAAAAACATTGAATTTGATTTAGTAAAATATAATTTAAAAGCTCCCAATAACGGTTTTTGGATAAGTATGGAAAGCATTGGATATATAGACAAAGATGGGGAATACATAGCAATTCGTGACCATGAATATGGGAAATATACACTAAAAGATACAAAAAAAATTAAATTAAAATCTATTGAGCGAATAACACCTATGTATAGATATATTTTAACTTCTCCTAAAAGAAGTGCGATTTCAAGTTGGAATAACAAATGGAAACATGAAAAGTATAAAGAAACGTTAACTTTTTCATTTGGTGCGACTATTGAAAAACTGGAATAGTATTCTAAGGGTTTAATACTACTAAAGTCATACAAGTAACTTCGCTTTATGTGTATTCAGATGAAGTTACAGGCAAATTCTATATTTGTCTTCCCAGTCTCATTTTCAGCAAAATACCACAAAAAGGGGGATGTAGAAGCTAGTAATTTTGTCCAACTTCGCGGCAACACAAAACTTCATCACCCATGAGATACTTTCCTCTACTGTTTGGCTGGCTCATGGTCAGCGCAATGTTGCTTCACGCCCAAGGTCGCCTCACCACCGCTCCCGACGGTGGCAATAAAAAAGCCTTTGTTTCGGAATACATTGGTGTCGTCAAAGTCGATATTTCTTACCATCGCCCTGGGGTCAAAGGGCGCGAAGGCAAGATTTGGGGAACACCGATAGCCCCTTACGGCCTCAACGATTTGGGGTTTGGCACCAGTAAAGCGGCACCTTGGCGCGCAGGAGCCAACGAAAACACCGCCATTTCGTTTTCGTACCCCGTAAAAATCGAAGGTCAAGACCTTCCCGCAGGTACCTATGGATTACACATGGTTTTGGGAGAGAACGAAACTACGCTCATTTTCTCGAAAAATTACACTTCATGGGGCAGCTTTTATTATGACCCAGCCGAAGATGCCTTGCGTGTAACGGTCAAAAACCAGTCATTACCCCAAAGCGTGGAATGGCTCAAATACGAGTTCACTAACCAAACCGAAAACGGCTTAACCGTAGCAATGCAGTGGGAAAAGCGCCAAATTGCGTTCAAGGTAGAAACCGACGTTCATGCAGCACAAGTGGCGTCTTTTGCCAACGAACTTCGCAACACGCCAGGGTTTGCGTGGCAGGCTTTTGTAGAAGCGGCCAATTACTGCGTCCAACACAACATCGCCCTCGACAAAGCTTTGGCTTGGGCCGACCAAGGTATTTCAGCTCCTTTTATCGGGCAAAAAAACTTCCAAACCCTGAGCGCCAAAGCGGGCGTATTGTTGAAAATGAACAAAACCGCCGATGCCGACGCACTCATGAAGGAAGCCCTGCCGCTAGGCTCGATGAACGAACTCCACCAATATGCCCGAACCTTACTGGCAGCCAAACGCGCCCGAGAAGCCTTTGAGGTATTTAAAGTCAACTACGATAAAAATCCCAACAAATTCACCACCAACGTAGGGCTATCGCGTGGTTATTCGGCCATTGGCGACAGTAAAAAAGCGTTAGAATACATGAAAGCCGCGCTTCCTCAAGCACCCGACGCCCTCAACAAAACCAACGTCGAAGCCATGATAAAAAAATTAGAACAAGGACAAGCAATCAATTAAGCAACAAAAAAGGAGGGCAAGCCCTCCTTTTTTACTTCAAAAGTATTCATTCGACACTCTGCACTCTCCCACTCGACACTCCCACCTCATTCTCCTTCGCCTCGAAACTCATCGGTAATCATTTTCCGAATCATTTGATGCGGGCGAAGTGAGTTACCTTTCTTGCCAGCACCAGTTGTTAGATAATTGATGCTACGGTCGGCGGCGGTTGCTGCTTTTAAGGCCAAATTGTGCGTATTCATCACCGAGTTTCTAAACTGCGTAAACTCCTCTTCGTTCATCAATTCGCGCGCAATTTCACCTTTGGCATATCCGTCGTTAAACGAAGCGATGCGGCTATCGGTTTGCGCCAAACGAGTCGTTTCAATCAGTTGATCAAGTTCATCGCGGAGCTTGAGACGTTCCGCACGTAGGTCGTCCAAATTAGGAAGTATTTCTAGCTCGTGGGCTAAAATATCTTTCTGCGTTGTATCCTCCGCCACTTCTTTTTCAGCACCTTCAATTTCTTTCACCAATTTTTTACGGCGACGACGCAAACGCCCCAACCGTGGGTCAATTTGCAACCAACGGTACCAGAAGTTTTGCAAAACGGGCAAGGCCATTCCGAGCGAAACTGCTCCCGCCAAGGCAAACAGAATACCACTCAGTACAAACGATGCCAACGCCCAAGGGCTATTGACTAATCCTAAATTGAGCTCGTCAGAACGTAATAATTGTTGTTCAATTTTTTGCAATAAAGCTTGCTGCTGCGCGGGCGAGATTGAAGCCGTTGGGTCCAGCGGCGTTGCATTTAACTGCAAATTCTTCACCGACTTATTAATCGCTTCTTTCAATTTATCGGTACGGTACGCCTCGTAGCGAAACCAGCCCAAAATCCCCAATGTCACAATCGCAAACCCTGCCAAGCCCACTTTAAACCACGCATAACGCGAACGCGCTTGTTGGGTATGTTGGTCGGTATAGGGTTTTTCAATCAAACGGTCGTAGGCGGGTTTGAGCAAAATCGAAATCATGGCCAAACCAATCGCAAAAGCCCACGCTTCGTAGTTGTTGCGGATGTTGAGGGCATAAGCCACAATTTCGTGCGAGATAATCAAATCACCGAACACGAAAGCCAAACCTGCCGCGAAGAAAAATAAACCCGCCAATAGCGAATACTCTGACTGGGTTTGCTTACGGCGGTTGCGAAGCGCCTCGGTTTCTTCGTCAATTTGGTCGCGTTGCATGACTAAATCGGCCAAACGTTTGCTCGATTTGGTTAAACGCTGTACAAATTCTTGCAAATGGTCGTACGCTACCTTGCGTTTTATCGTCGTCTCTTCTATTTGATTTTCAACGCGCTGCACCTCATTACGACGGTCATTAACTCGCTGTACCAGCCAATTGTAATGTATCTGGCTTGACAAATAGCTTTCGTACGGATTTCGGTTTTCCGACCCTTCAACACCGCTATTGTAGCCGTGCAAAAAATCAGGTTTTTCGGTATGTTGTTGGTTCTCTTCCATGGTTGTTGGTCACTAAATAAAAAGCCCTTACTCAAATCCTTTTTCAAACTCGCGCCATTGCTTATCCGTCATACGTTCACGGAGCTGGCGTGCCAAGTAAAACTCGCTTTCAAACAATTTGATAAGCGCATCGCGGCGGGCATTCAAACGCGCAAGTTCGGCTTCGGCCTTGTTGAGGCTGGGCAAAATTTGCCATTTCTGCACCCGTAAAGCGTCAATTTCGGCCGTTAGTCGCGCTACTTCTCCGTCCCACGTTTCCGTTTTGGTTGATTTCTCTTTCTTTAAATTTGTTCCCGTCAACCATATTTTCAAGTCATTTCGCAATACGGTGATGTTACTCAACAACAATTTTCCCGCAAACAAAAACAAGAAAAACACAAAGACAAACAACGCACCTGCTCGCCAAACGCCTTGGTTTTGAATAGCTTGTACAAACACAAACAAAGCAGCGGCAAACGGCATCCCCACTTCTTCGAGCACTCGCCGCCACGACACGTTGCTTTCCGTATCATGAAACAACGACACCCGTCCAAACAAGTTGAACATCCCTGCCAAAAACACCCCCACCGCAACCCATTGACTATTGGGATACAGCGGACGCAAAGTGTCATCAATTAAGAAGTAATTACCTACACACATCGCCGCCGAAAAAGCCAAACCCACAATCGTACGAGGCAATTGATGTTCTCCGTCGTGGTTGCGCCCTTCCAAATCCGAACATTTTTCCTTGAGCTCGTTGATACGATTTTCTTTTTGCTCAATAAACAGGTTCAGTTCCTGAATTTTCTCCCCGTGACGCTCCACTTCTCGCTCCCAATCGGCCGTTTGGTGGACAAAGTAATTACGGATAATCGCTACTTTTTCCTCGGCTTTTGATTCAGACAAACCAAAAATCACCCCTTCATCACGTAGTAAGGTTTCGTCTTCCAACCAATTTGGCCATTCGATTTTGGCGTTAGGGGGAGAAATCACCCACGATTTTGTCTCCGACTGAGGCTCGTCCGCAAACAAAGGTTGTGACGGAGCCGCAACCACCAAAGGCGTGGTGGAACCCGTAGTGGGCAACGTAGGCATTGGAGCCGTTACGGGCGCAGGCATTGGAGCAGCTACTTTTGGGGGCTCCAATTCATCAAAAGACACCAATTCGGGGTCTTTTTGAAAGTTATCGCGACTAAAATAGGCTTTGACACGTTCAAAGAAGCTCATATTGGATGGTTTGGGCTGTTAAGTGCGTATTGTTAATCACAATTTGATACTTAAAAACTCGAAGTTGGTAAAATTTATTGTTTCACCTCCCAAAAATGGGACGAATGGTGCAATTTAAGACGTAGAATTGATTTTTTAACTTTCAAAACAAAAACTAACATTTTGGCCCTAGCCCTATAAAACTTTTATTGTCTAATTTATGTAGTACATTTGTATCATACAGACCAAATACTGCAAGGACATGAAAACCATAGACACTCCCAAAAACAAGACCTTCAAGAAGGGTAGCAAACAGTCTAACATGGCCTCAAAAATGTTAGATAATAAAAAGGCTATTTTTGCCCATTTTCGCGGTGAAATAACCAGCGAAGAATTAAATGCACAAGGCATCAAGCTCAGTTAAGCACTATAGTTACACCCGTACTTCGAGTCAATTTGCTACTATATTCGAATTTACAACTGATTCGGGGCTAGTCTATGGCGTTTATTTTGTTGGAGGCGAAAAATACCTAGCTAATAACCCAAATTACCGTGGCTTCATTAAAGAATTTGGATTTGACATCATATCAGCTAATCACAGTTCCGACGTTCCTACGCGAGATGTAAAGGTAAAATACACTATTCTAGCCATATTGAAGGAATATGTGGATAACAACATCCATTCAAGCATCATTTATGTTTGTGATTATAGTGATGGTAGGCAGCAGAAAAGGAGTGGCCTGTTTAATAGATGGTTTGATGAAGCTGAAAACTCCGAATACAAACCCGACGTTCCCATTACAAAGTATATAATTCCTGTTGATGTTGAAAATGAATATGGGGAAACAGTCAAAACAGAAGTGGTTCTGTTGAATCTTGAAACATGCCTGTTTAGTAAAGAATTTGTCAGTTATCTTCTAGGTAATTAATAGCCTTTTTTAACGTATCGCTTGTGGTAAGCGACAAATACTACAAGGCTTTTCCCGATACCTTACAAGTAAGTGGGTCGTTTAGTTCTCCTATTGTTTCGCTGTACAAATAAGCAGATTCCTAAAACAAAAAACTCCTCGCTGAGTAGGTTCAGCGAGGAGTTTTTTTATTGGTTTAACTGACGACTAGGTCAGACGGTAGTCAGACCGATGCTAAGTCTGACTGTCGTCTGACTTATTTTGTGGCGATTTTTAATTCGTCTAGTTGTTTTTGGTCAATCGTGGACGGTGAATCAATCATTACGTCGCGGCCAGAGTTGTTTTTCGGGAACGCTATAAAGTCACGAATCGAATCTGCCCCTCCGAAGATTGAACACAAACGGTCGAACCCGAAGGCAATACCCGCGTGTGGCGGCGCACCAAACTCAAACGCATCCATTAAGAATCCAAACTGCGCTTTGGCCTCTTCAGGTGTAAAGCCCAAGATTTCAAACATTTGCATCTGTAACGGACGTTGGAAAATCCTCACAGAGCCTCCACCTACTTCTGTTCCGTTGATCACCATGTCGTAGGCATTGGCACGAACCGCGCCTAAATCCGTTGACAACAACGGAATATCTTCTGGTTTGGGGCTCGTGAATGGGTGGTGCATCGCAAACCAACGTTGCTCTTCTTCGCCATACTCCAACAATGGGAAATCAACTACCCAAAGCACCTTATACTCGTCAGGATTGCGCAACCCCAAACGGCTACCCATTTCCAAACGAAGTTCGTTGAGTTGCTTACGGGTTTTATTTGATTCACCCGCCAAAATCAACATCAAGTCGCCTGGTTCTGCACCAAACGCCTCAGCCCATTTTTTGAGGTCTTCTTCGCTGTAAAATTTATCTACCGACGATTTAATGGTTCCGTCGGCATTGTAACGTGCATATACAAGCCCTTTCGCTCCAACTTGAGGGCGTTTCACCCATTCCGTCAGCTCGTCGATTTGCTTACGCGTATATTCAGCACATTCTTTGGCACAAATACCCACAACCAACTCAGCCGCGTCAAATACCGCAAAGTTTTTCCCTGAAATTACATCAATATCTCCCTTCAACTCCACGAACTCCATACCAAAACGCACGTCGGGCTTATCCGAACCGTATTTTTTCATGGCCGTTGCGTAGGTCATGCGAGGTACTTCGGGAAGGTCAATTCCTTTGACAGCTTTGAACAAATGACGAATCAAGCCTTCAAACATTTGAAGCACATCTTCTTGCGTCACAAACGACATTTCACAGTCGATTTGCGTAAATTCAGGCTGACGGTCGGCACGAAGGTCTTCGTCGCGGAAACATTTTACAATTTGGAAGTAACGGTCAAAACCTGAAACCATCAACAATTGCTTAAACGTTTGCGGCGATTGTGGCAAGGCGTAAAACTCTCCAGGGTTCATGCGACTTGGCACCACAAAATCACGCGCTCCTTCGGGCGTTGACTTAATCAACACGGGGGTTTCTACCTCAATGAAGTTTTGCGCATCCATAAAAATGCGCGTTTGTTGCGCTACCTTATGACGCAATTCAAGGTTTTTACGAACAGGACTGCGGCGTAAATCCAAGTAACGGTACTTCATGCGAAGTTCATCGCCACCGTCGGTTTCGTCTTCAATCAAAAATGGAGGAAGTTTTGCAGGGTTTAACACCTCCAAACTAGTCAATTTCAACTCAATATCTCCCGTCGGGATTTTATCGTTTTTGGCGAAACGTTCTGACACCGTACCTGAAGCTTGGATGACAAACTCACGACCAAGCTCACGAACTTTCGCAATGATTTCTGAAGCTGTTTTTCCTTCTTCTACCATCAGCTGAGTAATGCCGTAGCGGTCGCGCAAATCAATCCATATCATTCCACCCTTATCACGGATACGTTGTACCCAACCGCTTAGGGTTACTTCTTTATTGACATCCGAAATGCGGAGTTCACCGCAAGTGTGCGTTCTAAGCATAGAATATTATTTCTTAAATTCCTTAAAAAGTCCGCAAAAGTACGGAATAAATAATAAAAACCTTATAGGTTTTGTAATCGCTGTACCAGTTAAACCTATAAGGTTCCAACAGACAAAAACCTTATAGGTTTCGTATTCGCCGTTTTAGACAAACCTATAAGGTTCAAACAGACAAAAACCTTATAGGTTTTGTAATCGCCGTTTTAGACAAACCTATAAGGTTCAAACAGACAAAAACCTTATAGGTTTTGTAATCGCTGTACCAGTTAAACCTATAAGGTTTAAACAGACAAAAACCTTATAGGTTTCGTATTCGCCGTATTAGACAAACCTATAAGGTCTAGGATAAAAACAAAGAAGGGCAAGCGGAAAGACCCGTTTGCCCTTTTTTTGACACATTGTTATGACCAATTAGAATCGGAATTTCAATATATCAGTGGAGTGTTGCAATTAAGCAAGCTTAACGTTGGTGGCGTTGATGCCTTTTTTACCTTGCACTTTGTCAAACGTAACAGTATCTCCTTCGGTGATTTTGTCAACCAAGCCAGATACGTGTACGAAAATTTCTTGTCCACCGCTAACGATGAAGCCAAATCCTTTTGATTCGTTGAAGAACTTTACTGTTCCAGTTTCCATTACAAAAAAAATTAAAAAAATGAATGATTGGCGTACTGCCATTACAAAAGTAGAAAATTAAAATTATAAAATAATTTTTTTGTGCGATTTTTAGTTTCTGACACTCAAGAACTTGTTTCTTTCTGTTTCCGTTGTTTACTTTGAGCAACAACGCTTTTGATTCACTTTCTTACCATTTACACGTTTTTGAAGCACGTAATCGACAACCACGGACGCCCCATCAACTATTTACGGCTGGCAGTAACCGACCGCTGTAACTTGCGTTGTTTTTATTGTATGCCCGAGGAAGGCATCAAATATGTGCCCAAACCGCATCTTCTGACGTGGGAAGAAATGGAGCGAGTTATCCGCATTTTGGTACGCATGGGGGTGGACAAAGTTCGGATTACGGGGGGCGAGCCTTTTGTACGGCGAGGAATGATGGAGTTTTTGGAAGAACTCAGTCAAATCGAAGGTTTGCAGCAAATCAACATTACGACCAACGGGGTACTCACTGCACCGTTAGTACCTGATTTAAAAAGAATTGGGATTAAATCGGTCAACCTCAGTTTAGACAGCCTCGACCGTCAACGCTTTTTTGACATTACGCGTCGCGATGAATTTCCGAACGTGTGGCAGACGTTTGAAGCCCTCCAAGCCCACAATATTTCGACCAAAATAAACACGGTCGTCATGTCAGGAAAAAATACGGACGACATTATCCCGATGGCCGAGCTCACACGTCACTCCCCCGTCAGTGTACGTTTTATTGAAGAAATGCCTTTCAATGGCGACGGCGCGCACGAATACCAAGAATTTTGGAATTATCGTCGGATTTTGGACGAGCTAAAAAAAGCGTATCCTGGCATTTATAAACTCCCCGACCCTCCTGCCTCCACCTCTTATAATTATCAAATTCCTGGGCACCAAGGTACGATTGGCATCATTGCGGCCTTCAGTCGCACGTTTTGTGGTACTTGTAATCGGCTTCGCCTAACCCCGCAAGGTCAGTTCAGGACATGTCTATACGACGATGGAGTTTTTAACATTCGTGACTTGATTCGGCAAGGGCTTGATGACGAGACCCTCCAAACGTACATTTACGAAGCACTACAAAACAGGGCAAAAGATGGCTTTGAAGCCGAAGCTAGACGTAAAGTGGGTGTGGTTTCGGAATCTATGTCAACCATTGGAGGGTAATCATCCCTCTTGTTTATTCATCATCAATTTTCACGTTCTTCCAGTTTTCTCCCGAACGGATACGATTGAGCTGCGTATGCGTAATGCCAAACTGCTTTGCAATCATTTTTAAGCGGTTTTTATCACTTTTCAGCATCTTTTTAATCATCCTTACTTTGGGTTCGGTGAGCTTGTAGTTACGGGTACGTATCGGAATCTGGCGATTGATTACCGCTGGATTGTTGCGGTTGTGCTCCACCATTTCGTCTTTGGTCGCCCATTTTAGGTTTTCGGCACGGTTATTTTGTTTATCAAAATCTAGGTGAATGACGTACTTAGCATTTTCACTTTCTTTTTTCACAAACAAGTCGGCCACTAATTTATGCACGTATCGGTTGATGGTTTTGCCCCCTGTAATGCGAATATTTAGAGAGCGATACCCCTGAATCACAGACCCTTTGATTACTTTCCCTTGATTATCTTCTCCCTGAAAGCTCGCCAAGCGGCCATAGTTAGACACTCTATAATGGGGCGGATTTTCAACTCCTTCAAACTCAATTCGTACCCACTTCTCGTTCCAGTAGTTTGCTATTTTATTATCAGCCATGGTTCTTGTGTTGTTGATTTTTTCAATCCCAGCAATCGTACTTTTTCAATACATTTGTGCATTGTCTGTACAACTAACTGGTGCTTTTTATTGTTTTAAAATTACTATCAATCAAGTCTTAAAATGAAAAAAACGCTCATCCTTGGGGCTTCTACCAACCCAGAACGCTACGCATTTCTTGCGGCACATCGTATTAGCAACCACGGCCATCCCATTGAGTTGGTAGGTCTCAAAGAGGGCGTTGTTGCGGGTCAACAGATACATACTGATAAACCAGCCTTTGACGATATTGATACAGTTAGCTTATACGTTGGGCCACGCAATCAACCCGAATGGTACGATTACATTGTGTCATTACATCCAAAACGAGTTATTTTTAACCCTGGCACAGAAAACGATGAATTTGTCGCTTTGTTGACACAAAACGGAATCGAAGCCCAAGAAGCATGTACACTTGTGCTTCTTTCGATTGGTGCGTATTAAGCCTATGTTTTAGTGTTTGATAGCGGGTAAATCAGTGGTAATTGGTGTGGTTTTTGTTGGTAAGTAGGACTACCCTTATCAAACACTAAATTAATGAAATGGTTTTCAAATCAAACAAGATGTTCTTTCTTTTTTATTATTTTTTCTCCAATACTATCCCTAAAAGAACGCTTTTTGTCCTTACTTACTCTTGTGTTGCTCAATTAGTGGTGAAAAACTTCTGTTTCTACCTCCCGCACCTCTACTTGGCCCTCCGCGTTAATCTCGATCAGTTGCAACCGTTTTACCTCATTGATGAGCAGCGGGTCGTACTTGGCCGTCACACGCACGTAGTTTTCGGTAAAGCCTTGCATATTACCATCAACCACTTCGTCCTCAAATAGCACCGTCCGCTCGGTACCTAATTGACCTTCATAAAACGCCCTACGTTTTTTATCGGACAAAATATGGAGCATTTTTGACCGTTCTGCCCGCTGCGACTGCGGCACAACTGGCTTTATATCAACCGCCAACGTATTAGGGCGTTCGGAATAGGTAAATACGTGTAAGTACGAAATTGGAAGCTCATTCAAGAAGTTATACGTTTCCAAAAACTCTTCTTTTGTCTCGCCAGGATGCCCTACGATGACATCCACGCCGATACAGCAGTCGGGCATCAATTCTTTGATTTTCGTCACTCTATCTACGTACAACTCACGACGGTAACGACGACGCATCAAACCCAATACTTTGTTTGAACCTGATTGAAGTGGAATATGGAAATGCGGCACAAAACGCTTGGATTGGGCCACAAATGCTATAATTTCATCCGTCAGTAAATTGGGTTCAATCGAAGAAATACGAAAACGCTCAATTCCTTCTACTTCGTCTAGCGCTTGCACAAGTTCAAAAAATGTTTCGGTACGCTTGCCGTCATGGAGGCCAAAATCGCCAATATTTACCCCCGTAAGCACGATTTCTTTTACCCCCCGTGCTGCAATTTCGTGCGCAGCTTTTACCACATTTTCTACGGTATCGGAGCGGCTTTTGCCTCGTGCCAGCGGAATGGTGCAGTACGCACAAGGATAATCACAGCCGTCTTGTACCTTCAAAAAAGTGCGCGTACGGTCATTGAGAGAATACGAAACGTGGTAGTCAACGGCCTCTTCAATCGGCGATGCGATGACCCGTCCGGGCTGCGCAACGGGCGCTTTGACAAATCCATCCAATAAATCTATCAACCGAAACTTTTCGGCGGCACCAAGTACGGCGTCCACGCCTGGAATTTCGGAAATTTCTTGCGGTTTTAATTGCGCATAGCAGCCAATGATAGCTACGTAGCCGTTGGGATTTATCCCCTGCGCTTCTCTGACGATTTTACGGCATTTTTTGTCGGCATTGTCTGTGACCGAACAAGTATTGATGATGAAGATATCGGGCTGTTCGTTGAAGGCTACCTTTTGATACCCTTTTTGCTCAAACATCCTTGATATACTGGAAGTTTCGGAATAATTGAGCTTACACCCCAATGTATAAAATGCAACTTTTTTCATGGTGCAAAATTAGTGATAATACTCGTTTGGGCGACAAACAATCCATATATTCGTCAAATCCTTCAATGGAAACCCATAACTTTGTCAATCAAACAAAAAAAATATATGTTTGGTGCCTATTCCAAAAACAGTTGATTTTCATTCTAATTACCCGATACTTCATTTATGGCAAATATGAGATTCAAGGCCCTTGAAACGGCCCATAACCGCGCAACAATCAGTGTAACACCCCCAAGCGATAAAGTAGCCGATTATTACGGTTCATATACTTTCAGCGACGACGTTATGAAATCGTTGCTCACCCCCGAAGCTTATTATAAAGTTTCCAATGCGATAAAATCTGGTTCACGCATTGACCGTGAAATTGCCGATGAAGTAGCCGCAGCCATGAAATCGTGGGCAACTTCCAAAGGCGCAACACATTATACCCACTGGTTTCAACCCTTAACGGGCGGAACTGCCGAAAAACACGATGCGTTTTTTGACGTAACAGCCCAAGGAAAAGCCATTGAAAAATTTAAAGGCAGCGCCCTCGTTCAGCAAGAGCCCGATGCCTCTTCGTTTCCAAGCGGGGGCTTACGGGCGACATTTGAAGCACGAGGCTATACGGGTTGGGATCCCAGCTCGCCCGCTTTTTTGATGGACAACGGTGCAGGTGGTAAAACGCTTTGTATTCCGTCAGTCTTCATTTCTTATACAGGTGAGGCATTGGATTACAAAACGCCCATTTTGCGCGCCCTTCATGTACTCGACAAAGCCGCCACGGCCGTGATGTATTACTTTGACCGTAATGTGGAAAAAGTAACCGCCACGCTTGGTGCCGAACAAGAATATTTTTTGGTTGACAAAGCCCTTTATTATGCCCGTCCTGATTTGATGATGTCGGGGCGGACAGTTTTTGGCCACTCACCTGCTAAGGGTCAACAGCTTGAAGACCACTACTTTGGCTCTATTCCACCCCGCGTAAATGCGTTTATGGTTGATTTTGAGTACGAGGCATGGAAATTGGGGATTCCCGTGCGTACCCGTCACAATGAAGTAGCGCCAGGGCAGTTTGAATGTGCGCCTACGTTTGAGGAACTCAACTTAGCCATTGACCACAACGCCCTGTTGATGGACTTGATGCACAAAGTGGCCGAAAAGCACAACTTTAAGGTTCTTTTCCACGAAAAACCATTTGCGGGTATCAACGGAAGTGGAAAACACAACAACTGGTCGATGATGACCGACACAGGCGTGAACTTGTTGGCGCCTAGTAGCAAACCAAAAGAAACCCTTCGTTTCTTGACGTTTATGATGAATACCGTGAAGGCTGTTCACGACCACGCTGATTTGTTGCGGGCGTCGATTGCCTCCGCTGGCAACGAATACCGCTTGGGCGCCAACGAAGCTCCGCCTGCGATTGTCTCCATTTTCTTAGGCGATGAGTTAATTCGTCTGCTCGAAACGCTTGAAAACCGTGGGGAAATTCAGCTTGAAAAAGGAGACAACGTATTTTATAAACTGGGAATTACGCGCACCCCTCCCCTTATGCGCGACAACACCGACCGCAACCGTACGTCGCCATTTGCTTTTACAGGAAATAAGTTTGAATACCGCGCCGTCGGAGGAAGTGCCAACAGTGCCTCTCCTATGATTATCCTCAATACAATTGTGGCCAACCAACTCCAAGAGTTCCGCAAAGAACTCGAAGTGCGCCTCGAAGCAGGGGAGAAAAAAGAATTGGCGATTGTCGATATTCTTAAAAACTACTACCGCCATTCTAAGCGTATTTTGTTTCAGGGAAATGGCTATTCTGAAGATTGGATTCAAGAAGCTGCCGAGCGTGGTCTGACAAATATCGCCTCTACCCCCGTTGCACTTGAGAAGTACATTGAACCGTCGGCGATTGCTGTGCTCGAAAAAATGGGCGTCTTGACCGAACGTGAAATACACGCACGTTATGAGATTGAGCTCGAAAATTACATTAAAAAAGTACAGATAGAGTCACGGGTGATTGGCGATTTGGCCCTCAACCACGTCGTATCAACCACTGTAAAATATCAGTTTCAGTTGGCTCAAACAGCCAAGGCACTGGTAGAGCTAGATTTAACAGAAGAGGCAGAACCACTGAAGGAATTGATTCGGGAAGTTTCTCAACGGGTTTTGACCATCAAGCAATCAGTGGACGCGATGACCGAAGCCCGAAAAAAGGCGAATAATACGGAAGACCTCGTCGAGCGTGCCGTTTTATACGGCTCAGAAGTAAAAGACTATTTTGAAAAAATTCGCTACGAGGTTGATAAGCTGGAGTTACTCATCGACGATGAAGACTGGCCGCTTGTCAAATACCGCGAAATGCTTTTTGTAAAATAATTCATACCAACACCTTCGCGAAAGTTTAAAACTTTCGCGAAGGTTCAGACGTGCTATCGACACAACTATGATTTCAGAATTTGGGGTAATCCTTTTGTTTATTTTCGCGGCGATTGCGCTTATTGCCATCATGTTGACGCTTGCCAAAGTAATACGCCCTCACCGCCCAAACGAGGAAAAACTCACGACCTACGAGTCAGGGGAAGACCCTGTTGGCAATGCCAACGTGCAGTTTAATGTGCGCTTTTACGTCATTGCCATCGTTTTTCTTCTTTTTGAAGTTGAGCTTATTTTTCTTTTTCCGTGGGCAGTCGTTTTTGGACAAGAAAACCTCATTCGTCAAACCGACGGTCTTTGGGGCTGGTTTTCGCTGGTAGAAATGTCGGTATTTGTGGGTGTTCTTATTTTGGGTTTGGCCTATGCTTGGAGCAAAGGTTACTTAGACTGGGTACGACCACGTCCGCAACTCCCCGACGTTCAGACGAAAGTCCCCTCCCAACTTTACCAAAAAATCAACGAAAAATACGCCCAAAAGAAATAACCATTGTTGTAAAAAAGCGAAGTCCCACCAAGATTACAAACCTCGGTGGGACTTCGCTTTTTTGGTTTTCGTCGGCTTAGTTGACTCCTACCAATTCAATTTCAAACACCAAATCTTGCCCAGCAAGTGGGTGATTTGCGTCCACGATAATTTGAGTCTCGTTTACTTGCACCACCGTTACAGGAATCGGCTGTGGATTTCCGTCTTGGTGCATGTTCAATTGCATCCCAATCTCAAACGGAATATCATCTGGCAGTTCAGAACGTTCAAAGGGCAAAATAAGCTCTTCTTGCGCTGGCCCATATGCCTCTTCTACTGGAATATGTACAGTTTTTTTATCACCAATGGTCATTCCTTGAATCCCGTTATCAAACCCTGGAATCACCATGCCCGAGCCTAATTGAAATTGCAGAGGTTCACGACCTTCTGACGAGTCGAACAACGTACCGTCGGTCAACGTCCCTTTATAGTGTACCTGTACGGTATCACCTGCTTTTGCTACACTCATGTTATTTATTTTTGAATTAAATGATTCTTAATAAGCCCTTGCAAACAATACCCGACGCGTTGAAGGTTTACCCGTCAGGATACACGTTCCTTCTTCTTCTGGGGCATTGTATGGAATACAACGAATGGTGGCTTTGGTTTCGTCTTTGATACGGTCTTCGGTTTCAGACGTACCATCCCAGTGAGCCAATACAAATCCTCCCTTTTCGTCAAGAACTTGTTTGAACTCCTCGTAAGTATCCACCTTGTGGGTATTTGTTTCGCGGAATGCCAGTGCTTTTTGGTAGATATTTTTCTGAATATCCTCCAACAACTGCTCAATGTATTCCACAATTCCTTCGAGCGAAACCGTCGTTTTCTCTTTCGTATCACGACGCGCAATTTCAACCGTACCATTTTCCAAATCGCGCGCACCCATGGCCAACCGAACGGGCACACCACGAAGTTCGTATTCAGCAAATTTCCAACCAGGTTTGTTCGCATCCGAATCATCAAATTTGACACTGATTCCGATGCGTTTTAAGCCTTTCATAATCTCTTTCACTTTGTCAGAAATTTGGCCTAATTGCTCTTCGTTGCGGTAAATAGGCACAATGACCACTTGAATTGGCGCCAATTTTGGAGGCAAAACCAAGCCTGAGTCGTCAGAATGCGCCATAACAAGCGCCCCCATCAAACGCGTACTCACCCCCCAAGAAGTACCCCACACGTATTCTAAGCCACCGCCTTTGCTTTGGAATTTTACGTCAAACGCTTTGGCAAAATTTTGTCCTAAGAAATGCGACGTTCCTGCTTGCAGGGCTTTTCCATCTTGCATCATGGCTTCGATACACAATGTTTCTTCAGCACCAGCAAAACGCTCATTGGCAGTTTTGTAACCTTTTATCACGGGCATTGCCATCCATTCTTCAGCAAAACGGGCATATACCTCCAACATCTGACGGGTTTCGGCCATGGCTTCGTCGGCCGTAGCGTGCGCTGTGTGGCCTTCTTGCCAAAGAAATTCGGCTGTGCGTAAAAACAAGCGCGTACGCATTTCCCAACGCACGACGTTCGCCCATTGGTTAATCAGCAATGGCAAATCGCGGTACGACTGAATCCAGTTTTTATACGTACTCCAAATCACCGTTTCTGACGTTGGGCGCACGATTAGCTCTTCTTCTAGTTTTGCATCTGGATCCACAATTACCCCACTCCCATCGGGGGCATTTTTGAGGCGATAGTGCGTTACGACCGCACACTCTTTGGCAAAACCCTCCACGTGGCTTGCTTCTTTACTCAAATATGATTTGGGAATAAAAAGCGGGAAATACGCATTGGTATGCCCCGTTTCTTTGAACATATCATCGAGGGCACGCTGCATTTTTTCCCAAATAGAAAAACCGTATGGCTTTATCACCATACACCCTCTTACCGCCGAATTTTCGGCCAAATCTGCTCTTTTAACTAATTCGTTGTACCACTCAGAATAATTATCGCCACGGCTCGGAATCGCGTTTGCCATCGTTAGTATTTGTTACAGGTTTACTCTTGAACTTTACAGTCACTTAGTTGACTTTTTCTTATTTTTAATTGTCGAATGCGCGTTCTACCAATTTAAAATTTTTTAATTTTTATGCCCTGATAGTCAAAGGCTTAAACGTATTTTACACACTTATACCGCTTTAAATGCTAATTATCAGTATTTTGTGGTATTGAGTGTGAAGTTGACATTTATAATTCTTTGATTTTCAATTATTTTACTAATAATAACCCATTAGTTTTTTTATAAAAAATCCTTGCAAAGATACTTTTTTATCCTAAATTTGTGTCGAAACTGAATCAGAATCCATCAAAATAACGTTTTATAGGTAGCAGGGCCTGATTTCTAACTGAACATAAAACATTTTGAACACCATGAAAACCCTTCGTTCACTCACCCTTTTATCGGCGCTTGGCCTGATGGGATTGTGGAGTTGCAGCTCCAAACAATACGCCACCCAAGATGATGCCGAATACGACGATTTGTACGGAAATTCGTCGAGCGCAGCCGTAGCAATGGCCAGCCGCTCAACCGAACAACCCGCTGATGTTCGTAACCTCAATCCTGACTATTATGCAGGTCAGGGTTCTACTAACAATAACAACAGCCAAGAGGATTATTATGATGAATCTTACTTGAGCTCGCGCGGAATTGCCCGTAACCTTGGCCCTAATGCGGGCTACAACGCAGGTTTTGCGGATGGTTATAGTTCTGCCTATAATAACCTCAACTGGGGCAATTACTGGAATACACCTTGGCGCAGCGGGTTCAATACTTGGAATAGTTGGAACTCTCCAATGATGCTTGGATTAGGCTATGGTTTCGGAAATTGGGGGTATAACAGTTTTTACAATCCTTACCGTTGGAATAGCTGGGGATCATCTGCATACGCTTGGAACGATCCATTTTATTCACCTTGGGGAAATTCTTTTGGTTACAATTCATTCTATTCGCCTTGGGGTTACTCACCATATTATGGATACGGCAGTTCATTCTATGGCGGTGGTAATTACTGGAACAACAATGCTTGGTATAACGGCCCAACCAACAATATCCAAATTGTAGATGCTCGCCGTCGCCCTGGTACTGATTACTACAACCGTGTTGATCGTTCATCAAACGCATACAACAACAATAGTAACAACAGCGCACGCTATACCAATCAAGGCCGTCGCCAAGGATATGACCCTACCGACCGCACAGGAAGCTACAATAGCAACTCATCGTCATCAAGCGACTCTTACTATTCTCGCCCACGCGGTGGCTCGAATCGCTCTTATGATGGCTACTCATCCAGCAATGGCGGACGAACTAGCGGTGGTTCATATTCATCGGGAAGCACTGGCACAAGTTCTTATTCGTCAGGTACTCGCGGTGGCGCCACCCGTAGTTATGGAGAATCAAGCAGCAGCGGTAGCAGCCAACGCTCGTCGTACAACAACAATTCTAGCAATTATTCAAACAATAATAGCTGGAACAACAACAACAGCAGTCGTCAGAGTAGCTGGAGCGACAACGGAGCGTCTCGCAGTAGCAGTAGCTGGAGTAGCGGTAGCTCATCTAGTGGCAGCTCATCCTCAAGCAGCAGTGGCTCTAGCGGTTCGTCAAGTACGGGTTCACGCGGTCCACGCTAATCACTAAACACGCGTTTTTTTTAACATAGAACCTTCAATTTTCAAGAATGTATTTACATTTGTTGAAATACTCAAACCTCGCTATTTACACCAGTAGCGAGGTTTTTTATGAATTATTATAAATGTACGTTTAACATTTTTTTCTACCTGCCATGAAAAACCGTCCAATCGTATGGGGAATCTTGCTAGGATTAGCAGCTTCTTCCCACACCTATGCCCAAAGTCGCTTGTACTCTAATACCGCTATGCAGTTATCTAACCTAACCCAAAACGGCACTGCTCGTTTTCAAGGAGTGGGAGGAAACCACGCATCGCTAGGCGGTGACGCCAGCAACATTTTTGGCAACCCTGCGGGGATTGCTTTTTTCAATCGTTCCGAAATTAGCCTTAGCCCTACTTTTTATAACATTAGCAACGAAGCTTCTTATATTGGAAATACTCGGAGTGACCAAAAGTTAAATCCAAATCTCTCGCAGTTTTCGCTCATTTTGGCAGGAAACCCACAAAGTTATAACCGCGAATGGCGTCGTACCTCGTTTGGAATTAGCTATTCTCGCCAAGTGAATGCCAATAACATGATTTCCTATGGAGGCACGAATAACCGCAGCTCGATGATTGACAATATCGCCGAATTGGCTACTGGACTGTCCGTAAAAACCCTTGAGGACGAATACAACAACAGCCGCCCTTTCTCGATTGAATCTGCTTTTTATAATTTGTACCAAATAGATGCTTTATCGGACAATGGACCTTACCGTCGGCCTATTCCACTATCGAGAGCGTCGTTTGAACAAAGTGGCAACATCGAAGTTTCCGGTGGTTCTTCTCAGTGGACTTTTGCGTACGCAGGCAACTATGCCGACAAACTTTATTTGGGCGTTTCGGGCGGTTTTTCTCGTCATACCTTCATCCGTAGAAACAATTACACTGAGCGCTTTGTTAACGGAGGCGCATTCAGGGGATTAGACTACCGCGAAGATGTAAACATCTCAGGAAGTGGCCTTTTTGCCTCAGTAGGAGTTATTTATAAGCCCAACGCGATGCTACAACTTGGGGCATCTATCCACAGCCCAACATTTAGCAATCTCCAAATGACCTATCAGGAAGAAGTTGGGATTGACATCCTTAACAACCGCGTCCCCGTCTTTGACGCCAACGGCAACCCCGTAACAAATGCGCAAGGACAGCAAGCCTTTGATCAAATTGTAACGAATCGGGTCAATCTGGAGCCTTACGATTTTGAGTATAAAATGCGCACTCCCTTGCGAGCAAATGGAGGTATTACCATTTTTATTGGCAAAAAAGGATTTATCACAGGTAGTGCCGAGTACGTGGGTTACAAAGGGATGAGCATTAGCACTTCCGATGATAATCAATTTAAGGCCAACAACAAACGCATCATTCAATCGTCGTACAACAACGTCGTAAATCTCCGTGTAGGAGGGGAAGCACGTCTGGATAAATTTAGAGTGCGGGCGGGAGTAGGCTTCTTCCCCAATGCCTACAGTCAAAATTACAACGTAGAAGGCAGCCTTGACCGCTCAAAAATTCAATTCTCAGGCGGACTCGGTTATCGTACCGAGCGTTTTTATGTTGACTTGGCAGGTACTTATTTACAGACAAAGGATGCGTATTCGCCTTATCAACTCAGCGACCCATCCAATTATTTCTCTGCCAAACTTAACGTTACATCGCTTAATTTTACGGGAACGGTTGGGTTGTTTTTCTAACAGGGAAGCAGCGTTAAATTCTTGGTTTATCAAAAGAATCGGTATCGAGTGGCCTCAATACCGATTCTTTTTTCTATGCTACCCAGATACAACTATGATTTTTCACCAAATATTATTCTTAGGATTAGCATTTATTTTTACACTTTTTTAGTACCAAAAGCGGGAATATAATTTCACTTACAAAAATCTGTATATCAATACATTAAATTCAAATCTTTGTTTTTTTACCGTTTTAAAAGATTAAAAACTCATGTTTTTTCCAAAACCCGTTTCAAACAAGATTTGAAGCATAGCATTTGAGAGTTCTATTTTACCGCGTTCTAATCGAGCAATCAAACTTTTCTTTGTCCCTGTCTTTTGGGCAAGGTCTTCTTGAGTCATTTTAGCCAAACGTCTTTCTTCTTTAAGCATCTCAGCAATCATAAACGCCCGTGCCTCTGCCTCAAAAGCTTCCCGCTCAGGTGTACCACGCTTGCCATAATGCTCGTCAAACAGTTCCTCAATAGGTGTACAGTTGGGAGGGAGTTGTTTTACTTCTTCCATGTTTTTACTATTTGTTATCAAAATACTCTTTCATCAAACGTTCTGCCAACTCTATTTCATTCTTTGGCGTTTTTTGGCTTTTCTTCTGAAAACCGTTTACCAATATCACTAGACGCCCTTTGTCAAAAAAACAAAATGCCCTGTAAATATCGCTCCCTACCTCAACGCGTATTTCATACAGCCCTTTGCTGCCCTCTATATGCTTTAGAAACTTTTCAGGTACTCTTTCCACATACTCCAATAGATGAAGCACATACCCAAATTTTTCTCTAACTTTTGGAGGTAGTTCCCCAAAAAACTCCCTGAAATAGTTTTTGAAGAAAAACAATTTTCTTACTGGCTCTTCCACAACACAAATTTAAGTATTTTTATTTCTCCCTTTTCTAATTTATCAATTGCCCCTTTTTAAGTAGCTAAAACATTTTAAACTTCTTGTCTATCCCAACTTCTGTTAATTGTCCATAGCCCTCATCAGCATTCACGAGCGATATATACTTAAACTGTGCTGCTGATAGGGCACAAAAAAAACGCAGAGCCTAGACTCTGCGTTTTTGTACCGAGGACGGGAATCGAACCCGTACGAGCGTTTCGGCTCACAGGATTTTCGTACCTACTACGGCTTTCGCCGCTCTTGTTTTTGCTTTACTAATACAAGATTTGTGGTCTGGACTTTCTCTTAATCATACCCCGAACCTAATTCGGGACTTAGATTTCGCCTGTTAAGTCTCTACACCTTTCCTGATTTCTCAGGACTTGGCTCGGGATTATCATACATTACAGTGAAGACTTCCCCGATTTTAAGCGATTCTACATCAAACGTTTCCGTTTGTGCACTCAAATTTTTGATATTCTTTGTCTGATAATTAACTGATAACGAGCCATATTTTAAGTTTTTGGCTATAAATTCAGAAATAATCGACAAGAAATCAATGAACTAAGTCCTGCGTGTCTACCAGTTCCACCACCTCGGCAGGGGTATCCCTTTTTGACAAAAAAGCACCGTTTTCGGCGGTGCTTTGAGCGAAAGACGGGGTTCGAACCCGCGACCTCGACCTTGGCAAGGTCGCGCTCTACCAGCTGAGCTACTTTCGCGTTTTAGTTAAACTTGTTTCGGCGTGCCGTTCAAGTGTTATTTGGTGGTGCAAAAGTAGCGCGTTTCACTATATGACGCAAGTGTTTGATGAAAAAAAATTACAACTTTTTTGAAAGTTTTTTACAAATTACTAAAAATCAACAACATACAAAGTCACTTTTTTCAAGAAATACTAATAAGGATTTGTTGTACACCGTAACGGATTTCGATTTCTAAAACCAACCACACGTTTGGGTAAGCGATACGCTACCGTTATGCCCCAAAACTGATACCTATCCGTTTTTTTAGGATTCGCCGCATGGCTTATGCCATCCAAATAATCAGAAAACGTCAAACGAAAACCTGCTTCAAGCGTCAACGTCCAGCGAATGTGTGGGCGGTACTTTATCCCCATTCCGAAAGGAACAACTACATGATAGGGGCTATATACCGCGTTTTGGTCAATTTCAGCGCCTTTTATAAATTCGGGCTTGGGCACAATCATGTTTTCCAAATCAGGTGCTGGCCGCGTATGCGCCCCTCCTAAGCCGACAAATATAAAAGGCGAGACTGTCGATTGAAAAAAGCGGGGTAAACGGGGTTGCACCAAAGGCAAAATGTGTAGTTCGGCTTGAAATGCAATTTCGGAAATGGGTGATTGAGTTGAGAAATTTCGAAATGCGCGGTCTTCGTAATGGCTATCTCGCCCCGACAAATACCCAAAAAGCAAAGAAACACGCACCGCTAAGAAATCCGACGCATTGTAACGAACCAAACCACCTAGGCCAACTTTTGGTTCTTTAGAAAACCAATCAGATTTATTTAAGTCGCCCAAATAACCTGAACCGCCCACAAATCCCCCAAATTCTATGCGCTCTTGGCCCATTGATTTTGTAACTAGCAGCAAGCTCAGGCAACAAGTTAAAGCAAGAGAACGCATTCTTTTGAGTTTTTTACAAGAAAACGCAAAAAGTCGAACAGCTTGTTGGCTGTCCGACTTTTTAACGATGCAGTTATTATAAGCTATTACTGACGAAACGCTTTTACTTCCACGCGGCGGTTTTGTTGACGACCATCTTCTGAGGCATTGCTCGCTGCTGGTAAACTTTCACCAAAACCACGGAAAATAATCCGAGTTGCATCCACCCCTTTCGTACGTAAGTATTCAAAACACGCTTGGGCTCGTTTTTCAGATAATTGCTGGTTGTGTGCTTGTTCCCCTTTGCTATCAGCATGACCCGACAACTGCAATTTATACGTTGGATTTTTCGCCATTGTGTTAGCTACTTCATCAAGAACCGTTTGGTATTGAGACTGAATAACCGCACTGTTTGACTCAAACAATACAGGCTCAACTTTGAAATCAACCACCACTTTGGTAGGGTCAACCGTGCCTTTTTGTTTTTTGGCCAATTCGGCTTCAAGTTTCGCTTTCTTCTCTTCCGCTTTGATGATTGCTTTCAACGTTTTGGCGTCTGGACAACCTTCAAACTCAGCTTTACCTGCAACGTCAGGGCAACGATCTTTGGCATCTTCTACACCATCTCCATCAGTATCAGGACAACCTCCAAAGGCTGCCACACCCGCTACTGTTGGACAAGCGTCATCTTTGTCGGCAATGCCGTCACCATCAGTATCAGGGCAACCTTTCAATTCGGCTTTTCCTGCTACGTCAGGGCAAGCGTCGTCTTTGTCGGCAATACCATCGCCGTCGGCGTCAGGACAACCTTTCAATTCGGCTTTTCCTGCAACCGTCGGGCATTCGTCTTCTTTATCTTCGATACCATCTTTGTCAGTGTCAGGGCAGCCTTTAAATTTGGCCAAACCTGCTACATCAGGACAGGCATCATCTTTGTCAGCAATACCATCTTTATCACGGTCGGGGCAACCTTGTAACGCTACCAAACCTGCCACATCAGGACAAGCATCGTCTTTGTCACGAATGCCATCGCCGTCGGTATCAGGACAACCCTTATAAGCTGCCAAACCAAAAGTATCTGGGCAATCGTCGTCTTTATCAGCAATGCCGTCATTATCACGATCAGGGCACCCGTTCATTTTGACTGAACCTGGCTGGGTAGGGCAGGCATCTTTTTCATCAGGGATACCATCGCGGTCGGTGTCTTTTTTGTCAAAACGATACGCAATAGATACCGTTGAAAGTTTGTAACGATCATCACGGCTAGGATTTGCTCCCTTGCTGATGCCGTCTAAATAATCAGAAAATGCCAAACGGAAACCTGCCTCAGCACCCAATACCCAATGTTCAGCAAGGTCATAACGTACACCTATTCCAAAAGGAATGACAAAGTTTGATTTTGAATAATTAGCCGCTTGATCAGCTATTGCCCCTTGTCTATAAATATCGGGGGTCGTGGCAGTACCCGTAAAATTAGGTTTGGGATTGGTAAAACCTAAACCTACCCCTGTGAACAAGTAGGGTGACAATCGGCGTTTGAAACGCACTTGGAAAGCGGTGGAATCGTATTTGAAACGTTGACGCCCCAAGAAGTCATATTCCGCAATGGCCGAAAGGTCGGTAAGGGGCGAACGCGTTGAAAAACCGCGTACTTTACGGTCTTCAAAATTAGCATCATTGCCCGACAATGTACCAAACGTTAAGGCACCACGAAGTGCCCAACTCCGATTAAAGTGGTAACGACCAAAAACCCCTCCGCTTCCTTTAGGTTCTTGCGAAAAAAAATCTGATTTGTTCAAATCACCTAGGTAGCCCGACAGGCCAAGCCCCGCTCCTACTTCCCAACGCTGATGAACTTGTTGGGAATGAGCTTGGTGAATACCGACTAGCAACAAAACAGCGTATAGATTGCGTAACGTTAGCTTCATACTCATTGTAATTTTTACGTCTAAACCATTTTACGCTTAAAGCTAACAGAACAAGCCTGAATTACCAAAACTTATCCATTTACTTGATTACGCAGCCAATCAATCAGCAATCGAACGCCATAGGCTGTCCCCGATTTCATGCTTCCAAATTCTGAGTCAGCAAAGGCCGTACCTGCAATATCCAAATGCGCCCACGCAGGGTGATTGTTCGTAAAAACTTCTAAAAATTTGGCTGCCACTATCGCCCCTGCAATGGGCTTTCCATGATAGTTTTTAACATCGGCAACATCCGACTTTAGCTCGTCTTTGTAATCATCCCAAATAGGCAAACGCCACACTTTTTCACCCGTTGTCATACCACTTTCATACAGACTCTGCGCCAAGGCATCATTACTGGTAAATAAGCCTGCTGCGGCATAGCCAAGCGTAGCTACGCAGCTACCCGTGAGCGTTGCCAAGTCGATAATGGTATCTAGCTCAAAATGACGATGCGCGTACGTCAGGCCATCGGCCAAAATCAATCGGCCTTCGGCGTCGGTATCAATCACTTCAATGGTTTTGCCCGAATAGCTTCCAATCACATCGCCAGGCTTGATGGCAAGCCCATCCATTGAGTTTTCGGTCGAAGGAATAACCCCAATTACATTGACTGGCAATTGTAATTTTGCCACTAACTCCATCGTACCCAATACCGCAGCCGCCCCGCCCATATCCGACTTCATGTAGTGCATATTGGTGGAAGGCTTCAGCGAAACACCACCCGTATCAAAAGTCACTCCTTTTCCTACAAGTCCAATGGTTTTGGAAGCAGCTGGATGTTTGTATTCCATTACGATAAAACGGGGCGGGTTTTTACTACCAGCACTCACCGATAACAAAGCGTGCAAGCCCATTTCCGCACATTGTTTTTCATCAAACACTTGCACCGAATATCCGTGGGTTTTCCCAGACGAAACGGCCCAATCGGCCAACACTTGCGGGTACTTATGGCTTGAAGGGGCATTCATCAAATCCATCACCCGAATTTGGGTTTGCGCCGTCGCTACACCATTTTGGGTTGCTTGAGTAGCCAAATCCACGTCTTTTTCTTCTACCAATAACCACAGTTGTGAGTTACGTTCAAAAAACGTAGGCTCTTCCGCCTTATCTGTTTTGTATAAGCCTAAATCGTAATCACCCAACCAAAGTCCGTTGACTACAGCCTCGATTTCACTCGCAGTCAATCCTTGGACGTGCAATGCAACTGCATCGGGTAATCTCTTTTTTTGGTTAAAAAAGAAAGACCGCAGCGCTTTGATATAATCGGCTGGTTTTGGCGATTTTCCCAACCCAAGAAGGTACGTTTTTGAGTTGTCGCCATATACCAACTGTGTCTGTTTAAAATCAGCTTTAAAATCCTGAATTAGAAAATCGGTATGGGGAAACTGCGCCAAATGGTCGGCTAAAGAATCATTTTGGCAAAAAAGATAAACCTCCGCCAGAACTGGACTCGGCAATTGGTGAACTACTTCTATGTTCATTGAAAAAATACCTTTTAAAAATTTAACAAAAAGCAATTAACAGCATTCGACACTCTGCCTTCTAAATTCGACATTTAACTGTAACGGTCATTTCGCCACGGATAAGCGGTGTTGGAATAACCTCGTCCTTCCCAAAAACCGAGTTTATTTTTTGGTAAAAACTCCAATCGTTTTATCCATTTCGACCCTTTCCAAGCATACAATTGGGGCGTTATCATTCGGGCTGGCCCGCCGTGTTCTTTGGGTAGTGGCTCGCCATAGACCGAATGCGCCAACAGTACATCTGGTTTGAGGGCTTCTTCCAGCGATACGTTGGTGGTATAAGTATCGTATCCGTAACACATCAAGTGCGTAGCGGTTTCTTTGGGTTGAACCAGCGCAGCGATGTCCAGCAAACGCACGCCCGTCCAAGACATATCTAGCTTTGACCAAGTGGTTACGCAGTGAAAATCAGAGGTATCTTCCGTTTGGGGCAACGACATGAAATCATCCCACGTCAAAATCATCGGATGCTCAACTTCTCCGTCGATGTACAAACGCCAGCGGTCGAGGGTTACGTTGGGCTGATACCCCAAGTCTAACACTGGCCATTTTGCCGTCACCGTCTGTCCAACAGGCACTTGTGGCATCCCGTGACGGTTTATCTCGCCATGCCCTTGGGGGCGTTCATCTGCCATTGAGGGCGTATTCTGCATTTTTTCTTCAAAACGCGCTTTGAGTTTCATGCGCGCTTCGATGATTCTATCGAGTTTATTATTTTCTTCCATGATTCCTTTTTTTAGAAATAACCAACCACTGATGCCCTGGTTATCATCAGTTTATTTGTAAAAACACGCCAGCAAAAGAAAAGTTCTGAGACGACTACGTAGCCGAAGAAAGGTAAGAAGAATTTAATCCCCCAAAATCCCAGTGGAGAGCGGTATTATAAAGCAGCTGCCCTTTTTCAATTTGAAGCGGGCTGTCGATGTTGTTGTGGTAAAGTTGGCCAGTACCCAGTCCTTGGGGCAATGTATTGTCAAATTCGGCCGTAAATTGAGCAATCGCATTCAGGCCTACATTCGACTCCAGCGCCGAAGTAATCCACCAACCGATTTCCAAACGCTGCGCAGTTTCAATCCACTCACGCGTGGCTTCAAAACCACCCAATAAAGTAGGTTTGAGAATGATGTACTGCGGCTTGATACTCTTGAGCAATCGGCGTTTGGCTGCATAATCAAAACTTCCGATTAGTTCTTCGTCCAAGGCAATAGGAACGGGGGTTGTTTCACACAGTTCCGCCATCAACTCTTGCTGGCGAGGGCGAATAGGCTGTTCGATAGAATGAAGGTCAAACTCTGCCAATTTGTTAAGCCTATCTCGTACGTTGGACGCATCAAACGCGCCATTGGCATCGACCCGTAAGGTAATTTCGTTGGCAGAGAAATGAGTTCTGATATGGGTCAGAATAGCGCACTCTTGGTCGAAATCAATGGCTCCAATTTTAAGCTTGATGGTATCAAAACCTGCTACAATTTTTTCTTCAACTTGCTTGAGCATCGCCTCCTGTGGGCCCATCCAAACTAGCCCATTGATGGGGATAGACCGCTGCCCTTCCACAAAAGGATTAGGGAACAATATGCGCTTGCCACCGTTGAGGTAATCAAGCATAGCTGATTCAAACCCAAAACGGATAGATGGCCACTGACTGCCTACGAGCTGCTCAAGAATAATAGGTATATTCCAAGAATATATTTCAAGGTCGAGCTTATTGAAGTTTTGGCATATTTCCTGCAATTTATCCTCAAAGTCAGGACGGTCATCACTGCTTAGTCCAGGCAATGGGCCACACTCTCCTACCCCTACAATTGACGGTGCTGCATCATCGTATATCTTCACAAACCACGAAGTTTTTTCGGTCAAAACGCCTCGCGAAGTTCCCGCTTCAAACTTAAACTGTAGCTTATGTGGCTGATAGTGAACTTGTAATGACATTTTAAAACAACTGTTTGGGGTAAGCAAGCGCACAATTTAGATAAAAATACCTTACTTTGCCAAAGTCAGTTTAAGAAAATGTTAAGAATCTTACCAAGCGGTTTACGGTGGCTAACGTGGCCTTTTAGTTTGCTGTATCAATTTATCACCTCGGTTCGTAATGCGATATTCGACGCAGGATTTCGTTCTATATACCAATCTACAATCTATACCATCAGTATCGGAAACCTTACCATAGGTGGAACTGGCAAAACGCCCCACATCGAATACCTACTCCGATTACTCGCTAACAGATATACGCTCGCTACACTGAGTCGAGGTTATGGTCGTAAAAGTAAAGGCTTTTTACAGGCTAAAACCACCTCCTCTGCCTCCGATATTGGCGATGAACCACTTCAACTCTTTAAAAAATTTGGCACCAATGTTCCCGTATTTGTCGCCGAAAAAAGAGCAGAAGGATTACAAAAAATAGCGCAATTATCGCCTTGTCCTCAACTTGTTTTGCTCGACGACGCCTACCAGCACCGTGCCGTCAAGCCCCATCTTTCTCTTTTATTGACCGACTATCGTCGCCTCTTTTACCAAGACCATGTGCTTCCACTTGGATTGTTACGCGAAAGTAGGCAAGGGGCCAAACGCGCTCAAGGCGTGATTGTTACCAAATGCCCCCCTACACTTACGCCGCACGACCGTGAACAAATTGAGAAAAAAATCCAACAATACACCCTAGCCCACACGCCCATATTTTTCTCGTATTTTGAGTATGGAACCCCCGTGCCTTATTTTGACGCCCAAAAGCCTCTCTCCACAGACGCCACGTTATGGCTCGTTTCGGGGATAGCCCAGCCCAAACTGTTTGAAGAAGCGGCTCGAAATAAATTTAAAGTTGCAGGGCATAGTGCCGTGGGCGATCACCATGATTTCACGAAAGAAGAAGTAAAAAAATGGGTAAAAGTTAGTGATAATCACCCCATTTTGACCACCGAAAAAGATTGGGTAAAACTGAAACCACTTTTAGAAGAATTGGACTTGGCGGACAGTCGCTTTTATTATTGGCCCATTCAAGTGGCGTTTTTTGATGGTAAGTTTGACCAATTTATTGTTAACGAAATAGCGACACAGGCCCACGCTTAACAAACGTTCGTCCTACTTTGTCGGTTACCTTCACCACATAAGTATATAACCCCACGGGAAGCGGCTGCCCGTTAATGCTACCGTTCCAAAAATGTTGGTTGGCCGTACTTTGAAAAACGGGCGCTCCCCAACGGTCATACACAGTCACTTGAACATCAGTTGTAGGGTCGGCTTTGATTTCAAAAAGATCATTAACGCCATCCCCATTGGGTGAAAAAGCGTCTGGAATGAATACATTGGCCAAAGAAACACACAATACAGGCGGCGCATCCACACACACTTTGTTGGACAGAATGGTGCCACTACGCGTGTCGATTTGCAAGCGATAACAGCTCTGTTTGTTACAATCTCCTGAATTATCTTCTCGGTACAACTCCGTAATGGATGGATTCCACCAGGTAGCTCCATTGCGAACCAGCGTCATTTTTGACACTTCAGTAGGTCGTCGGTAAGGGGAAACACTCACAATATTGGCTTCTAGCGTAGGTGCTACTTTCAGGAAGTTGACACACAACACGTTTGATTCCAAGGACGCAATGCAACTTGCACGAGGTTTTACTCTGTAACAGAAAATTTTGGTCGTATCAACCAGTACTTTGGCCTTTTCGCCATCAGCTCGAAAAACCGTACCTGTTGTTACAAACGTACCAGCACCTTCTTGTCGAAACAGTTCCAACTCAATTGCATTGGGATTTGAAACCCTTATTTCTGCCGTGGTAGCATCCAAAATTTCGAGGGTATCTAGTTTTGCCAATTTCGCCCCAATTTCTAGCACAACCACTTTACTGCTTTTTCCACCACACAAGCTTCGGAGGCTACGTCCTTGCACGGTTATTTGTTTAGAGGTGACATCGGAGTATTGGTAGTCAATCGTGAGATTAAGCCGATTGATAATGGCGATATTTCCATCTCCCCACTCAATCACGTATTCATCATAAGGCGCAGCAGTTTGGTTGGTAATGGTCAAGGTGACTTTCCCATTTTCACAAGGAACCACCTTAAAATCGGGCGGAGTTACGTCTTGAATCGTAATCTGCCGACATGCTCGAAGCGCTTGGCCTTGTGCGCTTTCGGAAAGTTGCATGATGGTATAGACACCCGCTTTGGTATAGGTAAAGTTTCTTGTGGTATCTTGTTTGTAAGAAGCCGCGTTCGGGTTTCCCCCTTTGTAGTCGTAGATATAACGGCTTTTGATGGAACCAGCTTGGGTATTTTGCACCTTAACGGTGAAGGGAGCACAGCCTATTTCGCTAGAAATTGAAAAGTCACCACTTCCTACTCCGAGCACATTATTACATTGGTTATCGGGTAATTGTTGGGCAAAAATAGCCGTACTGCCAAGCCCCAAATACCACCCAACCAAACACAAAATGCTCCATTTGGAAGGTATAAGCAAGCGAAGAAGAGAATGAGTTTTACGGTAGTTATTTCCCAAAATTTGCATTTTTTTGAGTCTATTCCGTAAAAATAACACAATAGCGGGACAAAAATTGTGCCCGCTATTGAAAAATACAAAAGTATGCAAGAATAATCTAAGAGTCGTAACTCAAGCCATATTGCTTCAATACATCCGCAGGAACTCCCTCCCAAGCATTCGGGCGGTTACCTACATAGCCTAAGTAATTGAATCCAATTTGCGTCGTAAAATAACCCGTAGCCGTTAGGTTACGCATCAGATTAAAGAAAGATACGCCCTGACTCATTTCTGGCTTGGCCTGTTCAGGATAAGCGATTTGGTCTAACATTTTGGTTTGTTCACTTTTGGTACATGTCACAAACTTCTTTCCAAACTGCTTCAAACATTGGGTATCTAACCAGCTCAACCCACCTCGCATTGGCGTTTGGTGTTGAGGCATATCTTTCACAATGAATTCGATAAAATCGGGCACTTTGGCTTCTAATGCACCACCGTGCTGCCCGTCGGCAGGGATAATGTAGTTAGCCAATACGCCAATGGTCTGTTTTTCGTGCGCAGTAAAAAACGTGTCAGCCGCGATTTTTGCATCACGCGCACGTTCTGCCGCACTTTTACCATTTTTAAAATCAGACAATGACAGGGGCGCTACGGGCTTTTTGGGAACATCAGCCTTTGCTTCTGTACCTACAACTGTCGCCGTAATTGTCCCAAGGGAAATCGCTTTTAACGTGTCTCTGCGTTTCATAGGTTTGCTTTTTTACGTTGGTCAATGATGTATTCAGAAGCCCGCATCGACAAGGCGAGAATTGTCCAAGTTGGGTTTTTATCCGCTTGCGATACAAACGTGCCTGCGTCCACAACGAATACGTTGCGCGAGTCATGCAACTGACTATAACGGTTCGTCACTGACTTCGATGGATCATCGCCCATACGGGTCGTTCCTACTTCGTGAATGATACGACCAGGAGCTGCCAAACCATAATTTGATTCGGGGCCTGGTTTCGGGCCTGTTGGAATACCTCCCATCGCAGTGATGATTTCTTCGAAGGTATCTTGCATGTGCTTGGCTTGCTTGATTTCGTGCTCCGACCACTTGTAGTTGAATCGAAGTACTGGAATACCGTACTTGTCCACCATGTTCGGGTCGATTTCGCAGTAGTTATCCTCACGTGCAATCGCCTCTCCGCGTCCTGCCATACCGAAGTTGGCACCGTAGAAGTGGCGGTAGTCTTCTTTCAATGACAAACCATAGCCACCCGCAGGTTTTTTATTTCCGTCTTTGCCTGGGTATTTTCCGTTGGTGTTTTCCATACCAAAGCCAAAACCATAACCTGGCATTCCCATACCTCCACCGTACTCGATGTGGTATCCACGCGGGAAGTCTAATTTCTTATCATTCAGCCACCAAGGCGTATAAACGTGCATACCTCCTACGCCGTCTTCGTTGTAACGCTTTCTGTCCACCAAATGAGGCAAGAACGCACTGCGACCTGCTCCTGTTGAATCGTGTAGGTATTTTCCGAGAATGCCACTTGAGTTACCCAAGCCTTTTGTGTGACGCGACGATTTTGAGTTCATCAACAAACGCGCTGATTCACAAGCACTAGCTGCTAATACAACGATTTTGGCACGTACTGTATATTCTTGTAAATTCTGCTTGTCAACGTAAGATACCCCCGTTGCAATACCATCTTGGTTGGTGATTACTTCGCGCGCCATGGCGTTGGTAAATACCGTTACATTTCCTGTTTTCACGGCAGGTTTTACCAAAACCGACGACGACGAAAAGTCGGCATACGCTTGGCAACCACGGCTACACTGTGAACAGTAGAAACATTGACCACGCTCGTTGTTGATGGGTTTTGTCAAAATCGACAAGCGCGACGGAATCACGGGAATGTTTATTTTTTTACCCGCCTGTTTCAAAAACAACTCGTGCAAACGAGGTTTTGGCGGTGGTAAGAAAATACCATCTGGCTCATTTGGAAAATTTTCTACACTTCCAAAAACTCCCACAAGACGATCCACTTTATCATAATAAGGCTTCACATCATCGTAACCGATTGGCCAGTTATCGCCTAAGCCATCTACATCTTTGCGTTTAAAGTCTAGTGGTCCAAAACGAAGCGAGATACGTCCCCAGTGGTTGGTACGTCCTCCAAGCATCCGCGAACGGAACCAGTCGAATTGGGTACCGCTTTTGCGTGTATATGGCTCACCTTCAAGCTCCCAACCTCCCCAGGCAGCATCAAAATCACCAAATGGGCGGTGCGTACTAGCGCCACGGCGCGGCGACTCCCACGGGTTTTTAAGCTGGGTAATGTATTTGGGATCCGCTGGATCATACCAAGGTCCCGCCTCTAGCAAAGCCACTTTCGCTCCCGACTCCGCCAATACCTTGGCAGCCATACCACCACCCGCGCCTGAACCCACGATACAGACGTCATAAACAGTGGGTTGTTCTTTGATTTGAAAACTCATACTGATAGAAACGATTGGGTTTTTAAAATTTTTGTCAAATATGAAAAAGCATCAGCACTTATCCAAATACTGTAAATAATCAAAGGAAGACTAACATTATTTCAATGTTTTTCGCAGCCAATCCCTGTCCAACGTCCTCGATCTCCAGTCCAATACTGTCGAATTCCATCGCTTTTGCGTTTTAATCTCTTTTTCGATTGCCAGTTTATACATTACCAAACGCGGGTCGTTTTGTTCAAGTTTTGCTTGTAAAAACGGCAAACGAGTAACGTCTAGTTGCTGAATATAGCTCATATCAAGGCGTTCGGCATACGTAAAATTGTACCAAGTAATCAATCTACTCCAATCTACAAGTAGGTAGCATGAAACTGTTGCATAAACCAACCACATGGTTTGGCACACCAAAAACGCCGTCGATTTTACCTTCTTTATTTTATAATACGTCAATACCAAGCCACCTAATGTCAATAAAAGGGCAATATATACCCAAATCCGTTTGAACGTTATCCCAAAGGCCATTACGTACAGCGTATTTTTATAACACGTAAAGACCCCCAAAGCCGCGTTCAGTGCAATCCATACAAAAGCCAACTGCAACAAACGACGGTTGTTTGCGTAAAAGTTTTGATTACCGCGAAAGAAATACACAATCAACGCTATCGCCGAAGCTATGCTTATCAACAACGCATTAAACCCTTCATGTACTTGTTCGGAAAAGCCTTTGGTCGTCTGTAACGCTGGTAGCAACAATTGCGCCATACTAAACAGAAGAAAAATGGTAATAAGCGTATTGAGCATAAAAAAGAGAATCACCGCCTGCCGATATTCGTACTTGAGTGCAATCGTCCCCACCTTTGTTTTGGCCGTACGTTTTTTAATTCTTGTTAAATTTTCGTGGTAAGGGGTTTCTGTAAAAGGCAATTTCCCACTTCCTGCAAAAAATAATGGACATAACACAACCCCTCCGAGCAAAACAAACCCAACGAGCCATACATCAATCTTAACGTCTATCCATGCTAAGTCTAACCAAAAATCAGGGTTAGCCCAGCAGTAAAGTCCATAAAAAACGACTGTAACAGAAAACGGCATCAAGTAGAGCGAAGGCTTTTGTTGACGTTGGTGTCGCCATAGAGGTTGAAAAAGAGAAGCAATTCCCGACTTAATCTTTGAAAAATTATCCAAAAAACTAACCACCATCGCACTCAAAAAACCATTGAGCCATGCTCCAATTACCGTACTTTGGGGAGCCATCGTAAACCCAATAAAAACCAATAATGAGCATACATACATGAAGCTCGCCCATCCTAGACCATGCCAAGCCACCGCAAAAGCCAATATCAGTTGTACCAAGGCACTTTTTTGCCACTGTCTTTGAGCAAGCAATGCAGGGTGTGTATGAGCCACTAATCCAATCAAAGTTGCCGAGAATACAATGGTATTATACCCCTGAATTTGCTCATAAAATAGGTAGGTGAAAAGCGAAACGGCTATTCCCCAGTTTACAATCGTTTTTTTCATAGCTTTATTTTTTTAAACTAAAAGTACTTTGAAACGCAAAGTAAATAACTCAAAAGCATTCGTTCCAAATCTTTTTCAGTAAATTTGTGCGCCTATTTATCAAATATGACATTCTATCAACGACATTCTACCTCTTCTAGTAGTTATAGCCCTTTTTTGCTTCTTGTCATTCTCGCAGTGGCGCTTGGCTTACGGCTTTATCACCTCGATGCCCACGGTATTTTTTACGATGAAAAATCGACGATGGTGGTGAGTCAAGGGATTGTGCTTGACGGAGCCAATCAAAAAGATGTTTTTGACAAAGGGAAATTGGTCTTCACCAACGAAGAGTTTTGGCGCGAAAAGAAGATTCCCGACTACTACGAAGCCATGACGCGCAGCGATATTGGCAATAGTCCGTTTTATTATTTCCTGCTTCATCATTGGATGAAGGTTTTCGGCATTTCGGATTTCTCAGCCCGAATGATGTCAGTGCTGTTTAGCGTCCTGACAGTCTGGTTATTATTTATTTTTACCCGTCGCTTTTTTCAATCAGAGCGTTTGGCTTTCACTGCCGCTGCATTGGCGGCCATTGAGCCTTTTTTTGTGGCTTATAGCCAGCAAGCGCGCAATTATTCCCTCACGTTTTTTCTTACTTTATTGGCTTCCTACTTATTTCTCCGTGCCTTGGAAGCCGACAACACCAACAAGCCCTCGTTGAAATGGTATGCTGGTTACGCAATCACGGCCTTTCTGGGACTGTATTCTCATTTTCTGGTTGCGTCGGTGTTGCTTGCGCACGGTTTGTACGTGCTTTGCTGCGTTCGCAAACTCAAGAGCTGGATTGCATTTAGTTTTTCAGGGGTGTTTGCCGTTGCCACTTTAGCGTGGTGGCTCGTTTATGGCGGTGGTCAAAACACGCTTTTTAGCCTCAATCACCAGACCAAAGTTTATTTAGAATGTGCGCTCAATCGACCGTATAATAACCCATACGGCATTATTCTGCCCGCTACTTTTGGTAACGTAGTCCAGAAAAGTATCCCCATGTTTAGCGATTTATGGGTGTTTACCAATGGATTGACGGAACATTTAGCAGGCAAAAAGAACATGATATTGGCAACGCTTATCGGTGTATTGCTAATGGTTACTTATCATTTCTCGCAGAAAAAACACCCGCTTGCCCAATGGTTGGTCATTGCCTCAGTGGTCATTCTTGGCGCAAGTGCGGCTTTGTACAAGGATTATACTTTGGGCTTCTGGACGCTATCAATGGCTTTGTTTATGACCTATTTAGCCGTTCAAACGTTGATTTCACGAACAAAAAATTTCCCAAAAAGCTACCTTTGGTTTTTAGTCATTATTGGTATTATTCCGACCGCATTTTTGATTTTTAATGCCGTTAGAAGCGGCCATACCTACGGCCTAATGCAGCGCTATTCGGGTTTTTCTTTCCCTTACGTGACTATTTTAGCGAGTATTGTTTTGTGGCAATTGTGGGAATCAAAAACGACAATTAAATGGGTTGTCTCTGCCATTTTGGGGATTCAATTGTATTTTGTGGTACAGACACTTCAAACGATTTACGCCGACCGTTCAATAAAATATAACTACCGCAATACTCCTCGCGAACCTAACCCTCATTATGCGGCGGCCCAACAAGCAAAAGTGCTCTATCAGAAGGGAGATACGGTATTTTTGCCCGCGCCCATGGCGCATTTTGATAACCCAATGGACCGCACTTATTTGCCTTATTCGGTGGTCGATGCTCAATATTTTAACCTGTATCTACCAAAAGACCGTATCTTTGTGCAAAAGTTGGATACCGTCAACGTGAACAAGATACGTTTGAAGAAAGCTGACGGGCAGCTAATTGAACTCATTGACTTGAAAGGAAAACGATACTAATGGTCGAAACACAAGCTCTCGCAACAGATTATTTAAAACTCAGCGGCGAACTTCGTTTGAAGGTGTTGGGTCTATACAAAAAAGCCAATGCAGGGCACATCGGGTGCTCTTTGAGTTGTATTGATTTGCTCATTGGGTCGTTGGTTCATCATAAGCGTCCGCAGGATTCTTTTATTTTGTCCAAAGGCCACGCGGCTGCGGCTTTGTACGTGACACTGAATCATTTGGGTGAAATTTCGGACGAAATCTTAGATACGTTCTATCAAGACGGAACTACCCTTCCCGCCCACCCTGCCCCCAACAAACACGCAGGCATTCCGTTTGCAACGGGCTCCCTAGGCCACGGACTTCCGATTGCGACGGGCATTGCCCAAGCTAATAAATTATCCGACAACGACGGCATTTCCTTCGTTTTGATGTCGGACGGAGAAACCAACGAAGGAACCACTTGGGAGGCAGCGCATTATGCCATCCAGAAAGGATTAGACAACTTAATTGTGCTGATTGACCGAAACGGTCTTCAAGGATTTGGTTATACCAACGAAATTTTGGGAGATTCGGCCGATGCGGTTAAATGGCGCGCGATTGGTTTTGACGTGGTCGAAGTCAACGGACATAATCCTGCTGAACTAATCGAACAAATTGCGGCGCTTAAAACCCGCAAAAATGGGATACCAAAAGTAATTATTGCGCATACCATTAAAGGTAAAGGAGTTTCGTACATGGAAAACCGCATGGAATGGCACTATTTGCCCATGAGTGACGATTTGTACGCTACTGCCGTCTCAGACGTACAACAAACCTATTTATTGTCATGACTGAACGCGAGCGCCTTGACCAATTAGAACTTTTGATTGCCGAATTTGCCATCAAGCAAGACGAACATACGGCAATTTTAGAAGAGCATTCAGCTAAACTTGAGCGATTATCTTTGCAGATAAAACGCCTCGAAGAAGCCGTTAAACTATGCCTGAGAGGAATCCAGCAAAATAGTGATGATATTCAGTTTCTACTCCGCAAACAGAGCGAGTTTGAAGTCCAGTTAGCAGAACTTACAGCCCGTTTTGAAACCCTTGAAAAGCGCTTTGACAATATGGAGAACAGGCTGGAGAAAGTAGAACAAAGGCTCGAAAACGTAGAAACTAAGCTAGACACGATTATTACGATTCTTCAAAATCGTAATTAAGATATTATAGTTGCCATGACGACCCAAGAACAAAATACGGCAATCATCAATTACTTAATGCCCTATAAACCGACTAAAATTGGGGTATTTGGTTCTGTGGCTCGTGGTGAAAATACAAATAATAGCGATTTGGACTTACTAATCAATCTAGGAATGCCTATTGACTTGTTTCAATTCATGGAAATTTGGGACGACTTAGAAACTCTTTTAAACACAAAAGTGGATTTAGTAACTGAAAATGCTTTAAAGTCGTCGAACCAACGCGTTCAAAAAAATATAAATCAAGATATTGTACTCATTTATGAAAAGTGATTTACTCTATCTTGAACACATTCAAAGCTGTCTTCTAACAATCATTGAATATACAGAAGAGGTTAGTCTTGAACAGTTTATGCAGCAACGCATGATACAAGATGCTTGCATTAGGCAGTTTGAAGTAATGGGTGAAGCAACCAAACGCGTTTCTATGGAATTAAGGGAGAAATATCCTTCAATTAAATGGAAACAAATGGCTGGTTTTAGGGATAGATTAATCCACGATTATCTAAATGTTGATTTAGACTTGGTGTGGAACGCTTCCAAATACACTTCTATTTCGCTTTTGATTGAAATTGAAGAAGTGTTGAGAGTTGAAATAAACAATGAGCAGACAAACTAATACCGTTTTGGTGTACAAAGACAAAATACAACAGCTCAAAGGCCCCATTTTTGTATTTGGGGCGAGTGGTTTCATCGGAGCCAACTTGTTCAAAGACATTTACAGCGTGCGTCAGGATGTGTATGCACTCACCCACGATGCCACCAAAGCTTGGCGCTTAAAGCTTTTGAATGTACCGTTTGAAAACATCGTTCACTGCGATATTTTATCTGACCATTCGGTAGAAGAGATTTTTGACAAATACAAGCCGCGTACCATTTTCAACCTTGCCGCGTACGGAGCTTACAGCAAACAAAAAAACGTCAATCTCATTTACGAGACCAACGTCATCGGAACGGTAAATATTCTCGAAAAATGTACCGATGAAACCGTTTATATTCACGCAGGGAGTAGTTCTGAGTATGGTTTCAATTGCTCGGCTCCCAAAGAAACTGACCCCGTAAAACCCAATAGCCACTATGCTGTTTCGAAAGTATCAGCGGCGTATCTGATTGAGTTTTACGCAAAAGTACATCAACGGAAAGCCCTTAACTTACGTCTTTATTCCATTTACGGCGCTTGGGAAGAACCTGACCGCTTGATTCCTCGACTGATTGAAGAAGCTCGTAAAGACAAATATCCTCCGCTCGTTTCGCCCGACATTAGCCGCGATTTTGTCTATGTGGACGATTGCGTTGAAGCTTTTATTCACGCTGCGTTGAAAGTCAACTCGTCGATTTCAGGAAATTCATACAATATCGGAACGGGCCAAAAAACGACCATGCGTGAATTGGTGGATACCACACGCACGGCTTTTCAACTGACCGATGCGCCCGTTTGGGGAAGTATGCCCAACCGTGGCTGGGATTTGGCCGAATGGTACGGCGACCCTACCGCCGCCGAACGCGACCTGGGCTGGAAAGCACACACTCCACTCAGCGAAGGCTTGACCAAATACCGCGACTGGCAAGTGGCAAGTAAGTACGAAGAAAATGTACTTCCTGCTTTCCAAAACCCCAAGCTAAACCCCGTCATTACGGCCATTATTGCGTGCTACAAAGATGCCCAAGCGATTCCGTTTATGTATGACCGCTTGGTAAAAACGTTCAACCAAATGAAGGTTCGTTACGAAATTATCTTTGTCAACGATGCTTCACCCGATAACCAAGAAGAAGTCATCAATGCCATTTGCCAACGCGACCCTAACGTGATTGGGATAACCCACTCGCGGAATTTTGGTTCGCAGTCTGCCTTTTTGAGTGGTATGGAAATCTCTACGGGCGATGCGGTGGTGCTGATGGACGGTGATTTGCAAGATCCACCTGAGATTATCCCTCAGTTTTATGACAAATGGAGCACGGGTTTTGACGTTGTTTATGGCGTGCGCGTACAGCGCGAAATGAAGCCTCACATTCATTTTTTCTACAAGACATTTTACAAAATATTCCAAAACCTAAGCTACGTTCCCATTCCACGCGATGCGGGCGACTTCTCGATGATAGACCGTAAGGTTGTCAAAGAAATTGTGGCGTTGCCCGAAACCGAACAGTTTTTACGCGGCTTACGGGCGTGGGTTGGATTCAAACAAACGGGCGTTGATTACGTTCGTCCTGAGCGGATGTTTGGAGTAAGTACCAACAACTGGCGGAAAAACATTTGGTGGGCTAAGAAAGCGATTTTCTCCTTTAGCTTCGCGCCGCTCGAACTAATGAGTTACGCTGGTTTTATGCTTACTGGCTTGTCTATTCTTGGGATTTTCTATCAGATTTTAGCCAAATATTTCTTTGCTCCCGACACCCCACAAGGATTCACGACAGTCATTATTTTGATTGTACTTTTCGGAGGATTGACGCTCTTGGGAATTTCATTTTTAGGGGAATACATCAGCAAGATTTTTGAGGAAACGAAAAAGCGGCCTAAATTTATTCGTACTAAAATCCAAAAAGGGTCGAAGACGTTCCGTACTTCTGAGGAGATAATGACGTTAGTGAAGCAGCGCAAGAAGTAACCATAATTCGTTACGTAACCCATTATTGGTCAAAATAATACCGTGTTATGAAACCTCTTTACGTATGGCTATCACTGGTCGCCACTGTAGTTTTGTTTTGTCTGTTTATAGGGTATTTTGCAGTGGATCTTCCTCAAGGAGACGACTTTGATTTGATTCTCCACTTCTTGACGAATTACCTTACCAATGCCCATACGCTCTACGAAAAATGGAGTCTGTTAACGGCTCAGTTTGTTGAACACAGGTTGTTTTATACGCGCTTTGTCGTATTGGGGCAGTATTTACTCACAGGTAGCGTTTCTTTTTATCTCATTATACTCATTGGAAATCTTTCTTTGGTAGGGATACTTTATATTGTTTACCGACAATTACGTAGTGCCAATTTACCCGTCCATTTCCTGCTTCCTGCTGCCCTTATTGTATTTCAACCTTCTTATTCGTTCGATGGTGTACTATGGCCTGCGGCTACGTTGGCCTACAATTCAGTAGCGTTTTTTGCCATTCTCACCATTCACTGGCTTTCTACCTCTAAGCCTGTTAATTTTTGGTTGGCCATCCTCAGCGCCCTTCTTTGTACTTATACCTTTGGCAACGGAATGCTTATTTGGGGCGTAGGACTCATGCTTCTTTGTCTGCAAAAAAGATGGAAAGATACCGCTTTTTGGGTAGGCGCGATTGCACTCATAATGGGCTTATATTTTTCTAATTACGTCCATTACCAAAGCCGCAACAACCCGCTTTCCCACCTTCTCGAACACCCTTTATACGTAATTATTAACTTTTTTGTATTTACAGGTTCGGCGCTTAACTGGAGCGAACAATGGCCAAAAAACCTCGCTTCCGATGATTATTGGTCTATTGTTACGGGGATTTTTATTACTTGCCTCTATCTATTTTTGCTATACAAAGTACTTGTAACTTTCCTCCAAAAATCACCCGATACGGATAAAGCACTTGGTCGTTATCGAATTTTCATCGTTGGAGTTTTAACTTTTATTATCCTCACTGGTTTATTATTAACCACCGCTCGTGTGTATCGTGACGACATTCTTATGCACATCAATCGCTATCGGATTCATTCGGTTGTGGTGCTGGTTGTTTCGTACATGTACCTTATTCCGTGGCTGCACTCTAAGCGACAAGGCTTCCTTGTAGTTACTTGCATGACTCTTTTCTTTGCGGTTCTTTCGTATTTTAGTTTTTACAACATTTTTGATTTTTACAGACGCAACTTCTCGGCTGGTCAGTTCAACTGGCAACAAAACAGTGAATGGTTTATCTATCGCGATACAGCCTATTGGGAAGGTGCGTCGAAGTTAGTACTAAATGAAGCAAAAAAAGTCAAGACTTATGAAGTACCTCCGTCAGCTTTCAAAGTCTTACCTGTCTCTGATACAACCCAAAGTTTAGAAATCAAATTAGACCCCAAAGCGAAAGAGCTTCATCTCAAAGGCTTTGCCGATGACTTATCATCCATCGGCCATCAAAACGATTATTATTTTGTATTTAAAAACTTATCTACCAACAAAATATATTTGGAAGCGTCGCATTATGACCATCGAAGTTTTCGATTGGTACTGATGGGTAATTCGTACTATTACGGGAATTTTAACACCTTTATTACCTACGCGCATTTTCCCAAAGGTAAATACCAAATAGGCTACGCCCGTTTAAACGCTCAAAATGAGCTTGCCTATCACTGGCAAGCTTCGTATTTTGACCAATAAAGTAATACTATCCCTACTAATTCACTTCTGCGTATTTGGGTAACCTTCCGAATTTCGCTTATTTTGTGGTAAGTTTTCTGAGATTCCTGTGTTTTTTCGCAGGAAAAATAGCTATACATCATGCGTAAAGAATTTTCAGCCGCTATTGAAAAATTGGCCCTCGCCGATGAATCGGTCGTGTTTATTACAGGTGACTTGGGATACAATGCCCTCGAAAACCTCCAAGAAAAACTAGGCAAACGCTTCATCAATGCGGGGGTAGCCGAGCAAAACATGGTCGGAGTAGCGGCAGGGATGGCCTATCGCGGCTACAAAGTTTTTTGTTATAGCATCGCTCCTTTTGTGGTTTATCGTTGTCTGGAACAATTCCGCAACGATGCTTGCCTGCACAACCTTCCCGTTTTTTTGGTAGGTAACGGCGGCGGCTACGGCTACGGCATCATGGGAAGTACCCACCATGCAATCGAAGATTTGGCTTGTTTAAGTAGCCTTCAAAATGTAAAAACGTGGATTCCTGCTTTTAGCGATGAAGTTGAATTTTCATTGACGACAATATTAGAAGAAAAACGCCCCGCCTATTTACGTCTTGGCGTAGGTGGTCTTACGCCTGAAGGTTCTGTGTTGTCAGGTTCCCTCAAAAAAATCCACCAAAGTGCCCAATCTACTACGGCCATCATTGCATTAGGCCCGATTGTTTCCAACGTCTTGAAGGCACTCCCGCAAACTGAGTTAGCCGATGAGTGTAACATTTATACAGCGCTTACACTTCCGCTTGAACTTTCTTCTTCTACCATCGAAGAACTACGCCAAGTCGATACCATTTTAGTGGTTGAAGAACACGTAAGTATTGGTGGACTTGCGCAGCAACTTTCTGTAAAATTACTGGAAGCTGGGGTGCATCCTAAAAATTTCAAATCGCTCTCAGCCCAAGGATACCCTGACGGCCTCTATGGTAGTCAAAGCTATCATCAGGCACAGTCGGGATTGGATTCCGCCAACATTGTTCGTACACTTCACTCCTTTAGTCACTCATTAAGTCGCTAAACGGGTTTTATGAACAAACGAGCGATTGCTTCTTTAGTGGTTACAATGGCGCTGATATTTGCTTACTATCAGCTCTGGAATCGTTATGCCATCAATATTCCCAAATGGGACGACCATGCACTCAAAGCCACGGTACTTAACTTTGACAAAGCCGATAGTTTTGGAGGCAAACTTTACGAACTCTACCGCCAACACAACGAGCATCGAATTGCCCTGACGCGGCTCATTACGGTTATTGATTATAAAATCTTTGGGCACATCAATTACGAGCATTTGATGTTTTTTGGCAACCTCGCTTTGCTTTTAATTTGGTGGTTGCTTACTCGTTTTTTCAAACCCCTCCAAGGGGCAGTCTGGTATGCTCTTCCCATTGCTACGTTTTGGTTTTCGTTGGCTTTTTGGGAAAATGCTTTTTGGGGAATGGCAGCGGTACAAAATATATGGGTCGTTGCATGGGCCATGCTTACCTTTTGGAAACTCAGCCGTGCCGATGCCTACTGGTGGTGGGCGCTCCCTACGGCTTTTATGGGTCTCTTTACTAGCGGAAATGGCCTGTTCGTAATGCCACTGGCCTTGGGTATTCTTTTACTCCAAAAACGCTGGAAAATATCACTCATTTGGCTGATTTTTAGCGCGTTTTGTATTTTACTTTATTTTTGGGACTACCAACGTCCCCCTACCGACCTGAGCGCAACGGGGAGTATCAAAGAGTTTATTCGTGGCTACTTGCTTTTTTGTGGTTCATTGACCGAAAGTTTACCCTTTGGCAACTTTCCCACCCAAATGCCTGTCTGGTTTGGTGCACTTACGATTTTTGTAAGTTTTAGTATGTTGCTATATATTTTGCGCAGCTACTGGAAACGAAATTTTGAGCTCGACTCTTTCGACTATTTTTACGTGGGCGGTGTCCTTTTTGCTTTAGGGACAGCACTTATTGTCGTGTATTCTCGGGCTGGACTTGGGGCTGAAATCATGCTTACCAGTCGATACAAGTTGTATTCTGCCTTGTTATTGAGCTTTAATGTCGCTTATCTGACGCGCTTAGCGCACCCTCGTTTCCGAGAGGTGATGACGATGACGTTTGTTGTTGGGGCAGCTTACCTTTTTGCATGCAATCAGCATTACCACCTGTACGATACGATTCAATTACGAAAGTACAACGTCACCAGCTGTTTCAACTGGCGTAATGACGGCATCACCTCGAGTTCTATTTATCGGGCTCCCTCACTGTTTTTAGAGAATATTCCCATTCCCAAAGATTCTGTATTTACGGGACAAGCCTGTTTGGTTAAAAACAATTCTCTTGAATTGATTCAATCCGAATATCGCCTTTACGACCTCCGCGATGGCGGTCTCTACATTGTGCTTTCCAATGCCCAACACCAGTATGTATTTCCTACTTGGCAAGCCCGCAAACATTCGTTTAGGAATATATTCAATTACAAACACTACTTTATCAAAGGCTCAAAAGCCATTGTGCCTCCCCTATCGTCAGACATAAAACCTGGTACTTACAAGGTACGTTGGTTGCATTTTGACCGACAAGGAAAACTTTATTTTGAAGATGCAAAATGCAGTGTAGCGACGTTCCAACCAGCTCAACAACAAAACATTAAGACAAATTGGTAAAACATCAAGATAACTATCTCGTCCAACTCGACGGATTGCGCTTTATGGCAGTTGCCCTCGTTTTGTGGGACCACTGGATGCCCGAACCACACTCGCTCCCATTTGGGAAGTTAGGCGTAAACCTCTTTTTTGTTTTGAGTGGGTTTCTAATCGCTCGGATTTTGCTCAGTAGCAAAGACAAAACGTACGGTAAAGAAGGTGGTTTGGGAGCCTATTTAAAGAAGTTTTACATTCGCCGAACCATTCGGATTTTTCCCATCTATTACCTGTCACTGATTGTCCTTTGGTTACTACACGACCCTTCCGTACGCGGGAAAGAAGGCTGGCAATTTTTGTACGCATCAAATATTTACATTGCCCTTAAAAAGACTTGGTTAGGCGTGACCGACCATTTTTGGTCATTGGCAGTAGAAGAGCAGTTTTACATCTTTTTTCCGCTGCTTATTTTCTTCATTCCCCGTCGCTACGTGGTTTCGTTTTTTAGTATTCTTATTGTCTTTAGTGTTCTTTTACGGGCTTACTTTTGGCAAACCAATGAGCCGTGGTACGTTTCCTACGTGACTATGCCAACGGCTTTGGATGCTTTTGGAGTGGGGGCACTAATGGCCTACGCCCAACTCTACCACCGCCCATTTTTTCAAAAAATATTCAGTAATCGCTGGTATTTAGGGATTAGCTTTTTGGCACTTGCGGGTATTTTTATGTTATCACGCCAACAAACCCTGGCAGGTGTAACCCAAGACCAAAACTTGTATATTTCCATTTGGGAACGTTTTTTTGCCTCCATTTTCTTTACATTTCTAATTGGAGGTGGCATTATTGGGTACAAAGGGTGGTTTAAATGGTTTTTAGAGCACCCCGTCAGCAACTACCTTGGGAAGATTAGCTACGGACTTTATGTGTATCATAATTTTGTGTATAATCATTACCACTCGCCCGCCCTTCACCCTACGGTTCGGTTATTTAACAAACTAGGCCGCACCTTCCCCGACTTCGGAAACATGCACTTTGTCCAGTTTGTCATACTCTTTGTACTCACCACCATCGTTGCCTCCGTTTCGTGGTTTCTCATTGAAAAACCCATCAACAACCTAAAAGATAAATACGCGCCCTAATAGAACCTACCATAAAATAAATCCTTCGCGAGGAAAGATAGGCCAATCGCCTTTTTTTGAGTAGTTTTGAGAAATTTTTTGTCTTAAAGTCGTTCCGTTTGCACAATAGCGCGTCTTAACACACAAATCCCCAATTCAATAATGAGCCTTTATTTTTCGATTGTGATGCCTGCTTATAATGAAGAAGAGTGTATTGAGCAGGTAGTAACCATGTGGACTTCCTTTCTCAAAAATACCTTCCCAGGCAAAGAGACCAAACTCATCGTTATCAATGATGGTTCAAAAGATGGTACCAAGCAAATCCTTGACCGTATCGCACCTTCCATTGACAACCTTTACGTTGTACACCAGCCCAACGGCGGGCACGGAAATGCGGCAGTAAACGGCTATCGTAAGGCGGTTGAACTTAACTCTGAATGGGTATTCCAAACCGATAGCGACGACCAATTTGTCACCGAAGATGTGATAAAACTTTGGGCAAAACGCAACGAATCTAATTTTATCATGGGCTATCGCCAAGTTCGTTATGACGCATTTGCACGTTTGATTATTACTCGTATCTTGAAATATACGATTTTCTTTGCGTACGGAACTTTCATCAACGACGCTAACATTCCATTCCGTCTCATCAAAGGAAGTTATCTAAAAAAACTTCTAGCCCAACTCCCTAATCCAGAGCCATTTGCTCCTAATATTTTCTTGGCAGTAATGGCTAAAAAGGCAGGAGAAAAAACATTTGATATACCAATTACTCACAAAGAGCGTTTGACTGGGACAGTTTCTATCTTACGTTGGAAACTAATCAAGGTTTGTATTCAAAGCTTTAAGGAGTTGTTGAACTTCCGTTTGGCGCTCAACAGCAAAGTACGCGCTATCAAAGCTGCTTAATCTGTTTTCTATTTAGTGTTACGCAGTTTAAAGTTTTTTGTTTCCTGTTTGAAAAAATTGGGGATTCTTCAAATATCAAACTGTGTCGAATCTGTGTCATCCGTGTGCCAAAATCGTCGATAATAGCACACGGATGAAAGATAATACAGTACCGTAAACCTACAAACCCAGAACACGAAACCGTAAACCCAAAACTGTAAACCCAAAACCGTAACCTTCCATGAATAGAAGAGGCATCATAGTTGCCATTTCGTTGGTGATTTTATTAGCAGGCTGGTGGGGGTTTCAGCGTTGGCAAATGTACTCGGCAACTGTCTGGAAACTTTTACCCGAAAACGCATTTTTTGTCCTCCAAAGCCAACGACTTCAAGACACTACCTTTAAAGTTCAAAAAGGTGGAATTGAGATGCGCGAAGTACCTCTTCTTAACCTTGCGGCTCATCAAATCGACCACTTTCGTCTTTTGAGCGATGATAGCACCAAAGCTGATAAATTGCTCAAAAACCGTGGAATCACTTATGTTCTCCAAAAAACATCAAGCGGTCGATTTGTCTTTTTGGTTTTTCTTCCACTTGATGCTTTTCAGTCTTACAATTGGCTGGAGAGCCCTACTTCCTCTAAAGTACGGGTTACGTCTCACTTACACAGTGGTCAAAAAATCTATGACGTTACAACCCCAACTTCTGACCCAATTTTTGCCTATACCCGTTTCAATAACTTTATTGTATCCTGTATTTCAGGCGACGTATTAGAAGATTGGATTCGCTACGCATCAAGTCCGCTGCGCACCACCCGACCAAGCCGTTTTGAAACAATCAAAGATGACGCCAGTGAGTTAAGTATTTTTCTTGACAACACGCTCCTTTCTGATGTTTTGCGGCGCGATATCTCCACCAAATCGGACGCTGGTCTGCTTTATTTTCTTTCTTTTCTACCTAGTATTGAAAGTTTACACCTCGACCCCGTCTTTTCAAGTAAAAACACGACCCTTACCTCAAAAGGGAAAAAAATAAAGGTAGAAGGCTACCTCGATGCCCTCAACGACCAAAAAGCAAGCCCATTTAAAAATACCTTTTTTATCCCCAACAATACGGCCATCATGTACCGCCTTGGGTTTGATGATGCGGGTTTGTTTACGCGGAAGTTACGCGGACAACTTCAAAGTCTCTCTGCCGATTCAATTAACCAATCTCGGTCAGCACTCCAATCATTGATTAGTGCCAGCCGCATTGACTCTTTTTATCGTTTTTCTCACAAAGAACTTATTCTTTGTCAGTTGGAGCCCAACAACGTCCTCACCAAAGGACAAGTAATTCTGCAACAAGTAAGCCCTAGCACTTCTTTAGAGCCATTTATTCGACGTTTAGCGATTCTTTTAAACAAAAATAAAGGATTACCCATCGAGCCCTTTCAAGGAGGAAAAGTGTATAGAATCGACTGGAATGAGCTTCCTGCGGTACTTTTTGGAGGACTTTTTAAAGGGTTTCCAAAATGTTATGTGGCCTTTCACAAAAACTTTGTCGTCTATGCCAACGATTCGCAAGTGTTAAAGGACTACCTCATTGACCTCGAATACCAACGTACTTGGGCAAATTCGGCCGTTTATAATGCTTTTTTTGACAAAACATTTCGGTCTTCCAACTTTACATTTGTCATCAATCCGCGTAAAAGTAAAGAATACATGGGCAGCGGTTTTATGAATTATCTTTTTAAAGCCCTTAGTTATGATATTACCGAACAATTGCCCTTTGACCAGCTTGTTTTCCAAAGTGCTTACAAAAAATCACGGGCTTATTCGTCGCTTACTTTTGGGCGTCTTAGTAAGGCATCTAGTGCTAAAATTTTGAATAAAGTATTTCTACAGCAAGAAGTTGAAATACCAGAAGCCCCTTCAGGTGGCATTTTTACCGTGCGGAACTATCCCAATGGTATGGAAAAAGTTATCATCGCAACCGCAAGCAACGAATTACTGAACCCACTTGCCGAAGAGAAAAAGCGGAAAATTGCGAAACTCGATGCCCCCATCGTAAGCGATATTTATTCGGTTGATTTTTTGAGTGTAGGCCGCCTTCAATACGTTTTTGCTACCGAAAAAAGCCTCAACGTGGTTGACGAAGACGACCAACAGCGGTACATGACCATTCCTTCGATTCGTTTACCATTAGGACGAAAAATTAGAAGTCTCCAACAACTTGAAAGTGGAATTGAGGGAAGTTTTCGGTTTTTGGTTATCGACACTAACGGATTTTTATACCTATGGAATAGCCCGACCCAACCTCCGATTTTGCTCAACACTTCTCGCCCTTTTGCGGATTTATTGCTTCCAATACATGAGGTCGAATACCAAGGCAAACGTCATTTTTTATTTACCCAGAGCACGGGTCAGATTGGCCTCATCAACGAATCGGGTGTCATTCCAGAACCTTATAAAATCGACTTTAAAACCAACTTTTCAGGGCCGTTCTTTGGCGTTTTTCTTCCTGAAAACAATTCAACACAACTCATTGGTGTAACAAAATATGGTGAGTTCATTGAAAATACGCTTACTGGAAAAACCATCGATCGGCGTCAGCTTTTCCGCACTGACCCAACTTCTTTTTTCCGCGCCAAAGCTGCTCCTAACAACCGTGATTGGTTACTTTTCCGCGAATCCGAAACACAATTTGCCGTGTTAGATAAAAAAGGAAACGAACTCTTTTCGGCCAAAGGTCTTATTGCCGCCAAAAACCAAGTTCAATACCATTACCTGAGTTCCGAAGTAAAGTTTTTGAGTGTAAAATCAGGGAATTACACCACACTTTATGACCTCAAAGGGTATCAGATTGGCGACAAACCTTTCCCAAGTGAGTATCCCGTTCGCATTAACCTTGTCGAAGGCTACAACAAGCTATTGGTCTATGGCTTTGCGAATAAAAAAATACAAGTTTGGTCGCTCAAACTACGTTAGTTACCGAATTCATGAAGATTTTTTTAAAATACTTACTCCTATTTATTGGGGCATTGCTTTGGGTCGTAGGCTGCGTTCCTACGTTTCGTAAAACCGCTTTTGAATGGGGTTTAACGAAAGATTCTTACCGTTATGGGGATTTGTATCGTTTGTCCAATTTGCCCCAATTCAAACAAGAACAGCTACCTTGTAATAACGCCCCACGCTTCGACTCCCCGACCGATTCCACGGCTTTATACATTATTGGGGATAGTTTTACGGAGCATCAGCGCGTTGGGAAACAAGATTTCAACGTTGGAGCTTACACCCGCGTCCACTGGAACGAAGCAGAAACAATTCAACTTGATACTTCACGACGAAACGTTCTGGTTCTTCAAACGGTAGAAAGGCATTTTCGGGAGCACTTTGCGGCAGAAGTACGTAATTTTACCATTGGCTCCAAACAACCAAAAGTAAGCGGATTTTCGTTTGAAAATTGGGTGGCTGAAGTATATCAGAGTTTTGAAGAAACGTTAAAAGAAAGCGAAGAATCTTTGGCTAGTTTTCTTTTTTCTGGCGATATTTTTCTGACCTTGAAAGAGTGGAAAGCCAACCTAAATCTTCAATGGTTTGGACGTCACAACGACCAAGTGGCTTTGTCTCCCGATAAAACACAGTTGCTTTTCGTCTGGGATACCGACTCTAGCCGTATTACGTCGTCTTTTAAGCAATTACCTGACAAAGAGCTAAAAACACTCATTAAGCAGGTCAATCAGACCCGTAATCATTACAAATCGCTTGGGTTTGATGAAGTATATCTTTCTATTATTCCCAATAAAACAAGCATTGTCGCGCCCAACTTGGGACCTTACAACCACCTCATTGAGCGCGTTCAACGTGATTCGACCCTACAAGTTCCATTTATCGACATCTGGACACCCTACTCCCAACGCCCAACCACCGTTTACAGCCTAAGCGATACCCACTGGAGCTGCACGGGGCGGGCGATTTGGTTGGAAAAAGTAAACGGGGTACTTTCATTTTGATGAAAATACCCCGTTTGGTAACTTACTTTTACTATCAATTAAATACTTGCTTGTAGTTTTTCTTTCGGATTAGCGCTATTAGTATGCCCAAGAAACCACCTACTAAGCCTGATATTGCGATAATTACACTTCTCCTAGGCTCCGATTTACGCGTTGGTGCTGTAGGTGGTTCTAGTACTTTAATAACTGGAGTTTCTTGATGAAGCTTAATCTTCGCCTCCTCGTATTTTGTCAACAAAGAATTATAAAAGTTAGACGACGTATTGTATTCTGCCTGAATTCGCTCTCGTTGAACATCGGCAGCTTGCAACCGAATCGTAGGTGCTTGAAATTGATCGCTGTACTCTGCTTTCTTTGTTTGATTTGAATAATACTTACGCTTTGCTGCCTCCAATCGTTCTGCCAAAAACTCCACTTCTCTTTTATTTTTTTGAGTGCGGTAGTTAATTACATACTCGGTCAAATAGTCCATCGAAAATTTAGCTACGGTAGCCGCAACTACAGGGTCAGGCAATTTGACGTTGATACTTATTACCCCCGCTTTACGATCATACGTACTAAATATTCGCTTCCTCAAATCTTTGATACGGTTCTCGTTTATGCGATTCAATACATAAAATCCTTTAGCCTCTACATTGAACTTCTTTAGTAAAGTGGTATCTATTTCCTCATTTTCTTCCACTACTCGGTGATAAAACTCCTCGAATGTCAATTTTTGATTTGTTCGAGTTACCACGGGTTGTTTCATTAAATCCAAATAAAAGGTCGTACTTTTCAGGACTTCTGGATACAAATCTGGGCGAATTGCTTCAGTAGCATTTTTTAAATCAATACCACTTAGCCCTAGTGCCCCTGCCAAACTTCCTAATGAGCCAGTTGCAGATGGTGGTATTTCTGGCAAAATTTTACCCTGAGACTCAAATTCTTCTTGAGCCGTAAACGCATAATACCCCCCACCGAGTGTAGTTAAAAGCCCAAATAGAATCACAATCCCCTTTTCCTTCCAAACTATACGCCAGAGCTCCCCTAAATTGATGGGGGCCTTTAACTCTTTCTCGTCCAAATATTCTTCGTCTTTCATTAACCAAGTACTAATTTAAGGTTCTAATTAAAGTGATAATCAATACCGTAGCCGATGTCAAACCTGTAAACAAGGATAAGCGCTCTGCTGAATTTAGGCGATTTTTTCTAGGACGAGTAGGTACAAACACTTGCATACCTCGTTCAACTTTGGGATAGAACTTCATCCCCAGAAATTTCTTAGTTCGGGCTGTAAATCCATTTGAATAAATCGCATATACCTTCGCAGTGTGGGCACTATCTGTAAATCCCCCTGCTTGTGTAATGTAACTTTTAAAACTAAACGTAGGGTTAAAAGCTATTACATTTGGATTAAACACTTGCCCACTCACGGTAACCGTTTCGGGAATTTTAGGTACGATAAGCTCATCTCCAGGCGCAAGCAACAGGTTATTGGGATGTTTCGGGTTCTTCAAAATCTGGGTGATATCCATGGCGATTAAGCGTCCATTTCTAAAAAACTGAATACCAGGCAAATAAGCCTCTTGACGAAAACCACCCGCCCGTTCAATCAAATTACTAATTCGTTCTTCCCGACTTGCGATTACGTACGTACTAGGGTACAATACCTGCCCTTTGATACTTACCGCTTGCTGGGCCAAGTAGTTGGGTAAACTACGAACAATCACTTCGTCATAAGGCTTTAATACAATGGTAGAAACCTCACTAAGCTCCTTTGAAATATCATACTTCGTCACTTCTACTGTTTCACTTTTTGTTTCATCATTGTATAATCGACGCGACAACTCTATTCCTTTTCCAGTTGCTCCATCCGTAAAACCTCCCGCCAACAATATCAAATCTTGCAAGGTCATTTTTTCAGCAAAATCAAACACTCCCCCGCTATTTACCGCCCCCTGAATACCCACCGTCTGTGCCTGTCGAGTTTCAGCAATTGACTTAATTACTAACACATCTTCTCTTTTGAGTAGAATATCGTCGTCCTCATTTTTAAACAATTGATCTAAATTAATTTGAATCAATTCTGGGTCTAAATTTTCACGTTTTCTCTTTAATACCGCCCTGTTACGGAATGCATCTTCCCGCAATCCTTCTGCTTTTTTAATCAGTTGTTTGACCGTATTAATATCATCACTCAAAGCAAATTCTCCTGGGCGAAAAACAGCACCAATAACTTCTACTTTATTTTCAAAACGATTTAAAATCGTCCCAACCACCAATTTATCTCCATTTTGAAGACTAAATTGACTTTGAGCGATTGGGTCAAATGTTATCAATTGTCTTTCTTTAGCCGTGTTACGATACACATTCACCGACGCCTGATACGATTGTTCGGTATAACCTCCTGCATAACGTAATAACTCCCCAAAATTTTCATTGGTCTTCAATTCAAACGTCCCACTTCTTTTGACTTCTCCTTCTATCTCTGCCTTTTTAGCTGCTATCGGTATCAAAATCACGTCTTGGTCTCTCAAGTTGATATTTTCGGCAAGTGTACCTTTCATCAAAAACTCGTATAAGTCAATCTTTTGAATGACTTTATTATTTCTAAGTATTTGTATTTCGCGCATTGATCCATTCCCATTTGGACCGCTGCATAAATAAAGTGCGTGGAATGCCGTCGCTAACGAAGAAACAGTGTATGTTCCAGGATTGGTGGCCTCACCAATGACTGTTACTTTTATACTCCTCACATTTCCCAAAGTCACATCCACGTTTAACGTTCCATTTCTAAGTCCTGCGTAGAGGATTTTTAGGCGTTCAATAATTTTACTCTTTGCTTGTTCTATTGACAAACCGTTAACCGACAACGGACTCAAGCTTTCCAGTTTAATCGTACCTTCAGGCGAGACCCTTGCATCGTAATGCTGATAAGCATATCCAGTAATGTCTATTCGGAGTTCATCATCTGGCCCTAAAATATAATCTTTGGGCGTAGGTAATCGTAAGTTTGGCTCAAACGACAACGATTTATTAGAGAACAGTTGAGCACCGAACACATCCTTCTTTTTCCCAACCTCTTGGTCATTGCCTACGGGCGTGGGTGTTTTTTCTGAAACCTGCCCCTGTTGCTGACGAACGGTGTTATTCACATTCGTAGGAGTAGTTGTTTCAGTTTTGGTTTTTAGCGTATTAATTCGAGCTCGAATTTTTGCCACATCCGCTTCACTATAACCTCTGGCCAAAGCGCCAGCTTCTAATTCGGCTTGTGATAAGCCCTTACTTTGGGCTACTTTTATAAATTCTTCCAATTGTGCATCAGTCACTTCGTCAGCAGCTGGTAGGGCCTGTGAATAAGAGAAATGGCACATTAAAAACAGAAGGGATACCCAACAATACTTTCTAAAACGCATGAATTTCAAGTAGGTTTAATAACTGGCGTTTCACTAAAAACGCCCCTACAAAGGTAGTGGGGTTTCGGATAGTTTACAAGCGCTAAAAACAGAAAGCCCCGCAGTTGCGGGGCTTTCGTTCGTATGAACCGTCTCGAAGATTAGTCTTGAGATACTTTCAATACTTTCAAAGCAGCACGCTTAGATGGAGTGCTAACTTGGATGAAGTACATACCAGTATTTTGGCTAGTCATGTCGATTTCTTCACGGTGAGTGTTAGTTTCAGGAGTTACCGAAGAAACTTTGATAGAACGGCCAGAAGCGTCAACCAAGTTCAACTTCACATCTTGACCTTTAGCACCGTTGATTGTCAATGACAATGTACGAGTTACTGGGTTTTGACCCATTGTCACAAATGGAGCTTCAGTATTCTCAGTTACGCCCTCACGAGCTGCACCTGAACCGATACCATTTTGTGATTGGATACGGAACCAGTATTCTTGGTATGCCAATTGTGTACCTTGAGCTGTACGTACGGCTGGGTAAAGACCCATACCTTTTTCGCTCCAGTAACGGATGCTCAATTTATACAAACCTTTTGGCAATCCTTGCGTGTACTTAGGCTCACTTGTGAAACCATAAGCTCCGTGGTTGTGCGCATACAATTCAGTGAAACCATCACGGTTAGCATACATCAAGTATGGTGCGTTGTTTTCAACAGTATTGTACGAGTATGGTACACCAGTTTCTGGTGTCACTAACATATCGTACGAAACAGCACCTGCTGTTCCTAAAGCACATGACTCAACGTGTACAGTCCAGAAGCGATCAGCTCCTTTGTTAGGATTCTCAGTGAAGAATACTGAAGGATTACCTTGTGAGCTGCTTTGCAATGATGGACCTGCGTCAACTGTTACAAAGTTAGCAGCCCAAGCAGATTTTGGTACGTTTGAACCAGGTTTAACACCTGAAAGTGGTGAACCAATGTTGATAATTGTAATATCAAACACTTTCCATACTACCGTAGTAGTAGCACTTACTGGAGACTCACAAGTTGTGCTTCCTACAGTAGTTACACACTTCGCAGTTACGGCACGTACTTGAGGTACAGCCGATACCAATGGCAACGCATTCCCTGTATCACCTGTACTCCACTTAACAACTGATCCTGCTGGGCAGTTAGTAGTAAGTGTTACGTTTACACCAGTACATACTTCTGTTCCACCAATCGAAGTGATAGTTGGAGCTATAGAGTTACCAACTACTGTCAACGAAGTAGTTGCACTCGCTGGACTCATACATCCGCCACCATTCACACACTTAGCATAGTAAGAGTATGTACCAGGAGTAGTTGGAGTCATTGATGGCAATGAAAGCAACTGAGTATTTGTAGTTGCATCAAACCATACAGTTGCTAAAGCACCACAGTTTGAGCTTCCACCGAATGCAACTGGAGCAGATGCACTACATACAACAGCAGGAACAACATTTGCAGTTGGAGCTGTAGTCAACAGTGGATAAACAGTCAATGTCATCGTAGATGATGTTGGGCTTGGGCAAGCCGCAGCACCCGTTCCTGCTTCGCAAACTACTTGGTAATTACGAGTTGCACCATCTGCAATGATAGTTGGCATACCAATTACTTCAGATCCATTAACACGGACTTTCAAAATTTCACCTGTTGAACAACCAGAGAAAGTGATTGCATCTCCTGTTACACCGCAAATTGTTGTACTTTGCGTAACTGTAACTTTTGTAGTAGCACCACCAGTTGTAGTTGTCAATGAAACCTCAGAACCTGTGCCAGGAGTGCTTCCTGCAGGGTACACAACAAACTCAACTTTCTTACGTGGGCTTTCGCATCCACTTCCATTATCACAAGCAGCCCACCAAGTGTGAGTTCCAACAGTGGTAGGAGTCATATTTGGCAGTGTAGCTACAGGAGTTCCCCCAAATTCTTGAGTGTACCACACTGTTACAGCGGATCCACAATTACTATTAAAGAACATAGCGGTCGATGCTACATTTGCACAACGAGCCGCTGGCGTAATTGAGGCATCTGTTACTTGTAATGCAGCATTTACACTTACAGATACAGGTGAAGAAACTGCCGAGCAGCCTAGAGCTGTCTTACATCTTACAACAAAGTAAAATGATGTAGGAACTGTAGAGCTTGGATTAGTTAATTTAGTTGTATATGTCGTTGTACCACCAAAAATGCCAGATGACAATTGAGTGATTGGCACACCAGCAGACGTTGCGGACCAAACCTGAACAGAGTCAGTTGCCATACATCCAGCTGAGTACGAAATAGTAACATCTTCGATACCTGAACAAATTGGTCCAGCTGTCGAAATTGTAGCAGAAGGCGAAGGGGTACGGTTTACCACGTATGGAACGTACAATGGCTCAGATTGGCAACCTGTAGCTGTATTCAAACACTTAAATTCAGCTGTAAAGTTTCCTTCAGTGTTTGCAAGCAATGCATTCATAATAATTGAATTAGAACCGCAGCTTACGTACGTTCCTTCAGTTGTTAATACAGAAGACTCAGGTTGCGACTGACCAGCACAGATTGGGCTAATACCCTTAACCAATGTAGGTTTAGCAACAGTAGTTACAGTAAATGTTACTGGAACCGATGTGCTTTCACATGCTGTTGGCTCAGACTCACGGCAAGAAACGTTATATACAGTAGTTTCCGATGGAGCTGTGATTATGTACGATGGACCAGAAGCAACAATTGAATTATCAGAAGCTTTACGCACCAACAACGCAGTTGTACCAGCACATGTACCAGCAAATGTTAAGTTACCGGCACCTGCATTAAAGCAAACACCTACAGAAGCCGTTCCATTACCAGTTGCACCCGCAACAGTAGACGAAGCAGTAACAGTAGTAGGAGGAGTAACAACCGCTTGTACAACCGCATTAAGAGTTATTGTAGAGGTTCCTACACATGCACCTTCAGTACAAGCAAAAGTTATAACACTTGATGTAGTGCTACTTGGAACTCCGCTTACGACTTTAGGGACTGGAGTACCAGCACAAGTTACAAATGCACCTTCCACTTCCAACTCAGCAATAGTCTTTGGAGTATTGCCATTACAAATGTTTGGAATATCAGCAACTTTTACTGGAGTTGGTAAACCAGTTACCGTATAGTTCAAGTAAATAGTAGTTGATTGGCAACCAGTAACTGCATCTAAACATCTAAATTCAGCTGTATATGAACCTGCTGTTGTAGCCAATGCAGAATTAACAACAATCTGATAAGGTGCGCAATTTACATAGCTACCTTCTGTTTGTAAAGCTGCCACGGTTGGCTGAGTTCCACCATCACAAATTGTAGTGATGTCATTTACTTTAACTGGAGCCGAAATAGTTGTTACTGTAAAAGTTACAGTTGTAGACGTTGGGCTTTCGCAAGCAGTAGGCTCAGACTCACGGCAGGTCAACTTGTAAGTTGTAGTTGCCATTGGAGCTGGAATAGTGTACGGTCCTGAAGCTACAATTGAATTGTCAGATGCATTGCGTACCAACAAAGCTGTCGTTCCAGCACAAGTACCCGTAAATGTCAAATCACCAGAACCAGCTGTTGAACATACACCGATAGCAGCAGTACTATTTCCAGATGCACCCGCAACAGTTGTAGTCGCAGAAACAGCTGTAGGACCAACAACTACTGCTTGTACTACAGCATTCAAATCAAATGTAGCTGATGATGTACAAAGACCGTCTGCATCTTTACAAGCAAAAGTAACAATGCTAGATGTAGTGTTACTAGGAGCAGCACTTACAACTTTTGGGACTGGCGTACCAGCGCAACTTACGAACGCACCATCAACTTCCAATTCAGCAATAGTCTTCTGCGTTCCACCATTACAAATGTTTGGAATATCAGCAACTTTCGTTGGAGCAGCAGGAAGTGCACGAACTGTATATGATACAGAGAATGGTAGTGACTGGCATCCTGTTGCTGCATCTAAACAACGGAATTCAGCACTATATGTACCAGCAGTATTTGAAAGAGCAGCATTTGCAACAATTTGAGCTGCACCACAACTTACAATGTTTCCTTCTGTCTGAATGGCAGCAAGTGTAAGTTGAGTACCACCATCACAAATTTCAGCAATATCCTTCACTTTAATTGGAGCAGGAATAGTAGTAACCGTGAAAGTAACCGTTGTTGAAGTTGGGCTTTCGCAAGAAGTAGGCTCAGACTCACGGCATGTCAACTTGTAGGTTGTTGACGCCGAAGGTGCTGGAATTGTGTAAGGCGCAGCAGATAGAATGATAGCATTTGAAGCATCACGTACTAATAATGCTGTTGTTCCAGCACAACCACCCACAAATGTCAAATCACCTGAACCAGCAGTTGAACAAACACCGATAGCGGCAGTGCCACTACCTGATGCACCTGCTACTGTTGTAGTAGCACCAGCACCTGTTGGCCCAGCAACAACGGCTTGTACTACAGCGTTCAAATCAAAAGTTGATGTTGAAGTACAAAGACCATCTGCATCGATACAAGCAAAAGTAACGATACTAGATGTCGTGTTGTTAGGAGCTACGCTTACAACTTTAGGCACAGGTGTGCCTGCGCAACTTACGAACGCACCATCAACTTCCAATTCAGCAATAGTCTTCTGCGTTCCACCATTACAAATGTTTGGAATGTCAGCAACTTTCGTTGGAGCACCTGGAAGAGCACGAATCGTATAAGACACGTCCAACTTTTCAGATTGACAACCATTGCTTGCTTGGCATTTGAACTCTGCATTGTATGTCCCTACAGTAGTTGACAAAACAGCATTCACAACAATTGAGTTGCTTCCGCAACTTACATAAGATCCTTCCGTTTGAAGTTGTGCTATAGTTGGCACAGGTCCACCTTCGCAGAATGGCCCTAGCGCACTAGTAGCCGTTGGCTTTGCAACAACCCCACCAATTGTAAATCCTGGAGCAGCTGTTCCAGTACCAGTAAAGTTACACCCTAGAGTTGTTGTACTGTAACGCAAGTAGTTACCAGTAGTGTTCGCCGCAGTTGCAGGAATAGTCAATGTAATTGTTCCTGCAGTATTCAACGTTACCGCTGCGTTAAAGTTAGAGGCAACAACCGTTCCTGAAGAGCTAACCAGCTCCAAAATTGGAACTACGGCACCACAATTCGATTGCGTTACGTTTACTGTTGGGTCAAAAGTTGCTTCGAACGTTGTACCAACGCACTGAGTTCCTGAAGCAGCAGGAGTAAGAGCAGCAGCTCCACCACCTGTACCTGGAGCTCCTAGTGCAGTTACCTGCGCTCGGACACCTAAAGTACCCACCAAGAACACACAAAACAAAAGTAAAGTTTTGATTGGTTTCATTTGGATAAATTTAATTTAACATAGATTTGATTGTAAAAATTCAAGGTATGCTTGCGTCGGTGCAAGCACATAGCTTTTCATGTGTTTAATTGGCCTTACCGAGTACTCCCACTCCTAAGAGCCGACTGTACGCGAGGTCAGTTAGGGTCTTCCTTTGTTTCTAGGTGTTGTACGTTTAAAAAAATAAAACATAGTTAAATTTCCGTGATAGTATTTGTACTGACAAGCCAGCACTATGAATCCTTTCACATTTTAAGACTCACAAAAATACAATAAGTATCAACAATTCAAAAAAAACCCAAATAGGTATTTTAAGTTTTTTTTAATGCTTGTGGTTCAAAATGGAAAAAAATATAAACTTTCCGTGTCTCACAATGATTGTGGTCATAGTTATCTACTCCCCCTGACATTTTTTCATTAGCTCTGCGTTAAAGCCATTAACGCTCCTACATTATATATATAATACATTCTTGTGGCACAGCTAAAAGAACGTTGATGTGAGTAATTACTTTGTTGACTCACACTGGTTTTGTGTATATTTGCAAATGATAATAGGCTAAAATGTAAACTAACATATTGTTTTAACACTTTTTCAATTATTATGCAATTTAGAGCCCAGCACCTCATTAAGTATTCTTTGATCATACTTCTTTTGACGCTTTGTAGTACCATCAGTGCCTCTAGTCAGGGCATTAACTTCCTTAAAACTAACCTTCAAGGAGCTTTCGAAAGTGCCAAAAGAGCAAACAAAATTTTATTTGTCGAGGTCTATTTGAATGGTTGTCCTCACTGTGCAGCATTAGCCCCAGTTTTAGAGGAGAAAAAGGTGGGAGACTTTTACAATAATAATTTTATCTCCGTTAAAATTGAAGCTAATTCCGATGATTCTCGTTATTTACAACAGCAAAAGAATCTGACTTACGTAGAGTTTCCCATGTTTTTCTTCTTTGACCCTGTTACTGGGCAGTCTATCCACCAAGCTTCGCCTGGAGAACGTCCAAATCGTGCAGAGGCAATTGAAGAAGTACTAACTCACGGCAAAGATGCCATTACTCCTAACCAGCGAACCAACAATTACCCAAATCGTTATGCACAAGGTGATAGAGGTATGGCATTTTTAATCAATTATTGTCGTTATGCCAAAGCTCACAAAAATGACAAACTGGTTGCACAAATCAACAATGATTTGGCTAAAATCATTGTCAAACCTGAAGACTTAGAAAGCAAAGTAGCCTTTTATATTATCCAACGCCTTATTAATGATTTCGATAACCCTATCGCTGTGTATTTCTTTAAAAATCTAGACAAGTATAAAGCCAAATACCCTGCCAAGGACGTAACTGAAGCTGGAGAAGTGATAACTTACTACACTTTATATGGTTACAGAGGTAATGAGCTCGATGCACTAAAAATCGCCCAAATTCGCCAAGCGATGGTTAAAGTCGGAATTGCCAAAGATCTTGCTAGTTCTCGTACCGTCTTAAAAGAGTTAGAGGCTTTATTTCGAGTTAAGGATACTAAAAAGGCTACTGATCGTCTAAACGAACATCGTAAAATTGCAAAGTTGACCATTCAAGATTATGCCTATCTTACTCGCTTTTTTAATGAAAAAGCCACTGATAACTCATACATATCATCACTTTTAGCATGGGTCAAAGATGGCTTGCAAACAGTAAAGCCTAATGAAAGAAACCGTCAAGAAGTAGCAGAACTGTATTTGGAACAAGGTAAAGCATACCTAAAAATTGGAAAAAAAACAGAAGCTCAACAATCTTTACAGGAAGCATTGAAAATTGCCAAAGCGGCTAAAATTGATACCAAAAACTACACAAACGAGCTTGCTAGATCAAAATAGCTAAAATATTGTTTGCTTAAAAAGAACGTATGCTCCAAGGTTTGAAGGTAAAAGCCTTCCCTCATCATAAGCCATCTTGAGCTCAATTTGGGAAGTTCGAGCAAGTTTTAACATTTTACATATACTTAAGTAACCTGAAAACTGGGGGGTACGAAGGCCGTATCCTCCCGTTTTTGTATCGAAGCTAAGGTAATTAATACTCTTCGTTCCTTTCACCTTCAACAAGACACTTTTTCCTAAGCCAACGTCAATTGCCCCATAAAAAGCTAAAAATCTGTTATTTATTAGTGACACAAAGACGTCTTCTCCTATACTTTTTCGAAAGTTTTGCCATTCAGCTCGCACATCCTCTCTAATAGTAAAAAAAGGGCTTCCAATCATAGCTTTTTTATAAGTCCAACCATCATAATATTGATGAGCATGATTAAAATAATCATCATTATAGTATAGTTCTGAGTTGTTGTCAAATTGTGTGTTTTGATTCATAGTGGTCAAAACCTCAAATAGGAGTTTACGTATTTGTAGAGTTTTAGAGCTTTTTAAAGTATTCTTATAGCTAATCCCATATAATCCATCAGGTAAATTATTAAAAATCCCTCTACTTTCAATTCCGTGTTGAAAATATGTTTTCCATTCACCATATCTACGCTTAAAATTTACTAGTGCCTCAATTGTCCCTAACTGGTTACCAACTTGATACAAACTGAGGTTACTATTACTAGTTACATCTAAATTTTTTGATAATACCATATCTACATAATCTTTCCATGAACCTGGCAAGGCGCCGTTGGGAGTTGTAATGTTATACTTTATCAGTTTCGGTGCATAGCCTCCCCATTGTCCAAAATGGGTTGCTCCCAAGTAAAAATTTATCACATTTTGAGATTTACCAAATTTGAGAAATAGAGTTTTCTGATGTAGAAAATAACTAGATGCAAACTCGCCTGTGCCGAACCAACCATGTGCAAAATTCCCAAGCCATGATACCATACCATTTGTAAATGGTATAATTCTAAAACCACGGGTTCCTATTTGTACTTTGGGGATGGGGAGAGCGTTTCCTGACCAAATGTAGAATCCAGAAGTCATTAGAGTATCGCCTAATCCCACCACTTCTTTACGACGCCCTATATTGAATTCAAGCCCCTTATATGTTAAAGTGACAGCTCCTACTGGAATGTAAATTTGGCTTTCTTTACCAAAATTGACATTTAATTCTCCCTCAATTTTATAACCAACTTTCCTTCCTTTATCTTCAAAGCTTCCGCCTATCTTACCAAGTATAAAATTAGAATTAGTAGGTATTGTTCCATAATTACCCGCCCTCAGCCAAAAAGGGGTATAATTTGCCCCCCCACTACTCGCTCCGATTTCGTAAAATAAATTGGTTGAATAGGTAGTAGTTGAATCGTTTAGCGCAAATGACCAGTTTGAACAAATCAGTAAAAAAACTAGGAAAGAAAAAATAATATATTTGTATTTCATGTGGATATCTATTTCAAGAAGCAGTACACTTATTTCAAATATTACAAGTTATCTCCATTCTACATACTCTTTAATAACCTTAGCTGGCACACCCGCTACTAAAGTTAATGAAGGAACATCTTTGGTTACCACAGCTCCAGCTGCAACAACAGCTCCATTTCCAATACATACCCCTTTTAAAATTTTAGCCCCTGCCCCAATCCATACATGGTCACCTATAGTAACAGGGGCAACACTTTTACCCATCCCAACAATTAGATGCCCATCACAGTCCTGAATAACTACATTAGGGCCAATTGCAACTCCTCGACCAATTCTAATTAATTCCCTACATTCAACATGTAAATTACGATTGCTGTAGCCATCGAAACCCTCTAAAATTAATGAAGCGTTGTCTTTGACATCGACATAAGCCCCTGCACCAAAAGTAAACATACCATCTAAGAGCTCCAATTTTGAATTGGTGCCAATTATAAAAGAACCATTTTCACTATTAGCAAAAAAATTTGGCATATTTAGTGCTAAAACAGCCCCTTTTTTAACGATAATCTTCCCTCTAATGGATAGCCGTGTCTTTTTAAAGACTAAAATCCGGAACCCTTGTTTGCATTTTAAGATAGTGGTTAGCGTGTTAACCCACGACAATATCAAAAACCTTCTTGGATGATATCCTCTAGCTATGAGATAACTCTTGTAACTTTGCAACATAATTATTCAGATAATGATACGGTTCAGCGTCGAAATTTACATAAATAAAAGCGAGAATCGGCAATTCGTCCTCTAATTAGAGGAAAGGAAATGCTATTTTACCAAAATAGATATTTATATTGCTTGAAATAATCATTTATCTTTGTGCACAATAACTTTAAAAAGTTTTTGTAGTTGCCAATTGCAAGCATGAATATACTTTATATAGGATACTCCGACTATTCAACAACCTCATATCACAGATTTAGTGCGCTTGAAAGGCTTGGGCATCATGTGACTCTTTTAGACCCCTACGAATATCTAAAGCCAATCTTGGCTAATACTATACTAGGTAAATTTCATTATGTTACAGGCTACCATTATGTTCAGGCAAAAATGGCACAATTGCTTCATCAAAAGGTATTTACATATAAAAAGCTTGATTTGATATGGGTTGACAATGGTGAATTATTTGGCCCTCAATGTTTGAAAATCTTGAGAAAACTGGGTGTACCAATAATATTATATAATATTGACGATCCGACTGGAGAAAGGGATGGAAATCGTTTTTTAACACTAAGAAAGTCATTATCGTTTTATGACCTATGTGTGGTCGTCAGAGATGCAACATATAGAGATTTTATCAAACTCCAATTACCTACCCTGAAAGTAACTATGTCTTATGATGAAATAGCTCATCTACCTTATGATATCACAAAGCCACTAGAAACTGAGTTTATTTCCGACATTGCGTTTGTGGGTACTTGGATCAAAGGTGAAAAAAGAGATGAGTTTTTATTATCATTAATCGAAGATGGCTTAAATATTAGTATATGGGGAGATAGATGGCAAAAATCAAAGTATTGGTCTAAATTAAAAAAATCCTACAAAGGAAAAGCGTTAAAGGGACAAGATTATGTAAAAGCGATTCAAGGCGCAAAAATTTCGCTTGGGCTTCTCTCCCAAGGAAATAGAGATACCCATACCACTCGCTCTTTTGAAATTCCATTTATTGGTGGACTTCTTTGTGCTCAAAGAACAGATGAACATTTAGCAATGTTTAAGGAGAAAGAAGAAGCTGTATTTTGGGAAAACTCTACTGAGTGTGCCAATATTTGCAAATGGCTCCTTAAAAATGAAAGCAAGAGGCTCGCTATTCAAAGTAACGGATTTCGAAAAGTTAGACAATTGAAGGTTGGAAACGAAGATATTTGTAAAAAAATTTTATCTGTAATTAGCCAAAAGTAACACATGATTTCGGTTCTTATAATTACTAAAAATGAGGCTATAAATATCTCAAAATGTATAGATTCAGTTTTATGGAGCGACGATATCCATGTCTTCGACTCTTATAGCGATGATAACACAGTTGAAATAGCAATAAAGAAAGGAGCAAAAGTTACTCAAGAATATTTCGTTGGTTATGCTTCACAAAGAAATAATGCTTTAAAAAATTTAAATTTCAAATATGAGTGGGTATTGATTCTAGATGCGGACGAAAGAATTCCAAATGAAAATGGCCCTAAATTAATTAAACTTGTAAATGAAGTAGAGGATGGCTTTTATGGTTTTAGGCTTAGAAGAAAAGATTTTTTTAGGAATAAATGGTTGAAATATTCTCAAATATCACCATATTATATACGATTAATTAAAAAAGGAAAGGCTCAATACCATCGAGAAATAAATGAAGTTTTAGAGGTAAATGGGGGAGTAGTTGAGACTGATTTGTATTTTGATCATTTTCCTTTTTCAAAAGGAATAAGCCATTGGATACATAAGCACAACACATATTCAACAATGGAAGCCGAAAGGTTTATTTTGGAAAAACACAATAGAGTTTCATTTTCATTGAAACAAGCTTTGTTTAGTAATGATTTTAATATTAGGAGATATCATCAGAAAGGCTGGTATTACAAGTTACCCGCCCGCCCAATATTAAAATTCATATATATGTTTTTTTGGAGAAAAGCTTTTCTAGACGGATTCGCAGGGATACATTACACAATTTTGCAATGTATTTATGAATATTTTATAGTTATAAAATCAAGAGAATTCGAGAAAAAAAATGATTAAATGTTGAAAATTTTAGACATAAAACAAAAATTAACTCCTAGTAGAACTAGGAACTTTATTTCTGGAATATTTAATAATTCAGTAAATATTCTTAGTCAAATATTGCTAATTCCCATTTTTATTAATACTTGGGGAAAAAGTAGTTATGGTGAGTGGCTACTTATATCGACTATCCCAGCCTATTTATCTGTAAGTGATTTAGGTATTAACGTTACTACAACGACAAAAATATGTTCTTACGTTGCTATAAAAGACTATAAAAAGGCTATTGAATTATATAAAAGTGCTTCTTATTTTTTTCTTTTACTAAGTATCACTTTTATAATCATCTACCTTATATTAGTATATTCAGTAAATATTTGTAAAATAATTGGAATAAAACATTCAACAAATTTTGAAGTAGAATCGTCACTTTTTGTTTTGATTATTAACACGTTTATTTCGCACTTTATAGGAATTTCTCTTGGCATTTATCGATCTGAAGGCAGATATGATAAGTATCAAAGTGTAATGACTGGTATTTTTTTACTCGAAGGTATTTTTACGTTATTATGTATATTGCTAAAAGGTAGTATAATATCTATATCTTTATGTTACTTCTTTATACGAGTGAGTGTGTTTATATTAGTTATAATTAATTTAAAAAGAAGTTATTCTTGGTTCGATATTGGGTTTAGTTCTATCAAAAATATATTACCTTTAATACCAGCTTCTATTTACTATACTGCATACACAACAGGATATAGCATAATTATCCAGGGGACGTCATTTTGGGTTGGAAAAAACATGGGACCATCAAATTTAGTAACCTTTAATACCATAAGAACTCTAACAACTTCAATACGGTCGTTTTCAGGTATATTTTATGGCATATTTTTACCAGAATATACAGTTTTAATATCTCAAAAAGAATTCCGAAAAGCAAAAAAAGTTTTTTACAATACACTTACATTTACTATTATATTTAGTTTTTCTTTATCTCTACTTTACTTTTTACTTGGTGACTGGTTTTTAAATTTATGGACACACGGAAGGATAAAGGCAGTACATCCTTTTTTTCTATTGATGCTTATGAATGTATTAATAAATACTTTAAGTAATTGTGCTTCTAATGTTCTGAACGCTACTAATTATTTCAAAGTTGCAGGTATCCTTTGTTTTACACTTTCTATTTTTACGACAATTTCTATGAGTTTATATGAGAAAAATGACTTGTCATTTACTGCAACCATACTGTTTATATTTGAATTGTCTTTATTTATATTTACTTTTAATCAGGTTTTAAAAGTAGTCAACGGAAAAGTGAAAATATGAAAAGCCTAATTTCATTATATAATATCAATTTAATAAAGTGGATATTATTAATAATTTCTACTATAAGTTTTCTATTACAAATATTTATTTTTTCAGATGATTTAAACATAATCTCTTGCTTGATAATTTTAATATCGTCTTACATTGCTTTTTCTTATATTTTCAAGTATGAAACAATACAAACCTATCCTATTTCGTGTTTAATGATATTAGGTTACACAATATACTACTTTTTCCTTCCTCCAATTGCAACTTTTTTAGAGTCAAAACCTGTAATAAATAATTTGCTTCTCCCTACTACTACCCTCCTTCATTCCAGCATAGGACTTCTTACATTAATTATGACTCATTTTTTATACAAAAAATTGTATATATTCACAATAATAAAATCATATATAAGAAATCTATATCAAAATCTTGGAGCATTTACTACACTTCAGTTTAATAATATTATTGTTATTTGTATAATCACATTATTATCCCAAGTAATAAGTATCATTTTCAAAAATTCAAAAGACGGAAGTTTTATATTAAAATTTCTTGATGGAATAAATTATTTCATCTTTTTACCATATATTTTAATTGCACCTTCATTAGTAAGAGTAAACAATAGAAGAGGGTTATTTCTTATTTATTTTTCATTAATTATATTAATACTAGGGGCTGTAGTGAATGGAAGAAGCTTCATATTTATTGGTTATGCGAATTTATTAATATTGTATTTTTTTCTTAGCATATACGGTAAAAACTCTCTCAAAATAACCAAAAATAATATAACCAAGATTATTTCTATAATTACCTTTTTACTAATTATAATTGAACCTGCAACAAAGCTTGCAATATCAATGGCTTTAGCTAGAAGTATTAGAGATGAAGCAACTCCAATTGAGATTCTGAGCGAAACATACTATCGATATAAATCAATTGATAACGTATCAGAAATAATTCAAACTTTTGAAGATTTACATTTTCAAGAAGACACATGGGATGAGCATTATGTAAATAATCCCTTTTTTGGAAGATTGTGTAACTTAAAATATGCCGATAATATTTTTGTCATTAATCAATCTTTAACTACGGAAGATAAAGAATTAACAAAAAAACAAGAAATTGCCAAAACATTTTCAATTTTACCTCAACCAATTATATCTTTGTTAAACATACCTGTAAATAAAGAGGAAGCCACATCTGGTTCAATGGGTGATTTTTTATTCTTCTTAACTGGAGGTATCAATGAAATAGAAGGATCTAGAACTGGTTCATTAATAGGGACTTTATTTATAGTTTTCGACTGGGCTTATCCTGTTTTTTTAGGTATTTTGACACTTGGAGTCTATATTATTGGAGATTCTTACATAATTTTCAAAAGTAGTGATAAAACACCAATATTTAGCCCAATTGCTTTCTTATCTTTTTACCCATTTCTATTCTTTTTTACAAGTTCTGCACTTGGAATGGAATCAATAAGTGGTCTTCTAAGCTTTGTTTTAAGAGGATCCATTCAAACTCCCATAATTTATTTTATCCTTATAAGGTTTTCACTTTTTTTTCTAAAAACTTTCAAAATACGATAATAATAAAATGAATTTTGAAAATAACAATAAATTTTTGTTAGATTATGCAAATATTGATGCTGGAGTTGGGCATTCTATGGGTTTATTTAATTCGTTTATTAAAATAGCTATTTACAACCATTTAATTCCTACCTATAGTGAAAAACAGCTAAAAAAAAGCAACAATGCAGACTTTAAATTTATATTAAAAAAAATCATTAAGCCATGGTTGGGAAAGGGACTAGCTGAGACCCATAATATCGGAAACAGTATGAATGATTTTTTTATGTTGGGAAAAAACGAAGTATCTAGAGAAAAAGTAGAATCTTTGATTCGAAGAAGAAAAATTAAAGTTATAGAACTTCCAGCTCCTATATCCCCAGATAAAAGCATTGATGATTCGGAAAAATATTCTGAAATAAATAATATAATAAGTTACTATAAAGACGAAAATAACATCGCTTTTGTCCTTCCAAAAGGCAGAAAGGATGGTGATTGTGAGTACCTATCTTCTCGAAGTTGGTTCTTGAATAAATATAAAGCAGCAAGAAAGTTGAACCCTATTGAGAGTTATTTCGATACATCTAAAATAAACGTAGCTATCCATATACGACGAGGAGACTTACTTCCTGGGAGAGGCTTTTCACATTTAGCATCGCGAATGCTACCAGATACTTGGTATGCAAGTATCATAAATCAATTATATGAACTTTTTGGAAATAAAATATCTGTTCATATCTATAGCGAAGGAAAAAACAAAAAATATTTTAATGAGCTTGGGATAGAAAGCAATTGGAATTATTGTGATATGATAGATTATCCTGTTGATCTTTTCCAACATATTGATGAGCCTTGGTATCTAGATTTAGAGCATATGATTAATGCAGACATTTTAGTTACTGCTAAAAGCGGATTTTCTCATCTTGCTGCTGTCTTTAATGAAAAAGGAATTAAACTTACTATTCCAATGTGGCACTCGTTTGAGGGATGTACTAATATTTTATCAGTAAGTGATCAAAATCCGAGTTTTGATACAAAAATTTTAAAAGAATTTTTTATTAATAGAATTTAAGTATCAATTTGTATGAAGAAAAAGAGAATTTTAATATATCGATTAGGAAGCCTTGGTGATACCATAATTTCTCTCCCATGTTTCCATAAAATATTTGATTATTACAAAAACGACAAAATTTATTTACTAACTATTACACCTTCAAACTCAAAAGAAACTCAAATTACTTCAATTTTAGGGCCTTACTTTAATTTTGAAAAAATTTTAAGCTATCCAGTAAGTACTAGAAATCCACTTGTATTGTTATCACTTTTATTAAAGCTGAGAGCAGTGGGAATAGATACCATTATTAATCTAAGTGAATCAAGGGGTAAATTATCTATAATAAGAGATTATTTTTTTTTTAAACTTGCTGGCATATCTAATTTGATTGGATTTTCGAGTCAACAAAAGGATATATCTGTTTCATTTGATAAACATAGTCAATTATTTGAGTGGGAAGCTAAACGTTTAAGTAGAAGAATTGAGGCTTTAGGTAAGTTTAATTTACAATTAGACACCTATTGGAATCTTCATTTTACCGAAGAAGAATTAGAAATAGCAAAAGATTCCATTGGGTCTGTATGTAAGAGTTCAATAATAGCTATAGCTCCTGGTGCCAAAATTCAGGCCAAAGATTGGGGTAGTCAAAACTGGGAAGAATTACTAAAAGTATTATTTAATTATTTACCTTCATGGAAAGTAGTTGTTGTCGGTTCACATGATGAATATGATCTAGGCCAAAAATGTATTCAGTTTTGGCCTGGTAGCCTTAATTTATGTGGTAAATTAACTCCCCGAGTTTCAGCAGCAGTTCTTTCAAAAACCCAAATTTTTATTGGCCATGATAGTGGCCCCATGCACTTAGCTGCTTGTGTAGGTGTACCGTGCGTAGCCATATTTTCGGCACGTAATTTACCAATGCAGTGGTATCCAAGAGGACAGCGGAACTCAATAATTTATCACAAGACTGACTGTGCTGGTTGTGGACTAGATGTTTGTATATCAGCCCAAAAAAAATGTATTACGTCTATCAGCGTGCATGAGGTGAAAAACGAAGTACTTCGAATGATAGATAATTATTACGGTTTAGTTTAACATTAATAATGTCAATTTTATATTACTCACTATGTGTGGTATATCAGGTATAGTTTATTTTTCAAATTTGTATTCCGCCAACGTGTTGGATACAGCGATTCAACAAGTAACTAAATCGCTATCACACCGCGGCCCCGACTCGGAAGGAATTTTTACCAGTGACAACATCCTACTTGGCCACAGGAGGCTTTCAATTATTGATTTAAGTAGTAATGCAAATCAGCCATTTGAAGATAATACCAAAAGATTTGTTATTGTTTTCAATGGTGAAATATATAATTATAAAGAAGTTCGTAATAAAATAAGTGACTATGAATGGCTTAGTAATTCGGATACGGAAGTTATTTTAGCTGCTTACATAACTTGGGGTGTGAAATGTGTTGAAAAGCTCAATGGGATGTTTGCATTTGCAATATGGGATAAGTATGAAAAAACTCTTTTTATTGCAAGAGACCGCCTTGGTATCAAACCATTTTACTATTATCACGATAATCATATTTTTATTTTTAGTTCCGAAATCAGGAGTATTATGGCATCGAATCTTCTCAACAAAGAGTTGGATAACGATTCAGTCATTGATTTTCTTAGCTTTCAATCAGCTAAGACTCCACATACACTATTAAAAAATATTAAGCAATTATCACCTGGAAGTTATGGCTATCTAACTCAGAAAAAATTTACTACCTCTATTTATTGGGATTTAACACACAACAGTAAACCTTTACTTGGTTTAACTTATCATGAAACTTTAGAGGAGGTCAGACGTCTTTTCTTTAATGCTGTTAAAAGTAGAATGGTTTCTGATGTTCCAGTTTGCGCTTTCCTTTCAGGTGGGATTGATTCTTCTGCTATTGTTGCAGCTATGGCATCCCAATCTACCAATGCAATCGAAACATATAGCATAACTTTTGAAGACAAAGAGTTTGATGAATCAGAATATGCAAAAATAATTGCTAACCGATACCAAACCAAACATACTGAATTACAATTAAGTCCCTCACTTTTACTTAATCAGCTTCCTTCTCTATTTAGTGATATTGACAACCCAACTACAGATGGGATTAATACTTATACCGTCTCAAAACTTGTAGCATCTTATGGAACAAAAGTAGCTCTTTCAGGCTTAGGTGGAGATGAAATTTTTGGAGGTTATCACAGTTTCCATCAATATACAAATTTTCAAAAATACAATAACTTTTTTACCAAGCATTTCGCCAAATTGTTAATACCCCTACTTCCCCATACAAGAGCAGGTATCAAGTTAAACCAACTCTTCAGTGAGGCAAATTGGAATCTCAGTACATTTTATGCTAGTAATAGAGCTATCTATCTACGGAAAGAAATTGAAAAACTTGGATTTTTACAGCATTCACGTGACACTTGGTTAGATATAAATTCCACAAGTGTAAACAAGCTCCCCCTTTTAAGCCAATATACAATTGCCGAATTATCGAATTATACACTAGATGTTTTGATTAAAGATACTGACCAAATGAGTATGGCATCTGCTCTTGAAGTTAGGGAACCTTTTTTTGACTATCACTTAATTGAATTTCTCCTTCATGTACCTGATAATTTCAAGTACTCACCTTCAATTCCCAAAAAATTACTCGTTGAAGCTCTTGGCGACTTATTACCTCCCCAAATTGTCTACCGTCCCAAAAAGGGGTTTTCATTCCCATGGGACAGTTGGATTCGTAATGATTTAAAAGGATACTGTCAAGATTCAATTGATAATTTAGCAAAGACAGGTATTTTTGATCCTTATACCCTAAAATCTATATGGCAAAGTTTCATAAAAGGTGATAAGACTATCAAATGGATGCATATATGGAGCCTTGTAGTGCTTGAAAAATGGTTAACTACTAACAAATTGGTGTAGTGTATGAGAATTTTACGTGTTATTGGGAGTATGAATCCTAAGATTGGAGGACCTAGTTACGGAATTAGAAATAGTATACCCACGCTATCTGAACTTGGAATCAAAAACGAAATTGTTTCTCTTGACTTTCCAAATGAAGAATTCCTTAAGAATGAAACTTGTACTATTCATGCCTTAGGGCCTACAAAAACTTCGTGGTGTTACAGTGAAAAATTGTTACCATGGCTATACGATAATTTAGGAAACTTCGATGCTGTAATTATCCATGGCTTATGGCTATACCATGGTTTCGCTGTACACAAAGCTATGAAGTTCTTAAAGAAAAAAGGATTTCCAACTCCCAAAGTATTTGTAATGCCTCATGGGATGCTAGATCCTTATTTTCAACTTGCTCAAGGTCGTAAATGGAAATCTATTCGTAATAGAATTTATTGGGCTCTTATTGAAAAACATATTATAAATAATGCCGATAATATTTTATTTACTTGTGAAAGGGAGTTGTTATTGGCTAAAGAAACCTTTTCCAGCTATAAACCTAAACACGAAACAAATATTGGCTATGGCATTTTAGCTCCGCCACCACACACTTCTATTAAGCAAGAAACTCTAAATTTTCGCTTTCCATCTCTTACAAATCAATCCTTTATTCTTTTTTTAAGTAGAATACACAAAAAAAAAGGAACCGATATTCTCATACAAGGCTATTTGCATCTTAAAAATAAAGGGTTAAACCTCCCTAAACTTGTTATTGCAGGTCAGGGCCTCGAAAGCAAATTTGGTCAATCAATCTTAGACCTTGCAGGCAACGACCCTGATATAATTTTTACTGGAATGCTCAATGGCGCAGATAAATGGCTAGCCCTATACGCTTGTGAAGCGTTCATATTACCTAGTCATCAAGAAAATTTTGGTATTGCTGTTGTAGAAGCACTCGCCTGTAGTAAACCCGTATTAATATCAGACCAAATTAATATTTTTCATGAAATTGCAGAATGTGGATGTGGTCTTGTTGCAAGTAACACTCTTGATGGAGTCAAAAACCTATTGAGTCAATGGACAGCTATGTCGAAAGAAGAAAAAGAAAGAATGAACATTCGAGCAGAAAAATGTTACCAAAGATTTTTTACTACTTTTGAGGCAAGTAAGAAGTTGGTAAGTCTCCTCTAGTATTTACTGACTGTTTTTTGAATGTGTTAGCTAATCAAATGAAAATTGTTATAATTCAAGGGGCATTTCTTCCAGTTCCCCCCGTTCTTGGTGGAGCAGTGGAAAAAATGTGGTATAAACTTGGTAAAATATTCGCCTCCCACAATCATCAAGTAACTCATGTCTGTAAATCATATGATTCCATGCTACAGTCCGAAAAACAAGATGGGGTCACATACGTTAGAATAAAGGGTTACAATACTCCAAAATCAATTATTTTACTCAAAATTTTAGACCTTTTCTACTCAATTAGGGCAGTTAGGAAAATACCTCCAGATACTGAAATTGTCATAAGTAACACTTTTTGGGTACCAATTCTTCTTCGAAGACAAAAAAACATAAGAATCTATGTGGATATTCAACGACAACCAAAAGGACAAATACGTTTTTACAGTCATGTTTTTAAATTAAGGACAAACTCCACTGCTGTTTCCAAAAGTGTACAAGAAGAACTAACCATACAAATGCACTCTAAGATTTTAATGATTCCGAATCCAATACCGTTTGTAAACCTAGATAATTTTACAGTTCCAGAGAAAAAAAATATTATTTTATACGTAGGTAGAGTTCACCCTGAAAAAGGCCTTGAACTACTAATTGAAGCATATAGACAAACAGAGCAATCGTATCTCCTTTATATTATCGGTCCTCATGAAATAAGTAACGGAGGAGGTGGAGGCGCTTACTTACAAAAGCTACAAAGTCTAGCAAAAGGGCAAAATATTAAGTTTCTGGGGGCAATATTTGACGAAGCGACCTTAATAAACTACTATTCTGAAGCAGCTATTTTTGTTTACCCATCAGTTGCTGAAAAAGGCGAGACTTTTGGAATTGCACCACTCGAAGCTATGTCTTGGGGCTGTGTACCCATCGTTTCAAATTTAGATTGTTTTCAAGATTTTATTAATTCAGAGAACGGCTTAATTTTTGATCACCGTAACATCAATGCCTCCCAATTATTGGCTATTCACTTGCGTGAGCTACAAAATAATACATCTTTAAGAAACAAACTGGCAAATGAAGCAATAAAAGTACGACAAACACATTCTTCACAAAATATCGCTGAGCTTTTTTTAAAAGATTTTTGCCAACCTAAGGATGAAAGAGTACAAGCAAAATAACCCCTATGACAGTCCCTGGACTTTAAAAACAAGATTAAAAATACTGCTCTGGGAGTATTCCTGGGTATTATTATGCTCTTGGACACCAAAACCAATGAATAATTGGCGATTATTTTGTCTTAAATTGTTTGGTGCTACTATTTACGGAAAACCTTTCGTTCACCAACGCGCAATCATACAAATGCCCTGGAATTTAACTTTGCACCATCGCGCTTGCTTAGGCGACAGGGCAAATGCTTACTCTTTAGGTAAAATTGAGATAAAGGCACATGCTACTGTTGCCCAAGAAGCTTATCTTTGCACTGGCACACATGCATT